>Ga0129315_1000017_pt1 | contig 213374 bp, 200 predicted proteins | sample Cm827metagenome_FD_94432 | JGI IMG/M metagenome (GOLD analysis project Ga0129315, IMG submission 94432) | Eastern black-and-white colobus group fecal microbial communities from Wisconsin, USA - Cm827 metagenome | ecosystem: Host-associated > Mammals > Digestive system > Large intestine > Fecal...
CCTCGCTCATATGGCGGATGTCCGCAGAGGTCATACCTTCTGGTGGATTATTTATATATTTTTCGCGTAGTTTCTCTATATCAGGTTTCATAAGCACACAATCCTCCTTTTCGAGAATTGTACCATAAAACAAGGAAAAGAGGAAACTATGCAGAACGGGACATTGCTTTCTCGTACATTTCTTTAAGAGAAACACGTTTATGAGTATAATAGAGTTCCAGAAACTCCATTTTATGCTTACAGACAGGGCATTCCAGAGGATCATAGCCAAAAGAAAGAAGAATAAATGTGCGCCACTGTCATAAGAGTATTATGAAGGAAAATGAAGCAAAAAGAAACCCCCTATCCCCTCAAGATTGAGGAGCAGGGGAGTTGAAGTGTCGAAGACACTTTTTTACATAATTAGCAGATTATATTCTTGCAACACCTGTTTTTCTTGCAGCTTCTGCCACTGCATCAGCTACAGCCTTCACTACTCGCTTATCAAACGGGTTCGGAATGATATATTCCGGTGAAAGATCTTCTTCCGGAATCAGATTTGCAATGGCATAGGCTGCTGCCACTTTCATCTCATCGTTAATATCTTTCGCCCGCACATCCAATGCTCCACGGAAGATACCAGGAAATGCCAGTACATTGTTGATCTGATTCGGAAAGTCACTGCGGCCGGTTCCCACAACAGCTGCCCCTGACTGCTTTGCCAGATCTGGCATAATTTCAGGAACTGGATTGGCCATCGGGAAGAGAATCGGTTTTTCTGCCATGTTCTTTACCATCTCTTCTGTCACAGTTCCAGGTGCAGATACACCAATAAAGACATCCGCTCCCTTCAAAACTTCTTCCAATGTACCTTTTTCCATATTCTGATTGCAGATCTCAGCCATCTCTTTTTTCTCCGCATTCAAATTATCACGGCCTTTATAGATTGCTCCATGGCGGTCACACATGATCACATTTTTCAGTCCCAGACTTACCAGTAATTTGATAATCGCTATTCCGGCTGCTCCTGCACCTGATGTTACCACCTTGATTTCATCCAGATTCTTTCCCACTACCTTCAATGCATTTAACAGTGCCGCTGTAGTAACGACTGCTGTACCGTGCTGGTCATCATGGAAAATCGGAATATCGCAGCATTCTTTTAATTTCCGCTCAATCTCAAAACATCTCGGTGCTGAAATATCTTCCAGATTCACTCCTCCAAAACTTCCTGCCAGCAGGCTGACTGTCTTCACAATGTCATCCACATCTTTACTTCGCACACATAACGGAAATGCATCCACATCTGCAAATGTTTTGAACAGTGCACATTTTCCTTCCATTACCGGCATTCCGGCTTCCGGTCCGATATCGCCGAGACCAAGTACTGCTGTTCCGTCTGTCACCACAGCTACCATATTTTTTCTTCTGGTATATTTGTAAGATAAATCCACATCCTCTGCAATTTTCAGACAAGGCTCTGCAACTCCCGGTGTGTACGCCACAGCCAGTTCCTCCGGTGTCTCGATCTTTGCTCTGCTGATAACTTCAATCTTGCCTTCCCATGCTTCATGCTGTTTTAGCGCAAATTCTTTTTTATCCATCTTCTTATCCCCCTACACTTCTGTCACCTGACTGTAAAATTCTTTCAGAATTTCTGCCGACTGATCCAGTGCTTTCTGTTCCTCCGCACTGAGCGGAACCAGAAAAGTCTGCTCAATTCCCTCTCTGCCAATTCTGCATGGAAGAGAAAATGCAATTCCTGACCAGCTGCCGTACGTATCCCCCAATACATGTGATACTGGAAGAATTGCATGTTCATCTTTCACAATTGCTTCTACAATTGTAGACACTGCCATCGCCACTCCGTAGAATGTGGCGCCTTTCAGTCCGATAATCTCCGCGCCGCCATCTCTGGTATGTTCGGTAATCTCCCTGCGGTCCAGCTTCACCTTCTGAATGTTCTCGTAATCTGTAAGTGGAATTCCACTGACCGATGCAGAGCTCCATACTGCCACCTGGCTGTCTCCATGTTCCCCTAATACATATGCCTGTACATCTGTCACGTTCACATTCAGGCATGCACTGATATTGGCACGAAATCTGGCTGTATCCAGAGAAGTTCCGCTTCCGATAACACGTTCCGACGGAAGACCGGATACTTTCTGTACTTCACGGGTTAAAATATCTGCAGGGTTGGATACTACCAGCAACAATGGATTCACCGCATGCTTCATAATACTTTCTGTAATACTCCGGATGATTGACACATTCGTCCGGGCAAGCTCCAGTCTTGTCTGCCCTGGTTTTCTGGCAATTCCTGCGGTTATGATCACAATGTCTGCATCTGCACATTCTTCATATCCGCCCTGCCGTACACCAGTCTGTTTATGAAAACTGGTTCCCTGCAGCACGTCAATGGCTGCTCCCTTCGCCCGGTCTTCATTCACATCCACCAACACAATCTCATTTGCCTGTTTTCTTACCATTAATGTATAGGCAATTGCTTCTCCCACATTGCCGGCTCCAATTACTACGATTTTTTCTCCGTGATCTTTTTTCATATTTGCCCCTCCTGTTTATCTGTTTTTTATATGTTACAAACGTAAACGGGCGGTGCTCTCAGGCTCCAGTTAGACCTGCCAGGTTCCGGTGGTCTCTCTGAATGCCTCTTTCGTATATGTTCTCTTTCCTCATTCTGATAAAACTGAACCGGAACTGTCTCTATACACAGTCCGGAAGATGTGACAGAACTCTGTCTGACTGACCGCTCCGGTTCCCGGACACTGCGTCCGGTCTCATACCATACATCTGCCGCGCTCTTCGCTGAGAACGTTTTCTGCCTGGTAAGACTGGTACTGTGTATCCTTCTTCCATCCGTCCCTGTCTCATCAGCAAAACTTCCTTTTGCGAAATACAGAACCGGTATCAGTAATAACAGGAAAACCAGAGGGTATATGAATTTTTTCTGAATTGTTTTTTTCTGTATATATGCTATGCCAAAATTCACAATGATGTCCCTTCACGTATCATATGTTTACACCTGTGAATTTTAGCATAGCGTTATTATTGTGTCAATCTTTTGTATGTCTTTTTATACAATATTGTTCTTCTATGTATACAATGTTTATTCTTGCAAACATAGGATGCAATTATTTTTCACTTTATAGGAAAGAAAAAAGCCGGGTTTCCCCAGCTTTTTCATAATGACCATCATGAAGCGAAATAAAAGTTTCCTTCTACATATCTTCCTCCTTTTTCACAATTAGTTATTTTTTCTCGCTACGCTTCCGTAATCACTGGCAAGCACCAGTTCTACGTCCATCCGGTCTGCTTTCTTTTTCGCCAGTTCATACAGAGAATGAAAGATAATGTATACAATAAAATGATATGAGTGTCAAATGCCTTATCGTGCAAGCACGAATGACATTTTGACCTTTTGACGCTGGTATTATAAAATTAGAAAACGTGTGAACAGGCAGGTGGAAAAATGGAAAAGAGTTATCCGGTTCCCAAAAACGTAACAGGACAGAACATAAAAGCAGTATGAAAGCGATTAGACCTGACACAGGCAGAATTTGCGGCTTTTATCGGTGTATCCAGACCAACGGTAGAACGTTGGGAGCAATCTGAGAAACCGATTAATGGGGCAATTACATCATTAGTTATGCTGTTAGGAGAACATCCGGAACTGGAAAAAGAGTTTCGCATACCGCCGATGAATGTGCCAATGCGGTTAAAGTATATGTTCCAATATCGAATTTGTACCATTATTGATGTGGATGAAAAGAATCGAAATGTACAGATCTGGAATTATACCCGGAATCCGATCTACCGTGCATTCGGAATAAAGGAACATCCTACCTTTCAGGAATATGAGGAGTTTCTGGAGAGCAGATGCTTTCCGAGAACCAGAGATAAATTAAAGATAGAGCTGGAACAGTTAAATATTCCATTTTATGATCCACTGCTTATTATTGAGAAAACAGAAGGACGTATGGCCGAAGATGATTTTTGGCTTGAGATAGAGAGGAAAAAGATATGATTGTTCTGAATGAAAAGAATATATTTCTGGAAAACAGGCAATCGTCCAAAGGAAATCAGTTAAAGGGCCGCCTGGATGGAAGATGGTATAAGGCGGATTATCTGGGATATGAAGGTCTGGCAGAATATATGGTATCCGGTCTGCTGAAAAAGACAAGTCTGGGGAACGATGAATTTATAGATTATAAGACGGAAAAAATACAATATAAAAATACAGAATTTACAGGATGTGTCAGTGCGAATTTTTTGAAAAAAGGTTGGCAGCTGATTACTCTGGAACGTTTATTTCAAAGTTATTATGGTGAGAGTCTGAATCGGTCTTTATATCGTTTGCCAGAAGCAGACAGACTGTTAAACGAAGAAGCAGGTTATCCACAAGACATAAAAGAACGAGTCAGTACCATACTCAGATGGCAGAAACACCGATATCAGTATCTGTTTCAAAAATAAACTGGAATCTGTATAGTGTCTAAAGCTGACCTGCATACAGGGAAAAAGTATAATATTATAACAGGCAAAGAATGAAAAAAACTGCAGGAGGTGAAACCAATGAGATGTACTTTGATGCATAAGAGAATCCCAGTAGTGGAGCTGGAATTGGATGATGCAACCGGATTTATCAGCGGATTATATGAAGTGTATGCACCAGAACATCTTCCTTTGGATATGACAAGCTGGTATCCTCTTTTGAATGGATTGTATTTGAAAAGCTGAAAGATGCAGGAGAACTGATTCGAAGTGCATTTCAGCAGCCATGTCAACAGAAGATAATGTGAAAAAGAATACGGCAGAGGATTATTTGAATCGTTAGAGTGGGGGGATGCTAGTGCAGCACCCCCATTTTTTCTGGAAGTTGCATATGCTGATGTATATGCAGAATCTTTTCCAGTTCATAGATGGCCGGTGTCAGGAATTTGTTTTTATGGTATACCAGCTTAAACTTCCGGTTCCATTCTCCGTCAGCCTGATAAAAGGCACGGATGGCACCATGCTGTAGTTCATGTTGCATGAGCCGCAGAGACATGACAGAAAGTACCTGATTATAGAGAACTGCATTGAGCAGTACGCGGGGGCTGTTAGCTTCCCAGGCGGTGGTATAGGACAGTTGATGTCTGGAAGCGTAGTCTTCAAAGAGCTGCCGGGTGCCGCTGCCGGATTCTCTCATGGAAAAGGACTGTCCCTGGAGATCGGAAACAGTCAGTTCCTGACGAGTATAAAAGGGATGCTTCTTTCCAATGGCCAGCACCAGACTGTCATCAATGACAGGCAGCACAATCAGATCCGAGGACAAGATCTCACCTTCTACAACAGCGGCATCCAGTTCGGACTTTAGCAGCTTTTCTTCGATATCTCTGGTATTGCTGACATAGGAATAAACGGACATTTCAGGAAAATGTTCCTGAAGTGCGACTACAACAGAGGGAGTCAGGCAGGTGCCAACGGTAATGGTAGAACCAAGCTTCAGGGTCGAAGATTGTCCCTGATTCAGCATCAGTTCCTCCACCTGTCGAAATTGCTGTACCAGCTGTTCTGCATGGGGAAGCAAAAGCTTTCCGCGATCGGTGAGATACAGCTTTTTGCCAAGACGTTCGAATAGGAGCCCGTTATAATGTTTTTCCAGTTCACCGATGGCCTGGCTGACGGTCGGCTGCGACAGATATAGTGCCCGGGCAGCACCACTCATAGATCCCTGCTGTGCTACTGTAAGAAAAATAGTAAGGTGACGGATGGTCATAATGCATCTCCTTTGAAAAATCAATAAAACCACTTGCAAATTGGTATATATGGATTGGAATGGTTGAAATTTCCTGTTACATATAGATAATTCCTATGATTTCTATAAAATAATATCATTTTTCAAATATATCGACAAGTGATAAGATATAGGAAAACAAAAGTGAATGTTCACAGAACAGGAGGAGAACCATGTCGGCACTGACAGTCAGCAAAGAGGAAGAAAAACGATTAAAAGGACAGGGATTCCTGAATAACAGAGGAACGGATGAATTTTCCGCACGGGTGATTACGGTGAACGGGAAAGTAACGGCCGCTCAGCACAGATGTATGGCAGATGCAGCGGAAAAATACGGGAACGGCAAATTGGCCTACACCACCAGACTTTCCGTAGAGATTCCGGGTATCCCATATGAAAAGATTGAAGAATTTCAGGCATTTATTGCAAAAGAAGGCCTGATGACAGGGGGAACCGGCGCAAAGGTACGCCCGGTGGTTTCCTGCAAGGGTACTACATGCCAGTACGGCCTGCTGGATTCCTATGGTATCTCAGAAGAGATTTTCCACAGATTTTATGAAGGATACCGTCAGGTGGCGTTGCCACACAAGTTCAAGATCGCAGTCGGTGGCTGCCCGAATAACTGTGTAAAGCCAAATCTGAATGATGTGGGTATCATCGGACAGCGGATTCCACAGCAGGATCTGGAAAAATGCAAGGGATGTAAGAAATGTGCGATCGAAGCAGCCTGTCCAAATAAGGTGGCAAAAGTAACAGATGGAAAGCTTCATATCGATGAAGAAGCCTGTCGCCATTGCGGACGATGTGTAGGCAAATGTCCGTTTGATTCTATTCCGGACGGAACCTATGGATACAAGATTTATGTAGGCGGCCGCTGGGGAAAGAAGGTGGCAAAGGGAAGAGCGCTGGGCAAGATCTTCGCTACCAAAGAAGAAGCACTGGATGTCATCGAAAAAGCAATCCTGTTGTTCAAAGAACAGGGAGAAAAGGGCGAACGTTTTGCCGAGACCATTGACCGGATCGGATTTGAAAAGGCAGAAAAGCAGCTGTTGTCAGATGAACTGCTGGAACGTAAGGAACAGATACTGGCAGAAGCATAAAACTGAGACAGAAGATCAGGAAGCAGAGTCGTTGTTTGCGGAAGAAAGACCGTAGATAACGGCTCTTTTGTACCTGTAAAAGTGTTCTGGTTACCGTATTTTTTATAGATGTTACAGGAGTTTTATGTTATACTGGTGAGAAGAATACCCACAGAGGAGAAGCAGCATGATAAAAAAATGTTTAAAAACATTCGGTATCCTGACAGGAGTTTTGATTGCGGTGCTGGCAGTCTATATCATTTATCTGTTTGTCAGCTACGACAGAATTGAGGATAATCTGGCACTGGAAGTGGAGGCACCGGCAGAAATCGCAGAATCGGGGCAGCTGACCACCGGAAAAGAATATTCCGCAGTTACTTATAATATTGGATTTGGTGCTTACACTCCGGATTTCAGCTTTTTCATGGATGGAGGCAAGTCCTCCTGGGCGAAGAGTAAGGAAAGTGTCATCCAGACCGTGCAGGGAGCAGGTGACCTGGTGGCTTCTCTGGATCCTGATTTTGCCATGATTGAGGAGATTGATCTGGATTCGACCAGAAGCTATCATGTGAATGAATATCAGATCTTAAAGGAATGCCTGTCACAGGACTACACCGTGTTTGCAAAGAACTATCATTCTGCGTTCCTGTTTTATCCATTTACACAGCCTCACGGAAGCAGCAATTCAGGAATCGGTCTTTTTTCCCGGTATGAGATTGAAAGCTCTGTACGAAGAAGTCTGCCGATCTCTACATCTGTGAGCAAGTTCCTGGATCTGGATCGCTGTTACAGTGTATCCAGAGTGCCGGTGGATAATGGAAGAGAGCTGGTGATCTATGCACTTCATGCATCTGCTTACGGCAACAGCGATGCGATCCGGGAGGCTCAGATTATCATGCTGACAGAGGATATGGAGCAGGAATATGCAGCAGGGAATTATGTCATCTGTGGAGGAGATTTCAACCATGACCTGAAGGCAGATGAAGATTCCGGAGAAGAATGTGAGTCCTGGGCTTATCCGTTTCCGAGAAGCCGTCTGTCTGAACATTTTTCTTTTGCCATGGATTTCCTGACCAAAGAAGAACGTGACGGATTGTGGAACAGTTCGCGTAATGCAGATATGGCGTACGTAGAAGGTGTTACTTATACGGTTACACTGGATGGATTCCTGATTTCTGATAATGTGGAGTGTGTGGCTTATGAGAATATCAATACCGGATATCGTTATTCCGATCATGATCCGGTTTGTATGAAGTTCAGGTTGAAAAATGGGGATCTGTAGGGAGGAAACATGAAGGAAGAGTAGAGAGAAGGACAGACAGCTCCCGGAGGGTGCAAAAGAGAAAGTATGTTAGATATGAAGAATACAATCAGTAAAAAGAGAAGAATCATATTTTATATTGTGATGCTGACCATTCTGGCAGGTTTTTTGATCGCGGAGTGTGTATATCCAAGTGAACGGACTGAGCGATCTACGGAGGCCAACATTTGTTATACAGGAACATTTGTCTGGGAAAAACCAGATGGAACAGAGGAAATCATTTCAGTACCTGGAAAGTATGAGGTGCCTGCCGGTGAAACGATGGTGATTACAACACAGCTCCCGGCAGATTATGATGAGAGTTCTATTGCTCTGCGATCTTCATTGCAGGATGTAAAGTTTTATATAGATGGACAGCTTAGAAGTGATTACAATACCAGGCAAACCAGACCATTTGGAAAGAATTCGGCCAGCCGGTATGTGTTCTGTGAGACATCGGAAAAAGATGCAGGCAAAGAACTGCGGATTGAGCTGACGACCTACACGGATAATTATTCCGGAGTTGTAAATGAGGTCTGGTGCGGAGACAAGGGGGATATCTGGACTCATATTTTCAGCGAATACGGTACAGAAACCATTATCGCATTCTTTATTTTGTTTGCGGGTATCATCACGATTTTGATCAGTCTGGCTCTGGGCGTGGTATATCATACGACCTTTGATATGGAATATCTGGGATGGTGCATTATGCTGGGAGCCATCTGGATGCTTGGAGAATCCAAGCTGCGTCAGCTGTGGATATCAAATGCCTCCGTACTGGCAGGCATGTGCTTTATTGTGATTATGTTGTGCCCGATCCCGCTTCTTTTGTACATTGACAGTGTGCAAAAGGGCAGATATACGAAACTGTATCATGTCATGGAGGGACTGGCATTCCTGAATTTCCTGATATCAACCATATTGCAGCTTTGTGGAAAACTGGATTATATTGAGACCATGCCTGTTGGACATGGGATCATGGTGCTTACGTTTTTCCTGGTACTTGGAACCTTTATCGGAGATATGCGCCAGAATGAAAGCCATTCTTATCATCTGGTGCTGGTGGGCGCGATTATAGCCATGATTGCAGCGCTCATTGAAGCAGTTTCAGCTTATTTTGTAGTATCTATTTCCGGCATATTTATCGGTATTGGTCTGTTGGTGCTGTTGTTTGTGAATATCATCCGGACAATGAAAAGTGTACGGGATATGGAGCTGCAGCGTCAGAAAGAAGAGGTAGAAAAACGTCGGAAGCAGACAGAGAAGATGGCACTTCAGATGATCCGTACTCTGTCAACCACGCTGGAAGCCAAGGATGAGTATACCAATGGCCATTCTTACCGTGTGGCTCAGTATTCTGCTTTGATAGCCAGAGAGCTTGGCTGGAGTAAGAAGGAGATTCTGAATCTGAAAAATGCAGCTTATCTTCATGATGTGGGAAAAGTCGGTATTCCAGATACTATTCTGAATAAGCCATCCAGACTGTCGGATGATGAATATGCTTTGATCAAAGCGCATACGGTGATCGGGGCAGATATTCTGAAGGATATTACGATGATTGAGCATGTGGCAGATGTGGCCAGATATCATCATGAGCGATATGATGGCAAGGGATATCCGGATGGACTGGTGGGAAATGAGATCCCGATTTATGCACGGATTGTGGCTGTGGCAGACAGTTATGATGCAATGAATTCCAGACGAATTTATCGAAGTGCTTTGTCGGCAGAAATGATCGAGGAGGAACTTCGCAAAAACAGAGGAACACAGTTTGATCCAGAGATCACAGATCTGTTTCTGCGTTTGCTGAAAGAAGGAAAAGTGGAAGTAGAAGAAGAACGTCTGGAAGCAGAAGATGCTGATGGTGTTGCAGATCTGGAACGGGAAACCGGAAAATTCCTTTCTGATGTCATGGCTACCATGAGAAGTCAGGGAGACAGCGAGAATTATGACTATCTGACTGGTTTGTCTATGCGCAGTAGGGGAGAAGTGGTGATTGCCCAGCTGATGCAGGAGCATCCTGGATGTCTGGTTTTCCTGGATATGGATAATCTGAAAAAAATCAATGATCTCTTTGGCCATAAGGCCGGAGACCGGGCATTGAAGCTTCTGGGAAATCTGATTGCAGATGTTACCTGCGGTCATGTTGGGTGTCGGTTTGGTGGAGATGAGTTCGTATTGTTTTTCCAGAATGTGAATGAAGAAGAGGTGACAGATAAGATAGCGATGCTTTTTCAGCGATTCCGGGAAGGCAAGGAAGCAGATGCGGAAATCCGCTGCGCATCTCTTTCCGCAGGAATGTGTATGACCAGCCCTGGTGATACATTTGAATCCTGCTATCTGAATGCAGATAAAGCATTGTATTATGTGAAACAGAATGGAAAAGATCAATTCTGCTTTTATCATGAAATGGAAGAAAATGGAGTACCAGATACACCAGCTGGCAGAGATCTGAAAAAGGTAGCAAAAGCGCTTCAGGAAAGTGGCAGCTACAGTGGGCTCTGGATATGGATTTCCGAGGTTTTGCCAGAATCTATGAATATATGAACAGTCTTGGTGCCAGATACAGATATGCCTGTTACCTGGTGATGGTGACCATGGACACCATGTCAGATCAGACCATGTATATGGAAAGCATCGAGCAGGCCCTGGACTGCATGGAGAAGTCTATTCGTCAGAAGATCCGAAAGGTAGATATCTGCACCCGTTACAGTGCTATGCAGTACCTTATTATTCTTTTTGAACCGGAAGAGAGTCAGATTCCGAAGGTAATGGAACGAATTTTCATGCAGTATTACAAGATGTATGAAAAGAATGATTTCAAGCCTGGGTATGAATACATTCCAATGATGGGGAAAAAGAACGATATACCAGATGGAAATTCCAAAATTTAACCTTGACACAGGAAGAAAAACAGGGCTAGAATAGACACGGATTAAAAAAATAAGAAACAGGAGGAAAACGAAATGGACAGTTGCGACAGTACGGGACGAAGTAGTAGTTACGGTGGCATACAAGAAAAAAGACAGACGCAGCTTACCAGAAGAGTTTTCTGACTGGACTGCGTTTGTTCATATTGTTTTTGAACCACCGTATTTCACTCCTATACTTCACAGCATGTAACTGTTGGAAAGTTTAGTACATGGAAAAACGGTGGTTTTTCTATGCCCATTTTTGGGAGGAAGGAGGCAATATGACAAAAGAAATGAATACAAAACCAAACTATGCAGAAGAGCTGCTGGAGATTTTGCACAGCTCTTTATCCGATGAAGAATTGCTGGACCGCATCTCTGATTACCATGAGAATGATATTGCGGATGCACTGTCACAGTTGACAGAAGAGGAACGTAAGAAATTGTATCCGATCCTTGGTGCAGAACGTCTGGCAGAGATCTTTACTTATATTGATGATCCGGATGAATACTTAAAGGAACTGGATCTGGACAAGGTTGCAAAGGTGATCTCGTTCATGGACTCAGACGATGCAGTAGATGTGCTGGATGAGTTTGATGACAGTACCCAGGAAAAACTGGTTGAGATGCTGGACGAGGAATCCAGCCATGACATCAAGATGATCCAGTCCTATGAGGATGATGAGATCGGTAGCAAGATGACCACGAACTTTATTGTGATCTATCATGATCTGACCATCCGGCAGGCCATGAGGGAACTGGTTCGTCAGGCGGGAGATAACGATAATATCTCAACGGTATATGTAGTTGACCGCAAAGACATGTTTTACGGTGCAATTGACTTAAAGGATCTGATCATTGCCCGGGAGCGGGATTCACTGGATGATATTATCAGTACATCTTATCCGTATGTGACGGATCATGAGAAGATCAGTGACTGTATTGAAAGCATCAAAGATTATGCAGAGGATTCCATTCCGGTACTGACTGAGGAAAAAATGCTGATTGGTGTTATCACATCCCAGGATATCGTGGAAGTAGTTGACGATGAAATGGGCGATGATTACGCAAAGCTGGCTGGTTTGACTGCCGAAGAGGATTTGAATGAAACTACAAAGGAAAGTATGAAAAAGAGGCTTCCATGGCTGATTATTCTGTTATTCCTTGGAATTGGAGTATCTTCCGTAGTAGGGGCATTTGAAACAGTAGTAGCTACACTTCCGATCGTTATGTGTTTCCAGTCACTAATCCTGGATATGGCAGGAAATGTGGGAACTCAGTCCCTGGCTGTGACCATCCGTGTACTGATGGATGAGACATTGACCGGTGCACAGAAAATGCATCTTGTAATCAAAGAAATGCGCGTTGGATTTGTGAATGGTCTGTTTCTGGGATCAGTATCTTTTCTCATCATTGGATGTTATATCTGGTTCTTTAAGCCGAATCCGGCGAATCATGCATTCCTGATTTCCGGATGTGTAGGAGTATCTTTGCTGGCAGCCATGGTGATTTCCAGCCTGGTAGGTACCCTGATTCCAATGTTTTTCCATAAAATCAAGGTAGACCCGGCAGTGGCTTCCGGTCCGCTGATTACCACCGTGAATGATCTGGTGGCAGTAATTACCTATTATGGACTGGCCTGGATTCTGCTGATACAGACCTTCCATCTTGCGTAGGAGAGATTTACAAGAGAAAATATTCTGGACAAAAAGAAAAAATATGATAGACTAAGCATAAGAAAAGCAGCCGTTTGTGCATCGGCAGAGACTGTATGTCTGCTGAGGCATAAACGGCTTTTTATAAGGAGGCACATATGGAACATTATAACCCATTACTTCGAGACAATGATACAACACAGAAATTTATCACAATCGGTGAGATCATGCTTCGTCTGACGCCACCGAATTATGAAAAGATTCGCATGGCGACCAGTTTTGAAGCCAGCTATGGCGGAAGCGAAGCCAATATTGCACTGGCTCTCGCCAATCTGAATGTGGACAGTACCTTCTTTTCTGTAGTACCTAACAACAGTATTGGAAAGAGTGCGATCCGTATGCTGCGAAGCAATGATGTACACTGTACACCGGTGATTTTATCCACCCCGGAACAGACACCGACTCATCGCCTGGGAACCTATTATCTGGAAACCGGATATGGAATCCGTCCAAGTAAGGTAACCTATGACCGGAAGCACAGTGCATTTGCAGAATATGACTTTGACAACGTAGATCTGGATGCTTTGCTGGAGGGCTATACCTGGCTGCATCTTAGCGGTATTACACCGGCCGTTTCCCCAAAGTGTAAGGAACTGATCCTGAACAGTCTGAAGGTGGCAAAAGCCAAAGGTATCACCACAAGCTTTGATGGTAACTTCCGCAGTAAGATGTGGACCTGGGAAGAGGCCAGAGATTTCTGTACGGAATGTCTTCCATATGTGGATGTGCTTCTTGGTATTGAACCATATCATCTCTGGAAAGATGAAGATGATCACAGTAAGGGAGACTGGAAAGATGGTATCCCAATGCAGCCAAGCTATGAGCAGCAGGATGAAATATTCCAGAGATTTGTGGATCGTTATCCAAATCTGAAATGCATTGCCCGCCATGTACGTTACGCACACAGCGGTAGTGAGAACAGTCTGAAAGCCTATATGTGGTATGAAGATCATACCTTTGAAAGTAAGCTGTTCACCTTCAATATTCTGGATCGTGTAGGCGGTGGAGATGCATTCGCCAGCGGACTGATCTATGCAATCATGCATGACTACAAGCCGATGGATATTGTCAACTTTGCAGTGGCCAGCAGCGCTATCAAGCATACTATCCATGGAGATGCCAACATTACGGATGACGTAGACACTATCCGGAATCTGATGAACATGAACTACGATATCAAGCGCTAACCATTGATAACCATTGGGGACGGTGTTTTCCGGCTTTTTTAGTGTCACTTGCGGCTTGATATGAATCAAAAAAGCAGAGATGTAAGTTTGTTTCAGACTTCATATCTCTGCTTTTTTATGAAAAGAAAGGTTATTCGTTAAGACAGATGTCGCCGTCTGTACAAGTTACGGTGAGGAATGTATCTCCCGAACCATTTTGTTGATAGTGACTGAGAATATCATCATTTTTCGGAAGTGCCTGGGCAAGTAATGACGGCAGGCTGATTTCTCCGAGTCCGGTGGTGAGCTGCAGGCCAAGGGACTGTAGTGTATCGGATGAATCTGTAAGTGTGACATCTCCAAGCTTATTTGTAACAGAGACAGTACCCTGATACTGGTTATGATCTAATCTCAGATCATCGTCACTCATGGTGATATCACAGGTATCCAGCATGCTGTCTGAGATGGTCAGTTCACCCAATGTATTTTGAAAAGAAAAATCAGAAAACTGACAGTTTGTGCAGACAGCATCTCCATCATCCAGTGACAGGCTGCCATGTGCAGCCTGAAGCCCATCGACAGACACATCCCCCATAGTATTGTGAATAGAAACTTGCCGGAACTTTTCGGTCGGTACGTAAAGATAAACGGTATCAGCTGGATGTTCTGCTTTTTTACCGCAGAACAGATCTGCCAGAAAACTGATGTCGATATGAATATAGGAGTCTCCGGTATGTCCGCTTTCTGTAACGGTGAGTGCGCCGCTTTTAACTTCATAGTCAACTGGCGACTTTCCATTCACACTGGCGACTTCCCATGCAATGGCGCAATGCTCATCTTCGGATGGAAGAATCTCCAGGTCAAGGTCTGTGAAAGAAATGTCCACAGAGTCCAGAGCCCCCAGGTCTGTCCGGGGCTGAGTGCTCACTCTGGCAGGAACGTCACTGCGTGCACTCCATTCCAGTCTGTTGAGATCTGCATGTGCCACATAAGAACGGCCGTCATTCAGATAGCCGGCAAAGATCAGAATCGCTCCGGTAACACTGCAGATAATACCGGCTTTTAACCATTTATAGTGAGATTGTTTCATCATACTTCACCTCGTTTACTTTTCTTTTTCGATTGACAATCCATTTGGCGGAAGCAGCAAAAAAGCGGCAGCCACTGTAAGCAGCAAAGATCCCAAGCAACGTAATCAGAATCCCGAGTCCGATGATCAGCAGTCCGCTTCCCACAATCATGGCAGAGCCGGAAAGAGAGAGTGGCAGTGCCAGAAGTCCACGAAGAATCAGCTTTCCGCCAATGAGATAGCCGGAAAATGCAGCAATAAAGATACACAGATCCAGAATAACAGCACAGATCATCAGGCATAACAGCACAATCGCAGCAGAAAACAAGAGAGGTGCTCCGATTGGGATGGCAAAAAGCAGTAACAGTGAAATCCACAGGATCGATTTCCATACTTTACGTCTGGCGGTGTGGGCAGAACCAGTTGCACAATTGGTTCCGGCGAACCCAGGATCAGGCGCTGAGAAGACATTCGCATCAGTCGAAGCATCGGTCAGTTTGCGATCCAGCAGATTGGCCATCAGATCCCGGGCAGCTTCCTTTGGTGTCCCAAGTTCTGTCATCAGAGCTTTTGCACCTTCGTCGTCTGTGTCTTCAAAATATTCGGTGAAATACTCCATAGCATCTTCATAATCTGCCTTTGGCAGTTTTTTTAAATATTTTTGCAGTTGCAGCAGATATTCTGTTTTTGTCAAATCTGTCTTACTCAATTGCGAAGCCTCCCTTCAATAATGCCGTCAATGGTGTCTTTATAAGTACACCATTCTTCCTTTAAATGCGCCATCTGCACCTTCCCCTCTGGCGTGATAGAATAATACTTTCGCTTCCGTCCCTGATATTCCTGAGAATAAGTGGTGAGAAATCCGGCCTTTTCCAGTTTTTTTAAAATAGGATATAAAGTGGATTCTTTGATATCAGCGGCAAGCTTGATCGTCTGACTGATCTCATAACCATAAGAATCCTGAGATTCCACAATGGTAAGGATCAGATATTCGATCAGGAGAGCAGATACTGGAAAATACATACGATGACCTCCTAATATATAAAAATTTTATATATAAAAATTCTACACATAAACTAGCACAAAATAGAAAGAGTGTCAAGTAGAAAAACAAAGTCAGCTATAGCTTCTCTTTATAACTGTGTATAAATTTTCCATAGATGCAAAATGACGGATAGTCATTGACGAAATTTTCCTGAGATGGTAAATTATGTATCAACATACTATTGTAGTAGGAAATAAGGACGAAAGAAAATGAGGAGACGATTATGAACAAGAACTGGAAGAAATATGCAGCAGGATTATTTACCGCATCACTGGCGGCCGGACTTTTTTCAACAGGAGCACTGGCAGATGACAGCATCGATCTGAAGCTGAGCCTGACCCCGTCGGAGAGCAGTGTCTGGATGGTAGCTGTGGACTATTTTAAAGAACAGGTAGAAGAAAAGACAGACGGACGATACACCATTTCTGTATATCCAAGTGAGCAGCTGGCAGGAGGAGACCTGGTAAAGGGTGTGGAGATGCTGCTGACCGGATCCACAGATATTGCACTGAATTCTGTGATGAATACTTCCAGTTTTGATCCAAGACTGACTGTCACCAGTATGCCATGGATCTTTGAAAATGGATACGACAGTGTGGACGAATATGTATTCAACGGAGAAGGTGCAGATGCCATCAAAGACATTTTCACAGAACTGGGCGCAGTACCGCTGGCAATCGGTGATAATGGTTTCCGTCAGATTACCAACAATGTCAGACCGATTACCTCCCCGGAAGATCTGGATGGCCTGAAGATCCGTACACCTGCCAACAGCATGTACATTGATCTCTTTACCCTGTTCGGAGCAGACCCGACTTCTATGAACTTCTCCGAAGTATATACTTCTCTTCAGAATGGCACTATTGATGGACAGGAAAATCCATACGATACCATCCGCAGTGCTCAGATTCAGGAAGTATCGAAGTACCTGACTGAATGGAACTATTCTTATGATATGTTTGTATTCAGCCTGAGTCAGAAACTCTGGGACAGCTTAAGTGAGGAAGACAAAGAGATCTTCCAGACAGCAGCAGAAGAAGCGTGCCAGAAAGAGATCGAAACTTACCGTGAGAATGAGGATTCTATTGCAGATGAATTTGAAGAAGCAGGAGTGGAGATCACAAAGCTGACGGATGATCAGATTCAGACTTTTAAAGATGCGGCAGCACCAATTTATGAGTCTTACAAAGACGATATCGGAGAAGATCTGTTTGCAAAATTTGGTTATACATTCAACTAGAAAGAAGCGAGGAACGATATGAGCATTACAAAAGAAAAGGCATTACAGCTTTATGAAAAAATGTGTACCATACGGGAATTTGAAGAGTTAGTAAAGAAGGAATACCTGGCAGGCAACCTGCCAGGCTTCGTTCATTTGTACATCGGAGAAGAAGCTGTGGCTTCTGGTATCTGTGGCGCACTGGAAGAATGTGATTATATAGAAAGTACCCATCGTGGACATGGCCACTGCATTGCAAAAGGCGCAGACCTGAACCGGATGATGGCAGAGATCTATGGAAAAAAGACCGGCCTTTGTAAAGGAAAGGGCGGATCCATGCATATTGCCGATTTTGAAGTGGGTATGCTGGGAGCCAACGGAGTTGTCGGCGGAGGCTACAATCTGGCTGCCGGAGCAGCACTGGCCAACAGTAAGATTCTTCATAACCAGAAGGTATCGGTTGTATTTTTCGGAGATGGTGCTTCCAACAGAGGAACCTTCCATGAAGCAGCCAATGTATCCAGTGCATGGAAACTTCCAATTATCTTTGTTAATGAGAATAACGGATGGGCGTCCACCACACCGTATCAGACGACTACAGCAGTAGAAAATATTTCTGATTATGCGGCAGCTTATCATATGCCAGCGAAGATTGTATCTGGAAAAAATGTATTTGAGGTGTACCGGGCAGCTGCGGAGGCGGTAGAACGGGCAAGAAAAGGAGAAGGACCGACCTTCATCGAAGCAAAGACCTTCCGCGTGGAAGGACATTTTGTAAGAGATGCAGAGAAATACAGAACCAGAGAATATGTGGCAGAAGAGCAGAAAAAGAATGATCCATTTGCTGAATTTGAACGGATTGTACTGCAGCCGAATGAAGAGGTTGACGAAGTAATCACAAAGGAAGAACTGAGTGCGATTCGCCAGAAGAGTCATGAAAAAGTACTGGCTGCACAGAAATTTGCGCTTGAAAGTCCGGTGCCGGATCCGGAAGAGTATCTGGATGACGTATACTGTTAAGAGGAGCTAAGGAGAACGAGATGAGAACAATAACATTTGGACAGGCAACTCTGGAAGCCATGAGTGAAGAAATGAAGAAGGATCCTACCGTATTTGTCATGGGTGAGGATCTGGCACGTCAGGGCGGTATCTTCGGACAGTTTACCGGACTGGCAGATGAATTTCCGGGAAGAGTGATTGATACGCCGATATCAGAAACATTTCTGGCAGGTGGCGGTGTAGGAGCAGCCCTTGCAGGAGCAAGACCGGTGGTGGATCTGCATTATGCAGATTTTTGCAGTGTATGTATGGATGAGATCTTTAACCAGATGGCAAAGGCAAGATATATGTCAGGCGGGCAGGCTAAGATTCCGCTGGTGCTCAGAGCACCGGATGGACTGATTACTCAGGGTGCAGCACAGCATTCCCAGTCTGTGGAAGCCTGGTTTGTACACATTCCCGGGCTGAAGGTGGTGGCGCCTTCTAATGCGGCAGATGCCAAAGCGGTATTAAAAGCAGCCATTGAAGACGACAATCCGGTCATTTATTTTGAACATAAGAATTTGTTTAAGATGTCCTTTGAGGTACCGGAGATCGAAGACGAAGAACCATATCAGATCGGAAAGGCAAAGATCCGCAAAAAGGGAAGCGATATTACGCTGGTTTCCTATTCTAAGACGATGCTGACTGTTTTAGAAGCAGCAAAGCAGCTGGAAGATGCCGGAATTTCAGCAGAAGTGATTGATCTGGTAACCTTATCCCCATGGGATAAAGAGACTGTGCTGGAATCTGTGAAAAAGACAGGTCATCTCTGTATCTGCCATGAAGCAGTCAAACAGGGAGGATTTGGAGCAGAGATTGCAGCAACGGCAGCGGAAGAAGCTTTTGACAGCTTAAAAGGGCCGGTTCTGCGTCTGGCAGCTCCATTTACACCGGTACCATTTGCACCTTCTATGGAGAATAAAGTACGTGTTCATGTGGATGACATCGTGAATGCAATAACAAAAACACTGAAAGGATAAGAAGATGAAACAGATTGGAAAAATACTCGGAAAACTCATCGATTATCTGGAGGAAGGTCTGATCGTAGCAGGCCTTCTCTTTATGACGGTGATGAATTTTGCCAATGTAATCAGCAGATATTTTTTGCATAAATCGATCTCGTATACAGAAGAAGTAGTGGTGATTGTATTTGTGTGGGTGACTATGCTGGGTATCTCAGCAGGTTATAAAAGAAATGCACATCTTGGCATGAGTTTTATTACGGATAAATTATCAGAGAACGGGAAAAAAGCAGCACTGGTGATCTCAGCCATTTGTTCTCTGATTCTGATTTACTTCATGCTGCGTTATGGAATCGAGATGGTGCAGAACCAGATCCGGTTCCACAGTAAAACAACAGCACTTCGCTGGCCGACTTATATACAGGGACTTGCCCTGCCGACAGGAGCGGTTTTTATGGGAATCCGCACCATTCAGGCGGCTTATCAGCAGTTAAAGGAGGGCAGGCAGAAATGATGGCAGTAGTATTGTTTGGATTATTTTTTGTGATGGTATTTTTGAACATTCCGGTGGCAGTAGCACTGGGAGTATCCAGTCTGGCAGGACTGACTATGGGAGGATTCCCGTTGACGACATTGACGGATACTATGTATTCTGCAATCGGAAAATTCACTCTGCTGGCGATTCCATTTTTTATTCTGGCAGGCGTGATTATGGAATATGCGGGTATCTCCAGAAGACTGGTGCAGTTTGCAAAGGTATGTGTAGGACACCGCAAGGGTGGCCTGATCTCTGTAGTAGTGATTGTATCCTGTTTCTTTGCAGCGATCTCCGGCTCTGGTCCTGCTACCGTGGCAGCTTTGGGTTCTATTCTGATTCCGGCCATGGTGGAATCTGGTTATGATGTGGGAATGTCTACGGCACTGATGAGTGCATCCGGCGCCATTGGAATCGTCATTCCGCCAAGTATTGCTTTTGTTATTTACGCTTCGATTTCAGGCAGTTCTGTAGGCAAACTGTTTGCAGGTGGTATCATTCCTGGTATTCTGATGGGAGTTTCTTATGTAGTAGCAGCTATGATCTGCTCCAGAAAGAGCAATATCAAACCGCAGCCGAAAGCATCGAAAGCAGAGATCTGGGCAGCATTCAAGGATGCTATCTGGGGGCTCTTGACGCCGGTCATCATTCTGGGTGGTATTTATGGAGGAATCTTTACCGCAACTGAATCTGCCGGTGTGGCCATTGTGTATGGTCTGTTTGTGGGAATTGTGGTTTACAGAGAAATCAAGATCCGGGATCTGTGGAGACTGTTCGTGGATGCGGCAGTATCCTCCGGAACCGTATTGTATATTGTGGCCTGTGCCAGTGTCTTTGCATGGATCCTGACCACCAGCCATATTGCAACCGATATGTCATCTGCATTGATGAACCTGAGCAGTAATAAATGTGTATTGTTACTGTTGATTAACCTGATTTTCCTGATTGCGGGATGCTTTCTGGATGCCAGTTCTGCATTTTACATTCTGGTTCCGATTGTACTGCCAATCGCCAATGCACTGAATGTAGATCCGATTCATCTGGGCGTGATGCTGACTACCAATATGGCTATCGGACTGATTACCCCTCCAGTGGGAATCAATCTATATGTGGGATGCAGTATTTCTAAAATACCGGTAGCAGAGATCTGCAAAAAGATTGTGCCATTTGTAGCAGCTGGAATCATAACCCTGCTTCTCACTGTATTTTTCGAACCGATCGGTATGTTTTTACCAAATCTGATGCACTAAGGAGAATGTGAAATGACAAGAAAAGAACTTTTGATAAAGGCAATGAATTTTGAAGAAGTGCCAAGGGTGCCGGTCAGTACCTTATCCGGTGCCACCTGGGCCATAAAGCAGGAACAGCTTTCTCCGGAAGAGCTGCTTCGCCTGCCGGATGCGGGAGCGCAGATTATTCTGGATACCTGTGACAGACTGAATGTGGATATTGTATACGGAGGAAGAGCCATTCCCCATATCATCCTCAGGGCTATGGGCGGAGAGATCAACAATTCCAGAGTGGGCTTGCCAGGAGAAGTGATCCAGAAGCCTCTTCAGGAACTGGAAGAGATTCGTAACTGGACCGTAGATCAGGTCATGGAGAATCTGCGCAGGGATGAAGAGTATCATCTGTTGTTAAAACAGACCAGAATCATTGCAGAGAAAACCGGAGAAGAACGGTTTGTAGGCGTGGGAAGCTTTGGCCCGTTTACCACAGCGGCTCAGCTGGTGGGTGTCAATGAGTTCATGATGTATCTCAGTGATGAGGATGAAGAAGATCTGGTACGGGAAGTGCTGGAATTCTCAGAGGAAGTAGTGTATCATCTGACTATGGACTTCCTGGAAGCGGGAGGCAATCTGGTATATATTGCAGAACCGGTATCTTCTGGAGATCTGATCAGTGAAGATTACTTTGAAACCTATTCTCTGCCATATCTGAAGCAGTTAAATGACCGGCTGTCAGAAAAATGTCCATATATGCTGCTTCATATCTGCGGAAAAACCATGGAACGAATCAGTGCATTGAAGGACAGTGGCATTGCGATCTTTTCTGTAGACAGCCTGGATCTGGAAGAAGCACTGAAACGGGCAGAGGGAAAGATCACGATCATGGGTACGTTAAGTCCGGTTCGTGTTCTGGAGCAGGAGAGCCCGGAAGAGATTTATCAGAAAGCACAGAATCTGGTTCAGACAGCAGGATTTTCCGGTGGCTTTATTCTGGCACCTGGATGTGATCTGACACCGGATACTTCATATGAACATATTGAAGCCATGGTACGTGCGGTATCAGGAAAGGAATAGACATGCCATCACTTAGTACAAGAACAGAACAGTTTACCGATTCGGTCATTCGACGTATGACCAGAATCTCAGCGAAATATGGAGCTATCAATCTGTCTCAGGGATTCCCGGACTTCGATCCGCCAAAGGAACTGCTGGATCGCCTGGCTCAGGTGGCCTATGAAGGCCCGCATCAGTATGCACTGACCTGGGGCGCACAGAATTTCCGTGAAGCGCTGGCCAGAAAACAGGAGCATTTTTCCGGTCTGGCTGTAGATCCCAACAAAGAGATCGTGGTAACCTGCGGAAGTACGGAAGCCATGATGGCAGCAGTCATGTCAGTGGTAAATCCTGGAGAAAAAGTCATTGTCTTTTCTCCGTTTTATGAGAATTATGGAGCAGATGCGATCCTCTCCGGTGCAGTACCGATCTATGTACCGTTGAATCCACCAGCCTTTGACTTTGATCCGGAAGTGCTGGAAGATGCCTTTCGTCAGGGAGCCAAGGCGCTGATTCTCTGTAATCCGTCCAATCCATGTGGAAAGGTGTTCACCTGTGAGGAGATGAAGCTGATTGCAGATCTGGCCATTAAGTATGATACCTTTGTCATCACCGATGAAGTGTACGAGCATATTTTGTACAAGCCAAATAAGCATATTTATATGAATACGCTGCCTGGTATGCGTGAGAGAACGATCACCTGTAACTCCCTTTCCAAGACGTATTCCATCACCGGATGGCGCCTTGGTTATGTGATCGCTCCAGAAGAAGTCATCGATCGTGTGAAAAAAGTTCATGACTTTCTGACCGTAGGAGCAGCGGCACCACTGATGGAGGCTGCTGTAGTGGGACTGAATATGTCCGACTCCTATTATGTGGATCTGCAGAATCATTATCAGCATATGAAAGATCTCTTCACCGGAGGACTGAAGGATCTTGGATTTACCTTTACGGATCCACAGGGAGCTTACTATGTGATGATGGATATCAGCAAGTGGAAGAAAAAAGAAGAAACGGATGTACAGTTCTGTGAATGGCTGGCAGCAGAGGTAGGCGTAGGAGCAGTACCGGGATCCAGTTTCTTCCGGGAAGACGTGAACCATCTGATTCGATTCCATTTTGCAAAACAGGATGAGACCTTGCAGGGTGCGCTGGATCGTCTGGCCAATCTGGAGGCAAAGGCAGCAGGCCGCTAGCCATTGGTGACGGTGTTTTCTGGCTTTTTTGAGTACGTGGCTTATTGTTTTTTCCTATAACCAGCTATAAAAAAGCAATACTTTTCTTTATTAACCTACTATGTTAGTATGAATACTAGAAAAACATAGATGATCTACAGGAGTGAAAGAAAAGATATGACAGACGTACTTTGTTTTGGCGATTCGAATACATGGGGATATAATCCAAAGGATGGCAGTCGTTTTCCATGGGGCGTGAGATGGACCAGCATCCTTCAGGAACAGTTAAAAGATCAGGGAGTCCGGGTGATCGAAGAAGGACTCTGCGGACGTACTACTATCTTTGATGATCCATTAAGGCAGGGGCGAAAGGGAACAGAGCTTTTTCCAACGCTTTTGGAGACACACGGACAGCCGGAACAGATTGTACTGATGCTGGGAACGAATGACTGTAAGACGGTATTTTCTGCATCAGCAGATGTCATCGGAAAAGGCGTGGTGCGTCTTCTGGAACAGGCAAAGAGATTCTCACCAGACAGTAAAATTTTGCTGATATCCCCGATCTTTCTCGGGGAACGAGTATGGGAAGAAGGATTTGATCAGGAATTTTCACCGGAATCGGTGGAAATTTCAAAAAGACTGGGAAGTGTCTATGAAAAAATTGCAAGAAAGTATGGGACAGATTTTCTTCGGGCATCTGATTATGTAGAGAGCAGCGAAGAAGATCAGGAACATATGAATGCGAACAGCCACCAGATTTTTGCCAGTGTGGTAGCAGAACATTTACAAAGTATTTAAGCAGCAATAATTCACTGAAAAATCAGATGGAAAGACAACAACAGATCAAATCTGGTCTGCTCGTCATCCAGCTGAAGTCCGGTTAGTTCTTCGATTCTGCGAATCCGATACAGCAGTGTGGTTCGGTGAATATCCATGAGCTCGGCAGTATGGAGCAGTGCCCGTTCGTTGGTCAGATAGCAGCGAAGAGTCTCTTCCAGCATACTGGAATGTGCCTGATCATAAGCACGAAGAATCTCCAGTTCCGGACGACACAGAAAACGTACCGGAAATGTCTGCATTGCATGCTGAAGAATGAAGTCAGTACGATACTGATCAAAAGCATAGCTCCAGAAAGTTGGCTGCTTCTGGCGACCGGTCTCATAGGCCATCAGAGCCTGTTGATGATAATAGAAGAAATCATTGAGACCATGACCAGTGGCACTGATGCCGGCTTTCATCAGACCATCCCGCAGATAAACAGCGATTTCATTTTGAAACTGCTGGACATTGCAGTCAGAAAGAGAGGCATTCATTAAAACTACAATATGATTTTCCTGTTCAAATACGCAGGACTGTGGGAATTTTTCACTCAGCTGTTTGCAGTGGTACTGCATGGCATGGGTGTAGAAGTCAGCAGCCTGTGGAAACAGACAGGCACAGAAGTAATCGTCCTGGATTGTCCATCCACTGTACAGGAGGCGCGTAGACAGGATGTTCTGATCGGCCGGTTCACCGGCCAGCATGGCCTGCAGCAGCCGGGCCAGCTGATAATTATGCATATTTCGCAGATAAAGACTGCTTCGAAAATATTCTTTTACAATTTCAGTAAAATTCTCCAAAAGATAAGCATCGCTTGGAAGAAGAGACCGTCTGGTCTCATCCACCAGAATTCGCCCGCGATATTCTCCGTAGTACCATAAATTCAGATAGAGGATCTGGTAGCCAAAGGTCTCAGCAGGAAAGATAGATGGCTTTCTGGTCTGCATGGTATCCAGATAATCGGAATTAATTTTAAAATCATTGATAATCTCATAAGGCACACGGTATTGGTCACTGGTGGCATCGTATTCCCACCGGTGATCTTGTTCTGTCAGCCCTGCGGCAGCCAGCTGATAAAAATTCTGGTCATGAATCATGATAGGATTATCAAAAAAAGAAACGGCTTTTTCGGTCAGCTGTTGAAGACTGCCGTGCATATGCAAAATCTGATTCAGTTCATCATCCAGTCTGGAAAAGCGCAGAATAATCTGCTGAAGCTGGAGATAAAGGTCTTCTGCATCTACAGGAAGTTCAAACCAGAGAATATCATTATGTGCCAGCAATGCTTCAGACGGTTCCCCCACTGAGATCAGACCATGATGTTCCAGCGAATCAGGAAACTCATCGGCCGGGGCAAAGAGCAGTATGCCGGACTGATGAAGCCAGGATGGATGCCATGACTGTATTTGGTACCAGCCATTTAGAGGCGTATCGGATGGAAAAGACAGGTGTCCTTTTACGTTATGTACATGATCCAGTAACAGCTGCATTGGGATCTTCATTTTAGCTATTCTCCTTTGCTACGAAAAGTAGTAATTGTATCCTGTAATTCCATCTTTACTCGGAGTTTACGACAGAACTTTAGTCTAATATAATAAATATATCAGATAAATTCAAGTAGAGTTTGGCAGAATTTATCATTACAACAAAAAGAAGTAACAGGAGGTATTGGGGAATGTTGACAAAGAAACAAAATATGTTGGAAGTAATTCGTGGGGGGAATCCAGACCGTTTCGTAAAACAGTATGAAGCAATTCAGTTTATTTTGAACACACCATATGCACTGCAGTATCCAATGATGCCGGAAGGACCAGGCGCACCTGCTGTGAAATGTGGATGGGGGTATACCAATGCATGGCCGGCTGGAACTCCTGGTGCATTTCCGGTGCACGATGCAGAACATCTGGTTTGCCCGGATATCACAGAATGGAAAAAATATGTAAAGGCACCGGATATAAACTACACGGCAGAGGACTGGAAACCGGCACTGGAAGCAGTGGCAAAGATTGACCGTGACGAGTACTTTATTGCACCACTGATTGCACCTGGTATTTTTGAAATGTGCCATTATCTCTGTGAGATTCAGAATACCATGATCAACTTCTATGAAGAACCGGAAGCTATGCATGAACTGATTGCCTATATCACCGATTGGGAACTGAAATGGGCAGAGCAGATCTGCACCTATCTGAAACCGGATATGATCTTCCATCATGATGACTGGGGAACCCAGAGAAGCAGTTTCTTAAGCAAAGAAATGTTTGATGAATTCTATCTGGAATCCTACAAGAAGGTATACGGATACTATCATGAACATGGTGTAGAACTGATCGTACATCATAATGACAGTTATTCTGCCAATCTGGTACCTTCTATGATCGAGATGGGTATCGATGTATGGCAGGGATGCATGTCTGTAAATAACCTGCCGGAACTGATTAAACAGTACGGAAAGGATATCACATTCATGGGTGGTATTGATAATGGTAAAGTAGACCGCTATGACTGGAATCAGGATATGATAGCGGCAGAGACTGACCAGCTGTGCCGCGATTGCGGAAAATTGCATTTTATTCCATGTACATCCCATGGACTGAACTTCTCCTGTATCCCAGGTGTATACGATGCAGTAGATAAAGAAATTGAAAAGATGAGTAAAGAGCTGTTCTAGATGTGAACAGATAAAGTCAGGGGGCTGTTTTCGGACAGCCCCCTGATGCATTCAATCTGATGATCATAGGCTTTAACATGCGGGAATTGTATTTATACCGCAGAAATCGAAATTTTGAAAAAAGCGGAATCTCTGATTTGGATAAAATATTCTTTACTTTTTTCTTTGAACTTGATATAAAGAAGATGAATAGGTTTTGCATTTCCATAGAGAAAGAAGTGGAAAGTGTTTAATAAATATACTAGTGAGATTTTGAAGGAACTGCAAGAGTGCCTGAGTAGAGGATCAACAGTAGAATTTACAACTATATGCCAGTATATAGATCGGGCAGAGAAGATATTTGTAGCCGGAATGGGAAGAACGGGGTATGTGATGAGAGGGTTTGCCATGCGGCTTGCACAGGCAGGGTATGAGGTTTATTGGATTGGCGATACAAATACCACCGCAGCACGAAAGGGAGATTTGCTCATCATTGGAAGCGGAAGTGGTGAGACAGAAACTCTCAGGGGATATACAAAAAAAGCAAAAGAATTACAGATACCAATAGTTGTGTTTACGACATGCAGAGAATCAGCATTGTATGCAGATGCAACGGTTCCTGTTGTGATTCATGCGGATGCAAAGTTCAAAGACGGTATAGAGAAACAGTCTGTTCAGCCAATGGGGTCGTTATTTGAGGAAACTTTGTTTATTACGCTTGAAGCACTTGTGCTTCAACTGATGGGAGAGCGGGGAATATCGGAAAAAGAACTAAGAAAGAGACATGCAAATTTTGAATGAAAAAGTTCGGCAGATGTGATAAACATTTGCCGAACTTTTTTGCTTGAAAATAGAAATGAAGCGTTATTTCGAAGTAAAACTTTCAAAATGAAGTGAAAAAATAAAAAAACTATGCAAATACAATAATGGAACAAAGGCATAGACGGTAAAAAATGGTGTAAATAGTGCAAAATAATGAAAAATAATTGCAAAATTTACTCCATGATTTTAACGTGCTATTCTAATTATGAAGTAAGAAATCAATAACTTACTGAAAATGTGGAGGAAAAAGTATGAATGAAATAATGGTGCGCATCAGATTTCAACTCCCATCTCTTCCTCGGGCAGAAAAGGTTGTGGCAGAAGCACTTTTGGAAAATCCGGAAGCAATTGCCAATTTTACACTGTCGGGTCTGGCTCATGAAACAGGAAGCAGTGATGCTTCTATTGTCAGATTTTGTAAAAGAATGGGGTACAGTGGATACACAGAATTTAAGCAGGCATTTATGTCAGTGGCAAATGAAGAAAGTTCAGAAAGTCCTGAAAAAATAGAAGCACAGGATGATATGGTGACGATACTGAAGAAAGTATTTCACAGCAATATGCAGACGCTGACAGATACATTGTCATTGGTAACTCCCAATTACGAAAAAGCATTAAACGCTATGGCAAATGCAAAATCTATTCATTTTTTCGGTGTTGGAGATGCCTATGCAGTGTGTCAGCTGACGGATACGAAAATCAGCCGAATGGGTATCAACTGTTCTGCGTACAGTGATGTAATGATGCAGTTAATGACGGCAGCAAACTTAAAACCCGGAGATGTGGCATTTGCCGTATCCTATGAAGGCAGATCAAGAAATGTGGTGCAGGCAATGCGTATTGCAAAAGAACAGGGTGCAACTACGATATGTATCACCAAGATGAACAAATCTCCGTTATTAAAAGTGACTGACATCCCACTGTTTATTTCAACCAGTGATCTGACTTGCGGAAGAGACAAAGTGGCACGGCGTGTGGCAGATCAGGCCATACTGGATGCGTTGTTTCTTGGAATGACTTTGAGAAAAGGAAAAGAATACAACAAGCATATGCGAATGGTGCAAAATGCAATTGATTTGAACAAATTATGAGATCAGGAGGGTTTTATGATGAAGAAAAATGTAGTATCAAGATTGTTATGTGCAGGTCTTTCAGCAAGTATGATGTTATCTATGGGAGCAGTAGCATTTGCAGATGATGACTGGACCATTGATGTAGAGGCAATGAAAGAAGAAGCTGCTGAAAAAGACAACAAAGATATTAAACTGGCATATGTGAGTATGAATCTTGCGAATCCATGGAATGCAATGGTAAAGAAGGGATTCGAGGCAGGATGCGAGGATCTTGGTGTTACTTATCAGGTTATTGATTCGGAATACAATGTTGACACACAGTTAAATGCACTGGAAAGTCTGGTAAATGATGGTTACAGCGGATTTACCTTTACTCCGATTGATACACAGGCAACTCTGGAAATTGTAGATAAAGCTAACGAAAGCGGTATTGCAACTGCATGCATTGCTCAGACACAGGAAAATGTAAAGCTCAGTTATACGTTAGATGAATATGATTATGGACACACAATTGGAGAACAGGCGGCAGAATGGATTAAAGATACACTGGATGGAAAAGCACAGGTATGCATCATTTCACAGGACAATGTAGAATCCGTTATTCCGCGTGGTGATGGTGTGGAAGAAGCGTTAAAAGAGATCTGCCCGGACGTTGAGATTGTTGCAAGACAGGCTGGAGATACGCTGGAAGGCGGTATGAAGATTGTAGAATCTGTTCTGGCACAGTATCCGGATCTGAATGTTGTAGTTGGAACCAATGATTCCGGTGCAATCGGTGGATACCAGGCTATGGTAAATGCAGGAAAAGAAGGAGAAGAATATGCTGTATTTTCCGGAGATGCAACAGATGAAGCTCTGACTTATATTGCAGAAGAAGACAGCATCTACCGGGGAACCGTAGATCTGTTCCCGTATAAGGGCGGTTATGAATCAGCATTCTATTTATATAAATACGCAACAGAAGGCGTCCCTGAAGAACAGGAAACCGTATATCTTCCATATGTGAAGGTGCCAAAGGCTGATGTGCTGGACGGAACCTATGAGTGGGATGGAAAATAAAAAGTAAAAAACGATATATCCGGAGAAAGGGGAAATGCTAGGATGCATACCCCTTTCTCTCTAAAAAAGAGGAGACGCAAATGAACGATATAATATTAAAAGTAGATCATTTGTCCAAATATTTTGCATTAGTGAAAGCGTTAGATGATATCTCTTTTGATGTGCGAAGAGGAGAGGTTCATGCGCTCTGTGGAGAAAATGGAGCAGGCAAGTCAACATTTATAAAATTACTGACGGGTGCCTATGAACCGACAAAAGGAACAATTGAATTTGAACATAAGGCGTATGAAAAAATGACACCGAAGTTATCCATGGATTTGGGAATATCGGTTATTTATCAGGAGTTCAGTCTGATTCCATATTTGACAGTTGCAGAAAACATTTTCTATGGAAGAGAAATTCAGAAATATGGAATCAGAAACATAAAAGAAATGAATCAGCGTGCGGAAGAACTGTGTAAGGAAATGGGCGTTGATCTGGATGTAAAAACAAAAGTATGTGAACTGGGAGTGGCTTATCAGCAGATTGTGGAAATTATGAAAGCTGTATCGAAAAATGCCAGGTTTATCATCATGGATGAACCAACAGCACCACTGACCATCAATGAAACAAAGATATTTTTCGACATCATTGAAAAACTCAGAGAAAAGAAAGTTACCATTATTTTTATATCGCACAGACTGGAGGAAGTATTTGAACTATGTGATCGTGTGACGGTATTTTGTGATGGAAGATATATTGTTACAAAAGATGTAAAAGATGTAACCAAGCAACAGCTGATTTCTTATATGGTAGGACGTGAACTGACGGAATCTTACCCGGTGAATACCGCTGAAAAAGGAGAAGTGCTGCTGGAAGCAGATCATTTGACCAATAAAAGAATAAAAGAGATCAGTTTTCAGCTGAGAAAAGGAGAAATACTGGGATTTGGCGGACTGGTTGGAGCAGGACGTACGGAGGTGGCAAGAGCCATATATGGTGCAGACCGGATACTTTCCGGGAGACTGAAAAAGAATGGAGAAACCTTCTGTCCGGCAAGTCCGAGAGATGGTCTGAAGCATGGAATTGGTCTGATACCGGAAGACCGTAAGAGGCAGGGACTGATTCTGGGAATGTCAGTAAAGGAGAACACTGTTTTCAGTATTTATGATAAATGTACAAATGTGGGAGTCATACAGAAATCAAAAGTAGAAAGTCTGGTGGATGATTATATAAAAGAATTAAAAATAAAAACACCAAACAGGGAACAGATTGCAAAGAATCTGTCTGGTGGAAACCAGCAGAAAATTGTGCTGGCAAAAATGCTGGCAACAAACTGCGATGTGCTGATTTTTGATGAACCTACCAGAGGAATTGATGTGGGAGCGAAACAGGAAATCTATGCATTGATGACAGAACTGGCAAAACAGGGAAAAGGAATCATCATGATCAGCAGTGAAATGCCGGAATTGATAGGCATGTCAGACCGGATTCTGGTAATGAGCCATGGAAAAATTGTAGGAGAGCTGGAAAGAACAGAGTACACACAGGAAAGAATTCTGGAACTGGCGTCTACAGAGAAAGAAGGAGTAGAGGAACATGAGTAAGAAGAATGATGTATTAACAAAAATGCTGGACTATGGAATCCTGATGGTTCTGATAATTCTGATTATCTTTTTTTCTGTTGCATCCAGCAATTTTCTCAGCATTAATACCTGTATGACGATTTTAAAACAGGTGTCCATTACCGGAATTACATCAGTGGGAATGTGTTATGTAATTCTTACGGGAGGAATTGATTTATCAGTTGGTTCCATTGCGGGTCTGAGTGCGGTAATAGCAGCACTTGTAATGCAGGCGGGAGAACCGGGCGTCATAGGATCTCTTGTTGCTTTACTGGTTGCGCTTGCAGTAGGAGCGCTCAATGGATTTTGTGTAACAAAGTTAAATATGCCGGCATTGATTGCAACACTGGGTACTCAGACAGCATTAAGAGGACTGGCATATATCGTTACAGATGGATTGCCGGTTCACAGTTTCAGCAAAACCTATGGTAATTTCGCAAAAACATCCATAGCCGGAATTCCACTTATGGTACTTCTGATGCTGTTGGTATTTCTGGTTGGAAAGTTTATTTTGGAAAGAACCACATTTGGACGTTATGTATACGGTGTTGGCGGAAATGAAGAAGCATCCCATCTTTCCGGTGTAAATGTCATGAGAGTAAAACTGATTGTATATGCTTTTGCTGGATTTTTATCGGGTATTGCAGGACTGGTATTACTTTCCAGAACCAGCAGTGGTCAGCCATCTGCCGGAGATGGATATGAAATGGATGCGATTACGGCAGTAGTTCTTGGCGGCGTAAGTCTTTCAGGAGGAGAGGGAAGGATTAATCAGGTAATGATCGGTGTAGTTCTGATGGGAGTGTTATCAACCGGGATGATTATGTGTGGCATCAATGACTATGTACAGAAACTGGTAAAAGGTATTGTACTGATTCTGGCAGTTGCATTTACGGAATTTTCCGGAAAAGTAAGGAATCAGAGAATGGTTCAGAAATAGGAGGGATGATATTGAAAAAATATACCATCGGAATTGATTTTGGAACATTATCAGGAAGATGCCTTCTGGCAGATGTAGAGACTGGTGAGGAAACAGCCACCAGTGTGCTGGAATACAGGCACAGAGTGATGAGTGAGACCTTGCCGGATGGCACCAGACTTGGAGTGGACTGGCATTTGCAGCATCCTGGAGATTATCTGGATGTATTGAGGATCACCATAAGGGACGTAATAAAACAGGCAGGGATTAGGCCGGAACAGGTGATAGGAATCGGGATCGATACAACTGGCTGTACAATGTTGCCAATAAAAAAGGACGGAACGCCGCTTTGCTTTCTGGAAAAATGGAAAGGCAGTCCCAATGCTTATGTGAAGCTGTGGAAACATCATGCTGCACAACCCTATGCAGATAGAATGACAGAGGCAGCACTGGCGAGAAATGAAAAATTTATTCAGCGTTACGGCGGAAAAATATCCAGTGAATGGATGTTTCCAAAAGTATGGCAGGTATTGGATGAAAGCCCGGAGATCTATGAAGATACAGATGCATTTCTTGAAGTGACAGACTGGATTGTGATGCAGCTGACAGGAAAGATGATTCGGAACAGTTGCGCTGCCGGCGCAAAAGCCTGCTGGCATAAACAGGATGGATATCCGTCTTCGGATTATTTTAAAGCACTGGATCCGAGACTGGAACATGTAATAGAGGAAAAATTCTGGGGACCGGTGCAGTCTATTGGCACCAGAGCAGGAGTTTTGACAAAAACGAGTGCAGAACTGACCGGGCTTCCGGAAGGAACACCTGTGGCGGTAGGCCATTTTGACGCTCACGGTGCAACCGTGGGAGCGAAAGTAACAGGTCCAGGACGTATGCTGATTATGATGGGAACCAGCAGCTGTCATGAACTGATGTGTACAGAAGAAAAAATGGTGCCGGGAATCTGTGGTTATGTGGAAGATGGGATTGTACCTGGGTATTTTGGATATGAGGCAGGACAGAGCTGTGTAGGGGATCATTTCGCATGGCTGACAGAGAATTTTCTCCCGGCGTCTTATGAAAAAGCAGCAAATGAACAGGGAATCCATATTTATGAATATTTAAACAAACTGGCTGCAAAGAAAAAAGTGGGAGAAACGGGACTTCTGGCGCTGGACTGGTGGAACGGAAACAGAAGTGTGTTGGTAGATGGAAGCCTGTCCGGAATGATGCTGGGATTTACCTTGAATACCAGAATAGAAGACATGTACCGGACATTGATAGAAGCCACTGCGTTTGGTACAAGAAAGATTATTGAAACATTTGTAGAATATGAGATTCCTGTAGATGAGATCATTGTGGCAGGAGGAATTGCCCAGAAGAATCCGTTTATGATGCAGATTTATGCAGATGTAACAGGACGGCAGATCAGAATTGCCGGTTCCAGACAGAATGCGGCATTATCCTCCTGTATTTGGGGGGCACTGGCAGCAGGAAAGGAAGCTGGTGGATATGACAGTGTAGACGAAGCTGCAGAACGGATGGGAAATCTTCAGGATAAGACGTATTTTCCAAATGCCGAAAATAAAAAAGAATATGACAGATTATACAGAGAATACGAACTGGTGCATGACTATTTTGGCAGAGGACAGAATGATGTTATGAAACGGCTGAAAAAACGTATGAATCAGTGTATTCGGGAAATGGAGGAAAAATGATATGTTAGAGAAACTGAAGCAGGAAGTACTGGAAGCCAATCTGGATCTGGTAACAAAACAGCTGGTGATTTCCACATGGGGAAATGTTTCAGGGTATGATCCGGAGACAGGGCTGGTAGTAATCAAGGCAAGCGGTGTTCATTATGATGAAATGAAACAGGAGCATATGACGGTGGTGGATCTGGAAGGAAAGGTAGTAGAAGGGGAATATACACCATCCACAGACACTGCAACCCATGTGGCGCTGTATAAGGTATTTGCAAAGTATGGTATCAGGGGAATTGTGCATACGCATTCTCAGTATGCAACGATGTGGGCGCAGTTTGGTCAGGACATACCTGCTTACGGAACAACTCATTGTGATTATTTTTATGGGGATATTCCTTGTACCAGATTAATGACGCCGGAAGAAATTGCCGGAGAATATGAAAAGAATACCGGAGATGTCATTCTGGAAAGGTTTGCAGAACTGGATTGCAGAAAAATGAATGCAGTTCTGGTACACAGTCATGGACCGTTTGTGTGGGGAACTTCACCAAAGGGAGCGGTATTAAACAGCCAGGTATTAGAATATATTTCAAAAATGGCATATTGCAATTATACGATGTCAGACGGAAAGCTTTCCAGAATACAGGAAGAACTGAAAAATAAGCATTATAACAGGAAATTTGGAGAAGACGCATACTATGGACAGGGAAGAAAATAAAACAGGATTTGACAGTGTAAAAACAGTATTACAAAAAGAAGCGGCAGAAATACAGAAACTGGCAGATCATTTGAATCAGGATGATGTGAACCAAATGCTGTTACTGTTAAATGAATGCAATGGAAAAGTAATTACCTGTGGGTGTGGGACTTCCGGGGCTGCAGCAAAAAAAATAGCTCATACGTTGAATTGCATTAACAGACCTGCATTTTTTCTTTCTCCTTCTGATGCATTACATGGCGGTATGGGAGTACTTCAGGAAGATGACCTGATCATTCTTTTCTCAAAGGGTGGGCATACAGTGGAACTTGAATCAATGATAGACAGTTGTAAAAAGAAGGGGCTTAGAACGGTACTTGTTACGGAGACGGAGGAAAGTAATCTGGCACAGAAAAGTGATTTTTTATTAAAGATAAAGATTGAAAAAGAGCCAGATGCTTTCAATATGCTCGCAACTGCAAGTACCCTGGCTGTAATTGCGGTATTTGATGCAATGTCCATTACTCTGGCAAATCATAATGGTTATACGAAAGAAGAATTTCTGGTAATCCATCCGGGCGGAGAGGTGGGAGAAAGACTTTTCGCACAGACAGGAAATTAAAGAAGGGAGAGAACAATATGGCAAAGTTGTCGCTTTCCCTGTTCGCAGCAGATATTCTGCAAATGAATGAGGATCTGCAGCAGACCAGAAGTTCAGGAATTACATCATTGCATGTGGATATTATGGACGGACATTTTGTACCATTATTTGGATTGAATCCAGTCTGGCTGAAACAGATAAAAAAAGTCTATTCCATTGATCAGGATTTTCATTTTATGGCATATATGACAAAAGAAATGCTGGATCCTTATTTTTCACTGGAACCGGTAGGGATCACCATTCATCTGGAAGCAGGGAAGAAAAAAGAAAATCTGGAAATACTTCAGCAAATAAAAGAAAAAGGTATACGTGCAGGAATTGCCATATCACCGGAAAGTGAATGGGAAGAAATAAAGCCCTATCTGGATGAGGCAGAAGAAATACTGGTGATGAGTACCGTACCAGGAAGAGAAGGATCTGTATTTATAGAGAGTACATACGAAAAGATCAGGTGTATCAAACATCTGATAACAGAACAAAAGAGAAACACAATGTTAAGTGTGGATGGTGGGCTGAATCTGGAAAGAGCATTGGACTGTATCAGAAACGGCGCAGACCGAATCATTATGGGGCGGGCTTTTTTTGGCAGCAGCCAGAAGAAAGAACTTGTAAAAGAAATCGTAGAGGCATAAATTTCAGGGGACAGAGAAGAAAGAAGAATCTCTGTCTCCTGATTTATGTTTGGAAAGTTTCAGAATTTAGAATGTAAATGATATGAAATGCAAAAAATAATATATACCATTTGGACAAGTATATGTTACAATTAATAAACAGGAGGACACAAAAATAACTTACAGAAGATAAAATATAAAGACACATAAGAGAACCTTTCTGGTCTATGAGATGGAAAGCAAAATTAACAGAAAGGAGATTCTTATGACAAACGTAGCAAAACACGAAGATGCAGTGATGAAAATGGGGTTTGATTATTTTCGAGATACAATATTGAGAACCTTAAATATCAACTATGAATTTGTTGATGGTACACCAACAGAAGTAGTAGAAATTCATATAGATGATTTGTATATGGATTATAATTTTCTGACGACTGAAGACCGTATTGTACATATTGAGTTTCAGACAACAAATGATCATATCATAGATGACCTACTGAGATTTCGGGTATATGAAGCTTTATTGGCGCGAAAAGAGAAAAAGAAAGTTATCACTTATGTTATCTTTTCGGGAGAAATTGAAAATGCAAAAACTGAGTTGGATTGTGGAATTTATACATACAGAGTGAATCCAATATATCTAACGGGGCATGATGCAGATGAAATTTTCCGAACGGTAAAAGTTAAGCTGGAAGCAGGAGAAAGGTTAAGTGAAGAAGATTTTGCAAACCTGACACTTACGCCATTGATGAAGAGTAAGATGAGCAGAAAAGATGTAATCAAAAAAGCAATACAGACAGTCAAACAGGAAAAACAGGTCACTGCTGAAAAGACGATGGCAATGTTGTATACTCTGGCAGACAAATTTTTAAGTGCTGGTGAATTAGAAGAAGTGAAGGAGGCGTTATCCATGACGAGATTAGGACAGATGCTGTATGATGATGGATTGAAGAAAGGGCGTGAAGAAGAAGCTCAGCGAATTTCAACACTGACATCCAGGCTTTTGAAAGAACACAGGCTGGAAGATCTTCAGAGATCTACGGAAGATGATGAATTCAGAGAGAAGCTTATGAAAGAATTTGGCATAGAATAGTGGAATAAAAAAGTCAGGGGGCTGTTTTCGGACAGCCCCCTGATGCTTAGTTTCCCGTTTCGGCTTCTGTCTCTGAGCCAAGTTTTCCGGCAAGGAAGATACTGGTTGGTCCGTCGGCTCCGCCAATGATAGCTGTGGAGGCCGTATCATCGGCAGAAATTTCTGCATTTTCTGTATCTACATTGTCTTCTGTCCAGACAGAATCCCAGCCGATATCGAATCCGGTCAGATTCCAGTCTTTGTCACGGGTTGTGAAAAGAAAGACTACATCGCTGTCTGTGGAAGTCTCACTGTCACTTTCTGGTGCATCGGAAGTGGCTTCTTCTGATATGGTATCATCGGAAGAGACTTCTGTATCATTTTCATCAGATATGGTTTCTACGGTAGCAGAGGTGTAAGTCACTGCACTGTTGATTTCCAGATAATCGGAATCTTCATAGATCAGTCCCTTATCTTCAGAATAGTCATCCGTAATAAAAACGACACGCTTTCCGTCAAACATCAGTGCGTTATTTTCCTTATCATAGGTCAGTCCCTGTTTTTCATATTCAGTAAAGAAAGAAGTTTTGGAAAACTCTTCGGCAGTATCATAGATGTCCATATCGGTAAGCTGAGTATTGTATTCTTCTGGTTTGGCATCTACGGCAGCCTCTGAGGTTGTCTGTGTATTTCCTGTATCCTGAGTCTTGACTAGAGAATTTTCTGGGGCCGCAGATTCTGTAGAGGTTTCTGTTTTTGATTCTCTCTTGGTATCGGCTGGTTTATTGGCGGCAAATACCGTCAGAGACGAGCACAGCAGAGCTGCACTTAAAGTAACACTTAATAATCCTTTTTTCTGATAATTCATGATCGACACAATCCTTTCTTTGACAGCAGTTTGTCCAAAGCCACTGTTCATAATAGATCTGTTCTGATTCTGTTCCATAAAAGCAATTAAAGTAAGCGCATAGGATTCCCGTGATTCTCTTCCAAGACAGGACAGGACCGCTTCATCACAGGCCAGTTCCAGATCCCGGTAAAAGGTAAAGAGCCAGATCCAGACAAACGGAGAAAACCAGTGGATGCAGACACAAAGAAATGCCAGCATTTTGCGCAGGTTATCCCGGTGGCGGATATGCATACACTCATGCAGTAAAGTATAATCCGGTCCGGAAGGATTTTCGGTGAGCATCGTCTTTGGGAGGACAATGCTGGAATGCAGAATCCCAAAGGTTACCGGTGAAGTGATCTGGTCCGAATAAAACAACGGGATCTGCAAAGAATGTCTGTTATCCGGCACTTCCTTCGTGCCAAGGGGCAGTGACTGGCGCAGGATTCCATATTCCATCCACAGACGATGGAGAAAAAGTCCGCTGCAGATCAGAACACCGCACAGCCAGAGGAGCATCAACTTTGTAGAATGTGTTCGAAAAAATGCGGTTAAAGAGCCAGCGTGTCTAATGCCGGAATCCGCAGAAGAAACATTGCCGATGTGGGCAACTCTTGAGGCATTGTCAGCGTTCTGAGCGATGGATGTAGTATTCGGCGTAGATCGATTTGTAACATGGTCTGCGGTATTCACATTTTTGCTCTGCAGTCCGAGTCCCTGCAGTACGCCACTTACTGTGGGTATCTGATCCGGCAGTACCGGAATCTGTACCGGCAGCAGGAGCCGCAGCATGACCACCATACTCAGCCAGACAAAGCACTTCCTTGGAAGCAGTCTTCCACAGAGACGGCGAAGCACCAGCAGTATCAGAATCAAGATACTGGCCGAAATACTCATTGATAATAACTGTTCCATATAGATCTCCCCTCAGGTTATTTCAGTTTATTGACCAGTTCTTTTAGTTCTGAGATTTCTTCCTTCGAAAGCTTATCCTCCGAAAGAAACGCAGAGAAAAACTGTAACTTAGATCCGCCAAAGAGCTTATCAATCAACTCATTGGTTTCGGCCTTCTGTACCTGTTTGCGGGTAATCAGCGCCTTGCAGAAGAACTTTGGTTCCTGCCGCTGGATGGCACCTTTTTCGATACACTTCTTAATGACGGTGTAAGTAGTATTCCGGTTCCAGCCAATCTCTTCATTTAAGATTTCAGCAATCCGTCCGGCGTGTAAATCACCTTCTCTCCATAATACTTCCATTACTTTCTGTTCAGAATCAAATAATTTAATGCTCATGGTAAAACTCCCTTCATGCATGAAAACTAAGAGAAACACGCATTGCGGTTTCCTGGTTATTGCGGCAGTCAGTATAAAAATGACTACTGCAATAGTAATTACAAATTCATACTACTGCAATAGTCATTTCCTGTCAAGAACAATTTCTAAAAAGTAAGATGCTTTGCACTCAGAAGTTAAAAAAATATTTCCCAGTTTTTACTAAAAACCTATTGACATAGTAGGAATATAGTGATACTATGATGCCAAGTTAAAAAACCGAGTAAAACAGGGAGTGAAAAACACCTGGATAAAATAGAAAGTGAGGAGAATGACATGGCAAACATTTACAAAGGAACACTGGATCTCATCGGCAACACACCTCTGGTAGAGGTTACCAATATTGAAAAAGAACTGGGACTGGAAGCAACCGTTCTGGTAAAACTGGAATATCTGAATCCGGCAGGAAGCGTAAAGGATAGAATTGCAAAGGCGATGATCGAGGATGCAGAAAGCAAAGGCCTCTTAAAAGAAGGTTCTGTGATCATCGAACCGACCTCTGGTAATACCGGAATTGGTCTTGCATCCATCGCAGCGGCAAAGGGATACCGCATGATCCTGACGATGCCGGAGACTATGAGTGTTGAGAGAAGAAACATCCTGAAAGCATACGGGGCAGAGATCGTTCTGACAGAAGGTGCAAAGGGTATGAAAGGTGCCATTGCCAGGGCAGATGAACTGGCAAAAGAGATCCCGAACAGCTTCATCCCGGGACAGTTTGTGAACCCGGCGAACCCGGCGGTACATAAAGCAACCACAGGACCGGAGATCTGGAGAGACACCGATGGAAAGGTAGATATCTTCATCGCAGGTGTAGGTACAGGCGGAACTGTAACAGGAACCGGTGAATATCTGAAAGAGCAGAACCCAAATGTGAAAGTCGTAGCACTGGAGCCGGCCACTTCTCCTGTATTATCAGAAGGAAAAGCTGGTGCTCACAAGATCCAGGGTATCGGAGCAGGATTCGTACCAGATGTACTGAACACAAAGGTATACGATGAAGTCTTTAAGGCAGAAAATGAGGATGCATTTGCAACAGCCAAGCTGCTGGCACACAAGGAAGGAATCCTGGTCGGTATTTCCTCCGGTGCTTCCCTCTATGCAGCCATCCAGTATGCAAAGAAACCGGAAAATAAAGGAAAAGTGATCGTGGCACTTCTTCCGGACAGCGGAGACAGATACTACTCCACACCACTGTTTACAGAGTAATTTTTGAAAAGCGTGGAAAAATAACAGTAAAACAGGTCAAAAGTGTGATATATGTTAACAGAAGGCAGTGCCATCAGGAAATTCCTGACAGCATTGCCTTCTGTTATACACAAATATTATGTCAATTCGCATACCTGGATTGAGTAGAACAGTATGATTATAACGTATGATAATATGGACAGATATCCTCATAATGGCCATCTTTCATGCGAAAGCCTCCAGGAATCACGCCAAGCTGCTGGAATCCCAGACGTTCATACAGATGTCTGGCATGGATATTAGATGCGACAACAGCGTTAAACTGTAACACTCTGAAACCATGTACAGCACCCTGTTTCAGACAATCGGAAACCAGTTTTTCTCCGATATGGAGTCCACGGGAATCCCGGCTGACTGCATAGCTTGCATTGCAGATATGTCCACAGCGTCCAATATTATTGGGATGAAGAATGTACAAGCCATATACTTTACCGGTATCTGAATCAGAGGCAACTGCTGTGCAGGTCTGTTCTGCGAAAAATGCGGAACCAGTCTGCTCATTTAAGAAATCTTCCTGCGGAAAAGCTACTCCGTCTTCTACGACTTCATTCCAGATACGGATCATATCCGGTAAATCAGACGTCTGATAGGCACGTATCATAATATTCATAATAAGAAATCCTCTTTTCTTTGAAAATCAGCTACACCTATTATAATCTAATGAAAAAAGATGTCAAACAGTTCCTGCAAAGCGAATTTAATATCCTATTGACCTAGTAGGAAAACATGATATAATACTGGTATAGTACCGGGAAAAGTAAGAAGAAATGGAGTATCTATCATGAATTTATCAAGTCGCAGCCGCTATGGCATTCGAGCGTTAATTGATCTGGCGGTGAATGCCAGAGAATCCTGTATACAGTTGGGAGACATTGCGGTTCGCAATGATATTTCTGTAAAATATCTGGAGCAGATCTTTATGTCTCTGCGAAAGGGAGGCATGATTCGGAGTATTAAGGGACCACAGGGAGGGTATCTTCTGGCCAGGACACCGGAAGAGATCCTTCTGTCCGATGTGATTCGTCTGCTGGATGGCGACTATCTTCTGGAAAAGGAAGATCCAGGGAATGGAGAGAATCTGGCATCCAGGGTCATTCAGGAAAAGATGATTGAACCGATGAATCAGTGGATGAGTCAGTTCCTGGAGCATCTTACCTTACAGACACTGTTGGAGGCTTATGAACAGGAACTTGCCAGTTCACAGGATATGTACTATATATGATGCAAGACCCTTCGGGGTCTTTTTTCCTGTATAAATGTCACCGGTTTTGCATACTATTTTAAGAAATGTTTATTTTTTTTTAATTGACCGGGAATGCCTGCAAAGAATATAATGGTGAAAAAAATGGAAAAGAAAAACAGATGGCAAGAAGGAGGAGCACGCATGAGACAGATAGACAACTATACGGCAAGACAGGCAGAAGTATGCCGCAGATATGACAACATTGATCTGAAGCTGTATTCCGAGCTGGGGGTAAAAAAGGGCCTGCGCGATGAGAATGGTCATGGTGTCCTGACAGGACTGACCAATATTTCTTCGGTGAGAGCATTTGACATAATAGATGGAAAACAGGTCCCATGTGACGGTGAATTGCTGTATCGTGGGATTGATGTGCAGGAGCTGGCCAGAGAAAGCTTTCGAATAAAATATATTTTCGAAGAAGGTGCCTATCTGCTGTTATTTGGAGAACTTCCTACAGAGAAGCAGCTGACAGAGTTTCGGGCGAATCTTACCGACCAGATGAGTCTGCCAACGAATTTTACCAGGGATGTGATCATGAAGGCTCCAAGTGCAGACATCATGAACTCCATGACCAGAAGTATCCTGACTCTTGCATCTTATGATCCGAAGGCAGATGATCTGGAATTATCCAATGTCCTGCGACAGTGTATGATGCTGATCAGCACATTTCCGATGCTGGCAGTATATGGCTATCATGCGTACAATCATTATGCCAATGATTCCAGTATGTATATCCACAGACCAGATCCGGAATTGTCAGTAGCAGAAAACTTTTTGCGTATGCTCAGACCGGATATGTCCTATACGAAGCTGGAGGCGAGAGTGTTGGACGTAGCGCTGCTTCTTCATATGGAGCATGGAGGTGGTAACAACTCGACTTTTACCACAAGAGTAGTGACGTCCTCTGGTTCTGATACCTATTCTGCAGTTGCGGCGGCGATGTCTTCTCTGAAGGGGCGCAAGCATGGTGGGGCGAACCTGATGGTGATGAAGATGATGGATGATATCCGTACCCATGTATCTGATTACCGTGATGAAGAAGAAGTGGAGAGCTATCTGACCAGAATTCTTGAGAAAGAAGCCTTTGATCACAAGGGACTGATCTATGGAATGGGACATGCCGTCTATTCCCTTTCTGATCCAAGAGAAGTGGTATTTAAGAACTTCGTAGAACAGCTGGCAGAGGAAAAGGGCAGAGATGAAGACATGGCTCTTTATAATAATATTGAGAAAATAGCACCGAAGATCATTGCCGAGAAGCGGAAGATTTACAAAGGAGTCAGCCCGAATGTGGACTTTTACAGTGGATTTGTATATGAGATGCTGGGGATTCCAAGAGAATTATATACACCATTATTTGCAATTGCACGTATAGTGGGCTGGAGTGCACATCGAATCGAAGAACTGGTGACTACGGATAAGATCATTCGTCCGGCTTATAAGTCACTGGTCACGAAGCGAGAATATCAGGACAGGGAAGAACGAGGAGAATAAAAGAGATTTATTGACATACGTACAGGAAATGCTAAAATGGTAACAGAACTGCGAAAACGTATCGAAGCGCAGACCGATGGGAGGATACTCTATGTTATCAAAAAGCATTGCCGAGTTAGTAGAATATGGAATCAGAACAGGACTGGTTCCGGAGTGTGAACGCATTTATACGACCAATCTGTTACTGGATATTTTTAAGGAAGACAGCTATGAAGAACCGGAAGAAGTACCGGAACGTCCACTGGAAGAGATATTGAAGGATTTACTGGATGAAGCAGTGCGCCGGGAACTGATTCCAGACAGTATCGCTTATCGTGATCTGTTTGATACCAGACTGATGAATTGTCTGACACCGAGACCTGCACAGGTGCAGGAGACATTTCGCAGCAAGTATGCAGTGTCTCCGAAGGAAGCCACTGACTGGTTTTATAAGTTCAGTCAGGATAATGATTATATTCGTCGTTACCGCATTAAGAAGGATCAGAAGTGGAAGGCAGACAGTCCATATGGTGAGATAGATATTACGATCAATCTTTCTAAGCCGGAAAAGGATCCGAAAGCTATCGCTGCAGCAAGAACGGCAGTGAATACCGCATATCCAAAGTGTCAGCTTTGTTTTGAGAACGAGGGATATGCAGGACGTCTGAATCATCCGGCCAGAGAGAATCACCGGATTATCCCGATTACGATCAATGACAGTAAGTGGGGATTTCAGTATTCTCCGTATGTATATTATAATGAACACTGTATTGTCTTTAACGGGCAGCATACACCGATGAAGATTAACAGAGAAGCCTTCATCAAGTTGTTTGATTTTGTAAAGCAGTTTCCACACTATATGCTGGGATCTAATGCAGATTTACCGATCGTAGGCGGTTCTATTCTGACACATGATCATTTCCAGGGCGGAAATTATACCTTTGCTATGGCAAAAGCGCCAATAGAGAAGGAGATCAGCATACCAGGTTATGAGACCGTGAAGGCAGGTATTGTAAAGTGGCCTCTTTCTGTGATTCGTCTCAGCGGAAGAAGTACAGAACGTATCATTGATCTGGCAGATCATATTCTGCAGCAGTGGAGAGGCTATACGGATGAAGCAGCCTTTATCTATGCCGAGACCAATGGAGAACCACACAATACCATTACACCGATTGCCCGTAAGAATGGAGAAAACTACGAGCTGGATCTGGTTCTGCGTAACAATATCACGACAGAGGAACATCCGCTTGGCGTATACCATCCACATGCAGAACTGCATCATATCAAGAAAGAGAACATTGGTCTGATTGAGGTAATGGGACTTGCTGTTCTTCCTGCGCGTTTAAAGGGTGAGATGGAGCTGCTGAAAGAATATATTCTGGAAGGCAAAGACATTGCATCCAATGAGACACTGGAAAAGCATGCAAAATGGGTCGCAGAATTCCTGCCATCTTATCAGGTGATCAATGCAGAGAATATTGACGGTATTCTGGAACAGGAGATCGGAAAAGTATTTGTGAAGGTTCTGGAAGATGCCGGTGTGTACAAGGTGACACCACAGGGCAGAGAAGCATTTATGAGATTTATTCACACACTTTAAGAAAAGATAACAGGATGGGGAATATGGAGACAGAAAAGCAGATGATTACAAAGTATCTGAAGGAGATGCAGATTGGTGAGGAACTGATTGCAGAATTATTGGCCTTTCGGGAACAGTATGAGACAGATGAGGCAGTAAAAGAGCGGATCGGCAAGCCGGAGGTGCTGTTCTACGGAAAAGAGATTCTGGAGATGGCGATTGCTGCACTGCTTCACGGGGAGAATATTCTCCTCTCTGGAGCCAAGGCAACCGGAAAGAATGTACTTTGTGAGACTTTAGCATGGCTGTTTGGAAGACCATCCTATAATGTTTCTTTCCATGTGAACACAGACAGTGCGGCACTGATAGGAACAGATACATTTAAAAATAACGAAGTACAGCTTCGAAAGGGACCGATCTATGAGTGTGCTCAGTATGGTGGATTTGGTATTCTGGATGAGATCAATATGGCGAAGAATGATGCTGTATCAGTGTTGCATGCGACACTGGACTATCGCAGAAGCATTGATGTACCAGGGTATTCCAGAATCGTGCTGCACCCGGCGACCCGTTTTATTGGTACGATGAATTACGGATATGCGGGAACGAAAGAACTGAATGAGGCACTGATCTCCAGATTTATGGTGATTGATATGCCGCCACTGGATGCAGAGACACTGCATGTCCTGTTGTTGGAATATTTCCCGGATCTGAAGAAAGCAGCGGCAGAACAATTCGCGGGATTGTTTCAGGATCTGCAGACGAAAGCATCCAATGGTGAGATATCCACGAAATCACTGGATTTCCGTGGGCTGACAGGTGCAATCAGGACGATGCGTTCCGGACTTTCACCATTGCAGGCGATTCAGATGGGAATCGTGAATAAAAGCTTTGATGTATTTGAAAAAGAGATGATCGAGGATGCAGTGCTGACCAGAATACCTGAGAATTGGACGAAAAAAGATATATTTGAAGAAGGATAAAAAATGGCACTAAATTACAGAGAATGTGCGGGAAGTATCTACAGTGCTCTGGGAGAAAATGAAAACCTGATCAATATACAGCACTGTGCTACCAGACTGAGAGTACAACTCAGAGAAATCGGTAAAGTGAACCGGGAAAAACTGGAACAGATCCCAGGCGTGCAGGGTGTCATAGAGGGAAACGGTCAGCTGCAGATTGTTATCGGTGCCGGGACGGTAAATAAAGTTTATCACGAACTGCACCGTTTTATCCGATTATCCGAGCTGTCAGAGAGCAGGGAAGAACAAAAAAAAGGCATAGTCAGTGCAGTGACCAGAATGATTCGGGTAGTGGGAAATGTATTCATTCCCATTTTACCGGCTATTGTGGCATCTGGATTATTAATGGGGATTCTGGGTGCCATGAGCAGACTGGTTCCGGACTATACCACCAGTGATTTTTACAATTGGATGAAGCTGGTGGCTAATACTGCTGTTACCTATCTTCCGGTGCTGGTAGCAGTCAGTGCAGCCCGTTTGTTTGGTGGCAATCTGTACCTGGGCGGTACATTAGGATTATTACTGATGCACAGAGAACTGTTGGTTTCATGGAGCGCAGCCAGTTCACCGAACATGGTCAATTATTGGAATATACTGGGATTCCATATCCGCAGAGTGAATTATCAGGGACATGTGATACCGGTGATCATTGCCGTCTGGCTGATGTGTAAAATCGAAAAATGGATGCATCGCCATGTACCGGAAATACTGGATCTGTTTGTGACGCCTCTGGTTACGATATTTGTGACAGCATTTCTGACGATGGCAATGATCGGACCGGTTTTTGTGCAAATGGAAAATCTGATTGTGGACATTACCAGAGTTACGTTGCGGCTGCCACTTGGTATCGGAGCTTTTTTATGTGGAGCGGCGTATCCTCTTACCGTGGTATTCGGTACGCATCATATGTTTGGCGTACTGGAGACCGGCATGTTGGCAGAGACCGGAAAAAATATGTGGATACAGGTATCTTCCTCAGCAAATTTTGCCATGTGTATGGCATGTCTTGCTGTATTTTTCAAAACCAGAAGCAGAAAAGTAAAAGCAGTGGCACTTCCTGCCAGTATATCAGCAGCACTTGGGATTACAGAGCCTGCTATTTTTGGAATCAATTTAAGATATATCCGGCCGCTGATATGTGGAATGATTGGAGCAGCTTTTGGCGCAGCCACGGGAAGTATGCTTGGAGTATATGGATCTTCTTATGGAGTGACTGGACTGATGGCCCTGCTGATCACACTGGACTGTACGAAGCAGTATATACTGATGCTGATAGTTGCCGGAGGCATTTCTTTCATCCTTACCGGAATATTTTGGAAGGAACAGGATGAGAATACGGATGGAACAAGCAGCGTGGGAGCCCCGGCAGAAGGGAAGATCATTCCACAGGAGAAGATACCGGATGAGACATTTTCACAGGGACTTGTGGGAAAAGGAATCGGAATTTTACCTTCTAAGGGAAAGATTGTGGCACCATTTGACGGAATGATTATTATGACTGCTCAGACAGGACATGCCATAGCCATAAAAGGAACAAATGGCGAAAAAATACTGATTCATGTAGGTATCGATACGATAGAACTGGAAGGAAAAGGATTTCAGCTTCGTGTGGCAGAGGGAGAACAGGTAAAAAGAGGACAGGAACTGATTCGAATCGATCTGAAGCTTCTGAAGGAAAAAGGCTATGATCCGATTACCGCAGTATTTGTGACGAACAGCAGAGAGTTCCCGGAGATTAAGATAACAGATAAAGAAGAAATCAGGCTGGGAGAACCGGTCATGAGTATAAAAAGCAGAGATTAGAATGATGATTTCTGCTTTTTGTAACCAGAGTATGTCAACTGGAAAAGAAAAATGGTTGACAAATAAAAATATTACACCTATAATATTGTCAACTGAGTTATATGAAAAGTTAACAATACAAGAGCGAGGAGTAATGAAAAAATGAAAACACAGAGTTCAATTCAAAAAGTGGTAATGACGGGAATGCTGGCTGCGGTGATGGCAGTCATGTCTCAGATCCAGTTTCCCCTTCCATCGGGTGTACCGGTAACCATGCAGACCTTTGCCATGGCGTTGGCAGGATATATTCTGGGATGGCGGTATGGACTGGCATCGACAGCTGTTTATATTTTACTTGGTGCTGTGGGAGTTCCGGTATTTGCGGGATTTTCCGGTGGATTAGGATTCACAGTAAGCCCGGCTGGCGGTTATATCTGGGGATTCCTTCCAATGGTTGCATTGTGTGGCCTTGGATATGAGAAAAGATCTATGCCGGCACTGATCGGATTGTCCGTAGCAGGTCTGGCCTGCTGTCATATCCTTGGAGTGATCCAGCTGAGCATTGTAACCGGACTGAATGCATGGGGTGCATTCCTGGCAGGCTCCGCACCATATCTGGTAAAGGATCTGGTATCTCTGGCAGCAGCTTATGCAGTAGCAAAAGCAGTACGCAAGGCACTGACCAGTGCAGGAGCACAGATGGCCTGAGTGGTTGAAATGATATAGAATGATAATACAGAGCAGTAAAAAGTATAGAGTTATACTTGCACTGCTCTGTTTTTATGTTATGATTAAGCAGGCAGGAAGCTGCCAGATAAGGGGGAAAAATGAAACAGGGAAGAAGAATGCTATTGTTATTGCTGTTGATGTTGCTGTGTGCCGGATCGAAGGACTGTATGGCAGCAAAGAAGCCAGAATTGTCATCCAGACAGTATCTGCTGCAGATGGGGGAGTCTGTCAGATTGAGATTAAAGGGGGACAGAGCCATACAGTGGAAAACATCAAACCCGGCGGTTGCAACGGTGCAGAATGGAAAAATAAATACAAACAGCTGTGGAACAGCATGGATTACCTGCACGGGCGAGAACAAAAAAACATATAGCTGTCTGATACGTGTAGTCGGACAAAAGAAAACGGAAGAGAAACAGACATACCGGGTAGCACACAGGGGATACAGTTCCAGGGCACCAGAAAATACTATGGCATCATTTTTACGGGCAGCAGATAAAGGATATCAGTATATTGAATGTGATATTCAATTTACGAAAGATAATGTACCGGTGATTTTGCATGATGCGCAGGTAGATCGTACTTCAAATGGGCATGGGAGAGCGGATAAATATACCTATGCACAGCTTCGGAAACTGGATGCCGGATCATGGAAGTCATCAAAGTATGCAGGGGAAAAGATACCAAGCTTACAAGAAGTGTTGAGATATTGTGTACAGAAGGATGTGATACCGTATCTGGAACTGAAGAATGGAAGCGGGTTGACAAAAACAAAGTTTCGCAAGGTTTATAAAATGGTGCAGGAATCAGGATTGCAGAATCGTGTAGTGTGGATCTCTTTTAACTTTCAATATCTGAAATGGGTGAAAGAAATAGATCCAGTCGCAGAAATCGGCTATATTCCTAAATCAGAGTCAGTGGAAGCCATGGTTCAAAAGGCAGAGAAACTGAAAAGTGGAAAAAACCGCGTATTTTTGTGCATAAAAAGGGCGAAAGTGAGTGCCAAAGTATTGGAATTATGCAAACAAAAAGGAATAGGAGTATCGGTCAGAGATATCAACAGTGAAAAAATCTGGAAAGGGCTGGATGCATATTGTATGTCGGCAATTGGAAACGGTTTTTAAAAAAAGGATTCCCACCATCATTTTGACGAAGCCTTTTTTCGCGCTATTCGCAAAAAATGCGGTTCTGTGGTATGATTTTTTCAGCAAACTACGGAGGAGGAATCAGAATGGGCAGACATTTTTTATAAATACTATTGACAGTTGTTTCATGAACCATTATATTAAAAATAATTAGATATTTGATGTATGTTCTTGTCGAAAGCAAGATGAAAAGGGAAACCGGTGTAAGTCCGGTACGGTCCCGCCACTGTAAGAGGGAGTCGGTTATCATAATGTCACTGCAGAAATTGTGGGAAGACGATAACAGATGCAGAACTCAAGTCAGGAGACCTGCATACGTTAGAGATTGGTTACTTCTTACGGTGTATAAGAGAACAATATAGTATGTTTTACAGCGCACCCTAAAAGCAATAAAAGGGTGTTTTTTTTTATTTAATTCAATTCATATGATATTGCATTTTTATTACGCGTCAGGAAGAAAAAGTGGAAATATTTTGTAATAGGGGGCAGTATGATATGAAAAAATGGTTAACTATGATAGCTGGAGTGATAATGCTTATTTGTATTAGTGTTCCGGTTCTGGCTTCAGACACTTCAGAAACAGCAAACACAGTGATCGGTGTTTCTGTGTATAATCTTAACGATGCAGAAGTAAGAGCATTTCGAAATTATCTGGAAAACTACATTGGCATCACGTTTAATGTAGATTTTATCTATTCAACAGGAATCCTCAGTGCAGAAGATGAAATTACATTTATAGAAGAATTGCATGAAAAGGGAGTGAAAGGGATCATTTCGTTTCTTTCTACTGATCTGGAACAGGTACTTCCGGTTTGTGAAGAATATGGGATGTACTATGTCCGTGGTTCAGGAACCATCAGCAATGAAATGTTTGAAAAAGTAAAAAATAATCCATATTTTTTGGGAGTGATTGGTCCTTCAGCAGAAGAAGAACAGAAAGCAGCAGAAGATATGGCACAGTACTTTGCTTCAGAAGATACCGAAAGGAAAAATCAGTATATCATTACCAGTGGCGGTGCCGGAGTAAATAATGAAATGCACAGGCTGAGAACTGCAGGTATTTTGAATCAGCTTCAGAAAAGCTATGATTTGTCTTATGAAAAACCGGTAGAAGAACTGGTACTGGCAACAGATACAGAAAAAATCGAAACAGGAACAGATATACAGATTATCATTGTTCCGGGCTATCCAAGTGTAGAGAATTTGAATGAAAATCTGCGAAAAGTGCTGGATGACGGAGAAAACAATGTCATTCTCAGCGTACTGAGTGTGAATAGCTTCATGGATGCCATAAGTGCATGTGAACAGGAGAAAAAAGAAGACATTCAGGTGGGATCCATTGACTGTTTTACAGAGGAGAACTATGAACTGTTTCACACAAAAGGATATGACGGCAAAGAAAAACTGGATTACCTGGTTGGTAAATACGGAGCAATCGTGGCACCTGCTTTTGTAGCCATGGAAAATGCTTATGAGGGATATGCCGGGGATTATCGGGAAAATGGCAGTGCTTTTCAACTGCAGCAATCCTTCTGGACAGCAACATCTCCGAAAGAGTTTGACAGCCAGTATGCGTTGTCTATAGGTATGTATGATAATACATATAGTGCCCAGAGCATGATGAAGGTTATGAAGGCTTATGAACCATCAGCAGACTTTGACTCATTTAAAGCGTTTACAGAAAAATTATGAAATAGATAAATGCAGTACCATATGAATTAGAATTAGTATGAAAAGATAGAGATGTGAAAACACCGATATCATCATAATAATGCAACAAAAAGATAAGGATAAGGAGAAAGAAAAATGAAAAACAAAAAGAGAGAAGCAATGATGATTGCAGCTGCAACAGCAGCACTGCTGGCTATGGGAATTACCGCAAATGCAGAAGATAAGGTATTGAACTTTGGATGTGCCATGTATACAGATGGTGTAGTAAACAGTGCCATGGATGAAAATGGTGGATGGAATGCCATGAGATACGGAGTTGCGGAAGCACTGTTTAAATTTGATGACAACATGGAAATAACACCATGGCTGGCTGAAAGTTATGAAGTAAATGATGAACATACAGAGTGGACGATTAAGCTGAAAGATGGTATCAAGTTTTCTGATGGTTGTGATCTGACTCCATCCAAAGTAAAAGCATACTTTGATCATATGAAAGAAGTCGGACCTTCCGGATCCGCAAAACCAGAAAAATATCTGGAATTTGAAGCAGAAGTAACGGCTGATGATGAAGCAAATACCATTTTCATTAAAACAAGTAAACCATATGCGAATCTGATGGGTCAGCTTTGCCATCCGACCATGGGAATCACAGATGTAGAGCATATTGAGAACTTTGATAATGGAATTATCGGTACCGGTCCATACAAAATTGAAAAGTTCAATGGAGTAGGTGTTGGATACGAGCTGGCAGCCAATGAATATTATCGTGAAGATGTACCTTATGACAAAGTAAATCTGATGTTTATGGGAGACAATTCTGCAAAGGCAATGGCACTTCAGAGTGGACAGGTAGACCTGGTAGAAAATATTACGAACGTAGCAGATATTCAGAGCTTTCAGGAAAGCGATGCGTATACAGTAGATATTGCATCTGGTGTGCGCTGCGGATTTTCATGGATGAACTTTAACGGAGTGCTGGGCAACAAAACACTGCGTCAGGCGATACTGATGGCAATTGACAATGACACAATTTGTAACTCAAAGACAATTGGCGGACTTTATACTCCAGGTTTCTCAGTCCTGCCATCTACACTGAACTATGGTTATGATGAACTGGAAAATCCATATACCTATGATCCGGAAAAGGCAAAACAGATCCTGGATGAAGCAGGAATCGTGGATACAGACGGAGATGGAATCCGTGAACTGGATGGTCAGAACATCAATCTGAGATATATTTCTTACGAAAACCGTCTGCTGAATGATTTCTCAGATGCTCATGCACAGTATCTGGCAGAAATTGGTATCGGTGTGGTTCCGGAATACGGCAGTTCTGATGATCAGTGGAGCAAACTGGCAGCTTTGGATTATGATCTCAGTAATAATAACTGGATTACAGTTGGTACCGGAGATCCTCTGGCCTTTATGGCAAACTGGGCGACGGATACCTCTTACTGCGCATATTCAAATCCGGAATATGATGAATTATATAAGGAATTACAAAGCGAAATGGATCCGGAAAAGAGAAAAGATATCATCTTCCAGATGCAGCAGATTCTGATCGATGATGCAGCTGTTTTGATTGACGGATATTATAACTCATCTATGATTTACAATAATGCGAAAGTCGGATCTGCACATATCCACACAGCAGATTACTACTGGCTGTCTACTGAAATTGTACCGGCTGAATAACAGTAAAGCAAAAAGGAGTGTTCATTTTGAGCAAAAAACAAATAGTAAAACGTCTTTTGCAGATTGTCGTTGTATTACTGGGAATCAGTTTTATCACATTTGCATTGACGTTTATGTCACCGGGTGATCCTGTGCGTAACATGTATACGGCAACCGGTGTGATGCCATCAGAAGAGATGATTCAGGAGACAAGAGAGGAAATGGGATTAAATGATCCATTTTTGCAGCAGTATACCAGATGGCTTGGAAATTGCCTGAAGGGAGATTTTGGAAAATCCTACAGTCTGAACAGACCGGTAACAGAACTGCTGGCAGAAAGACTCTGGCCAACCCTGAAACTGACATTGATGTCTATGGTTATGATGTTGATTTTATCTGTGCCGCTGGGAATGCTGTCTGCACTCTATAAAGATAAATGGATTGATTATCTTGTTCGTGGAATTACGTTTCTGGGTTGTGCAATGCCGAACTTCTGGGTAGGCTTATTATTGATTCTGGCATTTTGTGTATATATCCATGCATTTCCGGTAATCAGTTCAGCAGGAGACTTTAAGAGCTTATTTCTTCCTGCGCTGACACTGGCGATTGCAATGTCATCAAAGTATACCAGACAGGTACGAACAGCAGTATTAGATGAATTAAGCCAGGATTATGTCATTGGTGCAGAAGCCAGAGGTGTAAAAAGATCTAAAATTATCTGGCAGAATGTTTTTCCGAACTCCTTACTTCCACTGATTACCATGTTTGGTCTTTCCATTGGTTCCCTCCTTGGGGGAACCAGTGTAGTAGAAGTAATCTTTTCTTACCCGGGACTGGGAAACCTGGCAGTTTCAGCAATCACATCCAGTGATTATAATCTGATTCAGGGATATGTATTATGGCTTGCACTGATCTATATGGTAATTAATCTGATTGTAGATGCATCTTATGTGTACATTGATCCTCGTATGCGTTTAAAGGAGTAGAGAACTATGAAGAAAAACAGATTTTTACAGAATAAAACGTTTGTCGTGTTTTCTATTCTTGCACTGCTTATTATTCTGGCAGCAATATTTGCCCCTGTCGTAACAGGTGGTGTGGATCCATTGAAAGGATCTCTGGTAGATGCATTGCTTCCGCCGAGTAAAGAGCACATTTTCGGAACCGACAAAATGGGGCGAGACATTTTTACAAGGGTGATTTATGGCGCACGAGCATCTCTGACAGCTACATTTGGTGTAGTTGCGTTAATTTTTCTGGTTGGAACAGTAACAGGTGTTATTTCCGGCTATTTTGGAGGAATTGTAGATGCAGTGATTATGCGAATTGCAGATATGATGCTTGCTTTCCCTGGACTGGTACTTGCCCTTGCGGTTGCCGGTATTATGGGAGCCAGTATCAAAAACGCAATTATTGCAATTGTAGTAGTGAGTTGGACCAAATATGCCCGTCTGGCACGAAGCCTGGTTTTGAAAATCCGTGACCGTGATTATGTGTCTGCAGCGATAGTTACCGGTTCGAAGACCCCGTATATGCTGCTTCGTTATATGCTTCCGAATGCGCTGCCAACATTGATTATCACAGCAGCAACGGATGTGGGATCGATGATGCTGGAGCTGGCAGCAATGTCCTTTTTGGGATTTGGAGCAAAACCTCCTGCACCGGAATGGGGCTATATGCTGAATGAAGGAAGAGCCTGTATGCAGTCTGCACCATGGCTGATGATCTTCCCGGGTCTTGCAATTTTTATGGTCGTTGTTGTATTCAATATGCTCGGAGATTCCGTTAGGGATATCCTGGATCCAAAGAGTGAATAGGAGGTAGAACGATGCTTGAATTAAAAGATGTGACCATCTCCTATAAAAATGTTCCGACGGTTCAACATTTTAATATGAGTATGAAACAGGGACAGATTATTTCTCTGGTAGGAGAATCCGGAAGTGGAAAAACTACGGTGATCCGCGCAATTTTGGGATTACTCCCTGGCGGCGGAAAGGTAACAGCAGGACAGATCACATTAGAAGGAGAGGATCTTCTGGCTTACAATTCTGAAAAATGGAGAAAATTGCGTGGTACAGATATTTCCATGATTTTCCAGGATAGTGGAGCTATGATGAATCCTACAAAAAAGATTGGAAGTGTATTTACAGAATATATTCTGACACATGAAAAGATTTCCAAAAAAGAAGCATGGAACAAAGGAATTATGATGCTGGAGCGTATGAGACTTCCGGCAGCAGATAATATCATGAATTCCTATCCGTTTCAGCTGTCCGGCGGTATGAGACAGCGTGTTGGAATTGCCATGGGTATGACTTATCAGCCAAAACTGTTACTGGCAGATGAACCGACTTCGGCACTGGATGTGACGACTCAGGCTCAGATTGTACGTCAGATGATGCAGCTGAGAGATGATTATAATACCAGTATTATTGTAGTGACGCATAATCTTGGTGTGGCTGCATACATGTCGGATTATATTGTTGTTATGAAACAGGGAATAATAGAAGATCAGGGAACAAGAGAGTATATTCTGAAGGAATCCCAAAATGAATATACCAGAAAGCTTCTGGATGCTGTTCCGTCTCTTGGAGGTGAACGTTATGTCTGAAAAAAGAGAAGTAATATTGGAAGCAAAGCATATAACCAGAAGATTTCCGGCTTCCCATGGAAGAACACTGCTGGCAAATGATGATATCAATTTGAAGATGTATAAAGGAGAAACTCTTGGTCTTGTGGGAGAATCCGGATGTGGAAAAAGTACTTTTATGAGATTTCTGGTTTCTTTAGATAAGCCATCGGAAGGAGAAATTCTCTACCGAGGTACAGATATTACAAAGTTACATGGAGAGGAACTTCGTCAGAGCCGTCAGAATATACAGATGGTATTTCAGGATCCTACGTTATCTTTTAATCCAAAGATGGTCATCCGGGACATTGTATGCGAACCATTAATGAATTTTAAGAAAATCAAAAAATCCGAAAAAGATGCAGTGTGCAGAAAGCTTCTGGAAATGGTAGAACTTCCGGGAGATTTTGCAGATCGATACCCACATAATATGAGTGGCGGACAAAGACAGCGTGTTGCCATTGCAAGAGCGCTGGCTCTGGAACCTGAAATTGTGGTACTGGATGAAGCAACGTCTGCATTGGATGTATCTGTTCAGAAAACGGTCATTGAACTGATCACCAAACTTCAGAGAGAAAAGAACATTACGTTTGGATTTATTTGCCATGACATTGCACTGGTTCAGCAGGTTGCACATCAGATCGCAGTCATGTATCTGGGAAATCTGGTAGAAACACTTCCGGGTTCAGAATTATCTTCCAAAGCCATGCATCCATATACAAAAGCATTAATGGGAGCGGTATTTGATATTCATATGGATTTTTCAAAACCAATTGAAAGCATCGAAAGTGAGGCACCAAGTCCGTTGGATTTACCGAAAGGATGTCCGTTCCAGGGAAGATGTGAACAATGTATGGATATCTGTAAAAGGGAAAAACCTCAGATGACAGAAGTAGAGCCGGGACACCAGGTAGCCTGCCATCTCTATGGCGGAAAGAAGTAATGAAGAATACGAATTTAACAGAAGGAAGTATTGCAAAAGGATTTATTTTATTCGCATTGCCACTGTTTTTAGGCAGCCTGTTTCAGCAATTATATGGTACGGTCGACTTAATTTTTGTTGGCAATTATATGGGAAAAACAGAGGCGGCAGCAGTGGGTGCAAGTGGAATACTTGTAACCTGTCTGATTGGCCTCTTTACCGGTATATCAGTTGGTGCAGGTGTAATAACAGCCCAGTATTGGGGTGCAAAGAATGAAGAAAATGTGCGAAAAAGCATGGAAAATGCGTTATTTCTGGCACTGGCAGGTGGAATTTTTTTAATGGCAGCAGGGCAGCTGCTGGCAGATTGGGCACTTCGGGCTTTGCATACACCGGCATCGATTCTGGCGCAGGCACTGGTATATATCCGGATTTATTTGCTGGCGATTATGTCCATGATTATTTATAATATGTGTGCCGGAATTTTAAGAGCAATGGGAGATTCCAGAACCCCGTTTCTGGTACTGGCCGCCGGTGGTTTTTTAAATGTGTGCATGGACTGGTGTTTTATAGCGATGCTGGGCTGGGGTGTGGCAGGTGCGGCTCTGGCCACAGTGATATCACAGACCTTTACAGCAGTATTTTTAATGGTATACATTTTCCGAAAAGAAAATTTGCTGAAACAGAGATGGAAGATCGAAAGGCAGATGAGCAAAAAGATTATAAAAATCGGAATTCCGCTGGGAATACAGGCGATGATTCTTACATTGTCTAATCTGGTAGTGCAGTATTATATCAATGGATTTGGAGAGGACGCAGTTGCTGCATTTACGGTTTATTTCCGTGTGGAAACTGTATTGTATCTCCCGATTGTTGCCTTTGGACAGAGTATTGTAACGTTTGCAGGGCAGAACTACGGAGCCGAAAAATATCAGAGAATCAAAAAAGGTGCGATTGTATGTAATGTGATTTCAGCATCGGTTATAATGGTGCTTTCAGCAGTTATCCTGATGTTTGGAAGAACGATTTTGGGTATTTTCTGTCGGGATGAAAATGTAATTCGGTTTGGATTGCAGATCATAGGTGTATCTTTCCCATTTTATTTTATCTATTCCATTATGGAAGTGACCGGAGGGGTGGTAAGAGGCGTGGGAAAAACAATTCCGTCTATGATAATTGTAATTGTGACACTTTGTATTTGCAGAATAGGAATTTTAAAACTATTTGTAGATCGGTTTCACAGTCTGCGGATGGTGGCAGCGGTATATCCAATCACCTGGTCTCTGGCGATGATCGCATTTATTATTTGTTTTGTGAACGTAAGCAGAAAAATGTTGAAAAAACAATAAAAAGGTAAGGAGAGACTTATGGAACAGTTGACAGTCGGTGGACTTACTGCAAAAAGAGGAGAAAAAATCACTGGGTTCATACCAGTGGAAGGAACCCGTATCCAGCTTCCTGTGACTCTGATCTGCGGAACTACGGATGGTGAAACCGTATTGATTTCGGGTGGTGTGCACAATGCAGAATATGTGGGAATTCAGTCTGCGATTCAATTATCTCATGACCTGGAAGCAGATAAGATCAACGGACAGGTGATCATCATTCATTTGATGAATCCAAGTGGATTTGAGCATCGAACCATGAGCCTTGTGTATGAGGACGGCAAGAATCTGAACCGGGTATTTCCGGGAAGTATGCTCGGCACAACCGCAGAGCGTATCGCCTATACAGTAGAACGGGAATTTTTCCCATTAGCGGATTACTATATTGATCTGCACTGCGGAGATGGATTTGAAGGCCTGGTTTCCTATGTATATTGTCTGGGCAATGCCAGTGAATACGTGGTAAAAAAGAGCCGTGAGATGGCAGAGATTGCTCATGTGGATCTGCTGGTAGAATCCCAGTGCAATACAGGTGGTGCATATAATTATGCAGGATCCCTTGGCATCCCAAGTATTTTACTGGAGCGAGGACACAGCAGTCAGTGGTGTCAGAGTCTGGTGGACGAAGATGTGCATGATGTGAAAAACATACTGCGTTATCTTGGAGTATTTAAGGGACAGGCACATCGTCATGAAAAGACACCGATTGATGTCAGCCCTGCCATTTACGAAGATGCCCCTGTGGAAGGATGCTGGTATCCGACAAAACAGCCTGGAGAAACCTTCCGGGAAGGGGAGGTGCTGGGTTATATCAAGGATTATTTTGGTAATGAATTATTTCGATGTATTGCCAGACAGGACGGTATCATTCTTTACGAAACCATCAGCCTTTGTATTATGAAAGACAGTCCGATGGTAGCCTATGGAATCTGGGACTTTACGAAATACGGAGAAGTAGTAAAGAATTGTATTGTATGCGGAGAAGCAGAGCATAAGAGGCATCATCATCATAAAAAATCAGAAATTGACGATGAGTAAAAAGAGGGAAACTAATAGTTCCCCTCCAGTAGATCCTTCAACGTAATATGGAAAAAGAAATCATGGACCATGGTATCATACTTCTGCCACAGCGGAAGCGTGATACACTGGTCCTTTCTTTGGCACTCTTCTGCACCCGGCATATTGCATGCAACAGAGACCAGTGGACCGTCTGTCAGTTCAATAATTTCTCCAATCAGATATTCTTCTGGCTTCTTGGTCAGCATATAACCGCCGCCTTTTCCACGAACACCTTTCAGAAACTGGGCTTTCACCAGATTCTTCAGAATAATCTCCAGATACTTTTCAGAAATTTGCTGACGCTGTGCAATAGCCTTCAAAGGAATATACTGGTCAGAAGGCTGCTGCGCCAGATCCAGCATTACGCGCAAGGCGTAACGCGCTTTTGTAGATATCATAAAAATGAACTCCTTTTTCTTTTTTGTTACGTACATGAAATAATAAATATATTATACCCTGAAATGATTAGATTGTACACCGAAAAAGATTCGTGGTACAATAAGATCATATGAATTATGAAATTCGGGGGATAGTTTTATGAATGAGGTACAATGCAGAGAATATTTAGACAGAATTGGATATACCGGTGAAGTAGCGCACACACCGCAGTGTCTGGATCAGCTGATTCTGGCGCATCTGGCGGCGATTCCTTTTGAGAATCTGGATGCCTGTGAGGAGCATCGGGTTCCGTCACTGGATGTGGAAGATTTATTTGAGAAGATCATTCGACATAAGCGGGGCGGATGGTGTTTTGAGCTGAATAAGCTGTTTTTTGAACTGCTGAAGAGTTGTGGATTTGAAGTGATGACGGTAGCGATCCGGATTACCTGGATGAAGGAGCAGACGGCGCCACTTCTTCACCGTGCGACTGTAGTAACTCTGGAAAGAAAGCAATATCTCTGTGACGTGGGTTATGGCGGACCGGGACCTAAAGGTCTGGTGGAATTAAGTAATGGGGAATATGAGATTCAGGGAGAATGGTACCGGGTACAGATGCATCCGTCTAATACGGATGGGGCAGCAGTGATTGAAAAGCAATATCATGGAGCATACCAGGAGATGATGCGTTTTGAGAATAAAAAGGCAGAAGATGCAGATTATGCGATTATGAACTTCTATTGTGCCAGATCAGAACAGTCTTTCTTTTCCGGAAAACCAGTGATCAATCTGTATACTGCTGAAGGCAATCGTTCGCTGATCGATCAGAAGCTGATCATTCAGAAAAATGGAGAGACTGTGACAAAAGAATGTCATTCCGAAGAAGAAAAACGGGAATGGCTGAAGGAATGGTTCGGAATCGAAAAGTAGAGCCGTGAGCAACTATTAATATAGAAAGAACATATACAGCATGCGAAAAAAGATCAGACTTGTTTTATTGTTACTAAAATATAACTGGAAATCTCTGGTAGGTTTTGAACTTCTTTACAAATTGTTGGGAGGTGCTTTTGTAGTACCTTTCATCTATCGGACGAGCCAGTGGATCATGAAAATGATGGGATATCACTATCTGACGCTGGAGAATCTGAAGCGTTTTCTGCGAAATCCCCTGACGATTGTAGCATTTGTGCTGGTACTGACAGCAGTCTGTCTGTACCTGATGTTTGATGCCAGTGCACTGCTGTTTCTGGCTGCCCATTCCTATGAGCAGGAGAAGGTGACGGTTCTGCAGACTACCCGATTTGCATGGCAGAATATGAAACGGGTATTTCAGAAGGGAAATAAAAGAATTATCCGGGAACAGATGATTCTGTTTCCTTATTTAAGTGCCGGTGTGATTGTGAATATATTGGGTACGGTTACTCTGCCGAATTTTATCAAAAGTGGACTTCGGGCATCCAGAAATTATCTGCTGATACTTCTGGTACTTTTGCTGTTGATTGGAATCTGGAGACTACAGTATCTTTTTACGTTCCCTTATTTCACACTGGAGCATTGTACCTGCAGGGAAGCCAGAGAAAAAAGTCAGGCATTAAGCAGAAAGAATAAATGGAAAGACGGCATGGTGCTGGTCTGGGTGCAGCTGATCTTTTATGCCAGCTATTTTGTACTGGCAGCAATAGGAATCATCATGGTACTTGGGGTGGCTAAGATCTTTTCCCAGCTGCATATTCTGAATTATGTCTATACTTCGGCGGTATGGGGCCTGCTGGAGGCTATTATGCTGATTGTGGCTGCCGTGGGGACACCGATTGGATATGTTACCATCAGCTGTCTCTATTATCTTCATAAAGAAGGAAATGGAGAGCCGGTCTGTCATAAATACATTGATATCCAGCCAGTGGATGCCAAAAGCCGCAGGAAAGTGCGCATGACAGAAGGGCTGATTCTGATCGCAGCGCTAAGTGGATGTACGATGCTGATCTATAATTCGGCAACGGAGCATATGAACCCGCAGGTGGAATATTTGCGGACGATTGAAGTGACAGCCCATCGTGGAGCATCAGCATTCTATCCGGAGAATACGATGGCAGCTTTTGAAGGAGCTATTGAATTTGGAGCCGACTGGATCGAACTGGATGTACAGCAGAGCAAGGATGGCAAGCTGTTTGTTATGCATGATCACAGCTTTTATCGCACCACCGGACTGCGGGAGTTTAGCTGGAATCTGACCTTTGATGAGATCGAACAGCTGGATGCAGGCAGCTTTTTCAGTGATACTTATGCAGGAGAGAAGATCCCGAGTCTGGAGGAAGTGATTCAGCTGGCAAAAGAGAATCACGTTCGACTGAATATAGAGATTAAGCCATCGGCCAATGATAAAGATATTGAAAAAAGCGTGGTGGATCTGGTACGGGAAATGGATTTTGCAGATTCCTGTGTGATTAGTTCGCAGATGTACGGATCACTGCAGAAGGTAAAGGACTACGATCCGGATATCTCCACCCTGTATGTGATGAGTCTGGCCTATGGCAATATCAACCGTCTGAAGGCCGCAGACAGCTTCAGTATGGAAGCTGGGAATGCCACACCTTCTATGGTATCCAGGATCCATAATGCAGGAAAACAGATTTATGTCTGGACGGTGAATAACCGTAAGACCATCAATCGTATGATTGATCTGAATGTGGATAATATTATTACAGACCGTGTGGCACTGGTGCAGGAGTGCATCTATGACAGCAAGACGAATGACGTTATCAGTCAGTATGTAAAATTCTTAAGAGAATTATAGAAAATCTAAAGGAACAACAAGAAGTATGAAACAAGATATTAAAGTGATTGCGATGGATCTGGACGGAACGGCTTTGAATCATCAGAAGCAGCTCACAGAACGAACCAGAGCAGCGATTCAGAAGGCAGCAAAGTCAGGCATCCAGATTGTAGTAGCAACCGGAAGAACCTTTTCTTCGCTGGCTCCTGAAGTACTGGCGATGCCGGAGATCACCTGTGCCATTACTTCAAATGGCGCTGTGGTGAATCGGATTCCAGATGGAGCTGTGCTGTTACATAATTATCCGAACCCGGAAACCGTATCAGAGATTGCCGGGATGATTCAGGGAGAAAAGATTGATACCGAAGTGTGCACTGGCGGGCAGGCCTACATCGGCCAGAGTTATTATGACCGTGTGCTGGAGGGAAAAACCAACCGGGATGTGCAGTATGTGAAGACAACCAGACATCCGGTACCGGATATCTATCAATTCCTGTTGGAACACAGGGTGGCAATTGAGAATATCAATCTGAATTTCAAGACACTGGAAGAGAAACAGCAATGGCAACAAAGATTTCAGAAACTTCCGGGGGTAACCCCTACTTCTTCTTTTCTTTTTAATGTAGAATTGGGGGGAGCAACGACCAGTAAGGCCCATGCTCTTCAGGCATTGCTGGATGAATGGAAGATGACAAGCCGGCAGGTAATGGCATTTGGCGACAGTGAGAATGATCTTGGTATGATTCAGCTGGCCGGTATCGGAGTAGCGATGGCAAATGGAATGGAAGAAGTAAAGCAGGCCGCAGATCTTCTGGCAGAGAGCAATGAAGAAGATGGAGTAGCGAAGATCATAGAACAGCTGATAGGGGACATTTGAAAGAAGGCAGATAAGATGCGGGAAAAAAGCAGATATCAGATGAATGTGTCAGTAGTGACGGAGAGTCTCAGAATGAGGGCAGGGAAAGATACCCCAGAAGAGGAGGCTGCCAGAGTATGGAAGAAGTTCTCTGAGACCCGGCAGGAACCGGTGAAGATGGCCATGGCATTGTGGGGATATTTTTTAAAAGAAGGGATATCTGTACAGCAGCGCCAGGAGATGGCTGCCTATCTGAAGCCGCGGGTGCGCAATGCAGTGGAGGCACTGATTGAGGAAGATGAACCGGAGAAGATTGCCGTGCTGGAGCAGGCGGGCTGGTTTGGCGAAAAAGAACTGGATGACTTTATCCGAACAGCCAGAGAACGTCAGAAGCTTCAGGCACTGGTATATCTGATGAAAGAAAAAGATACCCGTTATGGGTATCGGGAAGAAATGCTGGAATTATAATGGAAGAACAGAAAAAAGCCAGACTATGTATTGAAATTCTGCAGAATTGCAGAAATGAATTATATCATGATTTCCCTTATCTGGACGGGGCATTTGCCAGCGTAGGCTATCGCTGCGTAGAAAAGCCGGTGGGAATTTCCACAGATGGGGACTATTTTCGGACAGAATGTGGATATCTCATCAATCTCTATCGGGAGAATCCGGCCAGAGTGACAAGAGGGTATCTGCATATGCTGCTGCACTGTCTGTATCTGCATATTTTTCCAGAAAAAGATGTGAAACCGCATCTGTGGAACCTTGCCTGTGATATTGCAGTAGAACTGGTGATCGAGGGAGAAAGAGTCCGGGAGCTGGCGCTGCCGGAGGATCTGGCAAGGAATCGTTTCATCTATCGCTTTGGCGGAAAAAAGTGCAGCGCCCAGCAGATCTATCAGATGCTGGAAAAGCAGGATTTTCATGAATCGGAGGAGCAGATGCAAAAGTGGTTTACTTTTGATCTGCATGATGACTGGTATACAAACGGATCAGGAGAACGTCGGGCAAAGACAAAGCAGAAATGGGAGAAGATCTTAGCTTACACCGGGCAGAACAGGCAGGATCAGAAGAAAAAGAGGGGTTCCCGAAAGGGAGAAAAAGAAGAGTATCTGACACCGATGGCGAGGAGTCGTTATGATTATAAGAAGTTCCTGAAGCAGTTTACTGTACCGAGAGAAGAAGTGGAACTGGATCTGGAAAGCTTTGATTATATTTTTTATCATTTTGGAATGGAAGAATATGGGGATATGCCTCTGATCGAACCACTGGAATACAAAGAAGTGAACCGGATGGAAGAACTGGTGATTGCCATTGACACTTCCGGCTCCTGCAGCAGTGAGATTGTGCAGCAGTTCCTGGCAGAGACATACAGTATTTTAAGTAACCGGGAAAATTTTTTCCACAAGATGAAAGTATATATTATTCAGTGCGACTGTTGTATTCAGGATGTGGTTGTGATACATTCAGAAGAAGAGTGGAAGGCGTATAGTCGGAATATCCGGATACAGGGCAGAGGAGGAACAGATTTTCGCCCGGTGTTTACGTATGTGCAGGAACAGCGCCAGAAAAAGGAACTGAAAAATCTGAAGGCACTGATTTATTTTACAGACGGGGACGGCATTTATCCCAGAAGTGCGCCAGATTACAAAACGGCATTCGTATTTCTGGAACGGACACAGAAGATGGATCTGGTACCGCCATGGGCGGTAAAACTGCTGGTGTAGGGAGAAAAGAACATGAATATTAAAGAAGCAAAACAGGAGATCAGTCATACATTACGGGCATATCTGGAAAAGGATGAGCTGGGGAATTACTGCTACGCCCTGGTACGTCAACGGCCGATTCTTCTGATGGGACCTCCTGGAATCGGAAAAACAGCGATTATGGAGCAGGTGGCCGAGGAAAATCAGGTAGGACTGGTGTCTTATACGATCACCCATCATACCAGACAGAGTGCCATCGGTCTGCCACGGATCCGGGAGAAGCTCTATGATGGAAAGCCGATGAGCGTTACGGAATATACCATGAGTGAAATCATTGATTCGGTCTATGCCTGTATGGAAAAGACCGGGAAAAAAGAAGGAATTCTCTTTATTGATGAGATCAACTGTGCCTCAGAGACACTGGCACCGACCATGCTGCAGTTCCTGCAGAATAAGACGTTTGGAAGTCATAAAGTTCCGGATGGCTGGATGATTGTGGCAGCAGGGAATCCACCGGAATATAACAAATCTGTCAGGGAATTCGATATTGTAACCCTGGACCGTGTGAGAAAGATTGATATTGAGGCAGACTGTGATATCTGGATGGAATATGCCTGGAAACATCAGGTGCACGGGGCGATTTTATCCTATCTGAATATTCGAAAAGAAGATTTTTACCGGGTGGAAAATACGGTGGATGGCAAGTTCTTTGTGACGGCCAGAGGCTGGGAGGATTTATCAGAGCTGCTGAAAAGTTATGAGCGGCTTGGTATTCCGGTTTCGAATCAGCTGGTGATCCAGTTCCTGCAGCAGGAGGAAGTGGCAGGACGATTTACCGCCTATTATCAGCTGTATACCAAATATGGACAGGACTATGGCATCTCTGCGATTCTGGATGACAGTCTTTCCAAAGAGGACAGAGAACAGAAGCTGAATCTGGCAAAAGCGGGCGGTTTTGAGGAAAGGTTTACTGTAACAGGACTTCTTCTGGATGCGTTAAATGGCCGGTTTGAGATCTGTGCCGAATGGGAAAAACGGATCCATATGCTGTATGAAGCACTAAAATTCTGGAAAAACTATCAGCCAGAACAGAATACAACAGATAGTCTGACAGAGTTTATACAGGAACGGAAGAATCAAAGACAGGTGCGGCAGGATACAGGAATGCTGACCGTGCAGGAGGCGAAGAGGGAGCACTGGCTGATCCGGCAGCTGGAGACTTATGAACAGCGGCTAAAGGAAGCACACATTCGTAACCGGGAAGAAGGATTTACCCGGATTAAGGCCTGGTTTGCCGAAGAAGTAGAGGCTCGCAATGCCATTGGAGCCAAATCAGGGGATGCATTGAAATGTGGATTCGCATTTCTGGAAGAAGCCTTTGGAGACGGGCAGGAAATGGTGTTGTTCGTCACAGAACTGTCAAAAAATGAGCGTATTATGGAATATGTCAGCAGTCATGGATGTGAGCCATATTTCCGTTACAGTGACAGGCTGCTGTATCGCAGAAGACAGGAAGAACTGCAAAAAGACTGTGAAGAACTGAGTGCAGATCAGGAATAGATGCCGGAGCGGGCAAAATAAATTGCAGGTTCTGGATATAATAAAAACGGGAGGATACCGATGAATATATTAGTGGTAGTAGATATGCAGAATGACTTTATTGATGGGGCACTGGGCACACCAGAAGCGGTAGCCATTGTGCCGAAGGTCATGGTGAAGATGATGAATTTTGACGGGCTGGTGCTGGCCACCAGAGATACCCACGGGGAGGATTATCTGGAAAGACAGGAAGGAAAGAAGCTTCCGGTGGTGCATTGCATCAAGGGAACTCATGGATGGGAGATCAAAGACGAGATTCAGCAGCTGCTGATCTCACAGCCAATTGACAAACCGACGTTCGGCAGTGAGGCACTGGGAAAAGTATTGAAAGACTTGAACAATGATGTGGAGCTGATAGACAGTATTACGCTGGTGGGACTGTGCACAGATATCTGTGTGATCTCCAATGCTATGCTGTTGAAAGCATTTTTGCCAGAGGTGCCGATCATGGTGGATGCATCCTGTTGTGCAGGAGTCACACCGGAGAGTCATGAACGGGCACTGGAAGCCATGAAAGCCTGTCAGATAGAGATTATCTGATAGAAAGAAGGTGTGTAAGATATGGACAGATATGATATTGCAATTATTGGTACCGGCCCGGCGGGAGTCTCTGCTGCGATCACAGCGAAGGTGCGCAATAAGAATATTCTTCTCTTTGGATCCAGAAAAAGCAGCGAAAAGGTATATCGGGCCACGCAGATACAGAACTATCCGGGACTGCCCCAGATCAGTGGGGAAGAACTGGCAGAGCAGTATCAGAAGCAGCTGGATCAGCTGGGAATTGCAGTGACGGAAGAAAGAGTCAGTGCCGTATATGCCATGGGATCTTATTTCGTCATTCAGGCATCTGGGAAGATGTATGAAGCATCCAGCGTGATTCTGGCAGCGGGTGTGGTACAGGGAAAGACATTTCCGGGAGAAAAAGAGCTTCTGGGAAGAGGCGTCAGCTACTGTGCAACCTGTGATGCGATGCTGTACCGTGGGAAAACGGCAGCAGTAATTGGGTACACAAAAGAAGCTGAGCATGAAAGTGAATTTCTTGCGGAGCTGGCAGAAAAGGTGTATTATCTGCCAATGTACAAGGAAGAACCGGAGATCACAGAAAAGGCCGGAAAGATCCAGATCATCAGGGAAAAGCCACAGGCCATTACCGGAGCTGATCAGGTAGAGATACTTCAGACCGATAAGGGGGAATACCATGTAGATGGTGTCTTTATTCTGCGGGACAGCATCTCAGCAGAACAGCTGGTTCCGGGACTGGAGATCGAAGATGGTCATGTGAAAGTCAATCTGCAGATGGAGACTAATATTCCGGGATGTTTTGCCTGCGGAGACGTGGCTGGCAAGCCATACCAGTATGTGAAAGCAGCCGGACAGGGAAATGTGGCAGCATTGTCTGCTGTGAACTGGCTGACCAGGCAGAGACTGGGAAAGCAGCAGAGTGGAATCATTACAAAGTAGAAATAAATCAGAATAAGATACAGGAGGAATTATCATGGTAAAGATTATTTCAAATAACGATTTAAGTGAAGCAAAGAAAGAAAAACTGGCACTTTTGGATTTTTCTGCAACCTGGTGTGGACCATGCAGTATGCTGGCACCGGTTCTGCAGGAACTGTCAGAAGAACTGGACGGAAAGGTCGGTGTCTACAGCATCGATGTGGATCAGAATCCAAGTCTGGCTATCGATTATAAGATCATGAACATCCCGGCACTGGTACTGCTGAAAGATGGAGAAAAGGTCGGCATGACCGTAGGATTCCAGCCAAAGGCAAGCCTGGAGAAGTTCATCGAGGAACATAAATAATGATTGAACGGGTATTACCATTTCAGTTTATTAAAAAATCACCCTTATACGGCAGTTATCAGGGTATGAACTATCGGGTGACAGAGATGAAGGGACAGCTGGAGGTCTGCACTTTTCCAGGTCCCTTTGCCTTCTGGCATACTCCGGAAGAAAAGAAAACCTATCAGTATTTTGATTATACGGAAGAGGGATATGAGCAGGCCATCCAGTACCTGAATGAAGCCTGGGAAGCAAAAGACTGGCGGTAGGCCAGCCATTGGGGACGGAGTTTTCTGGCCTTGCAAGGCCAGAAAATTCCGTCCCCAAATGGCACTCCGTCCCCAATGACACTCACGAAAGAGAGGAACAGGAAGTATATGACATTGATTTTTGACCTGGACGATACCTTATATGACCGGTGTGCACCTTTTGTGAAAGCACTGGAAATGGCGCTGGGAAAAGAGATCACTGGTAACAAAAGGGAATGGTACCATATCTACAGTATCTGCAGCCAGGAGATGTTTGAGGCACAGGCCAGGGGAGAAGTCTCTCTGGCAGACTCCCGTATTTTACGAATCCGCAAGGCGATGAAGCATTTTAAAGTTCCTTTTTCAGAAGAACAGGAGCAGGCCTATCAGGATGCGTATGCGCAGGAACAGGGAAACGTGTGGATGAGCGATACCATAAAAGAACTGATGGATCTTGGCATGCAGATGGGAACTACCATGGCAGTGCTGACCAATGGACCAGTGGACCATCAGCTGAAAAAAGCAGCAACTCTGCATCTGGAAAACTGGATTCCCAGGGAGAAGCTGTTTATCTCGGAAGAGATCGGGTATACAAAACCAGATGTGGGAGCATTTCACTGCGTGGAGCGCGTGCTGAACCAGAATCCATGGGAACTCTGGATGATCGGAGATTCCTTTTCCAGCGATATCGAGGGAGCAAAAGAGGCGGGATGGAAGACCATCTGGCTGAACAAGAATCTGGAGATGATACCGGAAGGGAAAGAAGCACCGGATTACATAGCACAGACCGAAGAGGAACTTCTGGAGATTGTAAAGACACTGGTGATGAAGGAGAGCAAAGATGAGCAATAAAACAGTACTGGGATTTTGTATAGGCGGAGGAAAGGAAAAACTGATTCGTCAGTGCTGCAGATCAGCCTGTGCGGAGTATCGCAGTATGGTACCATCTGATTCTAAAAAGAGTCTGGGAAGCCTGGCCGGAATTGCCGGGATTTCACCCAAAGCAGTTGTAGCCGCAGAGGGAGAAAAGATACAGAGCGAAATGCTGGTATTCTCTGGATTTGACCAGGAAGCACTGGAGGAATTCCTGGATCTGTATCGGACGATGGGGATCGAGAAGATCGATTACAAAGCCATGGTAACCATGCATAATATTTTCTGGACACCGGAAAGCTTATATCAGGAACTGAAAAAAGAACATGAAAGTATGAAGCGGTAATGCTGTCATAAAAAGACCTTCGTGAACTTTACGAAGGTCTTTTGGAAATCACAGAATACTTAAACCATAGGATTGACATGAATCATGATGTGCTTGATGTTATCAAAGTGTTTTTCTACCTGATTATGAACGCTCTCTGCAATCTCATGAGCATCTGTGAGGGACTTATCTCCATCGACAGAGATCTCTGCATCAATATAGATCTTGTTGCCGAACATTCTGGTATGAAGCACATCCAGCCGGTCTACCCCATCCTGAGCAGAAATAAAATCTGCCAGTTTTTTCTCGTATTCGCTGCTGCATGCGGTATCCAGCATTTTGGAAACAGCATCTTTTAAAATATCATACGCAACTTTGATGATACATACGGCAATGGCTACACTGGCCAGTGGATCCAGAATCGGGAATCCCAGCATGGCACCGCCGATACCGATCAGAGAACCAATGGAAGACAGAGCATCAGATCTGTGATGCCATGCGTCTGCCATAAAAGCTGCGGAGTTCAGAACTTTGGCATAATGTCTGGTGTACCAGAACATGCCTTCTTTCGTGGCAATCGATACGACTGCGGCAATCAGTGCCACGCTTCCAGGAGACTGAAGTTCATCATAATGTCCTGCCAGGATGGTTTTCAGTCCGCTGAGACCGATCATGAGACCAGTACCGAAGAGGATCGCACCCAGAAGCAGGGAAGCTACACATTCCAGACGTTCATGTCCGTAAGGATGCTCCCGGTCCGGAGCCTGCATGGAAAGCTTGATGCCAAGCCAGGCGATAAAAGTAGCCAGTACGTCTGACAGTGAATGAATCGCATCGGATACCATAGCACTGGAATGTCCGAAGATTCCTGCCAGGAATTTAAATAAAGATAAGATGACGTTACCAATAATACCAATCGAGGTAACGCGGTTTACAATAGTCTGTGGATTCTGCCTGGAATCCTGTGTCATCGTGTTTGTCATAGATAAGACTCCTTTTTCATAGTTTATTCATACAATAGTGGGTGATACTCTTTTGTGTCACATTCGCTTTCGCAGAATTATTTCAAAAAGAAAAAAGCTGGAATCCATCTCCCAGCTAAAAAAATTCTGCGGAACCGTATCTACTGTCCCACAGATATCGAAGTTTATCTATCGAATGATCTGTTGCCGCATCAGCGGCCCGGCTTTCTGAACACAAACAGACTGTGCTTCAGTGCCTGCTCAGTTTGTACTGTTGATCGCGCATTTCATAAGAAATGTAATGCAGTGCAAAGAGATCTTCTATAAAATAGCACAGACGAAAAGTGATGTCAACAGCTTCAAAAACTAATCTTTCTTATGATATTCTGACGAAAAATTGCAGGTGCTAACTATGGATAGAGAACATGAAATTGCGAAGAAATTACATGAAAAACGGATTGTAATATTTTAGCTGTTCTTATATACTGGTACATCATACTGCAAATAACTGTACCACATTACCTGCGTGAATTTTCATTCTGCGTTATTAGTCCAGTTAATTTTTGTATGTTGTACTGGCTGTTAAGTGACAAAAATAAAAAGAAAGGTTTAAACTATGAATACACAAAAGATTACACTGCCAGATCATGATGCAGTGATTTTTGATATGGATGGAACTCTGGTAGATTCCATGTGGATGTGGAAGGAGATCGATATCGAATATTTGAAGCGCTATGGGGTGGACACACCTCATGATCCACGTCAGATCGAGATCATTCAGAAAGAGATTGAGGGAATGAGCTTTACTGAGACCGCCATTTATTTTAAAGAAAAGTTCCAGATCAGTGATTCACTGGAACAGATCAAGCAGGACTGGAACGAAATGGCATATGAGATATACTGCACAAAGGTACCTTATAAAAAAGGCGCACTGGAGTTCCTGAAACATTGCAAAGCACATGGCAAGAAGCTGGGGGTGGCTACCAGCAATTCCAGAGAACTGGTGGATGCAGTAGGAAAGATCCTTCACTTTGATGAATATTTTGACTGTATTATGACTTCCTGTGAAGCCAGGAGGGGCAAACCGGCACCGGATGTGTATCTGGCGGTGGCAGAGCGCCTTGGAGTAGAGCCGTCCCGTTGTCTGGTGTTTGAAGATATTCCGGCAGGCATCAAAGCGGGAAATGCAGCAGGTATGACTGTGATTGCCATAGAAGATGATTATTCCAAAGAGATGAAAGCAGAGAAACAGGAACTGGCCAGATATTTTATCAACGACTATGAGGATCTGAGATTATGACATATACGGGGTATCAATTGCTATGGTTTTTCCTGATCTATTCCTTTGTGGGATGGTGCGGTGAGGTTGCTGTTTCTGTCATCAAACAGCATAAGTTTGTAAACCGTGGATTCGTCACAGGACCGTTGTGTCCGATCTATGGAATGGGGGCATTTGCATTTGCCATTTTCCTGCCGGATCTGAAAAATGACTGGATCTTCCTGTTTCTGGGTTCTATGATTCTGGCATCCTTTATTGAATACATAACCGGCAAATGTCTGACGGCGATAACCGGCAAAATGTGGTGGGACTATTCCAGATATCATTATAACTTAAATGGTATCATTTCTCTGCCGACTTCTCTTTTGTGGGGAGCCTGCGGTGTGTTTGCCATCAAGATGGGAAACGGACTGCTGATTCACCTGATCCATCTGATTCCGAAACCAATCGGCTGGATCTGTGTCTGGACGTTACTTGGTATTCTGGCAGCAGATTATCTTGGATCCTTTACTGCCATATTAGGACTCCGTAGAAATGCACAGATCGACAACATCAAAGAAGAACTGAGCAAAACCTCCAGGCTGCTGGAGAATGCCCTGACCCGTCAGATTCAGCGGCGTATGATGAAGGCATTCCCGGAAGTAAGAGAGAAAGATGCTTCCGTATTTGGCTCAAAATGCGGAATTTACAAGTTATTTTTGATTTTTCTAATTTCTTCTTTTCTTGGAGACATTGTGGAAACCATCTTCATGTTGGCCACTACGGGAAAACTGGTATGCCGAAGCAGCGTAGTGTACGGACAGTTTAGTATAGTATGGGGGCTGGCCTGTGTGCTGGCAACGATCTTTCTCTATCAGTTCCGGGAGAAAAGCGACCGGTATGTGTTCCTGTGGGGAACTGTTCTGGGAGGAGCCTACGAATATGTGTGCAGCGTATTTACCGAAGTGGTATTCGGCGCGGTATTCTGGAACTACAGCAAGCTGCCGTTCAACCTGGGCGGACGAATCAATCTGCTGTTCTGTTTCTTCTGGGGCATTGCCAGTGTGGCATGGATCAAAGGCGTCTATCCGAGGCTGTCTGATCTCATCGATCGGATCCCGAAAAAGGCAGGCCATATCTGCGCCTGGCTGCTGGCGGTATTCATGATCGTGAATATGGTCATTTCATCGGCGGCGGTGATTCGTTATACAGCAAGAAACTGCGAGCCAACAGCAGTGGATACAGACAATAAAATAGTACAGCTGATTGATGAACGATTTCCAGATGAACGGATGGTGAAGCGGTACCCATATATGAGATTTCGAAGATAAAAAATTCATACTTGACAAATTGGTTAGTTCGTACTATATTATGGTAAAGCGTTGAATTGAAAAAGAACAAACCGTTGAAGCGGAGATAAAAGCAGCAGATGCGCACACAGAGATTCCGGGGTGCTGAGAGCCGGATTGAGATGCAGGCAGCTAAATGGACCGCTGAGGGCATAGTCAAAGATCAGATTAGATCGAGTATTCTATGACGTAGGGCATACGTTAGTTGCCAGAGATATGTTAGTATCTTGTAAAGCGCACGGCTTGCCGTGAATCGAGGTGGCACCACGGGATTAGAATTTTACCCGCCCTTGACAGAATCAGAGGATTTTGTCGAGGGCGGGTTTTTGTATTTGTAAATACCCAGAAAAGACAGGAGGTTCAGATATGTATCCATCTTTGGAAGAAGTAAAGGTGATTGCATCACAGGGAGAATACCGGCGGATCCCGGTTTGCAGGGAACTTTATGCAGACCATTTTACTCCGGTAGAAGTTATGAGAACATTACGGGCAGCCAGCAGGCATTGCTATCTGCTGGAAAGTGCAGAGAATGATCAGAAATGGGGACGCTATTCCATGCTTGGATATGAACCGATTCTGGAGCTGTCCTGTCTGGATGGAAAGGTGCGGATACGAACGGAAGAAGAACAGATTGCCCCGTCCATGAAGGAATCTTTCTTAAAAGAGGAATATACCGAGGTGGCTCATCCGGGCGAGCTGATCCGAAAGATTCTGGCAGAGTATAAGAGCCCGAAGATCAAGGGAATGCCCCCATTTACCGGTGGCATGGTGGGATATTTTTCCTATGATTATCTGAAATATGCAGAGCCAACATTGAAAAAATATCTGTCAGGAAGTGAAGACTTCCGGGATGTGGATCTGATGTTATTTACCAAGGCACTGGTATTTGATCATTATCGTCAGAAGCTGATTCTCATCTCGGGTGTAGATACTTCCGATATCGAAGCCTCCTATCAGAAGGCAGAAGAAGAGCTGGAAGAGATGAAGAAGCTGCTGAACAGCGGTGCCAAAGCCATTTTCAAGCCGATTCGTCTAAAGGAAGAACTGACACCGGATTTTTCACAGGAACGTTACACGGAGATGGTGAACAAAGCAAAACAGTACATCCACGAAGGTGATATTTTCCAGGTGGTGTTATCCAATCCTCAGACCGCCAAAGCAGAAGGAAGCCTGTTTGATACCTACCGGGTACTGAGAACCAGCAATCCGTCCCCGTATATGTTTTACTTCTCCAGTGATGATGTGGAGATTGCAGGAGCATCCCCGGAGACATTGGTGAAACTGGAAGATGGTAAGTTGTTCACATTCCCATTGGCTGGAACAAGACCAAGGGGGAAAACAGAGGAAGAGGATCTTCAGTTGGAAAAAGAACTGCTGCAGGATGAAAAAGAACTGGCAGAGCACAATATGCTGGTGGATCTGGGAAGAAATGACATCGGCAAAATCAGTCAGCTGGGCAGTGTGAAAGTAGAACAGTATTGTACGATTCACCGTTATTCCTGTGTGATGCACATCGGGTCTACGGTATCGGGCAAGATCCGGGAAGATATGGATGCGGTGAATGCAGTGGACTCCATTCTCCCGGCAGGAACTCTTTCCGGGGCACCGAAGATCCGGGCATGTGAGATTATTCAGGAACTGGAAGGAAGAAAGAGAGGCATCTACGGAGGAGCTGTGGGATATCTGGACTTTACCGGCAACCTGGATACCTGTATCGGAATCCGGCTGGCTTATAAGAAAAACGGAAAGGTATGTGTTCAGTCAGGAGCAGGAATCGTGGCGGACAGTGTACCGGAAAAGGAATATCAGGAATGCTGCAACAAAGCAAGAGCCGTGGTACAGGCGATCCGGCTGGCAGAAGGAGGACTGGACGAATGATACTTCTGATTGATAATTATGACAGTTTTACTTACAATCTGGTGCAGTATATCGGAGCGTTGGAACCGGATATCCGGGTCATTCGAAATGATGTCTGCACCCTGGCAGAGATCGAAGAGATGCATCCACAGGCGATTGTGATATCGCCGGGACCGGGGAAACCATCTGAAGCAGGCATCTGCATTGAGGCGATCCGGTATTTCAAAGATAAAGTGCCAATTCTTGGCGTGTGTCTGGGACATCAGGCTATCTGTGAAGCCTTTGGAGGAACGGTTTCTTATGCAAAAGAGCTGATGCATGGAAAAAGCTCTGTGGCAAAAATTTTGTCAGAGTCACCACTTTTCCGAAATATCGGAACAGAAATGCAGGTGGCAAGATATCATTCACTGGCGGCTATCCGGAATACACTCCCAGATGAGTTAAAAGTTACCGCAGAGACGGCTGACGGAGAGGTGATGGCAGTAGAACACAGAGACTATCCGGTGTATGGATTACAGTTCCATCCTGAATCCGTACTCACACCGAAAGGCATGACGTTAATCGAAAACTTTTTGAATATCAGTAAAGAACAATAATGGAGGAAACAGATCATGATCAAAGAAGCAATTATCGCACTGGCGAAGAAACAGGATTTAACGTATGAACAGGCTGAAAAAGTCATGGATGAGATTATGAGTGGGGAGGCCAGCCAGATTCAGATGGCATCTTACCTGACGGCACTGGCATTGAAGGGAGAAACTATTGATGAGATCACCGCTTCTGCAGCAGCTATGAGAGCTCATGGAACGAAGCTTCTTCATGATATGGATGTGCTGGAGATCGTAGGAACCGGCGGAGACGGATCCAATTCTTTTAACATTTCCACCACATCTTCACTGGTCATCGCAGCAGGCGGTGTGCCGGTGGCCAAACACGGAAACCGTGCAGCATCTTCAAAGAGCGGGGCAGCAGATGTACTGGAAGCCCTCGGCGTGAAGATTACTCTGGAGCCGGAGGAGAGTCTGGCCTTATTGAAAGGTATCAACATTTGTTTTCTGTTTGCACAGAAATATCATACTGCTATGAAGTATGTGGCTCCGGTTCGAAAAGAACTGGGTATCCGTACTGTATTTAATATCTTAGGTCCACTGTCCAATCCGGCAGGTGCCAACATGGAACTGATGGGTGTCTACGACGAACTGCTGGTAGAGCCTCTGGCGCAGGTTATGGCAAATCTTGGTGTAAAACGTGGCATGGTAGTATTTGGAAAAGAAAAGCTGGATGAGATCTCCGCCTGCGGACCGACAGTCGTATGCGAAATTAAGAATGGGGGATTTACTTCTTATGAGATTACACCGGAACAGTTCGGTTACGCAGCAGGCAAACCGGAAGAACTGACCGGAGGCACACCGCAGGAAAATGCAGAGATTACAAAAGCCATTTTAAATGGAACGGAAAAAGGAACCAGGAGAAATGCCGTCTGCATGAATGCGGGAGCAGCATTATATATTGCCGGAAAAACAAAGACATTAGAAGAAGGCGTGCGCATGGCAGAGCATCTCATTGACAGTGGTGCAGCGATGAAGAAACTGGAAGAATTTATTGCCAAAAGTAACGCATAGCAGAGGACAGCAACATGAATATTTTAGACGAGATCGCAGCAAAGACCCGTGAACGTACCGAGGCAGAAAAGAAAAAGGTATCATTGGAGAAGGTCAGACGGATAGCAGAAGAGAAGGCAGCTGCTGAAAAAGCAGCCGGGAATGGGAAGTTTCACTACCGTTTTCAGCAGGCACTGGCAGGGGAAGACATTTCCTTTATCTGTGAGGTAAAGAAAGCATCTCCATCCAAAGGGATTATCGCAGAGGATTTTCCGTATCTGCAGATTGCCAGAGAATACGAACAGGCAGGAGCTTCAGCCATCTCCTGTCTGACGGAACCCTTCTGGTTTCTGGGAAAGGATGCATATTTAAAAGAAATCACAGACCAGGTACAGATCCCGGTACTGCGCAAGGATTTTACTATTGATGAATATATGATCTATCAGGCTAAGAATCTGGGAGCCTCAGCCATCCTGCTGATCTGTGCAATCCTGGATGATGGACAGCTTGCAGCATGGCATCAGTTGGCGGCAGAACTGGGGATGTCCGTGCTGACAGAAGCACATACGGAAGAAGAAATCAATCGTGCTTTGAAAGCTGGGGCAAAGATCCTGGGAGTCAATAACCGGAACCTGAAGAATTTTACGGTAGATGTAGAACAGAGCCGGAGACTTCGCAGTATGGTACCATCTGATGTGCTTTTTGTATCGGAAAGTGGTATCAAAAATCATACGGATATACAGGCACTTCGGGAAAACGGAACCGATGCAGTGCTGATCGGAGAGACCCTGATGCGGGCAGCAGATAAAAAAGCAATGCTGGATGAGTTGAAAAACGGAACTACAATATAGCTATGATATAGAGATAACCGGTTGTGCAAAGCCATATGATAACATGGCAGAGATAATATGGAGAATAGAGAAGGAGCAAGAGAAGATGTCTAACAAAGGAAGATTTGGCGTCCACGGCGGACAATACATTCCAGAGACACTGATGAATGCAGTGATTGAACTGGAAGCATCCTATGAACATTATAAAAAAGACCCACAGTTCCAGGCAGAACTGACACAGCTGTTAAATGACTATGCAGGAAGACCATCCCGTCTGTATTATGCGGAACGTATGACAAAGGATCTGGGCGGGGCAAAGATCTATCTGAAGCGAGAAGATCTGAACCATACCGGAGCACATAAAATTAATAACGTGCTGGGACAGGCACTGCTGGCTAAGAAGATGGGAAAGACCCGTCTGATTGCAGAGACCGGAGCCGGTCAGCATGGTGTGGCTACCGCCACTGCAGCAGCGCTTCTGGATATGGAATGTGTGGTATATATGGGAGAAGAAGATACCATCCGTCAGGCATTGAATGTATATCGTATGAGACTTCTGGGAGCAACGGTTATCCCGGTCAAATCCGGTACCGGAACCCTGAAGGATGCTGTATCAGAAGCGTTCCGCGAATGGACCAACCGTATTGATGATACGCACTATTGTCTGGGATCAGTTATGGGTCCGCATCCATTCCCGACCATTGTAAGAGATTTTCAGGCTGTGATTTCCAAAGAGATCAAAGAGCAGATGCTGGAAAAAGAGGGCAGACTCCCGGATGCTGTACTGGCCTGCGTGGGCGGCGGTTCCAATGCCATCGGAACATTTTATAACTTTATTGAAGATAAAGATGTACGTCTTATCGGTTGTGAGGCAGCAGGAAGAGGTGTCAATACCGCAGAGACAGCGGCTACGATTGCTACCGGTCGTCTGGGCATCTTCCATGGTATGAAGTCCTACTTCTGTCAGGATGAATATGGACAGATTGCTCCGGTTTACTCTACTTCCGCAGGGCTGGATTATCCAGGTATCGGACCGGAACATGCACACCTTTATGATATCGGAAGAGCAGAATATGTGCCAGTGACAGATGATGAAGCAGTGGAAGCATTTGAATATCTTTCCAGAACCGAAGGAATTATTCCAGCCATCGAGAGTGCTCATGCCGTAGCTTATGCAAGAAAACTGGCACCGACCATGAGCAAAGATCAGATCATTGTCATCACGATTTCAGGAAGAGGAGATAAGGACTGTGCAGCAATCGCCAGATACAGAGGGGAGGATATCCATGAGTAACGTAAAGAAAGCATTTGAAAACGGAAAAGCATTTATTCCATTTATTACCTGTGGAGATCCGTCTCTGGAAGTAACTGAGCAGCTAGTCTATGCAGCAGAAGAAGCAGGTGCAGATCTGGTGGAACTGGGCATTCCATTCTCCGATCCAACCGCAGAAGGCCCGGTCATTCAGGCAGCTAATATCCGTGCATTAAGCGGTGGCGTGACCACCGACAAGATCTTTGATATGGTACGGAAAATCCGTAAAAACACACAGATTCCACTGGTATTCATGACCTATGCCAACGTGGTCTATTCCTATGGAACTGACCGCTTCCTTCAGACAGCTACTGAGATCGATATGGATGGACTGATTCTTCCGGATGTGCCATTCGAAGAAAAAGCAGAATTTGATGAACCGTGTAAAAAATACGGCCTGGATCTGATCTCCCTGATAGCTCCGACTTCCCATGAACGTATCTCCATGATCGCAAAAGAAGCCAGTGGATTCGTTTACTGTGTCTCATCCCTGGGTGTAACCGGAGTGCGCAAAGAGATCACCACTGACATCGGAGCCATGGTGAAACTGGTCAAAGAAGCAAAAGACATTCCATGTGCCATCGGATTCGGTATCTCCACACCAGAGCAGGCGGCAAAGATGGCAGCCGTATCAGATGGAGCGATTGTAGGAAGTGCAATCGTCAAGCTGTGTGGACAGTATGGAGAAGAATGCGTGCCATATGTGAAAGACTATATTAAGAGTATGAAAGATGCAATGAGAGAAGTTCGGTAGAAGAATACAAATGAATAGTGATATAGCGTAGAGCAGAAAAAGATGATAAACAACAGATTATCATCTTTTTTTATACGGAAAAGCGTTATTTTTTATTGCGTTTGCACTAGCCTGGCCCCGGAAAAGAAAAAGCAAGCGGAATCCGCGGTCAGGTAGTGGGTAATCGGGGCTGATCTGACCCCGGAAAAGAAAAAGCAAGTGGAATCCGCGGTCAGGTAGTGGGTAGCCAGGTCTGATCTGGCCCCGGAAAAGAAGAAACAAGTGGAATCCGCGGTCAGGTATCGGGTAGCCAGTCCTGCGCCGACCCCGGAAAAGAAGAAACAAGCTGAATCCGCGGTCAGGTATCGGGTAATCGGGGCTGATCTGGCCCCGGAAAGGAAGAAGCAAGTGGAATCCGCAGTCAGGTACCGGGTAGCAAGGCCTGATCTGGCCCCGGAAAAGAAGAAGCAAGCTGAATCCGCGGTCAGGTATCGGGTAGCAAGGCCTGATCTGGCCCCGGAAAAGAAGAAGCAAGTGGAATCCGCGGTCAGGTATCGGGTAATCAGTCCTGCGCTGACCCCGGAAGAGAAGAAGCAAGCGGAATCCGCGGTCTGGGATAGTGCATCAAACGAGTCAAAAAACGGTACATCGCACGACAGAATACGATGTACCGTTTTGGAATTATCTGGAATGTTAGAATAAGTGTTTAACCTGCAACCGAAATAGATGCATATTTCACCATCTTTTTATTGGAGGTATTTAACTTGATCCATCCTGTTTTGCTTCCGGCTTTTACCTGAACGTAGATGTTCTTTTTCACAATGGCGAGTTTTTTTACAGCGAATTTACTGTTCTTCTTAATAACAAATGCTTTTTTGGAAGAACCTGCAGTTTTGTATGTCTGGATTTTCTGAGCTGCGGTAAAGGTTCTTGTAAAGTCTTCGCTGTCGGAAGGAATGATACCGACACCTGCCGAAACTGCTGTTGATTTCAGTGTGAATTTTTTTCCGGAATAAGAAAGCGGAAGTTTGAAAGCATTTACCTGACCAAGATTCTTAGTTCCGAACCATCCACGCAGATAAATGGTATTTCCTTTTACGCTTGTTGCCTGGAAACCACCCCAGCAGCCGTTACTGGTGATAAAGTTGTTTTTCACATACTGTTTCAGGTTCACCAGTTTTTTGTAATCCAGAACACGTTTCAGCTTATTGTTCTTCATTTCATATAAGCCACAGTTAATCTTATCACCCTTTTCATAGGTAGTGATTTCGAAAAATGCTTTTTTGGAAAGCTGTACAACCTGGATATTGATGCTGCCGGTAAGATACATTCTGACGATCTTATCATTTACCTTCAGTTCAATTTCATCACTGGTAGTTACGGTTTCGATTTTGTCGGTTTTACCATCACCGGTGATATCAACGGAAGTAAGTGTGTCTGTTTCAGCACCTTCATCTGCCCAGGTAGACATTTCATAGACACCATTTCCAACTTTCGTTGCAGCCTGAGTGGTGGCTCCGAGACCGAAGCAAAGCATACCGGATAAGATACACATGGATAGTTTTTTGAATGCTTTCATAATTCATTTCCCTCACTTTTGGATAGTTTAGTCAGTTAGTATATTCTGACAAATTTAGTGTAGCAAAAACCATATGATAAAGCAAGGAAACTTATAGGAAGTTTTTCGGCAGCTTATATTGAAATACGGAGAAACCTGTGATAGATTAAATTCAGAACACATAGAGAAAAGAGGTTGGATGATATGGAATTAGCAACATTACAGTCTGCGATGATCGCAGCAATGAAAGCAAAGGACAAGCCAAGAAAGGATGCTATTTCCGCACTGGTTTCCGCAGTGAAAAAAGCAGGAATCGATGCAGGATGCAGAGAAGATATTCCGACATCTATGGTAGATCAGGTAATCTTAAAAGAGCTGAAGTCTGTAAAAGAGCAGATTGATACCTGCCCGGACAGCAGAGCAGATCTGAAGGATGAATATCAGTTCCGTTATAATGTGATGCAGGAATTTGCACCACAGCAGATGTCTGCAGAAGAAGTAAAAGCAGTGCTTCAGGAGAAGTTCGCAGAAGTACTGGCAACGAAGAACAAAGGAATGATTATGAAGACCGTGATGGCTGAACTGAAGGGCAAGGCCGATGGAAAAGTCATTAATCAGGTAGTTGCAGAGCTGTGTAAATAAGATAGAGAGAAATGCCGTCAGGAAGCTGGCGGCATTTTTAGTGTCACAAAAATATCCAACCAAATTCGCAAATTCTTCCCTTGTGAGAAAATGCCATTCACGATATATTTAATATAGATTTCTTTGTAAAACAGTTATAAAATATATGGAGGATTGCATCAATGAAAACAATGAAAAATTACAAATTCTGGTTTTGTACAGGTTCTCAGGATCTGTATGGTGACGAATGTCTGGCACATGTAGCAGAGCACTCACAGAAGATTGTGGAAGAACTGAATAAGTCCGGAGTACTTCCTTATGAGATCGTATGGAAGCCGACTCTGATTACGAATGAACTGATTCGTAAGACCTTCAACGAAGCAAATGCAGATGAAGAATGTGCAGGTGTGATTACCTGGATGCATACATTCTCTCCTGCAAAGTCATGGATTCTCGGATTACAGGAATACCGCAAACCACTGATGCACCTTCATACACAGTTTAACCGTGAGATCCCATATGATACCATTGATATGGATTTCATGAATGAGAACCAGTCTGCACACGGTGACAGAGAATATGGTCACATTGTTTCCAGAATGGGAATCGAGAGAAAAGTAGTAGTTGGTTACTGGGCTGACAGAGAGGTGCAGGAACGAATCGCCAGCTGGATGCTTACTGCAATCGGTATCATGGAGAGCAGTCACATCCGTGTATGCCGTGTAGCAGACAATATGAGAAACGTAGCCGTTACCGAAGGAGACAAGGTAGAAGCACAGATCAAGTTTGGCTGGGAAGTAGATGCTTATCCGGTAAACGAAGTAGCTGAATATGTATCTGCGGTTCCACAGAATGAGATCGATACTCTGGTAGAAGAGTATTACAGCAAGTACGATATCATTCTGGAGGGAAGAGATCCTCAGGAATTTAAGAAACATGTAGCAGTGCAGGCTGCCATCGAGATCGGTTTTGAAAAGTTCCTGGAAGAGAAGAATTACCAGGCAGTAGTTACTCACTTCGGTGATCTGGGAGCATTGCAGCAGCTTCCTGGTCTGGCTATGCAGAGACTGATGGAAAAAGGTTATGGATTCGGAGCAGAAGGTGACTGGAAGACAGCAGCTATGGTTCGTCTGATGAAGATTATGACCGCTGGTGTGAAGAATCCAAAGGGTACTTCCTTCATGGAAGACTATACATACAATCTGGTTCCTGGAAAAGAAGGTATTCTGGAAGCACATATGCTGGAAGTTTGCCCGACTATCGCAGATGGTCCGATCGGCATCAAGGTTTGCCCACTTTCCATGGGTGACAGAGAAGATCCGGCGCGTCTGGTTTATACCTCCAAGACAGGTCCGGCGATTGCCACTTCACTGGTTGACCTGGGTAACCGCTTCCGTCTGATCATCAACGATGTAGACTGCAAGAAGGTAGAAAAACCAATGCCGAAGCTTCCGGTGGCAACTGCATTCTGGACACCTCAGCCAAGTCTGGCAACTGGTGCAGAAGCATGGATCTTGGCTGGTGGCGCTCATCATACTGCATTTTCTTATGACCTGACTGCAGAGCAGATGGGTGACTGGGCAGCAGCAATGGGTATCGAAGCTGTTTACATTGACAAAGATACCAAGATCAGAGACTTCAAGAGAGATCTGCAGCTGGGAAGCATTTTCTACAGATAAATATCATGATTACAGGAGTGCGAAGCATGGAACAAATCGTGTAATCACATTATAAACAAAGTAATAATTACCGAGGACAGAGCAAAAATCTGCCCTCGGTACTATGGGTTAAAGGAGAAGAAGAAAAATGGGTATTAGAGAAGATATTTTAAATGCAAAGACAGCACTTGGCATCGAATTCGGTTCCACCAGAATCAAAGCTGTTCTGGTAGATTCCACCAATGCACCGATCGCATCCGGAAGCCATGAATGGGAGAACCGTCTGGATAATGGTATCTGGACTTATACGCTGGAAGATATCTGGGGTGGACTGCAGGATGCCTACGCAGACATGGCAGCAGATGTGAAGAAGCAGTATGATGTAGAACTGGAGAACATCGGTGCTATCGGATTTTCTGCTATGATGCATGGATATATGGCATTTGGCAAAGAGGATGAGCTTCTGGTTCCGTTCCGTACCTGGAGAAATACGATCACAGCAGAAGCATCTGAGAAACTATTTAAAGAATTTAATTACAACATTCCACAGAGATGGAGCATTGCACATCTGTACCAGGCAATCTTAAATGAAGAAGAACATGTAAAAGATATCACATACTTCACCACACTGGCGGGTTATATTCACTGGCAGCTGACCGGAGAAAAGAATCTGGGTATCGGTGATGCATCGGGTATGTTCCCGATTGACTGCAGCAGGAAAGATTACGACGAGACTATGGTACAGAAGTTTGATGCACTGGTAGCAGATAAGCACTTCCCATGGAAACTGAGAGATATCCTTCCGAAGGTTCTGGTAGCTGGTGAAAAAGCCGGAGCCCTGACAGAAGAAGGTGCAAAGAAGCTGGATGTATCCGGCAAGCTGAAAAGCGGTATTCCAGTTTGCCCGGCAGAAGGTGATGCAGGTACCGGTATGGCAGCAACGAACAGTGTCAAACAGCGTACCGGTAACGTATCTGCAGGAACCTCTATTTTCCTGATGGCAGTTCTGGAAAAGGATCTGTCTAAGGCCTATCCGGAACTGGATATGGTAACCACACCAGATGGCAGTCTGGTAGCTATGGTTCACTGCAATACCTGTACTTCAGATCTGAATGCATGGGTAGGTCTGTTCCGTGAGTTCATGGAGACTATGGGAATGGAAGTAGATATGAACAATCTGTACGGAACTCTGTACAACAAAGCACTGGAAGGTGACAAGAACTGCGGTGGTCTGGTATCTTACAATTACTTCTCAGGAGAACCAATCTCCGGACTGGAAGAGGGACGTCCATTGTTCGTTCGTACTCCGAATGCACACTTTAACCTGGCAAACTTTATGAGATCTCACCTGTATTCTTCCGTAGCTACTCTGAAGATGGGTATGGATATCCTGACACAGCAGGAAAATGTAGAACTGGATCGTCTCATGGGCCACGGCGGACTGTTCAAGACCAAAGGCGTTGGACAGAGCATCATGGCAGCAGCTATGAATACGCCGGTTACCGTTATGGAGACAGCAGGAGAAGGCGGCGCATGGGGTATTGCACTTCTGGCTTCTTATATGAAGAATAAAGCAGAAGGACAGACTCTGGATGAGTACTTAAGCAAAGAAGTATTTGCCGGACAGGAAGGATCCACTATGGCTCCGGATGCAGCAGATGTAAAGGGATTTGAAGACTTTATGGCATCCTATGTACCGGTACTGGCTGCAGAAAAAGCAGCCGTAGAGACATTAAAAGTAAACAGCTAAGGAGAATACAGACTATGTTAGAAGAATTAAAAAAACGGGTATATGAGGCAAATATGCTTCTTCCAAAATACGGACTGGTTACGTTTACCTGGGGAAATGTCAGTGAAATTGACCGGGAAAGCGGTATTTTCGCTATCAAACCAAGCGGTGTGGATTATGACAGGCTGACACCGGATGATATGGTACTGATGGACTTAGATGGCAATAAAGTAGAAGGAAGATATAACCCATCTTCAGATACTGCCACCCATCTGGAGCTGTATAAGGCATTCCCAAAGATTGGCGGTGTGGTACATACTCATTCGCCATGGGCCACCAGCTGGGCACAGGCAGGAAGATCCATTCCATGCTATGGAACCACACATGCAGATTATATGTATGGCGAGATCCCGTGTGCAAGATGTCTGACCGGACATGAATTTGATGAGTACGAGAAAAATACCGGTCTTCTGATCGTAGATGTATTCAAAGATCGTGATTACGAAGCTGTTCCGGCAGTCCTGTGCAAGAACCATGGACCATTTACCTGGGGAAAGGACGGACACGAAGCAGTACACAATGCAGTCGTTCTGGAAGAGGTAGCCAAGATGGCAGCCCGTGCAGAACAGATCAATCCGAGAATCCAGCCGGCACCGCAGGAACTCCAGGATAAGCATTATTATCGCAAGCATGGTGCCAACGCATATTATGGACAGAGGTAAGTAACAGTACATGTTGAAGGTTTTTTTAGTAGAAGATGAAGTTGTTATGCGAAACGGAATCAAGAACAATATTCCGTGGGAGCAGGAAGGATTTGAATTTGCAGGAGAGGCCAGCGATGGAGAGCTGGCCTATCCGCTTATAAAGAAGGAAAAGCCGGATATTCTGATTACGGATATCCGTATGCCATTTATGGATGGTCTTGAACTTAGCAGACTGGTAAAAAAAGAACTGCCACAGATCAAGATCATTATTTTAAGTGGATATAATGAATTTGACTATGCCAAGACGGCCATCAATATCGGCGTGACCGATTATCTGCTGAAGCCGATCAGTTCAGCAAAGCTTCTGGAAGCAGTAAAAAAAGTGGCAGATATGATTGAAAAAGAGCAGGATAATGCCCGTCTGATCAAGCGATATGAAAAAGAGATGGAGGAAAATATCCTTCAGGAAAAACACAAATTGTGGGGAGCACTGGCATCCAACCGATTATCCACCATTGAACTGCTGGAAAAGGGACAGCGTCTGGGAATCGATTTTACCGCATCAGCCTATCAGGTATTTCTGTTCAAGCTGATGCAGGAGGGAGATGCCACAGGATGTTCCGAGGAACTGAACCGTGCTTCGGAGAAGGTCAATGAACTGGCAGGAAGCTGGGAGTATGTGTTGAGCTTTGACCGAAGTCCGGAGGGGTGGGCGTTTCTGATCAAGGGAGAATCTGAAGAAGAGGTGCAAAGCACCTATCTGGAGACCAGAAAAGAACTGCTGGAACTGGTAGAAAGTTATCCGAAGGTTGAGTATTTTGGCGGAATCGGCAATGTGGTACACCGCATTGGTGACATCCAGATTTCTTATAAAGAAGCTGCACGGGCATTTTCCAGCCGTTTTTTCATGGATGCCAATCAGATCGCAGACAGTGCAGAGATGGTGAAGGTGCAGATGGAACAGGATGGAAAGATTGATGTCAGTAAAATGCTGTCGAAAAAGCGGGAACATGAGCTGGTAGAGAGATTTTTAAAAAACGGAACCACAGAAGAAGTAGACAGCTTTCTGGATGAATTGTTTCAGAATATCGGGGAGCAGAACTGCAAATCTCTGCTGTACCGTCAGTATGTGGTGATGGATTTGTTTTTCTGCGCATCAGATTTTCTTGGAAATCTGGAGATTGATATTGAAAATCTTCCAGAGGAATGCAGGGATATTAATCAGATTGTGGAAAAAGCGGAGGATACAGAGAATTTGCGTTACCAGATCGGAAATCTGTTCACTGAGACCATGCAGCTTCGAGACAGTCATTCCAAGAAGAAATACAGTAAGCTGCTGGAGGATGCCAAAGCTTTTATCGATGAAAACTATAAACATGATGAGATGTCACTGAATACGGTAGCGGCACAGGTGAATATCAGTCCCAGCTATTTCAGTACGATTTTCAGCAGTGAAATGGGGCAGACGTTTGTGGAGTACCTGACTCATGTACGTCTGGAAAAGGCAAAAGAACTACTGATGTGTTCTAACATGCGGACAGCAGAGATCGGATATGAAGTTGGCTATAAAGACTCCCACTATTTCAGCTATATTTTTAAGAAGGTGGTGGGCTGCAGTCCAAAAGAGTACCGTAACCGAAAGTAGCAGGAGTATGGAAACAATATGGAAAAGAGAAAAACATCACTGAACAGTCGTTTGAACGTACTGGTAGCAGTTTGTTTTATTCCTCTTCTGGTCATTGCCATGTATCTGGTTATTATGTTGTATCGTTTTTCAGAGCGATATGATGAGACAGTTCAGAATATCACGACAGCCAATGCATACAATCTGGATTTGAAAGAACAGGTAGATTACACCATGTATATCATTGTGGTCAATTCAGAACGGGCAGAGGAGCTGGTTGATATCGATGCACCTCAACAGCTGATCGCGCAGGCCAGAGAAGATTTTAAAGAATTGTATGATTCTGCCGGTGCGTCTTATGCCAGAAACAATCTCCAGCGTATTCTCAAATCACTGCAGTCGCTGGAGACCAGTGTAGACGAGATCCGCCAGGATGCTACCGTCACCGGTAATTATGACCGCAATCTGGGACGTCTGGATCTGGATATCCGGGTGCAGACAGAATTGATTCAGGAACAGATTCAGGAGTATATCTATCATGAAGCCAGTGATCTGGAATCTCTGAGAGAGGGCGTCCGCAAAGATGTAACGACTGCCATCATCGCAACGATCATCATCATCTGTATCATACTGATCACGACACTATTGTTGAGCCGGAAGATCAGTCATAACCTGACCAGTGGAATTGATCAGCTTCGTATGGTGACACGAAAAGCAGGACATGGAGATTTCTCTGTCCGGGCTGATATGCAGGACGGGGATGAGGAACTGGAGGAACTGGCAGAAGGCTTCAACCAGATGGTGGAACGAATCGGCAATCTGGTGGAAGATATTCAGATTGAACAGCTGAATCTGCGGACAACAGAGCAAAAGCTTCTCCAGGCACAGATCAATCCACATTTTCTTTATAATACACTGGATGCCATTATCTGGCTGGCTGAGGCGGGGGAAAAAGAACAGGTGATTATGATGGTGACGGCTTTGTCGGATTTCTTCCGTACAACGTTAAGTAAAGGACGGGATTATATTACCGTAGAAGAAGAAGAATCCCATATCCGCAGTTATCTGCAGATTCAGCAGTTCCGTTATCAGGATATCCTGGAATATGAGATTGATATTCCAAAAGAAATGCATGAATATCAGATCCTGAAGCTGACCTTACAGCCTTTGGTGGAAAATGCCCTGTACCATGGAATTAAGAATAAACGTGGCATGGGACGGATCCGGGTGTCCGGTCATATTGATTCCGGTTATCTGGTATTTCTGGTAACAGACAATGGTATGGGAATGACGCCGGAGAGACTGGCAGAAGTTCAGCGTGAAATGAACAGTGAACATCTGGATGAACACAATGCTGATCCGTCAGGATTTGGACTATATAATGTAGTGCAGAGAATTAAACTGAATTATGGCCCGCAGTATGGAATCTGGCTGTCCAGTACCTATGGAGAGGGGACGGAAGCCAGAGTAGAGATACCGGCAATAAAAAAATAACCATTTTCCAAAAAAAATATACTTTTTTATGCTTGACTGAAAAATGTAGCAAAAAAAACGAACTGTTTTCAAAATTCTATCTGTATTCAACAAAAGAAAAAAGCGATAGAATACAGACATAGTCAATAAGGACTAAATAGTTCGTGAAAAATCAGGAGGATGGTAAAAATGAACAAAAAAATTATCGGTGTGGTAGCTTGTGGTGCAGTGGCAGCTTCTATGGCAATCGGAGCATCTGCTTCAGACGAACTGATCAAAGTTGGATATGCTCAGGTTGGTCATGAATCTGACTGGCGTACCGCTAACACACAGAACTATCAGGATGTATTCTCAGAAGAAAACGGATATGAACTTTCTTTCGTAGACTGCGATAACGACAACGCAGCTCAGATCGAAGCAGTTCGTAACTTCATCAACCAGGAACTGGATTACATCGTAATCGCTCCAATCCAGTCTGCAGGATGGGATACCGTACTTCAGGAAGCACAGGATGCAGGAATCCCTGTTATCATCGCTGACCGTGAAATCGAAGCATCTGATGATCTGTATGACGCATGGGTAGGAACAAACACCACAAATGAAGGTATCACAGCAGGTAACTGGCTGGCTGAATACATGGATGGCAAAGAAGCAAACATCCTTGTAATCGAAGGTTCTGTTGGAGCTTCTGCAGCACTTGGACGTACAGATGGATTCAATCAGGTAGCAGCAGATCATGATGAATGGACAATTCTTGATTCTCAGTCTGGTGACTTTACACAGGATGGTGGACAGGAAGTTATGGAATCCTTCATCAAATCTTATGAAGGAAAATTCAACGTAGTTGTTTGCCAGAACGATAACGAAGCATACGGTGCAATGGATGCAATGGATGCAGCAGGTATTACATATGGTGTTGACGGAGATGTTACTCTGATTTCTTTCGATGCTACACATGATGGACTTCAGTATACACTGGATGGCAAGATCAACTGTGATGTTGAATGTAACCCAATTCAGGCAGAAGTTGTTGCTGGTGTAATCCAGAAGATGGAAGCTGGAGAAGACTATGACAAGACTACTCTGGTAGAAGACTCTGCATTCGTAGCTCCTGGTATCGAAAGCGAATATGCAACAACAATGACAGAAGATATCCTGGCAGGTCGTGCATACTAATCCACTTGTTTATCAGGTAAATTAGCGTTACTTTCGCAATCAATTAGCCAAATAAGCAGGAGGGAGGAATTCCCGAAAGGGTATTTCTCCCTCTTATTGTTTGATGATGAATAAAATATAACCCGGCAAAACTGTGTGCCATGTACACAGACAGCGAAGGGAGGAGAAACTTTGGAAGCAGGCGTAGTATTGAAAATGAAAGGAATCTGCATGGAATTCCCTGGAGTCAAAGCTCTGGAAGATGTAGATTTCACGCTGAAAAAAGGAGAAATCCGGGCACTGATGGGGGAAAATGGTGCCGGTAAATCAACACTGATCAAATGTCTGACCGGTGTCAATAAGTTCCAGAAAGGTGAAATCTTCCTCGATGGACAGCAGATTGTAAATAAAGACACGATGGATGCCCAGAACAAGGGTATTTCCACTGTATATCAGGAGGTCAACCTTTGTCCGAACCTTTCCGTAGCGGAAAACCTTTACATCGGACGTGAACCTCTGACCAAAATCGGAACGGTAAACCGAAAAGAAATGAACAAACGTGCAGCAACTTTAATGAAAGAACTGGATCTGGACGTAGATGTAACAAGGAATCTTGAAGAATATTCACTGGCATTGCAGCAGATGATTGCCATTGCCCGTGCTGTAGATATGGATAGTAAAGTACTGATTCTGGATGAACCGACTTCTTCACTGGATGACAATGAGGTAGAAAAGCTGTTCATCATGATGCGGAACCTGAAGGCAAAAGGGGTAGCGATTATCTTCGTAACCCATTTCCTGGAGCAGGTATATGCAGTCTGTGACGGTATCACCGTATTGAGAAACGGTACTCTGGTTGGAGAATATGAGATTGCAGATTTACCTAGAGTAAAGCTGGTAGCAGCAATGATGGGTAAAGACTTCGATGATCTGGCAGCTATTAAGCCGGAAAATACAGGAGATAAGAGAAAAGAGCCGATGGTCATTGAAGCGAAAGGTATCAGCCATGCAGGAACCATCAAGCCATTCAATCTGGAGATCCACAAAGGTGAGGTAATCGGTCTGACAGGTCTTCTGGGATCTGGACGAAGCGAGCTGGCCCGTGCTATCTATGGAGCTGACAGAGCACAGACCGGTACTCTGAAAGTAAAAGGAAAAGAAGTAAAGATCAAACAGCCAATTGATGCCATGAAGCTTGGTATGGGACTTCTCCCGGATGACCGTAAAGCAGAAGGTATCATCGGAGATCTTTCTATCAGAGAGAATATTATTCTTGCCATTCAGGCTAAGGCCGGAATCATGAAACGAATTCCAATGGCAAAACAGATTGAGATTACTGATAAATACATAGATCTTCTTCAGATCAAGTGTGCAAGCCGCGAGACTCTGATCAAACAGCTCTCCGGTGGTAATCAGCAGAAGGTTATTCTTGCCCGCTGGCTGGCTACCAATCCGGATTTTCTGATTCTGGATGAGCCGACCCGTGGTATTGATATCGGAACGAAGACTGAGATTCAGAAGCTGGTTCGCCAGCTGGCAGATGAAGGTAAGAGTCTGATCTTCATTTCTTCCGAGATCGAAGAGATGCTTCGTACCTGCAACCGTATGGCGGTTCTTCGTGACGGCGCCAAGGTTGGAGAAATTGATGAATGTGACATGAACCAGATGAATGTCATGAAAGCAATTGCAGGAGGTGATAAGAATGAGTAGTCTGAAAAAACTGACACAGAAGCGCCTGTTCCTGCCGATCTTCAGTATGATTTTAGTCATGCTCATCAACGTGATTTACGATATCGCATGTGGCAATATGCCATTACAGTTCTTCGTAATTACCATTAAGAATGGCGTTTTATACGGACGTCTGATCGATGTCCTGAACCGAGGCAGTGAGATTGCCATTCTGGCAATTGGTATGACACTGGTAGTGTCTTCCTCAGCCGGAACCGATATTTCCGTTGGATCTGTCATGAGTCTGTATGCAGGTGTCTGCTGTATGATCCTGGCTGGCTACGGTAATGTTAATGTTTCCAGTTATGCACATCCGCTTCTGGTTGGTATCCTTGGCGGTCTGGCAGTCACTACAATCTGTGGCCTGTTCAATGGTCTGCTGGTAGCGTATCTGAATATTCAGCCGATGGTTGCCACGTTGATTCTATGGTCGGCGGGACGTGCAATAGGACTTTTGCTCTGCAACAGCCAGATCGTATATGTACGTGTACCTTCTTTCCAGAAACTTGGTGCATACACAGGAATTATCCCGACACCAATCATTGTTGCAGCAATCTGCATTGCCATTGCAGCATGTGTACTGAAGTTTACTGCTCTGGGAACTTATATTCAGAGTGTTGGTATCAATAAAAAAGCATCTAGAATTGCCGGATTTAATTCTGCAAAGATTATCCTGCTGACCTACATCATCTGTGGTCTGTGTGCAGGTCTGGCAGGTATGGTGGCAACATCACGTATCTATTCTGCAGATACCAATAACATTGGTCTGAACATGGAAATGGATGCCATCCTTTCCGTAGCTCTTGGCGGTAACAGCCTTGGCGGTGGTAAATTCAACCTGGCAGGTTCTATTATCGGAGCTTACACCATTCAGGCAATTACCACAACTCTGTATGCACTGGGTGTGTCCTCTGCACAGGCACCGGTATTTAAGGCTATCGTAGTTATCCTGATCGTAGTTATTCAGGCTGAGCCATTTAAGGCTTATATGAAGAAACTGACAGCAAAAAGAACACAGGCAAAGGAGGCAGCATAAGATGAAGAAATCAAAAATCAGCAGTAACAATCTGCTGCTCCTGATTACAATCGTACTGTTTTTCGTAATGTACCTGGCTGGGTGCGGAGTCTATGCAGGCAAAGGTTTTACAAAAGTACAGAACTTTATGAACATTCTGATTAACAATGCCGGCCTGATCTGTGTGACTGCAGGTATGACCTGTGTAATGCTGACCGGTGGTATTGATATCTCGGTCGGTTCCCTGATTGCCATGGACTGTATGATCTTAGCAGTTGGTATTGAACGCTGGCACTGGAGCAGCCCGGCACTGATGCTGTTCATTCTGGCCATTGGTATCGTGTTTGGATTCATACAGGGCTTCTGTATCGCTTATCTGGACATTCAGCCATTCATCGTTACCATGGCGGGATTGTTCTTTGCCCGTGGTATGACAGCAGTGATCTGTAAGGAACAGGTAAGTATTGTATCTGACAAGATCTTTACGGCACTGTCTAACTTCAAGATTCAGTTTCCATTTGGCGGAGCTGTAAATAAAAAAGGTGTGCTGGTGCTTCCTTATATCCGTATCACGGTAATTGTGGCATTGATTGTAGTAGTTGCAATTTATCTGATGCTGAAGTATACTAAATTCGGCCGCAGCATTTATGCAATTGGCGGAAATCAGCAGTCTGCAACCCTGATGGGACTTGATGTAAAGAAGACAAAACTGAAGACCTATATGTTATCCAGCTTCCTGACATCTATCGGCGGGATCTGCTTCTGCCTGAATACTATGGCAGGAACCACTACACAGGCAACCGGTCTGGAAATGGATGCTATTTCTTCAGCTGTCATTGGTGGAACACTTCTGACAGGTGGTGTGGGAAATGTCATCGGATCACTCTTTGGAGTACTGATCAACGGTACCATTTCTGCACTGGTAAAGGCGAACGGTAAACTGATCAGTTCCTGGGCGAATATCGTAACAGCGATACTGCTTTGCTTCTTCATTATCCTGCAGAGTATTTTCGCTAAGATCAAAGAAAGTAAAAAATAAGACATACCAAAAGGGGCCTGACAACAGGTCCCTTTTTTTCGGAGGATTCATGAACAGACAGATAGCAGCAGGGGTAATGATACTTGGAAGCGCAATATTATTAAGCGGATGCCAGGTGACAGAGGAACGGCAAAGGGAAACAGCTTATACATCAGCAAGCAGTCAGACGGAAACAGAGATTGATGAGAACCTGATAGTCGTGGGAGTATCCCAGGTAGGGGCAGAATCAGACTGGAGAATTGCGCAGACGAATTCCATTAAAGAGTCTCTGACCGCTGAGAATGGATTTTATATGATTTTTGATAATGCGCAGCAGAAGCAGGAAAATCAGATAAAGGCGGTACGAAATTTTATTCTTCAGGAGGTAGATTATATCGTTCTGGATCCAATTGTTATGAGTGGCTGGGATAATGTGCTGCAGAATGCAAAAGAGGCGGAAATCCCTGTGATTCTGGTTGATCGCGATGTGGAAGTGGAAGATGATAGTCTGTACGTCACCAGTGTGGTGACGGATATGGTGGCAGAAGGACGCAATGCCGGCTACTGGCTGGAGGATTATCTGGAAAAACAGGGAAGAGAAGATGAGGATATTCAGATTGTCATGTTGCTGGGAACGGAAGGGGCATCTGCCCAGATCGGCCGTACGAAAGGATTTACAGAAATAGCAGGTCAGCATGAGAACTGGAAGATACTGGAGCAGCTTGGCGGGGATTTTACGCAGGCCAAGGGACGGGAATCCATGGAGACGCTTCTGAAGAAATATGATGACATTGATGTGGTAATCAGTGAAAATGATAATATGACATTTGGCGCCATAGATGCAATACAGGATGCCGGAAGGAGCTGTGGACCGGAAGGAGATATGATTATGATCTCCTTTGATGCAGTTCGGGCAGCACTGGAGGCTATGCAGGCGGGAGAAATCAATGCAGACTTTGAATGCAATCCGCTTCAGGGACCAAAGCTTGCGGAGACGATCAAACGTCTGGAAAATGGGGAAGAAGTAGAAAAAGTGCAGTATATTGAAGAAACTTATTTTGACACAACGATGGATCTGGAAACGTTGATTAGAGGAAGAGCGTATTAGAGAATTGAAAAAAGAGTCATTGCACTAAAAATCAGTGCAATGGCTCTTTTTTCTCATTTTCTTTTATACGTTGTTCCAGAAGACGAAGACAATCTTCTGTGGAGTATACCATGGGACTGCCTGGGAGAGACTGTATGAAGTCGTAGAAGGTATGGCAGAGAGACTCTTCCGTAATATGAATATTGCAGCAGTATGCACCAAAAATAAAGGAATTGGTGGAATAAATGTGAATACCTGTTTTGGAATTTACATAAATAGACAGATAGTCAGGAAGCTGAAGTTGCATAGGTCTTGTGATGAGACCGGTCAGATTACCACTTCGGATGTCATCCATGAGCTGTCGCAGCATATTGTTAATATCTTCTTTTTCCAGAGGCGGTACATATTCTGGTGGGAGATCTGCAAGAGACCGGTTCTCCAGAAGATCCATCAGTCCCTTTTCAGTAAAAACCGTATAATACTTCGGAATCTGACGTAGTCTGGAAAAATGCTGTTCAACCAGATCAAATAATGGTTCATATGGGAAATTCTGATTTTTCAGATATTTGGCAATCACATCCTGGGTAATATAGCGCCCTGGGCAAGGCTGGGCCATCAGAATCTGCAGTTCATCCGGTGAAGTCGTATCAATGTATTTGTGCAGAATACTGACAAGGTCTGTATCGCATCTGGTCAGAGGATCACAGCATTGCAGTAAGTTATGAAAATGGCTGGTGAAGTATTCCACCAGTTCTGTCTTTTTTGAATCTGCGCAGTGGAAAGATCACCGGCAAACTGGATCAGATAATTTGGTGTAATAATATAGTAACTCATTGGTGTCAGAGTTACAGAGCCGGATTTTTCATGAAAATAATATGGCCTATACTGCCCTCTGGATGCCAGAGAAAGTGGAATGACAGCACGTAAGAACTGCAGATTCTCAATTACAGCATTTTCACCGGAGTGAAAGCAGAGCAGCTGGTTCACCGTAAAAGTGCGTCCAGACAGCCACAGATCCATCAGTTCCATAGTAATGTCCAGCTTTACGGGCAGAAAAAAATTAAATTCACAATGATCTTGTCTGCAGCATTCATCCAGTAAAAGAGTGTGAATTGCACTGCGGATGGCATATTCACCTCGTAGCAGGGTGTCTTCCAGATTCACATTTGTCATTTTCAGAACAGGAGTGGAATGAAACTGTAACGTAGACAGATAGTTTAACAGATCACAGACAGCCTCTCTGATACGGAAATTATCTTCACCCTGCAGAAGAATATAATATAACCGGAAAAATTCATTGCGCTCATCAATCGTGAGATTAAAATGTCGGGCCAGATTCTGCACGACCTTGTAGGAAAGAATCCGTTCATCTGCCAGAGCTTTATGAATAGAAGTACGTTCTGCTCCGATACTGCGCGACACAGCAGAAACAGATTCCCCGCTTTTTTTAATCATCTGTCGAAGATATTCACTGAATTTAGACATAACTACTCCTTCATTACTGTAAAAATATGTTTTATTGTATCATATTTACAAGAAATATGATGTGACAGAATGATACAAAAATCTGTCACATTTTTTGTCACAGGTTGTGAGTGGGAGAAAAGGTTTTTATACTGATATCTATAAAATAGTATAAAGGCAGGAGGGGATAAGGATGAAATGGACCAAAAAAATGGGGATATGTTTGCTGCTGGTTATGATTCTGAACAATGGAAGCTGCCTGTGGAATCAGATAATAAGTGTTAAAGCGTCAGAAGAACCTGTACCGACAGGCGTGATGGAAATGACAAAGGAAGAATGTCAAAGGTTGCAAAGTGAGGCGGAAGAACTGGATTATATCAATCAGCATCTCTTTTTTGCACAAAGCGATACATTTATGAATCGGATGGACAGTCGTTTTTCTCATGATCTGAAAGAAGGACTGGACAGCCGCTCGGCTTTGTTTGCAGAAACAGCTTATGATCTGTTGGATGATGTCAATTCTATTACGAAAATGAAATTTAACAAACTGACTGTTTTTGAAAATCCATATGACGCAATTCTGGCAGAAATTTTATTGTCTTTGTCGGAACAGGAAGCGGTGAATCTGGCAGACTGGTCAGAATGTAATGAAGGGATAAAGTATGGAAAGGCTTCTGTTGAGTACGTGAATAAACTGATGGATTTGATCTACAACGTACAGCCGGATTGTAATATCCCAAAAGCTGAGCTATCGACCGGCCTTTCTGACCTTTTGTCGGACTGGAAAGGAATGAAACAAAAATCACCGGATCTATATGAGAAACTATCCATGACACTGGAATCCTGCATGACAGAAGAAAATGCATCTACGATGATGAGAGCCTTAGATCATACAGGAAAATTATTTGATGGATTAAAGAAATTTACAACTGTGTTGGATAATGTGCAGGATGGCGTAGAACGGGTAGTGGATCTTTACAATTTTTACATCGTATTAAATGCATATTCTGAAATGAGTTCTGAAATGTTGGATTCGCTTCATGCGGCAGAAAAAGAAATGACAAATGATATACACCGTTCTTATATGAATGCTGCTCTAAAAAAGATGGATATTTATCTGAGTATGGATAATATTGCATCAGCTTTGATTGCAAGAGGACTATGGAAGATTGGGGAAATGGGGTATAAGAATCTTGCAACGAGTGTAATCCAGCCGGCTATGGTACAGGTGATAGGAGATGGACTTGGGCTGTCAGAGGCAGCTGTGAGGCATCTGTATGCGGTGATGAAAGCCTATAATGTGGGATGGTCTTTGAGCGACAGTCTGACAAAGAATGACAAAGTGGTGGAATGCAGGGAAGAGATCCGTGCAGTCTATTTCCTGGCAGAAGCAGCCTATAATGTAATGGCTCAGGACAGAGACCGGATGCAGATTGATCCGACTTATGAAAAGGCCTGTAGATTTGATGCAAGTTATTCTATCTTAAGTGCCTGTGAACAATATGCGCTGGAGACCTACCGGCAATATCTGAAAGCCCAGCAGGAATCGTTTATCCATTCAGTGATCAATGTGGTATTTCTGGGAGATAAGAATTATAACAGAGAAGAACAGATTATGGCCAGTCAGGAAAAGCTGGAATGGTTTTGTGCACGATGCCATACGCAGTATGGGATCAGCGGAAGTATGGGACGAGATTATATTCGTATCAAAGGTGCTGTGAATGTGACGGGATATGATTATGAAGATCATGTTATTTTTCTTGCAAAAGGTAAAAAAATTGAGGAAAACACAGATACAGTTGGAGTTTCCCGAAGTGCAGACAATATAGAAATCTGCTTTGCCGCGAGCGGCGTTTATCGGATCGAGATAGAAAGCTGTGAAAACGGAATATTTGAGGTGGAATTTGAAAAGGAAGATCCTGAGATGAAGCTGCTTGGGCCGGTGCGATATCTGGATAATGAAATGAGAGCTGGAGACTGCTATCGGGGCTGCCTTTACTCCAGTCTGACAGGAGAACATAATTCAAGTTTTACGGTACAGAAGTATGAATCAGAGGACAGTCAGAAAACGGAAATCCCACAGTCAGAAGCAGTGATTGAGACCGAAACAGAGGTACAAACAGAGGTACAAACAGAGAACAACAGCAATACAGACTGGGATCAGTATATCCAGGAGGTGCTTATTCCTCAGTATGGTGTAATGCCAACGCGAGAGTTATCACATTCGACAGTAAATGGCAGTTCAGAGAGATGGGAGGATGAACAGTCAGAACTCCCAAATGGTGCTGGAGAACCACAGGGACTCTTATCTGCAAATGTGAAGGACTTTGACGGAGATGGTCAGGACGAAATGCTGGTAACATATTGGGAGACTATGATTGTACCCCATACGCCAAAGATAGTGACAGATCTCAATCTGTGGATGTATGAGCAGGAAGAAAACGGAGAGATTGCATTGGCTGCTGAGAAAAAGCTTGGAGTTTACAATGGAAACGGATATGGAAATGAATATCTTGGTTATATACAGACGGGCTGCATGACATGGGAGTATCAGGGAAACATTTATCTTGGTATTGATAATTATATGCATGCCAATGAAAGTATTGCTACGCTAGATATTTATCGATATGACGGAACTGCATTTGTATTTGAAAAGGGAATTGGATATCAGATGCAGGGAAATGGTGATTACTATGTACGGCGTTTAACGGAAGAAAATATAGCAGAAGATAGGGGAATGCTGCTGGAGTATCGTACTTTTTGCGGAGAAATGTATGACATGAATGATGGACACTGGGAAACAGTGATGGAATTTCATCCGGAACAGCCGGATGGGTCTTATAGAACATTAAGTGAGGAGGAAGCAAAGCCATATTTTGAATGTTATCGGGAACTTGCAGGGGCGTATGGTCTTGATATACAGTCCGCAGAATTTAACTGGAGATATGCAGAGGAACAGGATCCGTATTACCAGGTTGATATGAGAGCGGTATATCAGAGTATGGAAGGTGAAATCACATTTTTATGTGGAGTAAGTGAGAATACGGCGAAAGATCATAAAACGGCATATCTGTTGCGCTGCGATGATCAGGGGACATTGGATGCATATCGTATTGCAGCGTAGAAAACTGGAACCGGTAATGAAGCCGCTGGCGCAAATGCATCAGGCAGGATTGCTATGTGGATGTCTGGTATATCAATACAAAAGTGTGACAGAATAATGTAAAATTCTGCCACACTTTTTGTCACAGGTTGTAGTTGGGGAGACATTTTTTTATACTTTAGGATATAGACATTAGAAATGAGGATAGAGATGAATATGAAAATGGAGAAAATATGGTATCCGAATGTCATATAGTTGTCTTTGATGGTGAAAAATTGAATCCGCTGGTTCAGTCTGATGAGAAGCAATATTATGTATTAAGTGAATCAGGAAATCTGGAATGTTATGACAAAGAGGATCATGTGACAGATACATGGAAGAGAGATGTAAATTAGAAGATAAAATGAAGCAGGAGTATTATGGTTGAGTATAAAAGTATCAGCAGAATTGGCTCGCGTACAATAAATGAAGACTGTGTGGGGATGCACCAGAAAGGTGAAGAATATGGATTTTTTCTTGCAGACGGGCTGGGCGGTCATGGAAAAGGCGATCTGGCTTCGCAGGAAGCAGTGAAGCAGGCGATTCTGGAATTTGAAGAAGGCGGCAGTACGGAAGAGACTATGCAGAAGATCTTTGAACAGGCGCAGGAGAAAGTGCTGGAGTTGCAGCGTCAGGAACAGAACTGTTATGGGATGAAGACCACACTGACGGCACTTCTGATCGGAGAAAAGAGCGTTCAGTGTGGACACATTGGTGATTCCAGAGTGTATTGGTTCTGGCATAAAAAGCTCATGGGAAGAACCCTGGATCACAGCGTCCCGCAGATGCTGGTAAATATAGGGGAAATTGATGAAGATGAGATCCGCAATCATCCAGACCGGAACCGACTGCTTCGTGTCATGGGATCGGAGTGGGATACGCCTCAGTATCAATATTCCGAAAAGATTCCATTGAAAAGAGGCCAGGCATTTCTATTGTGCTCCGATGGATTCTGGGAACTGATCACAGAAAAGATGATGGTGAGATTCCTTCGACGGGCAGACAGCGTGGATGAGTGGCTGGATACCATGATGGAATATGTAGAAGAAAAGGGAAGAGAGAAAAATATGGATAACTATTCGGCAATTGCAGTATGGATTACAGGCCGGTAAGTATCGGAATAAAGGGGAAATATTGTGGGAAATCATTTGGAACAGGTTTATTTAAATATGCCGGAGGCAGACTTCTATTTTGCAGGAGACCAGGAACAGAAGGAAGAGAATCTGAAGGCTTATGTGGGAGAGCAGAGGCTGACATTTCAGAGTCTTCAGAAGTTTTCTGAGAGCAATACGGAGTTATATTATTACATTGCACTGGATGTATCGGCCTCCTATCCGGAATCGGAGTTTCGCAGTATCTGTGAGGCATTAAGCACCTTTGGAGATACAATCCGGGATCAGGATCACTGTATTCTGGTTACCTTTGGTGATGATGTGAATATTGAGTATGATCTGACCGGAAAGGAATTGCATGAAGGCGGTGCAGATAAAGAGATACTGGCAGCTTTAAGTAACAGAGACATGAATACGTCCCTGTATGAGGCGTTTTCACAGATTGCCGGTCATTCCAGACAGGCCTCCGAAGCTGCAAGAAAAGTAGTCTTTGTGATTACAGACGGCATGGATGATACAGTTGGAAAAAGTGGCGGAAATGAGGCACTTTCAGAGATAAAGGATGCCGGACTGACGGTGTATGGACTTGCAGTGCCACAGGCAAAGCAGGAGGCGGTAAATGCTCTTGGAGAGTATGTCAGAAGCACAGGCGGTTATCTGACCATGATGGAAGAGGGAAAAGAGACCGATGCACTGACTGGTGTATCAGATTATATCATGAATTGCTATAAGGCAGTATTTACGGCATCGAGCAATAAGATTTCCAATGATTCTGTGACAGCTACCCTGGAATGGAAAGACACCAGTGAGAAGCAGAGCATGGAGGTAAAGCAGACACACTGGATCAAGGATACGGAGAATCCAACGATTGTCCAGACACAGCAGATCAGTAACAGGCAGATCAAGGTAGTATTTTCGGAAGCAGTGACAGGAAGTGATGCGGCTGAAAATTTTGTGATGAAGACAGAGAATGGTGAGGAACTGATTCCTGTATATACTTCAGAGGGAAGCAATAAAGAAAGTGTTCTGCTGACATTTGCAAATGATCTGGAGGCAGGAAATTACACATTAGAATGTAAGAATATCAAAGATATTTCCATGGAAGAGAATGCGCTGGAGGAGAATGGCAGCCTGACTGTAGAACCTGAGAGTGAAACAGAAGCGGTGACAGAGCAGACCGAGGAAAGCTTCCTGCAGGCATATGGTATTCAGATTGCCATACCGGCTGTGCCGATACTGGCAGCAATCGTGTATCTGATACGAAAAAAGAGAAAACAGAAGCAGGAGCCAGAAAAGAAGGAAAGTCAGCCATCAGCGGAGAGTCAGAAGCAGACAGTATTTGAGCCGGGAATCATGGCCGAGCGCAAGATGGTAGTCTTCCAGGTAAAAGGACGGGGAGACGAAGTCAGAATGGCCATAAAGAACAGTATGATTGTCGGGCGAAGCAAATCCTGCAATTTAAGCTTTAACGACCCGACCATGTCCAGACAGCATTTTGCACTGGCAGTGAAGAATGGAGAAATCCTGATCAATAATTTGAGCAAAAGCAGCTACACGATGGTAAATGATATAAAACTCACGGATACTGAGCAGACAATACACTCAGGAGACAGGATAAAAGCTGGTCAGACAGAGTTGATGATCAGGTGGGAGTAAAAGATGCCAGATGAAAAACCAGTGATTCGTGAATTGAGAAATGGACGGTACCGGGTTCGCGAGATTCTGGGAGCAGGAGGTTTCGGGGTCACCTATCTGTGTCAGGATGTGCCTAATAATCAGCTATGTGCGATAAAGGAGTATCTGCCGGAGGCTATTGCTGTAAGAGAAGCACATGGCTGCCGGATTATTCCACAGAAAGATCGGATGAAGGAGTATCTTCATGGAAAGAAGCGCTTTTTTGAAGAAGCACTGCTTTTAATGAAGATGAAAAATCTGCCGTCCATGGTAAAAGTATGGGAGGTATTTGAGGAAAATAATACTGCCTATTATGCCATGGAGTATTTAAGCGGAAAGACGGTAAAACAGCTTATGGCGATAGCTGGTGGAAGGCTTCCCTGGGACCAGGCTCTGGATATTGTGAGAAAGACCGGAATCGCGCTAGACCGAATGCATCGGCAGGCAGGTGTTTTTCATCGGGATATCAGCCCGGAAAATATTATGGTGATGCCGGATGGAAGTGTGAAAATTATTGATTTCGGCAGTGCTAAAATGTTGGCAATATCGGAAAATCAGCAGTTTTCTATTGTGTTGAAGCCCGGATTTGCACCGCCGGAGCAATATTCTGGAAAGATGAACCAGGGAAGCTTTACGGATGTGTATGCACTGGCAGGAACGTTTTACTATGCGGCATCAGGCAAAAAGCTTCCGGCAGCACCGAACCGGTTGATGGGAGAAAAATATCAGCCACTGGAGCAGCTGGTTTCAAAATGCAATTTAAAAATATCACAGACAGTTGATAAAGCACTGGTGTTAAGTCCTCAGTATCGGACACAGACCATGGCTGAATTCGTTGCCGGGTTAAGTGGGAAAGAGCCGCTGCAGGGAAACAGAAACGCTGCGGTCTCAGCAAGAATGCAGCAGTCTGTGCAGAGGAATGCTGTGCCAGCCAGGCGGTCGGTAAATGTACCTGTAGAAAGACGGGCACCAGAAAAAATTCCACCGGTATGGCTGCTCGTATCCTGTGGGGTAGGAGCCGGTAATCTGTATCCTCTGGCTGCCGGCAAATGGATTGCGGTTGGCAGATCCAGAGAAAAGAGCCAGATTGTCATAAATGGACACAGAGAAATCAGCGGCTTGCATTTTATATTGTTTTATGATGCAGGGAAACGATGTTTTTACATTATAGATAAATCCGTCAATGGTCTGTACTACCAGAACCGGAGACTGGAAAAAGAAAAGAAATACCGTATACAGCCAGATACAGAATTGGGAATAGGAAGTATGCGGTGCAAAGTGATTCTGGGGGCAGGAAAAAATGACAGATGAAAGTGTAATCAGAACAATCCGTCTTGACGGAGAAACTTTTTTTGATCTGGACAGATATGTTCATTATGCGTCAAAGATGGTGCAAGGAGGAAGGAAAAGCCAGCAGGATAGCATGTTTGCCGGAATAAATGGAGAGTATTTCCTTGGCGTGATTTGTGACGGTATGGGTGGAATGAACGGGGGAGAACAGGCCAGTGCACTGGCGGTTCAGATGCTGGCAGAACAGTTCTATGAAGAAACACTGGAAGACATTCCTCTGTTTTTAAAAAATATGGCTTATATGATGGATGAAGCAGTTTACCAGATCCAGGACAATGGAAAGAGACTGCAGGCAGGAACCACGATTGTGGCGGTGATCATGGATGAGTGCAGGCTGCACTGGCTGTCGGTGGGAGACAGCAAGCTTTATCTTTACCGGAAAGGTGAAATGATCTGTCCGATACAAGAACACAATTATGGAATGATTCTGAATGAAAAAATGATAAATGGACAGATGTCAGAAGAAGAATACCGGGAAGAAATGAAGCGAGGAAATGCGCTGATCAGTTATCTGGGGCTGGGAGGCATCAGCCGCATGGAATTAAACATCAGTCCGTTTTTTCTGGAATCGGGAGATCAGATTCTTCTGTGCAGTGATGGTCTGTATCGCAGTGTCGCGGTAGAGCGGATTCGAGAGATTCTGTCACAGAACAGCAGTGAGCAGGAGAAAGCAGATATACTGGTAGAAGAGGCAATGAAAAACGGAGGAGAAAAACAAGATAATACCAGTGTAATTATAATATCCAGATGCTGAGCCGGCAGACAGGAAAAAGGAAATTACACTGCTATTTATAAAAAGAGTTTTCAGGAGGAAGAATTATGAATTTAAAAAGGTGTAATAACGGACATTTTTATGATGCGGACAAATTCTCAACCTGTCCACATTGTAATATGACAGCAAGTGCGGACGAAGAAACGGTGGCATTAGACATGGGAAAATTCGGACAGGTAGATGATGAGGGACCGACAGTCGCACTCCAGGAAGATGTATCGGTATTTGCAGACAGCATCCCGGAGAGTACCATTAATGAGGAAAAAACCGTCAGCTTTTATAAAGGAACACTTGGAACAGATCCGGTTGTTGGATGGCTGACCTGCACAGAGGGAGAATATTACGGAAGAAGCTTTCCATTGAAATCAGGAAGGAACTTTATCGGACGCAGTCAGGATATGGATGTCTGCCTGAGCGGGGACTTAAGCGTATCCCGGGAACGTCATGCAATTGTTATTTATGAACCGAAGACCAGAATCTTCATCGCTCAGGCCGGAGATTCCCATGAGTTATTCTACTTAAATGATAAAGTAGTATTAAATAACGAAGCACTTTCTGCTTATGATGTGCTGACAGTAGGAAATGAGAAACTGCTCTTTATTCCGTTGTGCGGAGACAAATTCTGTTGGGAAGATACAAAGAAAGAAGGCGAATAAAGTATGAATAAGATTGACTGGTCGGAAAAAAGTATTTTTCGTAAGATTATTATTATCATAAGCGCCCTTCAGGTCGTGGCATTTTTTGCACTGCCATATGCAAAGATGAACAGTGCAGTAGGCAGCCTGAACTCGCTGGCAAGTTCTTTTGGTGCAGATACAGGGATACCCAATAATCTTACCGGATTTTCAGCATTGAAGATGTTTTCAAGTTCCTATGCAGGAGAATTGCTGGGTGGAGATGCCTCTGCATTTTATGTGGTATTATTTGTACTGGCCCTTATCTGCCCGTTGCTGGTTCTGGTTCTGAACTTGTTTAACAAGGGAAAATCAGGATATGTGGTAAAGATCATAACCGCCATTATTATGATTGCGGACTATGCATTTATTACAGCAGTGGCTTATGAACTAAGTACTGCAGGATATGAAGCATACCCGTTTGGACTGGTTTTCTGTATACTGGAATTTGCGATGTTCATCATCTCCATTATTGGCCTTGTAAAGGATGGAAAATCATCTGGAAAGGCCGGTGGAACCACCGTAAAACAGGGAAAACATGATGGAACCCTTACCGGAATCAAAGGAAGCTATGCCGGAGCAGCGATTCCTCTGAAAAGTGGAACCGCAGTATTTATCGGAAGAGATCCGAAATCCTGCAGTATTGTGATTAAAGGCGAAAATGTCTCCAGAAGACATTGCTCTGTTATCTATGACGAAAAAAACAATTCCTACAGTGTGACAGATTATTCGGTAAATGGGGTATATGACAGAAGAGGAAGAAAGCTGGAGTCCGGAAGAGTAAATATTATGGCACCGGGGGATGAAATACATATTGGTGCAACAGACGAGATTTTCCGGTTAGGCTGACAGCTGCCGGCAGAGGAACGGAGCATTCCGAAAGAAGACGGGCATAGCACATAAGATGCGCTATGCCTGTTCACGTTGATGCTTCTGATGAAGGAAAAAGCAGGGAAAGAGGAAAAACAGATGCAGGATATAGAAAAACTTTGTCTGGGATGCATGAAAGTAAAAGCACGGGGAGAAACGCAATGTCCCTACTGTGGATTTGATGCGCAAAAATACGAGAAGAATACCAGATGGCTGCCGTTGCAGCATATCTTAGATGGCAAGTATCTGCTGGGAAAAGTGATCGGGGAAGGCGGATTTGGGATTACCTATATCGGCTGGGATCTGAATATGGAAGTCAGAGTGGCAATTAAAGAATATTTCCCGGTGGGACTGGCCAGCAGAGAACTCAGTGACAGCAGCCGCTATACGATTTCAGCGTTGACAGGAGAAAAGCAAAACTATTATCGTCATGGCCTGCAGAAGTTTACGGAAGAGGCCAGGAGTCTGGCGAAGTTTTATCAGCTGGATGGAATTGTATCTGTAAAAGATTTCTTTTATGAGAATGAAACGGCATATATGGTGATGGAATATGTAGACGGAGTCACCATGAAGGAATATCTGAATGCACATGGCGGCAGACTGGCAACAGCGGAGGCACTGCAGTTTCTGGAACCGGTCATTCGTTCACTGGAAGTGATTCACAGAGAGCAGATCATTCACAGAGACATCAGCCCGGATAATCTGATGATTACCAGAGAGGGACATATCAAACTGATTGATTTTGGCGCGGCAAGAATGTCGTGCAAGGATGAAAATCACACCTTTACGATTATTCTGAAGCATGGATATGCCCCGCCGGAGCAGTATCAGACAAAAGGGAATCAGGGACCATGGACAGATATATATGCATTATGTGCGACACTGTACCGGATCATTACCGGAGTACTTCCGCCCAATGCCATGGATCGAATTGTAAAGGATGAACTGAAAAGCTTTGAACAGATGGGATGCAAAGTGCCATCGGGGCTGAGTGATACGGTCATAAAATATGGAATGGCGCTTCAGATCTCACAGAGATGCCAGAGTGTGGAAGCACTGTATGCTGCACTGTATCAGGGGAAAGGTATAAAACGGACAGAAAATGATGCCGCGCAGGGGCGGGCATCCGATGATAAGAATAACAGTTATGCCGGCATAATTGCAGCAGCGGTTTGTGGTGCGGGAATATTGCTGGCGGCCGGGATATGGCTTCCGCTCAGAACACGTAACACCGGTCAGAAGCCGGCAGAAATGTTGACAGCAGAGGTACAAAGTGAAACTGAGGCAGCACAGAGTGAAGCAGAGACGACGCAGAGTGAAACAGAAATGATACCGGAAACGGAGAAGCCGGTGGTTGAGACGGAGATCCAGACAGAAGCGGTAGTAATTGAAAATAAAGACCAGGCGCTTTTTTATAAACAATGCAACAGTATAAAGGATGCACTACCTGGGGATACGATAGACTTTGGTGCTTTTGAACAGGATAATAATCTATCCAACGGCAAAGAAGAAATAGAATGGCTGGTTCTGGACAGAATGGATGATAAAATCTGTGTCATCAGCAAAAAGGCACTGGCCTGTCATAACTTTCGGGATGAATTCGAGAATACAACCTGGGCGGACAGCCAGATGCGCAGCTGGCTAAATACAGAGTTTTTGGATGCTGCGTTTTCACAGTATCATCAGGAGATGATTCTGGAAACCAATGTGACAGCAGAAAAAGTCAGCAATTATGATACCGATCCGGGGGAAGATACCGTGGATCGTTTGTATCTTCTCAGTGAAAGCGAAGTGAAAAAGTATTTCCCGGCAGAAGCAGAACGCATCTGTCAGCCAACGGTATATGCGAAAGTACAGGGGGCATATCTGGAAAATCTGAATGGCTGGTGGTGGCTGCGCAATCCGGGAAAGGACGGACAGCATCTGGCTGTGGTCTATACAGACGGAACCGTGAAAACAGAAGGATTCCGTACTTACGTGGAAGATGGTACAGTGCGGCCGGTTATGTGGCTGGACGTTTCTGATATTTCCGAAGAGGAAGTACCGGACAGCTGGTTTGAAAAAAAAGAATGCAAAGGCATCGTTGCACTCAGCGCCAGTTTCTTTGATGTGGCAGAAGCAGAAACTTTCCAGGAACCGGTGGGACCTGGAGGAGAAGAAAGGGAATTTGCATATGAGGTGGGCGGAATCGGTAAAACCACCGGACTGGTAGAGCAGAAGGTAAATCTGCAAGTCAGTGAATATGTCAGAGATATTCTTTTGGAACGGGGCTATCAGGTGGTAATGCTCAGAGAAGAAGGAAATGCAAAATTAAGTCCGATGAACCGGGCGATCGCGGCAGGGGAATCAGGAGCAGATATTATGGTGATTATCAGTTGCAGAAAGAGGCAGGATATCGGGCAGAGAGGCGCAATGGCCTATACGCAGCATAAGGATAATCCATATGTGGCGGATCTGTATCCAGAGTGTAAGAGTCTGGCAGAAAGCCTGTTGTCTGAATATTGTGCAGAAGGAATTTTTGAAAATAACGGAATACACAAAACCGATAATGTGGTTGCCATAAACTGGAGCAACATACCGGCAGCGAATATACTGCTTGGATGTATCAGTGATCCGGAGGATGAACAGAAGCTGGCGGATGAAAATAACTGGTATGCGATGGCAGAAGGGATTGCAAATGGTATCGAGAATTATTATGGGAAGGTAAAAGGATGGATCTGAAAAAAATATGCCTTGGGTGTATGAGGGAAAAACTGCAGGCATCAGGAAAATGTCCCTATTGCGGATTTGATACAAAAACCTATGAATATAATAACAGATGGCTTCCATTGGAACACATTCTGGCCGGGAAGTATCTGCTTGGCAGGGTGATAGGAGAAGGCGGATTTGGAATTACCTATATTGGCTGGGATCTGAATATGGAGGTTCGCGTGGCCATTAAGGAATATTTCCCGGTAGGTCTTGCAAGTCGTGAGATACGTGGAACGAGCCAGTATACCATCTCATCACTGACTGGGGAACGAAAACAGAATTATCGGCACGGTCTGGAGAAATTTGCAGCAGAAGCCAGAAGCCTGGCAAAATTTTATCACCTGGAGGGAATCGTAGCGGTCAAAGATTTTTTCTTTGAGAATGAAACGGCGTATATAGTGATGGAATATGTGGATGGTGTGACACTGAAGGAATATCTGAAAAAACATGGAGAACGACTGGATGAGAAAGAAGCATTGCGGATTTTCCAGCCGGTTATCCGGTCCCTGGAAGTGGTGCATCAGGAGAATGTGATTCATCGTGATATCAGCCCGGATAATATTATGATCACCAGATCCGGTGAGAGTAAGCTGATTGATTTTGGTGCAGCCAGGATGTCCTGTAATGATCAGAATCATACCTTTACGATTATTTTAAAACATGGATATGCCCCGCCGGAACAGTATCAGACCAAAGGCCAGCAGGGACCATGGACGGATGTGTATGCGGTATGTGCGACCCTGTATCGCACCATGACCGGCCAGCTTCCACCAAACGCCATGGACCGCCTGAACAGAGATGAACTGAAGTCCTTTGAAGAAATAGGCTGCCCGGTATCTGGAAAAATGACTTCTGCAATCATAAAAAGAGGAATGGCATTGCAGATTCCACACAGATACCAGAGTATGGCGGAATTATATGATGCATTATATCCGGAGAATGGACAGAAGCAGACGGGACAGTGCGCAGAAGGAAAAAAGAATGGAATGCTGGTGGCCGGAGTCTGTGCAGCTGCTGTGCTGGGCGTGGCAATAGTTCTGTTTCTGGTCGGAAACGGAAAGAAGGAACAACAGGAGCTGGTATCAGGCCGGCCGGCAGTGCAGCAAAATCTGGCACCGAACCAGGAGACATCAAGCGAAGCCTATACGATAGAGAGTGAGAGCACGGAGGCAGAAAGCGAAACACAAACAGCAGAAAGAAAAGAGACAGAATCAGAAGCCATACAAATCGAAACGGAGGCTGCAGCGATACCGGAAGGGGACTGGTATTATATTACCAGTACCTATCCAAAAGGAATTGCGGTAAGAAGTGCACCAACCGGAGAGTCGGAGCAGATTGGCAGAATCCCGTATGGAACAGAGTTCTGCGTCAGAGAATATAAGGGAGACTGGGGCTATACAACAGTAAATGGTATGACAGGCTGGATTGAGCTGAGTTATGCGGCAATGTTGAAGGAAACAAAGTCAGAGTCCTGGTATCAGATCATCAGCACCTATAAGAAAGGAATTGCAGTACGAAGCGAAGCAACGGGAGAATCCACTGAATTGTGCCGTGTCCCATACGGAACTGTATTTTATGTGGAAAAAACAGAACGAAACTGGGGATATACAACAATAAATGGCATCACAGGCTGGATTGAATTAAGCTATGCTCAGGCAATCGAAGTGGGCGATACGGAGCCTTATTCCGAAAAAGAGATCCTGATCAACTGACAGCGTAATGAATAAAATGAATCACAGCCATACATTTTCTTAATTTGCATGACGCATGTGATTGTGATATGATAAATCCCGTAAAGAGGACAGAAAAGCCGAAAACTGGACAATTTTCGGCTTTTAGATTGGATAAAAAGGAGATTTAGGGATATGAGCAAAGTAAGAATTGGTATCATTGGCTATGGAAATATCGGACGAGGTGTAGAAGCTGCGATTAAGCAGAATCCGGACTGTGAGATGGCCGGAGTCTTTACAAGACGTGATCCGTCTACAGTAAAGATCACTACAGAAGGCGGAAAAGTATATCCAGTCAGCGAACTGGCAGATCATAAGGCTGACATTGATGTTTGCATCGTATGCGGCGGAAGTGCAACCGATCTTCCAAAGCAGACACCGGAGATTGCAAAGATGTTTAATGTAGTAGACAGCTTTGATACTCATGCAAGAATTCCAGAGCATTTTGCAAATGTAGATGCAGCTGCAAAAGAAAGCGGACATGTGGGAATTATCTCAGTAGGCTGGGATCCGGGAATGTTTTCATTGAATCGTCTTTATGGCAATGTGATTCTTCCAGAAGGAAAGGATTATACATTCTGGGGACGTGGTGTCAGCCAGGGACATTCTGATGCCATCAGACGTGTGGAAGGCGTACAGGATGCAAGACAGTATACGGTACCGGTAGAGGCCGCAGTAGAATCAGTTCGTAATGGAGAGAATCCGGAACTGACTACCAGACAGAAGCATACCAGAGAATGCTACGTAGTAGCAAAAGAAGGTGCAGACCTGAAGCAGATCGAACACGACATCGTAACGATGCCGAATTACTTTGCAGATTATGACACAACGGTTCACTTCATTTCACAGGAGGAACTGGACAAGAACCATAAGGGAATCCCACATGGTGGATTCGTGATCCGCAGTGGTGCAACTGGCGATGGAACCAATAAGCACATCATTGAATACAGACTGAAGCTGGATTCCAATCCGGAATTCACATCCAGCATTCTGGTTGCATACGCAAGAGCAGCCAAGAGACTGGCAGATGAAGGCGTATCCGGATGCAAGACCGTATTTGATATTGCACCGGCCTATCTGTCCGCAATGAGTGGCGAAGAGATCCGGGCACATCTGCTGTAGAAAAAGTAATAACCACATGCTATGCAATGGTGTGTGGTTATTTTTTTTGAATACATGTCAAATGATAAGTTTCTATAAATAACAAAATGAGATATAATGAAAAACATAATTGAACAGAAGTCATACATAGAAAATCATCAGAAACGAAAATAGCTATCCTCTATGACCGTAGAGGATAGCTGATAACTATAAATTATTCATGCATCCGAAGCAAAATCACCAGACTCACGACTGTCTTTTGATTACTTCTAAGTAGATTATACATATGGCGCCTGATTTTTTCAAGTGCCATATGGCAAAAAAAATATAAAAAAGTGCTTGACGAATGGCATAATTCATTGTATACTAATGAAGTGTTCGAGAGAACCGATCAATGTGGGGTCTTAGCTCAGCTGGGAGAGCATCTGCCTTACAAGCAGAGGGTCACAGGTTCGAGCCCTGTAGGCCCCACTTATTTTTTCGGTATGGATCACAAAAATATGGCGGAATAGCTCAGTTGGCTAGAGCACACGGTTCATACCCGTGGTGTCGAGAGTTCAAATCTCCCTTCCGCTACTACACAGCCTGGACAGTTTGTCCAGGTTTTTTCGTTTCTTATTACACACAGATTTTACATAATCTTTTCATTTCCCTGATAGCAGATTTTACACACAATCCATAAAATCCCTTATAGAAGTTCCAACAAGGGAACTGACATGAGGAGGAAAATAAAACATGAAGAAAAAAACACTGGCAGCATTTCTGATGATGAGTACCGTTCTGGCATCTGCTTCTGTATGTTATGCAGACGATGCAGTGGATTTGAATGCAACATCACTGGATGAGATTACGGAAAAAGCAAAAGAAGAAGGCACTGTTGAATCTGTAGGTATGCCGGATACATGGGCAAACTGGGGATTAAGCTGGAAGGCACTGGAAGAAGAATATGGAATCAGCCATGCAGACGCAGATATGTCATCAGCGGAAGAACTTCAGATGTTTGCCACAGAAGGCGATAAAGGAACCAAAGATATCGGTGATGTGGGACAGGCGTTTGGCCCTCAGGCGGTAGAAGAGGATCTGGTACAGGGATATAAGACCTCTTACTGGGACAGTGTTCCGGACTGGGCCAAAGGAGAAGATGGAAAATGGATGATTGCCTATACAGGTGCGACCACATTCCTGACCAATACTGATGAAGTAGAAAATGTACCAACATCCTGGGCTGATCTCAAGGATGGAGACTATACGGTAGCAATCGGAGATATCAATGGCGGAAATGCCCAGGCAGCAGTGATTGCTTCGGCATATGCATTTGGCGGTGATCTGGATAATCTGGATCCGGCATTTGATTTCTGGACACAGATGGCAGAAGATGGACGGATTAATACACTGGATATTCTGCAGCAGAACTTTGAGACCGGAGAAGTACCGGTGGGTGTCATCTGGAGTTTTACTGCAATTCCATATAAAAATGCAATTACTCAGTATAATATGGAAGCAACCATTCCTTCAGATGGTTCCATCATGAGTGGTTATGCTTCTGTAATCAATAAATATGCACCACATCCATATGCAGCTGCACTGGCCAGAGAATATATTTTCAGTGATGATGGACAGGCCAATCTGGCACTGGCTGGAGCTATTCCTACCAGAACAGATGTGGAAATCCCGGAGGACGTACAAGAAGCATCCTTTACCCCAGATGCTTATGCCAATGCGATTCCAATGGAAGATACCGATGCTTATGCAAAAGCCTGTGAAAATGTAGTGACAAGATGGCAGGAAGAGATTATTCCGCTGCTGGTACAGTAACATGAACAAAAAGAAGACCATTTATCTTATGGCGCTGCTTCCATTTCTGGTGGTAGCGCTTTTATATGAAATCATACCGTTGATCATGGTTATCATGAATAGCTTTCAATCTGATGCTGGAACTGGAATCACCCTGGAAAATTATCAGACGATTGCGGAAAAACTGCTTTATCAGAAAGCAATCTTTAACAGTATACGAATATCTCTAATCTCTTCGCTGGGAGGAATTGTGGTGGCTTTTCTTGGAGCTAAAGCCATTGCGGAGAGCAAGGGGAAAATTGCTAATCTGTTTATGACCATATTGAACATGGTATCCAACTTCGCAGGTGTACCGCTGGCCTTTGCTTACATGGTCTTGCTTGGAAATGCAGGATTTATGGTACATGTGGGACAAAAACTTGGAATTTCGGCATTGGCGGATTTTAATCTGTATACCTCAGATGGTATGAGCATGATCTATATTTATTTCCAGATACCATTGGCTACCTTGCTGCTGGTTCCGGCATTTGCAGGAATTCGAAAAGAATGGAAAGAGGCTGTGGCACTGCTGGGAGGAAAAGAGGGATTATTCTGGAGAAAAGTAGGCATTCCGGTTCTGATGCCGGAGATCCTTGGAACCTTCAGCGTACTGTTTGCCAATGCACTGGCAGCCTATGCAACGGTCTATGCACTGATGATGAATAATATCTCCCTGCTTCCGATTCAGATCGCAGGCAGCTATGTGGGAGAGGTGAAAACAAGGCCTGGACTGGGAGGTGCCCTGTCTGTTGTGATGATGGTGTTGATGTGCCTGATGATTCTTCTGACCAACCGTATGTCCCGACATTTTCAGAAAGGAGGAAATCCTTCATGAAGAAAAAGACGAAGGCAACCACCTTTTTGATGGTTCTGATTATGGCTTATCTGTTACTGCCGCTGGTGGTAACGATTGTCTACTCCCTGTTTCAGAAATGGACCGATATTGTACCGGAACAGTTTTCACTGGGAAGTTATGTGATTATTTTACAGGATAAGGAATTTCTGCTTTGCATTGTAAGAACACTGGCAGCCTGTGTCATTCCTATTGGCATAACCGTGTGTATCATATTGCTGGCAATGTTTGTGACAACGGTGTACTTCCCATCTCTGGACAAATACGTGCAGATTATTTGTATGATTCCGTATACCATACAGGGAGTGATCCTGTCTGTCAGCATTCTGTCGGCTTATATTCGTGCAGGAAGTTTTCTGGGCAACCGGCTGGTGATGCTGTTTGGAGCTTACAGTGTTATCATCATGCCATATATTTATCAGGGAATCAAAAATGGTATGAGTGCTATCAATGTAAAAGTTCTGACAGAGGCAGCAGAGATGCTGGGGGCTGCCAGAATGTATGCGTTCTTTCGAATTATTGTACCGAATATTCTTTCTTCGATTGTGGTATCTGCACTGCTGGCAGTCGGAATCATTTTCGGCGACTATGTGCTGGTGCGTAATCTGACCGGAACCTCATTCCAGAATATGCAGATTTATCTGTATCAGACTATGAAGTCAGACAGCACCAAAGCAAGTGCCGTATTTGTCATTATTATGTTGATTACATGTTTGATTACGGCAGTCACACTTTACCTGAAAAACAAAGAAAGAGAAAAATAAAATGGCATATATAGAAATGAAACAGATCGTAAAAAAATACGGCACCACTAGTGTATTAAAGCAAATCAATCTGGACATAGAGAAGGGACAGCTGGTTACCCTGCTGGGTCCATCCGGATGTGGAAAAAGTACACTGTTACGTTGTCTGTCCGGTCTGGAAGAAGTGACATCCGGAAAAATTTTCCTGGATGGTCAGGATATTACCGAACTGGAACCACGAAAAAGAGAAATCGGGATGGTGTTCCAGCAGTATAGTCTGTTCCCAAATATGACGGTGGCTCAGAACGTTGCTTTTGGGCTGAAACTGAAAAAGAAGTCAGAAGGGGAGATCAGAGAAAAAGTAAAAAATATACTGGAGATCGTGGGACTTTCACAGCAGGCAGATCGTTATCCGACACAGATATCCGGTGGACAGCAGCAGCGTGCAGCACTGGCCCGTGCGATCATAACAGAGCCGAAAGTATTGCTTCTGGATGAACCGCTGTCTGCGATTGATGCGCTTCTGAGACGTTCATTGCAGAACGAGATCCGAAGGATACAGCAGGAACTGAATATTACAGCAGTATTTGTAACTCATGATCAGAGCGAGGCTATGGTGATGTCAGATATGATTCATCTGCTGTATCAGGGACAGATCGAACAGTCAGCACCTCCTGCGGAAATGTATCTGCATCCGAAGACCAGATTTGCAGCGTCCTTTATTGGAAATTATAATATCTATACGGATGTCCAGTTTCATCAGATGACCGGGCTGAAGCTGGATCGGGAAATGCTGGTATTTCGGCCGGAGGCAGTCATGTTCTGTGATCCTGGCAGAACAGAAATGAATAGTTATACCATGAAAGGAACCATAAAATCAGAAATTGCCCATGGCAATGTACTGCGTTATACAGTGGATGTCAATGGGGTACCAGTCAATGTAGATACGTTATTCCAGGGAGAAGAAAGATATGAAAAGGGACAGGAATGTTATCTTAAAATCGCTGAGAAGGACTGTATTTCTTATTAAAATGGGAGGAAAAAGAAATGATCCTGAATCTGGCACATAGAGGATTTTCGGACGAGTATCCGGAGAATACGATCCTGGCATTTGAAAAAGCAAAAGAAGCAGGGTTTGACGGAATCGAACTGGATGTACAGTTATCCAGAGATGGAGAATTGGTCGTGATCCATGATGAAGAATTGAAAAGGGTAACCGGTGAGCCTGGATTTGTCTGGAACTATACTCTGGAAGAGTTAAAACAGATGAAAGTGCTGGAATCTTGTGCGTGCGCAGTCCAGCGAATTCCTACTTTAAGGGAGTATTTTGAAGAGATCTATCCATCGGAAATGATCACGAATATAGAACTGAAGAACAGCTGGAATGAATACCGGGGAATAGAAGAAAAAGTACTGGCCTTAATTGATGAATTTGATGTAAGGGAAAAAATCTGGATTTCTTCGTTTAATCATTTTTCTGCACTGCGTTTTAAGCGGCTTTCACCGAACATAAAATGTGGCTTGCTGGAAGAAAGCAGGATGGTGGGAATGGCGGAATATGCCCAGGGCCTGCATATGGATTTTCTTCATCCGGTGTATTACACTGTAACCGAACGTTATGCGCAGGAAGCATTGATGCGGGGATTGGAGATCCATGCATGGACCGTGAATGAGGGAGAAGAAGCGCATCGTCTGGAACGGATGGGGGTACAGGCAGTCATTGGAAACAGACCTGTTGTACGTTAAAGCTATAGATTGAAACTATAGCAGGATATTTTTTCCATATATTAGACAGCATAAACCTACTGTGTTACTATGATTACATCAAAAAACGAAAACATACATCGAAATATCACATAGAGAACACGGAGGAAAACAACTATGGCAAACATTAACGATTCTAAAAACTGGGGATTTGAAACAAAACAGCTGCATATCGGACAGGAACAGGCTGATCCTGTCACCGATGCAAGAGCCGTTCCGATTTATGCAACAACTTCTTATGTATTTCATAATTCACAGCATGCAGCAGACAGATTTGGCTTAAGAGATGCAGGAAATATCTACGGAAGACTGACGAACCCGACAGAGAGCGTATTTGAAGAACGTATCGCAGCACTGGAAGGTGGAAGTGCAGCACTGGCTGTAGCATCTGGAGCAGCAGCAATTTCCTATACCTTCCAGGCACTGGCAAAATCCGGTGAACATATCGTAGCAGCAAAGACGATCTACGGTGGAACATCCAATCTGCTGGCGCATACTCTGCCACTGACAGCTGGAATAACCACAACATTTGTAGATCCGGAAGTAGAAGGTTCCTTTGAAGCAGCTATTCAGGAAAATACCAAAGCAATCTTTATCGAGACACTGGGAAATCCAAATTCCAACCTGATTGATATTGAAGCAGTTGCAAAAGTAGCCCATGCACACAATATTCCACTGGTAGTGGACTCCACCTTTGCAACACCATTCCTGATTCGTCCACTGGAATACGGAGCAGATATCGTAGTACATTCTGCAACGAAATTTATCGGTGGCCATGGAACTGCCATCGGTGGTGTGATCATCGACGGAGGAAGCTTTGACTGGAAAGCATCCGGCAAATATCCATGGATCTCAGATCCAAACCCAAGCTATCACGGAGTATCCTTCAGCGAAGCAGCAGGACCGGCAGCATTTGTAACCTATATCCGTGCCGTACTCCTTCGTGATACCGGTGCTACACTTTCTCCATTCCATGCATTTATCTTCCTGCAGGGTCTGGAAACACTTTCTCTGAGAGTAGAAAGACATGTAAGCAATGCACTGAAGATTGTAGAATACCTGAACAATCATCCACAGGTAGAAGCAGTACACCATCCATCACTGCCAAGTGAACCAAGCCACGAACTTTACAAAAAATACCTTCCAAATGGTGGTGGCTCCATCTTCACATTTGAGATCAAAGGGGATGAAAAGACGGCACAGAACTTCATTGATCATCTGTCCATTTTCTCACTGCTGGCCAATGTAGCTGATGTTAAATCTCTGGTTATTCATCCAGCTACTACTACACACAGTCAGTGCACCGAAGAAGAACTGTTAGATCAGGGCATTAAGCCAAATACCATCCGTCTTTCTATCGGTATTGAAAAAGCAGAAGACCTGATTGCAGCACTGGATGCAGCATTCGAAGCAGTAAAATAAAAAAAATATGCCCACGGTGTTTGCCGTGGGCTTTAAAATGCATTAGTCGTGATATACGAGACGGTCCTCGGTGATATTCTCCAGTATCTGAAGATAACGGTTTGCCCAGTAGTGAGCCATGGAAAGATTCAGATCCAGATAGTTACCGCAGTCTCTTGCAGAAGCACCAGGAATCTGACCTTCATAATCACGGATAAACTGATACATCTCGATCATCAGATCTACGATATCTTTCGATTCATAATCGCCAGCCAGGATCAGATAAAATCCGGTACGGCAGCCCATCGGTCCGAAATAAACAGTCTTATCTTTGTATTCCGGGTGGTTGCGCAGGAAAGTAGCACCCAGATGCTCAATGGCGTGAATCTCAGCGGTATTCATCACCGGTTCCAGATTCGGGGTGGTCATGCGCAGATCAAAGGTAGTCAGAACCTCAGCACCTACATGATCCTTGCGGGATACGTAGACTCCTGGTCTTAAAGTAAGATGATTGACAGTAAAGCTTGCTATTTTTTCCATAATAAGATTCTCCTTTATTTCATAGCGATATCAATGTAAAATGTTGCTTTATCCCTTAGTATGAAGCAAGAAATGGGAAAAGTCAATCTTCATAAAAAATTCACAAATTATTATAGAACAGGGTATTGAATTTTCTGAAAAAAGTGGTAAAATAGCTTCAGTGTTAAAGAAAAGCACTGATAAAGAGGAGGAAGTTATCATGAAAAAGAAATTATTAGCATTAACAGCAGTCGTTGCATTAGCAGGTGTTGTTATGGTTGGATGTGGAAGCAGCAAGAAAGAAACAGAAGCAGCTACAGAGGCAGCTACAACAGCTGTTACAGAAGCTACAGAAGCAGCTTCCGAAGCTGAAACAACTGTTGACACAGAAGAAGCTACAGAAGCAGCAACTACAGAGGCAGCTTCCGAAGAAGCTACAACAGAAGCAGCAGAATAATTCATTTCGAATTAAGATGCGAACAGGCACTGTGAGAATTTTCTCACGGTGCTTTTTTTTATGCGCTGTTTAGTGTATACTAAATAGCAGAAAATAAGAGAAGCAGAAAGGAGTCGGACAATGAGAGCAGGAATGGGATATGATGTGCACCGTCTGGTGGAAGGACGCAAGCTAATTCTGGGAGGTGTGGAGATTCCTTATGAAAAAGGGCTGCTGGGACATTCCGATGCAGATGTACTGCTGCATGCAATTATGGATGCACTTCTGGGAGCGGCAGCTCTGGGAGATATCGGTAAACATTTCCCGGATACGGATCCAGCTTATGAAGGTGCTTCCAGCATGAAGCTTCTGGAACATGTGGGTGCACTTCTGGAAGATCATAACTATGTAATTGAGAATATAGATGCAACGATTATCGCACAGAGACCGAAGATGCTGCCGCACATCCCTCAGATGGTAAAAAATGTGGCCAGTGCCCTGGGACTGGAAGAAAACCAGGTAAATATTAAAGCAACTACGGAGGAAGGTCTGGGATTTACCGGAAGCGGAGAAGGCATTTCCTCACAGGCCATCTGTATGCTGACACCGGTGATGGATATCAGCAGCTTTGATTATATGGGACAGGCTGGCGGAGGCTGTGCAGGATGCGGCGGCTGTCAGAACAGGTAAGACGATGGCGGTATTGAAAAAGACGGAACTTGTAAAAGCAAGAAAACTGTGGGGAGAGGTATTTGAAGAAGATACAGCAAAGTTTCTGGATTATTATGAAACTTATGTAGCAGATCATAATCAGATCTTTGCAGAAGAGGAAGCTGGAGATGTTGTCTCCATGGTACAGCTGAATCCTTACCGGGTGCATATAGGAGAGGCAGAAGCAGACAGTTACTATATTGTGGCGGTGGCCACCAGAGAAAGCTGTCGTCATCAGGGACGTATGCGGAGACTCCTGACGGAAGCATTGCAGTTTATGTATCAGGAAAAAATACCATTTACGTTCCTCATGCCGGCATCGGAGGCTATCTACCAGCCCTTTGATTTTCTGACGGTGTACCGGCAAAGTATGTTTACTTATGGGGCGGAGATGGGCACAGATACTGACAGCTCATGGCATTGTATACCATGCTGTTGGGAGCAGCTAAAAGAGCTGGCAGAATGGTCAGATGCATTTTTACAGAAGCACAGTGAGATATCGACTGTGAGGACGGAAGACTATTATAAGCGTATCTGGATGGAACAGGAATCCATGAATGGACAGATCCTGCTTTTTTATGAAGGCAGTCAGATGAAGGGCTATTGTTTTACTGGTTATGAGGGCAGCGGAGAAGCATGGGAGATTGCAGTGGAAGCAGATAACCCAGAAGAGCAAACAGGCTCAGAACCCCGGGCAGCTTCAGATTCTCAGGCATTGGCCAATCGCAGGGCAGTGGAAGCATTGACACGCTGGTTTGGAGAACAGAATCAGCTGCCAATGCGTATCTGTGGTTTCCTGCCAGAGTCTTATATAGATGGAATACCATTAAGTGAGATGACATATCGACCGATGACCATGGTACGAATTGTGAATCTGGAAGCGTTTGTAAGTCATTTGAGAGCAAAGAAATCAGTGCAGTTTGTACTTTATATAAAAGATCCCATCATACCGGAGAATTGTGGCGTATTCTGCTTTGAACTTGGAAGAGAAGATGCGACGCTGACTCGTATGGAAGCAAATACAGAGCAGAATGAGGGGGCAGGAGAGATCCCGGAACTGACCATTTCAGAGCTTGCGGCAGCGCTGTATGGTGTGGAACGAAATGAGAAGATTCCGCAGAGCGATATTTGCCTGCTGGAGCATGTATATTTGAATGAGATCGTCTGATAAGAAAAAAACGTAACTGTTCAGAGCCACTGTCCTGCGAGGTGTTTTGGCATGAATATGCCAAAATCCGGAAGGCTGCACGCCAAAATCCTATCGCCAAAGGCGACTTTATTGAATTTTGGCTTCGTATCTGTGAAGGTACTGAACAGATACAAAAAAACAGCGAGGAGAGACACATTATGGAAGAAAAAGAAATTATAGAACTGCGGGCACATCATTTATTATGTATGCCGATGTATTCCGGACATGGATACAGTGAAGAATTTTGTCAGCATATGTCGGAAGTCATCGACTATCTGCATACAGGAAAGGCATCCTTACGGATTCTGCCCACACCGGATGAGGTGTGCAGCCACTGTCCGAATCTGCAGCCGGTGTCGGAGGCAGAAGTGGATCTGGAAGGAAATATGCTGAACCGGGAGCTGGTACGATCCGAAGATCCGCGGGTGGCAGGACGATCCTGTAAACATGAATCACGAACTTCCACAAAGGATAGCATGTTGCTGGAAGCATTTGGACTGATTGGAGGCACTGTGTATACCGCAGAGGAACTGGTGGCAATTGTGCAGAAAAATATGACAGAAGCGGTGTTTGAAAAATCCTGCAGAAAATGTTCATGGAGAGAACAGGGATTGTGTAATTATGTGATGTGGCAGGATCATTTTCCTAAGCTGTTTTCCAGATAGGCCACATATCGGGTATCTAAGTGCCATCCGACCCCGGAAAAGAAGAAGCAAGTGAAATCCGAGGTCATGTACCGGGTAATCGTGAGTGGAACGGCCCCGGAAAAGAAGAAGCAAGTGAAATCCGAGGTCATGTACCGGATAACCATGAGTGGAACAACCCCGGAAAAGAAGAAGCAAGTGAAATCCGAGGTCATGTACCGGATAACCATGAGTGGAACGACCCCGGAAAAGAAGAAGCAAGCGAAATCCGAGGTCATGTACCGGATAACCATGAGTGGAACGGCCCCGGAAAAGAAGAAGCAAGTGAAATCCGAGGTCAGGTGCCGGATAACCATGAGTGAACAACCCCGGAAAAGAAGAAGCAAGCGAAATCCGTGGTAATGTCCCGGATAAGAGAAACTCACAAAAATAGCTCGTAGAACAGGAGAAGCGAACAGGAGATATGTTGACAAATGCCTGTTTTTTTCATACACTTAGAAAGAATGAAAACGTATCTGTGAAGGCATTAAACAGATATAGATAATGAATGATAAAATGGAGAAATAACATGAGAGTTTATAATACGATGACAAAGAAAAAAGAGGAGTTTGTGCCTCTGGTACCTGGTAAAGTAAGCATGTATGTATGCGGACCGACTGTGTACAACCTGATTCATATTGGAAATGCACGTCCGATGATTGTGTTTGATACCGTAAGACGTTATATGGAACATAAAGGATATGAAGTGAATTATGTATCCAATTTTACAGACGTGGATGATAAGATCATCAAGAAAGCCATTGAAGAAGGGATTACTGCAGAAGAAGTATCTCAGCGTTATATTGCAGAATGCAAGAAAGATATGGCGGACATGAATGTGAAGCCGGCCACCACACATCCACTGGCGACACAGGAGATCGATGGAATGATTGATATGATCTCCACATTGATTGAAAAAGGCTATGCGTATCCAGCGGCAGATGGAACGGTATATTTCCGTACCCGCCAGTTTAAAGAATATGGCAAGCTGTCTCACAAGAATCTGGATGATCTGAGAGCCGGAAACAGATCCCTTCTGGTATCAGGAGAAGATCAGAAGGAAGATCCGCTGGATTTCGTACTCTGGAAGCCGAAGAAAGAGGGAGAACCATCCTGGCCGTCTCCGTGGTGTGACGGACGTCCTGGCTGGCATATTGAGTGTTCTGTGATGTCTAAAAAGTATCTGGGAGAAGAGATCGATATTCATGCAGGCGGAGAAGACCTGATTTTCCCACATCATGAGAATGAGATTGCACAGAGTGAATGCTGCAACGGAAAGGAATTTGCAAGATATTGGCTGCACAATGCATTCCTGAACATTGATAACCGTAAGATGTCCAAGTCTCTTGGCAACTTTTTCACTGTTCGTGAGATCGGAGAAAAATATGATCTGCAGGTGCTGCGTTTCTTCATGCTCAGCGCACATTACAGAAGTCCACTGAACTTCAGTGCGGATCTGATGGAAGCGTCTAAGAATGCGCTGGATCGTATTATCAATGCAGTAGAGAACCTGAAGTTCCTGGCAGGGAATGGAGCAGAAGGTGAGATGACAGAAGCGGAACAGAAAGAAGTGGAAGGTCTCGCTGAGTATGAGAAGAAGTTTGATGAAGCTATGGATGATGACTTCAATACTGCGGATGCTATCGCAGCGATCTTTGAACTGGTAAAATATGCCAACAGCAATGTGACGGCAGATGATACAAAGGTATTTATCAACACAGTAAAAGAGAAAATCGTCAGCCTGGCTGATATTCTTGGTCTGATTGTGGAAAAAGAAGAGGAGATTCTGGACAGCGACATCGAGAAGCTGATCGAAGAACGTCAGGCAGCCAGAAAAGAAAAGAATTTTGCAAGAGCAGATGAGATCCGTAACCTTCTGCTGGAAAAGGGGATTGTATTAAAGGATACCAGAGAAGGCGTAAAATGGGAGAGAGCATAATGAACCAGGATTATCTGGAAGCGCAGATGCATCTGGAAGAGAAGGATCTGCGCCAGTATTCGCCTCTGGTGCTGGCCTATATAGGTGATGGTGTGTTCGAACTGATTATCCGGACGATTATGGTACGGCAGGATAACAGCCCGGTGCAAAAGCTTCACAGGCGAACCAGTACGCTTGTGAAGGCTGAGAATCAGGCAGAGATGATAGACCGGATGATGGAGCATCTTACAGAAGAAGAGATGGCTGTGTACCGTAGAGGGAGAAATGCCAAGTCCTGTACCAAGGCAAAGAATGCATCTACCGGAACGTACCGGAAGGCTACCGGATTTGAGGCTTTGATTGGGTATCTGTATCTTCAGAAGAAGACAGAGCGCATCATTGATCTGGTGAAGATTGGGCTGGAAGGGGAAGACTTTAAAAGAGTGGATATCCACAACCATCACGGAGAACACAAAGAACATTAAAAGAGTGCAAAAATTCAGAGCCATATATAGCGAGTATGAGCATGGCTCTGAATCTTTATAAGTGAGGAAAACATGAGATACGAAGAATTAACAATTGAGGGGAGAAATGCAGTCACAGAGGCATTTCGTTCCGGAAAAACCATTGATAAGTTATTTGTTCTGGATGGCTGCCAGGATGGACCGGTAAGAACCATTCTTCGAGAAGCCAAAAAGCATGACACAATTATCAATTTTGTAGCAAAAGAACGACTGGATCAGATGAGTGAGACAGGAAAGCATCAGGGCGTCATTGCCATAGCAGCAGCTTATGAATATGCAGAAGTAGAGGATATTCTGGCTCTGGCAGCAGAAAAAGGAGAACCTCCATTTATTTTCCTGCTGGATAATATTGAAGATCCGCACAATCTGGGGGCTATTATCCGTACAGCGAATCTGGCGGGTGCTCATGGAGTGATTATCCCAAAACGTCGTGCGGTTGGACTGACGGCAACCGTAGCCAGAACCTCTGCAGGGGCACTGAACTATACACCAGTGGCTAAGGTGACTAATTTAAGCAAGACCATTGAAGAACTGAAAAAACAGGGTATGTGGTTTGTCTGCGCCGATATGGGGGGAGAGAGTATGTACCGTTTGAATCTGACAGGACCAATTGGTCTGGTGATCGGCAATGAAGGCGAAGGCGTCAGCAGACTGGTAAAAGAAAAATGTGACTATGTGGCATCAATTCCGATGAAGGGAGATATTGATTCTCTGAATGCATCGGTGGCAGCGGGGGTATTAGCTTATGAGATTGTACGTCAACGGCTTGGCGAAAAATAGAACAGGAAATCATACCGGATATCTTGCAGGCTTTCTGTTCCTGCTGATCGTCATGATCAGCGGGCAGAAAGCCTGTGCTGCTGTTACGGAAGGAGAACCGGGAAAGACCTACAGCGGTGAATATGTAGTGATTGTAAATGCGGGGGAAGAGAATACGGAAAGTACCGGAAAACTGACTTTTACAGAAGGAACAGATATCCAAAGTCTGAGTACTCACAGTGCGGCAGTATCCGACACGGCAGAAAGGGAGGCTGTGCCATATAATCTGGCAGAACTTTCCGGTGAGGCAGTTAAAAGTAGTAATGACAGCGCTGCCGGTGGACTGACCACTTATGAAATCGGCAGTCAGAGAAACTTTTATACCTATCATGGATACCGTACCTTTACCTGCATTGGCAGTGGAAACAACTGTTACATCTGGATGGAGAACGGACTGAAAGTTACGTATGATGCTGCAGGGAAAACAGATCGGATAGCCAGTGATATGATGCAGACATATGAACAGGGTGCATATGCGACGTTGTATGAACTCAGTGGCGGAAATATTCCATGCAGAGATGGAAGTGGAAAGCTGTCCATAGCCCTGGAGCAGATATCCAGCGCCAGTGGTGTCTATATGGGAAAAGGAAATGAACCAGACATTACAGCAATCCATATCAATACCAAATCGGCGGCTGATTATACATACGGAAGTATGCGGACAACCAGTGCACTTTTGGTACACGAAGGACAGCATGCACTGTTTGAAACGTTTACATCCTACAATTATACAGAAAAGTATATGGGAATCAATGAGGGATTATCGGTAGCGGCAATGGAATATGTCTGGGGCAACAGTGATACCAGTAACTGGCTGGGATATATTGCGGGAAATCATGAGGTACAAAATGGATCCTCCATTTTATATCGCTCTTATCGAAATCAGACAGCACAGGATTATAGTTTGCCGTATCTGTTTGTACGGTATCTCATTAATCGCAAATCAGGAGAGTATAACCCTGCTGCATTTTTTCGTGCTGCATATGGAGTATCCGCAGCAGATAAAACAGCCGGGACTTATCTGCAGGCAGTTATGGGAGAAAATGTCAGTTTCGCAGATCTGATAACAGACTTTTACACGGCCATTGCAGCCAATGATTCATCAGGCCGCTACGGATTTGAGGGAGATGCTGTGGTACAGAGTACATTGAACAGCTATCCATATTATGTGGGTGGAAGCGGCAGCATAGTGGAACTGGAACCGACAGCAGGCATTATCCTGCACCTGGGACAGGGAGGCAGCTTTACGGTACCGTCCGATGGAGACAGTCATATCCGTTATCGGATTATCGGAGAAAAGAACAGTACCTTAAATCCAGGAACAGGAAGTGGTACGGCAGAAGATCCGTATCAGATCACAACCGTAAAAGAATGGAATCAGATAGCAAATCGGCCGGGCGGTCATTATCGGTTGATGAACGACCTGACCTTTACCGGAAATGCAGTTACGATGATTGGAACATTTTCAGGAGAACTGGATGGAAATGGGCATACGATAAAAGGGGTGACACATCCGATCTGTTCTGTGAATGCAGGGAAGATACAAAATCTGAATGTGCATGCAAATGTGACAGGAGTTGCCAGTAATTCGTATGGAGTGATCGCACAGATGAATCAGGGGCTGATAGATCATTGTACGGTTACCGGAACGATGAAAACAATTCTGTATGGACAATATACCAGTGTAGGTACACATACCGGAGTTATAGTCGGTGAGAATGAAGAAGCCGGGACGATTCAGTATTGTACCGTAACAGCGGTGACAGAGCTGACGGCATCTGCACTGCAGTCCAGAAATGGAGGAATCGTAGGCTCCAACAGAGGAATTATTGCGAACTGCTGTTTTAAAGGAAGGTTAAAAGTGAACCAACCAGATGAATCAGCGACAGTCTATACTGGTGGAATTGCAGGTGAAACGGGTGTAAATGGTGGTATTGGAGGCAGTATAAAACAATGCCTGAATGCCGGAGAGATTGTCGTGAATGGAGGTGTGGCACAGACAGGTCAGATCTGTGGAAATAAATTGCATGCGTACCTTACAAACTGTTACGGAAAGAATAACGACCTTCCGTTGTTTGGTTCGGAAAAAGAAGATGCACAGCAGACAACCAGTAAAAAGCTGACAGAAGAGGAATGGAAAAATGGGGATTCTTTTACCGGATTAGATTTTAATTCTGGATGGCAGATGGGAACGGATGGACCGGAAATGACCGGGGCAGATAGTATTTTCAGCCTTGAGGTGACTGGGCAGCCAACCTGTTGCTATGTGGGAGAGGAACTTTACCGATGGGGAAGTCTGAAGGTAAACAATTCAAATTATATACAAATCACGAGTGATATGATTGCACAATTTGACAGTTCGAAAAGTGGCAACAGTCAGGTAGTGGTGAGATATATGGGAAGAACACTGACTTATTCCATAAAGGTAAAAGAGCCGGTAACAGTGGCCAGTTTGCAGCTGTCCGGCAGACCAAAGAAAACAGCCTATGCAGAAGGAGAGAAATTTGATCCAAACGGTATTCTGATGCTGGCAAAAATAGACGGAGAAGAACAGATGCGTTATATCCGGTCTGGTTTTCAGTGCAGACCGGAAACATTAAAGACGTCGGATACCAGCGTGGCCATTACTTATTATGGGCAGACGATATCGGTACCGGTTACCGTATCTGCAAAGGTACCAAAAAAACTGGAGATTTATGAGGAACAGAACCGAAGCTATACAGCAGGAGCACGATTGGATCTGTCGGAGGTAAAAGTAAGGATTACTTACAGCAACGGGGAAAAATCAACATGGATTACCGAAACAGAATTTGATCAGTATCAGATTCATCTCGCTAAAAAAGCAGTGGACAGCCAGAGCTTTATACTAGTTGAAAAAACGCAGACATTAAGCAGTTCGGACAATGGAAGCGTGTACTATCTGTATGCTGGAAGTGTGTTACCAGGCAAATATAATGCAGTAAGCTGCCGACTTGGAACTGTCACAATACAGGCACCACTGCAGATAGACGGACAAAATCTTTACTTTACAGTTGGAAAAGAATGTTATGGATATCTATATTTGTCAGGTGGAAGCGGTTCGTACCAGACGGTTGTGAAAAGTGAAATACTTCCGCAGGGAATACGCCGCATCTGGATTCCGAATGAATCCGGAGGAACATTTGGATATGAGGGAGCAGCAAAGCAGCAGGGAAAATTTGTATCTATCTATCAGGTGACAGATACCGTTACGAGGGCTCAGTTATCTGTTCAGGTTATCATTCATGTACAGTCATCCAGTGAGGTACAGATGATATCGTTTGATTTGAAAATGGGTCAGAATCCGGGACTGAAGAGAGATGTGGCAGGAAAAATAACGGAGACACAGATCATTTTAGAGGTACCGGAAGAGACAGATATTACGAATCTGATACCGAATATAGATTACGGGGCAGGATCAGGAGCAGACTGCAATTACTGGAATGGAAGCAGGCTGGATTTTACCAATCCGGTAACTTATATTTTGACGGCACCAGATGGAGTGACAAAAAGAAGTTATGAAGTTATTGTAAAAAAAGTGAAGATTTCTGATGATAGCACAGGAGAAAATTCGGGAAATCATACCGGTGGAAATAACTATGACAATACCGGCGGAAATCCTGGCAGCGGAGGCAATGGAAATAACGGACAAAGCAGTAGTGCAGGACAGGAGCCTGGAAATGGTGCAGGAAATAGTAATGCAAAAGTGAATGGGAATGATGCAGCAATTCCGGTTATAGTTAAGTTGAACGCTACCAGTCTTCCTCTTCAGGTGAAAAAGAGTACCACAGCGTTAAAAATAAAAGAGTACAGTGCAGGAGATGCGGTAGCCAGCTGGAGCAGCTCAAACAAAAAAGCGGCTGTCGTCAATGCCAGAACAGGAAAGATCACAGCCAGAAAGACGGGAAAGACTACAATAACCGTAACAATGCAAAGTGGTGCCACAGCAAAATGTCTGATTAAAGTCCAGAAAGGAAGAGTAAAGACAAAGAAGTTAAATGTCGGAAAAACAGCCATTACCCTAAAGAAAGGAGAAAAATACCGCATTATCTGGGAAAGGCATCCACTGACCTCCAGTGAGAAAGTGACTTTCCAGAGCGGCAAGAAAAAGATTGCCTCTGTATCAGGAAAAGGTATCATTACAGCGAAAAAGAAAGGCACAACGTACATCACAGTGAAATCCGGCAGCAAAAAACGAAAGATAAAAGTCACAGTGCGGTAAACCAATGGAACGAAATGGATGATTTTGCTTTTTAAACTGTCGATTTTGCAAAAATAGAAAATTGGCAAAATAATCTGCTATAATCATAAATGTTTCCAGTCTGTAAAGCCTCACCCAAATCTGAAAAGAAATGGGATGGGGCTTTTGACATTTATGCGAGCAATAAGTCAAAGTCCATGTTCATGCAAGATTCTTATGCAACAAAAAACGGATGATCGTCTGATCATCCGTTAAGCAAGCTGATGACGGGAGTTGAACCCGTGACCTCCTCATTACCAAAAACACATTACGCTTTTGCTGTGTTCTATGCGTTTTTGCTATTTCGCCTTAAAACGCTGTATTTTCGAGGTCTTCTTTTCGTATCTCGTTTCAGCTTTATCCAACTCATTATAAATTTAGTCACACAACGGTAACACAAAAACCTACACAGACAACCACTTGTGTTTCACATAATCAATAATATATATCTGCCTGAATTCTGTCAAGTGCTAATACCTATTACAAAAGCCCCAACCATTATCGGCTAGGGCTAATGTTAAGATACTTCATTTTCTTATTGGTCTACGATTTCTGTATATTGGGTTGAAACTGTACTCAAGTCAACTTCATCTATACCAGCAAGCAAGGCATATTCAATCTTATAAGCATTTCCGTTTTTAGAAATTGTAAGATTTACTTTTGTTGCTCCATCGCCTGCATTAGAGGGCATATACAGAATTTTAATTGTTCCATCTTCGTTTTCGTCAAGTTCAAAGTCCTCAACATTAAAGGCAAGCATTGAATACTTTTCCCCGACAACATTCTCCACAAAGATTTCTGTTAATGCTCTACATACCGCTTCGGTCTGCATTGACGGCTCTGTAGTGTCCGTCTCTTTCGTATTCGTAACCGTATCCGTTTGTTCTGTTGTTTCAGGTGTCTTGTCTGGCTCTTGTTTATTACCACTACTACCAAAGATACCTATAAGCAAGATAACGATAATAACCCAAAACCACCATTTCTTATAAAATGGCTTTTTCACAGCATTTTTGTCTTTTCTCTCTTTCATCAGAAATACCTCCGCTTTCTAGTGTTTTGCCATAGCAATGCAATCCTATTATACCTCTACTCAACGCAAAAGTAAATTGAATTTTCAATGCACTTTGTGACATAGATTTGAAGTATAGATACAAACTATAATGTACTCAAAATGTATAGAAGGAAGTGAGACTATGGATAATAAGTTTGTTGTCGTTCCGAAAGAGGACAAGGCTGTCACCATGACAATCCGTATAGACAGAGCCTTGCAAGAAAAATATAACGAACTGTCAGCTAAGACTAATCGTTCCCGTAATGAATTGATTGGCATGGCTCTGCAATATGCACTTGACAATATGGAAATCAAAGACAAAGAATAAGAAATAAGAGCCTTTGGATTGTGTCCTCTGGCTCTCGTTTGCATTATGCTTGTTTTCGTCTGTTGTTCATAAGGAACTCATTCAGCTTGTTTGCAACCTCTGTGTTTTGTTCCTCAAATGAATGTGCATATATATCCATTGTTGTAGAACTCTTTGCATGTCCTAACACCTTGCTAATGTCGATTATATTTACTTCAAGATAATTCAACAGCGTAGCACAGGAATGTCTTAATCCGTGCAATGGAATTATCGGTAATGGCTCAAAGCCTTGTTCCTTTGCTTCTTCTGGATTTTCTCTTACCCAATCGTTGTACCGTTTCAAATGTCTTTTGAATGCTTGATATGGAGTGGAACGCCCCATTATCTTACCATCCCATTGAATAAATAAGTTTCCGTCTCCTTGCCATGCAGTACCAATATTAAAACGATATTTGTTGTATTCTTTCTTATACTGTTTCAATAATGGAATAATAGCATCTGGAAAACTTACCGTTCTAACAGAAGTTGCAGTTTTAGGCTTCTTTACAACAACACCGTCCTCTGCCTTACCTACCGACTTTGATATACTGATTTTCTTATTCTCAAAATCAATATCGCTCCAATGTAGTGCAAGCGTTTCTCCCTTTCTGAAACCACAATAGAGTGACAAGTGGAAGAACACCTTTAACTGTAACGGAATTGTATGTGGTTCTGTATAGTCTGCCACATAATATGGTCTGCCTGTATCGTCTATCCGTTCATGCCCCTTAACAATAGTTTCAAATGTCAAATCTAATGACCGCAGAAACATTAGCGATTGCTGTGGTGTAAAATATTTCAACGTTGTTTCTTCGTCATTGTTTTTTGGCACTTTTGAGTCCTTACATGGATTTACTTGTATCATTTGCCACCTTACCGCAGTTCTGAACATACCACTCAAAACATTTGCCACCTTGCGGATTGTACCGTTTGAATGTGTACCTAAAAGTGTCTTGTAAAACGCTTCGATAATCGGAGGCTTTATCCTTGCCACTTTATACCGTCCAAAATACGGTACAATCTTTGAATTAACGATATGAACATAAGCCTCATATGTTGAATAGGCTAATTCCTCTTTTCTGGAAGACAACCACTTTTCGGCATAGTCCTCAAAGGACATTTCTTCGCCCTCATAACTTTCTCCGTTTTTTAACTTGTCTTCACACTCTAGGGCATATCTCTGCACTTCTTTTTCCTGTTGCTTGGGAGTAGCATTCTGGTTCGGCTTGTATGTAATAACTTTTACTCGCTTTTTACCAACATTATCATATCCCAACGCTATATCTATACGATAGACGACCTCGCCATTCTTTTTCTCTTTTCGTTTAATGGAAGCCATTATTCCACCTCTTTCTTTAACATGCCCTTGTACCGATAGAACGTTGCTTTTGTCATACCTAACTCTTTTATCAGTTCAAAAGGCTTTTTTTCTCCACGTTCAACTGCTTGATACTGTTTAGCGAATTCATTTATATCCATTACCCTGGGGCGACCGTAATCACTCCATTCCCCTCTGGCTTTCTTCGCTTCGATACCCTCACGTTGACGTTTTTCTTTTTTCTCCATTTCAGCCTGTGCCATACTCGCATACAACTCAATCATCATATTATTGATAGTCTCTAACATCATCTTTGCCATTGAGTTTTCCATGTCCTCAATCGGAAGAAGAGTAGTAGGGAGTTCTAACACCATTACACGAATGTTATTGTCTTGGAAAAACCTTAATTCGTTTAATGTGGCTTTCTTATTTCTTCCCAGACGGTCTAACTCTGTAATAATAAGAGTATCGCCACTTTCTAGTATTTCTTCTTTCAACATCTGATAACGTGGTCTGTTGAAATTCTTTCCCGTCTGCTGGTCTGTATAGACCTTGTTCTTATACAACTGTATTTCATGCTCTGCACAATACTTTGTTAGTTCAGCAATACCTCTATCGAGATGTTGGTCTGCCGTACTTGTCCTATGATATGCAACTGTTTTCATCTGAACACTTCCTTTCACTAAAGGCTTCGAACAACTGTTTGTTCTTGACTATATCGTCTCCAATAGGTCTTAAAAAGTCCACAGCCAATTTTAAGAATTCTAATAAATTGTCGTGCATAGATTGTTAGCACTTTTTCGGTGTGTTCTGACAGGTCTTAGAAAGCATACTTTTTTAGCACGCTAATTCTTCATAGCTCCATATATAACCTTTATACAGTTTCTTCCGTCCTTGACAGCAATCGCAAATGCCACTCTTGTGGAAACCGTTATCATGGGCTTCTGCCATTGTTTCCCACTTACGAACAAGAACACCGTCACTTGTATATTGCCAAACTGCCCGACCTTTGGACTTTCGCCATTTCTTATTGTTCTGGCTTATTCTCTGATTGCGAGTACCATAAATGGAATTTTGCCAATGAGTTATTACTTCCAGATTATCAAGACGATTGTTCCCCTTGTCTTCGTCCTTGTGATTGACTTCACAGCCACTTGGGATAGCACCAATAAATGTTTCAAAAACTAAACGATGTAAGAGAGGGTGTTTTACTTTTCCGTCCTTACACAATGCAACTGTTTTATATCCGTCTCCGTGGTCGGTTATCGTCAACAGTCTATTCCGCTTCATGCTATATACTTGCCCCTCGTCTGATATTCTGTAATCTGGATAACCGCTAATTGTTCGCCATTCCATTTGTCCTCCAATCCTTTCTAATTTCTGACACCGTTAAGGTAATCAATAAATCTGTCATAGTTAATCAAATACTTGTTGCCTGCACGAATGTGTACGATTTCGTTATTCAGGCATAAGTTTCTCAAATATGTATATGACAATCCTGTCAACTCAACCATTTCTTTAATCGGTTTCATTCTAGGGAGTGCCTTTGTCTCCGTGTTATCATCTGAAACCGCTGTATTCTTAATTACTCTAAAGTTATTTTCCGCTATTGCTTTTCTCATTTTGATTGCTCCCTTTGTGGATAGGGACACAATACAAATTCATCTGGAATAGTTGTACCGTTGTCCTATTGTATGGTGTGTTCCGTCTTGGACAACTGGACTAATCTATAGTAACCGTTTTTAATATTCTCAATTTATGTATGGTGGAGTTATTTACTCCATAACGTAGGCTTTTTGAAGTCTTTAATCTGCTTTTCCAGAGTGCGTAAATGAAAGCCTTGTAAATACACATCAGAAAGAGCCTTATTGACTTCTGCCAATTCCTTTTCCTTTAACTTTTCAAAAGTCTGCTGACTTTCGGACTTGCTACCGTCAAATGCTCGTTGTCTCTGTCTTTCATCAATCATATCAATGTATGCCGGGTACTTCATCAGTTCAAGTACAGCTTTGCAACCTATAACGGACTTCATAGACTGCTCAATGGTTTTTGTAATACCGCTTGCAGTAGCAGTAGTTTTCACTTTCGGCAACTGTGATATAAGCTGAAGCACCATATTATTCACAGCCTGTCTATCGTCCTGTTCTCCCGCAAAATCATACATACGATTGCTAACACTTTCTGCTCTGGCTGTCATACGAGAGAACATTATCTCGTTTTCTTCCACCAATTCATGCAATTTCTTTGCACATTGTTCATAGATACGTTCAGCGGCAGTATTGTCTATACTCTCATACATGGAGTAGAATTTCTTTACCAACGGAACAAGCGGTCTTATGTCCTCAACCGTCTTTGCTCTACTAATCTTTGTAAACAGTTCATTATGTTCTTCAATCATACTTAAATTCGCCATTGTTTTATTCCTCCTCATCATTCGGAGCCTCGTTCCATTCACGCTCCCATGCTTCTTCGTCTTCATCTTCCTGTTTATATGGTACTACCGTAATTACAACGGGTTCTGTCTCCTCTGTACCGTCCAATAGGAAAGCAGTATTAACACCCCAAGCCTTATCGATAAGATATTTACAAGCATTAAAGCGGTCTTTGTTATACCTATCATTGGCAATCTGGATAATACTCTCTAACGCAGTAACAGTAGAAGAACGAAGTAACTTTTTGAATTGTTCCTTTTGTGATTTTTCCTCTTCACTCTGTTTAGGTCTGCCTTTCGGATTTCCAGACTTGCCTTTTTCGAATGGCATAATCAATCACGCTCCTTTACTTCTCATATACTGTTATCGTTACACTCCGCTTATTCGGTGTCCACTGCTTAATAATTTCACGTTTCACAGCGGGCACACTTAATTCGTTTAGTAGTTCCTGTCTGTCTGCTATTTCCGACCGTAATTGATTTACTACGGAGCGATATGCTTCTCTACCATTAGTAGGAACACCTTTTATTTTTATTTCGTGGCTCAACACCGCTATATTCATATTGACACCTCTCTCTATTGATACTGTATTGTTAATATCCTCTCTATTGGTCCAATATCTTATAGGACCGCAAACACCAAATCAAAAATCTTGAAACATGCATAAAATCAAGATTTCTTTAACTTGTCAACTGTTTTCAAAAACACTTAAAAGTAACCGTTATGGTTATTTTTTCGGGATTATGATTTTGCTATGCTGACTTGTGAAACAACTTAATAGTAGCAATAACACATTCTGGAATACCTAAATCCCTTTGACGATATTTGTGCAGTATTTGATTGGAACGGTCTTCAACCTTTCGAAACCTATACCACTTTTTCAATGCCTGTCTTAACACTTCCATATCAACAATAATATCTTTGTGCCTTGCAACCGTATCACTGATTTCCTTTCCGCTCTCGGATTGTAGCAGACTTTCGAATAATGTTTCCTTGCAAGCGTTCAAGTATGGCACAACATACTGTTTAATAATATCCTCTGTCAATACATATCTGTACTGGTCACAAAGGGTAATAATTGCTTGTTTTGTCAGTATGTCATCTATCGTCCTCTTATCAGCAAACATCTTCTTTAATGACCTATCAATAAAAACACACTCAATACGAAGCAAATTCTTTTCTACAAGAGGATTTTTACGTTCGTGTTGCTCGTCTGTCTTATCGTAAATCTTCAACCGATATTCTTTAGGCTTTGTATATTGAACCCCTGTGTTAGCCTTATCACATTTAGAAGATGTTTTCCTTTTCCTAAATACCACCGTTCTGTCAAGTGCCATATCCAACAAATGAATTACATCCGATGGGGTAGCAGTACCAACACAAGGCAATGTAATGTTTACTTCAAGTGCGGTAACTTTTAGGTTCTTTATGAATTCATCTGAATACTGATGTTGCAAATGCTTTCTAAGATACTTTTGCATAAAGTCAACAACCTGTGACCGAACTAATTCAAACTTGATAGTATCTGAAATACCGAATGGTATAACATTGTTGGGTCTGATACTGTGTACTGCATTTACGTATGCTCTGATTTTACCGCCAACACAATCAATCTTGACTATGGTGTTGTTGGCTTCGTTTTTTAATTCTTCTTCTGGAAGATATAACTTCTCCATTCCCTCAAGTCCGAGAGTGTACTCAAGGTTCATTCCGTCCATGCCTTGTAAACACTTTTTCCTGTTCATGCCTACACCCCCAAGTCAACTTGCGACAGCAATTCTTTCAAGGCAACCAAATCAGCCTTACTCATGGAGATACCTTTCAGCGGATGTTTCTTTCCGTCATTTCCAACTCTAAAACCTCTTATGTCACACACAGGCGACCGACCATTCCAAGAGATTATGTTGACTTCTTTTGTGTAGTTGTTCTTCTCGGATATTATCCCGATAGGCTTGATAACTTCATAAGATAATTCTTTCGTATCCATTTTGCAGTTCCTTTCTGTTTCAAATCGTGAACGCAAAAAAAGAGCCAATGTCTTCTTGACACTCGCTCTACTAAGCACTTTAATTATTCAATTTTACTGGCACTTTTTCTACTTGCTTTTATTATACAACCTTTTATAAAGAAAGACAACAGTTTTTTTTCTTATTTTTTCTGGCTTTGTTTTTCTTTTGTTCTCTTTATTCAGATTCATTTATGGCTCTGACTTTATAAAATCGTTTTATATCCGTTTTTATTTCTAATTGCGGAAGAACTACATGGATTATCTTAAAATCGAAATTTGACGTGTTTCCGAAAGGAATACCGCAGATTGATAAAATGGCTTGTCTGATAGTGAGATAGAGACTTTTCCACATGGCAACAAAACGGTAACAAATTCTGAAATATCAACACATTCTTGTTTGCACTTTTGCAGTAAAACGAAGAAAGGCATGAGTTCGCTATGGAACAAAAAAATAAAGACCTTTCGAAGATGTATTCCTCAAAAAGCCTTTATTCTCGGTATTTCTCAAAGCTGTCTAGGGGACTTGAACCCCCGACCTCCGCCTTACCAAGGCGACGCGCTACCGACTGCGCCAAGACAGCATGGAAACATAATATTGAACTGCTGAGCGTTTCCTTACCAATGAGGTGCGCTACCACCTGTGCCACATCAGCCTGAGCGATTGCTCGCTACATTTAGATATACTACCATATGAGTACTAAACTGTCAAGCAATTTTTGTAAATTTATTCATGCTCTATATCCGCATGATCAGTTCCAACACAAATACCACGATGCAGGATGCGGAGGAGACAAAAAAGAGGCTTTTTCCCATCCAGGCAGCAATCACAGCAACAGCCAGAGCAGCCCATGCGGAGATGAGACTTCCGGTAGCAGATAAAATGGCCGGGAAGGTCATAACAGCCAGCGTGACGTAAGGAATGTAATACAAAAAGGAACGAAGGGTAACGTTCTTGATTTCCTTACGAATCAGTGTCAGTGGCAAAATGCGGATCAGAGAGGTAACAAGTACCATGATTGCAATATAGATATAAATATTATTCGGCATCTTTGTTATCCTCCTTTACTGGAAAAAGAATCGCAGCAGCACCGGATAACAAAATGGTCAGAATAATGACCTTCATACCGGTAGAAATACCTGACAGGAATGGCAGATAAGAGAACAGACTGCTGCATAACATGGCTGCGATCACCAGTCCTGCAATGACTTTATTTTTTCTTGCAGGAGGAATGATGACAGCCAGAAACATTCCATATAGAGCCACACTTAAGGCTCTGGTGATCCGGGCTGGCAATGCAGTTCCAAGGACTACGCCAAGACAGGTACCCAGTGCCCAGCCTGGGATCGCCACCGCAGCAGTTCCATAAGTATAAAATGGATTCAGCTTTCCAGGACGCGAAGAAGAAACGCCAAAGATCTCATCTGTGATGAAGAACCCCGTCCAGAAGCGGTGAAACAGAGAGGTGTCTTCTGACAGCTTCTGAGACAGAGCACAGGACATCAGCAGATAACGCAGATTGATAATGGCCTGAGACAGTGCCAGTTCCAGATAAGGAGCTCCCATACTGATAATACTTAAAGCTGCAAATTCTCCGGCAGAAGTAAAGTTCGTCAGGCTCATGATGGTGGCAGGAAACGCAGGAATGCCAAAATTCCTGGCGGCAATACCAAGTGTAAAAGATACGGCAAGGTAGCCGAGAGCAATGGGAATGCCGTCCCGGAGCCCGTCACGAAAATTTTGTAAATTATAACTGTTCATAAATACCCCCAGAATATATAATAGTAGGTAGAATTAGCGTCCGCAGTTTATTATAGGATTCTAATGGAAGAAAAGCAACCCTTTCACGGGACGAACAGGAGGATAATTATGCAGTATGATAAAGTTTGCCTGGAGACATTTTTAGAGAAACAGACCCAGTTATTTGACGAGCCGGTAGCAGAGACTTTGGAAGAAGCAGAGTATTTTCTGGAGGATTCTCTGGCTGTTGTAAAAAAGGATATGAAAGAAGTAAAAAAATATTTCAAGGACAATATGGATATTGCCGGTATGTCTGAGGAAGAGATCCTGGAAGCCAGTGAAGTATTTCCACTTCCAGATGGTAGATACCTGATTGTAGAAGGGTAACAGGAATCAATGGCTTTTGAAAAATATGGGGATGACTGCATCATTTATGAAAAAATCATACCAGAAAGAACAGCAGAATATGCAGAGTACCCGGAAATGCTGCATCAGGAGTTAAAAATATATCTGAAAGAACAGAAGATAGAAAAGCTTTATGTCCACCAGGCGGAGATGTTTGAACTTGCACAGGAGAAGAAGCATGTGGTGATTACCACATCTACGGCCAGTGGAAAGACCTTAAGTTTTTTGCTTCCGGTGGTGCAGGCTGTTTTGGAAAATCCACAGACCCGTGCAATCTTTGTGTACCCAACCAAGGCACTGGCGGCAGATCAGTACCGTGCCTTGCAGCCAATGCTGAACTATTTTGGAAAAAGCAGGATCAGTGCAGGAGTGTATGACGGGGACACACCGGTGGCGGAGCGCAGCCGGATTCGAAAAAGTGCCAATATTATTCTGACAAATCCGGAGATGCTGAACGGATCGATGCTTCCGAATCACAGCAAGTATGGATTTGATTTTATTTTTGCCAATTTAAAATTTGTGGTACTGGATGAATTGCATACTTATCGTGGGGCTTTTGGATCGCATATGGCAAATGTCTGTCGCCGTATGGAACGTATTTGCCGGTATTATCATGGAGCACCGCAGTTCTTGTGCAGCTCAGCCACCATAGCTAATCCGGTGGAACTGGCAGAAAAGATCTGCGGAAAATCCTTTGCCTGTGTCAGCCATGATGGATCAGGTGCAGCAGAGCGCAGATATTGTCTGGTGCAGCCCCCTAAGATTCAGGGGAAAGATGGAAATTACTATGGACAGGAGTCTACGGTAGCGGTAGCAGCGCAGATGCTGCCCCGGTTGATAGAAGAAGAAAAGAGTTTTCTGGCGTTTACACGTTCCAGAAGAAATGTAGAGATTGTACTCAAAGAGACCAGAGACCGCCTGGATCAGGCTGGTTTGATCTCAGGTTACCGGGGTGGATATACACCGGAAGAACGAAAAGAGATCGAGCGCAAAATGATCGCGGGAGAGCTGTTGGGACTGGTATCCACCAATGCTCTGGAACTGGGAATTGATATCGGACAGATCAGCACTACCGTGCTGGTGGGATATCCGGGAAGCAGAGCTTCCTTCTGGCAGCAGACCGGACGGGCAGGACGAAGTGGGAAAGGAAGTACCAGCTATCTGATTCTGGATCAGCAGCCAATGGATCAGTATATTGCACTGGAGCCAGACTGGCTCTTTGCAAACAGCAGTGAGAATGCTGTAATTGATCCGGACAATCTGTTGATTGAACTGGCTCATATCCGGGCCGCAGCAGCGGAGTTACCACTTTCACTGGATGATATGGCAGTATTCCCGGATCTTGGGGAAGCGATTCCGGTACTTTTGAAGATGGATGAAGTGCGCAGTCAGAATGGACGATTTGCATGGGCTGGCGGAGAATATCCGGCAGGTGAATTTTCCATGCGTAATATAGATGAAAATCAGTATCAGCTGATTGCACGTGACAACGGAAAAGTAATCACACGAATGGATGAGAGCCAGGCTTTTCGGGAGATTTATCCGGGTGCAGTTTATCTGCATGATGGGGATTCCTGGCAGGTGGTGGAGCTGAATCTGGAGAGTAAGACCGGCTATGCCATTCCTTTTCATGGAAACTACTATACGGTATCTGGTGGTGAGACAAATATTGAGATTGTGCATGAGCACAAGAGTCAGACCTGGGAGCGAACCAGCCTACAGTTTGGAGATCTGAAAGTAGAAGATTATGTCTATATGTATAAGAAGCTGCAGTTTCACAATCATCAGAATCTGGGATGGGAGCAGCTTCGCAAGCCACTGACGAAAGAATATGAGACGGAAGGCACCTGGATTCGGATTCCGAATAATGTAGTGCGCACCTATCGTGGGCTGCTTCAGCCAGATAAAGAGGGCAGATATATTCGAAACAATCATTTTGAAGGACTCTGTTTTGCATTGAAAAATGCAGCGCAGATGGTGACTATGACGGAACAGGAAGACATTGGTGTGACAACGTCATTAAATGCCATGGAACTGGCTGGATTTCATGATCAGGAGACGGCGCTGTATTTTTATGACCGTTATGTGGGGGGACTGGGATTTTCAGAAAAAATCTATGATCTGATCCCCCAGGCAGTGCAGCAGGCGATTCGCATGGTAAGCGGCTGCAAGTGCAAAGATGGCTGTGTGGCCTGCGTGGGGGACTACCGTATGGATAAACAGATCGTACTGTGGGGACTGAAGAATCTGCTTGCAGAAGAAGATGTGCCAAAAAGTACGAAAGTAGTTTCCTGGGCGCCAACGATCTGGAAACAAAAGCCATTTACGTTGAAGAATCTTTCTGAAAAATGGCCGGAATTTGTACGGAATGCAAGAGAAAATGGAGAAACGTTTGCGGCATTTTTTGCCAGTGTAAAGCAGGTGCAGGTATCAGAAAAGACCATTTGTCTGACAGTGAAGCATCAGTTTTATGCAGACTGGGCCATGGCAGATACCAATCTGGCCGGATTGAAAAATGTACTGGATTATTATGTAGAACTGCCGGTGGGTACCAGACTGACTGTGATGGCAGATCAAAGCCAGAAGTCTGCAGAAATACAGCAGGATCGAAAAGCAAAGCAGGATAAAATGCTTCGCAGATATGAAAAATAGGAAAACAGAAAGGGACAAGATGCAGTTAAATCGATATCAGCAGGAGGCGGTTCTGGATGAAAGCAATGCCTGTCTGGTAAATGCTAATGTGGGAAGTGGAAAGACCACTGTTTTAATTGAGAAGATTCGTTATCTTCATGAAGAAAAGCAGGTACCCTTTTCCGAAATGTGTGTATTGACTTTTACGAATAAGGCGGCAGGAGAGATTCGGGAACGTATGGGCTGCCAGTATGATCTGTTTGGCACATTTCATGGAGTGGCATTAAGAATGCTGCAGGAGCATTTGCCAGTGGAAGAATTGGGATACCAGTCTGGTTTTCAGGTGATGACACCGGAAGAAGAACTGGAGATGGCGCTGCAGCTGACAGGAGAGCATGGGCTGAAGATTAAATATAAGAATCGTATGAAAAAACGGCTGGATCAGGAAGAACGGACAGATGGTCGAAAGGTGCGATATCAGGATGACTGGACACAACTGATGGAACTGTTGAAGGCGGAAAAGAGAAAGCAGAATAAGATGACATATCGGGAACTTTTGCAAAATGCGACACAGTTACTGCAAAGTCACCCAGAAAAGCTTGCTTTACAGTGGATCATCATCGATGAGGTGCAGGACTGCGATCATCTTCAAATGGCATTCCTGGAACAGTTGAAGAGGCCGGAGACGCATCTGTTTGCAGTAGGAGATCCCAATCAGGTGATCTACAGCTGGCGTGGAAGTGTATTTCAGATTTTTCCGCTGCTGCGCATGAAATATCAGGCAAGAGAGCTGTCACTTCCGGTCAATTATCGATCTACCGGGACAATCCTGGAAGCGGCAAAGCGATTTCTGCAAAATGGTGCACCATTGGAAGGATGCCGGGAGCAGGGACAGAAGATTGTTATAAAGAAACATTATGATTCATTTCAGGAGGCGGATTATCTGGCAGGGAAAATCCGGGCGCTGCATCAGCAGGGGATTGCATATGGCGAAATCGGTATTTTTTACCGTTTGCAGAGTCAGTCAGAGATTCTGGAAAAGACGTTGCAGCGCTATGGAATTCCCTGTCAGGTATCGGTCAAAAAGAGTATGCAGGAGATTCCGGTATTGCACTGGTTTTTCTATGTGTTGAAGTCTGTCTGTTATCCAGAGGATGAAGCCAGTCTGATGCGGGCACTGTGTGATAAGCAGTATGGAGAAGGGTGGACGCAGAAAAAGGCAGCGAAGGAGCTGGAAAAAGCCAGAATTGAAGAGAAAGAAGCGGGACTGAGGAAGAATTCAAATCTCCTGGAACGTATTCTGTGCCTGCAGGAAGAAGGCACAGATGCGAAAAAAACGGAAAACTGGAAGGAGATGCTGCTTGCGCAGCTGCATCTGGAGGAGCAGATTCTTCCCACCAGTGCTTCGTATCAGAAGGACATGAATGATGTAAAACAGATGTTGGACAGTCTTGAGAGAATGGACATTCAGAACCAGGGATTAGGGGCGTGTCTGAATCAGCTGGCACTTTCCGGCATGCAGTTGGATGAGCAGGAGGCAGAGCAGTCAGACAAAGTAAAGCTGATGACTCTGCACGCATCCAAAGGACTGGAATTTGATTATGTTTTTCTGATCGGAGTGAATTATGGACTGATTCCGCTGCTTTCAGGTGGAATGGAATCAGAGGAAGAAGAACGGCGTCTGTTTTTTGTAGGAATGACCAGAGCAAAAGAGTATCTGGAATTGTCCTATTATACCAGTCCGGACGGACCACGGGTAATGCCGGGACCAGGCAGGTTCTTACGTTTCCTGCCAGAACGGCTGGTGGAAGCCCCAGAGGATTTCAGGGAACAGAGAAGAGACCGGGGAAGTGCGCAGGCACATCTGCAGGATATCAAGAAGCAGATAGAGCAGGCACGCCAGAAAGAAAATGAGCAGGTCACTGAATCAGCGTCAATGGAACAGGTGGTAAGCAGAGAAAGTGGTGCGGTCGATATCACAGTCCGGAGCCGGCGTGTACGTCATGCCAAATATGGCATCGGAGAGATCGTAGAAGAAAAAGAGATGCAGATCGTGGTGGAATTTCCGGATTATGGAAAAAAGGAATTTATCCGGCAGTTTGCGCCACTGGAATATCTGGATACTTAAATATCATGAAGTAACTATTCAAGAGCCACTGTAACTGTGAGGGCACGGAACAGTTACGTCAGGCAAACAGATACAGACATAGGAACGATGAAGATATGGAAGAATGGATGAAACAATTAGAACACTGCACGTTGTGCCCAAGAGCCTGTGGAGTGAACAGAATAACCGGAAATACAGGGGCATGTCATACAGACGCACAGATGAGGGTGGCAAGAGCCGCCCTTCATTTCTGGGAGGAACCTTGTATATCGGGCCAGGAAGGATCGGGAGCGATCTTTTTTACAGGATGTGCCCTGGGATGTGTTTTTTGCCAGAATACAGACATTTCCAGAGGACAGGCAGGAAAGACTGTAACCGTAGAGCAACTGGCCCGGATCTGTCTGAATCTGCAGGCACAGGGGGCAAATAATATCAATCTGGTGACGGCAGGACATTATCTGCCGGCAGTGGCTGAAGCTTTGAAGCTGGCAAAGGCGCAGGGACTGCAGATACCGGTGGTATACAACAGCAGCGGCTATGAGAAGCCAGAAGCACTGCGTCTTCTGGATGGACTGGTAGATATTTATCTGCCGGATATGAAATATATGGATGCAGATCTGGCAAGAAAGTACTCCCATGCAGGAGATTATCCTGAGGTGGCGAAAATAGCGCTGGCGGAGATGGTGAGGCAGTGTCCGGAAGCAGAATTTGATGAGCGTGGCCTGATGAAAAAAGGGGTCATTGTGCGGCATCTGTTATTGCCGGGGCACGTAAAGGATTCAAAGGCCGTATTGAACTATCTTTATACCACCTATCGGGATCAGATCTTCATCAGTATTATGAGCCAGTATACTCCGATGCCTCAGATTGCTGCTTATCCAGAGCTGAACCGGAGGGTAACCAGACGGGAGTACAATCGGCTGCTGGATTTTGCGATGGAACTTGGGATCGAGAATGGATTTTTCCAGGAGGGAGATCCGGTGGGAGAGAGCTTCATACCGGCATTTAACGGAGAGGGAATCACCGAATGAGACAGCAGTGTGAAGATGCACATAGCAGATGGATACAGAGCAAAGGAGCAAGAGCATGAACAGAACATTACAATATCGTGGAAATGCGGAAAATGCAGGTATGCGGATCGGAGATTTCCTACGGAGCCAGGGCTATTCCAGACATGTGATCATTCACCTGAAAAAAACAGAACATGGTATTCTTCTAAACGGAGAATGGGCTTATGTGGGACAGACACTGAAAGAAGGCGATGTGCTGGAAATCCATATTGTTGAGGAAGAATCCTCGGAGCAGATTGTGGCAAGGGAGCTCCCGCTTACTATTGTCTATGAGGATGAAGATCTGATGGTCATCAATAAACCGGCAGATATGCCGATCCATCCATCGATCAATAATTATGATAATACGCTGGCCAATGCGTTGATGTGGTATTTTGAAAAACAGGGACAATCCTTTGTCTACCGCTGTATCAATCGACTGGACCGGGATACCACAGGGCTCTTGATTGTGGCAAAAAATATGCTTAGTGGCGGAATACTTTCCGATATGAGCAAAAAGAGGGAAATACACAGGGAGTATCTGGCTCTTGCGGAAGGCAAGGTGCCGGAAGCGGGTGTGATCGATGCACCGATTGCCAGAAAAGAAGAATCTGTGATTGAGCGGTGCGTAGATTTTGAAAAAGGCGACCGGGCGGTGACTCATTTCTGGAGACTGGATGAGTGGAATGGATATTCATTGGTTCGATTGAAACTGGAAACAGGGAGAACCCATCAGATTCGGGTACACATGAAATATATTGGACATCCACTGACAGGAGATTATCTGTATAATCCAGACTATCGAATTCTGGATCATCAGGCCCTGCATTCCTGGAAACTGGCCTTCCGGCATCCAATCACCGGGGAGCAGATGCAGTTCAAGGCAGATCCACCGTGGTGGCCGATGGAGACGGAGTTTTCTGGCTTTTAAAAGCCAGAAAACTCCGTCTCCAATGGCCCACGAATGCGTGGAACTTCATCAACATGAAGATAACGACTGATGCATTTGACGATCAGATCATGATCTGCAAAATGTGGAAGACCGGACACGATGACGGCTCCGATGACGCCCACTTCTTCGATACGAATCGGGAAACCGCCGCCTGCGGCTGCATACTCTTTCTCATCCAGAAACCAGTCAGCCAGTGTCTGTTCGGATTTTTTCAGAAGCATGGCTGCATGAAGTGTGCTGGTTTCCAGTGTGCGTACGGTATTGAACTTACGCTGCATCCAGTTCTCATTTTGGATGTTGGTGCCATTTGCCGCATAACGGAAAATGGTATACCCATTGTTCAGGCGTATCGTGACAGCAACCGGAAGCTTTTGGCGCTGGATCTCGGAAACGAGCAGTTTTCCCAGCTCCCAGGCATCTTCATTGGTGAAATGAGTGAATTGCAGGATCTCTTCCTGCATCTCCAGCATAGCAAGTAATTCTTCTATCATAGTACCACCTCCAATGAGACTACTATACTCTTGTTCGGGAAAAAATACAAGATAGTGACAGAAAGGAAATAAATATGTCAGAAAAATCGAAGGTAATCATAGTACCCTGTGACAGTTATGATAAAGAACAGGTATATAAATCCGTAAAGGCAGGAATAGAAGCACTGGGTGGAATGGGTCGATTCCTGGACTGGTCAGAAAAGATTCTGGTAAAACCGAATTTCCTTTCAGCGGCCGTGCCGGAAAAAGCAGTTACGACGCATCCAGCGGTGATCGAAGCAGTATTTCGTATTTTGCAGGAAGAGGGATATCTTCAGGTGCAATATGGGGATTCACCGGGACATGGAAGCTGTCAGGCGGTGGCCGGAAAGATCAGGCTGGAAGAAGCAGCGGAGCGTTATGGAGTGAAACGGGCAAACATGGAAGAGGAAGTACTGACTTCATTTCCAGATGGAAAGACAGCAAAAGAATTTCATTTTGCAAAGGGAATTACAGAGGCAGATGCGATCATCAATATCTGTAAAATGAAAACCCATGCGCTGGAAAAAGTAACGGGAGCGGTGAAAAATGTATATGGCTTTATCTGTGGGGCGAGAAAGGCAGCAGGCCATGTGAAGTATCCAAATGCCAGTGTATTTGCAAGGGCACTTGCAGATATTCACAGATGTGCAGACATCCGACTGCATATTATGGATGGGATCACGGCTATGGAAGGAAATGGACCAGGATCTGGGACGCCGATTGATATGAAGGTACTTCTCTTTTCTGACGATCCGGTAGCGTTGGACAGCGTATTCTGTCATATGGTGTATCTTGATCCACAGATGGTGCCGACCTGTGTGCAGGGGCAGGCAATGGAGATTGGTACTTATAAAGAGGAAGAGATACAGATTACAGAAGTTTCTGTTTCCAGCCGGAAAAACAGTGCCAATGAGGTAAGCAGCGAAACGGTGATAAGCAGAAATATAACCATGAAGGAAATGCAGAAAAAGTACGGTAATCCCAACTTTGATGTGGATCGTACAGGAAGAAAGAAGACATTTTTAAGCAGATATTCTGACTTTATGACCCGCTTGATTCGCCGTCCGGTTATAGAAAAAGAAAAATGCATAAAATGTGGAATCTGCGTGTCCCATTGTCCGGTACCCGGCAAGGCAGTAAGATTTAAGAAGGGCAAGGAACAGCCACCGGTATACGATTATAAAAAATGTATCCGATGCTACTGCTGCCAGGAAATGTGCCCGAAGCATGCGATAAAAGTGAAATAAAGCCAATTGGGACGGAGTTTTCTGGCCTGTGAAAGCCAGAAAACTCCGTCCCAATTGGATTTTAGACATCAAGAGGATATCGGTCGGTCAGAGTCTTTACAATGGCTCTGGCTTTTTCTTTATTATCAGGACTCTGGATCATCAGGAAGATAGCTTCTGCGATCTGATCCATATCGTTTTCTTTCAGACCTCTGGAGGTGATGGCTGCGGTTCCAAGGCGGACACCACTGGTTACGAATGGGGATTCCGGATCATTTGGAATTGCATTTTTGTTGCAGGTGATATTAGCATCATCCAGGAGATGTTCCATCTCTTTTCCGGTAATACCGGTTCCACGCAGGTCTACTAGCATCAGATGATTATCGGTGCCGTCGGAGACAATGTTTACGCCACGCTTCATCAGTCCATTACAGAGTGCAGCACTGTTCTTTACTACCTGCTCCTGATAAGTACGGAATTCTGGCTGCAGAGCTTCCTGGAAGCAGACCGCCTTGGCTGCGATCACATGCATCAGAGGACCACCTTGAATACCTGGGAAAATAGCTTTATTAAAGTTGAATTTCTTAGCAATTTCATTGCTGCACAGGATCATACCACCTCTTGGGCCACGCAGGGTCTTGTGAGTGGTAGTGGTTGTTACATGTGCGTATGGGATTGGACTTGGATGGAGACCAGCAGCAACCAGACCTGCAATATGGGCGATATCTACCATCAGATAAGCACCCACTTCATCGGCAATCTCACGGAATCTCTTGAAATCAATGGTGCGGGCATAAGCGCTGGCACCTGCAATGATTAGTTTGGGTTTATTTTCGAGGGCGATCTGACGCACCTGTTCATAGTCAATAAAACCATCGTCATTTACCCCATAAGAAACTACATGAAAATAAGAACCAGAGAAGTTCGCTGGACTTCCATGGGTCAGATGGCCACCGTGTGCAAGGTTCATACCCATCAGAGTGTCACCATGTTTTAACATGGCGAATTCTACAGCCATATTTGCCTGTGCACCAGAATGCGGCTGCACATTGGCATATTCACATCCAAACAATTCACAGGCACGTTTCCGTGCAAGTTCTTCCACAACATCTACACATTCACACCCACCGTAATATCGCTTGCCGGGATAGCCTTCGGCATATTTGTTGGTCAAAGGGCTTCCCATGGCAGCCATAACAGCTTTGCTTACCCAGTTCTCGGAAGCAATCAGCTCGATATGAGAATTCTGCCGTGCAGCTTCTGCTTCGATAGCAGCAGCGATTTCGGGGTCTACGGATCGGATTTCTTCTAATGAATACATGTTGGGTTCCTCCTGATTGTATAATTGTAAGTAATGGCGTCAGACAGGTGTAAAAAGGAATGTCCAACGACCAAAGTTAGAAACAATTATAACTTTAATGAAACAAAGTGTCAACTGTAAAAATACAAATGTACGCACATTAAAGACATATAGAGCAAAAAAAGAGATATCCGAATCTCTTCAGATATCTCTTTCATGAAACTGATATAGATCAATTAAGCATTCTTTTTCTGTCCGCTGATGGTCTTAATAGCTTTTGCTGCAAGGATCAGTGAAAGTACGATCAGCAGTACTGCAAGTACCAGACGAACGATTGGCCAGGAACCTGCACCTTCTGCACCGATTGCACCAAGGTTTGTCTTGATGGTCAGAAGCAGTGAGCAGATTGTAACGATCAGCATGAAGAACATTGGGATGAAGAACATCTTGTTGTTCTTACCGATCTGTCCAAGCCAGGTAGCAACAGCCATCAGACCCAGAGCTGCAAGTAACTGGTTTGCTGCTCCGAACAGAGCCCAGATGTTTGCATATCCGTTCAGTCCAAGGAAGATACCAAGAACTACTGTGATCAGTGTTGCAACGATTGGCTTTACAAGGATGGCTCTGAATCCTGTTACGGAAGAAACATCTTCACCTGGGTTCAGCCAGAATTCCTGGAACATGTAACGTGCAAGACGTGTTGCTGTGTCCAGAGAAGTCAGACAGAAAGCAGATACTGCAAGGATCAGCAGAGAGTAAATAACGTGTTCTGCGCCTGCAAGGAATGGGATGGTAGCACACATACGTGAGATACCGGTTGCAAATACGGCTGTAGGAGTGGTAACTCCGCCTGGAACGTATTCGTTCCAGATATAACCTACGGCACACAGAGAAATCAGTGCCAGTGCACATTCAATCAACATAGCGCCGTATGCGATTGGACGGGCGTCTCTTTCGTTATCCAGCTGTTTTGCTGTTGTACCGGAACCAACCAGTGAGTGGAAACCGGAAATAGCACCACAGGCGATGGTGATGAACAGGGCTGGGAACAGAGTACCAAGAGATACACCGGAACCGTTTGTAGCCTGGTCAACAAATCCTGTAAATGCAGGAATGTCGATGGTAGGATGTGCTCCAACGATACCAACAACGGCTACGATCATCATTCCGTAAAGAAGGAAAGAGCTTAAGTAGTCACGTGGCTGAAGCAGAATCCATACAGGAGTTACAGATGCTACTGTGATATAGATACCAACGATGATCATCCAGGTTGTACCATTCAGATACAGTGGGTGGAAGTTCAGACCGATAGCCATGCAGAGCACGATCGCTGCTACACCGATTACAGTTGAGATTCCAAGACCAGCGTTTCTTCTGTATACAAGGAAACCAAATACAATAGCTACTAAGATGAATAAGATAGAAATCATTGCTGTAGAAGCATTTGCTGAACTTGCTACTTTATCAAGTACGCCACTTTCATCGTAAGTTGCTTTAAATGTGTTTGCTACGATAGAAGCAAAGGCTGCTACAACAAGGATCAGGGTCAGGTAAGAGAAGATGATGAATAATCTCTTTGCACTTGTTCCCATGCTGTCTTCGATAACTTCACCGATAGACTGTCCTTTGTGACGGATAGAAGCAAATAACGCTCCGAAGTCATGTACTGCTCCGAAGAAGATACCTCCGACCAGTACCCACAGAAGAACAGGTACCCAGCCAAATACGGCTGCCTGAATTGGTCCGTTGATAGGACCTGCTCCTGCGATAGAGGAAAAATGGTGACCCATCAGGACTGGTGCTTTAGCCGGAACGTAATCGTTACCGTCTTCCAGTTCATGAGCCGGTGTTACACGGTTCTCATCAATGCCCCACTGCTGTGCGAGCCATTTACCGTATGTTACGTAACCTACAATCAGGATTACGCAACCTACTACTAATAATAATGCTGCATTCATGAATTACACTCTCCTTTTCTTTTTATTTTTCTTCATGAATATATTTTTCATAAATTTCGCATTGCTCTTACCACTGCGGTTGGTCGGAAAATCCGAAGCGCCCCGCTGGATAAGGACTGTATGGAAATCCATCCAGCCGTGCAGCGAAAAATGAAAACTTTTGTAAATTCTGCATTTCTTCAGAAGTTTTTTTGCTTCCGGTGTGCAGGTGTCACAGATAAAGATTGCAGTAATATAGGTATACATATGTCCAGGCTTTGGATCGATGAGTTTCATGCCCTCATCGTAAGCCTTTTTCTCACATGCGCGATAAATCTCTTCTGTTAATTCCGGAACAGAGAAGATGTATACATGTTCGTTGGAAGTGGCACTCCACAGTTCTGCTTTCTTCAGCAGCACATATTTGGCAGAACGCACATTAAAATGACAGACAGCCTCCAGCGGAGGTTCCATGTCATTGGAACGTTCAATGTCGAAGTACCCCTCGTAGGAACGGATCAGTTTCTCAAGGATTTCCTCCCGGTTTAACTCTAACTTTAAATGATTCATATGCTAACTCCTGTATTATGAAAAAGATCCCGGATATCAGCATCTGAGATCATGTCTGACGTTATTGTCAATTCTAAACGAAATATGTAGATTATAAAAAATATATAAATTTTTGATAGAAAGTAATATAACATAAAATGTATAAAAATGCAAATATATGTCATATATTTAGCAGAAAATTTATATTATTTAAAAAATATAAATATTCCCGTAACTGTTAGATAGGTATAACGGATCGCTTCGTGTCCAGTTGTATGTGGTTGATATTGCTGGCGATGATAACATTCTTTACATTTCTTCGTCAGGTGCGGTATACTGGAAAAGATGTGAAGTTCTGGCTGCCGGTCACGGAGTGAACAGCAGCAGGTTTTGGAAGGATACAGGAGAAACGTGGAAGAAATCAGAGTATCTGTGCGCAATCTGGTGGAGTTTATTTTGCGCAGCGGAGATATTGACAACCGAAGAGGTACGATGGCAGATAAAGATGCCATGCAGATGGGCAGCAGACTGCACCGGAAGATTCAGGGAAAGATGGGAGCAGATTATCATGCGGAAGTACCGCTGCGAACACAGATAGATTGTGACGGATTCCTGCTGATAGTAGAAGGAAGGGCAGACGGGATCTTTGAACAGGATGGACAGACGGTAATTGATGAAATCAAAGGCGTTTTTCGAGATGTGGAGCGAATGGAAGAGCCAGATCCGGTCCATCTGGCACAGGCCAGGTGTTATGCCTGTATCTATGCAGAACAGCAGAATCTGGAAAAGATAGGAGTACAGATGACCTATGCCAATCTGGATACAGAGGAAATACGGCGCTTTTCCAGCAGCTATACAAGGAGCGAGCTGGAGAAGTGGTTTACGCATCTGACAGAAGTCTATCAAAAATGGGCACAGATGCAGCTGGAATGGAAAGCAGAGAGAAAAGCATCCATTGGCAAAACAGTTTTTCCCTATCCTTACCGGGAGGGACAGAAAGATCTGGCAGCAGCGGTTTACCGCACGATCTGGCATGGAAAGAAGCTGTTTATTCAGGCACCTACAGGAGTGGGAAAGACGTTGTCTACTGTATTTCCGGCAGTACAGGCCGTGGGACAGGAGCTGGGGGATAAGATTTTTTATCTGACGGCCAAGACGATTACGAGAACCGTGGCAGAAGAGGCATTTTCACTTTTGAAGAAGCAGGGGCTTCATTATAAGGTGCTGACCCTGACCGCCAAAGAAAAAATCTGTTTTTGTGAAGAACCGGACTGCAATCCGGAAAAATGTCCTTATGCAAGGGGACACTTTGACCGGGTGAACGATGCTGTCTATGAGCTGCTGACTTCTTATGAAGAGAATTCGGCCAACTATAGCCGGGAGCGGATTATGGAACAGGCAGAAAAATGGAAGGTATGTCCATTTGAGATGGCGCTGGATGTGTCGTTATGGTCGGATGCCATTATCTGCGATTATAACTATGTCTTTGATCCACAGGCGAAGTTAAAACGTTTTTTTGCGGAAGGGGTAAAAGGAGATTATCTGTTTCTCATTGACGAAGCCCACAATCTGGTGGAACGTGGACGGGAGATGTACAGTGCGACCCTTTATAAAGAAGACTTTCTGGAAGTAAAGCGGTTCCTGAAGCCGTTCAGCAGAAAGGCTGTGGCGGCTCTGGAACGGGGAAATAAGTATCTGCTGGAGTGGAAGCGGGAATGCGGGGAGTATACACTGCTTTCGAATATCGATTCCTTTGCATTGAATCTGTTCAATGTCAGTCATGCACTGGAACAACTCCTGGAGGATCGGGAGTCAGTGATGAATCGGCCATCCACAGACAGCGAAATAGAAGAAGGAAAGAAAAAGACACTGGACTTTTATTTTCAGGTACGTGCCTTTCTGGAGATCTATGAAGAACTGGATGACAGCTATGAGATTTATGTACAGCATGACCGGGAGGGACGTTTTGCTTTGAAATTGTACTGTATTCATACAGCGGACAAGATCGGACAGTGTCTGGAAAAAGGCAGGGCATCGATTCTGTTTTCTGCTACGCTTTTGCCGGTGCAGTATTATATGGAATTACTATCTGGAAAATCAGAAGATTATGCAGTCTATGCCAGATCCACCTTTGATCCGGCCAGAAAGAAAGTGCTGCTGGGACTGGATGTGAGTACCAAATACACCAGACGGACACCGGCAGAGTATCAGAAGATTGCTTCCTACATTCGGCAGATTACAGACAGCAGACAGGGAAATTATCTGGTTTTTTTCCCATCTTATAAAATGATGACAGATGTAAGAGCATATTTTGAAGCTGAAATGCAGGATGATACGGAGATTCTGGAGCAGAACATGCATATGAGTGAAGCTCAGAGAGAAGAATTCCTGGAGCAGTTTCAGGAGCGTGAGAGTGGCACGCTGATCGGCTTCTGTGTAATGGGAGGCATTTTTGGAGAGGGAATTGACCTGAAGAAAGACCGGCTGATCGGTGCAATCGTTGTAGGACCAGGGCTTCCACAGGTCTGTAATGAGCGGGAGATCCTGAAGCAGTACTATGACAGGCGTGACATGGATGGATTTGATCACGCTTATCGTTATCCGGGGATGAACAAGGTCATGCAGTCAGCGGGAAGAGTTATTCGGACAGATGAAGATACCGGAGTGATTGTGCTGCTGGATGAACGATTTGGACAAGCGCAGTATCGCAGCAGCTTTCCGAGGGAATGGGCAGATTATGAGACCTGCACATTACGGAATGTAAAAGAGAAGCTGGAACGATTCTGGAAAGGATGCATAGTTCCTGATGACAAGTAAGGAAGAGGAGAGAGAATACGGAGGAGAGTATGGATATTGTAATTATTACTTACCAGATGCTGGCTTTATTTTTGCTTCTGGTAACAGGCTATATAGCATATAAGACACATGTGACCAACGATGGGGCAATTCGGAATCTGACCAGTCTGGTGCTGAATGTATCGCTGCCTGCGCAGATACTGGTTTCTTTTTTATCCAACCGGGGGAAGGTATCGAATCTGACCCTTTTGGAAGTGACAGGTATCAGCCTGTTTTGTTATCTGGTTTATTTCCTGGTAGCAGCGATCTTTCTGGTGGTGACAAGGGCACCGAAAAAGCAGTGGGGCACTTATACCTTCATGCTGATTTTCGGAAATGTGGGTTTTATGGGATATCCCGTGATACAGGCTGTTTTTGGAATCGAAGCCATGATCTATGCCGTTATTTTTAATGTCATATTCAGCTTTGTGGTGTATTCCCTTGGAATTGTTCTGATTGGAGGAAAGAAAGCTGGAAAGTTCAATCCAAGACTGCTGATCAATACACCGATGGTGGTGGCAGTGATTTCTCTTGGTCTGTTCTTTACCTCAGTGCCACTGCCGGAATATCTGACCGATGCTTTGAACTATCTGGGAAATCTGACCACACCGCTGGCCATGATGATTCTGGGTGGAACCATTGCAAAGATGAAGCTAAAAGAACTGTTTGATGACTGGCGGGTCTATGTCTTTACCGTATTTCGACTGGTTCTCATGCCAATTGCCGTGCTGGTGGCCATGAATCTGCTTCACGAACAGCAGTATCTGATCCGTGGAACTGCAGTGGTGCTGGCGGCGACACCAGTAGCGACGAATGCAACGATGCTGGCTATTCAATATGATGGAGATGTACAGCTGGTATCTAAGGGAATCTTTTTCAGTACCGTGCTGTCCGTGGTGAGCATACCGATTGTGGCGATGTTCTTATAAATTTCGTATCTGTGAGTATGCCATATAAGAAAAATATTTTCACAAGGAGAGATATGTCATGAAGAAATTAATATTAGCATCTGGCTCGCCGCGGCGCCGTGAACTTCTGGCGCAGATTGGTCTGGAGTTTGAGGTAATTGTCAGTGATGCAGAAGAAGTGATGACCAGTACCCAGCCGGGAGAAGTGGTAAAGGAACTGTCTGATTGTAAAGCAATGGCAGTTGCCCTGAACCTGAACGAAGAAATGAAGGATGCGATCGTTATCGGAGCTGACACCGTGGTAGCCCAGGAAGACAGAATTCTTGGAAAGCCAAAGGATGAGGCCGATGCTTTTCAAATGATACAAATGCTGCAGGGAAATACTCACCAGGTCTACACTGGTGTGACTCTGATCTGTGGAGAAAAGAAGACTTCTTTTTATGAGAAGAGTGATGTGAGTGTGTATCCTATGACGGAAGACGAGATCTGGGAGTATATCCATACGGGAGAGCCGATGGACAAAGCAGGCGCTTATGGAATTCAAGGATATTTTGCAAAATACATTCGGGAAATTCAGGGAGAATACACCACAATTGTAGGACTTCCGGTGGGAAGGCTGTGGCATGAATTAAAGAAGTTCGGTTGAATCCGAGGTCGTGTACCGGGTAACCGAGGACAATCCGACCACGGAAAAGAAAAAACAGGCACAATTCGATGTCAGCTACCGTAGAAGAGGAAAAAAACAAATAAAAATAAGAAAAATTCATCCCTAAATTCGCCAGCTATTGTATCAATTCAGGCAAGTAATTCAATGCAATTTGAAAAATATTAAGACAATAATGCAATTAAAAAGAAAATTGCCTGATTATCTGACAATTCAAGAAAAAAAGGGTATTTACAATTTCAGAAGACAGGTGTATGATAATGCACAAAGGAAATGCAGGAATAAAACTTAATCGACAAAATCGATTACAATGATTCGAAAAACACGTTACAGCGTTTCTAAAACCAAAAGAAAGGATGCAAGTCAGGTTATGGAAAACAGAACAGTACCTGCTCAGTCTCCTGGATTGTACAGAGAAGAATTTGAGCACGATAACTGCGGTATCGGAGCAGTGGTGAACATTAAGGGTATCAAGACCCGGGCAACCGTAGAGAATGCATTAAAGATAGTTGAAAATTTGGAACACAGAGCCGGCAAAGACGCCGAGGGCAAAACAGGTGATGGAGTAGGAATCCTTTTACAGATTTCCCACAAATTCTTCAAAAAGACCTGTGACGCTCTCGGCTTTTCTATTGGAAAAGAACGGGAATACGGTATTGGACAGTTCTTCTTCCCACAGGATGAATTAAAGAGACGCCAGGCCATGAAGATGTTCGAGATTATTCTGGAAAAGAATGGTCTGGAGCTCATTGGATGGCGTGTAGTCCCGACTGTGCCGGAAGTACTGGGACAGAAAGCACTGGATAAGATGCCGTATATTATGCAGGCATTTATTAAAAAACCAGCTGATGTGGAAAAAGGACTGCCATTTGACCGTATACTCTATGTGGCAAGAAGAGAGTTTGAACAGAGTAATGAAAACACCTACGTGGTATCATGTTCCAGCCGTACCATTGTATACAAAGGTATGTTCCTGGTAGGACAGCTGAGGACTTTCTTCAAAGACCTGCAAAGCCCGGACTATGAATCTGCCATTGCAACGGTACATTCCAGATTCAGTACCAATACGAATCCAAGCTGGGAACGTGCACATCCAAACCGTTTTATTGTGCACAATGGTGAAATCAATACCATCCGTGGAAATGCAGATAAGATGCTGGCCAGAGAAGAGACCATGGCTTCCCCATATCTGGAAGAAGACTTCCACAAGATCCTTCCGGTGATCAATGCATCCGGTTCTGACTCTGCCATGCTGGATAATACACTGGAATTCCTGATCATGAGTGGTATGGATATGGCTCTTGCCATGATGATTCTGATTCCGGAACCATGGGCCAACAACATGACCATGTCCCAGAACAAGAGAGATTTCTATCAGTACTACGCAACCATGATGGAGCCGTGGGACGGCCCTGCATCTATCATGTTCAGCGATGGTGATCTGGTAGGTGCGGTTCTGGACCGCAACGGCCTGCGTCCATCCCGTTATTATGTCACCAATGACGGCTACATGATCCTTTCCTCTGAAGTAGGCGTACTGGAGATCCCACCAGAAAAGATCGTGATGAAAGAACGACTTCATCCTGGCAAAATGCTGCTGATCAATACCGTTCAGGGCAGAATCGTAGATGATGAAGAATTAAAAGAATTCTATGCATCCAGACAGCCATACGGCGAATGGCTGGATAACAACCTGGTGGAATTAAAAGATCTGAAGATCCCGAACAAACGTGTTCCGGAATATTCCGCTGAAGAACGGGCCAGACTGCAGAAAGCATTTGGTTATACCTTTGAAGAATACCGTACCTCTATCCGCAACATGGCATTAAACGGAGCAGAGAGCATTGGCGCCATGGGTATTGATACACCACTGGCAGTATTATCTGATCAGCAGCAGCCATTGTTCAACTACTTCAAACAGCTTTTTGCACAGGTAACCAATCCGCCAATTGATGCCATTCGTGAGGAAGTGGTGACATCCACCACTGTATATGTGGGAGAAGACGGAAACCTTCTGGAGGAAAAACCGGAAAACTGCAAAGTATTAAAAGTGAACAACCCGATCCTGACCAACACCGATATGCTGAAAATCAAACATATGAAGGTGGAAGGCTTCAAGGTAGCGGAAGTTCCGATTACCTATTATAAAAGTACCAGTCTGGACCGTGCCATTGACCGTCTGTTCGTAGAAGTGGACAAGGCACACAGAGATGGTGTCAACATTCTGATACTGACAGACCGTGGTGTGGATGAAAACCATGTACCGATTCCATCGCTGCTGGCCGTATCCGCAGTACACCAGTATCTGGTAAAAACCAAGAAACGTACTTCACTGGCCATCATTCTGGAATCCGGTGAACCAAGAGAAGTACATCATTTTGCTACACTGCTGGGCTATGGTGCCTGTGCCATCAATCCATATCTGGCTCAGGATACGATCCATGAACTGATTGACAGCAAGATGCTGGATAAGGATTATTATGCAGCAGTAGATGATTACAATGCAGCAGTGCTTCACGGTATCGTAAAGATTGCATCCAAGATGGGTATTTCCACCATTCAGTCCTACATGGGATCTCAGATCTTTGAAGCCATCGGTATCAGCAAAGAAGTCATTGACCGTTACTTTACGAATACCGTCAGTCGTGTAGGTGGCATCACCATCAAGGACATTGAAAACCAGATCGAGGCGCTTCATAATGAAGCCTTTGATCCGCTGGGACTGACGACCGATCTGACCCTGAACAGCATCGGACGCCACAAGTCCAGAAGTCAGGGAGAGGAACACCGTTACAATCCTCTGACCATTCATTTATTACAGGAATCAACCAGACAGGGCAATTATGCCATGTTTAAAGAATACACCGACCGCGTGAACCGGGAAGAGAGCGGATACCTGCGCAGTCTGATGGATTTCAATTATCCAGAAGAAGGTATCCCGATTGACGAGGTCGAGCCGGTGGAAAATATTGTCACCAGATTTAAGACAGGTGCGATGTCCTATGGCTCCATTTCGCAGGAAGCCCATGAGACACTGGCCATTGCCATGAACCATCTCCATGGCAAATCCAATTCCGGTGAGGGTGGTGAAAGTGATGAACGTCTGGCGACAGCCGGAACTGCAGACGACAGAAGCTCTGCAATCAAACAGGTGGCATCCGGACGATTTGGTGTAACCAGCAAATATCTGACCAGTGCCAAAGAGATTCAGATCAAGATGGCGCAGGGCGCAAAACCAGGTGAAGGTGGTCATCTGCCGGGTGGAAAAGTCTATCCTTGGATTGCCAAGACCAGACATTCTACACCAGGGGTAAGCCTGATTTCCCCACCGCCACACCACGATATTTACTCCATCGAGGATCTGGCACAGCTGATTTATGACCTGAAAAATGCCAATAAGCAGGCAAGAATTTCAGTCAAACTGGTATCGGAAGCAGGTGTAGGTACGGTTGCAGCCGGTGTAGCGAAAGCCGGTGCACAGGTTATCCTGATCTCCGGTTATGACGGAGGTACTGGTGCAGCACCGAGAAGTTCTATCCACAATGCAGGACTTCCATGGGAGCTGGGACTTTCCGAAACACACCAGACACTGATCATGAATGGTCTGAGAAATAAAGTCCGTATCGAGACAGACGGTAAGCTGATGAGCGGTCGTGATGTTGCTATCGCAGCCATTCTGGGTGCAGAGGAATTTGGTTTTGCTACAGCTCCGCTGGTAACCATGGGATGCGTGATGATGCGTGTATGTAATTTGGATACCTGTCCGGTAGGCGTGGCAACACAGAATCCGGAACTGCGCAAGAGATTCAAAGGCAAACCGGAATATGTGGAGAACTTCATGAAATTTATCGCTCAGGATCTGCGTGAATACATGGCAAAACTGGGTGTACACAGTGTGGATGAACTGGTAGGAAGAACCGATCTGCTGAAGAAGGGTAGTGGTTTCTATAAAGAAAAAGCCAGCCGTGTAGACTTAAGCGCGATTCTGGACAACCCATATCTGGGAGAAAAATGTATCTTTGATCCGGAACATGTTTATGATTTCCATCTGGAAAAGACAGCTGATGAGCGCATTCTGATGAAGAAGCTGAAACCGGCTCTGGATAAAAAGCAGAAGAGAAGCATTGAAGTAGATGTGACCAATACCGACCGTGCATTTGGTACGATCTTCGGTTCTGAGATTACAAGAAGATATGATGACACGCTGGAAGAAGATACCTTCACCGTCAAATGTAACGGTGCCGGCGGACAGAGCTTTGGAGCCTTCATTCCAAAGGGACTGACGCTGGAACTGGTAGGAGATTCCAATGACTACTTCGGAAAAGGTCTTTCCGGAGGAAAACTGATTGTTTATCCACCAAAGGGGATTACTTATAAACAGGATGAGAACATCATTATCGGTAACGTAGCTCTCTACGGTGCCACCAGTGGAAAAGCCTATATCAACGGTCTGGCTGGTGAACGTTTCTGTGTTCGTAACTCTGGAGCGACCGCAGTTGTCGAAGGCGTGGGCGATCACGGATGTGAATACATGACCGGAGGACGTGTGGCTGTCATCGGTAAAATTGGCAAGAACTTTGCAGCCGGCATGAGCGGTGGTGTAGCTTACGTGCTGGATGAACACAGTGATATTTATCGTAAGGTAAATAAAGAACTGGTAGCTATCGAGAAGCTGGAAAATAAATATGATGTGGAAGAACTGAAACAGATGATTACTGATCATGTTTCCTACACCAATTCCGTAAAAGGAAAAGAGATCCTGGATCATTTTGATGAGTACCTTCCGAAATTTAAGAAGATTATTCCAAACGACTATAAGAAAATGATGAACACCATTGTACAGATGGAAGAAAAAGGCCTGAACAGTGAGCAGGCACAGATCGAAGCATTCAATGCCATTATGAAAGGAGGAAAATAAGATGGGAAAACCAACCGGATTCATGGAATATGAAAGAGAAACGGCGAAAGCAGAGTCCCCTCTGGAACGAATTAAGCATTTTAATGAGTTCCATACTCCTCTTTCTAAAGAAAAACAGCGCCAGCAGGCAGCAAGATGTATGGCATGTGGTGTACCATTCTGTCAGGCAGGTATGATGATCGGAGGGATGGCCAGCGGCTGTCCTCTGAACAATCTGGTGCCGGAGTGGAACGATCTGCTGTACAACGGATGTTACGAACAGGCTTACGCCAGACTGATGAAGACACACTGTTTCCCGGAATTCACTTCCAGAGTGTGCCCGGCATTGTGTGAGAAAGCATGTACCTGTAACCTGAACGGAGACCCGGTCTCCACCAAAGAAAATGAAAGAACCATTATCGAAAATGCCTTTGCCACAGGGCTGGTAAAGGCTAATCCGCCTAAGGTACGCACCGGCAAGACTGTAGCCGTAGTAGGAAGCGGACCTTCCGGACTGGCAACAGCCATGCAGCTGAATAAGCGAGGACATAAAGTAACTGTATTTGAACGAAATGACCGCATCGGCGGACTTCTCCGCTACGGTATCCCGAATATGAAGCTGGAGAAACAGGTGATTGACCGCCGTGTGAAGCTGATGGAAGAAGAAGGCATCGAATTTGTCACCAATGCCAACATCGGTGTGGATATCACAGCAGAAGAATTACTTCAGAAATATGACCGTGTGGTTCTGTGCTGCGGTGCTTCTAATCCAAGAGATATCAACGCACCGGGCAGAGATGCCAAAGGCATCTACTTTGCCGTAGATTTCCTGAAGGCAACCACCAAGAGCCTGCTGGATTCTAATTTCGAGGATCACAAATATATTGACTGCAAGGGCAAAACGATTATGGTTATCGGTGGCGGTGACACCGGAAATGACTGTGTGGGAACCTCCATCCGACTGGGTGCAAAGAATGTGATCCAGCTGGAAATGATGCCAAAGGCACCGGACGAACGTGCAGCCAACAATCCATGGCCGCAGTGGCCAAGAGTCTGCAAGACAGACTACGGCCAGGAAGAAGCCATTGCCAAATTTGGCCACGATCCTCGTATCTACACCACCACCGTTTCTGAGTTTATCAAGAATAAAAACGGGGAACTGGTACAGGCCAAACTGGTTAAACTCCAGAGCAAAAAAGACGAGAAGAGCGGTCGTATGATGATGGTGCCAATCGAAGGCAGCGAAGAGATCATCGACGTCGATATCGTACTCATTGCAGCAGGATTCCTGGGCTCTCAGAAATACGTCACCGATGCATTCAAAGTCAACATCAACGGACGCACCAATGTAGACACCGCACCTGGCAAATACCAGACCAGCGTACCAAATGTCTTTACCGCAGGAGATATGCACAGAGGACAGTCACTGGTGGTATGGGCTATCCGGGAAGGACGGGAAGCAGCAAAGGCTGTGGACGAGTCACTGATGGGATATACGAATCTGTAGAATCAAGTTTTGTGTTTGACAAATCTGCAGGAATTGCATATAATACACTTAACAAGGCAGCCGGAAAGTGAACGCAACTCACCCGCCCCGGCGAAATATTTATTAAGTTATAAGAATAGTCGTCTGAACTTTACCGGAGAACAGGACGGCTATTTTTCTTTCATATGAATTACATTCAATGAAAGAAAATGCTCCGCAAGGATCGCACTGCGGCAGGATGGAATATGCCGCAAGCGACCTGCCGCAGGCGCAGAATCTCACAAGTGAGATTCTATTACATGTATAAGTCAAAATTGCAACGATGAGCAGAGCAGTAGTAAGTATGATTTGCAATTCTTTGTATGTACTCATAATAATCACCCTTTCTGTAGGCTCAGATCAGATGAGAGCACATCCCCCAGCTACTCGGTTAAGCATATTATATTTTAAAAGGTGCTAAAATATTTGACACGTTTCTGACGTCATAATATAATTTAAAAAAATAATGAAAACGGTATATACTTATACAGATTGAGAAGGAACAGAGATGATAATAGGGATCTGTGATGATGACAAAATATGGGAAAGAAAGGCCAGTTATATCATAGGAGAATACAGAAAAAAGGTATCGCTGGATATCGATATCCAATATTTCCCAGATAGAGAAAGCCTGCTAAATTATGAAGGCGAGCCGATGGAAGCGTTATTTCTTGACATAGAACTTGGGGATGAGAATGGAATCGAACTGGCAGAGGAAGTACATAAAAAATGGTCAGCCTGTCTGATTATATTTTTGACGAATCATCTCAGTTATGCTACGGATGTGTATCGAACGGAACATATCTGGTTTGCGGTAAAAGAGCAGTTTCCGGACAGAGTCGGTGAGATTTTTGATAAAGTACTGCGGTACAGGGAAAAACAGAAAAAACAGATTCCATTTCTTTGTATGAATAAACAGATGATCAGTCTTTCGCCGGATGATATTTATTATCTGGAACGGACAGAGCGCAAGACCAGACTGGTTACAGCCTGGGGAGATTATGAGATCAAAGACCGGCTGGACACTTGTGAAACGTACCTGACCAGGCCGGATTTTTTAAGATGCCATAACAGCTACATTGTGTATTTGCCGAATGTGAAGGAATACAAAAAGGGAATCTTTTCCATGAAAAACGGTGACAGGCTTACTATCAGCAGAGCATATGAGAAAGAGACAAAAGCTGCTTTTACGCGATGGGTGATGAGCCAAATGGAAGGAGCATAATGAGATGTATATTATAGCAGCTTATTTATGGATTGCTCTTTCTGTTCTGCTATTAGCGCGAAAAACAATGCAGCTGGAAAAAGAAGAAGAAAGAAATCGGTTGATACAGTCTTATATGGTTACATTGCAGGGATTTTATCAAACGATACAAGGGCAGATCGATATGACAAGAAAGTTCCGTCATGATCTGGCAAAACATATTCAGACACTGGAGGTATTGATGGCGGAGGAAGATGGAGCAGAACTACAGAAGTATGCGGATGGGCTGAAGCTGGAATATCGAAAAGTAGAAAATAAAGGTGAGAGCGAAAGTGAAGTAGTGAACGCCATTCTATCTATGAAAAGAAAGCAGTGTCAGGAGAAGGGGATTTCGTTGTACCTTAATATAGAAGAAAAGGGATATTCGCTGGTCAGAGATATGGACATGGTAGGAATTCTGGTCAATCTTCTGGACAATGCCATAGAAGAGAATGAGAAAATAGAGTCAGAAGAGCAGCGGGGCATCTGGCTTGATATGAAAGAAGAAGAGCAGGGCGAAGTCTGGCTGCAGATAAAGAATCAAATCCGTCCAGATAAGAAGATCAATTTTCAAACGGAGAAACAGGGAGAGCACGGGATAGGAAGAGGCATTATAGAATATCTGGTAAAACAATATCAGGGTGAAGAAAAAGTAAGTATTGATCAGAAAACATCCGTTTTTTGCGAGACGATTTTGTTGAAATGCAGAATACAGGAGGATGAGAGCAAATGAGCAGTGTAATAGAATGGTTTCTGAGAGATAACCATTGGATCCGAATGGTGCTGCTCAATCTGCCTCTTCAGCTTTTTGCTGTCAAAATCCTGGAACTTCTGGTGGGAAAAATGAAGCATAAAGGCTATATGATTGGTTTTATGCTTGTCAGAACTACACTGCTGTGTTATTTTCAGTCTCTTGGGGATCAGATTTCTGTGTCAGGACATCTGGCAGAAATTGTACTGGGAGCCTTGGGAAGTATAGGTGCATGCCTTCTTTGTATTTATCTGGTTGAGGCAGAACCGGTACGAGTCTTATTTGCAATTGCAATTTCGGAACTGACTGCTATGCCTGTTATGGTATTTTCTATAGTTGTCTTGAACTGGCTGGAAAAACGACCGGAAGGAATGTTTGGCTGGTATCTGACTTTCAGACCAGAGGATCTGCTGGCATGGATCTTTGAAATACTTTTATTCATACCGATTTATGCCATAATGAAAAAAATCCAAATTTTATTCCGAAACTACGAAATCCGCCATACGAGGCTGATCTGGATCATTTATCTGGAATATTTTCTGGTGATGCAGACCTCACAGCTCATCCCGATTGCAACCGAAGATGGAACCAGACGTGGAATGGTGCTTCCGTGCCTTATAGTAGAAGCGGCAGCAACGCTTGGATTAGTTAAAATATTCAGTAATCAAAAAGAAAAGATCCGAACAGAGAGCCAGTTCCTGCAGTTGGAGCTGACCATGATGCAGTCGCAATATCAGGCAATGCAATATCAGAGAAGTCATATCGAAGAGAGCCAGAAACTGATTGACCGGCAGATGCAGGAGATCATGAGGAGAGGTGAACGGGCAGAAAAACAGACCCAGATTACAGAATACCTGAGTGATCTGGAAAAAGCATATCAGAACATTCACGCCGGCATCTATTGCAGGGACTGGAAACTGGACTCTATACTATATGTGGAGACGGAACGGGCACGGCAGCAGGGAATCAAAGTTACCTGCAAGGTACAGAATTATCCGGAAGATCAGGACGAGATGCAGTGCATGGAAAAAGTGATGGTGAAACTCTTTGAGTATGCCATAGCAGAGAATGAGAAGACAGCCGAGCCGGATAAAAAGCAAATCGATGTTCAGATCGACGTCATCGCCAATCAGGCGGTGGTACTGTTCACCTGCCCGGCAGGGAAAAAGATATATGGGCTAAAGAAAAAGATCAATGAATTAACAAAAGAACGGGAAGGAAACACAGAGGTCGAGAAGGTTGAGGGAAGAATGAAGATCTGTGTGACGTTCGCGGAAAAGAATTGGGAGCTCCACTGAAAATAACTGAGCCCCCACCGCGGAATCAGAAAAATCTGATCTGCGGTGGGGGGTTATCATTTACTGAGATATGGAATCATCTGGAGCAATATGAAGTTCATGGATAAGCTGTTCTCGGTAAGATACCAATTTTATTTTCTCATCGTTTGTCAATTGGAGAAGGGTTACAACCGCTTTCTTGATAGATTCTGATTGTTCAGCCATAGCCAGCATCTCCTTCCATGTTGTTGCTTTAAATAAGCATGCCCAGTGATATAATGAGGAATTCTTTACATCATCTGTGACTTTGCTGATATAAGATGAGTCTAACACGTGAAGTGAGAATTTTCCAGTAAATTCATAGCCGGTTTTCCTGTTTTTTAAAGCATATTCATTATAAAAAGCGGCATCTTCCGGTAATGGAGATTTGTACAGGATACCAATATGAATGGAAGGTTTGGTTTGTGAAGAGCTATAAAGTGTGAAATGAAAATATATCTTGTGAACCTGTTTTGATTATGCTACAGTAACTTTGTAGACATCTTTTGTCTGTGACCTGTTTTCGAATACGGAGGTACGATGAAGAAAGAACCACAGTCACAGAACAAAAGAGGAAAGTACACGGACTACGATGCAACGTCTCATGTACGGGATGTGAATGGTCATGAGATCTTCAAAAGTAATCGCCTGACCAGTCAGTTCTTAAGTAATTACACTGGGATTCAGATGCTTTCCGGGGTGAAGCCAGAAGATATTGAAGATGTATCGAAACGATATCAGGCATTTCTCGGAATTGAATTTGAATCGGATACCATCAAGAAAGTGTATTTGCACAAGGCAGACGGTACACTGGATCGGGAGATTTATGTGATTTCACTGATTGAACATAAAAGTGCAGTGGATTATGACGTAGCCATGCAGTTGCTGCGATATATGAGCGTCATATGGCATGATTACAAAACAAAGCAGAATGCGATTAAGAAAGATGCGAACCGGAGAAAATCATTTCGTTATCCATTGATCATTCCGTTTGTATATTATGAAGGAGAAGACAAATGGACGGCAGATTTACATCTGAAGGATCGGATTGAGTTTGCAGAGGAAATGAGTGAGTACATACCGGATTTCAGATATCATGTAGTAAGTGTGCATCAATATACGAATGAGGAACTCAGCGAAAAGGGAGACGAGATGGCTCTCGTGATGCTGATTAATAAGATACAGAATCCGGGTGATTGGGAGAAATTCACAGAAGAAGCAAAAGAATTTGTGAATAAAATATATGAAAAAGCGCCGGAAGAGATAAAAGAGATTATAAAAGAGGGAGTGTTGGGTATTGTTTAGAAGCCATTGTCCCGCGAGGTGTTTTGGCATGTAAATGCCAAAATCCCGAGACATACACGCCAAAATTCCATCGCCAAAGGCGATTTTATTGAATTTTGGATTTGTATCTGTGAAGGTACTGAACAGATACACTGTGGGCATTATTAAAGCAGATGAATGTCCCAAATGAAGAAGCCCGAGAGCTAATGGGTGAGATAGGAGGGCGTGGTATGGGAATCTTATTTGAACATGCAGAAAAGATGGACATACAGGCTGAACGAAGGAATACTGCAAGAGAGAAAGAACGAGCAGATGCTGCAGAAGTGCGGGCGAATACGGCAGAGGAACGAGCAGAGGCAGAAAAACGACGAGCGGATGAAGCAGAGATAGAATTAGCAGAACTGCGTCAAAAACTTGCCAGATTAGAAGCAGAGAAATAAAAAGGTAAAATTTAGAGGCAGAAAACAGCGCAGACAAAAGAAAGACAGCAAAGAAAACGGGGATGGATATCTCCGTTTTCTTTGCAGAACAAACAGAATCTAAAGAGGGTACCATCTATGCCATTTAAAATAGTTCGTAATGATATTACGAAGATGAATACAGAAGCAATTGTTAATACAGCGAATGATTATCCGACTGTTGGAACTGGCTGCGACAGTGCGATTTACAAAGCAGCCGGTTATGAGGAACTTTTGAATTATCGCAGAGAGCATATCGGTTATGCAGAAGAGGGAGAAGTATTTCTTACGCCGGGCTTTCGGCTTCAGGCAAAGTACATTATCCATGCAGTGAGTCCACGTTATAGAGGAGGGGCACAGGGGGAAGCAAAAAAGCTTCGTACCTGTTATCGGAAAAGTCTGCAGCTGGCAAAAGAGAAAGGAATCACATCCATTTCTTTTCCACTGATATCCACCGGTGGCTTTGGTTACCCCAAAGAAGAAGGAATCAGGATTGCAGCAGATGAGATCTATGCCTTTCTCCTTGAAAATGAGATGGAGATCTATCTGGTTGTGTTTGATGGAAAGGCGACGCATCTTGGAGAAAAGATTTATCCGGATCTGGAAGCCTACATTGATTACAATTATGTGGAAGAGGCCAGAAAAGAAGAATATGGTGACGAGAGAAGAAATTGTGAGACACAGCGAAGATTAAACAGGCTCCCATTTTTCGAAGCAGCACAGAAAGCAGAAAAAACATCAAAGAAATCTAGTGGATTAGAAGATGTATGCGAATATGAATCCACCATGCTTTCAGATTTTGAGACGGTGCATGAAAGCAGGCTGGAAGAGAGAATGAGGCATATGTCGGATACATTTTCAGAATATCTGATGTATTTGATTCAGGAAAGAAACATGGAAAATGCAGAGGTCTGGAAACGAGCGATTGTTGACCGGAAGGTATTCTCAAAGATCAAGAACAATGCCAGTTATCATCCGAATAAGCTGACAGCATTATGTTTGTGCGTAGGCGCAAAACTAAATATGGACGAGACCAGGGATCTGCTTGCCAGAGCAGGGTATGCGCTGTCGCCCTGTGACAAAACGGATATTATTTTTTCTTATTTTATTGAAAATGAAATATACGATATGATTGAACTGGATATTCAGCTGGAAGAACATGGATTGCCATGCATCATTTCATAGAGTCGTTTGGAGAGCGACAGGTCTGAAAAATTTTTTGTGTATAATGAGTCCATCAAAAGAAAACACGATTTAGTGATTATTGTGAAGGAGGACGAGATTATGCGTAAAGGATTAACAGAAGTAGTTTTAATTTTAGACAGAAGCGGTTCCATGAGAGGGCTTGAAGAAGATACGATTGGTGGTTTCAATTCCATGATTGAGAAACAGCGAAAGGAAGAGGGAGAGGCATATATTTCCACAGTACTGTTTGATGATAAGACCGAAATCCTTTATGACAGAGTACCTGTTGAGAAAGTGGAACCAATGAATGAAAAACAGTATTATGTGAGAGGCTGCACAGCACTTCTGGATGCGATTGGAGGCGCAATTCATCATATTGCAAATGTACATAAGCATTCCAGAGAAGAAGACAGACCGGAGAAGACCTTGTTTATCATTACCACGGATGGGATGGAAAATGCCAGCCATAACTATACCTGTCATAAAGTGAAGAAGATGGTGGAAAAGGAAAAAGAAAAATATGGCTGGGAGTTTTTGTTTCTAGGGGCGAATATAGATGCAATTAAAACAGCAGACAGATTCGGGATTGGAGCAGACAGAGCAATGAATTATCAGTGTGACAGAGAAGGAACTCAGCTGAATTTTCAGGTACTTTCCACGACCATATCAGCGTTTCGCAAATCCAGAAGTAAAAGTGAAATGGATGAGGCACTATTTTCCGGTTGTGCGCCAATTAGAGAAGACTATGAAAAACGTCATAAAGATGCAAAGAGGGGCGAAGAGGATGAAGACGAATATCTGGCTTAATGGAATGATGGGACTTGTTGTAGGAGATGCCCTTGGAGTTCCGGTGCAGTTTATGGATGTTTAGTATTTGCGTTTGAAACGAAAATGAAACGAAAAAAAATACGTTGCATTTTCGTGGCATGAATGATACGATAAAAGAAACGTATTTGGAGTGAAAAATGAAAGAAAGTAAATGTTTGGAATTTAAGAGTGCAATCACAAATTCATTTTTAAAAACAGTTAGTGCGTATAGTAATTTTGGAGATGGGGAAATATTATTCGGTGTGAATGATGATGGGTCAGTGTGTGGAATAGATAACCTTGAACAGGTATGTTTAGATATAGAAAATAAAATAAATGACAGCATTACCCCAAAACCAGATTTTGAAATAGAGATAGATGAGATCAAACAGACAATCAGACTGATGGTTTATGAAGGACAGTACAAGCCTTATTTATATAAAGGGAAAGCGTATAGAAGAAGCGACACAGCTTCCATTGAAGTAGATCAGGCAGAATTGAAGGAGCTGGTTTTACTGGGAAGTAATTTATATTTTGAAGAACTGCCCTATGGAAAAGATAATTTGACTTTTCAGGAACTGACAGATAAATTGATGGAGAAGTTAAATCTCAATGCTGTCTCGGAAGACATATTACGTACCCTTGGGCTTTTTACGAAAAACAAAAAGTATAATAATGCCGCTGCATTACTGGCAGACGAAAATAGTTTTTATGGGATAGATATTGCCCGATTTGGAAATTCCATAAATGAAATAAGGGATAGAGAAACGATAGCAGGAACTTCTATATTAAAACAATACGATGCAGCAATTGATATGATAAAAAGATATTATCAATATGAAGAAATATCTGAAATAGAACGAAAGAAAGTGGATTTGATTCCTGAGACTGCTTATCGTGAGGCTATTGCGAATGCTCTAATTCATCGTGACTGGAGTATGAATGCACATATTCGAATATCTTTATTTTCAGACAAAATAGAAATTAAATCTCCAGGGGGACTGCCAAGAGGTATAACAGCAGAAGAATATGTAAATGGAGATATTTCCTGCCTGCGAAATCCTATACTTGGGAATATATTTTTCAGAATGCATTATATTGAAATGTTCGGAACAGGGGTAAGGCGTATTTTATTAGCGTATAACAATGCAAAAGTAAAGCCGAAGTTTGAAATTACAGATCATGTAATAAGCGTAACATTACCTGTGATAACGAACCAGTATCATGTTACAGGTGATGAAGCCAGAGTAATAGCTGCGTTGGAAAATGGGGAACAGTTATCAAGCAGCGAGATTGCGAAAGCAACTGGCTACACGAAATCAAAGGTGCTAAGGCTGATCGATCACTTAAAAGAAAAAGATTATATCAGGGTAACTGGTAAAGGAAGAGGAACAAGATATGGTCTGTAAATTATTTGTGATGTAAGGATTGGACAAGGAAAGGCGAAAATGGGAAGGAGACCGGCGATGAATAAGAAATGGAAATCATTTCAGAAACTGACAGAAAAATGTTATGAGAATATGATCGGAGCGGAAGAAGATGTTTCCTGCTGGCAGAATGGATTTGAGTTATTGAAAGAGCTTGTTCTGGAAGAAAGAAAAAGAGATCCTCAGTTTGCACCGGAACTGGAGCTCCTGGATGATGCGACCGATTATCGGTTTGACATAGAAGGATGGCTGGAGGACTGCCTGGATGAGATGGATATGAGAGAAGATCATGCAGCGCTTCTGAGAATGTGCGATGATCTGCTAAAGTTATTTACCTGGTCAGAATATACCGGATCCGATCTGAAATTCCGCAAGGTCGGGGCATTAAATGCTCTGGGAAAAGTACAGAAAGCGGCAGAATTCTGTGACAAATGGATAGAAAAAGAGTCGGAGAATATCGTAGCAGCTACCGCAGGTGTTTACGTATATATGAAGAACAGTGAACAGGATAAAGCCAGAGAGTTAATAGAGAAATTCATACCAGACGGAATGATCTGCTGTGATGACAATGATATTATGTTTACAGCAGCGTCCAGATTTTATGAAAAAGTTGGAGATACGAAGAAACACAAACAGATGGAAGAAGCATTAGAAGCGTATGATCAGAAGCTGGAAGCGTATTTTTCAGAATACGCGGATATGGATGATGATGAAATGTTATGGAATGAAGAAGATCTTCCATTTTGCTAGAAAATAATGAAAGAGAAGAACTGAAAAAATATAAAAAGTGTTGCGGAAAGAATGTGTAAGAGTACAATGGAAAAAAGATTTACCATCTACATATTGATACTGACCGGTATAGTTCTAGGAATATCCCGCTCATCGGTGCGGGCAACGGACTCAGAAACCCCGGTATTTATCGCATCTGAGATCACAGAGGGGAGCGAAGTCTATAACCGCATCAATGGAAAGTCATATCAGGAAAACGAGAATATTTCTTTGGAGGATCTCCGTTATCTGCAAATATCTCACTATGATTTTGACCACAAAATACAGACCGGGGAATTGATTGTGAATGCAGAACTGGCTGATGAAGTTCTGGAGATTTTTCAGGAGCTGTATGATGCGGAGTATGAGATTGCATCTATGCACCTGATTGACGATTACTGGGTGAATGAGGATCCGGATCAGGCAGATACGAATTCTATCGATCACAATAATACCTCTGCTTTCTGCTATCGTGTAGTGACAGGAGGAGGGAATCTTTCCAGACATGCCTATGGCTGTGCCATCGACATTAATCCACAGCAGAATCCATATCTGACACTGCAAGAAGATGGAACCTATGACTGTGATCATGAAAATGCACAGGAATATATGGATCGATCACTGGAGGATGCACACGAGATCAAAGAAGGCGATGTCTGCTGGCAGGCATTTACCGATCATGGCTTTACCTGGGGCGGAAGCTGGACGAATCCCAAAGATTATCAGCATTTTGAAAAAAGATTGGACTAATAGATAGAAAAACACTCCTGTGTGATTGGATCATAGAGAATCGAATCAGCAGGAGTGTTGCTGTTTTATGATTTATTTTTCAAAATATTCGGCCACATCTTTCAGATACTGGATAATCGGCAGATGCTGTGGACAGACGCCTTCACACTGGCCACATTCCAGACAGTCGCTGGCTTTTCCAAAAGTCTGAGTCAGACGCTGATAATATTCGCCCTGTGGTTTCCAGCCTTTTTCGGCAGTTTCCTGTTTATCTGCGTTGTACAGCGAGAAGTATTTTGGAATAGCGATATTCTGTGGACAGCCATCGGTGCAGTAGGAGCATCCGGTACATGGAATCGTGATGCTGGAATTGATCATGTCTACTGCATTTTTTACGATCTGAAGTTCTTCTTCGTTCATTGGCTGGAAGTCCTTCATGTAGCTCATATTGTCCATCAGCTGTGCCATGTTGCTCATGCCGCTTAAGACCATTTTGACATTTGGCTGGCTGGCAGCAAAACGGATGGCCCAAGATGGCACAGACATATCCGGGTGGTATGCCTTGAAAGCAGCTTCTGCATTTTCCGGAACTTTTGCCAGAGTACCGCCCTTTACCGGCTCCATAACGATGACTGGCTTGCCATGTCTGGCAGCTACTTCATAACATTTACGGGACTGAATGCCCACGCTGTCCCAATCCAGATAATTTAACTGAAGCTGTACGAATTCCATTTCCGGATGGGCGGTGAGGACTTTATCTAGAACTTCTGCATTATCGTGGAAGGAGAATCCCATATGTTTAACCAGTCCCTGTGCTTTTTTCTCGGCCAGCCAGTGGAAACAGTCCAGTTTTTCATAAATTTCATAGTGATCTACACCCATATCGTGAAGCAGATAATAGTCAAAATAGGTAACACCGGTTTTCTTCATCTGCTCTTCAAAGATCTTGTCACGATCTTCCTTTTCCTTCAAAAATCCGGCATGGAGCTTGGTAGCCAGAGTGTAGCTGTCACGAGGATGACGGTCTACCAGAGCCTCTTTTGTTGCATTTTCACTTTTGAATCCGCAATACATCCATGCAGTATCAAAATAAGTAAATCCATTTTCCAGAAAAGCATCTACCATTTGTTTGGTCTGCTCTATATCAATACTGGCTGCATCGTTGGCATCCAGAAGCGGCAGACGCATCAGGCCAAATCCCAGTTTTTTCTTACTTGTAAAAATATCCATGAGTAGAATTCCTCCCGTTTTTTCTTACTATTTTATCACTGATCAGAGAAAAGAAAAAGAGACAATGATTGTAGAGTCAGGTTTTTTTGTGTATACTCAAATGGAAGGCAACGGCAGCTTTGACAGACAATGGATCACTGCAGAGAATAAAAGAAGAAAAGGAATACCATATGAAAAGCAGGATTTTTTCAGATAAATTTTTTAACAGTCAGTTGTGGAAGCTGGCAGTACCGATTATGATTCAGAGCCTGATGCTGGCATCGGTGGCTGCGGCTGATGCGTTTATGCTGGGCGGTGTTGATCAGAATTCTATGTCAGCAGTGTCTCTGGCATCTCAGATTCAGTTTATTCAAAATATGATTATTTCATCTGTTACGGCAGCGGTCTCAATTTTGGGAGCACAGTATTGGGGAAAAAAAGATAAAAAGACCATTGGCAGAATTTTTTGCCTGAGTGTAAGGTTCTGTTTTTTGTCATCGTTTGTATTTTTCCTGGGCTGTATATGTGTACCGGAACGTCTGATGGTGTTGTTTACGAATGAACCGGAACTGATTGCCATTGGAGCAGATTATCTCAGGATTGCAGGCTGGTCTTATCTGCTGACAGGAATTTCCCAGTGTTATCTTGTGATACTGAAAGTGACAGACCATACGGCAGATGCTGCAAAAATCAGTTCCGCAGCTGTGGTGCTTAATATTATTCTGAACTGGATTTTGATATTCGGAGGCTTCAGAATAACTGCAATGGGAGTGCAGGGGGCGGCATTGGCTACGTTGATTGCCCGTGTGACAGAACTGGCATGCTGTGTTTGTCTGTCGTTCCGAAAAGGGTATATTCGTCTGAATCTGGCAGGATTATGGAAAGCCTATCCGGTCCTTACAGGAGATTTTGTGCGCTGCCTGTTACCGATGATTGGCGCAGCTCTGCTCTGGGGCGTGGGATTTACTTCTTATACGGCTTTTATGGGACATATGGGAACAGATGCGGCAGCAGCCAATTCGATAGCATCTGTAGTGCGTGACCTGGTGTGCTGTATGTGTAATGGATTGGCAAGCGGTGGCGGGATTCTGGTGGGAAATGAACTGGGTGCAGGCAACCTTTCCACAGGAAGAGAATATGGAGACCGCCTGATGAAGCTGTCATTTGTGTGCGGTCTGCTGTCTACTGCGATTATGTTTGCGGTGACACCACTTCTGATTCATGTAGTAAAGCTGACGGCTCAGGCCAGATATCATCTGATTGGGATGATGTGTATTATGGCAGTTTATATGATTGGAAGAACAGTGAATACCATTGTAATCAATGGGATTTTTGCGGCAGGAGGAGACACCCTGTTTGATATGTACAGCCTGGTAGTGACCATGTGGATGATTGCGGTTCCGCTGGCGGCACTGGGAGCCTTTGTATTTCACTGGCCGGTGGAGGTGGTGTATGCCTGTACCTGTCTGGATGAAGTGGGAAAGATTCCGTGGGTCATCTATCATTATAAAAAATATAAATGGGTGAAGGACCTGACACGAGAAATAATATAAAATGAGAGAGGAACAGATATGTACAGTGAGATATTCAGTAAAGTATATGATGCATTTGGATGGAATTATTATCCGGAAAGTTTTGCACAATTACTGTTGAAATGGATAGAAGAAAAGGGGATAACTGTTAAAAATATGTTGGATCTGGGATGTGGAACCGGTGTACTTTGCAGCATTATGCAGGAGCATGGTATAGAGACACATGGGATGGATCTTTCTCATGGAATGATTGCCATGGCAAGAGAAAAATATCCCCAGATTCGTTTTGAACAGGGAAATATGATCACCTGGAAACCGGAAAAATCATATGATCTGGTAACAAGTACCTGTGATGCCCTGAATCACATCCTGGAGCCGGAAGAGGTAAAAGCAGTATTTCAAAATGTATACTCTTATGTGAATCCGGGCGGTTATTTTCTCTTTGATCTTCTTCGTGAGGGAGAAGCAGAGGAATGTGAACCGGTGGAGCTGGGAGAACTGGAAGGAAAAAGACTGCAGTTTCAGATCCGTCATCCACAGGAAGGCTTTGTAACTCTTCAGACGGATTTATATGAGGGAGAGCAGATGGTTAATACGGAAAAAATTCAGGAACGGATTTATTCGTCAGAGTGGATAATGGAAGAGTTAAAGAGAGCCGGATTTTCCGACGTAACATGTACAGATCAGTTACTGGAAGGGCATGAGGAACATGCCGCGACCTGGTTTGTGATCGCAAAGAAATAATTTATAAGAAGCCAATGGGGACGGAGTAAATGGCCTGTCCCTACTGGCTTTTTTTAATTAAATAACATACTTATATTTTGTATCTGCATACATTGTAAAAACAACATCTCTGGAGGCTTATCCGTGAAAGATTATATTGAGGAACGGGCAGTGGAGATTGGCACTTACATTGTAGAGACAAATGCGACAGTACGCCAGACGGCAAAAAAGTTCGGAGTGAGCAAGTCTACGGTACATAAGGATATCACAGAACGACTTCCACAGGTCAACCATGCGCTTGCACTTTGTGCGAGAAAGGTGCTGGATGTGAATAAGTCAGAGCGGCATATTCGTGGGGGACTGGCTACCAGAGAGAAGTATCTGCATCGACAGATCTGAGAAAGTATGATAAAATGACTCCATTCGTGAAGAAACGTGGAGGAAGAAAGATGTATCAGATTGTACTATTTGATTTAGATGGAACACTGACAGATTCAGGACTGGGTATCACCAATGCAGTGGCATATGCGTTAGATAAATTTGGAATACAGGTAAAGGATCATTCAGAACTGAATGTGTTTGTAGGACCGCCACTGAAAGATTCCTTTTCCAGATATTATGGATTTACGCCTGAGGAATGCGAAAAAGGTGTGATATATTACAGAGAATATTATCAGGACAGGGGACTTTTTGAAAATGAAGTCTATCCGGGAATTCCAGAGCTTTTGAAATACTTAAAAGAAACCGGAAGAAAAGTGGTACTGGCTACTTCTAAGCCGGAACCATTTACCAGACGCATTATGGAACATTTTCAGTTAGATCAGTATTTTGATCTGATCGCTGGTGCCAGTATGGACGAGAAGCGGGTCGAAAAAGCAGATGTGATCCGTTATGCACTGGAAAAGTCAGGCATTACAGATGTGACAAATGCTGTGATGGTCGGTGACAGGGAATATGATATTCTGGGAGCAAAAGAAAACGGACTGGATTCGATTGGTGTGCTCTATGGGTATGGTAGCAGAGCAGAGCTGGAAGCAGCCGGAGCCGGACAGATCGCAGAGACGGTGGAAGAACTGAAAAAAATATTTCTGTAAAAAGGTCAGGGTTTTCCTGATGTGAAGGCAGGAGTGGGGGACGGGAAAAAGCTACTTTTTTCCGTCCCCCACTGAGTTTAATTCTGCATATGAATCTGTTCGTTACTGAGCATCGGATAACGGATCAGTGTATCACTGTCCAGATTTTCACGATACATGTTCACACCGGAGATCTGATGATTTTCGTATGTGGTATAATAGTAGATTCCTGTGTCCGCGCTACAGCAGGAAGTATAGAGGGTAATTTCATATTTACCTTCGGCTACTTCGCAGCAGCCACGCTGCTGATCGACAGAACCTAAAATGTGGAAGAACTGGCTGACACTTTCACTTTCAGAATCTCCGGAACGGGAATTCATTTTTGTAAATGCTACACGAACAAAACGGGAAGCAGAGGAAAGATCTCCCGGAAGACCCAGTGCACCCATTCCACGGCTGTAGGTCTGCAGATTCAGATCCGGCGAAAAGTGATTTTCCGGCTGCTTTGCTGACAAATGCATAAAATCATTCAAGTGAAACAGTTGTTTATCAAACGGTGGATTATTTGTCAGAACTCCTACAGAGTTCTCATAGATATGCATCCCATCAGCCATGCATTCTATGGTGAGAGCACCTGTTTTATCTGCAATCATCCAGTGAAGCTGAGCGGTAGGAAGCTCAGGGCTGAATGAAGTGCCGGTCAGGTTCATACGGGTTAAAAGCTCACGGGCTTCAGCAAGAGAAGCTGCCTGAGATAAGATCCATGGGATAAATTCAAACTGGGCTACATTATCACGGGAGTCGGACAATTCCTGAAAAACTGCATTGCCGACAAAATTCAGTCCGGCCATGCACAGACCTTTTTCATTCATTGCATCGTAGTAGAGCGGATAGTCGCCTGCCACATGTGCCGTTCCGATCATGGCATAATGTGAGATCACATCGCCCATATGGCGAAAATGAAACGGATAGTTTCTCGGTGTTATGGTGACCTCATCACCGTAAGAAAATTCATAATCCAGTGTTCTTCCCATATAGAATCCCTTTGTCTGATAAGTTGCTGCTGTACACATAATCATCATCTCCTGTAAATATTGTCAGATAAAACGATATTCTGAACCAGAAGGGACAGGAAAAAAGCCACTTTTCTCCGTCCCCAATGGCTGTTTTTTATTGTTTCACAATATAGCCATTTTAAACCAGAAGAAGATGATAGTAAAATGAAATATTTATAAAATTTGTGCTTCTTACTTAATAATACGAAAACTTACTTCTATTTCTATCACAGATAGAAAAAATGTGGTATACTTTTATCGATATTGCCATTGAGAAGTACAATGTATGGCGCAATGAGAAGAATGCAAAGAGGGGAGAGAGCAGTATGAATAAAAAGTGGAAAATGATGATTCTGATGGGGCTGGCGGCAACTGGAATGATGGTTTCAGCAGTTTCGGCAGAGGGATCTTATAAGATCGGAATCTGCCAGCTGACACAGCATGAGGCACTGGAAGAGGCAACGAAAGGCTTTCAGGACTATGTCTCAGAGAAGCTGGGAGATCAGGTGACTTTTGATGTGCAGAATGCATCCGGTGAATTGTCGAATTGTGTGACGGTAATCAATGCATTTGTTTCCGAAGATGTGGATCTGATACTGGCGAATTCTACACCGGTACTGCAGGCAGCGGCATCTGCAACGGATAGTATTCCGGTTCTTGGAACATCGGTTACAGACTATCCGGCTGCACTGGATCTGGAGAAATGGAACGGTGTGACAGGAACGAATGTATCTGGAACTTCTGACTGTGCACCACTTCAGCAGCAGGCGGAGATGCTTATGGAGTTGATTCCGGATGCAAAAGAGATTGGCATTTTGTATTGTTCCGCAGAGCCGAATTCCAGATATCAGACAGATATCATTGAGTCCAGTTTGGAAGAACTTGGCTGTACGGCGGAAGTGAAGGAGTACACTTTTACCGGAACAGATGATATTGCATCCGTTACTACGACAGCGGCAGAAAACTGTGATGTGATCTACATTCCGACTGACAATACGGCAGCAAGTAATGCTGAGCTGATTAATAACATCTGTGAACCGGCAGAAGTACCGGTCATTTGTGGAGAAAAAGGTGTCTGTGAAGGATGTGGAATCGCCACACTCACCATTGACTATTATGAACTTGGTCAGATTACCGGTGAGATGGCTGTAGACATATTGGAAAATGGAGCAGATGTTTCGCAGATGGCGGTTCGTCAGGCGGAACAGGTAAAGAAATGCTACGTGCCGGAGCGGTGTGAAAAACTGGGCATCAGTATTCCGGATGATTACGAAGAACTGTAAGATGGAGGAAGTGAATGGTTAAATTAATTGAAGGAGTCTACTCCTTTTTATGGGGGGATCTCCTGCGTATTCCCATTGGAGGGGGTACTATAGGAATTTCACTGCTGGTCATTTTGTTGATTCCGGCAGGAATTTATTTTACGATCAGAACCAGATGTCTGCCGATCCGGTTATTCCCGGATATGATCCAGGCACTGGGGGAGAAGAATAAGACAAAAGGGAGTCTGTCATCCTGGCAGACTCTGGTTGTGTCTACAGCCACCAGAGTGGGTATGGGAAATCTGGTTGGGGTAGTAGCGGCTATTTCAGCCGGAGGTGCAGGTGCGGTATTCTGGATGTGGGTGACTGCAATTCTGGGCTCGTCTACTGCATTTGTGGAAGCTACGCTGGCACAGATGTACAAGGAGAAGGATCCATTATACGGAGGATATAGGGGCGGCCCGGCTTACTATATCCATAGCCTGGCAGAACGCATTCATAAGAAAAAAATGCGCTATTCTGTGATTGCGGTACTGTTTGCGCTGTCCGGTCTGATCTGCTGGTTCGGTATCAGCCAGGTAATCAGTAATTCTGTAAGCTCTGCATTTTATAATGCATTTCAGATACCGACCATTGTCACTACAGTGGCGCTGGTAGTGCTGGCAGCGATGATTGTACTTCGAAAAAATGCAACGGTGAAGGTACTGGATATCATGGTTCCGGTAATGGCAGTGTGTTATTTTGTGATTACACTTGTGATCATCTGCCTGAATATCACAGAGTTGCCAACGGTGTTCAAGCACATCTTTCAGGAAGCTTTTGGTGTACGACAGGCTGTAGCTGGTGGATTTGGAACGGTTCTGATGAATGGAGTCAAGAGAGGGCTGTTTTCCAATGAAGCAGGTTCTGGCTCTGCACCATGCGCAGCAGCAGCAGCGGAATCTTCCGATCCGGTCAAGATAGGTCTGGTGCAGGCTCTGGGTGTGTTTATTGATACCATTGTGATCTGCAGCTGCACGGCCATGCTGATGCTGCTGGTTCCGGAGAATGTATCGGCAGGTTTACAGGGAATGGATCTGTTGCAATGTGCCATGAACTATCATCTGGGAAGCTTTGGCGTGATTTTCATCGCCATTACCCTGGCATTATTCAGCTTTTCCACATTTATTGGAATTTTATTCTATGCCAGATCCAATGTCTCTTATTTATTCGGAGATAAGTGGGGTTGGCAGACGGGCTACAAAGTTCTGGCATTGGTGATGCTGTTCATTGGTGGAATCCAGACCTATACTGTAGTATGGGATCTGGGAGATGTGGGCATTGGTCTGATGACCATATTTAACCTGATAGCGCTTTATCCTTTATCAAAGGAAGCCATTTGGGGCTTAAGGGAATATGAACAGAAAAAGAGAGGAAAGAGATGAAAAGAGAGGGATTTAAGTCAAGACTGGGATTTATACTGGTCAGTGCAGGATGTGCGATTGGAATTGGAAATGTATGGCGTTTTCCGTATGTAGTCGGACAAAATGGAGGAGGATTATTCGTACTGTTGTATCTGATCTTCCTGTTTATCATGGGAGTGCCGGTACTGACCATGGAACTGGCTGTTGGACGAGGCAGCCGCAAGAGCGCTGTACTGGCCTATAAGACACTGGAAAAACCGGGAAGCAAATGGCATATCCATGGATGGTTCTGTATGCTGGGCTGTTATATGCTGATGATGTATTACACAACGGTATCCGGATGGATGCTCAGCTATTTCTTCAAATTTGCAGCAGGTGTGTTCCCGGCAGGCATGAGTGCAGATGCAGTAGGCGGCGTATTTAGCAATCTGCTGGCTTCCCCGATGGAGATGGCAGGCTGGATGGCCGTGACAGTGATCCTTGGATTTGTAGTCTGCAGTCAGGGGCTTCAGAATGGTATTGAAAAGATCAGTAAGATCATGATGATGGTACTTCTGGTACTAATTCAGGTGCTGGCGGTACACAGCGGTATGCTTCCAGGAGCAAAAGAGGGAATCAGTTTTTATCTGGTACCAAGCCTGGATAAAGTCAGAGAAGTAGGATTTGGCAAAGTCATTACGTCGGCTATGAATCAGTCCTTCTTTACCTTAAGCCTTGGTATTGCAGCGATGGAGATCTTTGGAAGTTATATGGGAAAAGAGCACTCTCTTCCAGGCGAAGCAGTACGGATCAGTTTGCTGGATACTTTTGTAGCGATTATGGCGGGACTGATTATCTTTCCGGCATGTTTCTCCTTTGGAGTGCAGCCGGATGCAGGACCATCCCTGATCTTTGTGACTCTGCCGAATGTATTTGTCAATATGGCAGGTGGAAGAATCTGGGGAACCTTATTCTTCCTGTTTATGACCTTTGCAAGTTTTTCAACTGTTATGGCGGTATTTGAAAATATTATTTCCTTCTGGGTAGATATGTTTGGCATGGAGAGAAAGAAAGCGGTATGGATCAATGGAGTGATTATCCTGATTGCCAGTCTGCCATGTGTATTCGGTTATAATATCTGGAGTGATCTGCATCTGATCGGAGGCAGAGATGTGCTGGATTCCGAAGACTTTATTGTAAGTAATCTGCTGCTGCCGATCGGTTCGCTGATCTATCTGTTATTCTGTGTGACAAAATACGGATGGGGATTTGATAATTACATGAAAGAATGTAACGATGGGGAAGGACTGAAGTTTGGCAAGTTCTTAAAACCATATTTCCAGTTTATATTGCCGGTGTTGATATTGATTCTGGTGATTCAGGGACTGATGTAAGCAGTTTTGCAGAGGCAGGCTGTATGAAGAACCGATGATAGTGGAAAAGGAAAATAGAAACATGGAGAAAGAACAGTATACACATGTGAGACATGAATTTGATCCGGTATTTGACAGTACATCCCGGATACTCATTCTGGGAACCCTGCCATCTGTGAAATCCCGTGAACAGAACTTTTACTATGGACATCCCCAGAACCGGTTCTGGAAACTGCTTGCCCGGATCTGCGAAAGTAAAAAAGTGCCGGAAACCATAGAAGAAAAGAAAGCGTTTTTACTGGCTCATCATATCGCAGTCTGGGACGTAATTGCAGAGTGTGATATCATTGGTTCCAGTGACAGTTCGATCAAAAATGTGGTGCCGGCAGACCTGAATCAGATTCTGGAGCATGCACCGATTCAGCAAATCTATGGAAATGGTGGCAAAGCCTATGAACTATATCAGAAGTACTCTTATCCACAGATACAGCGAAAAATGATTAAGCTGCCATCTACCAGTCCGGCAAATGCGGCCTGGCAAATGGAGCGGCTGGCGGAAGAATGGGGACAGATACGGAAGATACTTTATAAAATATAGAAGATGAATAAGAGAAAGTCATGAATATCGGCGAGATGTTCATGGCTTTTTGAATTAGCTCTTGCAATTACAGAAAATATGTGAAACTATGATAGCATAGAGGAAAAATAATTAGAGTGGTAGAAAGGGGAAAGGAACATGAAAAAAGCAAAAATTCCGGAAACGGAATTGCTGTTTTCAAATAAGCAGTTAAAGAAGCTGATTTTTCCACTGGTAATCGAACAGCTTCTAACGGTCATGGTTGGTATGGCGGACAGTCTAATGGTAGCCAGTGTAGGAGAGGCAGCAGTGTCGGGGGTATCATTGGTAGATACCGTGATGGTACTGTTGATCAATATTTTCGCAGCACTGGCGACCGGAGGCGCAGTTGCGGCAGGACATTATATCGGTCAGAAGAATGAAGAAAAAGCAAGCAAGGCAGCTGATCAGCTGGTTTTGTTCATACTGGTCTCATCTCTTGTCATTATGGGATGTGTTTATCTGTGTCAGAACCTGATCCTTGGCAAGGTATTTGGAAAAATCGAACCGGATGTTATGGCAAATGCCAGAACCTATCTGCTGATCGTGTCTGCATCGATTCCATTTATTGCATTGTATAATGGAGGCGCAGCTATTTTCCGTGCAACGGGCAATTCCAAGATTGCCATGATTACTTCTCTCATTATGAATGCCATAAATATCACCGGAAATGGGATTCTGATCTATGGACTGAAAATGGGAGTAGCGGGTGCAGCAATTCCAACTCTGGTTTCCAGAATGATTGCAGCGCTGATCATGATCCTGTTGCTGCGCAGACAGAATCAGCCGGTACATATGTCCAAAAAGATACAGTGGCATTTTGACGGACCACTGATTCGAAAGATTCTTCATGTGGGCGTTCCAAATGGACTGGAAAATGGGATGTTCCAGCTGGGAAAAATTCTGGTGCTCAGCCTGGTATCGACCTTTGGCACGGCATCCATTGCAGCCAATGCAGTATCCAATACCATTGCGATGTTCCAGATCCTTCCTGGAATGGCCATCAACTTTGCTATTTTGACTGTGGCAGCCCAGTGTGTGGGGGCAAACCGATATGATCAGGTACGCTACTATACGGTGAAGCTTTTAAAACTGGTATATCTCTGTATGATAGGAGTAAGTATTGCGTTGTATTGCTTACTGCCAATGATATTAAAAGTTTACAATCTGTCAGATGTAACTTCTGAGATGACCAGACAGATCATTATTTATCATGACCTCTGCGCAATCCTGATCTGGCCATTATCCTTCTCCATACCGAATACTCTGCGTGCAGCGAATGACGTGAAAGCCACTATGTGGATTGCCATTGCTTCTATGTGGATCTTCCGCATTGCATTCAGCTATGTGTTAGGAGAATGGCTGCATATGGGAGTGTTCGGTATCTGGGTAGCTATGACCATTGACTGGGCATTCCGGGCGCTCTGTTATGTGATCCGGTATCGAAGGGGAAAATGGGAACAGATGACAGTGTGAGAAATCACAAAAAATAGGCATTGTAAAAAACGGTATGCTATCTTATAATAAAAAAAGATTTGAGAGAACAGGAGGGAATATCTTGCAGAGAGAAAATGTCATTGTATTAGACTTTGGCGGACAGTATAATCAGCTGGTTGCCAGACGAGTACGTGAATGCAACGTGTATTGTGAGATTTATTCTTACAAGACAGATATTGAAAAAATCAAAGCCATGAATCCGAAGGGAATTATCCTGACCGGTGGCCCGAACAGCTGCTATGAACCGGATTCACCAACTTACACAAAGGAATTGTTTGAACTGGGCATCCCGGTATTGGGACTGTGCTACGGCGCACAGCTGATGCAGCATATCCTTGGCGGAAAGGTAGAACGTGCCGAGGTACGTGAATATGGAAAGACCGAAGTCTTTGTAGATACCACATCCCGCCTGTTTGGAGACGTATCTCCATCTACCATCTGCTGGATGAGTCATTTTGACTATATTTCTAAAATTGCACCAGGATTTAAGATCACAGCTCACACAGCAGACTGTCCGGTAGCAGCAGCAGAAAATGAAGAGAAACACCTCTATGCGATCCAGTTCCATCCGGAAGTACTTCATACACAGGAAGGAACTAAGATGCTGTACAACTTCGTACGTGGAGTCTGTGGATGTGCAGGAGACTGGAGAATGGATTCTTTCGTAGAGAGTTCGGTAAAAGCCATCCGTGAAAAGGTCGGAGACGGAAAAGTACTTCTGGCATTATCCGGTGGTGTGGATTCCTCCGTGGCAGCAGGTCTCCTGTCCAGAGCTATTGGAAAACAGCTTACCTGCGTATTCGTAGATCACGGTCTTTTAAGAAAGAACGAAGGAGACGAAGTAGAAGCTGTCTTTGGACCGCAGGGACAGTTCGATCTGAACTTTATCCGTGTCAATGCACAGGAAAGATATTATAACAAGCTGGCAGGTGTAACCGAACCAGAACAGAAACGAAAGATCATTGGTGAGGAATTCATCCGTGTCTTCGAAGAAGAAGCGAAAAAGATCGGTGCAGTAGACTTCCTGGCACAGGGAACCATCTATCCGGATGTGGTAGAAAGTGGTCTGGGCGGAGAATCCGCAGTGATTAAGTCTCACCATAACGTAGGAGGATTACCAGACTTCGTAGATTTCAAGGAAATCATCGAACCACTGCGTGACCTGTTCAAAGATGAAGTGCGCAAAGCTGGTCTGGAACTTGGCATTCCGCGTGAACTGGTATTCCGTCAGCCATTCCCGGGACCGGGACTGGGTATCCGCATCATCGGTGAAGTTACCGCTGAAAAGGTTCGCATCGTGCAGGATGCAGACTACATCTATCGTGAAGAGATCGCAAAGGCAGGTCTGGATCAGGAGATCAACCAGTACTTCGCAGCCCTGACCAATATGCGTTCCGTAGGTGTCATGGGTGATGAGAGAACTTATGACTACGCAGTTGCACTTCGTGCAGTAAAGACCATCGATTTCATGACTGCAGAAGCAGCAGAGATCCCATGGGAAGTACTACAGACTGTGATGAGCAGAATTATTAATGAGGTCAAAGGCGTAAACAGAGTATTCTATGATCTGACCAGTAAGCCACCTGGAACGATTGAGTTTGAGTAAAAAAATGGAGCTCGGAAATCCAGTGTTTATGCGGGTTTCCGGGCTCTTGCTATGTGGCTTGAGTACAGATTGAGTACAAAACTATTTTGGAAGATGAGATAGTGCATAATTTGCAAGAGAAATTCCCTTTTGATAATTAATTTCAATACTCTTTTCTAATGATAATTGCCAATATTGTTTTGCTTCTGAATAATCTTGATTATGGGAGGCTATAGATCCATAGTCGAAATATACATTTACTTTTGCTATAGCTAAATCCATATCGTTTGCAATTTGCAAAGATTTTTCTAAATAAGGAAGAGATTTGGGATAATCGTGTAAACAGATATAACAATTCCCCAAATGTTCTAAACCTATGCATTCATTTCGTTTATCTCCAAGTTCAATAGAATAATCTAAAGCGGATTGAAAATAGTCTAAAGCAAGTTCAAAATTTCCTAATAATTTGTAGGTTAAGCCCATATTACCATATATTCGTAGTAACTGATGTTTGTCGTCATTAACCAATGAAAGAGCCTGTTGATAATAATTGAGAGCTTTGTCTAAATCATAGAGATTTCTATAAGCATTACCAATATTATTTAAAATACTAACTTTTTGGTCGTTGTCTGAGTACACATCTAATTTATTTAGATAATCTAATGATTCTGAAAAGGTTTCTATGCAAAGTTCCAATTGTCCTTGATCCTTTTGAATGATACCTACAATATTTTTATAAGAGGAAAGAAGATACCATTTTTGCAAGTCTGTCAATACATCAGAAGAATTTACAATAGAAATATATTCCGTTAACAACTGTAAAGCGGCAGTATCATTTCCAATATAATGATATGCTTGGGCAGAAAAAATGAGCATTTCATATATTCTTAAATTCTGATTCGAATCTTTATATAAATCCAAGTGTTTTTGGACAAAACTAATTACTTCTGTATAATTACCGAGTACATATAGTTTGGAGGCTGTGTTGGCAGCAAGATCAAAAAAATCTGCATTGGTGGTATCGCAATTGTATGATATTACTTTTATTGCGTGTTTGGTTATTTGATTAACCAAATCTCTTTCAAGTGCATTTGTAATTTTTTGTGGAATTACTTTTGAAAGAAGATGCAATGTTTTTTCAAAAAATGTTTGATATGTTTGATTCTCTTGCATTTCAAGTCGTAAAAATTCTTGAGTAATCTCATGTGTATTTGCCAAATTATCGTTCATAGTAAATAACGAATAGCTCGTTATAGATGCAATGATTTGGTTGAAATCATACAATGAATATTGGTCTTTAAATATATCATATATAGGAATATCATGAGAATCTAAAAAGGAGATTATATTTAATACATCTTTAGCAGTTGGAGTATATTGTAGTACCTTCTCAAATGATATTTTCCAAGCAGTATATGCTGTTTTCTTGTAGCTAGTTATTGAGCTATTTAATATTTTCTGTTTGTTAGTATTATAAATTGTGAGATAATCTTCAAATGAAATATGCATTTTATTTACATATGCTCTGGCGTATTCTAATGCCAGAGGATAGTTTTCTAATGCAGTAGAAAGATTTTCAACAATTTGGTGATCAGTTTCCATTTGATGTCTAGTATTTGAATTGTTCAGTAAGAAAGATTTACTTTCATCAAGAGTAAAAGTCGTTACTGGTATTACAGGAAATTCATCTCTATCTACATTTGAATTTTGTGTGGTTACTATAATATCGGAGTTAGTGAAGAAACAGTTTGTGGTTAAAAAATCAATAGGAATGTCATCAGCACCATCATAGATAATTAAAGAGGAATCGTATCTATTTATGAATGCGGATAAAATTGAAAAAATACTATCAAAGTCAGTGCTTTTTTCTGGTATTAATTTATAATACAGAGCTGCATTATTAAACTCTTCAACAAGGTCGTATTCCGAATTTACGGAAAACCATAAAATCAATTCATACTTACTTTTAGCTTGAAAGACTGTTTCACGTGCAATTTGAGATTTCCCAATTCCACCAGGTCCAGTAAGGAAAACTAAATTATTTTCGGCTAATTGAAGAAAAACATTATTTAATATGTCTTCACGTCCAGAAAACAGTTTGTTTTTTCTGGAAATATTATAGAAAGAAGGTATCGGAAACGGAAACGCTTCATTTGCTTGATTGGAAAGAAGCGTTTCTTTTATTTCTTTAATATCCTGTTGAGTTTGTTTAAGTTCTTGCGTATTATCTTTGAGTTCTGACAGAATGGAAGATGTTGAGTTACGCATTTGATGTAGTAATATTTTGCCTTCAGAACTTAATAGGTTATTCAGCAACTCATTAATTTTGTCTATATAGGTCTCTAAACATTGGTTTATTCGTTTGCTGCCAATATACTTTAAATCACTATTTTTTTTATAGAATTCATCTATGAAGTTGATTTTTTCATCTTCTGTAATAAATTGGTATTTACGTTCGTTAAAAAGCGGATTTTTTAATATGTAATCATCTACTTTCTCTAATTCATATTCATCATTGATTTTTTCGTGGATAAGAGAAAGAATAGATTCATCAAATTCATTAAAATACGCAATTATAGCTTTATTATCTTGAAAATTACATATTTTTGTTGCAAATATGGATTCGAAGATTGCTAAGGATATTTCACCTATTTTTTTTACTGGTATGGTCATATCGAACTCACCTTTCTTAAATTGCTAATTATAGTCGGAATTTATCTTGATTCCGTTTGATGTATCAAGCAATATCAGACTTCTCTGCAATTCCAATTCTACCTTCTCTTTCGTCTCTGCTATTTCCCCTATAGCTGCCTGTGTTGCTTCATTTGGATTATCTCCAGCGGATTTTAATGCACTCTGGTAGATGTAATTCATTTTTTCCCATTTCAACAGGTCATTAAATACCTTGTAACTTCTGATATTCAACAATGCATCCTGCAAAGACAGCGTATGTGCCTTCCCTCTGGTGGTGTATCCGATTTCGAGATAAGAAGAGAGAACCGGATTCAGATGGATGGATACAGTATTATCTTTTAACATCTTGTCTTCTCCACGCTCTCCGCTGATCTGGAGGATGCCGGAATTACAAAGCACCATAAGTACGCCCATCAGATCACCGACTGTTTCCAGACGAAGTCCGGCGGTATCACTGCCATTCAAAGCATTATAACTGACACCGAGTGCAGCTGCAATTTTCTCTAACTGAGGAGGTTGTGGCTGCATTTTATTTGTTTCGTATTTTCGGATAGAAACCGGATGGATGCCGGTCAGCTCAGCCAGTTTATCTTGCGTAATGCCAATTTGCTTTCGGCAGTATTTGATTTTTTCTCCTATGGTCATTTTCATCGTCCTCCATGTATCGAGATGGCTACATTATACCATGTTTAAAAAATTTTTTCTACTGGCATTTCAAAATACTTGACAATAGCGAAGTCGCTACATAGAGAAAAGGAGGATGCATATATGGAAGAAAACAAAAAGATTTATATTACTGCAAATGAACTCGCAGAAATGCTGGGTGTTTCTGTAGGTCATGCTTACAAGCTGATCCGTAAGCTGAATCAGGAACTGGAAAAAGAAGGATTTCTGGTGATTGCGGGCAAAGTTCCCAGACGCTATTTTGAAAAACGCTGGTATGGTTTCAGTGTGTGGGAGGTGGTCGAATGAAAGCGGAAAAAGACAAGAAAACAGGAAAATGGTTGATTCAGTATCGTTATACGGATTGGCAAGGAAAACGTCGGAAATCTACCAAAAGAGGTTTTGCGACCAAAAGAGAGGCGGAGGAATGGCTTCGAAATTTCCTTATTACGCAAAAAGTGGATTTTGATATGAAGTTTGCGGATTTTTGGAAGATGTATTGTGCAGATATGGAAACTCGCCTGCGTGAGCATACCATGAGAACGAAAAAGTATATTGTGGAGCTGAAAATTCTCCCGTATTTTGGGAATAAGCGGGTAAATGATATTACTGCAGCTGACATCCGGCAATGGCAGAATGAGTTGATTAAAATGGGGTATTCACCCACTTATCTGAAAACAATCAATAACCAGTTGAGTGCAATTTTTAATTATGCGGTTCGATATTATGATTTGAAAAGTAATCCCTGTGTAAAAGCCGGAAGCATGGGTAAGAGTAAGGCAGAAGAAATGGATTTCTGGACAGGAGAGGAGTTTAGGAGGTTTATCGACAGTGTTATGAACAAAAGGCTTTCTTATATGGCATTTATGACTTTGTACTGGACGGGAATGCGTTTGGGAGAACTTTTGGCTCTGAATCCGAAAGATGTGGATTTGGAAAAGAGAACAATTGCTATCACAAAATCATATCAACGTCTTGGTAAGAAAGATGTGATCACTCCACCAAAGACATCGAAAAGCAAGAGAGTGATTACCATTCCAGAGTTTCTGGCTGCAGATATCAAAGATTATATAGACAGCTTATATGGGTTGCAGGAGAACGACAGGTTGTTTCCCATTACAAAATATTATCTGGAGCATGAAATGCAGCGAGGAATTAAAGAAAGTGGAGTAAAGCGGATAAGAGTACACGATTTGAGACATTCCCATGCAAGTATGTTGATTGAACTGGGATTTTCACCATTGGAGATTGCAAATCGGCTTGGACATGAAAAAGTGGAAACTACATTGAATACCTACGCACATCTTTATCCAAATAAGCAGACAAAACTGGCTGAACGGCTGGACAGTGAATACAGGGGGAATTTGTAATGAGTGGATTAGATAAAGACAGAAAACGTAATCAGACAGTTTGTTTTCGGATGACACCAGAGGAGCGCAGAGAATTAGAAGCCCGTATTACAGTGAGTGGACTGCCGAAAGGGAAATATTTCATTCAGTCGGTACTCTATCAGGAAGTAAAGATTGCGGTCGGTAAATATCAAAGTGATCGATTAAGCCTTGAAATACGGAGATTGTGGGAACGCCTGGAACATCTGGAAACAGAGGATTTGTATGAGGTGCTGGCAGATTGCCGGGCATTAATGCAACAGGTAATTGAAATCACTGGTAATGATTGTCCAGTAACATGGAAAGCAAGTGATTTTAAAACAGAGATATTGGAAGATGAAAAATAAAAGCCTTTAAGTGTCAGCAAACACCTAAAGGCGGAGACTTGGTAGAAAATCCAAATCAATCACTGAGGTTATTCTACCAAAATCTCCACCATCTTTCAACAGAAAATGGAGGTAATTTTGGATAACAGAAGAAACGAACCCAATTTGAAACTGATAAATATGGAACAGGTGGAGATAGAAAAAATAGACTGGCTGCTTTATCCTTTTATTCCTTTTGGGAAAGTTACGATTGTGTAGGGAGATCCCGGTGAGGGCAAGACCACAATGATGCTGCAGATTATTGCAAAGCTGACAAAAGGCGAAGCAGTATTATCATCAGGCAGTGATGAACCAGCCTTGGAGGAAAAAACAATGGCTCTGGAGCCGGTAAATGTAATTTATCAGACTGCAGAGGATGGATTGGGTGATACCATTAAGCCCCGGCTTCTTTCAGCTGGTGCAGACTGTTCCAGAGTGATGGTAATTGATGATAACGATCAGGCGTTGACTATGATGGATGCCAGATTAGAAGAAGCCATCATACAGACAAAAGCACGCCTTGTAGTTTTAGACCCGATACAGGGGTTTCTGGGGACTGATGTAGATATGCACAGGGCAAATGAAATTCGTCCCTTGATGAAGCGTGTGGCTGTGCTTGCTGAAAAATATCATTGTGCGATTATTTTAATCGGTCACATGAACAAAAACAGTAATGGGAAATCGTCGTATCGTGGACTTGGCTCTATTGATTTTCAAGCAGCAGCCAGAAGCGTACTGATTGTCGGAAGAATCAAGGATGAACCAGAAATACGTGTGGTGTGTCATGTAAAAAGCTCCCTTGCACCGGAAGGAAAATCCATTGCATTTCGTTTAGACAAAGATACTGGATTTGAATGGATCGGGGAATATGACATCAGTGCAGATGATTTGTTAAGCGGAGATAATAGGGGGCAGAAAATTCATGCAGCAAAGGAATTTCTGCAAGAATTTCTGACATCTGGTTCTGTAGCCCAGACAAAGGTGGCAGAAGAAGCGGAAATCAGGGGAATTAAAAAGAAAACGCTGTGGAATGCGAAAAAGGAACTGGAAATTGATTCTGTGAAGATTGGTAACCAGTGGTTCTGGATGTTACCTGAATAATATTGGGAAGATGGCAAGATTACCATCTCTTTAAGAACAGGGAATCTTGCTATCTTGAAAGGAGCTATAAATGAAAAATGTACAAATACCACAGGAATTATTTATGAAACTGCTTCGATATCATCTGCTTAATGATGATAGTTGTACCGAAGATGTGAAAAAAGGATTGGAGCAGAAAATGAACACTATGGTGGAACGTGAATTATATACGAAATCAAAAACCGCTTCAACAGAGGAAGAACGGGAAAAAGCCCGACAGGAGTATCTGGACAGGTGGGGAATACAGGCCGACTTTCGATGGTAATTCTTCTTTGAATGCCATATGACAGGGGCGTGGCACGCTCCTGTATAAATGGCAGACAAGGAAAAGTTGCAGATGTGAGGACGGAAGTACACCGACCGCAGGGAAAAATAGCACCGCAGGGCGCAAGGTTACTTTTGATGGACGGTACGGCTGTCGAAAGTGCTTTTGCGTTACTTTTGACAAAAGTAACAAAACCGCCCTAACGGGCATGAATACAATTTATGTGCCGTATCCGGCACTATTTAGAGAATGTGAGGTGAAAAAATAGGATGATGAAAAGAACGATCAGCGGTATGACAGGAGCAGGTTCTCTTGCTCATAACAGACGGGATTTTATTGCAGAAAATGTTAATCCGAACAGAGTATATCTGAACATCTGTTACCGGGATGAAAATCTGAAGGATGTTTACAAAGAACTGTTTGATGAATCGGTAGAACGGTATAATGTCGGGAAAAGAAATGACCGGAAGATTACGAATTATTATGATAAGATCCAGCATGGAAAGCAGGAGAAGTTGTTCCATGAGGTGATTTTCCAGATTGGAAATAATAAAGATATGGCTGCCGGGACACCAGAGGGAGATCGTGCGGTGAAAGTATTGGATGAATATATGCAGGATTTTCAGAGACGAAACCCAACACTCCGGGTATTTTGCTGTTATCTGCATCAGGACGAAGCCACCCCACATCTACATATTGATTTTGTACCTTATGTAACCGGATGGAAGGGAAAAGGAATGGATACAAGAGTCTCACTGAAACAGGCATTGAAAAGTCTTGGATTTCAAGGCGGTGCCAAGCATGATACAGAATTGAATCAATGGATCAATCATGAAAAAGAAGTTCTGGCAGAGATTATGGAACGGTATGAAATCGAGTGGGAGCAGAAAGGAACTCATGAAGAACATCTGGATGTGTATAATTTTAAGAAGAAGGAACGTGCAAAAGAAGTAAAGGGGCTGGAGCAGAAAATAGAAAATTTGACAGCAGAGGTAGAAGCGGCAGAATCAGATATAAAGGCTCTTAAGCAGGAAAAAGCAGATGCAGAAAAAGCCAGGGATCAAGTCAGGGAAAGCAAAGAACAGGCGGAAAAAGAATTCAAGCATATGGAGAAGCAACGGAATCAGTTGCAGTCAATCATTAATAATATTGATAAGGAATTAAAGAATTCAGGACAAATTAAATTAGTGTTACCGGAAGCCGGGGCACTGGAACTGGCATCCACATATCGCAACAAAAAGATTAAACCTCTGTTCGCTAAGATAAAGAATTATGTTGTAGGGTTAGTTGCGGAGGTGATAGAACTTTCAAGAGAAGCAGAAAAATGGAGAGATAAATATCAGCAGTTGAAGAAAGATTATGATGATCTGGAAAAGGATGCTGATAAGGTAGCGGATCTGTGCAATCAGTTGTGTGATGATGTAGATAAGCTGGAAGTAATATCAGATAAATATAATAGAGCACTGCGGATATTGGGCAGTGATACTATAGAGTCGGCAATCTGGCATGATATTCAGAGGGAAAAAGCATTAGAAGAACAGAAACGAAAAGAGCAGGTGCTGAGAAAACTGAGTGACAGGCTGCAATGGGGCAGAGAAAAAAGCCAGGAGTACAATATGCAGCAGAAGAAAAATAAAAACAAAGATAGAGAAATGGAGTTGTGAAAATATGAAAAACCGTATATAGATTAAGATATATACTGCATTTTTAAGACTGGAGAGCAGTTGAAAGGAGGCTCTTTTGGCGAATATAAGAATAGTGCTTGGAACTGTAGTATGATAAAATATACAAAAGACAAGGATTTGTAGAGGTGGAAAATATGACAAAATATAAGCTTAGTAAACAAGAATTGCAAGATCACTGGGATGACCAAATTCGATTTATTCAGAAATCAATTAAAGAGTTTGATCGTGGAGATGAAAAAGAAGCTCAGCGACTTGCAACTCATCTGCGGGTTTTATTTCATGAAACACAAAAATCAAAATCGATTTTTGGTCAATTAAAACCACAAATTATTTTCTATTCTAGCGGAGATTTATATACACCTAGTAACTTGTTTACATCATGGACTCTTCTCGATTTAATGGTAAGTCCTAAAGGGATAAAGTATAATGCAAAATCAAATAATCAATCTAGGTGCTTTTTTTTGATGTTTAATGATTGGTGGAATGAGATTATTTTTGATGATAAAAAAAATAAATTTACCAGACGTGATATTGTAACATATGTTGCAAATCAAGACGGGGGAGCGCATGTTGATCCTGAATTAGATGAATCATATGCAACACTTACTAAAATGAATTCGCTTGGTTGGACTGATTATAATGGGAATAAGCCTTTAAATAATCCGGCTTATCAGGCAATACGTACTATAGCAAATGAAGTGCTTTATTCAATTGCCATTTCTGCAAGTGGTCTTAAGAATAGAAAAAAGCAAAAAGGGAAAGAGTTCGAAATGCGAATAGTTGATAATTTTGGAAGAAGATATAAATGGTCAAAAACTGAGATAACTTGTAGTCTTGAGACCATGGAGTTAGTTTTTCAGGATAAAGTAGAAAAAAGAACCTTATATATTGATGAATACAAAAATGGTAGTAAAGTTGAATATGTTGGACCTTAAAAGTTTTGTAGAGAAAAAGATGAAAAGAAAATATGAGTGGGTAGGGCATATTGGTGTTCACTTAAAACGTAAGAAAGAGCTATAAATTCTGGTTACGATCAGAAATTTAAAAAGTGTCTCATTGCATAAAATCGGAAAGATGTATATTCTTAGATCAGGAGGTGGCGGATATGGCTAATGAAGATAAGAAGGATTTTAATGCAATGTTGCATGATAATAAAGATATGCCAAAGTTCCAGATAATTACGGATGAAAAGAGCATTGAGAAATATGGTGGAAACAGGATGTATTTTGCACCACCCATTGCTTATGATGAAGTGATGAAAAAAATTCCATATGGCAAAGTGATTACAGTTGGAAAGATAAGAGAATTTTTTGCGAAAGAGAATGGTGCAGATTTTACGGAACCTATAACTGCCGGAATTTTTGTATCTATTGCTGCATGGGCAAGCTATCAGAGATTGGAAGATAAAACGCCTTACTGGAGAACACTGAAAGCAAATGGTGAATTGAATGAAAAGTATCCAGGCGGTACCCGGAAACAAAAAGAAAAACTGGAAGCAGAGGGTCATATTATCATTCAAAAAGGGCGAAAAAGTATCAGGTATTACGTTAAAGATTACGAAGATTTTCTGTTTGAAATGGACTAATCTGTACCAGACACGCAATGTCCGGTCGAAAATCAGGTGATTCTCGGTTTATGTCGTGGGGTTTTCTGAAATAATTGGTAAGCTGTAAGTGAAAGAGAGGTAGAAACATGGACACAAAAAAGATAGGAGCTTTTTTGAAACAATGCCGTAAGGAAAATAATCTTACACAAGAACAGCTTGCAGAAAAGTTTGGTGTATCGGCAAGAACCGTTTCCAGATGGGAGACAGGATCAAATATGCCAGATCTTAGTATACTGGTTGAGCTTGCTGATTATTATGACATTGAAATAAAAGAGCTCCTGGATGGAGAAAGGAGTTCAACCATGAACAAAGAGATGAAAGAAACATTAAACAAAGTAGCTGATTATGAAGAGTGGGTAAAGCAAAAAGCCTTAAAAGCCGGAAATCTTGCTTTTGCATCGATGTTCCTGATCAGTGTAGGAGCTATTATCATACAACTCCTATTGGCAGTAAACCTTCGTCTGGTGCTGGGAGAAACGTTAATTGCTCTGGTGGGAGGAATTGTATATGCGTTTCTTATGGTACATAATGGTATCTGGGATAAAGGTCTGTCTCAGAGAGAGGCACTATGGAGAGATTTTCTCACCAGTGTGATCTGTGCAGGAATTTTCTCAGTGCTTTATGGTATATGCTTGGGAAGAATGGGGGCAACTGAGAAGCAAACGATATATTTGTCCTTACTTTTTCTGGGTGGAATCACAATCGTGGCATTTATTGTTCTCAGGGTATTATCATATTTTAACAGGAAGAGGCGACGGATTTCGGTTAATGGGGAGCAAAGAGATATTCCAACGTCAAAGCTGGGTTGTACAAAAATCTACAATGCCAAAGACATAGTAGAAGCGGGAAGAATTGTAGAACTATTAAAAGAACATGGAATTGCTGCTTTTTCACAGGAAGCAGGTGCAAGTGTCTCTATGCATGGTGCATCAGGATTTGGTATGTACGGTATGGATGTATTGGTGGAAACTGATGAAGTGAAAAGGGCATTGCAGATTATCGAAGCTGCAGATGATTCTCAGGGATCAGAAAAATTTTGACATTTCTATTGAAGCGTGATAATATGATTATAGAAAAAGAGTGCTACCGATAGACGGTTAGTCCGATATAAAGTTAGACAAAAATTGCCGCTTAGTTTTACCAGACTGGGGCGGCTATTTTTGTGGTTTATGATTATCCTTACCGAATGTGTATCCGATACTAAAGCAGGTTAAGCCGAAGCCCACTACTGCGATAAAATCTACAATACTCATTGGCTTAGCCCTCCTTTCCAGTGGATTCCCGTAAGGGTTTCTATGTAATCAGAGGGTCACAGTCCCTCTGTTGAAGGACTAACCGCCTACCGTTGTATGGTAGCACCCATGTTCTGATTATAGCAGTCGGCAAGATTGACTGCAACAGCAAATTAAAGTGAGTGTAAGTATTATGGCAGTTAAACTATGTATGATGCTTACTAATATTGATGTTAAACAACAATAGAATAGACTTCAGATTGGGGAATAAAATCTATATGGGAATTTTATCAACTAGGGAGTGGGCAACTGTAATCTGGGCCTTTATTTTCTTTGTGTATGCAATGGTGCATAGACAGATTAGAGAGGCGTTTTGGAAAGTTGTAAAAATATTCTTTGGTAAGAAGTTAAGAATACTTTGGGGTATTATTTTGCTTTATGTTTTGGGTATAACTCTAATATTTTATCATTTACCGTTTTGGGATAACGTTTATATTAAAGATATTATAGTCTGGTTTCTCTTTTCTGGTTTGATATATTGCATGAATGCTGTTTCACAAGAGGCAGATGAGGAATTTATTAGAAAAGTTTTAAAAGACAATTTGAAATTAACGGCTATTTTGGAATTCATTATTAGCACATTTACTTTCAACATATGGGTCGAATTGGCAATTATTCCAATTACTACAATGATCGTAATGATGAATGTAATTGCAGAGCGAAAAGAGGAATATGAGAAAGTACATAAATTGTTAGATATCGTTCTTACAGTAGCAGGATTTTGGATACTATACGAGACTATAAAGATTGGAATACATGAATATAAAGAACTGGATGCATTAAATACTTTTATTAGTTTTATGATTCCCATTGTGTATTTAATACTAATTATACCGTTGGAATATATACTTGAGCTTTATTCGAAATATGAATTGTTGTTTGTCAGGATGTCATTTAAGGAAGAAAAAGATAAAAAAATTCAAAGAAGACATCGTTGGCTAGTTATAAAAGTATGTAAACTTTCAGTACATAAAGTGCTGCTGTTTCAAAAGAAATATTGGTACAAAATGTATAGTAAAATGTCCGTGGAAGGATTTGAGAAGTTGATAGAAGAATTCAGGAACGAATGCGATAACGAGAGATAACTTTTGTATATCAGAATAAATTATTGGCTTGATGCATGAGTACGTTTTGAGTACAATTTTTATGACAGTAAAAAATATGCCTGCGAATATGGCGAATATAGCGACCAAAAATAGCGAAAGCGCTATTAAAATTATCGGAATAAAACTCCTGTGAGACGAGTTTGAGTAATGAAAAAAATCTGGGAACCCGCATAAACAGGGCGTTTGAGAGACATCAAGGTTCTATTTGATAACAAAATGATAACACTGGCAACCATGCATTTATTCTTGCGTGAGCCGGAGGTTATCAGGTAAATATTATTTTTGGCCAACATAAAAAGGTCTTACCGAATTGAGTGAAATCAGTTTGGTAAGGCCTTTTTTGCTGGTTTTTTATTTTTTCACGTTGGGATAGTTATACCGCCATTGGTCGTATTCTTCTTTCGTGATCTCACCGGATTCCAGTTTTGCAGATTGTTCCTGCCATTCGTGGAACATATCAAACATAGAAAGGTAGGTGGTACCCTTGGTTTTATCAAGCCGCAGGCAGAGTTCCCCATCAATCTCGCCGATATGCAGACCGTAGAGGTCTTCTAGTGCAAACAGCGTGTGCATGAGTCCTACATAGCTGTCAATATCCGGGACAGCCAGTGCATGGGGAGATACCTCGAAAATATCAGCCAGTGCATTGAGATATTTTTCTTTCGGGCTGCGTGCCCCTTTTTCGTACTGTGCAATACGGACATCTGCCTGCATATCGCTGAAGCCAAGCTGCTGTCCAAGATACTTCTGCGTGAACCCATGCAGAAGTCTGAAATGATGGATTCTTTCACCAATCGCCATAACTATCGCTCCTATCTGTTGTTGATAGAAAAAGTATAGCATAAAAGTATAGTGCCGACAAGAAAAAATGATACAAAAAAGTATAGAATTTTTATTTACGGATGCTTGACCAATACAAAAAAGTATAGTAACATATAACCGATACAGAAATGTATAGTAAAAACAAAGGAGGATTTATCAATGGAAAAAATGTTTATGAGAGTGGATGAAGTGATGGAGGCATTGGAAGTTTCCGAATCCTATGCGTACAAGCTGATTAAAAGGCTGAACAGGGAGCTGGAAGCGATGGGATGCCAGACCATCCCCGGTCGAGTTGACCGCAAGTATTTTTACCAGCAGTTCTATGGAACAAAATCATATGATGGGAGGGGCTAAGAATGGCAGTTTACAAGAATGAAAGCAATAACACATGGTACGTTATGACAAGGTATCAGGACTGGACAGGAGAGCGCAAGCAGAAATGCAAGCGTGGATTTAAAACGAAGCGGGAGGCAATGGAATGGGAGAATCAGTTCCAACTCCAGAAAAGAGCAAGTATCAATATGACGATGGAAAGCTTCTGCAAATTATATGAGGAGGATGTAAAGCCAGGTATGAAGAGAAGTACCTGGCTGACAAAAGAAACGATCATTCGGAGTAAGATTATTCCTTATTTAGGACAGAGAAAAGTGTCAGAGATTACTGCAAAAGATGTGATTGATTGGCAGAACACCATTCGGAAACTGAAAAATAAGGCAGGAAAACCGATTTCACCAACGTATTTGAAGACTATTCACGGTCAGCTGAGCGCTATTTTCAACCATGCAATGAAATTCTATGATCTAGCAGCTAATCCGGCGCAGAAAGCAGGAACAATGGGCGCAGAGGAAAGTAAGGAAATGGAATTCTGGACGAAAGAAGAGTATCTAAAATTTTCCGAGGCAATGATGGACAAACCGCTTTCCTATTATGCATTTGAACTGCTCTACTGGTGCGGAGTCCGTGAAGGCGAACTTCTCGCCCTTTCTCCTTCGGACTTCAATTTTGAGAAGAGAACCCTGCGGATCAATAAGTCTTATCAACGCCTGGAGGGGGAGGATGTGATTTCTACCCCAAAGACCAAGAACAGCAACCGGATTGTAAAGATGCCCCAGTTTTTATGTGACGAGATGCAGGACTTTTTCAAACAGTATTACAGCCTGCAACCGGATGACCGAATTTTCCCGGTCACGAAATATTATCTTTCCCACGCGATGGATCGTGGCTGTAAGGAAAGTGGGGTAAAAAGAATCCGGGTACATGATCTCCGTCACAGCCATGTTTCCCTGCTGATTAATATGGGATTTACAGCTCTTGCAATCGGGAAACGTGTAGGGCATTCTGCGGAAAAGATCACTTACCGGTATGCACATTTATTCCCATCCGTGCAGACAGAGATGGTAGACCGATTGGATCAGGAACGGATGGATGTAATGTTTGAGACTGAAGAATTTACGAAGTAGAGGAGGAAAACAGATGTCTGCAAAAAACAGGGACAGTCAGGGACGTTGGAGGAACAAGACTGTAGCTTTCCGGGTATCACCGGAAGAGGATGAATTGATTGAAACGCTGGTCAGATTATCCGGACTTACGAAGCAGGAATATATTGTCCGGCGCCTGCAGGAAAAAGAAATTGTCGTAGTAGGGAATCCAAGAGTGTATAAAGCACTGAAAATGGAACTGGCAAAAGTTCTGGAGGAGCTTCAGCGCATCAAAGGAGGTGAGGAAGTACCAAAAGATTTATTGGATGTGATTAAACAAATTACGGTAACGATGAAGGGAATGAAAGATGGACAGTAAAAAGCCTTTAAGTGTCGGCAAACACCTAAAGGCAGGGATTTGGTAGAATACTCAAACCAAAACTTTCTATGGGTATTCTATCAAAATCTCCTGTTCCTTTCAACGGGAAAATAAGGAGGAACGGATGGAAACAAACAGATTAGTGACACAGAAAACAGAAACAAAAAGGATGGAGCCGGATCTAAAGTTGATAAATATGGAAACGGTAGAGGTGGAACAGATTGAATGGCTGTTTTACCCGTTTATCCCTTTTGGAAAAGTAACGATTATTCAAGGAGATCCCGGTGAAGGCAAGACCACGATGGTGCTTCAGATCATTGCAAAATTGACCAGAGGAGAAAAGATTCTGCCGGAGCAGGAACAGGAAACCGAGGAAAATAGTGGAGCAGAAATGGTTGTTGATTCTGATTTAAAATTATCGGAAAGTCCGATGGAGCCTGTGAATGTTATTTACCAGACTGCAGAGGATGGACTGGGAGATACGATTAAGCCGAGGCTTCTGGCAGCTGGTGCAGACTGTTCCAGAGTGATGGTCATTGATGACCGGGAGCAGCCACTTACTATGCTGGATATCCGACTGGAGGAAGCTATTATGCAGACAAAAGCCCGTCTGGTGGTTTTAGACCCGATACAGGGGTTTCTTGGTGCAGAGGTAGATATGCACCGGGCAAATGAAATCCGCCCGTTAATGAAACGTGTGGCGGTGCTTGCAGAGAAATATCACTGTGCAATCATTCTGATTGGGCACATGAACAAAAACAGCAACGGAAAGTCTTCCTACCGTGGTTTAGGTTCTATAGATTTTCAGGCGGCAGCCAGAAGCGTGCTAATCGTGGGGCGAATTAAGGATGAACCGGAAATCCGTGTGGTATGTCACGTGAAAAGCTCCCTTGCACCGGAAGGAAAGTCCATAGCATTCCGTCTGGATAAGGAGACGGGTTTTGAATGGATCGGGGAATATGACATCAGCGCAGATGATCTGCTCAGTGGTGACAGCAGAGGGCAAAAAAGCCGGAAAGCGAAAGAGTTCTTGCTGGAGATACTGGCTAACGGTGGTATGGCTCAGAGAAAGATTGAAGAAGAAGCTGAAAAGCGTGGGATTAAGAAGAAAACACTGCGAAATGCAAAACTGGAACTGGAGATTGATTCTGTAAAACGTGGCAATCAATGGTTCTGGATGTTGTCAGAATAAAAGGAAGATGGCAAGATGACTATTTCTTAAGAACAGGGCATCTTGCCACCTTGAAAGGAGCAAGCAATGAAAAATGTACAGATTCCACAGGAATTATTTATGAAACTTCTTCGGTATCATCTGCTTGACGATGATAGCTGCACGGAAGAAGTGAAAAACGGATTGGAGCAGAAAATGAATGCTATGGTGGAACGGGAATTATATACGAGATCCAAAACTGCCCCGACGGAGGAGGAACGGGAAAAAGCCCGGCAGGAGTATCTGGACAGGCGTGGAATACCGGAGGATTCCCGTTGGTAGTTCTTTCCTGACTGCGATAGGACAGGGGCGTGGCACGCTCCTGTATCGCTGGCGGACAAGGAAAAGTAGCAGATGTGAGGACGGAAGTTTTTGGCATTGCGGAAAGGGAGCCCTGTTTCAGGGCATCCTTTGCGAGTGATTTTGAGTTTAATCCGATTGGAAAGGGGACTGGAAAATGAGAGAAGGAAGGCTTGGTTACAACAGTAGCAACGGAAGATACGGTATCTTGTCATCGGACTTATGGATTGATACCGGATTGCACTGTGGGGAATGCCTGCAGATTTTAATGGATGGCAAATGGGTACAGACCCGGATGGAAATGGATGTTGCCCGGAACTGGTATCTGGTGGGGACACCTTACCGTGGTGATCTGGAATATATCCGGGCAAGGATATAACCGGGCACAGCCACACTGACCGAAGGGAGGAAAAGGTCTTCGCTCCGCTTCGGTCGGTGCAGAACAGACGTCCCTCGGACGTCTTGCCCACGGCAGGGCGCAAGGGTACTTTAGATGGACGGTACGGCTGTCGAAAGTGCTTTTGCGTTACTTTTGACAAAAGTAACAAAACCGCCGTATCCGGCGCATATTTCTTTTTGCCGTATCCGGCATTTTTATAAGCGAGGGAGGTGAGAATAGTGGAAATGAAAAGGACGATCAGCGGTATGATTGGAAAAGGTTCTATCGCCCACAATGAGAGAAAATTTATTGCAGAAAACGTAGATGCTGACCGGACAATCCGAAACGTGGTATTGCAGTCAGAGAATGTGAAGGACGTTTACCACGAATTGTTTGATAAGGCAATTGAACGGTACAACGCAAAACAGAAAAGGAAAGACCGGAAAATTGAAGATTATTATGAGCACATCCGAACTGGGAAGCAGGAAAAAGTTTTCCACGAAGCAATCTTCCAGATTGGGAACAAGGATGATACCGGATGTTTAAGCCGGGAAGGGCAGATTGCCAGACTGGCATTGCTTGATTTTGCAAAAGACTTTCAAAAGAGAAACCCACAGTTCCGGGTATTCGGTATATATCTGCATATGGATGAGGCGACACCACATCTTCATATTGATTTTGTGCCATATATAACTGGAAGTAAACGTGGGCCGGATACAAGAGTATCCATGAAAAAAGCATTGGCATCCAGAGGTTTTGTCGGAAAGGGCAGGGAAAATACAGAATATAATCAGTGGATGGAATCGGAGAAAAAAGAACTGGCGAAGATCGCAGAAAGATATGGGATGATCTGGGAGCAAAAAGGTACACGCCGGGAGCATCTGGATGTCTTAAATTTCAAAAAGGAACAGCGTGAGCAGGAAGTGGCAGCTCTGGAAGAGCAGAAAGCACAGCTACAGAAGGAAACGGCTGCTTGCCATGAACTGGCAGATAATCTCCATGAGGAATTGTTGCAGACTGGGAATGAACTGCAGAAAAAAAAGGCAGAGCGTGCCCAGGCAGAAAAAGCAGCGGAACAGGCGAAAGCAACTGCCGATAAATATGAGAAAAGTCTGAAAAAAGCAAAAACTATTGCAAAAGATATCCAGAAATATGCCGATGAATTCTCGAAACCGGTTGATGAGGTACTTCCAGAAGCAGGAGTGTTGGAAAGTGCCAAGAGTTACCGGGATAAAAAGGCATATCCGGTAATCAGTGAACTAAAAGATCTGCTGTACGGTTTGTATCTGAAATATATTCAAATAAAAGAGCAGTTAGATCAGGTCGTTTATAAGTATGACAGGTTGAAAAAATCTAATCATATATTAGCGGAGCAGAAACAGGAATTGATAAGTGAAAATGCTGTTCTTCGGGAAGAAAAGGAAGATTTTTGGAGATTAAAAAGGGCAGTTGGAGAAGAACGTTCCGAATATCTCATTCAGAACGAAAAAAGCAGAGAGATGGCTGAGAAAAACAGAAGAAAAGTAAATAAGCGGTCGCATGATCGGGACACAAGATAAGGAGGATTAACGCTATGAAAAAATATATTTACGATGATAAGAGTGGTCTGGGCTATAGACTGTATGGGGATTATTATCTGCCGGATCTGGAGTTGATGGAGGATGAAGAAGCATGTTACGGAAAGTATGGAATGCTGCGGAAAACTTATCTGATGGAGCATAGAAAACCGTACTATCAGATGTTGATGCTACAAGGAAAACTTAATAAACATCTGAACAGGGTAGATCGGGAAGCGCATGAGCGGATGGATATTCTGGTGGCACAGATGGCAGAAAAACAGGGAGTCACAGAACTGTTTAAAGCAGAACAGCCGATGCTGTGGGTACAAAGGATGAATGGAATAAGGACTGCAGTAGAGGCAATAGTGTTTACAGAGATTATATATGGGTAAGAAGTGAAAAAGAAAGGGTATCTTTGTCTTTATCATTAGCAAATGAGGAGTTCTTTTATTCCTTTATGGAAAGTTGACTTGACATTTTCGGATAATCATGTATAATCAAGATATGGAAAGTTAACTTTCCGTGAATGGAAAGGGGATGAGAAAAGCATCAATGAAAAACAGATTAGAAGAATTAAGAAAGGAAAGAGGAATTAAGCAAGAAGAATTAGCGTCTGCCATGGAAGTTTCAAGACAGACCATTGGCTCCTTGGAGAATGGAAGATACAATCCGTCCATTTTGTTAGCCTTTAAACTTGCCAGGTATTTTGGTATGAGTATTGAAGAAATATTTATTTATGAGGAGGAGAAACATGAAGAAAAGTGATAAAATCATGTTAGCAATTTATATTGTTATCGGTATAGCTTTAGTAATTATTGGAGTTACTATTCAAGTAGATTATTATTCCTCAATGATTTTTGCCATGGGATTCGCATTGATTTTTAGCAGCATTATGCAGTTCGTGAGACATTATCACCATACAAGACCAGAAAATGTAGAGGCATATCGTAAAAAAGTACGCCAACAGGAAATTAATTTAAAGGATGAAAGAAAGGTACAGCTTCGTAATCGTGCGGGATATATATCATGGGCAGTTACTATGGTGGCGTGTTTTATTGCTTCGTTTATAGCTGCACTATTTCGTGCAGGCACTTTGATCGTATGTATTCTTGTCGGTGTTGCAGTTGCAGAGTATATATTAGCTACGATTATATATCGTTATTTGTGTAAAAAGATGTAAATAACAATGTTTTATCTAGATAAATATAATCAAGAATGAATCGTTGATGTTTTGATTGATAATAATTGGTGAATTCTTTGTCGGGATATTATTGAAGAATTGATGGTTACTATTTGAAAAATAAAAAAGCTGTAAAATTTTAAGTTGAATTTTACAGCTTTTTCGCATATAATAAATATAGAAAAAACAGTGCATCAAGAAAGGAGACCGGTCTATATGGCGAATATTTTACCAGTATCTGATTTGAGAAATTATAATGAAGTTTTAAAAAATTGCCGGACTGGAGAGCCGGTGTTTTTGACGAAAAATGGCAGAGGGCGTTTTGTAGTGCTTGATATAGAAGATTATGAGCGTGATCGTGCAGAGAAAAAGCTATTAATGAAGCTACAGGAGGCAGAGGAGGCAGTCAAAGATGGCGAAGGCTGGATTAGCTTGGACGAACTAAAAGCCCTTGTGGGGGAATAAACTATGCTGAAATTACGAATTAACCCATTGGTTGTAGCGGATTTAAAAGAAATTCGTGATTATATTGCTGAGGATAATGCAGAATATGCTGCAAAGACGATCAAAGAAATTTACGGTAAATTTGAAAATATTCAAATGTTTCCGGGGATAGGTGCAGATCTCTCAAAAAGAGTTAGTTTCCGAACAGATTACAAGTATGCGGTTTGGGAGAATTATGTGATCATTTATAAAGTTGGAGAAGAGTATGTGGAAATTTACCGGGTAGTAAACCGGTATCGGGATATTACGAGGATTTTTGACTGATTTTTTTAATATATTTATGAATCAACTGTAAGATAAAGAAGAGGGAAAGAATGACAAATTATCAAATGATTATACAAATTAATGATAAGACAAGAGCTAATATAGAGAAAATACAAGAAAATAATAAAATGGAAAAGATAAATAAATGTATTTCCTTTACAGAAGATTTGAATCTGTGGTTATCTTGTTGTGGTGAATTCCAAGATTATATATTAGTGAGAGAGGCACAAGATGAATGTATTAAATCCATTCTTATGTGTATGCAGGGATTTTATAAAGAAGCAATGATGTCTCTGAGACAGGCTATGGAACATATGTTGTTTGCTATATTCTTGTCTACGAGTGATTATAATTATAGGCTATGGAAACGAGGAACATATGATATGTCTTGGAATCAGATTGTTGATCCTCAAAAAGGGATTTTTGGAAAAGAATATATTAGTTCATATGCACGAGACCTTGACGATAACAGGAGTATAGAATTATTGACAATTGCTAAAAGTGTATATAGAGAATGTTCAGAATATGTTCATGGAAATTATAATAAGTTAATATTGTTGTCTGATAATTTGGATTATAATGAAGAAAACGTAGATAGATATATTGGAATATTTGAAAGCATGCAGTATTTGATTTGCATGTCACTAATGATTCGCTTCAGAGAAATATTTGATAAAAAAGAGAATTTAGTAAAATTAGAGAGTGTAGTTATGGATAATTTGGGAACTTTACCGGAAATTCAAATATTATATAGTACCGAGAAGGGAGAATAGTTAATGGATGAGTTTGTTTTTCGAACAGAAGAATTAACGAATAGACAAGTTCTGGAACTGGGTGTATTATCAGATTTTGAAAAAGGAATTATTGATAAGTTAAAAGCACCGTCTCCTGTTTTACTTGTTGGAAGTAGAGGCGTTGGCAAATCATTTCTATTTAAGATGGCAGAGATACAAATGTTAAATGAATTTGAAAAAGAAAAAGTATTACCTGTTTCTCTTACATTTAGAAAGGCTTCTTTGTTAAAAAGTGGAAATGAATATCAGTTTCAATACTGGATGCTTGGCCGTATATGTTCGGAGGTATTAAGAGCAATACGGAAAATAGGTAAATTTGCTTCGTTTTCTCATAATATTGCATTGCTTACAGGTGATTCAGAAACGCAGTCAAGTAAAATAGATGACATCGTGCAAAAATTTGAAGAGTCTTGGAAAACGCCAGGGATAATGGTAGATGATGAAAATATTCCTAGTTTGGATGATTTTTTAAATACAGTGGAAGATTTATGCGATGAACTAGACATATCGCGTATTGTTTTGTTCATAGACGAAGCAGCACATGTGTTTTATCCGGAACAGCAGAGAGAATTTTTTACATTATTTAGAGATTTAAGATCTCCACATATTAAATGTAATGCTGCAGTATATCCAGGAGTGACAGTATATGGGGATACTTTTGAACCAGTTCATGATGCACTCCAAATTACATTGACTAGAAATATAAATGATGATAATTATGTTTCGAACATGAAAGAAATGGTTATGCGTCAAGTGAAAGATAGTGCTTTAGCAACACGTCTTTCCAAAAATGGTGCAAACTTTACATTGCTTGCATATGCTGCATCGGGCAATCCAAGATATTTACTTAAAAGTGTTGAATTGGCAAATAAAATGGATTCAAATTCGATAAATGAGGTGTTTCGTGAATATTATAGAGAAGATTTATGGGCTGAGCATACTAAATTAGGAGAACGATACCCTGGGTACCAGAGATTCATTGATTGGGGACGAGATTTTATTGAAACAAAGGTTATTCCTGAAATAAAAAATAAAAATGATGGATTTTTACAAAAAGAAAAGGGAAAGGGAACTACATTTTATTTTTGGATTAATAAAAATGCACCTCAGGAGGTTAAAGAATCTTTACGAATTCTTGAGTATTCTGGATTAGTGTATGAAGAAGCTTCTGGAATAAGAGCAACTAGAAGTGAAGTTGGTACCAGATATATGGTAAATATAGGTTGTTTGATTTCGATAGAAGCAAAACCGGCGACTTCGGGGTTGAGCATAATAAAAAATGCTGATATTCGTAGAATGAGTGAATATGGGGCAAATCATACGTTTTATCAAACAATCCAAGGGGTTGTTTTTAAGGGGGGAACAGATGCTTTAAAAAAACAATTTGAAAAAAGTATAGATGTATTAGAGTTGACAGAATGGCAGAAAAAAAAGATGCATGAAATTAAAATAGATACAATAGGAGAATTGATAGGAGCAACAGAGGAAAGATTAAAACAGGCGAAATATATTGCGGATGTAAGAGCGAGAAATATAAAAAATGCAGGAATAGCCGCCGTTTGTGAGTATCTATTAGGATGACAAAACTGATCAGCTGATAACGTGACCTGTTGTTGTCTATATTTAGTGAATAAGTGGACAAAATGAAACTATAAATTTCTATATAAAATTGTATAGAATAATCTTGATTATACTTGTTTGGTTATAGCGATTGGGAGTAGGCGAAATAAACATGTTATTAAGAAGACTTAATTAAAATTGGAATAACTAATATAGAACTGTTTATGAGAATATTGATGAGAAATTATGACGACAAGACAACAACATGAAAATTAAATATTTGGCATATAATGAAAAATACCTGAAATAATGACTTGATTAGTATTATGATTAAAAAGACATTTACAGAAAGGAAACCTTTACAACTACTGGAAAGAGGTTTCCTTTTTTTACTCAGAATTAGAGTGGTAAAATTCCTGGCTTGATGCGTATAAATGAAAGTTTTGTGCTTACAATGTTGTGGATTTGATGTCTACAATAGCAAAGTGTACTTTTCTTGTTGACTTCGCTGTGCGTTTGATATATAATTTGATTTGTAGAAGATTATCGACGAGGAGGTGAAGAGATGAAGTTTAATTTTGACTGGAATTATGTTGCTGCTGGAGCTCCATATATTACAATTAGTGAACTTGCACTTGGCTTTAATACACCATCTATCTCTCTTCTTGGAAATCCAGAAGAAGTTATCGTGGGATTCGATGATCAAACTATGACGATTGGAGTAAAGCAATACGACGGCAATGAAAATGCAAAACCATATAAGTTTTATAGCAGAATGAAAAATGGTTGGGTAAGGATTGGATGTAAGGACTTTGTAAAATATCTATCATCATTAACTGGATTGAAATTTAGTCCAGCAATTAGGTATGTTGCTAAGTTTGATGCGGAAGAGAAGATTTTGTACATTTCCGTTTTAGATGCTCTTCAAAGTCAAAACAATGAGGAGGTGAATGAAGATAATTGAGGTTCATAAAAAGATAGACAAAAAGCACATTAAAAGCTACTGCAATAGCTTCAATGTGCTTCCGCTGATGTGCTATACACACACTTCATACAAACTAAGTATAGCACATCCATGGCAGATTTCAAGTTGAATTTGTCTTTGGGTGTATTTTTGCACCCTAAAATCGAACTAAGTAATAAAAGATTTTCTATATAGTATATAGGAGAAAGGATGCGCTATATGAAAAAATATTATGTCTCAGATTATTGGAATAAAGGTATAAAAGGGCATTTGAATTATGCTTTTGTGGATGTTGTGGTTAACGATGATAATTTGCTGTTTATTGATCCTATTTTGCTTGAAACTGCTCGCGATAGATGGTGTCAGGGAGCAAATGCAACCGTGCAATCATTTTTTAACGCATTTTATGAAGCATATAGAACAAAAAACCAAGTAAAAAAAGAGGAATTGCTATCGCATGCAGGTGAACAAAATGGAACCCGTTTGGGTTATGGTCGGGGTGATAATGGAAAGGGGAATACGAAACAGGGGTTGCTCAATATTTTTTCTCCATTAGATTTACTTTTACAGGATATTTCCACGATAAAGAAAGCGGAGGATCTAGCGGTTTTGATTCCTGATTTTGCGGAGGATGGTCTGTCTGATCTTCTTACGAATGTCTTACATGATCAGTTAAATCAATTCACATCTGAACAGATGAAAAAATATGGGATTGAAAGTAATTCATTATTATCATTTTGGACTTGGGATAAAGAAAACTTCTGCTGGAAAGAAATTGAGAGACCCTCATATTGTATTAACGGTAAAGAATTGCTTGTTGTACCTAAGCACATTGTCAGGAAAAAATATCTGTTCAGTACCAGTCAGTATTTTAATAGAATCATACTGGAGCGGATACGTGAAGATGGTGGATATATGAACGATGGAAAGCCTATTCCTAAAAAAGAAATAGTAAAAGCAAAGCGCTATTCAGGTGAACATTGGCAATATGATGAAGCTGTATCATATACAAAGAAGGATAATGATGCACTGAATGAATATCATCATAAATTGCCTGTATTTTATGCTGAATATGGTCATTCTTTAGAAGACGAGGAGTTAGATGAGTTTGTGTATGGCTATCCCATTTCACAAACAGCATAACATTGTCATGCCGGCATCAAATGGTCATGTAATGATAACGTGATTCAGATAACAAACTGATAACACCATTCGGTACAGTCCATAGGGCTAGGACAGTTGGACAAAAATAAAACCAAATAGAACAAAAACACCTATACAAAATTGTATAGAACTAGTTTCAAATTTTCGAGTTTGAATAATCCACACAATCATAAGATGCCAGTGTTTATGCGGGTTGCAAACAAATTTGCTTAGTGACTGGCAACAAAATGGCAATATTTTGTGATTATTCAAAAGATATAAATTTTATTTCATAACGTATATAAAGAAACCTTACTGATTTTCAGAAGTAAAAAACTGAATATCGGTAAGGTTTTTTCTTTTCGCTTATTTTTCTTTTTTAGTCAATTCTTTTACGAGGTAATCACTCAATTCCTGAGATGGTATCTTGGCACGTTTCTGGTAAGTATCCAGTTCCGGATACTTATATCTCCATTCATCATATTCTTCCTTGCTGATTAGAAGAAGTTGCAGCGGAACTGGGAGTTTCCAAGTCTTATGCTTATAAGATTGTCAAACAGCTAAATGAAGAATTACAGAAGCTGGGTTATCTTACGGTAGCTGGCAGAGTGAACACTAATTATTTCCGCAAAAAGTATGTTACAGCGAAATGTAAGAGAAAGAGAGGAGAATTTGTATGAGTATTTACAAAGATAATGTCACTGGGAAGTGGCGAGTGGTCTATCGTTATACTGATTGGACAGGAGAAACGCACCAGTCATCCAAAAGAGGATTTCCTACAAAACGAGAAGCTTGAAACGCATACACTACGGATTAACAAGTCCTATCAGAGACTGCACGGGAAGATGTGATTACACCGCCAAAGACATTAAAAAGTAATCGAACCATTAAGATGCCGCAATTTTTGTGTGATGAGATGCAGGATTACCTGAAAATGCTGTATGAGCCGAAAGAGGACGAACGGATTTTCACAATTTCCAAATCTTATCTGCATCATGAAATGAATAGAGGCTCAAAAATATCTGGGGTGAAGCGAATCCGTGTGCATGATTTGAGACATTCCCATGTATCGTTATTGATTAATATGGGATTTACGGTATTAGCAATCGCAGACCGAATGGGACATGCATCAATCTGGCGGTGCTGATTCACGTCGATCACGATTTAGTATGGATATGCCATTGGTTAAATATATAAAATTTTTGTTGAGGTTTCAAAGAGATTTGATTGAATAAACGATATATCAATTATGAAGAGGTCATAAAAACTTTGTAGTATTTTAAAGTGAATCAAGAATAATGGATGAATGTATTTTTTTATAAGATTATCTAATCTGGTTAAAAATAACGAAAAAGGTATTAGTAGTTGAATCATATAACCAATGACAAAGATGATCAATCGTTTTAGAATATAAATATCAAATGTGACTGTTCAGGCGCCGACGGTTAAGAAAATTTGAGTAAATAATTGTGATGCAAGATTAAAAAAAGTGGGATTATTTCTTATCATTACAACAGCAAGATTTCACTGGGCTTTATCAACCCGGACTATGCAAAAGAGGGAACAGAGCTGGGAATGATTTGGGGTATTAGCGGAATAAGGAGGAAAGTGTAGTGGAGAATTATATTGGAGCGAGAGTAGATTATGAGCCAAAGTATAAAGATGTTTTAACCTATTTTCAGAATATTGGGAATCTTTATACTTGGGAGGCTGATCCTTGGTATGAAACTTGTAAATCGTGGGCAGAAACATGTTATATTCATGCAGGGATTAGTGGGGCTGAAATTACATTCCAAGGAAAAGATGCACAGGCGTTTTTATCAAAACTTTGTATGAATAACATCAGCAAATGGAAAAACGGAAAAAATAAACATTTGGTTATGCTTGATGAAGAAGGATTGATAGCAGCTCATTGTCTTAGTATGAAAGACGACGATAATACATATCGGATTACGGCTGCACTTCCATTTGCAGCAATGAAACTGTTGGAGACTGGTGCTTATGATGTGAAAATGACCATGCGTGATATCTTTGTCTTTCAATTTTCAGGACCAAAGTCATTAACAATTATAGAAAAACTTACGAATACGAATCTTCATGATCTAGCATTTTTGCAATTTCGTAAGGTAAGTATTCCGGGACTGAATATTGAAGTGGAAGTGAACAGGATTGGGATGAGTGGAACACTTGCATATGAAATTCGTGGTTTAAAAGAAGATGGTCCCAATGTATATCATGCGGCTTATGAGATCGGAAAACCTATGGGATTAAAGAGGCTTGGATGGCGAAGTTATCCGGTGAATCATGCTTTTGGAGGATATCCGCAAGTTACGGTATCATTTGAGAGCGCTTCCTATAAAGATCCGAAGGTTGTAGAAATGTCACCTGCAAATATTTCATATACTGGAAGTGTTGAACCAGAGAATCTTCGTGCACGTTTCCGTACGCCGGTAGAGGTTGGCTGGCAATGGATGGCAAAATTGGATCATGACTTTATTGGAAGAAAAGCTCTTGAGAAAGAAATGTCAAATCCTCAAAAGATGATTGTATCTTTAATTTGGAATCCGGAAGATATTTTAGATGTACAGGCATCTTTGTATGGAGAGGGGGAGCCTTATAAGCAGATGGAGTATCCTTGTTGCGTTCCGGGCATGTGTGGAGGACATCAGGACTATGTTACCACAAGGGATGGCAAGATTATTGGTTTATCCAGTAGTGCGGTATATAGTTCCCATTATCATAAAATGATTTCTGAATGTACCATAGATATGGAATATGCCAAAGAGCGCGAAGAAGTGATTGTAAAATGGGGCGATTATGGAAAGCGTATAAAGGATATCCGTGCAGTAATTGCAAAATTTCCATTAAATGATCTGGTTGAGAATAAAGATTATGATATTAGTTCTTGTCCGTATGGCTTTGAAGAATGAAGGGAGTTTCCATGAGTAAAAAAAATAGAAAATGGCTGGTATTTACGATTATGTGTCTTGCATATATGCCGGGAAGTTATGCACAATACCAGTTATCCGTGTTTGCCCCGGAACTAATACAATCTTTTGGACTTACAACATCGCAGTTTTCATCTTTATTTACGGCGCCTATGATTGTAGCAATTTTCTTGAGCTTTGTAGGAGGAATGATTTCTGACAAGGTTGGTTCAAAGAAAGTCATTAATATTTCATTTGTTATAGCTGGAATTGGAATGATTGGGAGAGTTTTTGCAAATAGCTATATGCCATTTTTTCTTTGCATGGCATTAACCGGTTTCTCCAATATGTTTGTCAATATTAATGCATCCAAGATTACTGCAAGTTGGTTTGAGCAGGAAAAGCTAGGGATTTTGATGGGCATATTTGCATTTTGCGGACAACTTCCGGGAGCCTTTGCGACAGCAACGACGGCAGTTTTGTTTGATAGCAGGACATCTGCTTTTATTGTATCAGCAATATTCTGTATTAGTGTATTTGTTTTATGGTTGCTTTTTGTGAAAGATAGACCAGAGGATACAATGGAAGAAAGGGAGAAGATAGATCAGGAAAATCAACCTTCCATTGGGGATTCTCTTAAGGTAGTACTTTCTAATAAAGGTATATGGCTGGTTTCTATTTGCATTATGATGGTTCTTGGCAGTACGGTAACTTTATCCACTTTTATGCCGGTAGCATTGCAGACCATGTATGGAATAGATTTGAAAGTATGTGGTACGATTGCATCTATGTTGACATTGGGAAATTGTATTGGTTCTATTACAGGTCCCATTGTATTCTCTAAAATCAAAAATGTTAAAGTGTTTGTATCAGGAGCTGCCGTGTTGAGTTTTGCCGGAATTATTATGTGTTGGAGATTTCCGTCTATATTCGTTTTACACATACTGGTTCTTTATACTGGGATTGTGCTTGGAGCGTCAATGCCTATTTTCCTTTCCGCACCGGTTTTGTTAGAAGGACTTGGAACTAAATATGCAGGAAGTGCGGCGGGTGTCATCTCTACATTACAGCTTCTTGGAGCTGTTTTGATTCCAACTTATATCTTAACACCGATTGCGGGAGAAAATTGATACGTGAACAATCGGCGTCAGGACAGAGAAAAAAACAGCTTACCATCTCTTGATAGCTGCCCTTTTCTCTGGACTGCACACCGATTTTTACCGATTGAACAAAATCGCGTCACTC
>Ga0129315_1000018_pt1 | contig 200578 bp, 215 predicted proteins | sample Cm827metagenome_FD_94432 | JGI IMG/M metagenome (GOLD analysis project Ga0129315, IMG submission 94432) | Eastern black-and-white colobus group fecal microbial communities from Wisconsin, USA - Cm827 metagenome | ecosystem: Host-associated > Mammals > Digestive system > Large intestine > Fecal...
CCAAGTCATTTCACCTGTTTGTTCAACGAACTTGTCAGCCCCAACTTTACATACTGGACATTGTTCTGGAGCTGCATCTCCTTCATAAACATATCCACATACAGAACATACAAATTTAGCCATATCATTTTCCTCCTTATTTAACAGTAATATTATAATCCTATTCATTTACCATTTAAAGTAATTTGATTAAATATTTTTTTCTAAATAAGTATACTGCATTCCCTCTTTTATCACACTACTATCACACCCAAGTGCTTCTAGCAATGTGTACCCAAAAGCTAGAGCTGCTGCTGGTCCTTTTCCGGTAATAATATTCTCATCTCTTTGGACAAGTGTTTCTTGATAATTAGAACCAATTAACTGTTCTTCAAAACCTGGATAACAAGTTACGGTTTTTCCTTTAATAACATCTGCTTCCTGTAAAACAATCGGTCCCGCACAGATTGCTCCAATTATTTTACCATCATGATTAAATTGTTTAACAAGATCAATAACCCGTGAATCATCTCTTAAATTACTTGCCCCAGGCATTCCTCCAGGAATAACAACTGCATCATAGTTATCTAACCCATCATAGATTTGGTCCATTTTAATTTTAATTTGATGAGAGCTAGTGACTTCTAATTTATCCATTCCTACCATTGTGCATTCTACATTTGCTCGACGCATAATATCTACAACACTTAAAGCTTCAACTTCTTCAAATCCATCATGAAATAATACTGCGACTTTTTTCATTCAACTCACTCCATTTCTTTTTTTATTATTTTAGCACCAATCAGACAAAAGGTACAATTTAAATGATTGAATTATTATTCATTAAGTAATATAATGGCTTTATCATTTAGTGATGATCGCTCATCATTAATCATTTATAAATCATGATTGACACTGTATCTAGGAAGAACGGTAGTGGAGGCAAAATGAAATATAGAAAAGTTAATTATTATATATTCTAGTATTTAATCCAAGCTCATTCCCAATGAATAAAAGATGGTGATGAAGCATGATTGATACTAGAATTGTTTTTAAATTATTAATCAAATTTGAGATAGTTCAAAGATAGAAAGGAAGTAATATGAAAACAATTATTGTAGGTATTAGTGGCAGTGTTGCTGCTTATAAGACTTGTGATTTAGTTCGAGCTTTAAAAAAATTAAATTATGATATTGAAGTAATTATGACTGAAAATGCAACAAAATTTATCAGTCCCCTAACTCTTGGTGCTTTAATCAACAAACCTGTTCTGGTCGATGACTTTGACGATCAAGGTTATCAAATTAAACATATCAGCTATGCAAAGAAGGCAGACTGTTTTATCATTGTCCCTGCAACAGCTAATATTATTGGTAAAATTGCTAATGGTGTTTGTGATGATATTGTTACTTCAACCTTTTTAGCTGCTACTTGTCCTAAGCTGATTGCACCAGCAATGAATGTTAATATGTATGACAATTTAGCAACGCAACGTAATATTGAAAGATGCAAAACTTATGGCATTAAATTTGTTGAGCCTGGCTACGGGTTACTTGCTTGCGGAGATGTTGGCCGTGGAAAATTAGCTGATACTGATGATATTATTAACATGGTTGAATATTGTTTAAGTCCTAAGCCATTAAAACATAAACGTGTTTTAGTAACTGCCGGTCCAACTCAAGAAGCGATTGATCCAGTTCGTTACATCACTAATCATTCAAGCGGAAAAATGGGTTATGCATTGGCAAAACGCGCCTATCAATTAGGTGCTAAAGTAACTCTGATTAGTGGTCCGACAGATTTAAGGGTTCCGTATGGAGTTGAAGTAATCAATATTAAATCTGCCCGTGCTATGTTTGAAGCCGTCAAAGAAAGTTATGAAAAACAAGATTATATCATTAAAGCCGCTGCTGTAGGTGATTATCGGGTCAAAGAAATTGCTACTAATAAAATAAAAAAGCATGAAGATTCATTAATTTTGGAGATGGTTAAAAATGATGATATTCTTACTTATTTAGGCGCTCATAAAACAACTCAAACAATTTGCGGTTTTGCAATGGAAACACAAAATCTAATTGAAAATGCTAAGGATAAATTCAAACGTAAAAATTGTGATTTATTAGTTGCTAATAATTTAAATGAAAATGGTGCTGGTTTCAAAAAAGATACTAATAAAGTCACTTTTATTAGTAAAAATGACGTACAATCAATTGAACTTATGTCTAAAGATGAATTAAGTGATTTAATCTTAAAAAAATTAATAAAAATCAAGGAGAGTCATTCATGTTAATTGTAATTGATATTGGAAATACAAATATTACGATGGGATTAGTTGATAAAGATGAAATTATTGACAATTATCGTCTAACAACAAAATTAGAACGGACTTCTGATGAATATGGATTTATGCTGCTAAGTTTCTTGCAGGCATCTAGCATATTAGTTGATGAAATTGAAGACATTATTATTGCCTCAGTTGTACCTAAAATTATGTATTCATTTACTAATTCGATTAAAAAATATTTTAATAAAGAGCCGATTATTGTTGGTCCTGGCATTAAAACAGGAATCCGAATTAAAATCGATAATCCTAAAGAATTAGGAGCCGATCGCCTGGTTGATGCTGCTGGAGCATATTACATTCACGGTGGTCCTTGCCTTGTAATCGATTTTGGAACTGCGACTACTTTTGATGTAATAAGTAAAGATGGTGATTTTTTAGGCGGTGCAACAGCTCCCGGGATTGGCATTAGTATTAATGCGCTATCTAGTCAGGCAGCAAAATTACCAGAAATTGAAATCAAAAAACCTAAAAGTGTAATCGCCAAAAATACTGTATCTAGTATGCAAGCTGGAATAATCTATGGATATATTGGATTAACTGAAAATATTATTCGTGAAATTAAAGCCGAGTATAATGAGAAACTTAAAGTTATTTCTACTGGTGGACTAGGTCGGATTATTTTTAATGAAACCGATTTAATTGATATATACGACCCTGATTTAACCTTTAAAGGTTTGAAAATCATTTATGATAAATATCGAAAAAATAACAAATAGGAAGTAATAATACTTCCTATTTGTTGTCTAAATTTCAACTCACGTATTAATTAAATTTTTTTTCAATTTCATTAATAGTGTATACACCTAGATTACTATTATCCTCTTGATACATTAAAATAATATCTGATAACGGTACTCCTAAAACATTTAGTTCCCGCTCAAGCCAATCAACATCATGATTAATTGATTTTAAATTTTCATGAAAAATCGTTCCTTCTTTAACTAATAAAGTCGGCGGATTAACTTTGTTAATTTTAATATTTAAATCATTGACCACAGTAGGACGATATTTTTCTTTTGGAAAAAAACTTAAGCTTCCATTTGTTTCTAATACAACCATCTGTAATTCATTTAAATCAAAGTAGCCCCCTATTCGACATTGCATTAAAAATTCATCAACATCAAGTTTAGCCTTTTCCAATTCTTCATTATATATTTGATCATTTTCAAATAAAACCACCGGATGCCCGTCAATAATATTTCTCATCGTTAAAGAAGTACTTGCTAGTTTGGAAAGGATAATTATTACAATTGTATATACGATCATAGCGATAAGCGGCTTTAACATATTATCAAACCCACCCATGACTAGCTCACTGGCAATACTCCCAATTGTAATTCCATTTATATAATCATACATATTTAATTGGCTAACTTGTCGATATCCCATCATTTTTGTTATTCCAAATAGAACTGCTAATGATATAACAGGGACAACTATATATTCTAATATCTGCATATTCTCACCAATTAAAGTATGTCCTTAATATGCAAAAATAAACGAAAAAGATTAATCTTTTTCGTTTACATAAATACTTTCTATTTCACCAATATAAATATAATGATAATCATGATCTGGATAATTTTTCACATCTAGAGAAACATCAATGAACCCTGTTGGTTCAATTTTACCCCGATATAATTTTTTACAAACCATTCCCATTGTGCCTTGTTTGAATAAAGGCTGTTCATTAATCATCTCAACATTAAAACCAACTTCTCTTATTTTATCACTGTCACGTCCAGATTTTGAACCTAGAACCCCTAATTCTTTTTTATAGCCATCAAAAAAAGTTAACGTGAAATAATCTGCACTATCTACAAATTCCTTAGTATATCGCTGTGGTCTAATATACACAGTCACAACATTTTTATTCCAGATCACTCCAACGCTACCCCAAGAGGCAGTCATTGTATTTATTTTTCCATCTTTGACAGCACTAATTAAAAGCCAATCTTTTCCGATTGTTTTAAACGGATTTAAACTTAATTCATTGACATCTATTTTTTTATAACTCATTTTAATCCTCACTTTTTAGTTTATTAAATAATTTAAAAGCTTTCTCAACTAAGCTCATGTTTGATACACGATAAGTCCAATTGGTATCATTAACTTCTCCCGGAATATTAAACCGTTGTTCATTATCTACTTCCAGCAAATCCCAAACTGGAACAATTACATCACTGGCATTGGAATGTAAGCAGAATTTAATAATTGCTAAATTTAGCGGCAGTTTTTCATCAACTATTTTCTTTATTTTATTCAATGCTTCTTCATTAAGGCTATCGCTCCATCCTTTGATTGTTTCGTTATCATGAGTTCCGGGATAAAAATATGAATGTTCAAGATCATTAAAACCATCATCTAACATAAATTGAAAAACTTTCATTCCTTTGAGATGATAATGATTTTTTAATTCAATAACTTCAGGACGCAGATAACCTAGATCTTCTGCTACTAAATCAATACTTCCTAGAGAGGCATATAATTGATCAAATAGTTCGTAGCCGGGAGCATATTTCCAACTTCCTTCAATCGCTGTTGGTGCATCAACAGGAATATCCCAATACGAATCAAATGCTCGAAAGTGGTCAATACGAGTAATATCGAAGATCTTACTAGCCCAGCCAATTCGATCAGTCCAAAATTTAAATTTATTAAATTTTAGATATTTCCAATCATAAAGAGGATTTCCCCAATATTGCCCAGTTGGACTAAAATAATCGGGTGGAACACCAGCAACACTTGTTGGATAACCCGCTTCGTCCAATAAAAATGACTGATTATCCAACCATACTTCGACTGAACCGTGATCAACATAAAATGGCATATCACCAATAATTTTGATTCCTTTATCATTAGCATATTTTTTAAATGAAAACCATTGATGATAAAAAATAAATTGAACAAATTGATAGTAAGCAATCTGCTCTGTATATTTTGTTAAATTTACCTGATGATATTTAGGATAATCTTTAAATTCAGTCGGCCATGATGCCCAATCATAACTTTTATTAATTGAAGCAAACGTACAGTAGAGAGCATAATCAAAAACCCAAGGGCATTTAGTTAAAAAACGATCGTACTGATCATTGCCCTTAAAATTGTTATATGCCAATAATAAATATTTATGCTTAAATTTTCTGATTTTGTCATAATCAACATTTGATGTTTCAGAATAATATTCAGGTACTTCATCTAACAGCCCATTTTCGACTAAACTGTTTAAATTAATATAGATTTCATCTCCGGCATATGTACTTACCGCACGATATGGTGAATTAGCTTGAGTAGAAGGATGAAATGGCAAAATTTGAAGATATTGACCTTTATTTGCAGCAAGCTGGTCAATGACCTTATAAGCTTCTTTTCCTAAATCACCAATCCCATGTTTTGAAGGAAAACTTGATAAAGGAAATAAAATTCCACTCTTCATCTTAATAACCTAAATCTTGATCAACAATAACGATCTTAATTCGATTAATGTTACCTTGATACCCCAATTTGACATAGCTGCTGCATATTCTATCTGCTGATAAACAATTCATACATGTCCCTGTTTTAGTACATGGTGTTTTTTTATTTAAACGAACAGCATTTGCGGGAGCACTAATTGATTTAATGTGATTGATTGCTTCTTCTTCACTATCAAAAATCTTATTTTTCCCAGCGATTACAATAACTTCTTTTGGACCATAGATCATAGCTGCAACACGATTTCCATTTCCATCAACATTGTATAAACATCCATTTGTAGTTAGAGCATTTGTGCTCGTTATAAATAAATCGCTAGTAAAAGCTTTTCTGAATATTTCCTGCATTTGTTCTCGCTCTAATCCCTCTTGATAGCGATCATGCAATAAAACATCAGATTGATGAATTAAATCAATTACTCCTGTTTCAAATAAAGTCATCGAACCACCTAAGGCAACTGTTTTGTGATTACATAAATATTTTTTTAAATAATTATGTAATTGTTCAAAGTTATCAACAAAAGTAATTTGCATATTATTTTGTTCAAACGCTTTGATCATCCCATCTTGTTTAATTTTAATAATAGTTCCTAAATTTTTATCCATAATGTAAGTCCTTTCATTGGTTATCTATTTATAATTATATTATTTGTCAATCAAGAAATCAATAAAGCTAAATGATAAACAATAAAAGCAACTACGTAAGCAATTCCTGTTTGATAACCTGCTGTCAAGATTGCCTGTAGCCAAGAACCAAGTTCTCGTTTTGTTGCCGCAAAAGCAGCCACACAAGGCATATATAATACTGTAAAGGTTAAAAAAGCAAATGCACTTGCTGGTGTAAGTAAAGTATTCAAAGCATGATATAAAGCATCCGGGCTACTTGAATTAGTAAGGACAGATAAGGTTGAGACAACCGATTCTTTTGCTGTTATTCCAGTAATCAAAGATGTCGATAAGCGCCAATCAGAAAATCCTAAAGGTGCAAAAATAAATGATAGTTTATTTCCGATGTAAGCTAAAATACTTTTTGAACTATCAGTGACCATTTCAAAACGAAAATTAAAGCTTTGTAAAAACCAAATTAATAAAGATGCAATAAAAATAATTGTAAAAGCTTTTTTTAAAAAATCCTTTGCTTTCTCCCACATATGCATAATCACATTTTTAGCTGTTGGGATTCGGTAACTTGGTAATTCCATTACAAAAGGAATTGGATCACCAGGGAAAATTGTCGCTTTTAATAATAATGCAGAAAAAATTGCAACTAAAATTCCAATACAATATATAGTAATCATCACCAGTGGGGCTTTCGTACTAAAAAAAGCTGCAATTATCATCCCATATATTGGCAATTTAGCACTGCATGACATAAATGGTGTCACAATAATTGTCATTTTACGATCACGTTGAGACGATAATGTTCGTGAAGCCATAATTGCAGGTACAGAACACCCAAATCCAATTAACATCGGAACAAAAGATTTACCAGATAAACCTATTTTTCTTAACAGCTTATCCATTACAAAAGCTACCCGTGCCATATATCCGCTATCCTCTAACATCGATAGAAAAAAGAATAATACAACAATTAACGGCAAGAATGATAAAACACTTCCAACTCCAGCAATTACTCCATCTCGCAGTAGCGAAATTAGCCAAGGTGCAACTTGATGATTAGTTAAAAATGTAATAATCGTACTCCCGATAAAATCAACTGCTATTTCCATTAATGACTGTAACGGTGCACCAATAACATTAAAGGTCAGAAAGAAAATCATTAGCATAACGACAATGAAGATTGGTATTCCAAAATATTTATGAGTTAAAATAGAATCTATTTTTTCAGAACGTACTTGACCCGCAGTTTCTTGCTCTTTAAAAACAGTTTGTCGTGTGATATTTTCAATTACTTGATAGCGCATATCCACTAAGGCCGCATCTTTATCCAAGCCTTCCTTTTCTTCCATATCCTCAATAATATGTTTAATAATATGAAGTTGCTGAACATCAAGATGTAATTGCCTGATAATATCTTTATCACCCTCAATAATTTTTGTAACGGCAAAACGTTTTGGTAGTTTTGCCTTAACTGCATTATCTTCAATCAAATGGGTTATTGAATGTATCGCTTTGTGAATCTCACCTGAACAAAGATCTAAATGTGAACAGTTATTTTCTTTTAGAGTTGTTTCAATAGCCTCGATCAATTCTTCAATTCCCTCATTTTTACTTGCTGATAACGGAATAACCCGTATTCCTAACGCCTGTTGTAATCCTTCTACATCAATGCTATTACCACTACTAATAACCTCATCCATCATATTCAGCGCCAAAATCATTGGAATATTTAATTCTAAAAGCTGCATTGTTAAATACAAATTCCGTTCAATACTAGTCGCATCGATAATATTTATTATCATTGATGGTTTTTCTTTAATCAAAAAATCAGTTGAGACGATTTCTTCCATTGTATATGGTGTTAATGAATATATTCCTGGCAAATCAACTAATTTAATCGATGGATGTTTTTTAATAGTTCCAGATTTTTGTTCAACTGTTACACCTGGAAAATTACCAACATGCTGATTCGAACCAGTTAAAGCATTAAAAAGAGTTGTTTTACCACAATTCTGATTTCCAATTAAAGCTATTGTTTTAGTTGGCATCACTAATCACCTCTACTTCAATCATCGCTGCATCATCTTTACGAATCGTTAAAACATAACTTCGTAAATAAAGTTCAATAGGATCACCCATCGGTGCAATCTTGCGAACTTTTACAACTGTTTTTGGAGTCAATCCCATTTCCAACAAACGACGACGCAATAAGCCCTCTCCGTGAACAATCGTAACTTTCCCACTCATTCCTGGAATTAATTTATCTAGTGTCATGTTACTCCTCCTACAACCTATATTCTTCCAGATCATCAGGCACAAAGATATTTCCATTAAAATATTGCTTTGCTTCATCAGTGTACAATTTTTTACGATGACTAAGATTTTTTTCCTCAGTATGATATAAAATCAAATTCTTGATATTTAATATTTGTGCTAGTTCGCTAGCTTCTCTTACTGTTGAATGATGCTTTTCGTATGGCTTAAAAAAATCACGTTCTTGATATAAACAAAAAGCTTCACTTAATAACCATTTTGAATCAACAGCATATTGATAACATAATTCATTGAATGGCTCATCACCTAAACATGTCAATTTTCCATCATCTAATTCAATCGAAAAACCAAATTGTTTTGCTTTTGTTGAGTAAATATCAAAGAAAGTCACAAGATGTTCACAAATTGTGATTTTTTGTCCATCTTGTACTTCATTAATAAATATGCGCTCATCAATTAAATTATAGAGCCTCTCTTGTACTGTTAGTTTGATAATTGTTTTTATTGTAGAAACCAATTCATCATGACAGTATATGTTGAAGTTACCGTCATATTCACCACTTTTGATTTTGGTTGCAACCATTCTAAAAATCCATACTACTCCCAATACATGATCAGTGTGGCTATGCGTAACAATCATATTTGTTATTTGGGATAATTCGATCTTTGCCAGTTCGAGCTGCTTTAAAATACCATTTCCACCGCCGGCATCAACCAATAAATATTCATTTTTATTTTTCAAAGCAAAGCAAGTATTATAACAATTTTTTACACCTGCATTTCCTGTTCCTAATATAATTACCTTCTCCATAAATATCCTCCGCGCTAAATTATACACCATATCAAATAAAGTTTATAGACTCTAACTTTAAATTAAAGAAAATTAGGACCGGCTAACCAGTCCTAATCAATTATCGTAATATTCTCATTGAATTTAAGATTGCAATCAATGTTACTCCAACATCAGCAAACACACCCATCCACATATTGGCGTATCCAAACATTGTTAATAATAAGACTCCAATTTTAATAATCAATGTAAAAGTCACATTTTGTTTTAGAATTTTATTTGTTTTTTGTGAAATACTGATTGCTTCACCAATCGTAACAATATCATCATTCATCAATACAATATCAGCTGCTTCAATAGCGGCATCACTTCCAACACCACCCATAGCAATTCCTAAATCAGCTCGAGCTAGAACTGGTGCATCATTAATACCATCACCGACAAATGATAATTTTGCTCCCTGATTGATTAGAGTTTCTACTTGAATTACTTTATCTTGTGGCAACAACTCACTATAAACTGTGTCAATTCCAATTTTTTTAGCAATATCTTCAGCTACTTCGCTACGATCCCCTGTCAACATTACAGTATTTTTAATACCATATTTTTTCAGATGTTTGATTCCTTCAATAGTAGTTTCTTTTATTTTATCTGCGACAACAATATTACCTAAATATTTACCTTGACAAACAATATGCACTACTGTCCCTACTGTAGATGGATTATTGACTGTAATTCCTAAACCTTCAATATAAGATTTATTACCTAAATTATATACTTTATCATCAATTTTAACTTCAATACCTTTACCTGCTATCTCTTTAAAGTCACTAATTCGCTTTTGATCAATTTCTTGACCATATTTTCTTAAAATACTTTTAGCAATTGGATGATTTGACATACTTTCACCATATGCTCCAAGCATCAATAAGTCATCGGCACCATTAATTTCTACAACTTCAAAGCTACCTTCTGTAAGTGTTCCAGTTTTATCAAACACAACAGTATCAATATCCTTTAATAATTCAAGATAATTACCGCCTTTGATTAATGCCCCAACTTTACTTGCTTTCCCTAATCCTGCATATAGTCCCAATGGAATTGAAATAACCAATGCACATGGACATGAGACAACTAAGAAAGTTAAAGCCCGATATAACCAATCTGTAAATACTGCATCTTTAAAAATCAGCATTGGAACAATTGCAAGTGCAACAGCCAAAAATACAACAGTTGGCGTATAGATTCTTGCAAAGCGTGTAATAAATTGTTCAATTGGAGCTTTTTTACTAGCTGCATTTTCAACTAAATCTAAAATTCTTGAAACAGTTGAATCTTCATAAACCTGAGATACTTTAAGATTAATAATTCCTGTTAAATTAACTACGCCTGCTAATACTTCGTCACCTTTGCTAACATTACGCGGCAGTGTTTCACCAGTTAAACTAGATGTATCTAGAGTACTAGCACCTTCAAGTACAACTCCATCAAGAGGTACCTTTTCACCAACTTTAACAATAATCTCGTCACCAATCTTAATTTCTTCTGGAGCAACTTTTTTTATTTCCTCACCCACTAATAAATTAGCGTAATCACTTTTTAAATCCATTAATGAACTAATTGAAGTTCTTGTTTTATTAACTGCATATGCTTGAAAAATTTCTCCAACAGAATAGAATAACATAACTGCAATAGCTTCTTTATAGTCACTGATACAAAATGCTCCAATCGTTGCAATACACATTAAGAAATTTTCATCAAAAACCTCACCACGCCTGATATTCTTTAATGCTTTTAATATAACTTTATACCCTACTAATAAATATGCAATTCCATAAACAATTGCTGCATAATCAAACTCGCCCGCTATAATACCAGCAATATAAACTAAGGTTCCACCAATTAACCCAAGATGTTCCTTAGGAACAAATAATTTTGGTTTTTCAACTACTTTAATTTCATCTTTTAATGTCAAAGTCACATCGTCTTCAACTTGATCAACTACTTTTTGTAGTTTTTTCAATAATTCATTTTGAGCAATCGATGTCTTAGGTTTTACTTTCAGTGTTTCAGTAGAAAAAATAATCATTGCTTCATCGATTTCATTCATTTTATTAATTGCTTGTTCAACTTTCATAGCGCAATTTGCACAATCCAATCCACTGATTTTAATATTAATCGCACCTTTTAAATCACCATGTTGAACTGATTCAATATTATGCTCATGGTCATGTCCACAGCTGCATTCCTTGTGATCATGGTGATGTTCATGCTCGTGTCCGCAGCCACATTTCTCGTGATCATGATGATGTTTGTGATCATGTTCACCGTTACATTCTTCGTGATTATTAGAAACATTATAATCTTGACCATTTTTTGATAAATTGATTACTTCTACATCCGGTTCAACGCTTTTAACAGCTTCAACAATTTTTGATTCATCAAACAAATCAGTATCTGTTTCAACAAACATTTTTGTCGTTGCGAACACAACACTGCACTCTCTAACATTTTCAAGTTTACTAACTCGCTCTTGAACCTTTTGAGCACAATTAGCACAATCTAAACCTTTCAAACTATACTTAAGTTTCATAAATACCCTCTCCTTACTCAATTACATGTTTATACCCAGCGTCAAATATCTGCTTAACGTGTTCATCATCAAGTGAATAATACATCAATTTCCCATCTCTCCTAAATTTAACTAGGTTTGCTTGCTTTAAAATTCTTAATTGGTGTGAAATAGCAGACTGTGTCATATCTAAACACGCCGCTAAATCATATACACACATTTCTGATTCAAACAAAGCACAAATAATTCTGATTCTAGTTGAATCACCAAAAACTTTAAACAACTCAGCAACATCATAAAGAATTTCCTCTTCCGGCAATGCTGCAGCAACTTTATTAACAATAGCTTCGTTTACTACTTTATCCATTTCTTATCTCCTTTCGTATGAATATTTATTCATATGACAATATGATTATATATCCATATATTTACATTGTCAATCAATAATGATAAAATATTTTAAAAAGTATGGAGGATTCACATGAAAAAATTACTAGTAGTGATTGATTATCAAAATGATTTTGTAAATGGTAGTTTAGGATTCCAGGAAGCAGTGGCCTTGGAAGACTATCTTGCAGATCTTATCAAGGAATACCATAATAACAACGATGATGTTATTTTTACTTATGACACTCATCAAAAAAATTATTTAACTACCCAAGAAGGAAAAAATCTTCCTGTTGCGCATTGTCTTGAAAACACTGAAGGATGGCAACTATATGGAAAAATCCATGATTTAGCAAAAAATGATAAAAAAATAATAAAAGAAACTTTTGGCTCATTAGCATTAGGTAATTATTTAAAAAATAAACAATACAATGAAATTACTTTAGTCGGTGTCGTTTCAAATATCTGTGTAATATCTAATGCAATAATTATTAAAGCAGCCTTACCCGAAGCATCTATCATTATTGATTGTTTAGGAATTGCAAGCAACGACCCCCTTCTTGAACAGAAATCAATTGATATTATGGAAAATTTACATATGAAAATTATTAATAAAAAAAGATAGCTGTATTGAAGATTTAAAACAGCTATCTTTTTTTATTAACATTTCGATATGCAACACCACGAGTAATCCGTAATAATTTCTCTTCGCCAGGAAAATGAACTGGATTATTAGGGAACGTCCGATAAATTTCAATTATATCTTTTGCATCTGCAACTATTTCTTCTAATTGCATAAAACCGTACATTTTAGGCGGTAACAGATAAATTGGAACTGATATGGTCGTCTCCTGTAAAAGACGTTCAACATAAATTTTTAAGTGAGGGCAGCACATAATTATGTCAAAATCAGCTTCTTTTTCTTTAACAAGAGAAAACGGATAAAATTCAAGATAAACCTCTTCTTGTAATCCTTTCTCAACTACTTCTTTTTTCATTCTCTCAGTTACATAACTAGAAGAGAATCCTCCGCCACAACATATTAATATTTTCAACATAACTATTCCTTCCTTTATAATTTACTATTCATAACTATTAATGGCCTTAGAATTTTAACTTCTGCAAATATTTATACTACTATATATCTTATCATATAATCTTCGTTTCCAACAAACTAATTGCTTTTTTTAGGATAAGAACATAATTAGTTACATTATCATAGTTTATTAGATAAATTCTATCTTGTATCACTAGCTAAATGAGAGTATACTTATAAATAAATTAAGGGGGTTGTTTAATAATGGAAATCAAAATTGAAAGAGCGAAAACTCTAAAAGAAAAACCAAATCAAGATAATTTAGGTTTTGGAAATTATTTTACTGATCATATGTTTATGATGGACTATACAGAAGGAACAGGATGGCATGATGCACGCATCGTTCCATACGCACCAATTCCAATGGATCCTGCTACAATGGTACTTCACTATGCCCAAGAGACTTTCGAAGGTTTAAAAGCATATCGTGATCCTAACGGTAACATAACTTTATTCAGACCAGAAATGAATGCTCGAAGAATGATTAATTCAAATAGACGTATTTGCATGGCTGAATTACCTGAAGAAATGTTTGTAGAAGCGGTTGAAGCAATTGTTAAATATGAACAGGATTGGATTCCAACTGCAAAAGATACTTCTTTATATATTCGTCCATTCATGTTTGCAAGTGAAGCTGGTGTTGGGGTACATCCTGCTAAAACTTATACTTTTATTATCATTTTATCACCAGTTGGTAATTACTATCCTGAAGGTGTAAATCCTGTAAAAATTTGGGTTGAAGATGAATATGTAAGAGCCGTTAAAGGTGGCACTGGATTCACTAAATGTGGTGGTAATTACGCTGCCAGTATTGCAGCTCAAGTAAAAGCAGAATCTCATGGTTATACTCAAGTTCTTTGGCTTGATGGTGTACATCGCAAATATGTCGAAGAAGTAGGAACAATGAATGTAATGTTTGTAATTGATGGTAAAGTTGTTACAGCACCTTTAGAAGGTTCAGTATTACCAGGAGTTACTCGTGATTCTATCATCCATATTCTTAAAGATTGGGGATATGAAGTCGAAGAACGTGAATTAAGTATCGATGAATTAATGGCAGCTGGTCGCAATGGTAAATTGACAGAGGCATTTGGAACTGGAACAGCAGCTGTAATTTCCCCTGTCGGTCAACTTTATTATAAAGGTGAAGAAGTTATTATCAATGATTTTAAAACTGGTGACTTGACACAAAAATTATATGATACTTTAACCGGGATCCAGTGGGGTCGTTTAGAAGATAAATATGGTTGGGTTCGTCACATCAAATAAAACTGGAGACACTCCAGTTTTTTCTTATAAATATAAAAATAAGAACATCGGTATGTTCTTATTTTCGTTTATTCATAGGTATATATTCATATGTTTCTCCAACATATTTAGCAGCGGGACGAATAATCCGTCCTGAATATAATTTATTTTCAATATTATGAGCTAACCATCCAACTGCTCGACCAACTACGAACATCAATGTATATAGTTCTGTTGGAATACACAACATATCATATATTAGTCCGCTATAAAAGTCGACATTCGCACAAACAGTAATTCCTTTACGATTTTTTATTGCCTGAATAGCAGCCTGTTCAAAACGATAATAGAAATCAAATTCTGCTTCTCGCCCCTTTTCAAGAGCTAGTTCGCTACATTGTTGTCTTAAAATAACACAACGCGGATCACTAACCGTGTATACAGCATGACCAATCCCATAAATCAATCCACTATTATCATTGTATTGTTTATCTAAAATTCTTTCGACGATCTCATTAATTTGTTCATCACTTGCATCTAGACCAATTTCATTAATTATCAGTTTCATTTGATTCATTACAGCAAGATTTGCCCCACCATGCTTAGGACCTTTTAAAGAACCAATTGCCCCAGCAAAACTCGAATAAATATCTGTTCCGGTCGAACTTATTACAACATTAGTAAACGTTGAATTATTACCACCACCATGATCAGCATGCAGAACTAAGCACATATCGAGTACTTCAGCTTCTTTAGGTGTGAAGTGTTTATGGTCACGCAATAAATATAAGATATTCTCTGCAATTGATAGATCTGGCCTAATTTGGTGAATATATAAACTTTCTTTGTCAAAATAATGCACTTTACTACGATATGCATAACAAACAATTGAAGGAATTTTAGCAATTAGATTCAATCCTTTGTACATTGTTGATGAAGGACTAATATTATCTGGATCCTCGTCATACGAATATAACATCAAAACTTCCTGTTGTAATTTATTCATTAAATTTTTAGATGGAAACCCAAGAATTTTAGATTCCAAATAATGCGGTGGTAATTCATAACGCTCAGATAGCTCCTTTTTAAAATTTTCTAATTCCTCTTTGTTTGGCAAATAGCCAAACAAGATCAGAAAACAAGTCTCTTCAAATAAAAAGCGTTGATGCGGTTCGCGTTTATTGATAATGTCTGATACTGCGATTCCACGATAATAAAGCTCCCCATCACAGTCAACTTTCTTACCATCAATTTTTTTATACCCTACAACATCAGCAATCTTGGTTAAACCTACTAATACCCCAGTACCATCCTCGTTCCGTAATCCTTTTTTTACATCAAATTTTGAATATAATTCATTATCTATCTTGTTATTACTTTCTTTTGCTTTTTCAATAAAACCATCAATAAATTGACTCATATAAGCACCCCCATAAATTTAAGTAGTTTTATTATAACACTTCTTCTTTTGATTGTATACAATCTTTGTGACAAATTGTATACAATAACAAGTTGTCCAATTAACTTTAGAATCATTTAATATATTCTTAAGTAAAATTAATGAGATGATTAATTTTAACTTATTGTTTAATCATTATAATTAAGTTAAAATATTCTAAAGAGGAGAATTATATGAAAATAAATAATCAAGATTATCATGGTTTATCAACCGCTGAAGTTAATCAGCGTATAAGTAATGGTAAAATCAACACGGTCGATAATAAAATCACTAAATCTTATAAACAGATTTTTTTAAATAATACAATTACTTTTTTTAATATTTTAAATGCTGCTTTACTCGGCTTAGTACTTTTTGTTGGTTCATATAAAAATACACTATTTATTTTAGTAATTATTATTAATACGATCGCTGGAATATATCAAGAGATTAAAGCGAAAAGAACGTTAGATCGCCTATCTATTCTTACTACCTCACACGTTGAAGTTATTCGTGATGATGAATTAAAAGAAATTGATATTGATCAGATCGTTCTGGATGATTATATTGTCTTAACTACAGGAGCCCAGATTCCAACTGATAGTATTTTAATTGATGGGCATATGGAGACTAATGAATCACTGCTCACTGGTGAATCAGATCCTGTTTTAAAACAAAATGGCGATACTTTGTATTCCGGTAGCTTTATTACCTCTGGTAAAGGAATTTGTAAAGTTATTCACGTTGGGGATGATAACTATATGAATCAGATTACACAGGAAGCAAAACGTTTAAAGAAACATAATTCTGAATTAAATCGTTGTTTAAATAAAATTTTAAAATATGTAAGCATCGTTATTTTACCGATTGGCGGTCTATTATTTTTAAAGCAATTTTTTTATGGAAATCAAACATTTAACAGCTCAATCGTTAGTACCGTTGCTGCTATACTAGGAATGATTCCAGAAGGTTTAGTGCTGCTTACAAGTGTTGCTTTGACCTTAAGCGTTTTACGATTAGCAAAACAGAATACTTTAGTTCAGGAATTATTTTGCATTGAAACTTTGGCACGTGTTGATGTCTTATGCTTAGATAAAACCGGGACTATTACTGAAGGAACAATGAAAGTTGAATTTGATGTTAAAATGAGCAATGTTGATATTAGTGAAATCGTTGGAAACTTAATGCATTCTCTAACAGATGTTAATGTCACTGCTCAAGCATTAAAAGAGCATTATCAAACAAAAACTAATTTTAATCCATATTTTGTTATCCCTTTTAGTTCTGATCGAAAATATAGTGGTACCTCCTATTTTAATCGTGGTACATATTATATTGGAGCTTATCAGTTTTTATTTCCAAAGGGAAATGAAGAATTGGAAGAAAAATGTGTTGACTATGCTAGTGAAGGCTATCGTATTTTAGTTTTGGCACATACTGATGAAGTAATGAGTAATGAAGCTTTGCCTGTCGATTTAGAGCCTTTAGGTATTATTGTGTTAAGTGATGTAATTAGGAAAGACGCTAAAGAAACATTAGCTTATTTTAACGAGCAAGGTGTTGATTTAAAGGTTATTTCTGGTGATGATCCGATTACAGTTTCATCTATCGCGAAACGAGCTGGATTGAATAATGCCCACCATTATGTTGATGCAACTACCCTTTCAACTTCTGAAGAAATAGCAGAAGCTTTAAATAAATATTCGGTCTTTGGGAGAGTCACTCCGCAACAAAAAAAGGCTATGGTCGTTGCCTTAAAACAACAGGGTCACACTGTTGCAATGACTGGAGATGGAGTCAATGATGTTCTAGCTTTTAAAGAGGCAGATTGCTCTATTGCAATGGCATCAGGAAGTGATGCAGCTAAAAATGCAGCAAATCTAGTTTTGCTTGATAACAATTTTGATGCAATGCCTCATATCGTTGATGAAGGACGGCGTGTTATTAATAATATTACGATGTCAGCATCTATGTTTTTGATTAAAACTATATTTTCTGCTCTCATAGCTATTTCAACTATCTTTTTTGGTCAAGCCTACCCTTTTGAGCCAATACAATTATCACTTATCAGCGCATGTGGTGTAGGAATACCAACTTTCTTCTTGACATATGAAGCTAACTTTGCACGAGTTGAAGGAAATTTTTTAGAAACCGTTTTAGAAAAGTCTTTCCCTTCTGCTTTTACAATTGCCATAGGAGCTACTTTAATTACAAATATTGGTCTTGCTTTGAATTATGATCCTAACATGCTTTCAACTGTCTGTGTTTTATTTACAGGATGGAATTATACAATAGCTCTTTTAAAGATATATAGACCACTAACTAAATATCGCAAGTTTATTATTTATTCAACTCAATTTTGTTACTATATTTCAATGATGATCGGGCAGTCAATTTTAGAATTAACAGGCGTTTCATTTAACTGGCTAATGATACTATTAGGATTAATTGCGTTTTCATCAATTATTGTTGACTTGTCTGCTGAACTATTTAAATATATAAAAATATTTAAAGAATTTCTTGAAAAACGTCGAAAAAAGAGATTGTCAAAAGGTTAAGGATTTTCCTTAGCCTTTATTGTTGCCAAAATAACATAAATATTGATAGAATAGAATAAAGGAAGAAGGTATATTATGTATAATAAAATAAAATTATTGGCACAACAATACCACCAAGAAACAATTCAAACTCGACGTGATTTTCATAAATATGCTGAGCGCGGCTGGTTAGAAATGCGAACTGCTTCACTAGTAGCCCGTAGACTTGATAGTTTAGGGTACCAAGTCTCAGTTGGCAAGGAAGTTATGCGTGAAGAGTTCCGGATGGGATTACCAAGTAAACGCCTATTAACTTTAAATTACAATCGTGCCCTCCTTCAAGGAGCCGACCCCTATTACATAGAAAAAGTAAAGAATGGTTTTACCGGGGTCGTTGGAGTAATGCACAACGGAATTGGACCTGTTGTAGCAATTCGTTTTGATATAGATGCTCTTAGCATTACTGAAGATGATTCAGCAGATCATAATCCTGGTAAAAATGGCTTTATTTCTTGTAATCCTGGTGCTATGCATGCTTGTGGTCATGACGGTCATACTGCCATGGGATTAACTGTGGCCAAAATACTAGCACAAATAAAGGAACAACTACATGGAACAATCAAATTAATTTTTCAGCCTGCTGAAGAAGGTGTACGTGGCGCTAAAAGTATTGCTTTAAGCGGAATTCTTGATGACGTTGATTATATTTTTGCGGGTCATATTTGGCAGCAGGTCGAAGGGGAAGATTATGATATTTATTTGGGAATGAACGAAACATTTGCAACAACAAAACTTGATGTAACCTATCATGGTGTTTCTTCTCATGCTGCAGGAATGCCACAATTCGGCAAAAACGCCTTATTATCTGCTGCTTCATGTATCCTAAATCTTCATTCAATTCCACGTAATAGTGATGGTTGTACCCGTATCAATGTTGGTACAATTAGAGCAGGAACAGGAAGAAATGTAGTCCCAGAAACAGCTAAATTAGAAATCGAAGTACGTGGCGCCACTACAGAATTGAATAATTATATGGAAGTTTATGCTCGGGATGTTATTAGAGGAGCAGCATTAATGCACGATACCATTGTAGAGATAAACGAGATGGGAAAAGCTTATTCGCTTGACTGTGATAAAAAAATGATGGATTTAATTCGCCATATTTGTATCGATCATTTAGGTGATATTAAAGTTGCCAAAGAGGATTTAAGCCCGCTAGACGGTAGTGATGATTTTTCCTATATGATTGCCACTGTCCAAGCACATGGCGGAATAGGCACTTATATGAAATTGACAACTGATCTAGTCGCTTCACCTCATAACTGTACATATGACTTTAATGAAGATGTTTTGTTAACAGGAACAACTGTCTATAGTAGCATTGCCTACTATTTATTAAATCAAGATTAATATTTGTGATAGAATCAAGATTCTATCACTTTTTAAATTAAAAAAGAGCACAATTTGTGCCCTTATTTAAAGAAATCCATAAATTTATCAACTGCAGTATCCACACCACTATCAAGATCGGTTTTAAATTGATCAAATCGAACTTTAGCATCAGCTATAATGTCATCAACTTCTCCATCTTTAGCATTATAAACTTTTGCAGCGTATTCTTTTGTGCTGATCCCTAAATCTCTAATTGAATTATCATCGTCAACTTCTCCCTTATCTGCAGCCATTTCTAAATAACTACCATGTTCGTAAAGCTTTTTCGCAACCTCTTTGTCTTTAACATCATCGATATTATCGCGAATATAATTTACTGCTTCATTTACATCATCACGATTAACTTTATAGTCACTACTAAATTTATTTTTAACTCTACTATCAATTCCCTCTAATCCATTATCCTCATCTGATTCATTAGTGGTAGTATTGTTATTACTATCTTTGTTAGTATCATCATTGTTTGAACATCCAACAATCGAAAAACTCATTGCAAATAATAACAATAAACAGCATATTGATTTTAAAATACGTTTCATATCTATTCTCCTTTAACTTATCTATCTATATTTTTCACCAAAATTATTTTTTTAAACAAAATATCATAAAAATCATGTATAATGAATTTGGTGATTTTTATGAAAGAACAACAATTAGATGCATTACTAGAAAATATTAATTATGAAATAAGTTTATTATCCAATGCAAGTGCCTTTATCAAACAAGTCTTTTCTGATATATCTTGGGTTGGTTTTTACCTTTGCCAAGATAATCAGCTGATCTTAGGTCCATTCCAAGGAAAAACAGCTTGTACACTCATCCCCTTTAACAAAGGTGTATGCGGTGCCTGTGCAACAAATCTTAAAACTTACTGTGTTCCTGATGTTCATCAGTTTCCTAGTCATATTGCTTGTGATAGCGCAACAAACAGTGAACTTGTTATCCCGTTGATTATAGATAATAGCTTGTATGGCGTTCTAGATTTAGATTCTCGTTGTTTTGCACGGTTTCAACCTGATGACCAGGAAGAGCTAGAAAAATTAGCACTCATAATTATTAAACATTTAAAACGAATAAAGGAAGAAACAAAATAGTTTCTTCCTTTTAACTTTTTTTATCAAATTTTTGTTTACATTTAGGACAGGTAATTGTAATTTGTCCCCGACCACGTGGCACTCTAACAGTTTGCTTGCAGTTAGGACATAGAAAATATTTATGCATTTTATCATTTTTATTACTTTTAATAATATTAATTCTTTTTTTGACAGGCTGGATTAAAGATAAAAATTTATCATTTTCAGCTCGCCTTTTATAAATATTACGAGAATAGGTCCTAAAAATATTAATAATTAAAATTATCCAAATAATTGTTGCAAGATATGGATTGCGAATTACAAAAAGATTTAAAATTAATAAAATTAATGCAAATATTAATAAAAAATTGTTTAGTTGATCCGATCCATAACGACCTGACATAAAGCGATACAGCGCATTTTGAAACTTATTCATGTTAACCCTCTTTTCAAATTATACATTAAGTATAATTTGAAATTATTAAATCTTTATGAATTATTTTCATTAGTATCTTTTTTCTTATGTTCTTTACGACTACAATCGTATGTCTCTACAATTAACGTTTTAAAAAATTGAATTAATGCATTTCTTGTATCACTGTTCATATTTTTGATTTCTTTAATAGCCGTAATTAGATGTGATAATGATTTTTCTGAAAAATCATTAATTTTTTCAATTTTAGCTGCTTCTAAAATTGAAAATACTGCAGTAACTGCATCCTTTCGTGTTTTACTGTCGACTTTACTTAGCCATGATTTAAAAGCTGCATCCATAGTTTGGCTGTCCTTACTCATTTCAGTAGCACAAACAAATTGTGTTCCTTCTACTGACCAGCTAAAGCCACTATGTTGCATTAAACCTTTAGCGCTACTTTTAACTACTATTTTTTCTTCAAGATTCTCAAGCATTATCCCGAATACGGAACTTTCTGGAATGAATTTTTTTATCCTAGTAGAAATATTGCGGTAATTATCTGTATTTAGCATTTTTTGATTAAAACCAGGGCCGTCATTATTATAAATCTCAATAATTCGTTTAGATATTTTAGAATTCACACAACTAGATGCATAAACTGCTAAATTTCCTCCTTTTGAATGACCACCAACACGAATTTTAACGCCAGATATCTTTTGGGTGATATATATCCTAAAAATTTGATACCACTTCATTTTATAATCACAATGGCATAAAAGATAAAAAAGTGATTTAGAAAAATCGATTTCAGCAATTTTAGCCAAATACTCAACTGCTCTTTGCTGAGAAGCAACTGGAAATTGATAAGTCATTTGAAAATCCTCACGCCATCCTAAAATTGTATCATCAGTGCCACGAAAAGCAACATAAATACTACTATCTTCTAATTGAAAAGTAATTGCTGCAAATTGTTTTATACTTTGATAGTCCAGTTCATTAATATAATTAGATAGCAGAATATTTTGATAACGCGGACATTTAGCTAATTCTTGTAATAATGTAATTGATTCCTTAGTGAAAGATATCTCATCTAGTAATTCTTCAATATTATTTACTTGACTAAAATTATTAGCAACATCTTTTAAACAATAACTTTGTTCATTGGGAAATGTGGGAACTATTTTATCAAAATCAACATAAACTAATTCACTTAAAATCAAGCCATCAATATCATTAAATGGATCTATTCTCATTGACAGATCACCTCGCCATTTTAAATAATCATATATATTGGACATTTTTGTTCCCCCTTTCCTTTTTTGGCATTATACCATATTTAAAAAAAATTATACAACTTCATGACATTTATTGACAATAAATTTTTGAAACCTATAATGTTTATGGAAAGGTCGAGAAAAATGAAGTTATTCAATAAATTTTCAAAAAAACAAAAAATTACCTTTATTTCAGTATTATTTATTTTAATTATTAGTACAGTTTATTTAATCTGGCAAAAAAATAACCAATTGTTAACTTTTGTCAAAGACCCAATACTAGAAATCAACCATGAGTTTGATTATCAAAAAATAATTAAAAATATTAAAAATGTCCAAACATCCGATATTAAGGTCGACACATCTAAATTAAAAAATGATAAAATTGGCAGCTATCCTGTTACCTATATTTATCAGGGCAAAAAGTTCACAGTAAATATTAACGTAGTTGATAAAACTAAGCCTAAATTTGAAATTAATAATATTGAAATAGATGCAGGAATGGATGTTGATCCAACAATGTTAGTTGATAACATTGTTGATGAAACAAAAACAACTATTTCTTTTAAAGATGCATATAATTTTTCAAAAAAAGGAAAAGTCAAAGTGACAGTAATTGTTAGCGATGAAAGTAATAATAAATCAACAAAGCACGCTACTGTTACAGTTTTATCTAAAGATACAACAAAACCAACTATTTCTGGTCTTAATGATCTAACTGTCACTTTAAATGGTAAGGTTGATTATTTAGCTGGCGTTAAAGGAAATGATAATCGTGATCCACATCCACAATTGACTATTGATAACAAAAAAGTAAGATTGGATAAATTAGGTGATTATATTGTAACCTATACTTGCAAAGATAGGTCTGGCAATAAAATAGTTGCTAAAAGGAAAGTTTCAGTTGTTGAAAAGAAAGAAATTGGAGTTTATGCTCAAACTGAAGAAAAAGTTATTTATTTGACATTTGATGATGGTCCTTCAAAAAATACCAAACGTATTTTAGATATTCTTGACAAATATCATGCAAAAGCAACTTTCTTTGTGACTGGTACAAACCAAAACTATAATTACTTGATCAAAGAAGCATATCAACGAGGTCATACAATCGGTTTACATACTTACAGCCATGATTATAAAACCGTTTATACTTCAGTAACCGCATATTTTAATGATTTAGAAAGAGTTGGAAACATGGTTAAAAATGAAATTGGCTTTATTCCAAAGTATATTCGTTTCCCTGGTGGAGCTTCAAATACAATTTCACGTAAATATTGTCCTGGAATCATGAGTATTCTAGCAAACGAAGTAATTGACCGTGGTTATCAATTTTATGATTGGAATTATGGTACAGGTGATGCCGGTGGAAACAATATTCCAGTTAATCAAATCATTGCTACTGCTACAGCTGGAAATGCCAATAATCAAGTGATTCTTGCTCATGATACAGATGCCAAAAATACCACGGTAGATGCCCTTCCGGCAATAATCGAGCATTATCAGGCACTAGGTTATTCTTTTAAAAGTATAGATGACAATTCTTATGTTCCTCATCATCATATTAATAATTAAAAGTAGTTTTCGAAATTGGCTCTAGAATTTGATTTTTCAAAAGATGGAACCTATTTCAATAAAACTATTTTTATTTTTAAGATTTATTAAGAGATTCTTAGGATTTATTATGATAGAATTTTTAAAATAGCGTGTTATGATTATAATTGTTATGTATTGGTTAATTCTTGCTAATTCATTGCAAAGCAATTGTAGTTATATTACAATTAGATAAATTTTGTTTTTTATGAGGATGTTATTTATGGGAAAAATTAAAGGTTTAAATAAACAAGAAGTTGCAAAGCGTATTAGTGAAGGGAAAGTGAACCTTTCCCCTAAACCAGTAGTTAAAAGTAATTTTCAAATTATTATGGGGCATGTTTTTAACCTCTTTAATGCCTATAATTTTATTATTGCTGCTGCTCTAATTGCTGTTCAAGCATATTCAAGTTTATTTTTTGTTGTTATTGTCATTTCAAATACTGTTATTAGAGCGCGACAAGAAATAAAATCTAAAAATATGGTTGCTAAATTAAACTTGATCGTTTCGCCAAAAACTAAAGTTATTCGTGAGGGAAAAACGATTTCAATCGATAACGAAGAAATCGTTCTAGATGATGTAGTTTATTTTGAAACCGGTAATCAAATCAGTGCTGATTCAATTATTATTGAAAATAATGTTGAAGTTGATGAATCACTTTTAACTGGTGAAGCTGATCCTATTTCTAAAGGGCCTGGTGACCATTTATTATCTGGTAGTTTTATTTTGAGCGGTGCTTGCTATGGTAAGGTTGAACATGTTGGAAAAGATAACTATGCAAATAAAATTACTGATCAGGCAAGAACTCGTAAGCCTGTTAGCTCTGTCTTATTAAACACTTTTAATAAAGTTACTCGTTATACTAGTTATTTAGTTTTACCATTAAGTATTTTAATGCTCTATCAGGCTTATATCATTCGTGATCAAGGAATTACAAGCACAATCGTCAACACTGCTACAGCTCTGCTAGGGATGCTTCCTAAAGGACTAGTTCTATTAACAAGTGTATCTTTAGCTGCTAGTGTTGTTAAATTAGGGAAAATGAACACTTTAGTTCAAGAAATGTTTAGTATTGAAACCTTATCACGAATTGATGTTCTATGTTTAGATAAAACCGGTACCTTGACTGAAGGAAAAATGGAAATCGAACAAGTCATTAAATTAAAAAATCCATTAAATCTTGATCTGGATGAGATTATGTGTTCCTTTGTTAAAGGATCTCTTGATAATAATATTACTTTTAAAACACTTAGTAGCTATTTTACTGGCCCTGCAAAGTATGAAACATTAGACCGTATAGCTTTTTCTTCAGCCCGGAAATGGAGCGCCATTGAACTAGATTCAATAGGAACAATTATTGTTGGAGCACCAGAAATAATTCGTCCTGATTATCAATTATCACCAAGAATTATTGAGATGCAAAAAAGCGGCGCACGTGTTTTATTAATTGGCCATCACCCAACATTAAATATCTTACAGGAAACTTTAGGACAAACAACACCGATTGGGCTAATTGTTATTAAAGATCCTATTCGGAAAGATGCTCATGAAGCCCTTAAATTTTTCAGTGATAATGATGTTGCTGTAAAAGTTATATCTGGTGATAATCCAGCGACAGTTAGTGCAATCGCTAGTCAAGCAGGTGTTGCTAATGCAGAAAAATACATTGATGCTTCAACAATCGTTACTGATCAACAATTAGAAGATGCAATTTTAAACTATAATGTTATTGGTCGTGCTAGTCCTTTTCAAAAGCACCAGATGATCTTATGTTTACAAAAACATAATCAAAAGGTTGCGATGACGGGTGATGGAGTAAATGATGTTTTAGCATTAAAAGATGCTGATGTTTCAATTGCGATGGGTTCTGGTTCCGATATTGCCCGCCAAGTATCGCAATTTATTATTATTGATGGTAAATTACAAACATTAGTAGAAGTTGTTCGAGAAGGTCGCCTAGTTATTAATAATGTTACACGTTCTGCGTCAATGTATTACTTGAAAACAATTTACACGATTTTACTTTCAATATTATCTATTTTAATGAATATACCTTATCCTTTTATTCCTTTCCAAATGACTTTATTGGATATGTTTATTGAAGGTTTCCCTTCATTTATGATTTTATTTGAACGAAATATCGAAAAACCAAAAGAATCAATTGGTCATCATGCTATGCGTTTTTCCTTACCTAACGCATTAGCAATAGTTTTAAGCGTTGCTGGTATAAGATTACTCGCACCAACCTTACAATTGTCGTTAGCAGAAACTTTTTCAGTCCTATATTTTACAACTGCTTTTGTGTCTATTCACATGATTTATCGTATTTATAAACCATTAAACTGGTATCGAGGTGGAGTTTTAATAATTGATATTATTGGCTTTATCCTCTCTACACCGATTTTTTGGCCACTTTTAGAAATGCATGTATTAACACCTAAGTTAATTCAAATTATCCTAATTACGATTGTTATTAGCATTCCTGTTTTAATCATCCTGACAAGGAGTGTTAGTTATTATCTTAAGAACCTAAATAGTAAAAAAGCTTTATAGCATTAATAAGCCTGTTCAAGTTTTTCTTGGACAGGCTCCCATTTAAAACAAATCTATTTATCTAAACAAAAAGATATATTTAGATACATTACTGTACCTTCTATATCTATTTTTCATTTAAAAGTTGAATTAACTTAATCACATCTTCTTGAATCCGAGGTGGTAAATATTGCGGCTTGGCTAATAAAAAACCTTGAAGATAATCAACTTTAAGCTTAATCACCTGCTTTAATTCATCAATCGTTTCAATTCCTTCAGCAATTAATTTCATATCCCGTTCATGAGCATAATTAACAATGTTTTCAACAATTTTACACTTATCAGGATCACTATCAATATTACGAATTATATCCATATCGATTTTAATAAATTTAGGTGAAATCAGCAATAGGATTCGATCACTATTATATCCACTTCCATAATCATCTAATGCTAATTCTGCTTGCCATTTTTTCATTAATTCTGCTTTTTGCTGATGATAATTTTCGTCAATGTACTCAACTTCAGTAACTTCTAAAACAACATTTTTTAAATACTTTGAATACTCCTTTTCTAGCTCATCAATTTTTTTATTACTTAAAATTTGATTTGAAATAGAATTAATAAATATTTTACAATCTTTATTAATTCGCTCATTTCGTAAATGGTTGGCAAAGGTTTCAAGTGATGAGGACCATGTTAATTCTTCAATTTCTGCTAAACGTCCCTCCTCTTTAGCTATTTTTAAAATATCAAGGGGATTTTTTAATGATGGCATAAATGATCTCATTAATGATTCATATGCATAAATAGTTCCATCTTTGCTACTTATAATTGGTTGAAAATAAAACTGAATTGCTCGATCTTCAATAATAGTGTTTAATTCTTCTTTACTTTCGCTTAAAAAAGAATCCGCAATATAATCATTGAGATTAAACTCTGTTAAATTACCTTTACTTGTACGTTTGATCTTATACATTGCATAATCAGCATAATGTTGGAGTTTTTCAAAAGATTCACTATCCCGTGGATACCAGGCAATACCGCCTGATGCATTGACATGAAAATTACTATTATCAGCCAAAGGAATAAAAGCCTTGCTAATTGCTTCCTTTAATTTATTAATTAACTGCTTAATTACATTTTCATCATCATAACCATAAAAGAAAACAAAAAATTCATCACCAGAAATCCGTGAAATAATAGTATTTTCTGGGGTGCTGTTTACAAATGTTTCAGCAGCTTTAGAAATGTAATTATCACCAATTTCATGCCCATAATTATCATTAATATACTTCAGATTATCTAAATCTAACATCAATAGTGCTGCTATTTTTATTTTGTTTATTTCATTTTCAAATAAACTATTCATGATCCTAATAAATGCTCTCCGATTCAAAAGTCCAGTTAGAGCATCATGATCACGTTCATATTCAATCACATTCTTTTCAACAATTGTATTAGTTACATTCTCAATTACCCCAGTATATGCATTATCATTTACCAATAGCCGTAGATTCACAAAAACATAATTATCATCATCAGGAATTTTGAAGAGATATTCTTTTTTGCTATAATCATGTGAAACAATATATTGTTTATAGCCTTCAAATGTTTCTTTAAATTTTGTCATTGTTAATTCTGAAGTATTAACATCATATTTTAGTAAAACCTCAAAAAAGTTTTCTGATATAAACAATTCTTCAGTGTTTATATTATATTCGAACCCTGCTAGCTTAATACTTGCCATTTGTAATAAATTAGTGAATTTCAAGGCAGTATCACGAACATTTTGATTTAGTTGTTCCATCATATTTGCAAGATGATCAATTTCAGCAATATTTGTACGTCTGAAAGAAATCTTATTTTTAATATTAGCTTTTACGACTTCATCTGATAATTTTTTTATTGGTTTTGAAATGATATAACTAAAAATGAAACTTCCACCAATTCCAACTGTCAAGGTTAAAAAGATTGCGAACATCAAAATCGAAGTGATTTTATTTGTAAATGCAAATAAATCTGAAGTATCAACTATTCCTACTAAAGCCCAGCGTTGATTACTGTATGGTGTATTAGAATTATAAATATTCAAATATTTTAATGAACTATATAAAGTGTTAGAACCTTGATTGATATAATAATCATTCTCAGATTGCATTAATTCAGTTGTAGGACTTTTCGTCGTATAAATATTTCCATTCGTTAAAATATTACTTAAAATCAATGAATCATCTTGATTGATTGCCAACAAATAGCTTCCATTACCTTCATCAAGTAACTCTGTACTGGGCAATAATTTGTTCAAATAATCTAATGTAATATCAATTCCAACGACACCATAAACAGCTCCTTGATCGTTGATTAGCGGTAATGAGTAGGTGAAAGCCTCATTTTCAGAATCTCTCAGGCGAAAACTCCCACCCCAATAGCCTATATCAGTACTCGAAAATTCTTGTGAATTACTAATTGCCTGCTGGTATGGAGTATAGAAAAAATCATAATATTTTATGTTTGCTTTTTTAAATTCAAAACGTGGCCGCCATGATGAATCAGTAGCAATATTTAAAGATTTAACCACTTCAGTTGGAGCTCGTTCAATTAATAAATCCCCATTTTCTGCTGAAGCTTTTGATAATGGATCAAGATCTCTTAAATATATTCCAGGTTTATCTTCAAGTCCCTTATCCAAGTCATGATTATTAAAAATGATATATGCCCCTGTAACATGCTGAGAGCGCATTGTTGAAATCAATTGATCTACAACTGCCAAAATAAGTGGTGTTGCTGTTTCAGAGCTGTCATCAAGATGCTCATAATCAACCTTTCCTTCACTAACAAGCTGCTTAGCTGTCGTATTTATGTGGTCTGTCAATTGAGATAAATTGGACCAATTGTTTAACATTTCATTTTGAAGATAACTGCTTCGATTAATAACTCGCTGATCAACAATATCTTTAGCGTTCTGGTTTAATTTAGCAAACATTCCACCAGTTGAAAGGCTACCAACAAGGATTGTTGTCTCGATTAACACTAAAATACACATTACTACAAGTAAATATGAAAAAATTGATTTGTTTTTCATGATTTTACGAAACATCACAATCCTCCTTCTATAGAACTATTTAATTAATGATTCTAATTGGCTTTTAGTATTAGTATACCACTGATTAAAATAAGTATCATTATTAAATTGGCTAATTGCTTGTTCTAAATTCATTCCATTTGAAAGATTAGTAATAACTGTTTCACGATCTTGTTTAGCTAAATTACTCATTGTTGTTTCTAAAACATTTCTTGCATCAGTTCCCTTTTCAAAAGGAACTGATGTATACATATTATTATCTGAAATCATTTTAAGACTAGTATTTAACGTTTTCTTTACTGACTCATTGACTTCTACTTCATCAGTAATCTTATCAAGATCATTTGCACTTTTGGTAACTGGCAAATAACCACTAGCATTTGAAAAAGCAATATTTTGTTTATCACTAGTAAACCATTTCAAAAATTCAACAGCTGCCTGTTGTTCTTTTTCTTCACTTTTGAGAACAACCATTCCTGCTCCTTGTTGAACGACATAATCTTTACCATCTTTAAATTTAGGGCAAGCAAATGTCTCCAATTCAATTGAATGGCTTTCTTCGTCATTTAAAATAACTTCTTTAGGAAAATATGTGACACTCGAAGATGAAGAAACACAAGCAAGAATATTTCCGATTTTTATATCATCACTTCTAAATTTACCTGATGAACTAAAATAACCACTTATGTAAGGAACATAATAATTATCCCATAATTTTTTAGCAATATCTGCTTCAAAATTTAATACGATTTTATTATCCTTTTTACTAAAAATATCTGTTGCTAGCTGGCGATAGCCAACGAGCATATAATTTGCAAAAGCATCACGACCAAAAAATGCTTTTCCATCATTTGGAGCAGCTGTCAAACTATCAGTCCAGTTATAATATTGCTCTGCAACCTTAGTAACACCCTCAATTGTATTTAAATCATTTGTTGAAGCACCCGTAGCATTTGCAAACTTCTCCCAATCTGTTTTATTCAACATAAATAACTCTACTGATTTAGCCACTGGAAAAATTTTTAATGTATCTTTACTTGAAAAGTGTCCTTCTTCAAGATAACCATCGACATACTTAGATAGCTCGTCTTTACTAAAATATTTATTTAAATCTACTGCATAACCTAACTTATCCACTTGATAAGCTGTGTCACCATACGCTGCAAAAATATTCGGAATATCTGCAGCCCCAGCTTTTCCATTAATTGAATCTAAAACATTTCTTTCTAAATCAGAAATTGTTCCTTGACCAGAGCCCTCAACAATTATCCCTTTTTCTTTACCGACTGTTTTGTTAAATTCATCGACTAGACGATTAAATTCCTCTTGTTGCGCACCATTATAATAATGCCATACTTGAATCGTCGTTGGATCATCCTTGTCTAATAAGTTTTTATCCTCATTACTACATCCAGTTACAGCAAAAAACATTAATAAAGATATCAAAACTAATCTTACTTTTTTCATATGCTTATCTCCATTCCCTTATCCCCTAAAGGATAACACAAATTGGTCATTTATACAATCTTCACACTTTATCAATACAAAAAAGGATACCTATTGATATCCTCTATGACAACTCCATTTTTCCAGTATACAATTGATAATATCTTCCTTTTTGATTAATTAATTCATCATGATTCCCACGTTCTATGATTTCCCCATGATCGAGTACCATAATTGCTTTTGAATTACGAACTGTAGAAAGACGATGTGCAATTACAAAAACGGTACGATCTTTCATTAAACTATCCATCCCTTTTTCAATCAATTTTTCAGTATGAGTATCAATAGAACTTGTAGCCTCATCCAAAATCAAAACTGGGGGATTAGCAATTGCTGCACGAGCGATAGCTAATAGCTGACGTTGTCCTTGTGATAAGTTAGAACCATCACCGGTTAACATTGTTTGATAGCCTTGCGGAAGTCGCCGAATAAATGAATCTGCATTTGCTAGTTTAGCTGCTGCCACCACTTCTTCATCACTAGCATCTAATTTACCGTAACGTATATTATCTTCAATCGTTCCTGTAAATAAATGAGTGTCTTGCAAAACCATTGATAACGATTGTCGCAATGCTGCTTTTTTTATTAATTTAATATCAATTCCATCGTATGTTATACTGCCAGAATCTAATTCATAAAAACGATTAATCAAATTAGTAATAGTTGTTTTCCCAGCTCCTGTAGAGCCCACAAATGCAATTTTTTGACCTGGTTTTGCATATAAGTTTAAATTTTTTAAAATAGGATGGTTGGAGACATAACTAAAACAAACATCATGGAAGCGAACATCACCTTTTAACAAAACCAGTTCTACATCACCATTAGAACGGGGATGACGCCAAGCCCAAAGTCCAGTATTTTCATGACACTCAACTAGCTTACCATATTCATTGCGAACATTTGTTAAAGTGACACTTCCTTCATCTATTTCAACTTTTTCATCCATAATTTCAAAAATACGTTCTGCACCTGACATTGCTGCCAAAATAAAATTCATTTGTTGGGAAAATTGATTTACTGGCATCGCAGTTTGTCGAACAAAAACCAAATATGATGATAAACTTCCTAAATCCATAATCCCATAAATTGCCATAAACCCGCCTATTACAGCAGATAATGCATAATTCAAATATGAAATACTGACAACTGTTGGTATCATAGTTCCTGAATAAGTAACTGCTTTCGTAGCTGCTTGTCGTAAAGCTTGATTTCTTTTTTCAAACTCGGCAAAGTTCACCTGTTCATGATTGAAAACTTTAACTACTTTACTTCCTTCGACCATTTCTTCAATAAAACCATTTAAACTTCCCATATATTTTTGTTGTTGATTAAAATACTGCTTACTCTTTTTACTACTATAACGAATAAAAATAAACATCATTACCATTGAAGCAATTACAATGATTGATAGATAAGGATTTAAAATAATAATCATCGTAATTGTTCCTACAATCATTATAAAACTTTGAATCAACATTGCAAAACTATTATTTAAAGCTTCTAAAATTGTATCAATATCACTAGTAAATCGACTCATCAACTCACCATGAGTACGCTGATCAAAAAAACTAAGCGGTAAGTTTTGTATCTTATCAAATAAATCTTCACGAATTTCTTTAACGATTTCTTGAGCAGTTTTTACCATTAATTGATTATATAGATGACAAGCCCCGACACCAGTTAAATACATAATTGCCATCGTTATTATTGCTTGTAATAGTCCAGCATTATTACCTGGTAGAATGTAATCGTTAATAACCGGTTTTAATAAATAAGTACCTAAAATATTTGCACCTGCACTAATTAATACTAAAATAGCAATGATTATGAGTGTTCCTATATGTCGAGTTAAATAACTAGCCATTGCTTTTAAAGTTTTCTTTAAATTTTTAGGGCGTGGAGTTCCGTTTATTCTAGCCATATTATTTATCTCCTTCTTGAATTTTACATAAATCTTGATAGATATGATTACGATTTGCTAATTCTTCAGGTGTTCCTATATCATCAATTTTACCATCAGTTAAAATAACAATTTTATCTGCATGGGCAAGTGATGATAATCGCTGTGAAATAATAATTTTAGTTGTCTTAGGCAAATAGTATGCTAATCCATCTGTTAGTTTTCGTTCAGTTGCTGTATCTAATGCACTGGTAGAATCGTCAAGAATTAAAATTTTTGGTTTCTTTAATAATGCACGTGCAATACATAACCTTTGTTTTTGCCCACCAGAAACATTAACTCCACCTTGCCCTAAATCTGTATTGATTCCCTTAGGCAATGCATCGATAAATTCACTGGCACAAGCAATGTCTAAAACTTCATTAAGTTCGTGATCACTAGCATCTGCTTTACCCCATAAAATATTTTCCTTAATCGTTCCAGAAAATAGAGTGTTTTTTTGTAATACCATAGCAATTTCATCTCGAAGATGTTCGATTCCATATGATTTTATATCATGACCATCGATTAATAAATCCCCTGCTGTAATATCATATAATCTAGGAATCAATTGTACTAATGAAGTTTTGGCACTACCTGTTCCCCCGATAATACCAACAGTTTCACCAGGCTCAATTTCCAAATTTATATTATTTAATACATATTCTTTTGCTTTTAAGTCATATTTAAAAGCAACATTTTTAAATATGATTTTTCCCCTCGTAATCTTTATGTCACTTTTTTCATCTTTAATATCTATTTCTTCATCAAAAACTTCTTGAATCCGATATGCCGAAGCTAGAGAACGAGTTAACATCAAGAAAACATTTGAAATCATCATTAAGGAATTTAAGATTTGCATAATATAGCTTAAAAATCCTGTTAATTCACCTACTTGCATATTTCCAACCTGAATCATCCCACCCCCAAACCATAGAATTTCAATAATCGTCGAATACATCACAAATTGAAAACACGGCATATTCATAACTGCATAATGGAATGATTTACGTGAAACTTGTTGATAATTCAAATTAACTTCATTAAATTTAGCTTGTTCGTAATCTTTTCTAACATATGACTTTACAACTCTAATCGCAATTAGATTTTCCTGAACTATCGAATTGACAGAGTCTAAAGCTCTTTGCATTTTCCCATATAAAGGACGAACTTTTGACATAATTATAATTAAGCATGTTGCTAGAACAGGAATAGCTATTAAAAAAACAACAGCTAATTTAGCATTAATTAGTATTGCCATAGTTAGTGCAGTTAACATCATAAAAGGTGCTCTAACTAACGGACGAATCCCATTACAAATAGCGTTTTGTAAAATAGTAACATCACTTGTAAGTCGAGTAACTAACGATGAAGTACTAAAATGATCTGTATTTTTAAACGAAAATTCTTGAATCTTTTGATATTGTGCTTTTCGCAATTCATAGCCAAACCCCTGTCCTGCTTTGGCAGCAGTCTTTGCATACAATAAGCCTAAACCAAGCGACAAAAGCGCACATATAATCATTAATCCCCCTTTGATCAGAATATAATTTCTATCTTTATTTGCTACACCGATATCAATAATATCAGCCATTATCAAAGGAATAATCAACTCAAAAAGAGTTTCTAAAATAACAAACACTGCACTTAAATAAAGATATTTTTTATAGTTTTTAAAATAGCCAAAAAATTGTTTGAACATCTTATTCCTCCTTTAACAAGGCGTCATAAAGGCGCTCTAAGTAATTAATAAATTGTTTTCTTTCTTCCTTGCTAAAATCTCTCAAGGTAATATCTTCACGCTCATCTAGATATGCTTGCCATTTAAGAAAAGTGATTTTTCCTAATTCGGTAAGTTGAATATATACATTTCTCTTATTTTCCTCACTATAATTCCGTTTAATAAAACCATTACTTTCTAATTTGTTTAGCATAATTGAAACTGTAGCAGGCTCAATATCACAACCTTTAGTAATATCTTTTTGTAAACATTCTCTTTTCTGTTCATACAAATATCGTAAAACCTTTGGCTGTCCTGGTGCTAAATTCAGTTCTTTTAAAAAAGGAATATTCTTTTTCCTTTGTGTATGCGCTGTTTTAAATAATAAATAATATAATGAATTAGCCATCTTTCCTCCTATTATTAGCATCCTAACTATTAGTATACTAATCTTATTAATAAAGTCTGTCAAGGTATTTACTAAAATTAAAAACCGGCTTCTATTTAGAGCCGGTCATTTTATATATTTTACTTAGTGTATTATATGCTGTTTTAATCGTACCATCGTATTCCTCAGCAAAAACAATAGTCATTTCCTCTTTTAAAATAATAGCTAAACAATATTTTAATTTACGATTCAATCGTCTATCTAATAACGCCATTCGTCCAAATAATAAAACATTTACAGGATCCAGCTGTTTTTTTAATTCCTCGATTTCACCATATTTCACTTCAATAATATCGTTATAAGAAAACTTTCTACTTTTGAAGATACCATCAACTGAAAAGCTATTTTCTTTAAGATTTAAGGTATAAATAGCACGCTTTTGATATTCAGCAATACCACCAATATAATTAAGATTATATTTAAATGTTTTTTTCATTTTCAAACTCCTAATCCTGATTAAAATTCTTAAGTCCTTCTAATAAATAATTATGACTCTTAGGTTGTTTACGTCGGAATTCTTCTAATTTTTCTTGATCAAGTTGTGCTACTTCTAATCGAAGTTCGCGAGAAGATATTCTTTTCCCACCTTGCCCTAATACGATTAATTGTTCTAACGCATCAGATGTGGCCACTGTAATATTGTATTTACTTGCCAACTCATGAGTTGCCCGCTCAATATACATATCAGCAGTTTGTGCTTCTTTAGTATATGCGATATAAATATTATGATATTTAGTAGTTGAACCAATATTATCTTTAACCTTATATGCATCAAATACTAAAATCAAAATACATTTTTTGTAACCTTGATAGTTGCACATAATATCAATTAATCGCATTCTAGCTGCGTCTAAATTATCTTTTGCTAACTCTTTCAATTCTGGCCAGGCATGAATAACATTATAGCCATCAACTAATAAACATTCTGGAATGTATTTATAACTTGACTCATTAAATATTTTTTTAGTTACTTGATGTTCGCCAGATCTTTGTTTAACTGGTCCATAAGTGCGTGTGAAAATATTTTCTAACTCGTCATCAATATTATCAAATTTAGATTTATCCTGAATATTATTAGCGGTCTTCTTTATTTTTTTAAAAACAAATGGTATGTGCATATGTTGGGCAACTTGATCCCACCTTACATTATAACCAGCACCATGACTGCAAAATACTGATCCTGTTGGATTTTCTACATCTGCCTCACTATCATAGTTGAATGATTTAATTACTTCAGCCTGATTTTGACATGGGCGATAATCACTTAACTGACAAATTAGGCGTCCTTTTCCTTTAGTATATCTAACAACTTCACTTTGATAATTTTGCATTTTACTGACTGGTGCACTTCCGGTAATAACAACAATATCAGTTTGATTTTCCGGTAATTTAAAGTTCCCTGCCATTGCCTCAATATCATAAATCGCTCGACTCAGATATTCAATCGGTAATTCAAGTGAAAAATCAAAATACGGCTCTAGTAAAACCGATTTTGCTGTTTTCAAGCCTTGACGTATCGCCCGATATGTTGCCTCTCTAAAATCACCGCCTTCAGTATGCTTTAAATGTGCTTTTCCAGCCACTAAAGTTATTTTCATATCTGTGATTGGCGAGCCCGTAAGTACTCCCAAATGCTCTTTTTCTTGTAAATGCGACAAAATTAATCGTTGATAGTTATTCGCTAGAAGATATTCTTGACAATTTGTATCGAATTTTAATCCCGACCCTGGTTTCCCGGGTTCTAAAAGTAAATGTACTTCAGCATAATGACGTAATGGTTCAAAATGTCCTACCCCTTCAACAGTTTCTTCAATCGTCTCTTTATAAATAATTCTCCCATAATCAAAATCAACTTCAACTTTAAACCGCTCTTGGATTATATTTTTAAGCACCTCAATTTGAATTTCACCCATTAATTGAACATGAATTTCTTTGGTTCTAACGTTATAATTGATATGTAGCTGAGGATCTTCTTGTGCTAATAAATTTAACTTTTTTAACACTTGATGTTGATCACAATCAGGAGGCAATTTAATTTGATAATCCATGTATGGTGACAACAATGGCTGAGTCGTATTATCTTCTATACCTAATCCCTGACCAGCAACTATACTTTTAAGCCCTTTAATCGCACAAATATCCCCAGCCATCACTTCATCAGTTAAATGATACTTATTCCCAGAATAAATACGAATTTGATCAACTTTTTCATCATTTAAAAGTTGCGTTTTCACTTTTAAACTACCGCCAGTAATTTTTAAATGTGTCAATTTGTTTCCTTGTTCGTCATGACTTATTTTAAAAACTCGCGCTCCAAAAGATTCAGAATAATCCTTATTCTTTATATAATTAGTAAATTCATTAAAAAAATTATCAATCCGTTCCATTTTTAACGCAGAGCCAAAAAAACACGGAAATAATTGGCATCTAGCAATTTCATTAATTAACATCTCTTTGTTTAAGGTATTATATTCTAGATAATAATTCAATAAATCTTCGCTATTTAAAGCAACACTTTCATAAAATTCATCATTCAAATTACTAAAATCAAAACAATGTTCATCTAGTCGTTCTTTTAAATTCTGCATTAATTCAGATTGCTCATAACGACTAACATCCATTTTATTAATAAAAATAAAGGTTGGTATTTTATAATATCTCAATAAATTCCAAATTGTTTCACTATGACCTTGGACACCGTCTATCCCACTGATTACCAAAATAGCATAATCGAGCACTTGTAGCGTACGTTCCATTTCTGTCGAAAAATCAATGTGACCTGGCGTATCAATTAAAGTAATTTGGCTATCATGCCAATTTATTATTGCCTGCTTAGAAAAAATTGTAATCCCTCGATTTCTCTCTTGAAAATCATAATCCAAAAAAGTATCCCGATGATCAACTCGACCTAATTTTCGTGTTGTTCCTGTTAAATATAATATACTCTCAGTTAATGTTGTTTTTCCTGCATCAACATGTGCAAGAATTCCTAATACTATCTTTTTCATTTATATCATCCTACTTATTTTCTAATAATATAATTATAAAGAATATTGCTATAATTACAATTGATATTACCAATTTATCTAATTCAGCTTAAAAATATGCTTAATTCAACTAAAATTATTTTGAATTGTTGTAAAAGCATGAATCAATGACTCATGCTTTTATAATAGTTTAAACAAATTAATGATTTTTGTGCGACCCCAATATAATTAGCAATAACTTCACATTTAACCATCAATAAAAAATAAATATTTTTCTCTTGTTCACTCAAACTTTCAAAGTTTGCCTGCCCTTTAGCAATAACTATATCGGCACTTCGGTATATCCTTTTAAATTCATTACTCGTACGTTCTAATACCGTACCCAAAGAATTATCACCATTACTGATAATTGTAGCGTATTCATCCATTCCAACAAAATATGCATCAGCTTCAATTGAATCATTTACTACTGGTTTTCCTCTTACACCAAAATATATATCAATCTCCGGATTGAGTTTTTTAATTCTTCTAATTAATAATTTATCAAGACAAATTTCACCACAATTATCACCTAAATATAAAAGTACCTTTGCACTTTTTATATCAGTTATCATTTCTTCAAGCTGATTAATTGCTAATTTTAATTGATCAATATTTTCAAACCACTTATCAATGTCTTTAATTTGGGTATTATAGATAGGACTAAAATCAATAATATTTCCAATAATTGCATATTTAACAGCCGTTTCAAAAGAGTTGATCTTATTTTCAAATTCAGTACTACGTGATAAGAAAAGTTCGTTATAATATTTCCGAAGTTCAAAATATGGATCCTCATCATTAACTTGCTGCTTGATCATTTCAAATGTAGCACCAATTATCTCTGGATTAGTTTTAGTAAAATTTAGTTTTCCCAAATACTGAAATACTCCTCGATAAAACATATCACGATTTTTTATATTTGTAATATTGGCCACTTTAATAACTTGACTGATCAAGCATGGTAAACAATTTTCATTTATTTTCATTCGACTCACCCTCCTTTAGCATAGCATTCTTATATTTAAATAAATATTATTTCCAAAAAATGGAAATTCTATTTTATCAAATTTTTTTGATATTTCATAAAAATCAAATCAACAAGACATTGCAAAGTATAGTTATATAAATCATGTTTTATTGGAACCAAAATAGCTTCATTGACATATTCGAGCTCCTGCACTAAATTATTTTTAGTAATTACGTAAACCTTTGCTTTACTACTTTTTAAATAATCATAAGTATGATAAAAACGTGAATAGCCATTTTTCATGACATAGTTACCAGAAAAGCTAAAAATTACAATTAAAGTATTACTATCTGCACTTTTAATAAAATCTAGTTGGTCTTGAAAGTTAGTGTAAGAAATGCAAATTTTTCCCCAGCCAATTAAATTATACTGTAATTCTTTTGCTCCATTATCACTATTTAAAATTCCAAAAATTGCTATTTTTGGATATTTGTAAAAATCATAGACAAGTTTATCCACTCGACTTTCATCAAAATTCTGATAAAAATATGTAATCTCCTCAGTAACCATTTTCTGATATACTCTATAATCAATTATTTCTCTTTGTAAACCTGTATGTCGCTTTTGCTCCCCGTGATATACCAAGGCTTCTTTAAAATCAGAAAAAGATTCAATCCCTAACGATCGTACAAATCGGCTTACTTGCGATATTGAAACATTTGTATTTTTCGCTAACTCACTAATTGATAGACTATTAATATTTTCGTGATTTGCTATTAAATATTTAGCAATATCACGATCAACTACACTGTTGTGAGAATTATTTATTACATTTATTAACATTGTTGTCACCAAATTCATCCAATTTCTCCTATTCATAATTCAATACCAGGCTTTACTATTGTTTTTTATAAAAGTAATTTCATTTTGATAATAATTAATCTCATTATTTTTTGAAAAGCTTTATTTCCAGCCAATACCTCATGATTAGTCAAATTACAAAGTTCTTCGATTCAACATATCCCCCAAATAAAGAGATTATCTGGTATAATCATTCCGTAAGCTTTAAAAAATATTTTTATTCTTTCTTTTCTAAACAAAGTATCATTTGTCTTATAATCTCTTATTGTTCCATCCGAATTAGTCTGATAACTAGCATCATTGTGACAATATAATCTGTCCAAACAATTGCATGACAATTAAGAAAGTTGTTACCAGATACATATTCATGCAAAAAAGATAATATCTCACGATTATTTTCATCATCGCCTAAAAATCTTGGAACTCTATTACACTTTTTAAATTCTAAATATTGTGAAAAATCATGGATATAAGGTTTCCAATAGCTGTTACGATAGATTCTATCCCCTTTCTTTTCAATAGTTTGATTTACGTTTCCATTTAACCTTTCTATTTCTTTATTCCATGTAATATAAATACCTATTTATCATTAAAATTATCTTATCATACAATTTAAAAGGCAACAATTAAATGATCCATATCATTTCTATTTACAAGCTGCGATATGGATCAATAAACATAAATTTAGTTTTTATCCGCCATTTTTTAAATACTTAATTAATATGTTATCAATAACTAATGAATTATCCCTATTAGGATTAATAATTATTGCATTTTTCTCTTTAAATCTTTTCATTAACATAAAACAATCATAAATACTCAAAGTAACAAAATAGCGATATTTTGAATTGAATAAAACAGGACTAGAATATACAGGTAAATAATTTTGAGTAGTTTCTCCAGATAAATTATCTAAAATCATTATTAGATCATCATTGGGGATCTTTAGTAATTTTTGTTTTGAAATCTTAATTGTCGAAGGCATATAAATTGGTTTTGATTTTAAATAATCAAGAATATCTTTTAAACGATTGAGTTCAATATCATGATTGTATGCTTTTATTAGCTGGTTTAAATTATCATTAGTTTCTATAGTCATATACTCACCGACTTTCAAATTGATTTTCAAGGATATTATTGTAACATATCTAAGCTTATAAAGAAACGCGTTATTCACCTTTTCTTATACATTATGTTTAATACTAAATGATACGCGACTACCTTGCAATCACAGAGTAATTCACAAATTGTGAATTACTTGTGCATATTCTTAAATATTATAAAAAATGATGATATTTAACCATCATTTATATTTTTCTAAGATTTTATTCATTTCAAGATCATCGGTAATAAATTTACAATCAGGATCACTTTTAATTGATGTCACAAGCATATTTTTCATTTCTTGAACAAAGGTCTGATCAATCTTTTTTGCTGTAATATGGCGATATAAAGGAGAAGTATTGATATTCCATCCTTTATTAATTGCATTGAACATTTCTTTTAATATTTTTAAACACTCTAACCGTTTTTTACGATTTATACATAATTGAAAATGTGCAGTATAACTAGAATATTTCCATAATCCAAAAACTTCATGCATTTCTTTATATATATCGGCGATTATTTCAGCATCATCATACCGCTCTTGTTTAATTGCAATCTCCATTAAAGTTAAAAGCATAGTTGGAATCTCATTAACTGTCACTAAAAGTTTTTCTTCTTGTAATTTAGCGGCTGCTTCTAATTTTGCTTGAGCTATGTAGAGATTGACTAACTTTTGTTTTTTATCTATTAAATGTTGTTCTGGTAATTCATTAATTAGCTTCTCAGCCTGTTCAAGTTTCCCTTGATTAATATACTTGTTGATCAAAACTGCTTGAGCTTGATTTTTAATCATTGGATTGTCACTAGTTAAACACTGTTCCAATAAACTGTCAATTTTTTGCTGATATTTTATAGCTTCATCCATCTCGTTTAATGAAAGCAATCCTTCTAAAACAACTGCTACATTAACAATTAGATTATCACAAGTTGGATATTCATTTATTTTATCTATTGCAATTCTATATGCCTGCTGAAAATCTTTGATTGCAGCTAAATCGTTTAAAAACAACACAACTTCATAATCTGACAAATCATCTTTAAATGACAATAGAGTATTTAAGTCTGTTTTTAGGATTCTTGCTAGAGCTGGTAAAATAGTAATATCTGGATAACTAATCCCCCGCTCCCATTTATTGACTGCTGGCGTAGTAAGATTTAAAAACTTGGCTAATTGCTCTTGTGTATACCCTAAAGCTAATCGCTTTTCTTTAATTATTTCATTAATTTTCATTAATTTTCACCTCATTATAGTAATATAATAACATATGCATTCTAAGATACAATTGACCGTTAGTTACTATTGCTGGGAAAAAATAAACGAATTGTTAATTAAACTGTTACTTCCTCGCTACTTTGAATTACTTTTAATTCTTTACGTTTATAAATCCATCCACCAATAAAGACAATATTCGCAAAAAGCCACGCTAATGGATTTGCAAAACAAATTGCATTAAAACCAAATGATGAAACAAAAAAGAAAGCAACAATACAGCGAGCTATCATTTCTGCAACACCGCCAAACATTGCTAAAAAACTATAACCTAATCCCTGTAGTAAATTACGCAATATAAATAAAATACATAAGATATAATATCCCATCGAATTAATTAACAAATATTGTTTAATTTCTGCCATAATAACAACTTCTTTAGCATCGATAAATAACAATGATAGATAATCAGAAGTAAAGTAAACAAATATAAATACAATAGCACAATAAGCAGCGCCAATAATACAACTTACTCGTAATCCGGCGAAAATCCGTCCTATTTTATTTGCACCTAAATTCTGACCGCCATACGTTGCCATTGTTAATCCTAAAGTTTCTAATGGCTGAGTCAACATAACAGAAATTTTAATCGCAGCAGTAACTGCAGCTACAACATCTGAACCTAAAGTATTAACAGCAGATTGAATCACAACACTGCCAATTGCAGTAATCGAAAACTGCATTGCCATTGGTAAGCCCATTTGTAATAATCGAATACTGTGTTTTTTACTGAATTTTTTATCATCATGTTCGAAAGTTAAAACGTCGGTTTTCTTTTTCATATAAATATAGCAGGCTGCTCCAGATAGAAATTGGGCAATTACTGTTGCATAGGCAGCTCCTACTGCTCCCATATCAAATTGAGTAATAAAAATCAAATCTAGAACAATATTAATTATTGATGATAAAATCAAAAAATATAACGGTGTCCTTGAATCTCCGATTGCTCTTAAAATACTTGATAAAATATTATATAGCATTGTGGCAAATAATCCAATAAAGATAACCACGATATAATCATATGCCTGCTGATAAATATCACTTGGTGTTTGCATCAACTCTAAAACTGATGGTAAAGCAATAACAGTAGCAATTGTCATAATTGCTGTAATCAACATACATAAATAAAATGAATTAACTATGTATTTTTTCATGTCTTGTATTTTTTTACCACCAAAACTTTGGGCAATTGGAATTCCAAAACCACTACATATACCAATTCCAAAACCAATAATCATAAAGTTTAGTGATCCGGTCGACCCCACAGCTGCTAAAGCTGTTTTCCCAACATATTTCCCAACAATAATTGTATCAACCATACTATAAAACTGTTGAAAAATATTACCTATTACTAAAGGTATCCCAAAAGCAATAATCAGCTTAAGAGGACTACCTGTCGTCATATCCTTTTTCATCATTTTCCCTCCTTAAACATGTTTATTTATTATACATTATTTTCTAACAATGTTAAGAAAATTTATAAATATGAAAAACTATTTATATCAAGTAATCACTTTATTAAAAAATATAGTTTAATACATTTATTGACTGAAATTGACAGTATCTTTAATTTATTATATATTCATTTGCAGAAGGTAATATTTATGTTAATATTTACTGCTTTATTAGATAGGAAAAAAAGAAAATGAGTTTATTAACAATTAAAGATTTATCTCATGATTTTAGAGATAAAATATGATATAAAAATGAACATATAGTCATCTTAGGAGCCAATGGTGCTGGTAATAGCATATTAATGAAATTGCTTACCGGTGCTTATTTACCAGAGTATGGTCAAATTATTTGGCATTCTAATATTAAAGTCGCCCACCTTAATCAATATGCTACTCTTAATCAAGAATAAATAATCAAAGAATATCTTAGTCCTGTCTACAATGAAGAATATTTTTTAGAACAAAAAATGCTAACACTGTATCAAAAAAAGAAGTTTTAATAATAATGAAGAACTTTTGACTTTACTTCAATAAATATGGTAACTGCAGGTCTTGGGATTAATCTAATTGGACTTGATAAAAAAATTAATAAAATCAGTGGTGGACAATGTGCTAAAGTGATTCTAGCTAAATTGTTATTAGAAAAACTAGATGTTTTATTATTGGATGAACTTACTAATTTTTTAGACACTAAACATATTAATTAGCGAGTTGACTTTTTAAATAATTTTATGGGCACCTATATTGTTATCTCGCACGATTTTGATTTTCTAGATAAAATTACTGATTGTATTTTAAATATTGATTATTATACAATAAAAAATATCGTGGAAAATATTCATCTTTTTAAAACAAAAAAACGTCTTCGCACTGATTATCTAAGACGTTATCAAAAACAACAAAAACATATAAAAAACGGAACAATTTATCCGCAAAAATATAGCTGGGAATAATTCAGAAATAACTCAAGGAAGACGTAAACAATTAGCTCACTTTGAACGTCTAACATCACCTATTACAATTATAATACTAGATTTTAAATTTAAAAATCTACCACTTTTAACGAAACAAATTCTTAAAGCAGCTAATTTAACGATTGGATATCATAAGCCTTTACTTTCAAAGATCAGCTTTTCACTGTCCGCTCAAGAAAAATTGCCATTACTGGATTTAACAGTGTTGGAAAATCAACACTTAAAAAACGTTACTAGGTGAAATTATTCTGATATCAGGAACCTTTATTTTTAATGATCAAATAAAAATTGCTTATTATAATCAAGATTTAATTTGGACTAATGATTATCAAACACCGTTAGAAATAGTTCACGATAGTCATCCTAAATTAGGCATTAAGACAATTCGAACCAATCTTGCACATTTCAATATTACGACCGATCTTATTGATAAACCAATTATCCAATTAAATGGTGGTGAGCAGGCAAAAGTAAAATTATGTATGTTGCTATTATTACTAGCCATTTATTGATTTTAGATGAACCAACTAATCATCTAGATCAAGAAATAAAAAAAGCATTGGCAAAAGCAATTAAAAATTATTCTAGTAGTGCTATTTTAGTTTGCCATGAGCCTGATTTTTATCAAGAATTAGTTGATCACATAATTAAAATAGAAAACTGTAATTTCTAATAAAAACCTACATAGTAGTTAATGATCTGATGCCTCTTTAATATTCAGCGTTTCATTTATTTACACAGTCTGCTTTAGAAGTACATACCATAACATCTACTAGTAGGTTTTAGATTTATTAAATTTGAAAATTTTACTATAATAATTTTTTTCTTAATTCATCACCAGATTCAGGATGTAAGTAAGCAGGCGCTATATCAAAAACAGTTTTACATCCATGTTGACCCTCTTGATACATCCGATGCGCTGCTCGAGCATATGCAACTAATACACTTGACGTGAATTCCGGATTTGAATCCAAGGTTAATTTATACTCAATTACATGTTTGTTTTCTTGTTCGAATCCAGTTGTACCGCTTCTTAATACAACCCCTCCATGAGGAATTCCTTGGTGATCACGTAATAATTCAGCTTCACTTATAAAATGAACAGTAGTATCATAGTCTGCAAAATAATTAGGCATTGTCTTAATTTCTTCTTCTATTCTTTGTAAATCAGCCCCTTCTTCAGCAACAACAAAGCATTCACGAGTATGTTTTTGACGTGTTACTAAAGTTGGATTCTCCCCATTACGAACACTTTGAAGAGCAGCTTCTACTGGAATAGTATACTGTCTTGCATCCTTAACTTCGTCAATTCTTCTGATTGCATCAGAATGTCCCTGACTAACCCCTTTTCCCCAAAAAGTATAATCATGACCCTGCGGTAAAATAGCTTGTCCATAAAGACGGTTTAATGAAAATAACCCTGGATCCCAGCCAACAGAAATAATACTTATATGTTTATTCTTTTTACTTGCCTCATCAACATTAGCAAAATGTTCAGGGATTTTAGCATGTGTATCAAAACTATCAACTACATTAAAATATTCTGCTAATTCTACTGTTTGTTTTGGTAAATCATTGGCACTACCACCACATAAAACAAGAACATCAATTTGATCTTTCATATCATAAACTTTATCCATACTATAAACAGGTACATCACTATGTGTTTTTACTGATTTAGGATTTCTTCTTGTAAAAACCCCAGTTAGTTCCATATCTTGACTATGTAATACTGCACATTCTACCCCACGTCCTAAATTTCCATATCCTACAATTCCTATTTTTATCATGTTTCCACTCCTTATATTTTTTAATATTTTATCATTCTTTTATCAAAAAAACACGAATATGAAATTTTTCTTACATCAATATATTTTTTTCTCATATTTAAACTTCTACTATTAAATATATTTATTTTGGCAACTAATAACTATTAGCTAAAAAGGGGAGGAAATGATTTCAACAAAAGAAAAAATATTATTAGAAGCACTAACTTTATTTTCAAAAAATAGCTACGATGCAATAACTGTTAACCAAATTGCTCAAATCGTTGGAATCAAGGCTCCATCACTGTATAAACATTATCAAAGTAAACAATATATTTTTATATGATAACATTAAAAATATGAATGGTATCAAAAATTTGTCGAAAGTCTAGAAATGAATGGAATTGCTCTAGAACAAGAGATGTATCGATTCATTAATATTGATGAGAATATGTTTCCTTATTTTCTCCACGACGAATTTCAAAGTAAGTTTGAAAAATAATGACAGTTGAACAGTTTAAAAATAAAGATTTTGCCAACTAATATATCAAAGAATATTTTGACGATTCATTACCCTATCAACAATTCATTTTTCTGTTTTAACCAAGCATAATATTTCAAAAGACGAAAATTCATATATTATTACTTTACACTTTTATACTCCTATTTACATTCTTATCTCTTTATGTAACAGTATCCCAGAACGTGAAGATGAGGTAGTTAATATTTTGGGACTTCGCATTAAACAGTTTAATCGTTTATATGCTAATAATGGTAAAATTTAATGAATCGCATTAGCATTTTTACAAGTTGCTTTTTATTTGCAATTTATTATCATATTGAAAATCGAAATCTTCCTTTTGTTCTACCAGCATGATTATTTTTCCGATCACGATATGTTTTCTATGTTTAATTTAACTTTATGCAAAGGATACCAGTTTTTAAAAAAATATATTTCTAACCATCAGCTTAATCCAATACTTTTTAAAAGGACTGTTCAAATATATAATCACAGAACCGTCTTTACTTTGAGTTTCTAGATTTCTTTATCAAATTTCTCTGTCTTCTTTGCAAATTTTAGCTGGTATCCTTTTAACTCTTTATTTATCAAACCACAACGTTACATGGAATGCCGTATCTATAATTAAGATTCTATTTTCAGTACAGCCTTTTAGTTTTTATCCCTACTCCATTTACAATTTAGCTTTTTGTTTAGTGTCTATATTGGAATAAGAATATAGACATTATCATCATCCTGAGCATTTTTATAAAATCAGTAATAAACACTCAACTTGTGAAAACTACAACTTAGATACTTGTCATAAACATGAAACAAAATTATTTCATAAAGCACTCAAAGATAAATATCAAAATAAATAAAAAGATAACTACAAAATCTAATATATTTAAAGTTATCCTCTTATTTATATGATTTTAAAATTAATTTAATCGTACTCTGTTTTACTTAAAATTATTAAAGAGCTTATTTTATATTAATAATTTCCATAAGTATTTTGGAAATATCATCATAATCATTGATCCAAATGACATTTATCCCCAAACTATTAAAATAATGCTACCTTATAATTATAATAGTTTTTTATGTACTTATCGTTATTAGCTGCAATATCATCACAATTCTCTTCAATGATATCTATATTCTCTTCTAACTTTGAAGTCGGAATATATACTTGATTATTTCTTATTACCAAAACAACCGCTTTATCATCAATGTTTTCTCCATTATATATATCACTGATTTTCCAAATTTCTCCCCTATTATTCATATATTAGTTTAGTTATCTTTCAATATATAGTAATTCCAAGTATACTTAAGCTTTGATTGCCCATCTCATTTTTGTTGATTTAGCACGACTATTCATATGACACTCTTCTTTACTTGGTCTAATCACATTTCTAACTACATCACTATAAATTCCAAGATTTTTCATTTCTTTAAATGCCTTTTTAACAATTCGATCTTCACCAGAATGAAATGTTAATATCGCAACTCTGCCTCCAGGTTTAAGAATCGTTGGGAGTTTATCCATAAATTCTATGAGAACATCAAATTCACGATTAACTTCAATCCGTAAAGCTTGGAATACCCGTGCAGCTGATTTCTTCACTATGTCTTTTCGTTCTGTCACTGGAATAGAAGACAGGCTTTTTTCAATTATTTTATACAGTTGTGTTGTCGTTGTAATTAATTGGCCTGATTTTAAGTATGAATCAATATTTCTAGCTATTTCTTTTGCGTATGGCTCATCAGAGTTTTCAATAAAAAGCTGCTCTAACTGATCTCTATTTAACTCTTGTAGCTTAATAGATGCTGGAACTCCTTTTTGAGGATTTAATCTTAAATCTAAGGGACCCTCTTTTTTATAGGAAAAGCCCCGTTCTGGATTATCTATTTGCATAGATGATACCCCTAGATCAGCTAAAACAAAATCAAACAAACCAACCTCTTTTGATATGATATCAATGTCTTTAAAGTTACAATTTTTTATTGTTAAAACATCTTCGCCATATCCTTTACCTAATAAGCGTTCTTTAGTTTTTATACTTTCAATTGGATCAATATCTAAAGCATACATATGACCAGTATAATTTAAACATTCCAGCATTTTTAAAGTATGTCCGCCATAGCCTAAAGTACAATCTAATCCTATTTGCCCTTCTTGAATATCTAAAAATTCTAAAATTTCATCAACCATGATTGATAGGTGCATACCTACTGGCGTGCTACCTTTTTTAATTACTTTTTCAATTGTTTCTGGATATAATTCTGGATTTAATTCTTTATACTTCTCATTGTATTTTTTAGGATGCGTTCCCTTATATCTAATCCTTCTTTTATGTTTAGGTTCCATAATTAGATTCCTCTCTTTTTTAGCTACTAATTTTTTATTTACTAACAACTATCTTATCATCATTAGATAGTAAATGTCTAGGATATATGCAAATCATCTATGCTTACTGAGATAATCAAAAATATTTATTAAGTAATTTAGAAAATTTTATATAAAAAGGATAAAATGTTTTAAAACTAACCTTTTATCCTTTCTTCAAAATTATCCTCTTTATATAATTTTTTCATTTCTACTGCAGTATTATTACCCAAATAAAATGCAATGGGTAGAACTCTCAATTTTTTTAATTTTAAGTAACGATTTTAATACTCTTTAAATTCCTCATATCAAAATTTATTGATATCTTTTAATATAAAACAGCATATTTATACAACACTTTATTATATATACAAAGCTTATAATTGATTATATTTTTTACTATTTCCTTTAGCTTTTTCAACAGGATATTTCTTTTCAGTCTTTTTCAATTTCTTTAATACTATATCTTCCAAATCAACATCTAACTTATCAGCCATCAAAATACAATAATTTACCACATCAGCCAATTCATCACATACATCTTGCTTATTAAAGCTATTATCCCATTGAAAACACTCTAATAATTCACCTGATTCAATTGCAATACTTTTCGCTAAATTCTCTGGAGAATGAAATTGATCCCAATCCCTATCCTGATTAAACTTAATTATCTCTTCTCTAACTTTTTCTAACATTCTCTTTACCTCTTTTAAGTTTTAATTTTAGATATTCATTTAATTCTTTGTTTGTACAATATATATAGCATCCTTTTTGTCCCCTAGTAAGAAGTGTTCTATATGTATTCTTTATAATTTCATCTGCTAATTTTAGAGCACTTTCTTTATCATTTTTATATTGACCTTTTAAACCACGAATTGATCTATCCGTAGGTGCCCGTTTAAAAAAATCTGTAATAATCTTGCCATTTTCATAACGTAAATCATCTCCAATAATGACTCCTACATAATCAAATTCCAATCCTTGACTTGTGTGGATACACCCTACTTCGTTTATAGATTCCTCATCAATTGCCCAAGTTTTAGTTGATGCAAAATTCCATGACATCGAAAAGTCTCCAATTTCAATATCGTGAACATCTGATCTATTTCTACCATTTTTTTGCCATTTCCAACAATAGCCCGCTAACATTCTTGATTTATTAGCAATTTTATTCTTTTCGAAAATAGCTTTTTTTAATGCTAAAGGATCATCAAAGATTCTAACATCATAATCAATATCCAGTTCATCATTTGCAGTGTCTTCTATCTCTAAAACATTATCTACCCACGATAAATAAGCATCACTGCCATTACATCTAAATTGCGAAGTCAGCTTATCCTCATAAACAATAGCATTATAATATTTACACCATTTTTTTATTTCTTTACTTGAACCAATATCACTGGTTGTTACAATTTGATGATCATCAACAAAGAAAATTGAAAACTTGGCAGCATTAATAATCTCCTTAATTTGATTTTCTCCATTATTTTGATACATTCCAGATTTTGCATTTAAGCGATGTGACTCATCAACTATTATACAATCAAAATCATTTTCATTCGCATTTATAAAAACACCTGAACCTTTAAATAAATTATTAATATAAACCTTTTTATATCCACCATCAGTTAGTTTCTTTTGATATACTTCACGAGGTGCAGAATTTTTAGTTACATAAATAGTATTTTTATCTCGATTGATCAATTCAACTAACATATTAACTGCGATAACTGTTTTACCAGTTCCAGGACCACCATGAATAATATAAACTTGTTTTCTAGCAGAATTTTCTTTAGCAATAGCAAGAGCTTTTTCATAAGTAACTTTTTGTTCATCTAACAAGGTAAACTCTGGTTTACCCTTTAACATATTAGTTAAACTATCCTGTAGTGATTTACTCGGCTTAATTTTACCACTATCAATATGATACATTACATCAGGATTGCCCTTTTTTACATATCTAGCAATAAACATTGCTAATTTTTTAGTATCACCACGGGTAAAAACAGGGGCTTTATCTAAATAATATTCATAACATAAGTCTACTAAATCATCATATTCTTTCTTTCGATAGTTATGTAAATAAGCACATGGCTGCAAATTAATTTTATATTTTCTTACATCTTCATTATAATCTTCAATTAAACTAACATATGACCATGCCTGATATGATGGATGAGCTACTGGTGTTAAATGACCATTTAATTTCGTTTCTACTAATCCATCCATATTTTCAATCTTATTTAAACTTTGCCATTGTTTTAATTCAATAATTATAGCACTTTCTCTACCTTGTTCATCTTCACCACTGACAATAAAATCAATTCTTTTATTAGAATTAGGTACTTTGTACTCTATTGCAACAATACTATTTGATGGTATAGCTTTATTTTCCAATACTTTATACATGTATTGCATTGAATTCATCCATGTTTGGTATTCGCTATAGCCTGTTCTTCTATTCAATCTTTCAAATACTAATTTTTCTATTTTTTCATCTATTTTATCATTATATACATCTAATAGAAATTGTTCTTTTGTTTCTTGATATACTATCATAACTTCACCCCAAATTAAAAACTATTTATTTAAGTATAACATAATATCAATAAATTAATGAAAACAAAATTATATGTTAATTTTCATTGATATTAATAAACTCCAAAAATAATATGCAGCTTCAAATAATACATTAATTAGAATCATCCATTATTTATGAAACTGTATGAATTAACACATATATCTTTTATATTATTATCTTATTTAAATATTGATTTCACTAAAATTAACCACTATTTTTATAGTTTAGTAAAAATAGACAACAAATGGAAATTATTTATACTATAATTATAATATCGTAGTTAATTCTACATTTTCTTGTAAAAGATTCCACTTATCTAAAATAAGTATTTTGCACTCTTTAGCACTTGTCATTTGAAGAAGATCGTCAACAGTAACGCAAACAATAAAACAACCTTCAATTGCCAATCGATAGATTTCTCTTTGTGCATCGCTAGTTATCCCGTTTGAGGCAAATAAAATTGCTGTTCTATTTCCTTTCAAATTAGAAATATGTGCGATATTTCTAATTTGGTGTACGCCTACACGCGAACTCCAATTTTTGCATTCAACCAAGATATATGCTCCCAATTGCCAAAGTTGATCATCTAATGATATATTTACAAGACTGATATCTATTTCTTGATTACATGTCCGAATTCTTCTACCAGTGATTTTTAAACCTTCTATATTGTTTAACACATATGCTATAGCATTTTCCCAAAGAATTCCTTTTATATAAGAATCATTTTCTTTCATAGCTTCATTTATTTGCTTTTTAAAATTATTAGCTGAAAATCTATTTTTATATGTATTTGGGGGAATCAATTCCCACAGATATGGCAAATATACATACCTTGAGTTCATTGTTTGGAGCAAATCTTTAGAAAGTACTGGCTCATCTTCTCCTTTAAGGAAACTACGGAAATTTATAATATGAATCAATAATATTTTGTAATATTCACTTTTAGAAATTAAAGAAGGAGCCTCCATTGTAATACATATATTTTTTCGAAGAAAATCTAAAAACTTATCATATATTTTGGAGATACTTACTTCATTCCACTCATTATCTGAAATAGCACATAGATAAAGAAACACTTTATGCCATTCTTCGCAAACATCATTTGGTTGAAACCATTGACCATATGCATAAATTGGGTTCATTAATATACTTTGTATATTTGATGAACAGAATCCACCTAAATCATCTGGATGTAATGTTTCTTTTAAATAAGAAAATTTCTCATTCATTGAAATCTGATGACCCCCTTCAAAAATGAATCGCCATGATTCATTCTCTTTGTTAGGAAGTGAGGCTATAACTTTTCTCCCAATAAAATCACGCACAAAGAAAGATCTTATCATCAATTGTCTACCACACAACATTGGTTTCTCGCGTTCTAGCCATATATAAATAATTTCATTCGTAATAGAATCTCCTACATAATCCGGTAAGCGGCTAGAACAAATTCCTTTGATAGTAAAATCGTTAAAATCGTAATTAACTTGTTTAGGAAAATGATCTAATTGTTCACAAAAAAACTCTTGAACACAGCGAAAAAAAACATTACCTGTTTTATCTAGCATTTTCGAAGATTTTTTAATATTTTTCCCAGCTATAATATTATTAAAATTATTCTTTAATCTTTTCTCTATCATAGAATATATTTGATTTGCTTTTTCTTTAACTCCAACAACAGCAAAAATATGTACTATTTCATCAACTTCATTAGCTATTGTTGAAGCCTCTATTACACGTTGATAAAAGCCATTTTCTAAACAGCTATAAGTATCAATGGATTGAATATGCAGCCTTTCATTTTCTAAATATCCATTAAGATATATGTATACTAATCCTGCTGAAACGATTACTTCTTTCATAATTTCATCACCATCCTTAAAAAATTTTAAATCTTCATCATAATAATAGCACATTAATTTTGTATCCTATTTCATAAAAAACAGATGTATCTGATTTACATATGGCAGCTCTTAGGACTATAAGTCCATCAAATTTTCTATACTCAATATTCTCTTTTTACAAAAAATACTTCTAATAACCTTTATTTAATACAACTTATCATTGTAGTTATAGAATATATCATTTTTTATTATATACCACATATGTTCTCATTGCTTAAAAAATAAATATTTTTACCAACTTGTCTTATTAGTTTAGACAGTCACTCTTTTGTAATCATATTTCTTTTATCTATATATTTATATTTCAATATTATTCTAAACGACTATTAAAAATTAAGCACTCAAAATATTCTAAAAAATATAAAACTATTTCTATAGATATTAGTATCACATAATTTAACTATCTAATAGGCAATGGTGGGATAATCATACCTAAAAACCAAATATTATAGAAATAATTAGCATCATAATAATAGCTCCTACCTTTTGAGCATTACTCTTGAAAGTATTCATAAACGGAACAAATAGCATTACTAAAAATGGTAGAAACGGACCAGATATGGATTTTATATTATTATCTATGACTTCTCAACTATCACTGTGATGATTTTTCATCTTATCCAAAATATCATCATACTCTCTCTTAGTTATATCTTTAGATTTTAATAAATTAAAATCTAAACTAGATATTTTTTTAAGTAAATCTACTCTTTTATTCATATCAATATAATATAAATAATTACTTTCTATATAATGAAAACTTATACTCATAATGTACAAAACAATAATAATCAAATATAAAATGAAGGCTTTCGAAAATTGACTTTTATTGCATCAAAAAATAATTTTCAAAATATATCTCATTGATCTTTTTAACCTCAACTTCTTCTATAAATTTTACAAAGGGTTTGCTTTGCTAAGCTAAGCACAATTATTATGCAAATTATTGATAATAACTTGATATCACAAGCTAGTACCATTCAATATCGTTTTAATAATTTGTAATCAATATTTTAAAGCGCATATCTATCATATTCTTATTCGAACTCGTCAAATTCATACAAATTTACTAATCTTTTTAAATTAAGATATAAGCGCTACTTCTCTTAATTTATAAATTTTCAATAATAATCCATATTTCAAAATCTAATAAAGTCAATTTAAAGCATTGACCCCGTAAGTATTTAAAGCTATTTAATTTTTATCCCGCAATTTTTTAGAGAGCTCAATTAAGAGCGTCCATGGTGTTTAATTTGATTAAATTTTCAACTCATCATCTAATTTATAAATATTAATGGGTAGAAAAAATTCATCAGTCATCATTTGTTGCTCATTAATATGAGCACTCAATGATAGATAGATTATAGTTAATAGATATTATACCAATGCAATTAATCAAAAAATGTGTATAATAAACAATGTATTATTTATAGGAGGTTTTTTATGATACTTGAACAAATAAATCCGGATCTACTTACTTTAGCTAAAGAATCTGATACAGTTTTACATGATATCTACGAAAAGATCGACTCTATTTGTCTAACAAATTCTAATCGAATCTTATCTGCTTTTATTGAAAACAAAGTCTCTTACTCAGATTTTAGTGATATCAACGGTTATGGAAACTATGATGAGGGAAGAAATAAGATTGAAAAGATTTTTGCAACGGTTCTTGGTTGTGAGGATGCATTAGTACGGCCTCAAATTATGAGCGGAACAAATGCCTTATACATAACTCTTTCAGCCTTATTGAAACATGGTGATACAATGATTTCATTGTCTGGTGCTCCTTACGATTCGCTTCAGGAAATGATTGGGATAAGCGGAGATTCAAGTCAGTCGCTAAAAGCTGCCGGAGTGAAGTATGAACAAATTGAATTAATTAATGACGATTTTGATGATCAAATGATTATTGAACGCTTAAAAGAAAAGAATATTAAATTAGTTGAAATTCAAAGATCTAGGGGTTATTCGCATCGTAAGTCATTATCGATAGCAAAGATTGAACGGATCATTAAAAAGATTCGTGAAGTAAATGATGAAGTAATTATTATGGTAGATAATTGTTATGGCGAGTTGGTAGAAACCAAAGAACCCGGGCATGTTGGTGCTGATATTGTTGTCGGATCTTTAATGAAGAATCTTGGTGGCGGGATTGCTCCAACTGGAGGATATGTAGCCGGTAATCAAGATTTAGTTTATATGGTAGCGGAAAGATTAACAGCTCCAGGAATTGGAAAAGATTTAGGGGCTAATTTCAATTTAAACAATGCTTTTTTTAAAGGAATTTTTATGGCACCCAATGCTGTAAAAAACGCATTAAAAACTGCTATATTTACAGCTTATATGTTGGAAAAACTAGAATATTCAAACGTATCTCCTCGCTATGATGAACCACGGACTGACATTATTCAAACATTAGAACTTAAATCTAAGGAGAATTTAGTAAGCTTTACTCAAGGCATTCAACAAACTAGTCCGATTGATTCATTTGTCCATGTTTTACCAGCTCCAATGCCAGGGTATCCTTTTGATGAAGTTATGGCTGCCGGCAGCTTTACTCAAGGCAGTACGATTGAATTAAGTGCTGATGCCCCAGTTATTGAACCATATACCTTATATCTACAAGGCGGTTTAACTTTTGAGTATGGAAAATTATCTATTTTATTAGCATTATCAAATATGAAAAGGAAGTTGAATTAGCAACTTCCTTTTTGTCCACCATCAATTCGAATTACGGTATTATTAATAAAATCAGCTTCTTTGCTTACTAAAAACTTTACTAAATAAGCTACTTCTTGAGGATCACCATAGCGATTGACCATGATTTTTTCAACTTCTTCTTTTAAAAATTGCTCATCATAACCATTCAGTTCATTTTCCGTACCAATGAAACCTGGAGCAATGCAGTTTACATTAACAAAAGGTGCAAATTCAAAGGCAAGATTATGTGTCATAGAAATCAATGCAGCTTTAGATGCATCATAATCAATACACATCGGATAATAGGTATTAATACCATTGGTCGAAGCGATATTAATGATTTTTCCATATTCTTGATCGATCATATGGCGATAAACACGTTTACTGCAATTAAATGCTCCTACTACATTTACATCTAATGTTTTTCTAAATTCTTCAGCATTTTTTAAATGAAATAAATTTGATAAATCTACGGCTGCATTATTGATCAAAATATCAACGCCACCAAGTTTTGACTCAATCAAAGATACCATTTCATCTACTTTATCTTCCTTAGAAACATCTCCTGCAATAGCCAAACAACGTACTCCATAATCATCAATAATCATATTTTTTAATGCCTCAGCTTCTTTTTTAGATGTTAAATAATTAATTACAATATCATATCCTTGTTCTGCCAATTCTAAAGCAATTGCTTTGCCAATTCCTTTAGCCCCCCCAGTAATCAATACAATTTTATTCATAATTTTAAAAAAGAGCTTATTAAGCTCTTCCAGCATACTTTCCATCAGTTGTAAACACAACGATTTTTTCTCCAGTATCAATGAACTGAGGAACCCGTAATGTTAACCCTGTATCAGTAACGGCATCTTTTGTCTGGTTAGATGGTGCACCCTTGATGGCTGGATCCGTTTCAACCACCGTTAATTCTACTTTTTCAGGAACAGATACTGATAACAATAACCCGTCAAAGAACATTAATGAAACAGTTGAACCTTCAATAATATAATATTTATTGTCCCCTACTTGATCCTCTGCCAATTCATATGTTTCATATGTTTCTAGATCCATAAAATAAAAAGTAGCATCTGCTTCATATGAATATTGCGCATCTTTTCTTGAAATATTTGCTGCTTCAAACTTAGTCGAAGCATTAAAGTTTCTTTCTTGAATCGCTCCAGTTTTTAAGTTTCTCATCTTTGTTTTTAAGATGGCTGCTCCTTTACCTGGTTTTACATGTTGAAAATCCATAACTTGACAAGGATCACCATCAACAATCAAAGTTAATCCTGTTTTAAAATCACCTGCTAATATAGCCATATTTTCACTCCTAATCTTGCTCATATTAATATATACTTTATTCTATCAATTTTAACATCATTCCTCAAGACACATTATGATATTTGTGCTTGTTTCTCTGTTGTATGTTCCTTAATATATCTGCTCCACTTGATATAACCATATGTTGTATTAGTAAAATAGCCTAGTTTTAGAACTAATAAAACATATTGTCCCGAAATAATATTTATAACGGCTTCAAGAAATGCACAAATATACCATGCAATCCACTGCTCTTGCAACCTAAAGAAAATAAATAAACCATTTGCAATCCCTACTGCTGAGGCACAAGCATCAATATAGATAATGAATGTTTCTAATAATTCATTGTTGTAGAAATCCGTGGCAATATTTAAACCACTAATAAGATATCCAATTACAAACGTCCAAACAATGATTCCGATGATAACTAAAACTTCCTGGTATCCTCTTAGTTTTCTTACTACTGTTAATTCATTTTCTTCATCATCTTTATGTTTTGACCAATTTATGTAACTAATAATATCAATTGGCAGCCAGAAAAATAATGTTGTTGCCATTGTAGCAAATCGATACATTAATACTACACATATAGCAATTTCAACAATTTCAACTAATACCGAAACAAGAAAATTATATCGTGATTGTTTAGAAATCAATAATTCACAAAGAATATTTAAGAATGTATCCAATAAATAAAGCAGCATAATGATAATTCCATTTACCCCATTAGCACTTTCTTCTGGGAAAACTACGGAAAAAATCGTTGCTAGAACCATGATCGAAATAAACCATGATTTTTCATAGGTTGTAAATTGTTTTGCAAATAACATCATAATTAAAATGGATAACATCAAGATTAAAGAAGCAATCCCAAAGTTAAATAATGAGGCTAATTCATTAGCTCTTACTTGTTTGTAGGCATACTGTACTTCTTGATCGTTTATATTTTGGTGATCAAAATATAATTTTGTCCCATTTTTTGTTTCGTATTCATATGCTGTAATTGTCTTATCATCTAATTTAACATAGTCTTCATATGAATAAGATACAATTAGCTGCTTGTCACCATTTATATAGGTAACATCACAAATCGTGTTATCTTCACTGTAGTCTTCTAAGTCAGTATCTCTTGTCATCTGGATACTTTGTTTAAACTGTATATCTTCAATATTAGCATTAATATCAAGCAAGCCATATCCAATTGATATAATTGAAGCAATACATAATCCTATTGAAAATATTACTTCTATCATTCTTAACCTTTTGTTAGGTTCTATGTTTACTTTAAAAAATTTAATCATATCAAACCTTCTTCCCCTATATACATTTTTAATGCTTTTACATTATAATATATTTTTATAAATATGAAATAACTTTTTTATAAATAGTAAGCATAAAATAATATTGTGTATTGAAAAAGTCAATATTCTTTGTAACCAAAGAACTCGACTTTTACAATTTACATCTATTTATTCTTGAAAATTTTCTTTTATAAAAAATTCTTTTCTTCTTAAACTATTATCTAATTCACCAAATTCAAATTTACTTCTGACTTTTGAAAAATATCTTCGCAACCATCCTGTCAAGTAAATATCTTCATTTTTTCAATTTTCAAAATAGCTTTTGGAATCATCTATGTTATTCAAATAAAAATCTGACAAATAACGTTTTACAGTACATATTTTTATTTCTTTTGAATATTGTAATTTTCTACCTATAGTAAGTAAAAACCTCCTATAGTCAGTGTTTAATTATTTACAATGTTTACTGGGGCATCATATCATCTAAAGGCTTTTTTACACTCTATTTACTATTCAAACTCCCCTACCGATTCAATTGTAATCTTGATTTCGATATTAGTATAGCACAAACCAAATCAATATTGAACTGTTTTATAAAAATTATTTACATTATTTTATAGTATTTGTGCTCATAGTGTGTTCATTTGAAAATCAAATTCATATTAATTAAAACATAATCTCCTCTAATTGAGGAAACATCTGCTCAACACACTTTAATATTTTTCTAATTTGATCTCCCGTTCCACCATATTCTCGTTTTAACTTAGTACCATCGTCAAATTTTATAGTTACTACATACGAGGTGCTATCTGTGATAAACAAATAATCATGTTCTTCTTTCAATATTTGGGAAATTTGATGAAGCATTTGATTGTAAGTATCAATAAATTTCTTTGAAGATGAAGAATATTTCCATTTGTAGGTTTCATCATCTTTAGAATTATGTTTTTTCATCTTATACGAATAAGAGAACTTATAATCCTTAACAATCAAACGACTTTCTCTAATTGATTCACCCATGAAATCAACTAGATTAGATTTAATATTTATCTCCGCAATATTTGAATTGTTATCATTGTAAGATTTGTGCATTTTTAACATCTCCATTTCTAAGAACAGTTATCTACAACAAACAGTATTTGAACAAATTTTCATATATCTAATATCAAAATTATTTAATTCTATAATAATCCACCTAAAATAAAATCAATATCTTCTTTTTCAGTTGAAACTTCTTCTAAAACATTGTTATCAACCGCATCTAACATTCTTTGTTCTTTAAATGATAATCGTTCATAAATTCGTTCATCTAAAGAATATTCATCACCAAATAGATTATATTTCATACTCATATAATAATATTGAGTATACTGGTTATTAGGTAATCCTAATCTGTGAATTCGATCTTTAGATTGTAATAAATGAACTAGGTTATAACTATATTCAAAATATATTGCATCATGGCAACATTTATGTAAAGAAACAGACTCAGCTAAAGTGTGCGGATTTGTAATCAATACATCAATTTTTCCTTCTTTAAATAATTGAACCAATCTATTTCTCTCTTCCGGTGCTACTGATCCATTGATTACACAATTAGTAATTCTTGCTTCAGACAAATCTTTTGAGAATCTATTCATTGAATCAACAAATATACACCATAAGCAAAGATTTTTGTTTTGTTTAACTAGATTTCTAATTTGTTCTATTGTAGCGTTGTATTTTGATGTTCTCTCAATCGAATTAATAAGTTCTACAATATCATCGCTATAATCATAATAATCTATATCCTCTGAAAAATCATCGCCATCCAGAATATATTCGTATTCAGATAAATCTAGTTTTTGTAATAATAGTTTAGGATTTGATTCCATTTGCAAAATTCTAATGATTAATGCTAGTGGATTTTTTGCATATCGTGCTTTTAGTATTTGCAATAGTTTATTCTCTAAACCTGTGGCATCACTCGTATTGACAACATCTTGATTTGCCTTTGGAACTTGAAGTTGATCTTTTGTTGTTCTACAAAAGAAAGGATATATAGCATCATTAACAGCTTTAATTCTATTACCTGATAAATTCTTTAATTCTTCAACTGAAAAATTGAAAAACGAATTATATTCATCATTAAATAATAGATGTAAGTTATTGTAAATATCACAATAAGAATTTGGTATTGGTGTTCCAGTCATGGTGATTACTCTTGTTGCTTTTTTAGCAACATCTAAACAATTTAATGCCATTACGCCTGTAGTTGATTTTATTCTATGAACCTCATCAAAAACTAGTAATACTTTCTCATTAATTATTTCTTGTAATTCATGTTTTAATCCACCAACTAAATCATAATTAATCAATATTAAATTATACTTCTTCTCAGGAAAAACTAATGCATCTTTTCTTTTTTGTAAAGTATTATATCTAGGGTCGTGTAAACCTAAATAACGTAATGGCATCTTATCTCCGAAACATTCTAAAAATTCATCAATCCAAGATACAAAAGAGTTTAACGGACCAATCATGACAATTTTATCGACACCTTCGCATTTATTCATATAAGCAAAAGCACCATATACAGAGGATGTTTTCCCTGATCCAGGAACTGAAAAATTGCTAGATTTTCTCATTGTCGCCATAAAAAACGAATCCCACATTTGTTGTTCACGTAATTGACGTGACATTGCTGTATTAACAATTTCTTTATATGCTTCAAGTTTATCCAATAAGTAGTTATCTTTATTTTTGATAGCAACACCTAAATTTCTTCTTTTATCAATATATATATTTCTATCTCCAATATATTTAGATAATCGTTCAGTAACATGCATATCTAAATTTAAACTTTTACAAAACTGTTTCATCTTATCAATGATTCTTTGATATTCTACATAACCATAATTTTTTCTAAAATGAAGATTTTTATAGTTATCAATAAACGAAACATATCTTCTTAAAGATATTCTATATTTCGGACTAGATGTTAGAATATCTTTGTCATCTAGTTTATTAAAAGCAATCATATTGTCATCCACATAATCCAATATAATGCAATTTTCAAGCAAATGGACTTTATCAATGATGATTTTTCCTTTGTTATAAGACATAATTTTTGTTTGTAATTTATCAGGAAGTGTAGTTACTTGGACACCTTCCATTTTATTTTCCCAGAGCTTATTAAAATAGCTTTTTGTTTTTTCAATTTTCCCAGCATCAAAATCACTCGCAAGCCAACTACAAGTTAAATCAAATGATTCGAAATTATCTTTAATAGCTGCTCTAGTTTCGTTGTTAGAACCTCTCATACATACTTCATTTCCATAATCATCAATAAATACAGCACACTTATCATGAAAGATTCCTTTTTTTGTAAAGGCGATTCTTATTTCAATTACTCCTTTAGCAATTAAGTAAGATAGATTGGATAAGTTCTTGATATCCTGTAAAGTTAAATAATCATCAAACTCATCCAATTTACTATCGATAAAAGATTGATTAATCTCATAACCATCTTTAATTTGTTGAAAATCTTCATCAGATATTTCATTAGATAAAATAAGTCTATATTTTCCTTGATTTTGCTCAAATACCTCAAGTCCTTGAGAGTACAACGATAAGGCCTTCCCCGAAAAATAAGCACTAGCTCTATCTACATATTTAGAATTCCTAAACGCTGGAATATAAAAATCATTATAAACGTTATCTTCATAAGTATTATATGTTGGTAAAAACTCACAATCATTCAGCATTTACAATTTCTCTTAATCCTTCAACAGCTTGTTCCATCTCATTTAAAAGACTTTCCATTTCTTCCAAATGTTCTAAACTCATTTTTGGAACAATATCAGGATTTATTCCTTCCAACATTTCTAATGATTTTCTTAATTGTTTTAATGGTTTTTCTTTCAATTCGCCTTTTTTAAGTTTCTCTTCATACTTCTTTACTTCTTGTGACATTTTATATACTAATTGGCTTTCACCATCTTTTCTTAAAACAGTATTAATAGATTCTCTTGTTAATTCTTCAGGCAATTCAACTAATACTTCTTCACCTATATCTAATTGAGCATCAATAAACTCATCTTTATATTCAGAAATCAAAATTGGTTTTACACTATTTCTAATATATCTAGTAATGTCATTCCCTGGTCTAAGCAAAATCGTATTAAAACCAACGATTTTAAAGTTTTCTCTATCTTCATCATTTGTTGCTTTTTTTAGAATATTTACTAATTCTACCAATGGACCATCTAAGCCCATTTCTCTAGCTAAGAAGTATTGTTTAGGTGCATTTATATGTTCTAAGAATTCAACCATTAAGATTGCTTCTGCTTTTTTATTATTAAATTCCGCCTGTGACATACCAGTCGAATCAATGTATTCTTGATCAGTAATTAGTTTCTTTTCAACAACGTCATTGTATAACCCAACAATTTTATCAATTGGATTATAATCAACTTTTGATTCTTCACCATGTTGAATCATCAACTCTAGCAATTTAACTTGCTTTGCATCAGTTTTCATATCTGCATCAAGAATAACGGCTTCAAACCATTTAAAATCTAATGGTTTTTCTTTATTTAACATTCTAAGACATGTAAAACGTCTATTCCCATCAATAATACGACCATCTTTTAAAACAACACCAGCTTCTCTTTGGTTAACCATTTGAATATTATTCTTTGTTTGTTTTATAGCAGCTTCATTAGATTCTATAATAAATTTTTGAATAATATCATTGTAATTTTCTGTATCTTCAATGTTTAATTCACCATTTTCAGAAATATACTTACTTATCCAAGTTGCAATTCTGTCATTTTGATCATTATAAAATAGCTTATCTAGTCGAATCTTATATACTTGATATGCTTTTGTTTGTCCATCGATAGTTAGTTTTCTACTAACATCTGTATATTGGACAAAACCCTGTTCAATACCCTTTTCTAATAATTCATAATCCATATTAAATTTCCTCCAAATATAAATCATATGTTACATAAACCCTATCCATTACTTCACAATAGTATCCTCCAATTTGATTTACAGCATTGCGAAGTTCAAATAATTCTAGTTTTATTCCGTAATCATCCCATAATAATTCATCAAGTTCATATCTGCTCATTATTTCATAACTTGTAAGTATTTCTTCTAACAAATCACTAATCGTAAATGTCTTATCAGTCACTCCAAATAACAAAGTATTATTAACAGATACAACCTTAACTAACTCATCTTGAGTAAATATACTCTTATAAAAATAATCATTAAAATCATAATCAATAAATATGTCAGTAAATCCATTTTTCTTTGCATATTTAATTGTGAAAAACCTTTTATCATTGAACATTTCAATTAATTGATTTTTAATTTCTTTTAAATCATCTTTATTAATACCCATAACTTCATTTAAGCGCTTATAGCAAATATACTCATTTGACTGATATTCAAATAAATCTAAGTCTCTTTTCATATTCAACAATATTGTGTTAAAGGAAATGATATGCCAGTATTGAGCATAATCATCACGGCTAAATACCTCTTTCGAAGTTAATAGCATAGTAAAGAATTCCTTTAAACTTTCATATTTAGTACTTAGAAAATATTTTGAAAATCTTCTATATCCTACTTGTTTTGCATTTCCTAACGTCATCTTTTCGAATGGAACATCTTTACTTTCAACAAGATTTTTAAATTCCTCAAAGAAATAGAAGTCATTTACCAATATTTCCTTAAGTTTTGTTTCGTCATCTAATGACAATAAATCATTATCCACAATTATTCCATTGCTAATATAGTTAGGGAATCCAGTTACAACTACATTTAAAAAAGTATCTTGTCTATACCCATATTCAGCATAAAGTTTTTCTAAAAACTCTTCCACGGTTAAACCATCCGATTCATGTATTAGGTGTTCTACCATATCTTCTTTTTTAAATCCATCAAATTCAATCATTGGCATTCTTCCAAATGATATGTCAGGGTATAAAAAATAATTTTTTGAATCTAACCACTTCAAAATGTTATGCAATTCGTATTCATTTCTAATCAAGAATTCATTCATTAAATCTGAATAATCATTAAATATTAGCAATGATGAAATACACTTTTCTTGATATCTATTAAAATCAATTCTTTCTAAGAAATCACTTTGTTCAATAGCTTCTAGATCAAAATACCTAAATCCCTTACGACCCGAATTAACAATAAATTCCATTCTTTCTAATCTTGCTGAGAAATTACGTTCGCTTAATTCAATGTCAGGATATTGAATTTGAAATTCTTTATATGCTTTCGGAAATTTAAAATATCCTTTAAAACTCTCTACGACATTTCTCATTTCATAATAATACTGAACTTTAGATTCTTCTGGATTAAAGTACAATTCTATTTCTTCGTGAGTAAGATTTTCATTTTTCAAATCATTTTCCTCAATTTCTTTATCTCCTGATTTATATCTTGTCGATAAATAGTTGAACTCTATAGGGTTTTCACCAAATAATTTATAAAATTCTTCTCTAGTTACTTTACAGTTTGTAAATATTTTATAATGTGAATCTTCAAATAAAGGTGGAAATTTATCAATTTCTTTTTTTACAATTTGTCTTATTCTTTCACGTGTAAGATTATATTTATTCCCGATTTCTTCTAGTGTTAAGCAATCTAATAATTTCATTTTTAAAATATCAATTTTTGGATTATCCGAGATTGATTCTAGATATTCTTCTAACGATTCTCTTTTAACCATTAAACCTAATGGAGTAGATTCCAACCTTCTACTTTTCACAAGAAAATTAATTATCTTATTTAGATTTTCCATGCCAATATCTACTTTTCTACTAATCATGAACAGATTCATCGGATCAACATTGTTTTCCAACACCTTAATAACTTTATCTGCACATTCTTCGTACAAATATTTATTTGTTTTTTGATCAACGATAGCTTTTCTTAGTTCAAAAATCATTCTAACTTCATCTGTTTTTTCTTCTACTGAGAGTATTTTATTATAAAAAACATCTAATACTTCTTCAATCTTTGTTGACGTTGATAGAGTAAATCCATAATTAGTTTTCATCTCAGCTGCTGAATAATTTGCAATCTCATTTAAAGAGATTCTATTATCTATTAATCTATTAAAGATTCCTTTTGCAAGTCCTAAATAAAATAAAATATGTATCGAGCACTTATCAAGTACATCATCAACATGTGCACTTAGTACATCTTGAATTTTAATTATCGTATTAGGTTTTATCTCATAGTCAGCTAATGATTGAATCTCCTCCACACGATGATGCATTAGCATAGAAATGGTAATATTTTTTTGAATAAGTCTTTTTATAGTTACAGTATTTATATCATACTCAAACAAATTGTTTATTTTTATTATTTCATCAAATTCCATAATACATCTTCTTCCTAATGAATTTCATTGATTAACTTAATTGAGACTCCATATTCTCAAGTGATTCCCAAAGATTTTCAGGTAACACAAATGGCTCTGTAAAAGCATTAATAACAATTCCAAAAAGTTTTTGTTCATTATTTCTTGCTAAAGGAATTACTTCTAACATTGGTCTAGCTACTTTAGAAAAGTCATTGCCATATTCCCCCATAGCTTCCTCATTTGAGAATACAGGAAAGAAGAACTCTTCTCCATTTTTTAAAATATCTGGAATCATACGTGTTTCATCAAGTGCAACAAAATCTTGTCCTTCTAATGCTCCGTAATCACCATCTAATGAATTAATCATTTCTAACATACGTTGTTGATCATTATCACTCATCACTGCTGTACATGGAACCCAAACCCAACTATCTCTTAGGACTCTTAATAAATTAAATAAATTTTGTTCAGTTTGATTTTCATTGAAATTACTAATCATTTCTTCAAGTAATGTGCCATCTTCTAAATCTTCTTCAGTTAGATTTTCTACAACATCCTCTTCATCCAATGATATCTCATCACCCATGTAATCTTCTGGAACATCATCTACCAATTCAGCACTACTATAGCAAATATAGTTACCATCTTCATTCTTCGTAACATAAAATATTATTAAATCTCCTGCATGACATCCCATATCTTGATTTGGTTCATTTAAAAGTGTACCAATAAAATGATGGTCTCCTAATCCTTCTATTCTAACCCAACAGCCTTCAGTTTTTTTGCCATCTACAAAAAGATAAACCAGTACATCATCAACACAACATGTATCCCTACTTGCATCTAGAAATTCCATGCATCTTGTCTTTTCTATATCCTCACTCGCTTTATATTCTTCCACAACAGAAATTTTTTCTGCATAAAAATCAGCTAATTTACCATCTGAATCATCCAAATAAAAAAGTTCATCATTTTCGACTTCTTTTATTCTAATTATTGACCTTCTAGTATTAGATGGTTTGTAATAATTAATGCTACCTTCTTTTAAATTGGCACCTGCTAATACTTCTAGTGTCATTCCAGCTTCATGATCAATGTATCCATAAACAATCATCGCGTTTGCTTTACTTGCACCAGGAAACTTGTCGATAAGCGGTCTTTTTTCCTCACTAAGTCTAAGGGCATAAAATCTATGATAAAATGCTCTAAAATTTGATTCATTGTACTTCATAATCATCCCTCCTAAACAAATTACAAATTCATCATTTTTAGATTCCCAATTTAATAACATCTAATATTTATACATATTATTTATATTATCTTATTTATATAATCGTATCACATATATATACATAATAAAACATAAAGAAAGCACTACCGTTCATTTTCCGATAGTGCTACTATTAAACTATTTATTTTTCGTTTTCTACTATTGATGAAATTGTATTTTCCAAACAATTAATTATATATGTAACTAACGCATTACCCATCATGAAGTAACGATTTCTTTTAGTCATACCAGTATTTGTCCAATCATCAGGAAAATGTTGTAATCTTTCAGCTTTAACAGGAGTTATTAATCGTTTTCTTCCAGTATCAAGATCAGCAACTACATGTGTACTTCTATTTGTTGTTCCTTCACTAGTTAGCATTGTTCTTCCAGGTGATGTTAATAAATCAGGATAAGCACATGCACCTTCAGAATAGAAATATGGTTCTCCGTTTGGTCTTGTTCTTGGGATTCTCTTTGCACCTTTTAAATATGCAAATTTCTCATCTTGCGAAGCATTTAAATAAAATGATTCATCTACATTATGAGTTAGTACATCTTTTAACGGAGTTGGTTCAACATATACTGGTGTTGTTTTTTCAGTACGTACAATTGCATCAATCATACATCCAGTATTTTCAAATCCGAATTTAAATTCTTCTGTCATAATGACAGTATCTTCATATTTATTATTTGAGATATCAATTGAATGAATTACATCTACTCTTTCTTGTTGTACAGGGAATGTTTTAGCAAACACACCTTGTTTATACATAATCTCTAAGTTATCGAAAGAAGAAAGAGATTTATTGTAGTTAGTATCTTTACGCCAAGCAAAGATAAACGTTCTTCTTCTTTTTTGTCTTGCACCATATTCAGCTGCATTGATTACGCGCCATTCAACATTATATCCTTTATCATCGAATGTACGTAGCATAATACCAAAATCACGTCCTCTTTGAGTAGATGGAGATTTTAATAATCTATCAACATTTTCTAGTAATACAAATGGTGGTTTCTTTGCTTCTAATATATCAGCAATATCCCAAAATAAAACTCCCTTTTTCCATGAATACCTTTTTCTCCCGCAAGTGATCTTGCAACTGAGTAATCTTGGCAAGGGAAGCCTCCCACTAATAATGTATGATCAGGAATCGTTGTTTTATCAACTTCTTGAATGTTCTGATTTACACACTCATCTCCAAATCTACTTTTGTAACACTCATAAGCCGGTTGTACTTTAGTACTTGGCTCCCATTGATTAGCCCAAACAAATTTCCAATCTCTATTTTCAATAGCCTTTCCATTTTCATCAAAGCCTTCTATATTATTAAGTCCCACTCTAAATCCACCAACACCGGCGAATAGTTCTACAACAGTTTTTTCCATCCATATCTTTCCTTCTAAGAATTGTGTTATAATTATATCATACTTTATTTAAAAGATCAAGATCAAATAAATAAAATCATGGAAAGGAATGATACCACATGTCAAAAAAGTATTCAACCATTGATGAACTTTTAAATGACGCCAAACAAGTTGTTGGACACAAATTCAAAGAGTATGATATTAATGATAGATTATCTAACAATAATAACAAAGGAAATCTAGGTCATGTAATTGAAGAAGGTTTCTTTGGATACGATATTAACAGTAATCAAGAACCTGATTTCGGAGAATTAGGTGTTGAACTAAAAGTAACACCATATAAAAAAGTTAATAACGGAAAAAACATCTCGGCAAAAGAACGTCTTGTTCTTACAATGATTAATTATATGGAAGATTACGATATCGACTTTAAAGACAGCAATTGTTTCCATAAATTAGATAAAATCCTAATGATGTTCTATGAACACGAACAAGATAAATACAAATATGAGTATATCATTTCAAAGATATTTCTTTATCAATTTGAACAATTACCATTACACGACCAACAAATTATAATAAACGATTACAATTATATCATCAATAAGATTAAAGCCGGACAAGCACATTTAATCTCCGAAGGTGATACGTACTATTTAGGTGCATGCACTAAAGGTGCAACAAAAGAAAAATCATTAACATCTCAACCATTTAACGATATATTAGCGCCTGCGAGAGCATTTACTCTTAAATCATCATACATGACGCAATTATTAAGAAGTTCATTCTTCAACGAAAACGCAGTAACAGTTCAAAGTTTAATAGCAGATAACGATTTATTGGATCATAAATCGCTTACTGAAGTTATTATGGATTACTTTAAACATTATGAAGGATTAACTTTAGATGAAATAGATAAGCAATCATCAAAAACAGTAAATAGAAAATCAAAATCCTATCTACGCGATTATTGTTCATTAATGCTTAACTCACAAATATCTAATCCTGAGGATTTAGATGAATTTAGAAAAGCAAATATAAAAATCAAAACAATTAGAATTACCAAAGAAGGTAAAATGAAAGAATCTATGTCATTCCCTACTTTTAAATTTAAAGAGTTAGTTCAAGAAGAATGGGAAGATTCAACACTAAGAAATACATTCATGGATACAAAATTCCTATTATGTGTATTTGATGAAATAGATGATAAAACTAAACAATATCGTTTCAGAAAATCTCTTTTATGGAATATGCCCGAATCAGATTTAGATACAACTGTTAAAGAAGTATGGGAAGATACAAAACAAAAAGCTATTAATGGTATTGAACTCATCAAACAATCAAATAACAAAGGTCAAATTTATTTTTCAAACAACTTAATCAAAGGAACTGATAAAAAAATCGTTCATGTTAGACCACATGCCGCAAAAGCTATCTACAAATTTATTGATGGAACCACTTATGGTGATGGTGTATTAACTAGAGATGGTGACGAATTACCAAATGGTGTCATTATCACTAAACAATGTTTCTTTTTAAACAATTCTTATATCTTAGAATCTATCGTAAATAATCGATAGATTCTTTTATTTGCTGCAACCTTAAATACGTTCTGCTATACTTAGATTAAGAGGTGGTTTTAAATGGAAATTAAATTTGAAGATTTAGAACATGCAGATCTAATTATTGATGCAATTTATAAAGGCGGTACATCTGGTAATGTAGGTGATGATCCGTTATCTAAATTATTTCCGAAATTAGGAAACATGAGCGGTTTTAGAAAAGTAAAAAGAAAAGATAATCCTTCCAAATTTTCATATGTTGTTCTTTATACATCAATGAATGAATTAGAATGGCCAGACTATTTAGATGAAGAAACCGGTGTATTTCGTTATTATGGAGATAATCGTAAACCTGGTCGACCAATAACACAAACAAAACAAGGTGGGAACAAATTACTTGAAGATGTATTTGCAACACTAAATTCTTCAGATGATTTAACAGATATTCCACCATTCTTTGTTTTTAAAAAAGCTGAACAAGGTCGAGATGTACAATTTTTAGGTCTTGCAGCACCAGGTAATCCAAATATTTCTCCTGATAAAGATTTAGTAGCATTTTGGAGAACAATCGGTGACAACAGATTTCAAAATTATGAGTCATACTTTACTATACTTGATACAAAAGATAAGCCAATAAGTTACGATTGGTTAGTAGCACTTTGCGAAGACTATGAAAACAGTTTTGATTTAGCACCAGATGTATGGAAAAAATTTGTCAAGCATGGTAGAAATGGTATTGAACCATTAAAAGCACCAAAAATATTTAAAATACCAACTAAATATGAACAGCTTCAATGTGATGAAGAAGGAAAGCTGTGTATAGATAGAATTAGAGACCATTACAAAGATAATCCAACTGGATTTGAAGCATGCGCAACAAAACTTATGTCAATGATGGATAGAAATTTTGAATCATTTACTCTCACAAAGCCTTGGAGAGATGGTGGAAGAGATGCAATCGGCCACTATTCTATTTCCACAGGTAATAAAGCAAATTATCCACTTAAAATCGATTGTGCTTTAGAAGCTAAATGTTATTCACCGGACAATAGCGTTGGCGTACGTTATATGTCCAGATTAATATCAAGAATTCGTTATCGACAATTTGGTATACTTGTGACAACAAGTTATGTTGATTCCCAAGCATACAAAGAAGTTGTAGAAGATGGACATCCAATTTTAATTGTTACTTGTTCTGATATTGCATATATCCTCCATAGAAATATTATTAATTTAAGCAATATCAACGATTGGTTAACTCATTTAGATAACAATACTGAACGGGACAATAATTACGCATAAATATAAAAATTTCAATTATAAAAGCAGAGAGACTAACTCATAGGCTATGTTTCCCTGCTTCTTTTTTATACATCAATATTTTCTAGTATTTGTTTTAGTTCAACTAACTCATCTTTTGTAAACGAAATACCTTTAAGCATTCTGTTAAGCATTCTGTCTTTACTTCTATCCCATTTACGTAGATCATACACTGGTTCACCACTACCAAATGCAATTATGTTTAATTCTTTAGTAATGTTGTTATGTGTACTAATAGTTGCTAGTTTATCAATTAATTTATATTCAAATTCCATAATCATTTTCTCCTTTAGTATTGTGATAATCAATTTTAATAGATACAGGTTTAGTATTTAAATCCATAATCTTTAAGATTACTTTATTTAATTCTTTATAATTAGAATCATATTGTTCTTTATCAACCCAGTTAAGTTTGTTAGCTTTGGCTGCAATTTGATTAATATTATTAGCTATACCATGAAGATCTTTTACTACTTGAAAGTATTCATTACTTGGACTTTCTACTGGTGCTACTTGTTTAATCATCATCCGTAAGTAAGCAGACTTACTTAATTTGATATTGGTTAATTTAAATTCAAAGTAATCATATAAATCATCATCAACATAGAATTCTATTTTCTTTTTACCATTTCTCATAAAACCTCCGGGGTATTAGGGTTCACCCTAACAAGCGAATTTGTCCGTACAAATTCAATGCTTGCTACGAATATTTTTGAAAGTCTCTTGTACATATATTTATAAGCGACTTGTCAAAATACCTGGTATATCGGCTAATTCGTTTATGAATTATATAGGGTCATAACATCTTAAATGAACCTTTTTGACTTCACCATTTTCGTCAACAATATTCTTTGTTGTATCAACTTTACGATAAACACCTCTTGATACAATAGAAAACTGTTTATAAAATTGATCAGATGATACTGCCGGAACAAATTCTTCTTTGCTCCAGTTTAGATATGATGAATAAATATCACGTGCTATTATTCTTTCCTTTAGTGGTGCCATTTGTTTAAAGAATGTATAAACTGGTGATGATGTATCATAGAAAACATCTTTCATCACTTTATCATCTTCTATCTCAGGGAAACAATCATATTCTCTAAGTAGTTTATATCCTTTATAACACCAATTAAATATTCCTGATAAGTTTTGTATAAGTTCAGATTCTATTTTATGATTAGCTTTCTTTTGATGAGGCCCCATTGGATCATCAACAAATTGATTAACAAATGATACAAACAATAATCTTCTAACTAATCCATAATTGATTTCTTTCGAATGAAAAGCTTCATTCAATGCAAAAATCATTTTACATCTTGGTTTAAAAGTAAAGTAGTCTTTACTCTTATAACAAGCCTGGATTGTTTCACCAGCTACAATCTTTTTAAAATTAGCTTCTCCACCATCAGTTGATGATTTAGTTTCAGTTGCGATATTAACTAATGACTCTGCAATCTGTACTGTTTGAAAATCATTACCTAAACCATTAAGTTGTACATATGAAACATTATCTTTATTAAAGACTTTTTCAATAACATTTAAGAAAACACTTTTACCATTAGCTCCTTCGCCATACAACATAAAACTCTTTTGTAAGTGACAATCATTCATTAATATGTATCCACACATTAATTGTAATCTTAAATATCGTTCAGCATTATGATCACAAATATCCATTACAAATTCATGCCATTTATCATAATCTTGTTTTTCGTTATATTCATAATCCATAATGATAGAACATAAATCATCTTTACGATGTTCTCTAAGGATTCCTGTTTCTAATTTTAATGTTCCATTCGTAAAATTGAAAACTGATTTTTGGTTAAATGTTTCTTCATGATAACAATCTGATTTTAACTGACTAAGGATAGATGATGTTCTTCCTCCAGTCTTCCATTTACCCAAATGTCTACCAATTAATGCTTTAACTGTTTCATCAACTTTATATTCCCAAACTTTACCATTATATTTATAAATCCCTTTACCTTTTACGTAACGTAGTTCGTATTTGTCGAGGATTTCATTAATAATATGATATTCTGTGGGTGGTTTATTAATTTCTTTAAATATCGCTTCTAAATCGTTTTTATCGATATTCTCTTCTTTTATTAAATCAGCTTTTAGTTCAATTAAATCATCATTTGATATACTACGAGCTGTTTGTGTTAGAATCTTTTTAACTTCTTTTTTATCAGTTTCGTATAGTAAGACTTGTCTTACTTTTTTATATAATTCTTCACTATTCAATGATATAATTACCTTTGTACATTTCAAAACTGTACTGTTTTGTTGTTGTGTTTTAAAGGAAATTCTTTATAATTAAATGTGGCATAGGTTAAAACATTTTTTAATGACTGATTCATTGGCGTGCGTCTTTCATTAATGTTCATACTTGTGCTTTTTTGTTTTAACTTATTCATCTTTTTTTACCTCATCTAATTTAATACAATAAGCATTCATGATATCAATCATTGTTTGTAATGGTTCAAAGATTTCCATCCTTACATCATTGATATCTTTTTCTTTAATTCATTCATCATTAAATCTAAATTCTTTTTAAATCTCATCATAGATCCAAATCCATCTTTAACTGCTACTTGGTTATAAACACAAGCATCAATCAAATAATCTTGTTTACTACGATAACCAGATAATAAATAACGTTCATCTAAAGTATAACGTTCTGCTTTAGATACTCTAAATGCAATCACCTGATCTCTTAATCGATTTTTCTTATCTAAGTTCTTTTTACTCATCAAACATAACCTCCAGTTCTTTATCTAGAGAATCAACCATCTCATGTTGTTTTAATGGGAACATATGAGCATATCTAAAAGTAATTTCTTCACTAGTATGACCAACACGTTTACCAATTTCTACTGCTTGATAACCTTTATGAATAAGTAATGAAACGTGCGAATGTCTAAGTCCATGGACAACAATTTGTTTTATTCCCGCTTGTTTAGCTCCACGTTTTATTTCACGTTCATAATAAGCAGCGCTTTTATAAAATATACGTTGATCATCCTTTAACTTATAAAACCTACTCATGTATGCTTTTAACTCTTCAGCTACTTTCTTTGGCATTAATACTCTACGATAACTTTGTGGTGTTTTTGGCGGTCCAAATATCTCTTTTGCTTTATGTCTTGCATAAGACTTACTGATAGTAATGATATTCGTATCAAAATCAATATCCTGTTTAGTTAATGCTAGTAATTCCCCTATTCTAATACCACACCAATATAAGATTTGAAATCCCATATAAGATTCTTCTTTGTTTGCAACTTCGACAATGAATTTCTTATAATCCTCTTGAGTCCAAAACAACATTTCTTCTTTATGTTTAATCTTAATATTTCCGGCTTTTTTAGCTGGATTATATGGTAAATCGTAGATATTAACTGCATGATTAAAGATTGCACTTAATTCTGTATGAAGTCCTTGAATATAGGTTGGTTTAATAGTTTTACCATCTATTTTCTTAACATCATATAATGTTGCATGCCATTTCTTCACATCCGCAGCAGTAATATCACAAAGCTTTTTATCACCAAAATAAGGTAGTACATGTTTATTGAGTTTCATAACCTTGTTATCATACGTTCTGATTCTTAACTCAGGTTTGATATCTTGTAAATACAGTTCAACAAATGAAGAAAGTGTCATCGTAAAGCTATAGGTGCTTTGTAACTTAACTTCTTTTTCAAACCTGATGGCTTCTCTTTCAGTTTTGAAGCCCCGCTTGGTTGTTTGCTTAGTCTTTCCAGTAAAGTCTTTATACCCATACCTTACTGTATAAGTCTTGCGTTTAGTATCGTACTCAATACTCATTAAAGCATCTCTCCTTTCCCCGCACGATAAATACGTTCTTCATAGTAGTCTTTATTGACTTTCCCACAAATTGTTAAGAATCCTTTTTCTTCTAATTCCTTATTTAATCTTTTAATGATTTTATAAGCATAAGCTTTAGAGATTCCTAATTGTGATGCAACTTGATCTGCATCTAAGAATGCTACTGACATGGTGTTCACCTCTTTTCAAAACATTATCAATATTGAACTGTTACATATAGTTTATGTCTAATTTATGCCTATGTCAACGTATTATTTATATTTTCCGTTCACTTTTGTATTGCTAATCATGGTGTTGTGAAGTAATATTAACTTATGATAAATTGCATTAAATTACATAAACTTACGTTAACTCATGACACGTTACGAGTAAGTTATGTTAACTTGCGTGAACTTATAATATGCAAATTTCTCATAACAATTTTTACTTTACGGAAGGAAAAAATATATTATGACAATCGAAGAATTAGAAGAACTATTCAACATTGACGCTGCTAAACGTATTAAGTTTTATAGAAAACTTCGTAAACTAACCCAAAAACAACTTGGAGAACTATGTGGTTTAAGCGAACCAGCTATTAGAAATTATGAACTAGCTAATAGAACACCCGATGCAGAAACCTTGAAAAAAATTACTGATGCATTAGGTGTAGACTATTATGCAGTTGCAGAACCTAACTTAGCTGTTAGTTCAAGTGTTCTCCATACTCTCTTTAAACTAGAAAGTATGTTTAATCTTCAACCAGTTGAAATTGATGGAAGAGTCTATCTTGACTTTGCTCCTAAGAACCCTGAATCTAAAGGAGAATTCCAAAACAATATGGTTGAATGGTTAGATCAAAGAGAAAAGTTACTTTCCGGAGAAATTACCAAAGAAGAATATGTGTTCTGGGAAGCAACTTATTTCTCAAATAAAAATAAAGAATAAATCGTTATTTTTATTAAAATCTATACAATTGTGGTCACCTGTGCTCATAGGTGGGCTCAAACATTATAGAAGATGCAAAAAAACTCCCATATATAGGGAGTTTTTCATATTTTATCGTTATTCAAACTCCGAAATAAAACGATTATAGTGAACATATTTGTTAACATTTCTTCAAGAAATGTTATTATTTTTCTTATTTTTTACTTCTTTTATAAAAAGAATACTATACCTTGGTAGCATAATGGTATCATCGTATTCTAGGTTCGATTACATTCATATTTCCACTCTTCAAAACTAGTCAACAAGGTGAAGGCATATTTCTTTTATCAATTATTTATATTGTACTAGCCTTATTAGGTTACCTTTCCCTATAATTAAAAAGTTTATCTCACATACAAGATACTGTATATCATCATTGAAAACACCAATAAAGAAGTATAGAAAAACAATCAAAATTATCATTAACCGATTCTCAATAGCTTATTTAGTCGTTTGTACTTTAATATACTTTCTTTTTGCTTCATCATATAAACTATTTACTTCAAATAATATGGATTCCTTTTGTTTAATAAAATTTTGCATTTTATTATAAATTTCATTATAAATAATCCTATGTACCTCATGATGCAGAATCGTTTCATCATATTGATCCATATCAAAATCATCACTGTTTATAGCTTTATTCAAAAGATAATAAATATCTTCGCTACCAATCTTATCAATCTCTATATATTCATTTTTCTCATTATAATAATACCCCTTTGATTTATCTATTTTTAAGTATTTCATAATCTTTTTTCCTTTCATTATACACACTATCCCCACCTTCTAAACTCGTAATCAAGGATGAATAGTTATCAATTGTTTTCCCCTCTATAGACGTTAATTCTTTTGAGGTCGGGTATCCTCCAAATAACATAAAAGAAAGATTACCTTCTGCATCTATTTCTCTTTTGGTATATAAATAATAATCTGGTTTAATAGATTCACCAACAGAACTATTATGAGTAACCAAAAAAACTGGGATATGTTTTGAAATTCCTTTTATTCTTTCATTTACATCTTTATTTAAAAACATATTATCAAATGATGATTCTGGCTCATCTATTAATAACATATCAAATTGAGTTACACCATTAAGTTCCTCTAACAGTCTAAATTCAGATCTTTCTCCTCCTGATACTTCTAATTGATATTCATTTAATATTTTATAATCAAAGGAAACTATATATTTATATATTTCAGATTCAGGTATGGATTCCATTCTTTTTAATTCCTTTATGTATGAATACCCATCTTCATATTTTTCAAAAGCATCCTTAAAAGATATTCTCTTTGTTGTAACGGTTTTATAATCATTCAAAGCTAAAAAAGGTTTTGTTTTAGCTATAATTGTAAATTTGTTTACCTGTTCTTTTAAAACTTCAGTTGGTTGTTTAATCGCATTGAACAAAGAGTTAAAAACTTCTATTTTCTTTTTACTAAGATAATAGTCTTTAAAATCGAAAGATAATGGTTGAGCAATCGTAGACTGAGTTGTTAAATTGTCTTTGATAGTTCTAATAATATTGTTTGCCTCTTTTATCTTTTTATTATTCAACTGTATATCCGCGTTAATGTCGATTAATTCCTTCATTAATCCAACTAAAGATTCATTATCTAAATATTTATTAATTAATTCCCGATATTTCACCGAAGACAAAATAGTAATCAATGAAATTATTAATGTATTAATTTCTTTATCATCTTCCTTTTCTAATAATCCATCTGAATAAATTTTTGCTTTAGCGAAAGAATCTCTTTTATTGTATTCAGTTGCATAGTTAATCCAACTATCCAAATATTGCTTTAATTCATTTTCTTTCTTCTCAAGATCAATTGGAAGTATATCAACCAGCACATTTTTTAAATCTTTTAAATAATTATCTATTAACAAACTTTTATTTGTCTGAATTCTCTTCGAAAATATTTTTATCTCGCTTTCTTCATCTTTTTCAATTAGCGAAAACTGTTTGATATATTTTACATTGGAAAAATAATTGCATATTTTATCTAAAGTTACCGATTTACCCGAAGATCTATTTCCTAAAACCACATTCAAACCACTAGATGCTAAAAAACCGTTTGGTAAGACTTCAAATAAATCATTCCCACCGTCCTTTGATAATGCAACTTTATTTTTATCTTTTAAAGCATATTTGAGTGAATTAAAAGTTATACTTTGAACATCAACATATGTTTGTCTCAATGAAAAATCAGTTAAATTTGCAGTTATTCGCTCATCACTAAATAACACAGGAACCAATGAATCATTATCATTTTTACACAAAGAAAATTTGTTTTGATTTTTTACTTCGCCAGTATATATGTTACCTATTTTAGAATACCATTCGATCTTCAAGATAGGATTCTTTTGATAATGTGGTATTAAAATGTATTTATCTCGATTTTTAAAGATATCATTAAATGCGTCAAAAGTTAATGTATCATTTTCAGTAACAATTTTTTCTGATACCAAATTACATTTTTCTTCAAAATCATATATATCATCTTCTGATGTGATAATTAATAGATGTCCATTTTCCAAATCAACCTCAACGCCTGGAAAAACAGGGATATCTAAATTATCTCGAACATATTCATATTGCTTAATATCAAATAAATTATGATTTGTAATTGCTATTGCGTCTATTTCTCTTTCGCAGATATATTCTTTAAGTTTTTCAAAGCTAAATTGAAATTCATAATCACTTACTGTTTTTATTGTATGTAAATGCAAATCAATTTTTTTCATATAGCACCTCCTCACTAAGCATTTGAACACAGGTTACTTTTTCAATAAAACATTAAACATGACAATCATTGATAATTACATCCAAATCTTCATATGAATATACATCTTTAATATTAATAACTTTCCAATTATCGTTAATCAAATATTTTGCTAGTTGTTTCTGTTTATTAGATCTAGAATTATATAATATTATTTTCATTTTTTCTGAAAGTAAGGGAATGTCTTTGATAATCTTTCCATCAAATCTATATTTAGTATTCTTTGCGATATTAAAATTATTTACTATTAAATATTCGAATATTTCATCAATTTTTTTATTTTTGTCTTCCGATAATAATTTATTTTTTTTATATACTTTTTTATTAATTATTATATAATTTTCAAAATCACATAATCCAATTACTGCAATCGGGATAGTAAGCACATTATTCATTGGTTTAAGATGTTGTAAGAATTTTTCAAAACTACCTACTGCATTATCAAATCCTCCATTTTTCTTTAATTCATCCGTTGCGCACACAATGATACCTACAGATGTATTAATATCCTTCTCTACATGATTTAATTCTCCTGCCAGCACCAATTTTATCAGATTCCATGCAACAACTTGCCCATGATTAAAAGCTACTTCAATAGCAAATTCATTTTTTGAGAAATCTATTGTCCATGGATTTTTGTGCTCACAGCTATTAGGACGATATTCTGAGTCATTGAAAATTTCACATTGTCTCCTCCATCCTTTAGTTTTTAACCTATCATCAATTATTTTATTAATGGGCTCTGACAAACTTTTAATATCTTTACGATTTGAAATTTCAAATAGATTTACAACTTCATCTTCAGACATGTTTTCCAATACATCTAACAATTCAAACCAATCATTTTTATATAACTCATCATTTTCAAAAATAATTTTTGCATTCCTAAATGAATATATTTTAAATTTCATCAATTAACGCTCCTTCTAAGATTATTATTAAGTTTAAAACTATTTTCGTATAGCTTAGTAGCTTATATAAACATAGCATTTGCTTTCTTATTACACCTTATATAAAGACATTAGATTAGGATTGTTTGTTCCCCATTCTTACTTCCCTATATGCCCTATCTTCATCATTATTTTTAAAAATATTATATATCCACTCTGGAATAGCATAACATTCTTTTCGATGCTGAAAAATCACCTTTTGAATATCTATTAAATCTTCCATTGTTTTTATTTCATTATTATTAATATCGTTATCTAGTTCATTCAGTGTACTTATATCTTTATTTAACTTATTTACGGTGTCTAATAACCATTTTAGCATTGGAACAATAAATGCCAATCTCCACAATAAATCTAAAATCCTTTCATTCTTCCACAGTCCCATCGCTAAAATCATGACAAATAGAATTATAATCAAAGTTATACTTGCTAATCTAAATCTTTTTCTTAGTCCAACATCCCACCAAAAATTTTCTCTTTGGCATTCCAAAATTCCATCAATGATATCTTTTTTATCAACACCAGGAGTATACCAATTTTTTAGTTTATTTTTTTCATTTACATTTTCCAAGATTTTTTTAGAATAAATCGTTACTTCATGATTAATATTTTTATCCTTTCCAAATATCCTTTTATCCCATGGCATTCCATATACATATACATCAAATTTTTGCTGAATAAATGCTGCTAAATATTTCCTTTCTCGTATATATTTGTCAATAACAAAACTAAAAGACATACTAATTATAGACAAGATATACGATACATACTTCAATTCTGGATTTTTTGACAAAAACAAAAGAATAATAGCTAATATAAACGGTATCCATACCGATAATGCTACTAGAAGTGTATTTAATTTTTTTACATCTCTATATAATTGTCTTTGTGCCGCCAACATTGCAATTGATTTTTCTTCATTTTGCCTTATAACAATTCCATTAGACATCATAATCCTCCCATCATCGATATAATTATCTCTTTTTTTCATCTACAAATTCGACGAATATTAATTAACCACTTTTCAAAGTTAATTTATTCTAATTTGAAGTTATTTTTAAAATATATCTACTAGTATTTTTGCATTTCACTTTTTATATACCTCAATCTCCTGTATAATCTGGAAAATCATTTCCAAGTACTTCTTTCCATTTTGTAATTGCACTCTTTTGATCTTTGTTTTTGATTTCCATTTTTGAAGCTTCTAAAGCTTTATTATATGCATTGTGCAAAGCTTCACTTATTTTGTATCTATCTAACCAACAAAAATAATTTAAATTCCCCTGTATTCCCTTTGGATCTTCTATGTCTGACAATATAGCTGAAGACAAATATTTTAACAAATCTCTAAACTCTAAATCTATCCACCATGTTTCAGAAACACTTTTATTCTCATATCTCTGAAGAATCATACACTCTAATAAATATGATCCTATTTTTATTGTTACTTTTCTATTATTCCAATATTTTGTTAATCTAATTAGTTCCAATAATTTTCCATTATGCCTTGTATTTACGTTAGTGGTTCGTTCATTATCTATCCTAGGATCAGTTTTTTTCCAATTTCCCAAACCATCTGGAATCAAATAGAAATTTGCATCCGTATAAAAACAAGGAACAATATCAAAATTCCATGTATATGATTTTAATCTCAATGTTGCTGCTTCATGATTTTTATGCATCTCAGCTTTACTGTAATCTTGTAAATCCGATAATTTAGAGATAAATCGATTGATTACTTTTGTAGAATTCAGATAATTTGTGTTATCTGTCATTAATTTATTTGAAGAATCATAATCGTTACCGTATATATAAAATATTTCCCCTAATTTCGTATATGTTCTTGTTCCTTCTCCCGATAAACATAACATCAAATCTATATCATCAATTGGTCTTATTTTTGTACGCCGTTCAAATGATCCAAAGCGTAAAATTTTATCATCATATACTTGGAAGAAATCATTTTGACCACTAAATCCTTTTATATTATCAATTAGATTATCTCTGCTTGAACGAGCAGTTTTTGTTTTTTCTTGATCAAGATTAACTGTTTCTCTCATGAATTCTGAAAATGCCCCATTCACCGTTGTCGCCATTTTTATTACCTCCTAATTCATTCAATCTATTTCACATTTATCCCATTATCAAGCATTTTTTTCTTATTTTTAACCATACACAATGCTATTTAATTACATAATCAATTTTATTTACGCTTATAATTTAATCATATAATGCAAATCACAATCAATTAGCAATTCCTACCTACATGTTTCATGAATAATATCTTCTATCTCTTCTATACAATAGTTTAAATATTTTTTTACATCATTACTCCAAAAATGAATTGGAATCCAATCAATTTGTCTTAGAAAATTATCATTTTTAATGTCTCTTTGAATGTTTTCCTCAATCTTTTCAATCCAATAATCTTTATTATTCTTAAGTTTATCCTTTGTTTTTTCGAAATCTTTTCCATGCCAAAATTCGCCATCAACAAATATAGCTATCTTGTATTTTGTTAACGCTATATCTGGAGTTCCTGGCAGTTTTTTATAATTCAGTCGATAATGATATCCTTTATGCCATAAAGCTTTTGCAAGTAAAGATTCAACCTTACTTTTCTTATGGCTCAACGCCTTCATACGCTTTGAAACTTCTGGAGTAGTTTTTAATTTTTGATGTTTCACATACATCACCTTACTTTAATTGCTTTAATACATATCGCTTATTCAACCAAAAGCTTTGTTTTGTCATCCATTCTCCATTTGGCAATTCATCTGCATCTCTTTCAACATTACCTTTTATGAATCCATCATTTAACTTATAAGCGGATTTTTGAGCATGCGGACGCATATGTATGATTTCAGTATCTTTCATTCCAGGCAAATTATTCTGAACTTCTAATTCGCCATTTACATTTTTAACCTTTTCAAAGATTACTCCGCTTTTGATTATATTTTTATACTTTTGCCATTCGCTTTTTACAATGTCATTCAAATCAGGGTAAGACATATGCCATAATTTAGCTTTCTGTAATACATAAACATCATCAACTCTTTTGAAAACTACAAATAAAAATTGCGTTGTATCAAAATAATTGAATACTGTAGAATCTTCCCATTCTTCTTGTACAAGTTCTTTAAATTTGAATGGTGCAAAAGACATGTTTTCTCTATTCTTTCCATTTTCTTCTATTCGTATGGTCTTAACTACGATATTTGCTTTTTGAAATTCTGCAGCATGATTACCTTTGATTCCTAACATTCGAAATGCAAGATCATACCATTGTGCTTTGTTATTGTTATATGGTCGATCGTACACTTCACATAATTCTTTATCTGTCATACCAATGTGCTTATTTATCAAAGATACAACATGCTCTTGAAAACTTGTTTTGATGTCTTCTTTTATTATTGATTCACACGGCACATTGCTTTGAAGGATGTAATTTTTCAAAACATAATTCATGTAAGATACTTTGAAACAATAATTTCTTTTCTTAGCTAAAGTATGATCACCATAATATTGTGGCCGCAGGCTTTTTTTGGCAGTTGCGCCTTTCGTACAAGCTCCCAGATACATCGTATCTCCTTCGCTTAATTCATGAGCTTTTCCTTGTTTGATTTTTTCATTGATCTGATTATAGTCATCAATAATTATCTTAAGATCATCCTTAGGCGGACTAAATAAATTTACAAATTTAATAACATAATCCAAACGTTCTATGGACTTGTCCCTCAAATAATGAATCAAAAGGATACATTTAATTTTTTCCCATACATGACTTTTATAGAAATCTTCTTCTACAGGTTCATTATAAGAAATATTTGTTATGGACAATCTTTCCCCTGCTCTATATTCGCCTTTTTTCGTCTTATCAATAGGTGTTTGTTTTAATTCTAATCCTATCTTATTAAAATCTGCTTCTTGATTACCATTTGGATCATAACCAAAATAGTATTTTTCTATAAAATTACCCAATTGACCTTTCGCTTTGTCATTCAAAGATGCTCCAAAACCATATTCTACTGTTTTTTCTCTTACTACCATATTTTCAAAATTGGCATATGCATCATATAATTTCCCTCCATAACTTTTTATTGGACTTCTTTCATATTCATCCAATACCTCATGAAAGGTCATTCCTTCCAATTTTTTTGCATATGAATAAATACTATTGATATCTGTATCATCATAATCAAATAACTTCATATCTATCACCCTCTTTCCCAATATGCACAAAAATCTTATGCCTAAGACATAAGATCATTGTTCTTTATCGATTATTTTATCCAAAACTTTTGCCATTCTTGTGATCATTGGTACTACCAATGCATTCCCCATGCAAAAGAATCTCATCCTATTAGGCATTCCACTATTAGTCCAATCGTCATCGAAGCCTTGCAAACGTTCTGCTTCGATTGGAGTCAATGTTCTCAATCTTCCTGTTCCAGGATCTGAAACAACATGTGTGCTTCTATTCAAAGTAGATTCACTAGTAAGCATGGTTCTTCCTGGTTTATCCCATGAATCCGGGAAAGCAATAGGACCCTCTGAAAAGACATACTCATGCCCTGTCTTTGATACACGATTTATTTTTTTCGCACCTTTCAAATAAGTCCATTTGCTCATTTTTTCGTTTGTTATATAAAAACTTTCGTCAACATTAGACTGTAAGATATCTCCCAATAGTATAGGTGTCTCCATTACTGGAACAACATTATTTGTATATATTTTCCCGTTTCTCATCAATCCAGCTGATTTAAAATCAAATGAGAATTTATCTGTCATTTCTAATAAATCATTCATCAAAGTTCCTTCAAAACAATTTTCTACTTGTTCAATCGGAAATGATTTCGCCATGAATCCATCTAGATTAATCAGTGATAATTCGTCCATTTCTTTTACTGAATCAGCATAAACCGTATCATTTCTATATGCAAAAATAAATACTCTTCTTCTGCGTTGTGCCGCACCATATTCAGCAGCATTTATTACTCTCCACTCAGCAGAATATCCTAAGGCATTCAAACAACTTAAGATGATACCAAAATCTCTCCCACGTTGCTTTGCTGGAGATTTTAATAATCTATCAACATTTTCAAAAATACAAAATGCTGGTCTCTTTGCTTCGATGGTATCTCTAATTTGCCACCATAGAACTCCTTTTTTTCCTTCGATACCTTTTGAGCTAGATAACGATTGAGCTACTGAATAATCTTGGCAAGGAAATCCACCAACCAAAAGGGTATGATCTGGAATAGCGTTTTTATCTACAGTAGAAATATCTTCACAAGTATGAAATTCTCCATTTATATCTGGTGAATCTCCAAAATGTTGCACATAGCACTGATTTGCCCATTGTGTTCTCGCCCCTGGTTCCCATTGTGAAAACCATGTAGTTTCCCATCCAGAATCGGCTCTTTCAAAACCTAATCTAAATCCTCCTACACCGGCAAATAATTCACATATTGTTTTGTTCATAAAGTCCTCCTAGTTTACACTTCTCACTTATTTTTTGGAATCTAAGCTTTGCCTTGAACACTATCAAACGATAAATCATGATTCCACACCGAAATGAGCCTCAGCTCAAAAAAGAAAATCAATCAATAACTTCTATAATTTCATCCAAACTATTACAACCTAAAAACTTATAAATCTTTAATAAATTTTCCATCGAAATAGTCTCATTTTTTGATAATTTTGCTAAAGTCCCAGGAGAAATTCCCGCTTCTTTTGCAAATTCTGTCTTTTTCAAACCTTTATCAATTAATTTTTTGAATAAATTATTATAACTAACTTGCATATCGATTTTCCTTTCAACAATAAAAATTATATCAATTATCATCTTATAATTGAATAGTTTTTTCATATAATTGGATTTTTTATTTGTTAAATTGAAAAAGCCTCTTAAATAGAGGCTAACATTTATTCATCAACGTTGATACTGTTCGAGTTCAGCTACGTATGTTATTTCATTTAACACCATGCAACGAAGTTTTTTATTGATTTCACTAAATAACATAGATTTTTGTTTCTTATTTAGCTTTGAATAAGTTTCAACAATATCCTTGTCATGAATCAATATCATTTGTGCCTGTACAATAAATAAATCTAATGACATCTTAGCTACGTTAGTGATATCTTCTTCCAATAGCCCTTCCTTGATTAGATAATTTAGATAGTCTTTCTTATTGTTTTCTAATATGAACTTTCTTTTTTCGATAAAGAAATCAATAAGATCATCCTTTAGATATTTTTCTTTAAATTCTTCATATAAAGTCGTAATTATTTCTCCTTTTATCTTCTAATAAAAATCTTGCTGATATTATTTTGATTTACATAGCCATGATTACATTGATCAACATTTCTTCTACCATGACTCTTATATTATTCATTTCTTGAACCCATTTCATTTGATCTTGTTCTTTTAATTCTTCTGTTATATTTCTTGACACTTTGTATTGTTCGATAAGGATTTCATATCGTTGATTCAGCTCTTTATCCACACGAATCAATTCTTCATTCAGTTCATCTTTTGCTCGTAAGGCAAGGTAATGTCCTGGATGTTTATCTTTTAATATTCTTAGATATTCTCTTCCAAATCTGGATAAATTTGGTAAAGGTCTTTCTTGTTTTAGTGATGGAAATTCATAATCTCCTACTGTGTTATACTTGATTTCTTTCATGATTTTATCCTCCTATCTTGCATCTCTTTGTTTGATTTTCTTTTGTGCTATTCTTTCTATATCTTTATCAAAGCTACGATTTCTGATGTTCTCGCACGCTTTTATTTGAAGCCTTAGCTTCTTAATATCAGGTGTAAACAACTTGGCTCTTGCTGACCATTCTTCTTTTTCATCCATTGTTTTTGCTCGTTGTCGTTGATAATAACATCCTTGTCTTTGCTTTAATAAGTTATTGAGTTCATCCTGTTTTTGTTGTTGATAGCTATTTAATTGATCGATATCTTCTATCTTATTCTTGGCAAGGAGTTCGATTTCTCTAGAATATTGATCCATTTTCTTGAGTGCTTGTCTTGCTTCTTTGGATATATGTTGCTTTCTTGTAGGTAAGATATTTATCGAAATAAGATAAGCAACATGGATTCCTGCTAGCTTAGGTAACTGTTTTCTTTTATAAAGTTGATAATATTCCTTACATCGATAATAACTTTGTGTGTGTTCGACGTTTTGAGGAAGGATCCATTTATCGGTCAATCTTTCTTCAATTTCATCAAGATGATACTTTTCCCCTAATGACTTAAGATATATCGGTTCATTACAATATGGATGATAAACGACATCTTCTCTATCGATTCTGTCGAACTCATACCCTTTCTTTTTCATATTATCTTTTAAATCCCTAATACAATTACTTTCCTTTACAAGAGCATCGATATCTTTTTTAATGTCATTCATATAGGTTTTTATGATATGATAATTCAACTTTTTTGAACCATAAGATGAATCTTCGATGACAGATAATCCATATTCTTTGCATAGTTCATCGGATGTATTTCTCATGTTCCAGTAATCTTTTTTGGTATTGCAGAATCGTTTTCCATCAACGAATGAAGTTGAATTTATCAAGATATGATTATGGATATGATCTTTATCTAGGTGTGTGGTAACGACAACTTCATAACGATTTCCAAACACTTTTTGTGCAAGCTTTACTCCAATTCCATGTGCAACATTTGCATCAACCTCACCTATTTTAAATGACTGATAACCATGAAACGCTACGATTCTTTTATGATCATGGAACAATTTCTTGGTCATCTGCATCGATTTTAATGGATTAAATACATCGCAATTAAGACAAGTTTCATACTGTTTTTGTTTAAGCTTATTATCTTAGCTGATGTAATCCAAGACCGTTTGCATCGTCTTTTTTTCATCTTCAACATACTTTATGACATTATCCAAACAATCTCGGATAGCCCAAATTGATGTTACTGCTTTAATCAACCCCTTACTTTTTCATCAAGATTTTTTATCATTTGTCTTAATTCATCGATTGTTACCTCAATGATTTTTGGAGATATTTCTTGACTATTATTCAACGTTCTAGCAATCTGATTTAGGTTATTACCAATATGATTGAACTCATTTTTTAACTTATAATACTCTAAATCAGGTGGTATTTTTATCTCTTTACCTAATATGCAAGCTCTAGAAAATGCTTCTCTACTTAATTTTGTTTTTCTTAATTTCTTTACTAACGTTTCAAATTCTTCTTCATTGAATCGTATCTTAATTTCATGATTTCTTTTCATATGAACCTCCAATCTTGCTGGTCATACCAGCTTTTGATTTTGTATTTTGGGGACAAAATACGTTGCTTGCTGCTGATACAGTATTCCATGTAGTATGGTCTATTTTTATTTCTAAATGGTGACGATGTGACGGTCTAAAACATATACTTTCCTATCGTCACACCGTCACTCCTTTAATCTTCTTCCTCACCATGATAAGTGAGTTTCATTTGTCTTGCTTTATTCTTTCTCTCTGCCTTTTCATAACTAATAAATGTACTTTGCAAAGTATCAATATTACTTGTGAGGAGTACCTGTAATCCTTTACCGGTCAATGGTAGTGATAATTTAGAACACAATGCTTCATGTGAGCCAACATAATTTTTTTCTTTTACAATGTAATTGACTACTTTAATTAGATTTTCATTGACGTCTTCTTCTATTTCATTTTCTACTACCTCAAGTAATTGTCGTTCATTTAAATACAAGGTCAATTCATCATCTGGAATATCTTTTCCTTGAATTGCCAGTTGCCTATTTTTGGATAAATGATTTTTCTTATACATGACAAGAATACTATCAGAGCCAGCCATCAATCCTCGACTTCCATAGATTCCATCAAATGGATGATTCGTATCTATCTCTTTCTTAACATGAGTTATCAATACAATAGCGATATTGTACTTACACGCTAGTTCGTGATAGTACGTTGCCTCCTTATATTCACTCTCATATTTACGATCATTCTTTTTTCTAATCTTTGCAAAAGTATCTATAATAACAATCTTCAAATCACTATGTCGCTTCAGTTCTTCTTGAATACGACTTTCAACATCATAATATGATAAAATTATCTTGCTTTTCTACTTGCATTGTTTTCAATCTTTTTTTAATCTTTGTCTTTCTATCTTCAAAAGCCAAATACAATGCTGTTCCTTTTTCAACCTTTCTTCCTAGAAAATCTTTACCTGTCGCAATTGCATCTGATAATTGTAAACCTAGAAAGGTTTTGCCACATTTCTGTGGAGCACCTAAAAGTGTTAATCCAACTGAAATCATATCTTCAACAATGTCAGGTTCATCATCTTCTTGTGAATCAAGCAATTCTGTTACAGTATAACTCCCTTCATAATGCATTGTATTTTTCATTTCAATAAATCCTTTTTTATATTTCAAAGAACTTTGAATGATTGTTTCTACTTCTTTATCTGAAAGTGGTGGCTTACATCTTAATTCATTTTCTTTATTCAAACATAAACGAATTGCCTCATCACATAATCCTTTCTGCTGAAGAAAGCAACCTATCTTAAATAAATAGTTATTTCTTTCACCTTCATGGATATAGTCCACCATTAAATCTACTTTCGTTGGTTTGGTGTTTTTTTCCAAAAACTGATAAACAGTATCATTGGCATGTGCAATAGGACTATCAAAGGATATGAAGTATTTTTTATTTTCAATAACACTTTCTGCTCCAACAACATATCCTCCTTCTCCACGTATGTCTATGGCTTCATACAACCCGACTTTACATGAAATCGGTCTATCCACGTAGTAATACATATGCCATCCGTTATTAGCAGTTTTAACAACAAGTGTTTTAGGGAAATTCTTTAGAAATGGTTCAATAGATTGATACCCATTCTTTCCTTTTTTATTATCAACATCTATCACTAACAATCCATTACCGGTTCTAACACCGATATTGTAGTCGGTATTAGAAAACCAGTTCATTATTGTATCTTGATCTGTTGTAGCTTCTTCTTTCCATGATTTTAGGACTTGCCCACTTTTAGAATTGACTTTCAATGGAAATACTTTAAAATGATATTGAGCATACATTAAAGCACTTGTTAGTTTAGGATTCATTGGCGTGCTTCCTTATCTGCTTTAATGAGTGCTTCTTTTTTATTTTTCATGTTAATAATAATTTCTAGCATATTTTGAAGTATTTCCAAGTCATCTATATCCATTTCTTCTAATTGTTGAACTTCATGAAATAATTGAATAAAGCATCTTAATTCTCTTCTTAAAGAACGATAAACGTATGGATTGCCTTGAACAACAAACGATTGATCACTCATACAATGAATGAGATAATCTTGTTTTGTCAAACCACTTAATAAAACCTTACGATTTAAAAGAAGATTTTCTTCCGGTGATACTCGAAACGCAATAACTTTATTGCGCCAACGTCCTTGATAATCTCTGTTCTTCTGTGACATCAAACGCTTCCTCTCTTTCTTCATCTAATTTATTAGCAATTTCTTTTCCTTTGGCTGGGAATAAATGTGCATACCGGTAAGTAATGTCAATACTTTCATGCCCCACACGATCTGCAATGGCTACTGCACTAAATCCTAACTCAATCAATAGCGATACATGTGAATGTCTTAAATCATGAATACGAATACGTTTAGTCCCTGTTTCTTTACAACCACGATCCATTTCATGATGCAATCCCGATTTTGAAATATTAAAAATTCTTGTATCTCGTTTAATACCATATAATCTATGAATATAATCTTGCATTTCTTCAGCAAGAAAATGTGGCATTTTTACTGTTCGAATACTCTTCATTGTTTTTGGCTCTGTAATCACATTTTTTCCTTTTAATCTTTGTAATGACTTATTGATACGAATTGTATCTTGTGTGAAATTAAAATCACTTGGAGTTAATGCTAATAGTTCTCCTAAACGAAGTCCACACCAATACAAGACCTCAAATGCTTGATATACACCATCCTTTCTCATCATTGATTCTGAAAATTTTAAATATTCATCTTTTGTCCAAAACTTCATTTCCTTTGTTTTCTTCTTTCCCATATTTCCGGCAATACGCGCTGGATTAGATTTCAAACTATAATATTTCACTGCATGATTAAATATTGCACTCACTTGATTGTGTACTGTTTTCAAATAACAAGATGAATACGGCTCATCATTTTCATTTCTGTATGCAAGTAATTGATTTTGCCATTCAATAATATCAGCAGCACTAATAGCATTAATTTGTTTTAATTTAAAATACGGCAAAATTTTATCCTCGATTATATAACGTTTTGTTAACATTGTATTCTCTTTAATACGATTAGATAAATCACGTATATAAATTTCCACAAATTCCTCGAAATTCATATTTAAATCTTTTGACTGTTCCATTTTAAAACGTGCGATAAAAGTTTCTGCTTCTTGTTTCGTTTTAAAACCTCTTTTCATTTTCTTTAATCTTTCCCCTTTCCGATTTTCATAATAGAAAGAAGCATACCATGTTCCTTTATTTTCATCTTTGTAAGCTGGCATTTTCATCATCCTTTCTTAATCCATAAATTCTTTCTTCAAAATACTTCTTACTGATACGACCACGAATAGTAATAAATCCTTTTTGTTCTAATTCAAGATTTAATTGTTTAATTAACTTGTAAGCATATCCTTCAGACATTCCTGTTACCTTCATGATCTCACTCGCATCCATAAATGTACTGTTTTCCATTTTCTCACCTCCTTTAACTAACCTATTTAAGTTAGGATACAACATAAGAATAATGCAATTAGATACTATTGTCAAGAATAAATTAACCTTTTTGGTTTAATTTATTAACCTTATATATTTAATTAACTAACTTTATAAGTTTAATTTTCATTTACTGTTTATTATTTTTTTGATATAATGGGGACAAAGGAGGGATTGTGATGTCATTAGGATCAAATTTAAAGTCAATTAGATTATTTAGGAAAAAGACATTAAAAGAACTTGGTCAAGGTTTAGGTTTTAGTTTGTCATCAGCCGATGTCCGCATTTCGCAGTATGAATCCGATAAAAAGAAACCAAGAAATGATATGATAGAAAGTCTAGCACATGGACTTGAGGTTTCACCAAACGCTATTGATATTCCAGATATTGAATCATACATAGGAGCAATCTATACTTTGTTCCAATTAGAACGTACATATGGATTAAAAATTGATGAGATGGATGGACAGCCGATTTTACGTTTCGATAAGTTATTACCTCATGAACAAAGTGTTTTGTTTGAATACATGGAAAATTGGCTAGAAGTTGCTAAGGATTTTAGAGAAGGTAAAATAACAGAACGCCAATATGAAGAATGGAAATACAATTTTCCTAAATACTCAACTTTAAATGCCAATAAACAACCGCATGAAGATTGGTTAAAAAACAAGTAAACATATTTCATTAAGTAGGATTGAATTTCCTACTTTTTTCATGTTTCTACTATTCCTAGAATAAAAAACAATATAAAAAAGAATAGTAGATACCCCTTGTCAGTAGTATCAAAATAGTATCAACTCCTTTCTGACAAAAGAAAAAAGCCCGTAAAATACGAGCTTTCTGCAATTTCATCTACTATTCAAACTCCATGAATTCATATGTATTTACTAACCTACTTAAATTAAGATTTATCACTTATTTTATCTATTACACGATTTTCACAAAATTTAAGTTGTTCAAAGAATAATAAGGTCATTTTAAGGTCAAAGTCTTTTATTAAAATATGTATACATAATATTCAACTAAAATGCAACCAAACATTTCTATGATTATTTTTTATATTCTGACTATTAATAATAATGTCATATACTTCCTCTTTAGAAAAAATTATATTTCATGAATATTTATCTTCAATACCTGAGGACAATAATTTTAATACTTTTATTTTCATCAATTCTCACCACTCATATCATCCAAATATGACACAATAAAACTACCTTTAGCTATGAACTTATATTAATATCTCAATTTCATTTTCAGAAAACCATCCATTTTTTATAGCAGTTTGTCTGGCTTTATATGGATCTTTCGTATATACAACAATAGCTAAACTATCTTTTGCCCTTGTACATGCAACATAAAACAATCTTAGGGTACGTTTTGTACTAGTGTCTTTCCCTTCTTGCTCATTTTGAATGTCAGTCTTTGTCAAAGAATCGACTTCAAATATTTTTTCATATTTAAACAAAAAACCTTTTGATTCAGAATCATCTAAAATCACCATAACTCTAGGAAATTCTAATCCCTTAACTCCTTGATGCGTATCAAAACGAGTTTTACCAGAAATATACTGTGAATATCTTTCTAACTCTTCTATAGAAACAGATAACGCACTTTTTAATGCAATAACTTTTTGATTATTCCCTGAATATGAATTATCCAAAATATCTTCTATTTGATTGCTAATGTGAAACAAACCAAATTCATTAATTTTTCTTAATATATCAATGCACGATGGCTCACTATTATCCCATAAAGATAGTAAGGCATTCACTGCTTTATCTACAATTTCAATTTGTTTTTGTTGTAACTCTGCTTCACAAACAAAATGCTTTTTATCCAATAACGGAGACTTCTGTCGAAGAATTTTTGTAACCTCAAAATAATTTTTATTACGATAAGCCTTTATTAAAGGAAATATAACATTTGCCAACAATGAAAGTTCAGCAATTGATCCATCTTTCAATGATTTATCGAATTCTTTTGATTTATTCAATGGTATATATATTCCAGAAAAATGGAAACGATTAGCCGCCATATGATGTTCTAAAATTAAACTTTTATACGAATTATCATTATTCCATTCTTCATCATTTGTCGATTCAGCCATCAAACACGCTGCTTTTTTTTCAATTTCATCCTTATTAGCATCACATGAAGCAATAAACAATCTAACTTGTCCTTCTATAGCATCTACTCGAGATCTTTGTTTTTTATTATCAATTAGTTTACGAATATTATTTGCTAATTCTACAATACGTTTGGAACTTCTATGATTCATTATCTTTTGAGGGAATACCCAATCTTCAGGTATTTCATTTTCCAAGTTTTCTTTTCCATCTAAATAAATTCTCTGCATCATATCTCCAAACATTCCTATAAGCCAATTCTGCTTATGATTTTTATACACCTCTAAAAGTGAACTAATAAGATTTTTGTTAGTATCCTGACTTTCATCAATAAACAAATATGGATATTTTGTAACCAATATTTCTTGAAGAACACTTTCCTCTTGTATAAATTGTGTTCCCATCTTTACCACTTCATCATGGTTTAACGAATCAATACCCACATTATCTCCATTTGGATTATAACTAAACCTTGACACAGTCTTAATTTTTTCTAAACGAGATTGTTTGTGCGAAATCTTCTCTTCTAATTTTAAATATGTTTTAGTATTAATTGTTGATTTTAATTGCTTATCTTTCAATTCATTAATGGAATTTTGAATGTTTTCAATTAACCAATTTTTAATATCTACTTGAAAATTCTGAATCATTTCCCATAAAAAACTATGTATTGTAGAAACCATAAATATTTGACTATATTGTAGACGACGTTCTATTTCATCACAGCCAGCATTTGTATACGTTATTACAGCAACTTGTTTTCCATACGCTATTAAATACTCACCTTTCTCTTTTTTTATAAAATCCAAAGCATTTATTAAACTTCTTGTTTTACCAGAACCAGCTCCTGCAAACATAAAGAAACTTTTAGGAGGAGTTGATAAAATACATTCTCTAATCTCTTGATCGACATGATCATCGATATGATTATCATCAAAAACAATATTATTCTCTTCCATTTTCCCTCTCCAAACTCAATTCATTTTGTAACCAGATTAATCCTTCTTTTATATATGTTGGAATATTATACTCATTTGGATCCATAGTATAAATTAAATCTAATGCAAATTCTGCTTTTACTCTTGAAACATCTAATTTTTTATAAATAAGATTTCTCAAATCCTCATATGTAGTTTGATTATTCAATAAATCATGTATGTCTGTCAATAATGTGCCCGCATCCATAATTCCAATTGCTTTAATATTTTTTAAATTTTCATATATAAAAGAGTCTTCAAACGTTCTAGATAGTGCTTCGTAAAAATTATTATTTAATTCAATTTGAATTGGCGTTTGATAAGCTACTCGAATCTTATATTTACAAACTGATGACTTTTCTACTACTTTATCTTTTTCTGACAAAGTTAGCAATTCATCATATAAATCCTTTTTAATTAACCAATCAGTAATTGTATAGTTTCCACTTATTAGCCCTTTACCTCTCTCTGGTTTTGCTTTTGGATGTCGCCCTTCAGAACTTGCTGAATCTATATCTGTTATAACTAATGTAGGAAGAGCTAACGAATTGATTAAAGGTTGCAATCGATGAGCATGCTTTCCATTAACATTTAAAATCGAAATATAACTTTGATTTAATAATGGAAATTTATGTCTAATAAAGTGCGGTAGCAACATATTTTCTGCAACTCCCTCAACTAAAATAATCGCATCTGCAAAAAACAAATCACAATGAGTTGTCTGTAGATATCGCGTTGCAAATTTTGAAGTTTTATTTTTTTTACCAAAGATATCAGATAAATTAACAACTTTAGATGTAGCAACAGTGCATTCTTTTCCTTCTTTCAATCGTTTAAAATATTTTAAATCTTTAAACTCTACTTCTTTTGCAATGTGACTCGAATGAGTACTAACCACCATTTGTGTAGTATAGTCATCTTTATCATGTAATCTAACATTATTCCTTAATATTTCATAAGCTTTACGTATAAATACTTGCTGTACCTGTACATGTAAATGTGCTTCGGGTTCTTCTATTAACACTAAATGTAGTGGTTCAATTTTATCACTTGTTCTAGATGATTTACCAATTCTCATCCATCCATCTCTAAAACTAATCAAATGAAATACCATAGAAATCAAATTTTGATATCCAAGACCATTATACTTTTCTGGTAATGTAAATTCTTGACTATTGGAATTTAAAGCATATTGAACTGCTGAATCATGATCTAGTGCTTCTGAAGATATTATTTTTGTTTTTAATGTAATTTTTGGATTTGATATTCCTGGATACCCTAATTTTTCTAATTCGCTAATTGCAGAGGTAAATTTCTCTTTTAGGTTTTGGTCAAACATTTCTCTTGCTTGTTCAACTGTCGTTAGTATGTTAATGTCTTCAGGGCTTGGAGATTTTTCTGGATCTAAGTATTTATCATAATAATTTCTTAACTGAGATGATAAACTTGTCTTAGATGAATCATATCCATCGCTCCCTTCCGAATCAGAAAAACCTCTCTGTGCATTAATTATATCAATTCGAACAATATCCTTTAACGGATTGTTTGTTAAACACTCCATTTCGTAATCTGTGGGTTGATTTTCCTTTTTAGATACTTTTTCTGGATCAAGAATATAAGATTTTATTGTAAAATATAAGTTGATTTTTTGATCTAAAAATTCACATAAATTTTTAGGAAACAAATTAATATTTTCATTACTGCTGTTAGCCTTTTCTGTGTCTCTTGCCGCAAAATATGCTTCCCTATAGTCTGAAAATAAATCTTCAATATTTTTAGGTTGATATAATAATCTTACTCCCAATAATCCACCTTTCCATTTTAAAGTCGGAATTATCTTAACAACATGATAAATATCCTTTGGCAAAATATCCAAACACACATCTAATGAAGGAAGAATACTTGACCATTCTTTTAGGGAATCCGGTTTCTCACATTGCATAGTTTCCCAACTCTTTCCAATTACATTTATTAGAGTATGATTTGATAAAGTAAAATCATTAAACACAAAATTTCTTCCTGCTAAAAACTTTGCAAGTGCATCCATCGCTGAAGTTTTGCCACTATTATTTGGTCCAACAAAAATTGTGTTTTTTTCACTAAAATCAATATAACAATTCTGTAATTTTCTAAAATTCTGTATATGTATTGATTCTAATCTCATTTTCTCACCTTTCCTCCCATTAATTTATAATACCATTATACTCTCATCACATTTTTTAACAATATAAAACGAATTTAAATAAATTTGGAATATAGTTAATTTTATAACTGTAAAAAAGCAAAAAGATGGTACTCAGTCTTTAGACTAACTACCATCAAAATAACACATATAGCTTTGTTACTATACAAATTTATGTAATAATTAACCCCCCCTCTAATCTATATATTTTAACATTTAATAAATAGTATTTATTTTTATTCTAATTTTTACTTTATGAAATTACACAATCAAGTATAATGCAGGTACTCAATTTAAGATTTTAATCTTCAAATAATCTCTTTCTAAAATCTATTTCTTGTCTTAATGATTCTTTAGTCGCTAAAATAATATTCATGATTATTCTCATTTCATAATCATCGCAATCTAATAACAATTTATTAGCTTCCTCTTTAAATACATATCCTGACTTCACAACATTATCACATAAGAAATAATCTACTGATGTATCTAATGCATTTGCAATAGCAATTAATGTAGGTAAACTTGGTTTAGTTCTACCTGTTTCTATATTACTCATATGTCTTGATGAAATACTACTTAATTCAGCAGTTTCTTCTTGACTGATTCCCTTACGAATTCTTGCTATTTTAATTCTTTTACCTATTGACTTATAATCTACAACCATATATATTCTCCTCTGCTTTGTTGAATATATTTTATCCAAAAACGCAGTAATTGAGAACGAATTATAAAATGTATTCCTTTATGTAGATAGAATATACATTATAAAATATACATAATCAATTATTAAAATAGAAAATACTAATTATTTCAATGATTATGCTAATATAATTTAAATGTTTTTTATAAAATTCAAGTTTTAGCCTTCAATACAATTACTTAAAATTTTTCTAATTACTGAATAACTGTACCCCTTTTCTTCATCTTGCTTTTCTAGTTTCAATGCATCTGAAATTTTTAACATTAGGTTTTGATCTTTGAATATAGTCATTTTATCAAACTCTAATAAAAGATATAGATAATGTAATGGTAAACTTAGTTTGGCAAGATCAATAGATTTTAAGAAATCATATATTTCTTTAGGTGAATTACATCTATTCAGATAATCCATATCCACATATTCGTCAAATGATAAGGTAATTGGATTATTATCCAAACTCATGTTATCAATTATATTTTTAACCACCCCATTCATAAGTTTCTTAGAAAAATGCTGTATCATTTCTTCAAAAGTATTTGCATAATACCATTTTTTATTTTCATCATCAAAATTTTCAATTGGTGTATCCTTTGAAAAATGATATTTAAATAATGGTGTATCATCACCAATAGAAAAAGCAATATTATAAAAAGATATAAAATCTTCAAATAATTCTAGTGGTGACACTTGTTCATAAGTTAACCCTAATATTACATATTCTGACTCAGTATACTTTTCAGGTAAATCATTACCTAATATATCATCTCTTGTAATTTGAATATCTTCAATATTTGTATTAATAAATTCTATTCTCTCTTTTAATCTTTTTTCCAATAAAGGTTCAGCAAGTTGCTCTAATGCATCAGCACAAATTAATCTCATAACTGAATATGCAATATCTATATTTTTTATATAATCTTCCAATTCTAATACTCTCAAAAATGTTGATACCCTATACTCTAATTCAACTATACTAAATGTATTACTCCATGAAATATAATCGTTATCATTTGGTTTAGCACCCAGTTTCTCAACATACTGATTTAGCTTATTAAGAATACTTTTATAATACTTTTCATCATCGTATAATTCTTTCTTTTTCATTTGTCTTAGTTATGCAACACACATAACTATCCTCCCTTCTCATAATACAGCCACTTAACCATGTCTGATTAAAGACATATCTACAATCTAATTTTACTGTAATAATAAAGAAAAGACAAGAATTATATTACAGGAGAGTATCAATATGATTAATTATGATCGTTTATGGAAGTATTTAAAAAGCAAGAACATTTCCCAAAATTCTTTAATAAGAGAATATGGTATTAGTACATCACAGTTACATCGTCTAAGAAAAAATCAAGTTGTATATACATCTACCTTAGATAGATTGTGCAATATTTTAGAATGTGATTTATTTGATATTGTAGAATATATTCCAGACAATAAAAAATAGTTTGTTTTGAATTAACCTATATTATTTATGGCTCTAGTATATTTTAAAAAGAAGAAAATGATTATGTTCTGTAATCTTTTTTCTTCTTTTTTAGTCCCTATATTTAATTAATTAATAGTTATATTATATAAACTGAGATTTAACAGTTGCCAATAAAATTATTCTATATACTCTTTCCAAGTTTTATCATATAATTGCTCGCAACATACTTCCCTTAGTAATAGTCTAAAAACTCTTAGAAAATTGATATTAATAGTTCCATCATCTTTTTCGTATATATAACGCCAATACTCGAAAGTGTTAGAAATACTATCTAGCAATTCATCAAACATACCTTTATTATTGGAATTAAATATTTCTTGCATTTTTAACTCGACTAATGACGCAGTTTCACAATCCTTTTCTTTGAATAATTTCCATAATTTTTTTAAATCATGACCATCACACGCTTTTTTACCTCTCAATTTCCTAACAGATACATCATGAATAACTAATAGTGTTTTAATAAATACCTCGCAGGCAAAAGCAGAATTGACAATACCTGACACAGTATGAGATTTAAATCTATGTTCAATAATATTATTAGGCTCTATTTCACAACACCTTGCGCAATCAGAAAAAGCACAAGCCTGTTTAAACATACGATGTGGATCTAATACATTTTTTTCTCCCATATAATATCCTCTTCTACAAATTCTTATTTGTAATATATATCAAATTATATAGCATATTATTTATATTAACAATCATTTTCAGTTTAATAAAACAACATACAATAGAAATCACAAGGAATATATAATACTTTTCAATATGATTTCCATCACACAGTTTTCAATGTTATTCATTTCTTGAATCCATTTTAATTGATCTTTTTCTTTAAGTTCTTCAGTGATATTTCTTTTCTTTTTATAATCATCAACGTGTTTGTCATATAATTGATTAGCCTCATCATCTATACTTTGTAAATGTTCATCTAACATATTGTTAATTAACATATTAGTATAAATTATTTTATGATGTTCTTTAAGAAAATTCAATCTCATTCTCATAAATCTTGTTAAATTTAATTGTTTTGAAGAATCTAATTTTAAATTAGGATATAATAATCCATTAATTTCAATATACTCAATTTCTTTCATACTTTCTTAACCTCTTTCTTTCAATTGGTTCTATAAATCTTGATATATTTAATGATCTTTCTTCAATCTTTTGACACAATGCTAAATTTTTCCTAAGTTTAGATATTTGTGGTGTGAACTCTTTAGCCTTATCCTTTAATTCATTTTTCATAGATATATCATCATATTTTCTTATATCATTGCGATACTTTGTTCGCTGTTTTTCTAATAAATTTATTTGTACTTGCAAATCATTCATATAAACATTAAGCTCATCAATCGTGTTTATATTATTAGTACATAAAATAATAGTTTGCTGAGATAGTTCATCCAATTTTTTTACAGCTTTTCTTAATTCTTTTTTATATTCAGGACTTAAATGGGTGCGATTATCTCTTGGAATGATTTTCAAGATGTATTGATAATGAAGAAACAATCTCTGTAATCCAGTTAATTTTCGTTGTTTATATTTTGTAAAATATGGTTCTATATTAAAATTATATTTTGAATAACACAACCTATTTAATCCATTAGATTTATTAAAATCTAATATGCGTTCAAATACCTTTTCTTTTTCATAATCATGACCTAATGATTTTAATCGAACAAATCTTTGATTCATTGGATGTTTCACTGAAATATTTTTTTCACTAATTTTAATTTCATAGCCTAGTAACTCTAACTCCCTATAGAATTGTCTATCAGTATAACTTACATTGATTGCACTATCAACATCTTCCCGTATCATTTCACGTAATGTTTTAGCATGAAAATACTGTTGTCTTGACTTTCCTATATTTTTCTTTTCCTCAACAATTGATAATCCATATTGTAAGCATAACTCATCAGATACTTTTCTCATGTAATAAATATCTTTATACGTATTACAATATCGTTTGCCATCTTTAAATGAAGTTGAATTAACCAAAAAGTGATTATGAATATTATCTGTATCTAAATGTGTAGATACAATGACTTCAAATCGATCACCCCATATTTTTTGAGCAAGTAATACGCCTAACTGATGTGCTAAATCTGCATCAATTTCATCTTCCTCAAATGATTGATAACCATGAAATGCAAGAATTTTACTTTCATCATGATAATGTTTTTTTGTGTTTTCCATACTTTCTTTTGGATTGTCAAAAGAACAATTCATATAAGTCACATATCTTTTCTCCATCGTTTTTTCTTCATTTATCACATATTGAGTAACTGTTTTTAATGGATTGGATACATAATTAACTAAATGATCTAATCGGCTTTTAACTGACCACATTCCAGTTGTTGCCATTAACTTACACCTCTTACTGCTAATTCAGTTGAAGATATAAGTGATTTTAATTGTGCTAATACTAATAAAGTTTCTTGTTCTATTAAAGGATAATAGTAAGATAATTTGACTAACTGATTTAAATTATTTCCAATTGAATTAAATTCATTGATAAGTTTTTGATAATCAATACTTGGCTGTTCTCTAGGAACACTTTCTAATAAAACAGTTCTTATATATTTTTCTCGGCTGGTATATCCTGCCTTAGAAACATATCCATTTAATGACAATAATTCGTCATTGGTAAAACGAATCTTGATTTCTTTGTCACGTTTCATACGTGTCACTCTCCTTTCATCGGGTCTTAGGGGGAACCCTAAATTTGTATTTTGCCCCCAAAATACGTTGCTTGCTAATACAATAATCATCAAAAAGTATTCTTTATCTAATCAAATATCCATTTTCAAATAATGACGATAATGACGCAATGACGCTTTTTTTGCTTACCTCATTATCATCTGTTCTATCAGCACTATTTTTTCGTCATTTCGTCATTCGCGTCATTGTCAAATCTATCCTCACCATAAAATACAAGTTCTATCTTTCTTGAAAATGATGTTCTTGGTGGAACTGTATATCGAATAAAATACATTTCTAAGATAGTCTTGTGCTTATCTAACAAACTTCTGATATGCTTACCATTACAATTAGTAACTCCAGCACCAACTGCAAGTTTTTCACATGAACCTATATATTTACCATTCTCAATAACATAATGTATGATGTCCATTAAATCCGAATCAATATTGGCATTATCATTGTCATTCTCTATCTTGCAATAAGTCATATTCTTGTCCTGTCTCAAATGAATGATATCTGCTGGTATTCCTTTTCCATCTATATAAAGCATTTTGATATCTTGATCCATCTGATTTCTTAACAACATCATCAATCCATCAGCTGCTGCTAGTGTACCAGCTGAGCCACTAATATTAGCAAAAGTATTACTATAACTAATATTCTTAATCGTATGCATAACTAAAATAATTGCAATACCATACTTTAATCCAAGTTCATGATAGTAAGTGACTTCTTTATATTCAATGGTATATGTTCTATCGTTATTCATTCTAATCTTTTCAAAAGTATCAATGATGACTACACCAAGATTGGGATTAAAATATAAATAGTTGATTATCTTTTGCTCTAAATCAAAGCCAACTTGATACGCTGGTGTGATTTCAATATCATATCCACACGCAATATCGAAAGATGCTTTTTTTAATCTTTCAATTTGATTATTCTCAGGGTCTTCTAAAGCAATATAATATACATTTTTCTTTTGACTTGTATATCCTAAAAATTCCGTGCCTTCTGCTACTGCATTGGCTAACTGCATACATAGAAATGTTTTCCCCATTTTTGAAGGTGCTCCAAATAAAGTAACACCAACCGGCAACAACTGCTTAATAATGTCCGTATTTTCTTGTTGAGGTAACTGGCTCATTTCTAAAGCACTTTTCCAGGTAACTTGAAAATCATTTATTGCACCTTTTAAAAACTCATGAATAAATTCGTTTGCTTTAGCTATCGGTTTATTTATGGAAATATAATAATTTCCATTTTCCAATTGACTACCTCCACCTAAAACAAAACCTCCATTACCATAAACATTGATTCCCTTATATAAATTAAGTTGTGTATCTATTTCTTTATTGACTTGATAATAGAAATGCCATCCGCCATCAGGTGTTCTTACAGTCATAGTAATAGGAAATTGTTTGGTATATCGTTCTATTATTTCTTTTCCATTCTTTTGTGCATCAACTTCAATAACAATTATACCCTCACCAGTACTAACACCAACATTATAGTCAGTGTTAGTAAACCATTTAGTGATTTGTTTTTTATCAGTTGTTGCCTTTTCTTTCAATGAAGTTAATGTTTGTCCATCTTTAGAATTGACTTTTAAAGGAAATACTTTACAATTAACTTGGGCATAAGTTAAAGCATAATTCAAAAGGGATTCCATCGGCTAAAATGTTTCCTTTCTTGCTTTGATTTGTGCTTCTTTTTTATTTTTCAAATTTCTTATAATTTCCAACATATACTCAAGGATTTCCAAATCATCTACATCTAATTCATCTAAATGTTGTATTTCATTGAACAACTGAATATAGATTTCTAACTCTCTTTTTAAAGAACGATATACATAGGGATTCCCATAAATGACAATATTTGAATTATTAACAGATTGAATCAAATAATCTTGCTTTTTCATTCCTGACATTTTAACTTTTCTGTCTAACAGAACACTTTCTTCAGGTGACATTCTAAAGGATACGATTTTTGAACGAAATCTCCCTCTATAATCACAATTCTTTACTGACACCTGTCATCGCCTCCTCTTTTTCACTTTCTAATCTATTAGCAATCTCTGTACCTTTTGTAGGAAACAAATGAGCATAACGATATGTGATATCAATACTTTCATGCCCTACTCTTTCTGCAATCGCAAGTGGCGTAAATCCCAATTCAATAAGCAATGATACAGAACTGTGTCTTAAATCATGAATACGGATACGTTTAACTCCTGAAGCCTTACATCCCCTATCCATTTCATGATGTAGAAATGATTTTGTTACTTGGAATAATCTTTGATCTTTTTCAATTTTATATATTGAATTGATATAATTTTGTACTTCTTCTGTTAAAAAGTGAGGCATTTTAATCTTACGTACACTTTTAGGTGTTTTAGGATCAGTTATATAATCCTTACCCTCTAATCTTTGATAAGATTTTGTGATTGATAATGTATCTGTTTTGAAATTAAAATCAGCTGGAGTTAATGCTAAGAGTTCTCCTAAACGGATACCACACCAATATAAAATCTCAAATGCAATATAACTCACCTCTTTATCCATAACCGCCTCAGAAAATTTCATGTATTCATCTTTTGTCCAAAATTTCATTTCTCCATACTGCTCCTTACCCATATTTCCAGCCTTTCTTGCGGGGTTATCAGATAAATTATAATACTTACATGCATAATTAAATATTGCACTTAATTGATTGTGAATTGTTTTTAAATACGTTTGACTATAACAATCTCCATTACTATTGCGATATGACAACATTTCATTTTGCCATTCTAAAATATCTGCTGGAGTAATTTCATTTAATTTTCTTTCTTTAAAATAAGGAAGAATTTTATCTCTAATTAAATATTTCTTTGTTACATTTGTGTTATATTTCAATCTAGCCAAACAATCACGCTCATAAATCTCAATAAACTCAGAAAATTTCATATCTGTTGAATGAGATTTTTTCAATTTAAATTCTCTTTCATATGCTTGTGCTTCAGATTTCTTTAGAAATCCACGTTTTGTATGTGGTCGATTAATACCTTGCCAATCTTTGTAGTAACATTTTACATACCATGTTTTATTCTTATCATTTTGATAAACAGGCATTTCAATCATCTCCTTTCGTTGGTATCAGTCCATAAAATCTTTCATAGAAATATTGTCGGTTAGTCTGTCCTTCTACTATCATATATCCTTTTTGAGCAAGTTCTTTGTTCAGCTCACGCACAATTTTATAACCATAAGATTTCGACTTTCCCATAACCTTTGCTATTTCTGATGCTTTTATGAATAATTCTGTACTCACCATTATCACCTCCTAATCTTTAAAAGTTAGTACACTATTATAATACTAATCTTTATAGATTAAGTCAATATATTTTCTAATTTTTTTAGATTAATATTTAATCATTTTAGTTTAGTATATTCTTTACTTTTATGATTTAGATGATATAATTTAGGAGAAAGGGGCGAATATATCATGTCATTTGGACAAAGATTGAAACGAATTAGAAATCATAGAGATTTAACAATGAAACAACTTGGAACAAAAATAAATATTCCTGAAAAACAAGCTGATGTTAGAATATCTCAATATGAATCTGATCACAAAACACCAAGAAAAGATACTATTGAGAAATTGGCAAACATTTTAGATGTAAATGAATTTGCTTTAGACACACCAGATTTGACGACCAATTATGGTGCGATTTTTACTATGTTTGAATATTATTATACATATGGACTTCATCCTGTTAAGATTGATGGGAAGATATATCTAGAATTAGATAAAAACATTGCAGACAGTTCCTTCATTAAAGATTTAAATGAATGGTACGATACATACGAATCTTTTCAATCAGGAGATATCACAAAAGAACAGTTTATTGATTGGATGTTGAAATATCCTGAATTTTCAACGAATTATGCTAATCCATTACCTAGAGAAGAATGGTTAAAAAATAAAAAATAATATATTAGCGAGGATAAAAGATTCATGGATAATTTAATAAATAAAAATATTTTATTTGGTAATGAAATAAATCAAGCTAGTTTAGCTGAATTTTCCCATGAACTAGCATTAATCAAACAATTTATTGAACTATCAGAAAAATATATTTCTAACAAAAAAGCAAATATAAAACTTAGTTATGAAGGTGTTTGTTATTTATTTGCAAAATCTATTATTGATTACTCTAAAATGGTATATGACAATTTTATATTAGGTCATTATAATTCTGCAAGTATGATCATTCGGACAATGATTGAAAATTATGTCTGTTTAGTTCTTATAAAAAAATACAAAAAAGAGGAATTATGGAAGTATTATTTGATAGCCTCATATAAGAGTACTTTAAAAAAAACTTATAGTAACAATAAAAAAATAGATAATATGATCCAATATTTAGGTATTGATAGTGAATTTGTAGAAAAGAGAGTTAATAACATTTTTTTGATAGATATGAAATATGGTTGGATATATAAAATATATAAGGGAAAATACTATAGTTTCCGGACATTATGTAAATTGGCAAATATAAAATACACTGATTTTGCATTAATGAGTGACTATTCACATGGTTCAGATATTTTTCTAAAAATCGATGGCTTATTAAACACAGAATACCATGTAAAAGATATAATATCTTGTATCTTTGTTGAATTGTTTAAATTAATTACATTATATTGTCCCGAGTATATTGATATAGATTTTGACAATCTTACAGACGAAATTATCATTCTATTTAAAAATATAAAAAAAGAAAATGACCATTCATAAACATTTTAAGGTCAATTTAAGGTCATTTATTATTAAGTATGAAAAAAACGCGCTATCTAAAGGCGTTTTTTCATATAAGGTACTATTCAAACTCAATCGTTCCTGGTGGTTTTGAAGTAATATCATACATTACTCTATTTACCCCACGAACTTCATTAATAATTCTAGACATAACCTTATTTAATACTTCATAAGGAATTTGAGCAGCTTCTGCTGTCATGAAATCAATTGTGTTAACAGCTCTAAGCGCGATAGCATGATCATAAGTTCTTTCATCACCCATAACCCCCACTGAACGCATATTTGTAAGAGCAGCGAAGTATTGACCGATTGAACGATCTAATCCTGCTTTTGCAATCTCTTCTCTGTAAATTGCATCAGCATCTTGAACGATTCTAACTTTTTCTGCTGTTACTTCACCAATGATCCGAATACCAAGTCCCGGTCCTGGAAACGGTTGTCTAAATACTAAGTATTCAGGGATCCCTAATTCAAGACCCACTTTACGTACTTCATCTTTGAAAAGATCACGTAATGGTTCAATGATTTCTTTGAAATCCACTGCATCAGGTAAGCCCCCAACATTATGATGAGATTTGATTACTGCTGATTCACCACCTAATCCACTTTCAACAACATCAGGATAAATAGTTCCCTGAACTAAGAAATCAACAGTCCCAATCTTTTTAGCTTCTTCTTCAAAAACACGAATAAATTCTTCACCGATAATTTTACGTTTGGCCTCAGGTTCCTCAACACCCTTTAACTTTTCATAATATCTTTCTTGAGCATTAACTCGAATAAAGTTTAAGTCATATTGACCATCAGGTCCAAATACCGCTTCTACTTCATCACCTTCATTTTTACGAAGTAATCCATGATCAACAAAAACACAAGTTAATTGGTTTCCTATTGCTTTAGATAATAATACCGCTGCCACTGATGAATCAACTCCACCAGACAAAGCGCATAACACTTTACCATTACCAACTTTTTCTCTAATCGCTTTAATTTGTTCTTCAACAAATGAATCCATACGCCAATCACCACTACAATTACATACATCTAAAACAAAGTTAGATAACATTTTTGTTCCATATTCAGTATGTAAAACTTCGGGATGAAATTGAATTGCATACAATTTTTTACTTTCATCTTCACATGAAGCAACTGGACAGTCTTTAGTGTATGATGTAATTTCAAAGCCTGGAGCAATTTTTGAGATATAATCAAAATGACTCATCCAGCAAATCGACTCTACCGCCACATCTTTCATTAATTTAGATTCTTGTTTACTAACAATTAAATGAGATTTACCATATTCTCTAACATCAGCTTTTTCTACTTTACCACCTAACACATGCTGCATTAACTGAGCCCCGTAGCATAAACCTAATACCGGTATCCCTAATTCAAATAATTCTTTTTGATAAGTAGGTGAATCTTCTAAATAACAACTATTAGGTCCACCCGTTAATATAATCCCTTTAGGATTCATCTCTTTAATCTTTTCAATATCTACTTTATAAGAATAAATCTCACAGTAAACATTACACTCACGTACTCGACGTGCTACTAATTGGTTATACTGACCACCAAAATCAATTACAATTACTAATTCATTTTTCACTAGCTATCCTCCTATTTAAAAATTTCTCTTAACACAATTGTTTGCTCTCTATCAGGACCAACAGAGAAAATTGCAATTGGACAATTAATCAATTCTTCAATTCTTCTTAAATACTTTTGACAATTTTCAGGTAATTCCTCAAAAGAAGTAACCTTAGTAATATCTTCATCCCATCCTGGCATTTCTTCATAAACAGGTTTAACCCTATTCAACTGTTTAATCGTTGAAGGTAATGCTTTGATGATTTTACCATCTAATTCATAAGCTGTACAGATTTTTAATGTCTTTAACCCTGATAATACATCTAATAACATTAAACTAATTCCCGTCAATGAAGACATTCTTCTTGATTGATTAACAACAACAGCATCAAACCATCCAATTCTTCTTGCTCTTTTTGTTACTGTACCATATTCATGGCCACGTTCACGGATTTGATCAGCCAATTCACCTTCAATTTCTGTTGGGAAAGCCCCACTACCTACTCTTGTTGTATAAGCCTTAACAATTCCCACTGCTTCATTAATATATAATGGGCCAATTCCAGAGCCTTCAGCTACTCCATTAGCACCGGGATGTGAACTAGTAACAAATGGGTATGTACCATAGTCAATATCTAACATTGTCCCTTGAGCCCCTTCAAATAATACATTTTTACCAGTTTGAAAACATTCATCTAAAACAACACCAGTATCACAAACCATTGGTGCAATGATTTTAGCATATTCTTTATATTCTTCAAAGATTTCCTCGGCACTACATGTAAGTTCAGGATATTGCGCTTTTTTAGAAGCCAAAGCTTCTTCTAATCTTTCTTTAAATAATTCCTCATCAATGAATTCACCCATACGGATTCCCACCCGTTCATATTTGTCGACATATGTAGGTCCAATTCCTTTTTTAGTCGTTCCGATATTATTAGCTCCACGCCTAGTTTCTTGAATTTCATCGATTTCTAAATGATAAGGTAAGATAACATGAGCCCGATCACTAATCATGATCTTATCAGTGCTAATATTAGCATCATTTAAATATTTCATTTCTTCAAGTAAAGCTTTAGGATTAATTACCATTCCGTTACCTAAAATAACATCATTACCACTAAAAATCCCTGAAGGAATCAAACGTAAAGCAAACTTTTGACCATTAAATTCAATTGTATGCCCGGCATTATTACCACCTTGATATCTAGCAACGATATCTGCTTTTTGAGCCAGGTAATCAGTAATTTTACCTTTACCCTCATCGCCCCATTGACTTCCTACTACAACAACTCCAGCCATTAAATTCACACCTTTCTTATTTACTATTACATTATATACAATAAACTAACAAAATGCATCAATAAATATACATTAATATAATAGTTTGACTAGTTTACAGAATAATTATATTATAGTCTTAGCTATTAGTAAAATTAATATATTATAATTATGATATAAGGAGAACTTATATGTATATCAAACTAGAACAATACAAAATATTCAATGAAGCTGCTACGACCCTATCTTTTTCAATCGCAGCTAGAAATCTTTTTATTTCTCAATCTGCAGTTTCCCAAACAATCAGCAGTATTGAAAAAGAACTACAGACTCAATTATTTATTCGCAATTCTAAAGGTGTTAGTTTAACTAAAGAGGGTAAATTATTACATCAGCAAATAGACAAAGCTTTAGCATTGATTACCGGAGTAGAAAACCAGTTATCAAATTATCATGAATTAAAAGATGGTCAATTAATTATTGGAGCCGGTGATACTTTTAGTGAGTATTTTTTAACTAATTATATCGTTAAATTCAAACAACTATATCCTGGGGTTAAAATCAAAGTAATCAACCGAACCAGTCTAGAAACCCGTGAATTGTTGAAATCTGATCAAATAGATCTCGGTTTTTTAAATCTTCCCATCAAAGATGATTCTTTAGTAATTAAAGAATGCTTCCAAGTTCATGATATTTTTGTTTCTAAAAAGCCTGATAATCATATTTACACCTTCAATCAATTAGCTGATAAGCCCCTAATTCTTTTAGAAAAGTCATCAAATACCCGTAATCGTATCGATAATTACTTTGCTAATAAGGGACTATTATTAAAGCCAACAATTGAACTTGGAGCTCATAATTTATTGTTGGACTTTGCCAGAGCAGGACTAGGAATTTCTTGTGTCATTAAAGAATTCTCCCAAGAATTACTTGATCAAGGGATTCTTCATGAAATAAAAACATCACAACCATTGCCTAAACGCAGTATCGGTTATGCTTATCCAAAACGACGAACTCAATCTGTTGCTACAAACAAATTTATTGAACTAATTGCTAATGATCCAACTTTACATATCTAAAAACGTCACTGATTAATTTAGTGACGTTTTTTATTTATCCTTTTAACCCTCTTGACTGACGTTCCATATCCTCAACAACGATATCATAGATTTCACCAAGTGATGCACAATATTCCAACACTTGCCACGGTTCGTTAGTATGGAAATGAATCTTGATCAACTCATCATCACCAACCGCTAACAAACAATCTCCTTTAAAATGTTCAGTAATGTAATCATTGATAACATCTTCATCGAGATTTTTACCTTCAATCAATAGTTGAGTATCATATCTAAATTCTAGCATCTTATTCTCCTAATTATAACCTGGTTGAGTTAAAAATTTATAAACTCGCTCAATAATTTTTGATTCTAACTTATTATATGATAAAGTTGGATCTTTTAATAAAGGTATTTCGAAAACATCTTTTCGTCCTTGATAATCAATCGTTACTTTAATAATTGATCCTAAAGGATGTTCACGGCAATCGATTAATAAATTCATTGTATCTTCAGTATGGTTGTGACCAAGATTAAAATCATCTCTAAGCGTAAAATTATCACATTCATAAATTGTCCAATAAGATGGCATTATATTTGCTAAGGCCTCTTTTAAATTCTTCTCTTTGATAATATAATCTTTTAAAATCTTTTCAATTTCTGTCTTAATTGGAGCAATTTTTTTATCAGCAGTTTCTTTATCGCTTGCTTTACAACCTAATCGAACCCGCACTGTTTCTTCTGAAGCATAAAGAGCAATACTAACTTCTTCTTGGTAATCAATTAAATCTGCTAAGACCTCATCAACCCGACTTTCCCCTATTCCCATGGTTAGAAAATCATATGTGTAAATAATATCCTGCTTAAATTGACTTAAATAATCTTTTAAAACATGATCAACAACATAAGTCATTTCTTTAGGCGGACCAGGCAAATTAACAATCATCTTTTCATCTTTCGACATTACACAGCCATTTGCTGTCCCTACTTCATTTTCTAAAATATAACAATCTTTAGGAAAAAAAGCTTGTTTAAAATTATTTTCCGGAATATCACCCCATCCCGTTACAAATCGACATTTTTCTTCTACCTTTTTAGCTTCTTCTTCATTATATAATAATTCTAAACCCAAATATTCTGCCGATAATTCTTTTGTTAAATCATCTTGGGTAGGTCCTAATCCCCCAGTCGTAATTACACAATTAGCACCACGTTTAAAAGCTACATCTAGACATTCTTTAAAACGATCATGATTATCACCAACTGTCGTTTGATAGTAAACATTAAACCCCAAGTCTTTACACATTTTTTGAATATAAGTTGCATTAGTATTAACAATTTCTCCTAATAACAATTCTGTCCCAACATTAATTATTTCAACATTCATGAAATTATCCTCCTTAATGATTAACTATATTATAGTTAATTTTAATCATTTTGCTAGTCTTTTAATCATTAAAATTATTTCTTGCATATTTTCCTTCTAGCACCTAAGACCAAAGGTCTAGTTGAATACCAAAATAAACTAACAAAAATGACTAAACAAGCAATAAAAGTTAATTATTAGCTGAATTATTCCTAAATCGAATTCAATATACATATCACTCACTCCCTCGTCAACTTCACTTCAATAGTAATAAAAAATTTCTATCAGCTGACTTAGCATCTCTAAATAATCGTATTTGGCAATAAACTGACTATCACAAAATGCTAAAATAAAATCTTTGATAATAGTGCTTTTGAATTCTAATAACCCCTTATCAATAATAGTTGCTATCCTCACTTTCGGACTATCCAAATATTACTTATAGCGATTTACACTCTATAAACGTTTCAGTCCTTCATCATTTCTGACTGCTATGACTTCATCTGATTTCTTGTGATAAATCTTTTTCTATCGATGGTATCATTACTGTTTTTAAAGTTTACTGGACTTCATCGTCCACAAGGCCTCCCGAGGTAAGGCATACATCTTTTTTATCTTCACAGGTTTTTGATTTACTGTCTTGGTTTTACGTTTACCTTTTGGACTTGGTTTGTTCTGCAACCTTGTCCACCATTCAGCCTCATCAAATTTCTTTTCGTAACCTCGAAGATTTTTCCACACCACTTCCTCCGCCCATAGCATCACTACTAACGGCTTGTGGTACACTACTCTTGGCGGTAAATACCCGTGGTTGGACTTTCACCAGCTAGATGTATGCCATGCTCGACACACAGAAAAAGAAGTCATTGGTTTTACAATCAATAACTTCTTTTTTATATTTTAACTATTGAATCTTAGATAATCCAAGAACAATGATTCCTCCAAAAATAACTGCAATAATTGATGTCACAACTAAACTTAAATTATAACTTACATCAAAAGGAATCAATACTAATGACGAAGCAACGATCAATCCTAAAATCAAACTCAAGAATCCAGCTTTATGAGTTTTAGTGAAATATGAACATAATTTTGCACTAACAACTATTCCTACGGCAATACCAATTGCCATAAATCCTAGCGGCATAATAACATCCAGACTAAAACTAGTAACATTTGCTAGATAAGACTTAAATAGATAATATTCTCCTAAAATTAATAAAACCATACTACCGCTAACACCGGGCATAATCATAGTTGCTCCTGATACGGCACCAATAATTATCATTTTAACAAACAAACCAGCACTTAGAGCAGGAAAATCAGGATTAACAACTACTTTCCCTTCTCCAGGATTTAAAAATTCTAACCCAAAGATAATTGCTAAACCACAAATAAAAGGGATAATTACAAGTTTTTCACCTTTCATTTCCCCTTTTAAAAATAAAGGAATACTAAAAGCAATCAAACCAATAAACCAATAAATCGTCTGCGTTGGATAATATTCAAATAACACTTCCAATATTTTCGCAAATCCAATTATTCCAACTCCAGCGCCAACCAAAACCTGAAAAATAAAGATAATATCTTCTTTGCGATTAGGATTTTCTTTTTTAAAGATTCCACTAATAGCATCCATCATGCGATTAAAGATACCTAGAATTACCATCATGGTTCCACCACTAACGCCTGGAATAACGTTAGCAATACCAACAGCGATTCCGCCAATTATGTTTTTTATCATTGAAACTTCTCCTTTAAATACCTCATCATTATAATAAAATATCACCATTATCACAAGCAGTATTTTATTTCCCTTTTAAAATCAAGTGATAAATTGCTTCTTCACTCTCTAAATCATAATCTCCTAAATGGCTGTTAGGATAATGGTAAATTACTCCATTAGACTCATTTTTCCTTAAACAAGCAATTAATTTTTCTTCCCCATATTGTCCAATAAATTTACAAAATGTTCTAATCCGTAACTTGTGTAAAATACTATCCTGACAAGGAAAATCAGGACATTGGCAACAACTATCATATCCTGACTTTGTGCAGCACTGATAATTTTTACAAAAATCCTTTTCTGGACACCCACCTTTTTTACAACCAACACAGCTTTCATTTTCACTACACAGCCCACAAACAAGACCACAATATCCTAATCCTAATTCATCCTTCATATTTAATCCCTAATCCTTATGATGCTTTCGTAAATATTCAATTTGTTCCATCCGTTTAATCACCTTTGCCTCTGTTCCTTGATTAGTAGGAAAATAATAACGATGATCCTTAATATTATCTGGTAAACACTGCATATTTGTAATTTTATCATCATAATCATGCGCATACTGATAACCTTTACCATAATTTAATTCTTTCATTAATTTAGTTGGCGCATTGCGAATTTGTAAAGGAACGGGATCAGCAATTGTATTCAAAGCGTCATGTTTTGCTCGTTCATATGCATTATATAACGCATTAGATTTAGGTGCCAAGGCCATATAAGTTACACAATGAGCTAAATTAACATTACATTCTGGCATGCCATTATAATGGCATGCTTGATATGTTGCTACTGCAATTTCCAAAGCACGACTATCAGCCATTCCAATATCCTCTGAAGCAAATCGAATCAGCCTCCTTGCTACATATAGAGGATCTTCACCAGCTTCAATCATTCGTGACATCCAATAAATTGAAGCATCAATATCACTATTACGCATTGATTTATGCAAAGCACTAATAATATTATAATGTTCTTCACCTTTTTTATCATATAATAAAGATTTTTGATTGATACATTGTTCAATCGTTTCTTTATCCACTACGATTCGATCATGAGTAATTGCTCCATTTAAGACTGCCATCTCTAAAGTATTTAAAGCAACTCGAGCGTCACCGTTAGAAAAACCAGCAATCATGTATAATAAATCATCATCAATCATAACATTTTGATCTTTAAACCCTTTCGGACTTATCAGCGCATAATGCAATAAACCAAATAAATCATCGGTTGTTAGTGCTTTTAAAACAAAAACTTTACATCTTGATAATAAGGCAGAATTAATCTCAAATGAAGGATTTTCAGTAGTAGCCCCAATTAATATAATACTCCCCTGTTCAACATATGGTAAAAAAGCATCTTGTTGAGCTTTATTAAAGCGATGAATTTCATCTACAAAGACGATTGTTTTTTCGCCTAGATCCTGAACTTCCTGTGCTTGTTTCATAACTGCCCGTATATCTTTAATGCCGCTAGTCACCGCACTAAAATTAATAAACTTAGCTTTTGTTTGATTTGCAATAATGCGTGCTAAAGTTGTTTTCCCAACTCCCGGTGGTCCCCAAAAAACCATTGAGGGAACAACATCACTATTGATTAGCTGGTACAAAATCTTTCCCGGTCCAATTAAGTGCCTCTGTCCTACATATTCAGTCAAAGTTGTTGGTCTTAGGCGATTTGCCAGTGGTTCATTTGACATGTTTTTAAACATTGCTTGCTGCTTCATCATCATCACTTCCATTTCCTTATAATTATAACTAATTCCCGCTTTAAAAGCAAAAAAAGAAACAGTTGTTTAAACTGTTTCTATTCATCTGATCCCTCGAATTGAGAACGATACAATGAGGCATAGAAGCCATCTTTAGCCAATAATGAATCATGATTTCCAAGTTCTACAATGTCACCATCTTTCATTACAATAATTGTGTCAGCATCACGAATTGTTGATAAACGATGGGCAATGACAAAACTTGTTCTTCCCTCCATTAGCTTTTCCATTCCTTTTTGAATTAATACTTCTGTTCTTGTATCTACTGAAGAAGTTGCTTCATCAAGAATCAAAATTTTTGGATCTTTTAAGAAAGCACGTGCAATTGTTAAAAGTTGTTTTTGCCCTTGAGAAATGTTAGATGATTCCTCATTGATCATTGTTTCATATCCATTCTCTAATGTTTGTACAAAATGATCAACATAAGCGACTTTACAAGCCTCCTTGACTTCTTCATCACTTGCATCTAATTTTCCATACATTAGGTTTTCCTTAATTGTTCCATTAAACAACCAAGTATCTTGTAAAACCATTCCAAATAATGATCGTAAATCCTGACGTCCAAAATCACGAATATCTTTACCATCAATAAGAATCGAACCACTATTTAATTCATAGAATCGCATTAATAATTTTACGATCGTTGTTTTTCCAGCACCAGTCGGTCCTACAATTGCAACAGTTTGCCCCGCATGAACATGTAAACTAAAATCATTAATAATCGTTTGATCTTTTAAATACCCAAAATTAACATCAGCAAAGGTAACAGAACCTTCAACTTTAGCCACCTCATCAGCAGTAACTTTTGGTGTTTCTGGTTCTAATTCTTCTTCACCTAAAAATTCAAAAACACGTTCAGCCGCTGCTGCTGTACTTTGTAACATATTCATTGTCTGTGCTAATTGTGTTATTGGTTGATTAAATTGTCTTACATATTGAATAAAGGCCTGAATATCACCAATTGTGATACTACCACCACCAGCAAGAACACCACCTAATAAACATACCGCAACGTATCCAACATTTCCAACAAATCCTGTGATTGGCTGCATCAAACCCGAAAAGAATTGTGACTTCCAAGCACTTTCATATAAATTATCATTATACTCATTAAATTGTTCTACTGAAGCAGCTTCACCATTAAATGCTTTAACCACATTATGACCACCATACATTTCTTCAATATGACCATTGACATCACCTAAAGCAGCTTGTTGACGCGCAAAATATTTTTGTGAACGTTTCATTACTAAACCAATCAAAACCATTGATACTGGTAATACGCAAACTGCGATCAAAGTCATAACTGGTGAAATAGTCAACATCATGATAAAGATTCCAATTACCGTTACTGTCGACGTAATTACCTGTGACATACTTTGATTTAGTGATTGTGCGATTGTATCGATATCATTTGTTACTCGGCTTAAAATATCACCACTAGTATGTTTATCAAAATAACTTAATGGCATCCGATCCATCTTTTGAGAAATTGATGTTCTTAAATCATAAGCAACTCGTTGTGAAATAGTTGAAGTAATAAAACCTTGTATATAACTAAATAAAGCACTAATCAAATACAATCCAACTAAAATCAAAATAATTTGACCAATATAATCAAAATCAATTCCACCAGTACCAGCTACTTTAGCCATGATACCTTCACTTAATTTATCTGTTGCTTTAGCTAAAATCTTTGGTCCTACGATTGCAAAAACCGTTGATGCTGAAGCAAAAATCACAACTATAACTAAACGAAAATAATACGGTCTTAAATATTTAAATAATTTACCTAAAGTACCTTTAAAATCTTTAGCTTTTTCACCGCCACGCATTCCGTGCATACCACCAGGTCCGAATTTAGGACCATTTCTTTTTGGTTGATTACTCATGTCCTAATTCCTCCTTTGATAATTGTGAATATGCGATTTCTTGATAGACATCGCAATTTTTCATTAACTCTTCATGGGTTCCTTTTCCAACAATCTTACCTTCATCTAAAACAATGATTTGTTCAGCTCCCATAATTGAAGCAATACGTTGTCCGACAATCAATACTGTATTTTTAGTCTTCTTAACCATCTTATCTAATTCTTGACGTAATTTAGCATCTGTCTTGAAATCTAGAGCTGAAAAACTATCATCAAAAATAAAGATTTCTGGATTTTTAGCAATAGCTCGAGCAATTGCTAAACGTTGTTTTTGACCGCCAGATACATTTGTTCCACCTTGTGAAATTTCACTATCTAATCTTTCTTCTTTATTATCAATAAATTCTTTTGCCTGAGCTACCCGAATTACTTCTTCAAGTTCATCGTCTGTAGCCTCAGGTGCACCATAAGTTAAATTTGATCTAATGGTTCCTGAGAATAATAATCCTTTTTGAGGTACTAAACCGATTTTATCTCTTAAATCATGTTGATTAACATCACGAATATCAACACCATCAATCTTAATATTACCTTCAGTTACTTCATAAAAGCGAGGAATTAAATTGATTAACGTACTTTTACCGGATCCCGTTGAACCGATAAATGCTGTAGTTTCGCCAGGTTTTGCAGTAAAACTAATATTTTCTAATACTGCTTCATTAGCACCAGGATATTTAAATGTAACATTATTGAATTCAACTAAACCTTTTTTACTTTCAATAAAAGCTTTAGGTTCCTTAGGATCAACAATTTTAGGTTCCATTGAAATAACTTCATAAATACGATCTGCTGCTACACTAGCCCGTGGCAACATAATTGAAATCATTGCAATCATCAAAAATGACATAATAATTTGCATTGCATACTGCATAAAAGCCATCATTTGTCCGATTGCAATATTACCTAAATCAATTTGTTTTGCTCCATAATATACAATCAATAATGTTACTACATTAAAAATGAACATCATAATCGGCATTAATGAAGCCATTGTTCGATTGACAAACAAATTGACATTTGTTAGATCACCATTAGCCTTTTCAAATCTTTCTTCACTATGCTTTTCATTACCAAATGCCCTAATTACTAGCATACCTGAAAGATTTTCCCGCATTGTTAAATTTAAACGGTCAATTAATGATTGTACGATCTTAAACTTTGGCATCACAATTGCAAAAGTAACACCAATCAAACAAAAAATCACCAATAAAACTAAACCAATAATCCAAGTCATTGATGGTGTATTATTAAAAGCTTTGATCAAGGCCCCAATTCCCATCATTGGAGCAAAACATACTATTCGAATGAACATAATTACGACCATTTGTACTTGGGTAATATCATTCGTTGTTCTTGTAATCAGTGATGCAGTTGAAAACTTATTGAATTCTTCATTTGAAAAACTTTCAACTTTCTCAAAAACATCACGACGTAATAATCTCGAAACACCAGCCCCAACCTTACTAGCCAAGAACCCACAAGCAACAGCACATACAGTACCAGCTAATGCAATTGCTAACATTTTTAACCCAGACCATAAAATATAGTCATTTTGAATCTTATCAGTATCACAACCTAGTCTAGAATATTCTGCTTTTACACCGTTACCGGCAGCAATTTTTAAAGTTGATTCACCCATCGTTTCCATCTGACTATCAATTTTACTAAACATTTTAGCTTTAGTTGTATTATCCATCATTGCTAAAGCATCGTAAGGTGTCATATTTGGCGGTAATTGCCCAAACTGTTCTTGATATTCTTTACTATTTTTATCCATTCCATCAATTGATGTTACCATCAACATTGGTTTAACTAAAATACTCTCTAAACGGTCTAATTTTTTTTCACTTAGATCTTTTAATTTATAGATATTTTGACCTTTTGCTTTAGGAAACTTATCTAAAGTATCTTTATCAAGATTACTGGGTTCAACTAATTTATATGCATCCATAAATTGTTGCTGATCCTCTTCATCCATCAGTACTAATAAATGATTATATGTTTCTTCACTCAAAACATCACTTACTGCACTATCAAAGCCACCAGCCTGAATTCCTACCGAAACGATATCCGACATATAATCAGGTAATGCTAATTCTGATTGTGATTGTAAGAATAATAATCCTACACAAAGTAGAATTGGTGCCCAAAACTTTTTAAAATAATGTTTTAATTTTAGCATTATTCTTCTCCTTTACATTTTTCAATATTCTTTTTCATGATATTAATAACATCATTAATAACAGTTATCTGTTCCTTAGAAACCCCTTCAAACATAATCATTGTTTTTTCTTTCATAATTTTGATTGCCGCCTCAATAAATACCTCTCCAGTTTTTGTAATATTTAAAATATAATTACGTTTATCATTTTTATCTTGTGTTCTAGTTAAATAACCCAGTTTTTCAAGGCGCTGCAATCTCACTGATAAAGTCGCTTTAGTAATATTTAACTTCTTTGCTAAAGCATTTTGATTAATGTTTTGATGATTCTGCAACATAAATAATAACCTTGTTTGATCCGGTGATATATCAAACTTTTCTGTTTTTTCCATCATCATATAATGCATTGTTTTATTTAACCCTTGAAAATTATTAATTACTTCTTCAACATCATCAAAACTTATCTCTTCCATGATGTACCTCCTTTCATTAGTTAGATGACTAACTATTCCGTTAGTACACTAACCATTATAGTTAGTCTACTAACCATTGTCAACTATTTTATAATCAAGTAGCGAAAAATTTTAAATAATTTTCCTCTCTTACACCACTGTCCATACGGTTCCATATACGGCAGTTTAATTAAATTTCAATTTATATCTCAATAAATAATAATCCAAACAACTAACTAGTCTTTATGTGCTAGCCTTTCTTTTGCTACAGCACGCACAACACATGTTTTAGTTATCACGAATTAATAGCGTATGATATTTGTCTTGCTCTACCATGATTGACCCAAGTTTTCTAACACCATGACTAGGCTTTGGTATTTCAAACCTTTTAACAGGTTGTGGTTTGTAAAACCTTGTTTCGATTTATCTTTTGATGTCTTTCTAGTTTTAATTAACATAATCTTTTATTTCATCATTGGCTACATTATCCACACGACTTGTACTTTTATAGACAAGTATCATATTTTTCTTAGATAAGACTTCCTCTAATAATTTAGACATAATTTGCATGCTCTTCTCCTTTTCACTTTCTAATGCCTAGATCCTAGTGTATATGTCCTTTGGCTCAAATACATTTCCGATGCACTATGCGATTCGTCGACAACTACGTTCACGAAGGACTTTCACCCTAAATGTATGACAAGTCGTCATACTTAAAAAGATGTCAAATTTGACATCTTAATCAACTAAATATTTTTCTAGTAATCTTACTACTTCAGCAATTAAATCATCACAAGTAGCACGATTAACTTTTTTATTTGTTTGCCGTAATCCTAGTAGTTCTCCACAAACCACTGATCCATGAGAATCTTCAAATTCTTTACACAAAGCTGCTACTTTTTCATTAACAAATTTTTTTTGTTTAACATCTGCTTCACCTTTACCATATTTAAGTCCTAAAGCCATAGCCCCACCAGTTAAAGTTCCGCAAATTTCTCTTGTCATCCCGACACCGCCACCAAAACCATAAGCAATAGTCATTGCCCTATCCATATCTAAATCAAATAAATCCACATATGCCCCAAGTACTGCCTGAGCGCAGTTATAACCTGAATGATGTAAAGCATATGCTTTTTTCACTCTTTCATCAATATTCATAATTTAGCCTCACTTTTATATAATTTAATTATAGTTTAGTGATAATTATAATCGATGTCAAGACATTAACAATTATGTATTCGTCTTGAATCTAACCCTTTAGAAAAAACTCACCATACAATAAATCATGATCAGAAAATGATGATTTTTTCAAACCACAATTCTTTAATTCAAAAAAATCTGCATAAAAAATATTATCAGGTGCTGCAAATTCGCAGAAAGTCTTGTATTTTTTATTCTCGTTGATACACTTTGCCCCTTCCATTTTAAATTTATTGTTCATTTTAAATGAATTAAAATCACCAGCTAAGATGCTGTAACTGTTAAAATCAACATGCTTTTTTACATAATCCATTTGTTTAATACGATATTGATTATCCGCATAAGTTAAATGGGTATTATAAATATTAATTATCTGCTCATTAAAATAGAGCTTTGTTCTTGTAAGGATACGCGGTTCCCTTATTATGCTATTTGGTAATCGTTGAGCCATAACTTCTATTATAGAATATTTACTTAAGATTCCCAAACCATAGTAACCACTTAAAATCCACATGGTAGGATAAAAATAATAATAACAATATCCACTAGAATTTGTCATGATTTTTAGCATGTCAAAATTGCCTGAACGTAAAGAATTCTTATCTACCTCTTGCAAACAAATAATATCAAGTTTTAAATCAATAATATCCTTATTAAAACTTTTTAAATCATTTTTCCCATAATTTAAGGATTTTATATTATATGTTCCTATCCCCAAGGTATTAGTCTTTAAATTTTGAATCTTTTTTTGATCAACAAATTTATAACAATACTCATTAGTTAAGATGCTATAATAATAACGACCTGATATTATCATCAATAATATCTTAATTATTAATTTAAACTGTTTATTCATTTATTTACCTCAATTATTTACTAATTTATTATTGGATAAATTAGTAATTTTAATACAATCAAAATATTTATCTAACTTTCAAAATTCTAATCTGATTCAACTAAAAATAAAAAAGATATAGACAGTTAATTTGCCTATATCTATCTTATTTGCCCATTCCCAAATATTTTATATTTTGTTGATGTCATTTCCTGCAGTCCAATTGGGCCACGTGCATGTAATTTTTGAGTACTAATTCCAACTTCAGCGCCAAATCCAAATTCTCCACCATCAGTAAAACGAGTTGAAGCATTATGATAAACACAGGCAGAATCTAAAGAATCCATAAAATATCTAGCTGTATCTTCATTATCAGTAATAATACTTTCAGAATGTTTGGTTGAATAATCATAGATATGCTCAATCGCTTCATTGATATCATTCACAACTTTAATATTACAAATATAATCATCATATTCAGTAGCATAATTCTTGGTTGTTGCCTTATTGCCTTCTAGATATTTTAAAACTATTTCATCACCAAATATCTTAATTTTATCAAACCTTGGTTTTAATAACGTTAAAAATTCATTTGCAACACCTTGATGAACTAAAATAGTTTCAATCGCATTACAAACTGAAGGACGAGAAATTTTAGCATTAACTGCAACTTCAACAGCCATTTCTAAATCAGCTTCTTGATCAATGTATAGATGACAAATTCCTGCACCAGTTTCAATTACTGGGACAGTTGCATTATTTACAACATGTTGAATCAACCCTGCTCCCCCCCGAGGAACGACAACATCTATATAATTATTGGCTGTGATAACTTCAGTAACAACACTACGATCTGTTTTCTCAATCAAATTAACAACATTTTCAGGTAAAATATTTGTGATTGCCTCTTTGATTACCCTTACTAGAGCAATATTAGAATTAATCGCTTCTTTTCCGCCTTTTAGAATACAAACATTATTTGTCTTTATACAAATAGCAGCTATGTCAACTGTAACATTAGGGCGAGATTCATAAATAGTAGCTACTGTTCCAATGGGAATACGAACTTGTTTAATGATTAAGCCATTTGGACGTTTTATCTCACGAACAACTTCACCAATGCAATCATGTAATCCAGCTACTTTTAAAACATCATTAGCAATACTTTCAATACGTGACCTAGTTAATAAAAGTCGATCAACCATTGCCTCACTGATTCCGTTTTCCTTGGCGCAAGCAACATCCTTCTTATTTTCGGCCACGATATAATCAATATTAGAAATCAAATTTTTACTAATAGCTTCTAAAGCTTTTATTTTAGTATCTTTATCAATATTTTGCATCTTTCGACAAGCTAGTTTAGCCTGTTTTAATTGTTCTTCTATCATTAATTTTTCACTCCTTCTACTAATACCAGGTTATTTGCGTGAACTACTTCATCATAATCTTTATAATGTAAAACATCCTCGATTTCACTAGTGTTCAATCCTTTAATCAATCTTATCTCATCACTTGAGTAATTTACCATTCCACGTGCTAACAGATTATCATTACCATCAACAATATCAATAATCTGCGAAATTAAAAAATTTCCTCTTACCTCAATAATTCCCTTAGGCAACAAACTTGAGTGGCATGTAACTAATGCTTTTTTAGCACCTTCATCAACAACGATTGTTCCTTTTGGCATACTTCGATACATAATCCAATGTTGTCTAGAATTAAGGAGTCTTCCAGGTTTACCATCAAAATAAGTACCCACATCTTTTCCTTCAATCAGATCAATCAAAACGTTTGGTTGGTTACCATTAACAATAGCCATATCACAGCCAAAGTCATTACAAACTTTAGCTGCTCTAATCTTAGTAATCATTCCTCCAGTTCCAACCTTGCTTGAAGCATCTTTTGCCATGCTTTCAATTTCTTTAGTAATCCCATCGACATTACGAATCAATCTTGCATTCTTATTCGTATGTGGATTATCATCATATAATCCATCAATATCACTGACTAGTACAACCATATCTGCATTAACAGCCGGTACTACCAGTGATGCTAATGTATCATTATCACCAACTTTAATTTCTTCGACCGCTAAAGTATCATTTTCATTAATAATTGGAACTACGTCATATTCAATCAATGCCTGCATTGCATTGTTAAAATTCATCAACCGCTTACGATCATCAAAATCATCATGATTTAATAAAATTTGTGCACATTTTAAATTAAATAAGCTAAATAAATCTTCATATATTTGCATTAATGAAGCCTGTCCAATAGCTGCCAGAGCTTGCTTTTGAGGAATAGTTTGCGGGCGACATTCAAGATTCATTACATGAACTCCAGCATTAATAGCACCACTGCTGACTAATGTAATACTTATCCCTTTACGCTTAATATATGCTATTTGTTGAATTAAATTTAAAATTTTCTCTTTATTAATATTCCCTTCATCATCACATAATGATGATGAACCTATTTTAATAATTAGATTTTTAATATTGCTTAAATCTCGCATTCTAACTTCCCCCTGTAATTATTTTCTTAATTATACAAGGTTTATCTCATCTTCTCAACAAAAAAGTGTTTAAGCATAAATTACTCAAACACTTTATCTATCGATTTCAACTTCATAAATATATTTAAATTCACCATTGACCTTTAGCATAAATTTATTACAAGTATACTCGATTTCAAAAACGTGAATGCACTTGTTTGCTAATATAGCTGTTTCACCAGTTAGAGCAATTTTTAAAGTTCCATTTTTATTCTATATAACAATTTTTTCATAATCAATATTTTGACCAACTAAAATTAGATATTTTTTTATTGATTTTATAGACGGAAATCGTCTTATAACTTCTTGCAAGTGTTTATAGACCTACCGAAAATTCCTGTGTTTTCAATGGTTTTCCCATATCTCTATATATTCTGTCATATCTCCGCACAGCTTCGTTTTGTAAGCGCGGGCGTCAAAAAAGCGTCAAATACAAAAGCAAAAATCAAATGCAGAAGATGATTTTTTCCTACTCTCTATGTTACGCATTAGAGGCTCATTAAGCCTTGCACGAACGGCATTGCAGACACGAAAACTGATAGGGTAAGGTGTTTATATCTTTTCCCTGAAAAATATCATTTGACTGCGTAACATTCCAAAGCAAGCTGCTATCTGTTCTGATTATCCTTTTCCTTTCCATTCCTTTATGAAAAGTTCCGTAGCAAGCATAGGAAAGGGGTACCCTTTCCGTAAAATGCAAGCATTTTTTGTCGTTGATAAGTTAACCTCATTTGCCTTATTTTCTACCTTTATAACAAATCAGTATGAGGTCTTTGGCAATTTTAAGGGGAAAACCGCAACAACTTTTCTCTGTTTCATATCACGGACAAGGACATTGAAAACACTAAAAATTAATTAAAACAGGTATCTGCCGTCAAATAAATAAAATCCTGTATCAATCAGCAATACGATAGCAATGATTAATAATACGGCATAGATGGTATAGGTGATAGGCTTTATATTTTTCGCTTTCAGTTTATCAACCAATGCAACCAACTTGTCCAATAGATTTAGGCTGTTGGCGACATAGACAATTAGTGCCATAAACTGACTGACTACAAACCAAATCGTCATGAGCAGAGTTGCGGTCAGAAAGTTTCCCACTTCACCGCCCATAAGAATAACGGCATAATAAGTGGGGTCAGTAAAACAAGAGATTGCAAATACAAAGCCGGTACTTAGGTACTTAATCCAAGCCCCATTAACAGTTTTCTTCTCCTTTTTCTCATTTTTTTTGCTAATATCCAAAAATCTTCGTAGCACCCATATCAGAATAAAAACGGATACCGTAAACTCCAGAACTGCCCAAAACGGGCTATTGTCCCCAGGCACTATACTTTTAAGAATATCTACTGCCGTAGCACCGAAAATAGCGGAAAGTATAGCGCCGATAAAAACGCTAAATCCCGCATAGGAGAGGAAGAACAGCGTAATATTCGACTTCTTTTCTTGCCGCAGTCCCATAGACAAAAGGTAAACTGCTGTAAATGGGTCAACACCTAAAATGCCCAACCCGATTGTACTGATTAATTTGTGTATCATCATTATTCCTCTTATAGATTTTCAATTTTACTGCGGAAAGATGTTAGATATTTTTCCACCAAACGCAATATCTCTTGATGTTCCTTTTCTGTCATTTCCTCAAAGACTTTGTTTTCCACTTGTTCAATAGGCAATATTTTTTCCCTTACAAGTGCCTCGCCTTTTGCTGTCAAATAGATTTTTAATTCTCGTCCGACACCTGCTTGAAATTCAATCACTCCGTCTTGATTTAGTTTTTTTGCCGATGAATTGACGGTTTGCTTATTCAAGAGTGTGTACTTGTAAATTTCTGTCTGCGTACAGCCGTTTCCTAACACAAGAATTGCCTGCAAAATCGCATAAGCACTATCGGAAAGTCCTTGCATTAGGCAAATATCGTGATAAAGCTCATCAATCGCATTATTCAAACGGTCAAATTCTTGTAGAACGGGATGTTTTTCAAACTTCATATTTGCTCTCCTTTAAGTATGAAATCATACTCAATATTATAGTATGATTTCATACTCCTGTCAATGCCTTTCAGAAAACAAATAGCAGAACCAGCCGCCCTTGCTTGCGTGGCATCCAAGAGAGCAAAAGCAACAAGTGCTTTCGCTCTCGAACAGTATGATTTTTCTTATATCTGCCCGTATCGTTTCATATTGCCTTATTGAGTTAGGGCGGCAAAAAAGCGTCAAAGTGTTTTTTTGAGCATTTGAAACCGCGGTTGTATATACCGGAAAATCAAGCATTTATGCGGGTTCGGGGCGTTTTGTTTGTTGCACCGCTAAAAAATAATACTATTTTTTATTATTTATTCAATCATTATCAATATGTGCATTTTCTCAAAAATAAAAATCAGTATATACTAAAACTTTTTTAGTATTGTTATTGTGATTCTTTAGCCACTTTTAATAGATTATCACTCTTAACCTCTAAATCATAATCAAAATTATAATTATCCAAATTAGCAGCAAAGATTTCTAACCCCATTTCAATCAAAAAATCATAATAATACATATCATCGTTGTATATTGAAGATAATTTGTGCTTTGATTAAATAATATATATGTTTTATTTTCACAAATTTATACATGTACTTTTAAAATTACCAGATCTCGATAATTAAAATGTAGAATTGCCAGCCATTGGCAACTATCATAAGTAATATTTTTCTTTTCTTGTGTTGAAACCAAATTCAACCATCTAATAACTCCTTATAACTCAATTCTAAAGCTTTTGCAAGTATTGGATATCGTGATAGCTCCCATTTGCTGATTATCTTGTCTGATACACATAATTTTTCTCCAAATTCTTTTTGTGTCAAACCTTTCTCTTTTCATAACTCCATCATGAAGGATCCGCATTTTTCATTATCTATATTGCTCATATCTTTCACTCCTTGAGCCTATACTACTATTAAAATTCTGATTATTCAATCAACCATCGGTAGAGTTTATATTTATGACAAAATTACTTATATATAAAACTAATCAGGATATTTAGCTTTTATTTTCTGATTAATTTCCAATTTTCAAAAATATGATCTTTTTTTGTTACAGTGTTTCTAACAATTCCAATAATTTATCAGTATTCATAACTGCTTTTTCTTTCATTTCAGCCATTTTTTCAATATCATTTCTATTTTGATAAGATACTCCGCCTGTATAGACATATCCAAAGTAATCCAATCCACACAAATTACACATTGCCTTTATCGGCGGGAGGAAATCTTCAATAGGATATTTCTGTGCCCCTTCATAACTATACATAAATTCTGGAGCACCAGTCGTAAAAGAAGCAATCAATTTCTTTCCTTTCAATTTATCACCGGTTGAACCGTGGGAAAAGCCATGCTGAAATGTTTCTTCAAGCCAGCGACTTAGTAATGAAGGCATAGCATACCAGAAAATAGGAAATTGCAAAACAATTATATCTGCATTTAAAAGTTTTTCTTGCTCTGCTTCAACATCAATTTGAAAATCTGAATAAAGTTTGTCTAAATAGACAAATTCAGCCTGTGGTAATTTATTTTCAAGCCTTTCTAATATTGCCTTATTTGCAACAGAATTATTTAAGTCTGTGTGTCCAGATACTACTAATATATTTTGCATAAGTCATTACTCCTTTTATTTCATTTTTTTAACCCAGTCAGATAATTCATCTGCACTAACATTTTCGTCAAATCTTTGCCCTTTCATCAAACGAGCACCCTTGCATGAATTTTCTAAATAATCGTTTGTTTTTCCCATTCCGCTCATTCCAGATGTCGCAAATGGAATAATTGTTTTATCCCTTAAATCGTATTGTTCAAGAAAAGTATTGATGATTGTAGGAGCAATATACCACCAGATAGGAAATCCTAAATAGATTATGTCATATTCTCCCATATCACTTATTTTTTCTTTAACGGCTGGTCTGAACGATTTATCGTTCATTTCTACTGATGAACGGCTTTTAGGATTTGTCCAATTCAAATCAGCACTTGTGTAAGGTTGTTCTGGTACGATTTCAAACAAATTCCCCTGCACAACTTCATTTAATCTTTCTGCTACTTTTTTGGTTACACCACTTGCACTAAAATACGCTACTAAAGATTTACTCATTTTTACACTACTCCTTTTCATATTCTATTTGTGTTAATATAAAATTATCTGTTCTGAAAAAGTCTGGTGCTGTTGCACTTACCTTTTGATGAGCAACACTTTGAATAACTTTGTCAAAATCTTGTTTACTTTCTACATCAATCGTCATAGTAACAACATCACTTAGACCAATCCACCCTTTACTTTTTTCTACGATAATTTCTTTGATTTCCGGAAGTTCATTTTTCATGCTTCTCATCAATTCCATTTCTTTTTGGATTTCACTGTCAGTTACTCCCTCTTTGATTGTTGCAATAAAAATATGTCTTATCATTTTTCATCTCTCCTTTTTATTTCTGCCCGACATGAAACATTTTGAAAAATTTATCAATATCCTCTGCATTTTCGTGGTTCATAAATACATTTTCACCCAAGTCCAATTCTTCAATTTTTTTCATTTCTTCATCTGATAGTGAAAAATCAAATATATTAAAGTTTTCTTCCATTCTATTTTTATGAGTCGACTTAGGAATAGCGATTATTCCATTCTGAATTAGAAAACGTAATGCTACTTGCCCGATTGTTTTATTATGCTGTTTTGCAATTTTCATTAAAACTTCATTCTCAAAAATACCTTGACTACCTCTGGCAAATGGTGCCCATGCTTCCAATTTTGTTCCATATCTCTCTAAAAACTTTTTATCATTTTTATGCTGTTGGAAAACATGAGTTTCTAATTGATTTACCATAGGCTTAATTTCACTGAAAGTTGCTAAATCCATAAATCTGTCGAGGTAAAAATTAGACACTCCTATTGCCCTTACTTTTCCTAATTTATATGCTTCCTCTAAGGCTTTCCATGTTCCGTAATAGTCATTGAACGCCTGATGAATAAGAACTAAATCAATGTATTCTATCTGTAATTTTTTCAAAGACTCATGAAGCGAAGCCTTTGCCTTTTCATATCCAGCATTTTCAATCCAAATCTTTGTTGTAATAAATAATTCTTCTCTAGGTACACCACATTTTATGATTGCATTACCAACACCTTCTTCATTGTAATATGCTTGTGCTGTATCAATCAGTCTATATCCAGTTTTAATTGCTTCCAAAACGCAACGCTCTGTTTCCTCATTGCTCATTGTGAATGTTCCATATCCAAGTGCAGGCATTTTTACGCCATTGCTTAAAGTGATAAACTCCATTTTTTTCAACTCCTTTTCATTTACGCATTCTGTAATTCATGCCGTAAAAAATCTATTTCCTGTAATTGATTTTCTTTTACATGAATTTCTTCAAGAATTTTTCTACGTTTTTCGCTTACTATCTGTATTCGTTTTTCTTTTGTTGAAGTGCCTAAATGTGAAAGTCTAATATATAATTCAATTTTTGCATTTGTGAACCCCAAATCATTAAGGATTGTATTGTATTTTTCACCCCTCATGTAAAGGTTCAATTTTCCACCCCTTTCAAAGAAAATAGGTGCACCAAGATAGCGGGTTATCTTGTTACACCTATATTTTAAAGTTCATTCATTGATATGTCTAATGCTTATGTTGGATTAACAGAAATACAAATATTGAATTTCTATTTTAATTATGTTTATAGCGGTCTTTTATAAAACTGATAAAGGTATTTGTTGCCTTAGAATATGATTGACGGTCTTTCCATGCAAGTACAGAAGTTAATTCAAGTTTAGGTTCAAAAGGAATAAATTTCATGTCATCATAATAATTATCTAACTTCACACAGATAACTGCTCCTTTTTTCTCTTTGGCAACAATTACAGCATTATACAATAGATTATAATTTGCACATGATTCCATTTCTTTCGCAAAATCCCCTGACCAACTTGCCAACTCATGATGAACTGGCGTATCAAGGTGTATTGTTATAACCTTTGTGCCTACTAATTCACCAGGGTAGATTACCTGTTTCTTAGAAAGGGGATTATCTTTATGAATGAGAACGCCCCATTGTTCTTTTGTCCTCATACGGATAAAATCATACTTTACGACATTCACTGGTTCTAATAACAAGCCCAAGTCTAAAGTACCTTGTTCCATACGTTCCTTAATATTTTCGTTGTTTCCGCTATATAACTCAAATTGTACGAAAGGGTATATGTTTTGAAAATCAGTGATAAGTTTTGCGATTTCTTGTGCACTTCTCATTTCTCCACAGCCAATTGCAATGTTTCCTGATAATACATCAGTATCTTGTTTTAATTCCGCCTGTGCCTTATCTGCCAAATTCACGATTTCCTGTGCTCTACGGCGAAATAATAAGCCGTCATTTGTTAAGTATATACTATGATTACTCCTTTGAAACAATTTGACACCCAATTCTTCCTCTAGCTGCATAAGCTGCCTTGAAAGCGTAGGCTGTGTGATATGAAGAAGTTGTGAAGCTCTTGTTATATTTTCTTCTCTTGCAACCATTAAAAAATAATTTAAAACTCTAATATCCATTTCCCCACCTGCTTTTTGTTTCATTATAGAATAATAGAAATACATTTACAACATTTCTCTTATACCTATATTCATTTGCAAGCAGGTAAATACAGGTTATTCCTTAATATCCTTTTGTTTAGGAAACTCCACATTCCCATTTTGAAATTATTTTATCACTAATCCTCAATTAATCAGTCAGTTGTTTTGAGATGATTTTTCTCTGTCATCATAAATATACTATTTCTCCAATATTTTCATTTTATACCACATGATTATAATTTTAACTCATTCTATAAAATAATAAACACTTCATAGCATACTAATAAAATAAAAAGTTAGCAGTTTGTCATGATCTTAATTATTTCTTTATCTGTTTCTTTCATTCCTTCTTTACCAAGACGAGCAACATTACGAATCGTATTCTCTACACCTTTAACAACGATTCCATCACCGTCTTTGAATTCTTGACCATCTAAATACATCTTATATCCAAGAATACCAGCATCCACACTAGCTGCAATTTTTGCCGCACAAGAAGATTTTGCACCATCACAAATAATTCCTGAAGTTATTGCTAGTGAATTTACAATTGTGTGAGCAATGCATTCATAATCAGCACCATATAAATAAGCAATTCCACATCCAGCTGCACATCCGGCACTAACAGCCCCACAATAAGCAGATAAACGACCAATTCCATTTTTTTGATGAATCGCAATCAAATTTCCTAGTACTAAAGCACGGTATAACTTCTCATCATTAACATTTAGCTCTTTTGCATATTCAATGATTGGTAAAGAAACGGTCATTCCTTGATTGCCGCTTCCAGAGTTAATAACAACTGGCAATTCACACCCTGACATTCGTGCATCACTTCCTGCAGCGGCAAATGCCTTTGCACGAGTAATAATATCCTGTCCTGAATTTAATAAAACACTACCAATATTGGCGCCATAATTATTAGTTAATCCTTCTTTTGCAATGGCACTATTATAAGCAATTTGTCTTGAAATAATCTCTTTGACATCATTTAGATCAACAATATTGGCAAATTCCAAAATATCCTTAACGTTTAGGCTACAACGATCAATTACCATTTCATTATTACAAATTTTATTTTCTTTAGAGAATAAAACTCTATGATTTTTTTCAATTGATATAATATTAGTGTGTTGATCAACAATTCTGACCATGGCATAATTATCATCATCAAATAAAGTAATTTTAATATCTAAGATATGCTCCGTTTCTAATGGTCTTACTATAATACAATTATGCTCTAAATAATCTTTTATTTCCTTGATTTGATCTTTTTTTACATCAGCAATTACTTCCAATACCTTGTTCGCATTGCCAGCAATTATCCCTGCTGCTACTGCTGCTTCAATCCCTTTTAATCCGTTTGTATTAGGTACAATTACACTCTTAACATTTTTTATAATATTACCACTTATTTCAACTAGACAGCGTGTTGGAGTAGTTCCTAAAATATCACGGGCCTTACTAGCACAATAAGAAAGAGCAATTGGCTCTGTACACCCCATCGCCGGTACTAATTCCTCTTTTAAGATTTGTACATATGTCTGATATTTTATTTCATCAAGTGCCATTTTTATGCCTCCTTCTATTGTAATTATAATCTTATCGTCTTTTTTTACTTTTTACAATAAACGTTTATAAAAATTACTCGATTTTATAGTTGTATACATGTATTTATACATGTTACAATGTAGAAAATAATTAAAAGGAGATTAATAATTACAATGAACTTAATTATACCTGAAAACTACGATCCAGTTTTGGATCTTCGTCAAACCCAGGAAGCAATTAAATATATTCGTGATACTTTCCAAAAAGAGATTGGACGCGCTCTACATTTATCAAGAATATCTGCTCCGCTATTCGTTCAAAAAAGTAGTGGTTTAAATGATAACTTAAATGGTTTCGAATCACCTGTCTCATTTACTATTAATGAAATACCTGGAGAACAAATTGAAGTAGTTCATTCACTAGCTAAATGGAAAAGAATGGCACTTAAAAAATACGGTTTTAAAATGCATGAAGGTTTATATACAAATATGAACGCCATTAGAAAAGATGAAGAAGTTGATAATTTACATTCTTATTACGTAGATCAATGGGATTGGGAAAAAGTGATCGCTAAAGAAGAACGTACTGAAGAAACTTTAAAACGTCATGTTAAAAAGATTTTTAAAGTAATCAAACATATGGAACATGAGGTATGGTATAAATATCCACATGCTGTAAACCGCCTTCCTGATAAAATTCATTTCTTTACATCTCAAGAATTAGAAGATCGTTACCCCGATTTAACTCCTAACGAAAGAGAAACAGCGATTTGTAAAGAATTAGGATGTGTTTTTGTAATGGGCGTAGGCTGTAAATTAAAAAGTGGAATTAAACATGATGGTCGGGCTCCTGACTATGATGATTGGAATTTAAATGGGGATATTTTATTCTGGTTTGAACCATTACAATGTGCATTAGAAATTTCTTCAATGGGAATTAGAGTCGATGAAGATACACTTGTAAAACAATTAGAAGCTGAAAATTGTTTAGATCGTCTTAAACTCCCTTATCATAGTCAAATCGTTAACAAAGAATTACCATACACAATTGGTGGTGGAATCGGGCAATCAAGACTATGTATGTTATTATTGAAAAAAGTTCATGTTGGAGAAGTTCAGGCAAGTATTTGGCCACAAGAAATGATTGATGAATGTACTAAACACAATATTAATTTACTATAAAAAACATTGGAAGATACTCCAATGTTTTTTAATTATGACGATAATAGTCACATAGGTATTCTTTTGCAGCAGCTTTACCAATTGATTTATCTACATCATTTCCAGTTAAATATATAATTGCATCATGCCATTCTTTCATACTATAATCATCAACATTTAAAGACAGAATTGCAGAATACAATACATCTTTACCAACATACCTTAAATCAGAAATAATCATACAATTTGTAATATTTCTTAATTGACCTAATAACTCTTCTTTTTCCACTTCTGTACCCCTCAATATCTTATTAAATATATATTATTTACCACATAACACGTATTATGTGGTAAACTACTATAAAAAATAAACACTGCAAAAACAACCTTAAAAAATTAAAAATTTGAGGTTCTTTTAAGTGTGAATAAATTTTTAAAAATATTAAAAAATATATATTTTAGAAAAAAAGAAAATAATTGTCCGAGATTCCCATAAAAATGCTGTTAATAATATTTCAAATTCCTTGTTAAAATTAACTTAATGATGTAAAATGATATTCAGAAGAATAGTTCTTGTTAATCAAATACCACATAATACGTGTTATGTGGTATTTGATTTTTATTTTAATTATTTTTTCGGTTAGAAAATACTAGATCCATCTGATCAAAATATCTTTTAAATTCACGACCACTTGACATTGTATAAATACGAGTAGTGTCCATACTTGAATGTCCTAATAAATCTGCTAAACGTGCAATATCTTTTTTTAAATTATAGTAAGTAACCGCAAAAAGATGACGTAAATTATGAGGATAAACTTTACTGCGCTCAACCTTAGCATCATCACACAAATCTTTCATCGCTTTCCAAATATTACTGCGATCTAACGGTCTTCCGCTTCTGGTTACAAATATTGCCCCATTTTCAATTTTATTTTTATGACAATATTTTAATAAGATTCTTTTTAGATCATCACTAAAAAAAATTTCTCTTACTTTTCCTTTATTATATATTTGCGCATACCCATCCTTAAGTGCTTGGACTGTAATGTATCGATGTTCGCTAACACGTATTCCAGTTGAGCAAATTGCTTGCAGTAAAACATATAGACGCTCGTTTTTTTGCTTTCGAGCAGCATTAACTAATCGTTTATATTCATCTTTTGATAGTTCTTTGCTTTCTTCTAAAAAAACTCTTTTTTGAATTTTTAGTTCTTTGATTTTACATTCTAGCCAACCATTATATTCAAAAAACTGATTTAATGCTGCAAGCATACTATTTATGCTAGTAGGCTTATATGATTTCATTAATTCTTCTTTATATAATTTAACTAATTCCTTGGTAACTTCCTTTTTATCCGCATATTGATAAAATTTTTCAATATCCCGTATATATTTAGTTATTGTTGCTAAACTTTTTTCTTCATCAATTAGATGATTTTTGTAATTAACGATTAATTTTTGATTTATTTCTCTTTTATTCATCTATAATAATCTCCTTAATCTCAATAATCTAATATAAAATAATAACATATACATCTCATATTATTAAATAAATCATATATATTATTGGATTTTTTACGAAAAATAAACAAACAAAAAGAAGAAGTAATTTATCTTTACATCTTCTTTATTCAAACATCTTTTTTTTACTTATATACCAGTCAACTACCTCTAATACACCATGTTCCTCATTAGAGGAAATTGTGTAATCCGCAATTTTCTTAATTGCTTCTTTTGCATTTGCCATGGCAAAACCATATGTAGCCTGCTCAAGCATCTCTAAATCATTACCACTATCCCCAAATGCCATTGTTTCGGCATCACTAATTTTCCAACGTTCCATTAACAGGTTAATTCCATGTGCTTTATTAATCCCAGGGATAATCAAATCAATTCCAAAATGTCCACAATCAACTGGTGTCATAATATGTCCGATCTTCTCTTTCAATTCTGTTAAAATCGTTTCAAAATTATCTTTTGAACAATGCAGATATATCTTAAAAATAGTATCATCAAAATCATCAAAGTTATCTACTTTAGCAAGACGATGATAGTAAAAGTTCATTGTATTATAAAAATCTTCATCTATGTATTTACTAATATAAGCACTTTTTCGACCACAGACAATTTTTTCTACTTCAGGATATTGATTAACTACCTTTAAAACTGTCTGAATATCCTCTTTTGCAAGTTTTGCAACAAAAACATCTTTTCCTTGATCAACGATATAAGCTCCGTTTTCAGCAATGAAAGCTAACTCGTTATGAATATCTGGAAAAAAAGATCTTAGTTGATAATATTGATTCCCACTAGCAACTACAAAATGAATTCCCTTTTCCTTCATAAATTCGTATTGCCTCGTAAATCGTTCTTGATCATATTCATTATTATTTGTTAAAAAAGTTCCATCCATATCTACTGCTATTAATTTTACATTCATATTTACATCCTTTCCATCTTTCGTTATAACGTGACGTATCTTTATATAACTTAGTATATATTGTTTATAAAAAGATTGTAGATTATTTCATAAAATGAAAAAATGACTGGAAACCAGTCATTTTCTACTATTTATTTAATTCGATTTTAGCAAGTTCTTTAGCTAAACCAATATAAGAAGCCGGTGTCATATCAACTAAAGTTTGACGATCTTGATCTGATAAGATATCCAGACTTTCAGCAAATTTTAGAATATCCTCTTTAGAAATACTTTTACCTCTTGTTAAAGCTTTTAAAGTATCATAAGCATCAGGTACTCCATACTTTCTTAACATTGTTTGAATTGGTTCTGCTAATACTTCCCATTTTTCATTTAAGTCACTAGCTAGTTTGTCTTTATTAACTACACACTTAGCCAACCCATTCATCGTTTCATTGATGGCTTGTAAAGAATAACCAAATGCTAAACCTAAATTTCTTTGGCTTGAAGAGTCTGATAAGTCTCTTTGCATTCTTGACTTAGGAAGTTTATTAGATAAAGCAATACAGATATTATTAGACATATCAATATTAGCTTCACTGTTTTCAAAGCGAATAGGATTTACTTTATGTGGCATAGTACTGCTTCCAACTTCACCTTTAACTGGAATTTGTTTAAAGTATTCCATTGAAATATACAGCCACATATCAACATCAAAATCGACTAATACATTATTGAAATGACGAATACCATCCAAAATATGACAAGTATAATCATGACTTTCAATTTGAGTAGTCAATGGGTTAAATGTTAAACCTAAGTACTCTTCAACAAATTTTTTTGCTAAAACTTGCCAATCTTCATTAGGGAAAGCCGTTAAAATAGCACTATAGTTACCTGTTGCACCATTGAACTTAGCTTTGATTTTAACTGCTTCAACATTTTCAATACTAGACAAAAAACGATAAGCATAAACTTTAAATTCTTTACCAATTGTTGTTGGTGTTGCAGGTTGTCCATGAGTATGCGCCAACATAGCATCATTACTATGTTCTTCAGCCCATTTATCAATGATAGCAGCAAATTCTTTAGCTTTTGGTAACCATACATCTTTTAATCCATATTTTAGCATGCAAGCATATGAAGTATTATTAATATCTTCAGATGTACAACCAATGTGAACAAAGCTTTGTAAATATCCAAATCCTAAAGCATCAACTTTTTCATCAATAAAATACTCCACTGCTTTAACATCATGGCGTGTTGTATTTTCAATTTCTTTAATTCGAGCAAAAGAGTCGTAATTAAACTCACTTGAAATAGTAGTAAGTTTATCCATATCTTGTAAATCAAATTTAGCTAAAACGTCACTTTCAACATTTTCAATTAAGAACTTTAGCCATTGAATCTCAACGAAAACTCTATATTTAACTAATGCATATTCAGAGAAATATTCTCCTAAAGCATCTTTAACACCTGAATAGCGACCATCTAATGGACACAGGGTTAGACATTCAAATTCTTGTTTTTCCATTCTATTTTCCACCTTTAAAATAATCTACACCAGCTTCAAATAATTTTTGGTCCATTTCACCATAAACATTTTTAAAGCGGTTTTCACCTTGACGCTCACTATGTCCCATCTTACCAATAACACGTCCATCTAGAGAAACAATTCCTTCAATCGCATACATTGAACCATTAGGATTGTATGGTGTTTGCATTGTTACCTTACGATTAGGATCAACATATTGTGAGAACACTTGTCCATTTTCAAACAATTCTTCAATCACTTCCTCAGGAGCTACAAAACGCCCTTCTCCGTGACTTACTGGAATTGTATGAATATCATCAACATTGACATATTTTAACCATGGTGATTTAACACTTCCAATACGCGTATCAACCATCTGAGAAACATGGCGACCAATTGTATTGAATGTTAATGTTGGATCATCTTTAGACATTTCTTGAATTTTACCATATGGTAATAATCCTAATTTAACTAATGCTTGGAATCCATTACAAATTCCAATCATTAAACCATCACGATTATCTAATAAATCCGTAATTGCTGCTTTTAAACGTGGATTCTTCAATACTGTGGCAATAAATTTACCAGAACCTTCAGGTTCATCGCCAGCACTAAAACCACCTGGTAACATTACAATATTAGCTTGTTTAATGGCAACTTCTAATTCATCAATTGAATCTTTAAGCATTTGTTCAGTCTTATTTCTAATTAAAACTAATTGAACTTTAGCTCCCGCTTTTTCAAAAGCACGTTTTGAATCATATTCGCAGTTAGTTCCTGGGAATACTGGAATAACAACTAGAGGTGTTTCTACTGTTACTTTTGGTTTAAGATCCGCTCTTGTTTTACAAGCTGCCACTTTGATTTTACTAGTAGGTGCTTTTTCTCTTGTTGGATATACTTTTTCTAGAGGCGCTTTATTAATTGCATAAGCTTCATCTAATGAAATTGTTTCACCACCATAAGATAATAATTCACTATCATTAGTAGTTCCAACAATACGATAATTATCAAAGATACTTAAATCTTTTTCAGATTTAACCTCAATAATAATATTACCATAATCACGCACTATGTAGCTTTCAAGACTATTTTCATTATTAAAAGCTACTCCAACACCATTACCAAAAGCCATTTTACTAACGGCTTCAATAACACCACCATCTTTAACAGTATAAGCACTATAGATTTTCTTATCTTTCATTAATTCCATAATCGCATCGTATTGTTTTTGAAGATGATTAAAATCAAATATATGATATTGATCTTTATTAATAATAATTTCAGCTAAAACATGACCAGTTTCTTTAATTTCAGGTGTCATGATATCATTAACATCTCCACTTGTAATAGCAAAAGAAACTAGAGTTGGTGGTACATGTAAATCTTCAAAAGATCCTGACATACTGTCTTTTCCACCAATTGAAGCTAATTTTAACGCACTTTGAACACGGTATGCCCCTAATAAAGCAGCCGTTGGTTTTCCCCAAGTAATTGGGTTATCTAGAAGTTTCTCAAAGTATTCTTGGAATGAAAATCTAATTGTATGATAATTTCCACCCATAGCCACAATCTTCGCTACCGATTCAACAATTGCATACATTGCTCCGTGATATGGTGACCATTTTGAAATCAATGGATTATAACCATAAGTCATAACTGAAGCTGTTGTTGTCTCTTTTCCTAACACTGGAATCAATGCTGCCATTCCTTCAGTTTCAGTATGATATTTAATTCCACCAAATGGTGATAATACTGTTCCATTACCAATTGAAGAGTCAAATCTTTCAATTAACCCTTTTTGTGAAGCAACACTTAATTTTGATAAAGTTTCTTTCACAGTTTCAACAAAACTAGTTTGTGACTGTTTATCAAAAGGTGTCTTTTCAAAATCTGGTAAAGTGATCTTAACATTTTGATAACGTTTAGCGCCTGCAGCATCAAGAAAATCACGAGAAATATTAACAATATCTTCACCCATATGTTTCATTACTAATCTGTTTTGATCAGTAACCACTGCAACTTGAACTACTTCTAGGTTTTCTTTAGCACACTCAGCTTTAATGAAATCCGCATCTTTTTCATCAATTACAATAGCCATTCGTTCTTGTGATTCAGAAATAGCTAACTCTGTTCCTGTTAACCCTTCATATTTTTTCAAGACTGCATCTAAATCGATTACTAATCCTGGAGCTAATTCACCAACGGCAACACAAACACCACCAGCTCCAAAGTCATTACAACGAACCACTTTTTCACTAACTTCTTTATTTCTAAATAAACGTTGAATTTTTCTTTCTTCAACCGGGTTTCCTTTTTGAACTTCAGCCCCAGCTGTTTCAATTGATTTAACATCGTGAGATTTAGAAGAACCTGTCGCTCCTCCAATACCATCACGTCCAGTACGACCACCAATCAATAAAACTATATGATCTTTTAAAGGTTCTAGACGTTTTACTTGTTCTTTTGGTGCCGCTGCAACAACTGCTCCTAATTCCATTCTTTTAGCTACATATCCGTCATCATAAATTTCATGAACATAACCTGTAGTTAACCCAATTTGGTTACCATAAGAGGAAAAACCATGGGCAGATTCTTGACACAATTTACGTTGAGGTAACTTACCAGCCATTGTTTCTGCTAATGATTTACGAGGATCTCCAGCCCCTGTAATCCGCATACTTTGATATACATAAGCGCGACCAGATAACGGATCCCGGATTGCTCCACCTAAACAAGTAGCAGCTCCACCAAATGGCTCAATTTCAGTTGGATGGTTATGTGTTTCATTTTTAAACATTAATAACCATTGCTCATCACCATCAGTTGTATGTACCGTAATCTCAACTGAGCAGGCATTAATTTCTTCAGATACTTCCAAATCATCTAAATAACCAGTTTTACGTAACTCTTTCATTGAGATTGTGGCTAAATCCATCAATGTTAAAGGTCGTTTTGTATCAATACCATAAACTAAATGACGACTAGTTTTATAATCCTCAATATCCTTTTCTAAGATCTCTTTAAAAGCTCCATTTTCAATATCTAAATCTGTAATAACTGTTGCAAATGTTGTATGCCGGCAGTGATCAGACCAATAAGTATCTAATACTTTTAATTCAGCTTCAGTAGGATCTCTTTTTTCTTCATTTTTAAAATAATCTTGAGTTACTTTTAAATCTTCATAGTTCATAGCCATACCATTGTCAGTTAAGAACTTTTCAAGACCGGTTTTATCTAATTCATTAAACCCATTAATTGTAGGCACCGGTTTAATTTCTGGAGCAACATCATTTAAATCAGCTGGTTTTTCTAAACTAGCAAGACGCTGATCAACAGGATTAATCAAGAAGCTTTGAATCTTCGTCAAAATTTCATCTTTATCGCCTTTAAAAGTAATGGCAAATACCCGTGCACATTTAACTTTAGCACTACTATTCCCTGTTAAAATAGCAAAGCATTGTTCACATGAATCTGCTCTTTGATCATATTGACCAGGTAAAAATTCGATTGCAAAAACTACTTCTTGATTATTAGTAGGAAATTCTTCTTGATAAACATCGTCGACCATTGGTTCAGCCAAGATAGTGTTGATTCCTTGTTTTAAAATGCCATCACTAACTCCTTGAACATCATAACGGTTGATAATTCTTAAGGTATCAATTTCTAACCCTAATTGTTCAATTAAATTATGTTTAATTTCGTTTGCTTCTGTTGCATACGCTGTTCTTTTTTCAACGTAAATACGCTTTACATCACTCATTTTCATCCCCCTATCTAAGTCCGATATCACTTCGGTAATATTTGCCTTCAAAATCAATCTTTTTTGCTACCGCATAAACTTTTTCACGAACCTCATCTAATGAAACTCCTGTAGCACAAATATTTAAGACCCGACCACCATTAGTAACTAATTTTCCATCTTTGATTGCTGTCCCCGCATGGAAAACAACACAGTCATCACAGTCATCAATATTCTCTATTTCAATTCCTTTTTGATAATTACCTGGATATCCTCCACTTGAAAGAACTAAACAAGCAACGTGTTGATCATTCCATTTAACTTCAACATCTTTTAAAGTTTTTGTAGCACAACCAACCATGATATCATATAGATCACTATCTAAGCGAAGCATAATTGATTGTGTTTCAGGATCACCAAAACGAACATTAAATTCTAATACTTTCGCTTTACCATCTTCAATCATTAAACCAATAAATACAACACCGCGATAGTCCATATTATCATCTTTTAATCCTTGCATAAAAGGATCAAGAATATCTCTTTTAATTACCTCATCCATACCTTCTGGCATAAATGGATTTGGTGAAACAGTTCCCATACCACCAGTATTAGGACCCTTATTCCCATCAAAAATTTGTTTATGATCTTTAGCACTTACCATTGGAACAATTGTTTCTCCATCTGTAAAACAAAGAAGTGAACATTCAAATCCGGTTAAAAATTCTTCTAAAACAACTTTACTTCCTGCTCCATCAAGACTTCCGTCAATCATCATTTCTTTTAAAGTTACAGTAGCATCTTCATGGTTGTCAACAATAACGACTCCTTTTCCTGCTGCTAAACCATCAGCCTTAATAACTAACGGATAATCAAATTCGCTAATTGCTTTAACGGCTTCATCATAACTATTAACTTCTTTATATTTAGCAGTTGGAATACTGTGTCTAATCATAAAGTCTTTTGAAAAAGCTTTACTACCTTCCAATGTAGCTGCATGTTTAGTTGGCCCAAAAGCCATTAACCCGGCTGCCTCTAAATCATTTGCTAGACCATTACAAAGTGGTACCTCTGGTCCTATAACAGTTAAATCAATTTGATGTTCTTTAGCAAAATTAACGATCATTTCATTATCTTCAACCTTACCATCAATACACTCACCAATTTTAGCAATTCCCGGATTCCCTGGAATCGCATAGATTTTATCTACCTTACTGCTTTGATTCAATTTATACGCAATGGCGTGTTCACGACCACCACTACCAATTACAAGTACTTTCATATATTCTAGGCCTTTCTATTAATGTCTAAAATGTCTGTATCCAGTAAATACCATTGGGATACCTTTCTCATTACAGAAATCAATTGAATCTTGATCTCGAACCGATCCCCCTGGTTGGACGATTGCTCCAATTCCAGCTTTATATGCTACCTCAGCACAATCGCTAAATGGGAAAAAGGCATCACTAGCAAGAACTGCACCTTTAAAATCTTTATCTTTATTATTGATAATCGCATTTTCTAAAGCCCAGATTCTTGATGTTTGTCCACCACCAACAGCCAATGTAACACCATCTTTAACGATACAAATAGCATTTGACTTTACAAATTTAACGACCCGCATACCAAATTCCATATCTTTAAGTTGAGCTTCTGTAGGTTTGGCAGTTGTTACACAATTCATTTCTTTAATCATTTCAGTATTGATATCTTGAACTAAAACTTTACCCTCTAAATATTTAATATCATATTTAGCTTCACGCGCATATAGATTTTTAAGTTTTAAGATTCGTAAATTTTTCTTTTTCTTCAATACTTCTAAAGCATCATCATCAAAGTCAGGTGCAGCTACGATTTCTAAGAAGATCTTATGCATTTCTTCAGCCGTTTTTTTATCGATTTTATAATTTACTGCTACAATTCCGCCAAAAATACTTTGAGGATCAGCCTCATAAGCTTTCATATAAGAATCATAACCATCTTTGCCAATCGCTACCCCACAAGGAGTTGAATGTTTAATCGCAGCTGTAACAATTTGATCTTTAAATTCACGTACTACGGCAATAGCACCATATAAATCATTAACATTGTTGAAAGAAATTTCTTTACCGTGTAATTGTTCATAATCCAATAAAGTTTCTTGCACAAATGGATCAACATAGCCGTTAGCTCTTTGTTGAGAATTTTCACCATAACGCAAATGTTCCGTTTTCTTTAAGGAAATGTTTAAAGTATCTGGGAAATCATCCCCTACAACACCTGCAAAATAACGAGAAATCATCGCATCATAAGCGCCAGTAGTTGAAAATGCTTTATATGCAAGATTTAATCTAAAATCAAAATCATCAGTTTTATCTTTGATTGCAGTTAAGACGTTATCATAATCAGCAGGATCGGTAACAATTAAAACATCTTTAAAATTCTTTGCTGCTGAACGAATCATCGATGGTCCCCCAATATCGATATTTTCAATCATATCTTCCATCGGTTTACCAGCTTTTAACGCTTTTTCAAATTCATATAAATTAACACAAACCACATCAATTGGTTGGATGTCCATTTTTTTAACTGTGTCAACGTGTTCTTGAAGATTACGACGGAATAATAATCCCCCATGAACTTTTGGATGTAAAGTTTTAACTCGACCATCTAAGATTTCAGGAAATCCGGTTACATCATCAATTGCAATACATGGTACATTTTCTGCTTGTAATTTAGCCATCGTTCCCCCAGTGGAAACAATTTCAAAACCTAAATCTACTAGGCCTTTACAAAAATCAACGATACCATCTTTATTAGTAACACTAACTAATGCTCTTTTCATTTTAAATCACCTTAGCCCTTTCATTTTCAACAATAATTTTACCATCACAAAATAAAGCAACTGCTTTAGGTAAAATGCGATGTTCAATTTCTAATACCCGTGCTTGGATATCTTCAGCATTATCTAAATCATCAATATTGCACGCCTCTTGAAGAATAATCGGTCCTCCGTCAACCTCACTACTAACAAAATGAACTGTTGCACCAGTCACTTTTACCCCTCGCGCTAAAACTTTTTCATGAACATGCATTCCATAATGCCCTGGTCCACAAAATGATGGAATCAATGAAGGATGAATATTAATAATTTTATTAGGATAAGCATCAATCAATACATCCGTAAGGATCGCTAAATATCCCGCTAAAACAACTAGACCAACATTGCGTTCTTTTAACATTTTAACAATTAATTCATCATCTTTACGCACTACAGCAGTTTCAATTCCTGCCTGTCTTGCACGTTCAAGTCCATATGCATTCTTACGATTAGAAATAACGATTGCAATTTCACCATTGATGCTGTTATTTTTAACAGCATCAATGACCGATTGCAAGTCTGTTCCTCCCCCAGAAACAAAGACAGCAATTTTTAGCATAATTGCACTCCTTTGTCACCTGCTTCAATACTTCCAATAATATAACATTCATCACCTGCTGCTTTAATTGCCGCCATACTAGTTTCAATATCAGCTGGATCTAACGCAATGACCATACCTAATCCCATGTTAAATGTGTTATACATCATTTCCTCTGCAATATCACCTTTTTTAGCAATCAGATCAAAAATTGCGGGTACTTTATAGCTATCTTTTTTAATAACTGCTTTTACTCCATCGGGTAACATTCTTGGGATATTTTCATCAAAACCACCACCAGTTATATGAGAGCAGCCTTTTATTCTTACCCCAGCATCTTTAACATTTTTTAATGCTTTTACATAAATTCTAGTTGGTGCAATTAGGGCTTCACCTAATGTTTTTCCAAGTTCATCATAATATGTATCTAAGGTTTCTTTATTCATCTCAAATACGTTTCGAACTAATGAGAATCCATTACTATGAACTCCACTTGAAGCAATTCCCACTAAAACATCACCTGGTTTAATGTTTTCACCATTAATAATATCTTTTTTATCAACCACCCCGACTGCAAAACCAGCTAGATCATAGTCGTCTTCAGGCATTAATCCAGGATGTTCCGCTGTTTCACCACCAACTAAAGCACAACCAGATTGTTTACAGCCTTCAGCAACCCCACTTACGATCGTCGCAATTTTTTCCGGATAGTTTTTTCCACACGCAATATAATCAAGGAAGAACAATGGTTCTCCACCTGAACAGGCAATATCATTAACACACATTGCAACTGCATCAATACCAATTGTATCATGTTTATCCATTACAAAAGCAAGTTTTACTTTTGTTCCGCATCCATCAGTTCCTGATAAAAGAACAGGTTCATCCATATCTTTGATTGCACTTAAATCAAATGCTCCTGCAAAACCACCAAGACCACCTAAAACCTCCGGACGCATTGTTTCCTTAACGTGTTTTTTCATTAATTCAACTGATTTGTATCCTGCTTCAATATCTACTCCAGCCTTTTTGTAATCCATTTTTTAATCTCCTTTATTATTTTTGCATTCTTGCTAATACTGCTTTATAAGTTTCGATTAAATCACCAATATCTTGTCTAAATACATCTTTATCGTATTTTTGATTAGTTTCAACATCCCATAAACGACAAGAATCTGGAGAAATTTCATCAGCTAACAAGATTTGACCATCAGGTGTTTTCCCAAATTCAATTTTAAAATCAACTAATTTTAAATTTAAGCTTAAGAAAAATTCCTTTAATAATTCATTTATTTTTAATGTTTCTTGTTTAATAAAATTATATTCTTCTCTTGTACATAGTTTTAAGGCAACTGCGTGATCTTCATTAATCAATGGATCACCATAATCATCATTTTTATAACTTAATTCAAAAATTGGTTCGTCTAAAACGATTCCTTCAGGAGCTCCTAATCTTTTACAAAAAGACCCTGTTGTAATATTTCTAATAATTACTTCTAATGGGAAGATATCAACTTTTTTTACTAAAATATCACGTTCATTTAATTTTTCAATCATATGAGTTTTAATTCCTGCTTCTTCTAACATATCAAAGATAATGCAAGAAATTGTATTGTTTAAAACTCCCTTACCTTCAAACTGATCATGTTTTACACCATTTCCAGCAGTTGCGTCATCTTTATAATGAATCAAATATTCATCTTCTTTATCTGTTTTGTAAACTTGTTTTGCTTTTCCTTCATATAATAATTCTGCCATTTTGATTTCTCCTCTTATCTTTTATTTATATTTTGCAATAACTTCTTCATTAGCACTCATTGCTTGCTTTTCCATATCTTTACGATATGCTAATAACTTTTCTTTAATCTTATCATGTTTGATTGCCATGATTTGTAACGCCAAATATGCAGCGTTCTTGCTCCCGTTAATTGCCACAGTAGCCACAGGAATTCCTGAAGGCATTTGAACGATTGATAGTAACGCATCCATACCATCTAATGTAGCCCCGCTAATTGGTACCCCGATAACTGGCAATACTGTTTGAGAAGCGACAACTCCAGGTAAAGCTGCTGCCATTCCAGCCGCTGTAATAATTACTTCGGTTCCATCAGTTTCTGTTTCTTTAATAAATGTACTTAATCCTAAATGTGCCCGATGAGCTGAAAGACATCTTACATTTACTTCAACACCATAGTCTTTCAAAATTCCAATTGCTGGTTCAACCTTACTTAAATCGCTTGTAGAACCCATAATAATTGCTACTTTCATAATTTCTTCCTTTCTTTTTAAACCACTAAAAGTGACAATGAGTCACTTTTAGAATAAGCCTACTATCTTACCATCTTTATCAATGTCCATATTAACCGCTGCCGGACGTTTTGGTAATCCTGGCATTCTCATAATACTTCCAGAGATAGCTACTAAAAATCCTGCTCCAGCAGATGGGATAAGATCATTAATCTTAATCGTAAATCCGCTAGGGCGACCAAGCAGCGTCGGTTGATCAGATAAAGAGTATTGGGTCTTAGCTACACAGATTGGTAAATCAGCTAATCCTTGTGCTTCGTACTTTTTCATCTTTGTTAATACTTTTTTATCAAACGCTACTCCGTCAGCACCATAGATTTCTTTCGCGATAGTTTCAATTTTTTCTTTGATTGATAAATTTAAATCATATAATGGTTGATAATTAGCTTCTTTAGTATCTAAGATTTCTAATAGTTTTTCAGCAAGCTCGATTCCCCCATCAGCACCTTTTTCCCATACTTTAGAAATAGCTACATCAACACCCATTTTATTACATGTATCTTTTAATAATTGCAACTCTGCTTCACTATCAGTTGGAAAAGCATTGATTGCTACCACTGAAGGCAGGTTATATTTCGCAATATTTTCAATATGTTTTTCTAAATTTTTAATTCCTTTTGCTAAAGCTTCAAGATTTTCTGTGCCTAACTCTTTTTTATCAACACCACCATGCATTTTTAGCGCTCTAACAGTTGCAACGATCACAACTGCTTGAGGATCAAGATTAGCTTGACGACATTTTATATCTAAGAATTTTTCTGCTCCTAAATCAGCACCAAATCCTGCTTCTGTAATTGCATAATCACCTAATTTAATAGCTAATTTAGTTGCCATCACTGAGTTACATCCATGAGCAATATTAGCAAACGGTCCCCCATGAACAAAGACCGGCGTATGATCTAATGTTTGTACTAAGTTTGGTTTAATTGCGTCTTTTAATAATAAAGTAACTGCACCAGTTGCTTCAATATCATTTACTGTGACTGGATTTCCAGCATAGTCATAAGCAACGATCATTTTACCTGCTCGTTCTTTTAAATCTTCAAGGCTCGTTGCCAAACATAAAATTGCCATTACTTCACTAGCGACAGTAATATCAAAACCGTCTTCTCGAGGCATTCCATTGACTTTTCCGCCAAGACCACAGATAGTATTACGTAAAGCGCGATCATTTAAATCAACAACTCTTCTCCAAACAATATTACGTACATCGATATTTAGAGGATTTCCCTGATGAATAGAGTTATCAAGCATTGCCGCAATAAGATTATTAGCAGCAGTGATTGCATGGATATCACCAGTAAAATGTAAATTAATATCTTCCATTGGAACTACTTGTGCATATCCTCCACCGGCAGCTCCACCTTTGATCCCAAAACATGGCCCTAAAGATGGTTCTCTCATTGCCACAACTGATTTTTTTCCTAACTTATTTAAGGCTTGAGACAATCCGATCATCGTTGTCGTCTTACCTTCCCCAGCTGGAGTAGGATTAATTGCAGTAACCAAGATCAATTTTCCATCAGGATTGTTTTCCAGCCGATTAATCGCCTCAAGTGCAATCTTGGCTTTATACTTACCATATAATTCTAAATCATCATCTTCTAAACCAACCTTTTTAGCAATCTCACTAATTGGTTTCATCTTTGCACTTTGTGCAATTTCAACATCAGTTAACATAACGCCACCCTTTCAAATATAATTTTTAAATAAACATTCTAAGGTCACCAATAATCAAAACAAAAATACACCTAATTTATATCATATTTCAGCTTTTTTCTCAACCAGTACAGTTGTTTTAAAACCACTCTTTTCGCCCTCAAAACAAGCAATTTGACCAAAGAATTAAAAAAGAGCCTACACTCGTCCAGACTCTTGCCCAGACGGTCGGCTCTTACATGATTATACTCCCTGTGGTTAATTCCACTTCCGTCAGTCGTATAACTATTTGCATAATATCATTTATTGATTCAAGATTCAAGCATTTACAAAAAAATTGTCGCATTTTAAAGTCAACAAAAATAATTGATAATAAAAATAATTACTAACGGAATTATCATTATAAACAACTCTTTGATTAAAATAGCATCATCACGGCTTTCTAACTTATCTTTGATGGTCTGTTCTGTATCAATTTGACGAGTTGGATAACCAACAAAACCACCACAACAAAAAGCTAAAACACCAATAAAAATAAATAAACAGATAACATTTAAAGTACCTTTACTGATACTATTAGCAAAACGGCTTCCCAATAACCCAACCAAGAAAACAATATAACCACTATAAAGAAAATATACTAATTTGCGCTTCATAATTATCACCCTCTATGTTAATTATAAAGATAATATAATGAGATTACAAATATTATATATATTATTTTATAATAAAAGATGGTTTTATCCCATCTTCTAGTAACTATATTTTTGTATTTTAGTTAGTACTCTCTCTTTTTCATTACCTTCTAAAATTATTGGCTGATAATTATTTCGTCCTTTAACCGAGGTAACTGAACAAGGAATAATTTCGTGACTATCTCCAGTATAAACACCGTCAGTGAAATTCATTGTAATTGAGTAAATCATTGAATCTGTATCACTAGGATTGCGATTTCCACCAAAACAAAAGTTTCCTAATGAATAAACGATTTGTTTTCCATTATATTCTTCTGTTCCTTGAACAACATGCGGATGTGAACCCATAACTAAATCCGCACCACTATCTATTGAAAATTTTGCTAACTCACGCTGATCACTATTCGCATAGTATTCCCGCTCAATTCCCCAGTGATAAAAAACGACTACGGCATTAGCTCCCTGGTTATTTTTCAAGTCATTGATTGCTGCTTTAATTGTTGCACGCCCTTTTTCGTTATTCATTGATAAAGACATTGAACGATACCCCAAAAAGCCAATTTTAATTCCTTTAATTTCCTTGACACATGACGTTTCATAGCCAAAATAGCCAATTCCCTTTTCATCAAGTACTTGCTTAGTATCCGTCATCCCTTGTTCATAATAATCTTCTGAATGATTATTGGCAATAGAAACCAGCTCAACACTACCGCTAGTTAAAATATTAACATATTCTTTTGGTCCGCTAAAAGGAAACTGTTTTTCTACATGTGAAGTCGCACTTGTCAATGGGCCTTCAAGATTAACAATTGTAAAGTCATCATTTTCGAAAACATTTTTGACATTCTTAAAAAAATATGTAGCATCATTTCCCTGTTTGGCATACTCTTGATTAAACGATCCATCATAAGCTTGTCCTGCATAATTTCCCAATGTACAATCCCCTGCAAAATTTAATTTAATACTAGTATTGACAGGCTCTTTTTCTTCTGTTTTTTCTTCTTTCTTGACTGTTTCTTCTTTTTTATTCTTTTGATTCGATGATGAGCAGCCAACCACTAAAAATAACATCATCAAACAAATTAATATTTTCTTCATCTTTGCTGCACTCCTTTGTCCATTAGTATATCATATAATTAGATTCTTTTACATTAGATAAAACTTTGTTATAATACATCTTGGGAAGTGAAAACAATGATAAAAGAAATAAACAATAAAATGGATTATGATCACCTTTTAACTGAAAGTGATCCTAATATTAATTTAGTTAGAGATTACCTAGAAAATGGTGCTCTGTATGGCTTTTATTTAAAAGACGAACCAGTTTCATTCATTGCAGTAGAAATAATTGATGGCGAAGTTGAAATCAAAAATCTCCTTACATTAAGTGAACATCGTGGTCACGGCTATGCCAAAGCATTAATCAAATTTATTGAAGAAACGTACAATTCATATGATACTTTTCTAGTTGGTACTGCAAATTCCAGTCTTGAAAATATCACTTTTTATACACGTTTAGGATATGTTTATAGTCATCGGATTAAAAATTTCTTTATTGACTATTATCCTAATAAGATAATTGAAAACGGAATGCAGGCAACCGATTTAATGTATTTTAAAAAAAGTCGACAAGGCTTAAATTAAGAGCAAAGACATATTTGATATAATTATCTTTAAATAGCCAAGGCAAATAACCAAAATCTATTTAAGAGGGAATCATATCATCTAAACACTTTGCTTTTTTATTTATTATGATGTTTTTAAATCAGTATCTATGTTAGAATATTAATATAAGGCTGGTGAGAAAGATGATTGAACTTCCTGAAGCATATGCAATTGCTGATGACTTGGAAAAAGAAATACTTGGTAAGACTATAATTGATCTCGGGGGTAACTACACTGATCATAAATTTACTTTTTATGAAGGAAATCCTAATTCATACAAGGAATTATTAGTTGGTAAAAAAGTAACAGGTATTATTAAGCGAAATTACTATGTTGAAATAGTAATTGAGAATTACCGTTTAACCTTTCGTGACGGTGCTAATATTCGCTACTACCAAAAACCAACTAAATTAAAAAAAAGCAAATTACTAATTACTTTTGCTGATCAAAGTTTCATCAATGTAACAACATCAATGTATTGTTTTATTGGACTTTTTGATCAAATAACAGGATCAAATAATGAATATTATCAAACAGAATTAACCAGTATTGGTCCTTTAGATCAAGAATTTACTCTTAATTACTTTAAAACATTAATTACTGATGAAACTGAAAAACTCAGTATTAAAGCCTTTTTAGCAACTAAGCAAAGAATTTTAGGGATTGGTAATGGTGTTGCTCAAGATATTATGTTTAATGCCAAACTCTTTCCCAAACGAAGGATTAAGACATTAAATGAACAAGATATAAAAAATTTATATGATGCGCTTATTAGAACTCTAACAAAGATGGTCGAAAACCACGGTCGAGACAGTGAAAAAGATATATACGGAAATCCTGGTGGCTACAAAACTATCTTATGCGCTAAATCTTATAAAAGTGGTTGCCCAATCTGTCACTGTGAAATAAAAAAAGAACAATATCTAGGTGGTAGTATCTATTATTGTCCTAATTGTCAAAAATAAAAAAGTAAGATAGAAATTAATCTAAGGGCTATCAGGTAGATACACAAAATAAATAAAATTTTTAACCCGGCTAACTTAGTGATATGCTCCCACCTCCATAGATACCCATTTGGTTATTTCGTGTGTCTACTTTAGTGGAATCATCATATCATGTTTTCATCTACTTTTTTATCTTTCTGTTTAAATCAAAATAAAAACCTGTTTATTTTCAATCAGTTATAGCATTCACCTAATCATTTGAACTTAAATCTTTTATCTTCCATAAAGGATTTTCGTGAAGGATTTCCTTCAACTCGAAAAATCCTTTTATTTTTCACATCATATATGACCGACCAAACTGTATCCTTTCCTGTTTTTCGATCGTACTGACAAATATAACCATACCTACCTGATAATAAAGCAGCCGCATCATTAAAATCGTTGATTTTATCAGTTAAAATCGCTTCTTTGATAGTTTGATAGCGCTTTTGAGCTTGCCAATTATCAATAAGATGATTATTATATTCCCGCATTGCTTCACTGAAGAACCAGTTAGTTGCAAAAGCATTCTGATTATTTCTATTGATTTTAATTTGTTTACTATTGCACTCAATCAATGCAATATCACCACCAGTATCAACCAGTGTAAAAGTTTGACTTGAAGCAATCGGTAATGTATTCAACAATTGAATTACTTCATCAACTGTTTTACACTTCTCCAAAAATAGCCGCAGCATCATTCCGGCATTTAGCCCCAGTTGTTTTACAGTCGGATAAACAGCAGTTAATCCAATTGCTAAACCATACTCGTTGATACCATCTTCCATCTCAACGCACGCTGTAGTGTTGCCATTAAACGCATATGAATCATTAGTAAATTGATATATACAATTAGTATACAGTTTTTCAATTTTTGTTAAAAAATCACTATTTCGTCCAAATAAGATTTCATTTTCATTTCTAAAAGCAAAACAAGAACAATGTACTTCTGGAACAATGCAGTACATACTCAACAAAACAGCACAAATACTTTTAAATGAACATTTTTGTCCATCAGCAATTCCCCTTATTTCTTCAATAATCTCTGGGAAAAATTTTTGATAAATCGGTAAACATTGTAAAGCAAAATCATAGTGCTCTAAAGTAATTTCAAAGGGTACATTAGTTAAAAACAGTTGCTTATGTTTTAATAAATTTCTCCCCCACTTAAATCCAATCTGATAATGTTCTCCTTTAAATCTTGAATGATACATAATTTTTCGCTCCTTTTTATAAGAGCCACCGGTAACTCATAATCCAAGCATAAATCAATAAAATTTTATTGTCAATGAATTAAATTTATTAAATCAATTACCCGTTTTACTTATTAAAAATCATGAAATTATCTATTTAAAGGCAAATATAATCACTCCTATGATAAAAAGAGATAGCGGAGCAATTAAAAACTAAAATCAAAATAGCTAACGTACGTTTAGGAAAACTACTATTTATTAAAGACTTTAATATAAATAATTTATTTCCTCTTCTCCCTTTTTCAGTATTATTTATATAAGTATGAAGCTTATCAATCTGTTGAGAAATTTCGCTACCTCAAGGGTTATCCAAGCCATATTTTTTTGCTATTTAGACATATTATTATCAAAATATTTTTCAAGCTCAGACAAATTTTGATATTGGGTAAAAATACCGTTCAAATTGAGCGGATCTTCGATTATGATATCCTTATCTTTTAAAATAGCAAAGATTTCATGAATATTATCTAGAGAAATACTCTCAAATAAATGACAACTATATTCAGCATATATATCCAAATCTATATAAATACCATGATAATAATCCAATATGTGACCACATTGCAAATAGCAAATACCCATGATCGCCAGCTAACGCCGGAATATAAGTTCTGGAACATATCGAAAAAACCACTCTTTTGATATCCTGATAATTATATTTGACAATCCTTTCTTATGTTCTCCCTAATCATTATTTCTTCATTTGAGAAAAGAACGTGTACTTTATTTTCAATGTCTACTGGAATTTTTAAATAACCTAAAAAGCTTTCTTGCGTGATAAGTTTTTTTCAATTAAATCAATGATTCTCTGCTTTTTACCTATCTCTTTTAATAAATATTCTTTTTTCTGATTCAAACATGTATTTAAAGAAATTTCATTGTTAAATATACGTCTGATGTCTTCAATTGAAAGATCAAAAGAGCGCAACATAATAATATTTTTTATTATTCGAATATCTTCATGACTATAATTACGATAACCATTATCATCACGTGATGGCGAAATTAATTCCTCCTTTTCATAATAACGTAAGGTATCCTTTGTAGTCCCCAATAATTTTTCAAGTTCATTTGTTTTCATAACAACCTCTCCCTGTTATAAAATATAAAAATCTTAAAAAACCAAGAAAACGTAAGAAGCCTTCTTGCATCTTACGTTCAATTACTTGTTTAAAAACTTTTTAATTCCTTCAAATACTTCATCACTTATAATATGTTCAATCTTACAAGCATCATCCTCAGCTACTTCTTTAGAAACCTTTGCAGTATGCATTAAAAATTCTGTAAGACATTCATGTTTTTCATAAACAGCAGTAGCCTTTTCCGTTCCTTTTTCAGTTAGTTCAATATATCCTTTACTATCAACAATAATATATCCGTCATTCTTTAGAATGCCTACACCACGACTAACACTTGGTTTACTAAATCCCAACTCTCGAGCAATATCAATTGAACGGACATTACCGTTTTGTTTTTTTAATAATAAAATTGTTTCCAAATACATTTCACCAGATTCGTGCATCATCTACTCTTCCTCCAATCGTTTTATATAATTATACCAATAAAATAAAAAAAAGAAAACCGGAATGCTTCCGGTTTTGAAAGTTACGAACTTAATGTAAAGAATGATAATTATAATGGCTACGTAATTTTGAGCATAAGTATATAAAATTTAATAAATTTGATTACAAAAATAAGCTATTTTATAGTAAAAGCATACTCATTTTAACCATTCTAATTTAATTTGGGAGTTTTTTGGGAGTAAAATTAACTTTATTCAATAATACCATTGACATATTAGTACCAATATGGTATTATATATATGTAAGGAGGGAACGATATGGATAAGAAAACAATTAAAGACTTGCTAGAAATTCTAAGTTCTATAATCCAACTTGCTACGGCGGTTATAGTTCTTAAATCAACTACCAAGTCTAAGAAGTCCAAGAAACGCAAGAGGAAATAATCCTCTTGGTTTCTTACCCACTTACATTATACCATAATTTAGAAAGGAGTAAACATTATGAATAACAAACAAAAGAAAAGCATTTCATTATTATTACTCTTATTATCTTCTACGACTTTAGCTACTTCCAACAAAGATACATTTTTAGGGATAACAGCATCTGCCCTTTCTATTGTTACTTTTATTATAAGTTGTATAACACTTAAAAAAATATCAAAGGAAAATTTAAAATGAGTGAAAAAAAATTCGATCAAACAAAATATATAAACGAATGGGCAAAAGAAAACATGAAACAGGTTAAAGCTAGTTACAAAGCTGAATTTGTAAAAGAGTTCAAAGAAGCCTTGAAACTTTTGAATGATGGCAAACCTAAAGAAGAACAAATAAGCCAAAGTGATGTAATAAGAGAAGCGATGTTGCAAGTAATTAAAAAAGCGAAAAAAAAATAAAAAAGAACACTACTCCCCAAGCGGATAGTAGTGTTCTTTTTATTATAGATTTTGACATAAGTATGTAATATAGATGTCTAATAAATTATACTCATTTGGATTGTATAATTTAGAAAGATTATAAATATTTAACTCCATAATTTTCACCTCCTATTATTACTTACTGATAAAATTTTAAAATTACTTTTTATTTTTGAAATTTTTTTAAAAAAATAACAATAATAATATATAAAGGTGATTGAATGAATCCAAAAGAGAAAAAATTAAACAAAGCGGTAGAAGAACTTAGAAAATACGATAAAATAATTAAAAGTCTTAGAAAAAGTGGAGATAATGAAAAGATACTATTTTATGAACAAAAAAGGAATAAACAGAAAATAATAATAAAAAATTTAAGGAGTTATCTTAATGAATAAATAAAAAAGCCTAGATTACATTGTTCTAGGCTTTAATATATATTTACATTTAATATATCTATAATGCACGTTAATAACTTTTCCATACCCAGCATCTAAAACAAGATATGTAGGCATCGCAAATAAAACGGGATATTCCATTCGTGTGTCCAATTTATTCATGTCTAAATCAACTGCATTGCGTTTCAAATATACTTTATTCATAATAAATGCCTATCTGATTTTCTAATTCAGCTGATAGTTCAAAATATTTTTGGTACTGAGATTTATAATAATCTCTATCACATTGAGTGTCCTGCAATTCCTGATTTGTTAATTCTAAACTGTTTTTTAGATTATTAATTTGTTGTTCCTGATAAATGGCAATACATCCAAAAAATAAAGCTATAGCACTTATAGTAAAAACTATAATTTTATCTAATTCTTTTTTAAACATATTACTATACCTTTTTTAGATAATCGCCACTTACCCAACCTGATGGAATCTTAGCCCAATTACCGTTCCATTTCGAAACAGTAACACGAGTACCGTTTAATAACCCACCGTTGTCATTTGAATGTTTTTGACCATCGACTGTTAACTGTGATTTTGATTTTCTTGAATAATTTGTCCCTGGACCACTTCTAACAATTAAAGCACTGTCTACACGTACTTCATAAGTTCCAGTTGATTTTGTGTTAGATGAAGAATTACCTTGAACTTTAGTGCAATATTGTAGAGATACCCATCCTTCACCTGTATAGCCCCAACCATTTTCCTCTTTAGAGATGGTTAATTCTGTACCATTGGCATAAGCAGTCACCTTAGCCCCGTTTATACTTGGCTCTTTTCTACAGTTTACACCGCTTGGCGTATCGACTTTAACTTTATAGTTTACAGTTACACCAGCATTATTTTCAGCTTGTGGAATATCACTAACATTAGGTGTAGCACCATCGTACATAGGCTTAACGAATCCACGAATGCTTGCACTTCCCACAGTTACAGTTCTACGTCCTACTGCATCATTTTTATTACCTTCGATAACTGTAAATGTATTACCATTAACGCTTTCTACGATACCGACATGTTCTGGCCATCCATCCTTTTTATCCCAGTCATACATAATTAAGTCTCCTACGTTAGGAGTAATAGCCCCGTTTTCTTCCCAGATACCCATTTCTTTAGCTTTTTCAATTGCTTTACCGCAAGAACATTCAAGCGGGCATAAATTTGCAAGCCCTACCTTAATAAACAAAGCTGAAATAAATACCATACACCAGCTATCATTCGATTTAACTTTATAATTGCGTGGTAATGGTGTATAAGCATTATATACATTAACAATTTCCATATGAGACCCATCGCTTTCTCTACATCCAATCCACGCTCTTGCTAAGTCTAATAATTGTTTTACTGTTGTCATTTTATTTATCCTCCAATTTAATGCATTTGTTTTCCCATTTTTTGTAAGCATCGAAATACACTTCATTTTTATCACCGTTATATGTTAATTCATAGTACATTCCATCACTAACAGTTGTAGACAATAAAGCTTTGTTATTTTGCAATGTTTTACAACTCCATACCACAAACACATCAACTTCTGTAATTTGCTTTTTATCTGTTTTATCAAGATGTTCATTCGTATACTCAACAATCTCTTTCTTACATAATTCAATGAATTCTTTTTCGTTCATATTACTGTTCCTCACTTTCTTTGTTAATTAATTTGTCTGCTACTTCTAATCCTTTTGTTAAAACTGCTGGTACGTTATAACCTGCTTCAACTAGATTCTCTACAATACTTCTTAGTTCGTTTATTCCTAAAGAAGCTAAAACAAACCACCCCAGGTAGGTTGTAACTCCTAAATCAATTCCCAATGTATTCCCAATTTCAACAAATAATACAGAAGCTGAAAACGCTAATAAAATCATAATCCAGTACCCAAGTTTCTTTAAAACTCCCATCCATCCTTTTGTTGAGTTTGTTTTATTAGCCAGTTTGGATTTCATACAACCAGTGATCCAGTCAATCACATTAAATAACAAGAATAATGCAAATAGGATCCAGTGTTCTCCAAAAATAAAGCTTAAAAAAGCGACTACCGCTCCAGTAATCGCATTGTATGTGTCCATGTAATTCATATTGTTTAAAACATTCATTTTTTTCATTTTCCTCACCTTCAATTAAAATTTTATTGAATACAGTTGTCATCGAATCCTTCATGCCCTAACTCGATTAAGATTTTTTTAACTTCCTCTTTTAATGCTTGAGGTACTTTGTCATACGTTAATTTTTCATCTAAGATTCTGTAAACTAAAAAATTCGCCATTTTACTCACCACCCATCATTGTTAAAATTAAATCTTGAACCGCTTGTGCGGTTACTTCCTGTTCTCGTTTTAATATTTCTAATTCACTTGGTTTATTCAATTCTTCAAGTTCTTCGTCAGTATAAGGAATATAAACATAAATATCTTCATATTCGTCATACTCTTCTTGAGGGGCTTGATAAGGAACGTCAATTATTTTTTCAACATCCTTACCACCGTTTGGATATTCCGCAATAGTTTCGTAGTGCCATTGCTCCTTAATTTCTTCTACAGCTTCATGGTGCTTCACAAATAATTTATCCAGTTCTAAATGTCCTTTATTTAAATCATATTCTTTTAATTCCTGTGTCTTATCTTCACTAAAAACTCTCATATCTATCCCCCTTTAAGAAACTCGTTTCCACATATAACAGGTTATATATGGCTGCAGGTTGTTATGTGGTTGGTTTCCACCTGTATTTTTTATAACATCGGTTTGTGTTCCTGCAATCATATAATAACCATAGTTCCCGCTCGACACTGGCATGCCTGTAAATTGTTGTCCGAAATCATGTTTATGGCTCGGCATTTCACCGACAGTTAATGTATGTTCTTTTTCTCCGCCCGTTTTTTCTACAGTTTTGAAATCACTATCGCTTGAATTAATACCAATAGGTACTCTTCCACTTCCCCACTGTGTCCATGTACCACCAAATAAAGACGCGGGCGAAGTTGAGCTAACGCTCATATAGATAGCGCCAACAGGGTAAATATCATCTTTAAGTGCTAGATCCTTAAACACATAGTTCGAACCTTCTTTGTATACCCATTGCGGCTTTTGATTCTTATCATAACCATACAAGCAAGCTACTAATTCATCAGAGCCCAGGGCCAATAAACCACCTCGTACAGTCCCAAATGCCTGTTTATATCCACTGGCAGTATTAATTTTAAAGTAAAGAGCATCTATATTAAAGTCACCCTCCATAGTACCGCCTTTAGTTGAAATTAATTTAGATTTCAGTGAATTTAAAGCACGTTTTAATTTGAGTGTACTTATAATTTTATCGTCCATATTATTCACCTACCCGAAAATTTCTGTAATTATAGCATCGATATCTGAATCAGTAGCATAACTCATACCATCTAACTTTGTTTTATCATCTTTGCTCATTAAACCGTTTGCGGTAGAACTGGCTAAACCGTAAGTTGTATCTTGTGCGGGAATGCCTAAAGCCGTAATATCTGCTTTGGTAACCGCAGCAGCCTGGCTGATATGTCCCGTTGCATCTACAACAATTTTATATAACCCGCTTGCACGGCTTGTATAGGACGGGTGAGTATAGTTATTAAGAGATGCTAATTTATTTTTTTCAGCCGTAGTATAATCGTTTGTACTAAGCCCTTTACCGCTGACTACATCAACTTTAGCTGCCAGCTTGGTATTCATTTCGGCTTCTGTGTAATAACGGTCATCATGCGTATGTGTACTTGGTGTAAATGTACTCGGTTTTCCCGTAACACCGCTCCAAGGCACACTTGTAGCAGCACCAGCAGTGTAGACCTCATATCCCTCATCGGTAGATAATTTTGTATCGTCTACAACGAAATACATCAGACCCGTAGCAGTGACCTTAACAGTATCGCCAACTTGTACTGTTGCAGTGGTTAAGGCTTTACGTGCGGTATCATCAGCAACAACTATACATCGTTCCAATGCCCCTTTTGGTATTCTTTCAATATCAAGAACACCGCTTATAATTTTTCCTGCATCAATACCCGTAATATCCGCGTTTCCATGTTGATGTGTTTTGTTAGCTTTAGCATCTAAAGCGTTTTTTGTAGCAGTAGAAACAGGTTTGTTTAAATCGCTTGTATTGTCTACATTACCAAGTCCCACTTCGCTTTTTGTTACATTCCCCCAGGCAATAGAGCCAGCGGCAGCACCAGCTTTTAAAACTTTCCCGTTATTTGTTGTTCCAGTCGCTGGAACATGCATATTCCCATCGCCCGTTGGGTGTGTATAATTATTAAGAGATGCTAATTTATTTTTTTCGGCAGTTGTATAATCATTTGTAGATAGCTGTTTTCCATCTGCCTTATCAACTTTGCCATTAAGCAGTAAATCCTCTTTAGCAGCTAACTGCTGACCGAAATCAAGTAGATTATCGGTTGTAATAATTTTACTCATCTGTTTATCTTCCTCCGTTTATATTTTCTATAATACTGTCTATATCTTCATTACTTGCAAAATTGTAACTCGGTCTCAAATTTGGAGTTATTATTTCCTTAAATCTATCAGTTACTTTCAATTTGTAAGTTTCAACATTATCCTCCACTACGTCAACAATTGGACTAAAACCATCGAACTCACCGTCATTTACTCTTTTCTCTAAATCTTCTATCGCATTAAGCATCTTATCATAAAGAAATTCTAAATTAGGGTCTATTGGAAGTTCTTGTACTTCGTTCGTAAAGGTCGCTTGAACTATTTCCAAATTAAAAGGATTCATGACTCTTACACGACCCTCATTATCCCTAATCACCAGTTGACAAGTATACGTACCACTCCACTTTGTTAAGTCTTCTGTTACTATAAATTGATTTCCCCTAAGCGGTACATCTTTTATTGTCTTTCTTTGGTATGTTATTTTAAGATTATATTTGTATCCCTCTTTAAATAAATCATCATTTAGAAATCTTACAATGGTAACTTCGTTATCATACTGGTTGGCGACTTTTCGCGTAGTTATAGTGGAATGATCAATTTTTAAACTAATATCAATATAATTAATCATACATACCTCCTAACCAAAAACTTCTATAATCATTTCATCAATATCTGCATCAGTTGCATAACTTAGATTACCGGCACTTGGCATCGTAAAATCCAGTACGGGAGCTTCGGGAGTCCCACGTATTGTTACGTTAGGATTGCCTAATGTAACATTTCCTATTGTGATATTAGGGGTTGCACCCGTAGCACCAACAAAATCACCATTTAATAACTTGGTATTTATTTCAGTTACTTTATCATTACAACTTTTTATTGCTTTTGCGGTATCATTTTGTCGCTTTATCTCATTTGTTTGGCGGTTAGTTTCATTTTCATTTACAGTATTCTCTAATGTATTAAGTTCATTGAATTTGTTATCTAAGGCGGTTTGTTGTTCCGCTACCTTAGTCTGTTGTCTCACCGCTTCTTCAATAGCATTTTGGATATCTTTTTTCATTTTATCAAGATCGGGCTTAATGTTTTCATTAGTCCAATCTTCACACAACTGTATAACAACTTGTTGCCAGCTTGGTTTATTGTCTAAAAATTCACCATCGCCAACACTTGCAGTTATTTTATATACTATTGGGTTGGTTTGTATTACCTCACTATCACGCGCAAAAGAAAAAGCAATAGCGATATATCCATCTAATCTAAATGCTTCTTTAGGAAGTTTAAAAACCCCATTGGAATCAATTGCAATAGCATTAGATTTTGTATTTCTATTACTTTCTAAAAATCTATTTTTAATATGTTTAAAAAATGGTGTACAAACATAATTATTATATGTTGTATCTCTAATTAACTTCATCTCTATATCACCACTATACTGTGATGGTATTTTTTCTAAATCATACGTTAGTTCTAAACCTTTTTGTGTAATTGTACTAAATATCATTTTGCGCCTCTTTCTAACGCTTCAATACGCTTATTTTGTTCTTGTACACACTGTATAAGTGCATTTAATATATTTTGATAATCTACACCGTAATAACCATTTCGATCTTCATGCAAAAAATATTTTGAATATGTTTTATCCGTGTAATAATTAGCAATTATACCTATTTTATTTTTATCACCATTAATATAATCAAATTTCTTTATTTCCAAATCGTATATGAATGATGTATCTATATCATCAATATTTCTCTTCAATCGCCTATCTGACTGATTGAGTATGCTTCTTCCGTTCATATTTAGCGTTTCATAAAAATCTATACTGTTTTCCTCTATTCTTATATTGGAAAATGAAGAACTTCCTCCTCCAGGGGGATTTTTATAGAATCCAATATCAATGCGTCCGCCTTTTGCTCCAATAATTCCTAAAAAATCTTTTTTATCCGTATCATCAGAACTTCCAATTAAATCACCTACATATATTCCATGATTGAAAGGATTATATATTCCGATGCCACCGTCAAACATTTTCGCACCTAAATAACCCGTTTCTTTGTTGTATGTGGATACACTTGGATCGCTTGAATCCAATATAATTCCTGTCGTGCTCCCACTTGACAATGATGTACTATCCATAGCCCAACCGCCAATCATTCCTAAATTAGCAATAATTTGAATACCTTGTAAAGTCCCAGCCGTTATATACTCCGCATTAAACGAACCGTCAAGAGTCCAAGCCGTCTTATATTCACCATTAACACCGTTAGAACTAAAGCCTATACCGTTTTTATTAAGTCTTAAAACTTTCGTTGCAGTTTTAACATCATCGGTATCCATAAACAACATATCAGTAGGTTCACCCTTATCATTAAAAATATAAGCGATATTTCCCCCACTTGCACCCGTTATTAAATCAGTCTGATGTTTTATTTGATCTAAAATAAACTGCTTATTAACAACTAATTGACTTGTAACGTTGTTTATATCTCTATTATTAGATATAGCAATATCGCTAGATGTTTTTATTGTTTTATCTAATGTCAGCTTTGATTTTGATGGGTCTATGTAATTTTTTTCTAAAACTGTACACATGAAATAATCATCTAATTTATGTGGTTGTGAAATACACTTAATCATATCACCCTTTTTAATTTTAGTTATGTTTACATCAATCAAGTTTAGATCAATGGCGGTAATTGTAAGTGACAAAGACATTTTAGTTAATTCGGGTAAATCTTTTAAAGCACTTTCTTTTAGATTAGATGGTAATTTGGTATCTTCATATGTTTTAGTTCCAAATATCCAGCCATACATATTTACTGCTTCTTGATCGTAAACATAATTTTTACCATCATTGATACTTTCAATAGTGATTGGGAGTTCAGTTGCTTCATCTTTAGCGCCTAATGGGATCAAAGCAGTTATCAAATCAACCGATGTGATATAACGCTCCAAATCAAGAATATTTTTCTTAAACTCTATCTTTTGCGAGTTGTAACTGTCATAATCCTTAACGTAATCGATATAATTGTTCCCATTAAGTTCTTTATAGTCTAGATAACCACCTAATCTTTTTATTAGTTTTTCTTGTATGTTTGTCATAGTATTAGGATAATCATTGTCAATTCTATAAGCGTTATCGGTGTTATTCGTCACATTAACCGTGCCAATATAAAATTTTTTCTTATCCTCAACAACACTGTTATGATAATTAATCTTATCTACCAAATAATCACGTATTGTTGTGTTGTGATACTCTTTTGGCGGCTGAATACTGTCGTTCAGATAGCCTAATACACTTTCACAATTAAAACACCGTATGCCGTCTATCGTATCGCTAGTATCAATCACACGTCCCTTAAACATAAGTAAATTGCTTTTATCGTCGATTTCATATAAACGTAATATCGAGTTGAGTTTTTCTATACTGTCATACAACGGGTGATTAGGCAAAATAGAAAATGTTAAGGTATCCGCGGTATTTACCTTTTGTTTAAGTTTTAGCGTTAAACATCTAATATCTTGCGTTGTTGTATCATGTATTAATTCATCATCACAATATAATTTAATAATCATAATCTTTCCTCCCCCGTTATATAATGCTTTTTAAAAGGATTGCAAACAAATTTAACGGTTAACTTATTTACCAAATTATCATCACGTAGGTTTGGTTCTATGCTGCACCGACCCGTATACCAATATTCACTGTCACTTGTAATAGAAAACATTGCTTTTTGCCCATGAAACAAATTAATTATTTCATCGATATACTTTTGCCATATATAAGTCGTTTCTATGCTATCTATCTCGATTTCTACATTACGCTGATTATATGTAGGCTTTCCATAAACTTCCGTTAAATCTACAAAGGTATTAGAATATGGAATAGATACAATGTTGGTAACCACTTTCGGAGGTGTAATACTAAAGCTAAGCACTCTCATATCGAATAGCTTAGCTAAAGAGTATTCTTCATCGCCTAATTTAATTATTAGATCAACAATTCCATTACGCATTGTACCGCCCCTTTCTTGTTGTTTCCTTTCCTATTTCTTCGTCTACAGTTTCTGTTACAAGTCTACCAACTGGTTGTTTATCCATTTCAACCGACATATTTACTTTAGACATACTATTAGCTAAACGATCATAATCGATAAGATCATCACGTCCTAAAGTTGAAGTATTGGGAAGTGGCATAACACTGTCATACGCGACCTCTCCTCCTATTGTTTTTGCACTTGCTTTCAGCTTTTGAAAACCATCATCAGTAGTATCAATCATATCTTTTGTGGCTTCGGGCATAGCAACTTCATAACCCGTTGCAATACCGCTAGGCAAGAACTTACCAATTTCATCACGCATTTTATGTGATGGTGAGAAAATTGAAAAGAAATCTTTAACTGCATTGAACATAGACTTACAAGCGTTTACCGCTGCTTTTACTAAACCTTTTACACCGCCTACAATACCGTCAATTATCCCATTCAAAACATCTTTACCAAGTTGAACCCAGTTCATATTGGTAAAAGCATCTTTTATTTTATTTATTAGGTCTTTAGCAATACTCCCCATATTGGAAAACATGGATTTTATACCACTGCCTAAGTTTTTAATTAAATTTTTACCCATAGACAACATATCAAGGTGCATTATCGTATTAAAAATAGCCGAAACAATCTCACCAGCATTTGCTATCAATGTCGGGATAGAACTTATGATCCCATTAATTAAAGTCATTACTATTTCTACACCAGCACCTAGAATTGTAAATAAGTTACTATCTATTGCAGCCCAAAAATCATTAATTATTTTTGGAACTTGTTCAATAAGCATAGGAATAGAGTTAACTATACCTTGTACTAAGCCAAGTAACAGTTTTACACCAGCATCTACAATTTTATCTAAATTAGCAATTATTGTACTTGCAAAAGTTAAAATTCCTTGAATCGCAACGGGTATTAAATTAGGTAATGACTCGCCTAAACTTGATGCAAAATTAGAAATCAAATTAATTGCAGTTTCAGCCAATATTGGTAAATTGTCTATAATTCCCATTATTAGTGACCATAATATATTAGTCCCACATTCGCTTAAAGATGGTGCTAATTCATTTATGCTGCTTAAAACAGTATTTAATATTTGGCTTGCCATTCCTATTACTTCGGGCATAGCGCTTGCAATACCGTTTAATAGGTTTGTAACAAGTTGTGAACCAACTTTTAACATTCCCTCGATACCGTCTTTTTCAAACGCCTTTTGTAACTGTTCTACTGCTTTAATACCCTCGTCTGCGATGCCTTTTAATGGCTCTTGAATACCCTCATAAATTACAATACCGAAGTTTTTTGCATTTTCTTTTAAGATACCTATTTTAGCATCAAAGGTATCCATCATCTTGTCATAACCCTCTTCGGTTAAACCCGCTGAGTTGCGCATTGCATCTAAATTGTCAGTAAACATTTGTGCGCTTTCGCCCGACATTGTTAAAGCTGCTTTACCCGCTTCGATAGATGAGAACATATCTAATAAAGACTTACCGTTTTTACCAGCATAGCCACCCATTAAATCTAATATTTCATTTAATGGAACACCTTGTTTCATTAAATCTTGGAATGATTTTCCAGCGTATTTAGTTCCTTTTGTTGCTTCACTAAATGCTTTATTTGCTTGTGTTCCGCTCTTACCCAATTCAGCAAATAAACTGTTTAGTTGTGTAGTTGCTTGAGCAGTAGGCACCCCTTGCGCGGTCATTGTTGCTAAAGCTGCACTCACTTGATCAAAACCAACACTCATAGCCGCAGCCGTAGGTGTAACTTGAGCCAAACTATGCGCTAGTTCATCCACTGTGGTCTTACCTTTATTTTGTGTTTGTAGCATCATGTCAGATACGGCAGTGGCTTGATCAGCGGACATTTTATATCCGTTCATTACCGTTGTTAATGCATCCACGGCACTTTCGGTTGTAGTAAATCCAGCAGTTGCCAGCTTGCTTGACTGTTCAACAAACGATAACGAATTCCCGACATCTACCCCAGCACTTAGGGCACTGTACATAGCTTCGCTTAGTTCTACTGCACTTTTTCCCGTACTGTTGGATAACTTAACCACACCATCGTTTAACTCTTGCATATTGACCTTATTCGTATCTACCATAGTAGACACCTTAGCCATGCTTGACTCAAACTCACTACCAAATTTAATAGCCGCAGCCGTTCCAGCAGCCAAAGTAGCACCAATCGTAGCCATTCCCGTAGCTACAATCTTAGCCATGTTAGATAATCCGTTTTTTATGCCGCTTGCATCTAAACTTGTATCAAAAATAAGACTTCCATCAGCCATAAAATCCACCTCACTTAAATTTCTTTAAGTAAAGGCTCATTGGCTCAATTTAAATTACTTCTCCATTTTTTATTTTTACGTTATTTTCATAACCACAATTTTTGCATTTTTCATATACCCCGTTGCAGTTAGCAATATTGGAATATAGAAACAATTTCTTATTACATTTTTTACACCTAAACCATACGCGCTTAGTTTCAATTTCTACCATAAAGCGCCCCCAATGTCTTCATCGCTAAGCATATAATCATCAAGTTTAAGTTCATTTTGAATTTTTCTTATACGTTTGCGTTCATCTTTGTCTTTAATAGTAGAAAGATCAACACTTCTATAATGTATTCTTTCGGTTAATTCACATTTATCAAGAGCGTTGAATAAAGCCAAAAATTTCCACCAATGAAGATCATCTTCAAAAAGATTAATATTGTATTGAATCAAAAATGCTGATATAAAATATTCAGCATCAATTTTGAAATCATATACTTTCTTTGTCTTTTTTTCATTCTTTCCATTGCCCTTAGAATCTCTAACATTGCCATTAAAAAAGTCCATTATTGATAAAAATACATTATTACTAAATTTGGGTATTTCATCAGCAAATAAACCCATTAATACATTCGCTAAATATTCATTATCAACATTTGGATTATTCAGCGCATCACTTAGCTCGATCCAATACTTATAATCAGTGTTAATTAAATAGTCCTTACCGTCAACTGTGATAGTATCGGGTAAGGACTCATACAACAAATTAATCATTTATTTTTGATTTCTTCGTTGTGCGCGATTTTTAGGTTGTACTTTCATACGTCTTGATGCCATTCGTTCATTTGTGCGTTCATTTTCTTGAATAAGTGTCATTAGAGTCTCTTCTAATAATCTGATATTGTTTTTGTTACCAAAAAGTTTATTAGATGCACCGTTCCCGAATATTTCATCAAAAAATTTACGATAGTATTCACAAGTCTTTTTTAATTTTTCAATTACGTTTCCATCTTTTTTTATGCTTTTTATTCTATTATTAAATTTAGTGTACGCATTGTAATATCTTTCTAAGAAATCAATATCCTCAAAATCGATATCATATAATTTTTTTAATTCTTCTAGGCTCATAGGCTCACTCCTTTTTTCTATGCTTCTACAAATGTTAATGATTGTCTATCCTCGGCTACTGTTGCAATACCTTTTACTACACTTGACTTAGATTTAAATGTACCCGAATAGGTATACGCATCAGTTCCATCGCCGTCAGTTGATGGAATAACTGCATATTCACGTTTGCGCGCTTCAAATCCAGTTTTTCCGGTATCTTGTTTTGTAAAATCAACAATAACGATTTCACGTACTGCATCACTTCCCATTAATTCATCTTCGGTAATAGCTACGATATCATCGTGAACTGCGTTGTTTTCATATTGATCAAAAGCATAATCAATTGACGGACTATATCCCGTCACGTCTGTTACCTCACCATCTTCATCGACATACTGTCTAGAGTATTCTTTGGGATTTGAAGATTTAGACATGCTTGTAAATCCCGTCATTCTTTCATACTTATCGCCAACTTTATAAAATGCAACCTTTTTACTTCGTTGTACCAGCTTTTTAATATCAGCCATTGTTTAATCCCTCCTATATAAAATTCTTAATTGTATTTGATACCTTGCGGTTTCACTTTCATTTGAGAACAGATAACCGCATGACATTACTTCTATTTCTTGTGGATCACCCAATTCAATATTTGGTAAAATACCTTTTTCGTTTTGTTCTTCAATCCATGTGGCTAATTTTTCGTAGAAGTCGTTATTTTGTATGTTGTCTTTGTAATCACCACTATACTCATTTATTGAAGTAAAAGCAAACTGATACTGCCTAATTGTAGAACCATCGGTATACCGTTTTACAATTGGGTCACAAGGCAACAAATCGATTGAGTATTCAGTTGCATCAGTGCCTAAATAATCAATGTTCACGTGTCCTTTTTCTAGAAAAGGACATTTTATCATATAATCTCTAATTGCTCTTGTGGTACTCATTTAATTTGCTCCTTTGCACCTTTTAATATATCTTTCTTGTTTGACACTTTCATTCTTTCAAACCACAAGCGCCCTCTTTGATTAGAAGCACGCCCCATATAATATTGAGTCCTTGCATAAAGTGTCTTATAAATAACTTTTCCACTTCCCAACCTTGTATTAGATGATGAACTCCCCTCTAATGCTCCCGTTTTAAAAGGAACTAAGGGAGCACATCTTCTAATAACCTCACTGTCTACATACTTTTGTGCTTTTTGAAACTGTTCATTTTTCTTTTTGGCGAAATTAGTAGCAAAAATTAATTTACCACCTTTGACCGTTTGGTTAGGTGGTTGTTTAAAAAAAATCATGTTCCAAAAACCCTAATATGTTTCAGTGATCCCCGAGCGTTAATTGAAAAAGAAGTCACAATAAACGCTTCTCTATCTTTCATAATAGTTTTAGGGGTGTCGCTTTCCGTTATTTCAATATCGCCACGAACCACAATATCACCTTTTGATACTTTAATGTTGATGTCTTCATCAAGAGGTATTCTAACTTTATATATATCGCCCGATTTCAAACCACTTTCACCAATGCTTGCTTTAAAATCAGCATACCAGCTTACACCTTTGATAACCTTTGCTATATATTTATCCTCTCTTGTCTCTTCATCAAATATTCTAGAAACAATAGTTATATTAGCGTTAGTTATCATTTAAACCCCACGTACATATAACCCGTATTAGATAGGTAAAACTTGATAATAGAATAAACATTATTATTTAATTCTTCATTAGATTTAAAAGTTTGTGAAAAGCCGTCATTATTCTCACTTTGTAAATTCTTATCAATCTTATCTTGTTCAAACAATTCATCTGCAACGGCACAAATACACATCTTTAAATCTTCATCAAGTTTTTTTGGTGCGCTTGGCGTGTAATACTTAACAACATACTTTGCATTCATAATGTATTTATTAAAACGTTCTGGAGGAATTTTATTTCCCCCAAAAACGTCCAAATAATAGTCTAAATTAGGCATTACTCGGCTTTTACTGCAATTGTAGCAGTTCCGCATTTTAATGCTTTATTATCTTTATCAACTTCTACTACAACAATTTTATTACCATTGATTCCATCAATATCACTTGTACCGTCCCAATTAGTATAGCCACTTGTGCATACTTGACCAAATTGTGGTTTTGTTGGGTTAGCTGCCATTTTGATTTTATAACTGTTTCCCTCTCCTAATGTTGGTGTAACGGTTAATTTTGTCGCTCCCGTTTTCGTTCCAGCCACGGATTTTATTGTTAATTCACCTAATTGTGATTGTACTGTTTTTCTTAATAATGTTTGTTTCTTAGTTACTTTGTAGCCATAAACTTGACGTCCTTGTACTGCACTCGCACCGATGAAGTTACCCGATCCTTTTAAATCATTAACCGCAACTGGCACTTTCCAATCTTTAACCCTGTGGCACCAATTAGGATGACCGAAGATAATTTCAGTTGTTTCATCGGCATATGTACACTCAATAATGTTGTAACCAGCAATTTGACCGATAATTCCTTGTTTGATTAGTGTTTCGTTTAATTTATCCGCTGCTAAGAATTTTGGTTCATTTAATAACAACTCATAAATTTCGGGTGTTACAATTGCAAAACGGCCAATTTTAGGTACTCCCAATTTAGAATGTTTAGTACGTGCTTTAGTAAAAAATGAATAAACATTATCATTTGTTAATGCAACAGTACCGCCAAATTCAGTGGAATTATCTTCTAATGTTTTCATACCTACACTATCTAAACTCAAAGCCAATGAATAGCCAGCACTGTCTAATCTATCAGCTACTAAATTGTCGGGTACTGTTTGAGCGGTATAACCATCAATTAACTCATTTACTGCTTCATCTTGATTGATTAACATATCTTCGTAAGTTGTACTGCTCTCAGTTAAGTCAGCACCTTTTGAACGATCGTATCTATTCACTTCTACTTCTGTATCACGAACGGGGATTTTAACTGCACCAGCTTTCGGGTCACCCTCATAACGATTATTAAAAACAACTCCATCTTTTAATACTAATTCATTTCTTAATTTAATATCAATTAATTTCGAATATCTCACTTGACTTTCATGTCCCATATTATTTCCTCCTAAATTTCTAAGTCTGGGTTTAATTCTTTAAAACGCGCTACAACGCCGCCATCTTTGCTACCAGCACCTCCTTGAAACCCACCCGTATTGATTTGACCATTTTGAACTTCATCAAATAAATAGCCATCACTTTCCTTTAATGCAGTTAACTGATCCTCAAGACCCGTTAATTTTCCATCTTCCAATTTGATGTTTTTAATTTCTAATAAGGCTTTTAATGCTTTTGCGTTCTTTGGATTAGATTTAGCAATAGCAACATCTAACTCTTTTTCAAACATTAGGTTATTATATTTTTCCTCCCAATCACTGGCAGCATTTTTTAACGCTTCAATATCAATATCTTTAAACTTAGCTAGATCATTTTCTAAAGTTGTTTTTTCGCCTTTCAAAGTATTAATTTCAGTGTCTTTAGCATTTAATTTAGCTCCCCAATCATTTGCATCGTTATTGTGCAGTTTCATGACTGCGTTTACTTGTTCTTCACTTAAACCCTCAATTTTTAATAAATCTTCTCTTTTCATTTTTCCTCCATTAACGCTTTATTTAACGTGTGAAGCGTACACGATGGTTGCTTGCCTTTTTAACGTCTTGCGCCATGACGAAGTATAAAAAAACGCCCCTAGGGACGTTTAATTATTAAATTATAAATTCTCTTGTATAATCTCTTGTTAAGCCATGTTCTTTAACAAAATCACTATTGCGTTTTTGCCACTCTCTAACCTTGTTTTTATAGAAAGTGTTATCTTGACCTAAAGTGTCTACTGCATTAGCTTTTTGTTTCCATTTTCTTATAGCACGCTCATTAGCACGTTGCTGCTGCTCTAATTTATAAAGCTTTTCATTTTCTTTAAGATCATATGTATCAAACGCTCGTTTATCCCCTAAGACATAAGGATAAAATCGATGTTTACAGTTCACACCTCCTAAACCGTCTACACTGCCGTATTTGGTAGCTTCATAAAAGTTTTGATACTTGCTAGTACTGCCCTCTAGCATATAAAGCTTACCTTGCCACAATGCATGATCGGGTCGAGCATTCGGGTGACTTGATACTTCTACATAGTTAGTACCTAACTGCTTACATGCATTCAACGAATGATCATTGGCATTTTGATGCATAGTTGTTAATATATCCCGTCTTGCTACTGCTTCTAAAGACATATTAACGATAGAACCGTCTTTTCTCACATACGTAGCACCCGTAAAGCCTTTGTCTACTAACTGTGTTATCGCTTTCTTGATCTCTATATCATACGTGGAAGTACCACTAATAACACTCGAATATGCTTGATTTAAAACATCTAAATAACCTTGTCTAAATGCTTCTAATGCGTTTGTTTTAACATTCCTCAAAATAGTTTTATCAACTTTTGGTATATTAACAGTATCCTGGTATTTCTTTCTTAGATTGGCAAAAAATGAGTTCTTAATAGCATTGTTATAACTGCTACTTGGCATTGATTTAATAACACTATTTGCAATACTGATTAAAGCACCCATCTTTAAGACTTTTCCCATGTACCAATCATCGTTAATATCATCATCGTTGTAGCCTTTAAGATCATTTGCTATTAGATCAAACAACTGCCCCTCAGCTTCGATATAGTCATTAACAAATTGATTTGCTAAATAAAGCATTTGCTTATCACTTAACATACTATTCCTCTATTGGCGGTTCTTCTTGCGGTTTAGGTAATCTTTTTTGAATTTCATCAACATATTTTTTCGCTTGAACAACTGTCATTTTCTTCGTTAATACAAAGTATTCTACTTTATCTATTAATCCAGCGTTATACTCAATTAGTGCTTGCTTTTTAATACTGTCGGTATCTTCAATTATGCTATCATCAAAATTAACACTAACGTTACAATCAGTGCATTTGTTTAAGAATAAGATAGCTTTTACTAAATCAATTAGTGGTGTTTCTAAAGACAGTTCATGTTTTTTAAGATTAGCGTATAAGTCGCTATCCTCGCTAATGACTTCCGTTGCAGTCTTAACACCACCTAAAGTAAATTCATATCTATTAGTACCCATACCGCACTTTTCACTTAATAAATTTAATTGAAACTGAATTGCCTTGATATGATCATCAGCTCGTAATGCTGGTGAGTAGTCTTTTACTAACTCACCGTTATCTTCTTTGTCACCGATCCAGCGAATAATATTTTCTTTTCTAGATATAACGTCTTTTTTGTTACCTTTATCATCAAAACCGAATAATTGGTTTTTTAAGAATACCATTCGACGACCCGTTATGAAATCATTGTTAAGACTGTCAAAAGCTATATCAATTTCTTTTAATACATCTATTGCATTTCCATATACACTAATCCCCATTGGACTATTAATATCATAGTTGTTAACAATATTTGGTGTAATAATTTGAAACATTGGATTTGTGGAATGAGTTTCCCATTTACCAACCATGTCTTTAATGTCTACTAATATTATTTCATCACCTTTAATTTTAAATCGATAGTTTTCTACAACATAAGCACCGTTAGGTTTAGTATGTATTTGTAAATAATATATCCTTTCTTTATCAACTACTCCAACACTCCCGAAAGCACATTCAGTAATAATACCGTTTTGCCAAGATAATGGATAAATCTTATCCGCAGTTATGTAATCTATTGCTGGTTTACCGTCTTTTATGAACTCTACAAAAGCTCCCGTACCAAAGGCAAAACTTGTTTCAATTAGCTGGTTAGCTTTCTTTCTAAAGTTATTGCTTTTCAATATTTCTTTAACTGTTATATCGCAATTCTCATCATCTATCTTAAAATCAACTTTTTCGTTTAGAAGTAAGTTTGCCCAATCTTCACAAACAGTCTTTGCCATTCCTAACTGTAAAATATTGTTTTCTACTTCACAAACCCCATTGTAAAAAGAGGATTTGTGAAATTCATCTATCTTGCATTCATACCAGTCTTTCCAATCGTCGATTTTACTATAAAAATCGGTCTCTACTGTTTGATAACCTTTCTTTTGTAAGAATGTAATAATCGCATTCAAATTTTATTCCTCTCTTTCCGTTTTTGGTAAAAACATTTTAATGTATTTCCACAATCCCATAACAAGATATCTAAATCCGTCTTGGCAATGATCGTTTTCTTTTACGGGGACTTCTTTTCCTTTGTCTAGCAAATCTTTGTTCCATTCGTATAACGACATTTCCCTTTTCAGATACTTTTGTCGCTTAGAAAACTTTACAATTTCAAATGTCATAATCTTTTGTACTCGGTTAATTCCTTTGATTACCGTATTATCAGCACCTATATAACTGATATCGGGGCATATCCGTTGTATTTCTTCTCTTAGCCCAGCAGCACTCGGATCTATGTAAACATAAATTAGTTTTTTACCCGTTAGATCCTCGCACTGTTTACGAAACTTTTTAAACTCTTTTGCATAATCGCTAGGGCTCTTTTGATGTCCGCTTTCTCGACCGCTATGGTAAAATTCATCAACACCCAATAACTGCTTATTAGCTATATCTAATCCGAAGCATTCAAATGTTGTTGCATTCATTTGTCCGTAGTCAATACCACAACCTAAAAAAGAGCAACTACTATAATCGCTCTTTTCAAAATCGTACATCATACTGTCTTTAAACATATAATAAATAAGTTCATCAAGTCCCGTACATAGACCTAACCATAGCCAATTGTACATCTTTTCATCAAGCAATTTTAATATTTCAGCACTTGCTATTAATTTCTTACCTAGCCATTTTACTGGAACGTCTCGATAATCATTATGAATATGTACGCAGTCGGGGCGCTTTTTCATAGAATTAAGCCATTCCATAATAGGTGCTTTAGGATTACGTGGAGGATTGAAGTAGTATTCCATTGTAAATAGATCATCATTTCCACGGATAAATGTTGCTTCAATGTTTGCTAACTCATCCGCTCCGTCTCCTTTATCGAAGAATTCTGTTAATTCATCAATTTGCACAAGTTTGATTGGTTTTTCTTCATCAATCATACCTTTAGTATCATCTATACTATCGTTTCCCGTGAAATAAATCGTATTGCCGTTAGGCAAGTATTTAATTTCCATTGGTGACACTGTAATCTTAAAATCACTCTTATCTAACCCTAATCGAGTAATCGCTCTTAAAACTTCTTTAAATACTGTTTTCTTTAGTTTGTTATGAAACTTTCTAATTACTACAACACTGCAATTATCATCACTTACAATACTATTAACCGCTTTAATACCGCCCCTTGATGATTTAGTACCAGCTCGGCCACTTGTATATATCTTATGTGCTTCGCTTGTATTGAACGTACCGTGATACTTTGGAATTATAAGCTCACTTAATCTAATCTCTTGGCAAGTCATTTATAATAGTTACCTTTTCATTTTGTTTATTAATATTGGCATTGCTATACTTATCTATCACTATACCTATTGCGGTAGCTAAATTAATAATAGATGTTTTCTCGATTTTCTCTTCTTTGCACATTTCTTCAAATGCCTTATCGATGAATTTGAACGCCGTATCTCTTTTTTGATCAAGGTATTCTAACATATCCCTAGTATTTTGTTCTTTTTTCTCTTGCGCTTTTTTAACGATATCCGTACGATTGGATAGTCTCCTAACAGTATCTTTAGATACCTTATGTTTTCTTGCTACTTCCGAATAGTTTCCGCACTCAACGTAATCAGCTATTATTTGCTTTTTCTTCGCATCTGTTAAGTGTTTTGCCATTCTTCAAGCACCTCCAATATATATCTATTACGTTGTCTAATTCTTCATCATCGTCCATTTCCCCGCCCCCTTATATTATCTAAAGCGATACTACTATAGGGAGAGGTTGGTAATATCGCTTTAGATAGTAAAAAAGCAGCCATTTGACCGCTTTATAAAAGGAAATGAGTATCATATAAAGAAAACTAAAACCATGTTGTAACTCTAACAATTAGTAGCTATTTTGTGGATTAACCAATTTCCCACAATACAATAATAACACATAAACAGCCTATTTTAGTCTCAGTTTAGTCTCAATAGATTTCTTTATCATAATCATCAATCGTCATTATCGGGCTTAAACATAACAACATATTAAGCTTAATGTATACATCATCGAGAATTCGATAAAACGTTGCTCGCGAATACCCGCGTTCAGATGCTGCTGCTTCCCTTACGTATGAATTATCTGGGTTATTAGAAAATATAATGCACACTTCTTTTTCTTCTTCGTTTAAAACAGTTATCGCACGTTCCAGCGAATTAATAAGAAAATTATAATTGCTTATAAGAATATCGTATTGATCGCATTGTTCTATTATCTTTTGCATTTTGGCAATAACGCTACTGTGGTTCCCACCTGGCATATTATCACTTCCAATAGGAATAGCACGTTTCATGTCCATTAGTTCGTCTCTAGTTTCTTCCAAAAGCTGAACAGTGCGTTTCCATTTCTTCCAATTTTGTAGATAATACTTGCTTTCTTTCATTATGCTATGTCCTTTCTTATTAAATATCTGTTTTCAAGGAGTTTATTTGAGTATGTTGCCTTTTTTATATGTTCTAAAGTATATTTATCTTCAAAAAACTCTTCTTTAATATCTCGTAGGAAACCAATATAAATTAATTTTCCTCTTCTTATATCGTGGACCCCGTATTTTTTAAGTTTTCTATATCCATAATCTTCGAAGCCAAGTTCTTTTATAAAGTTTTCATAGCTTTTAAATAAACCGCATATGTAATCTAAGTCACCTCCCTCACTGTAAAATGTACCGTCTCTAGGCACACAACCGTATTTATCTACATAAGTATTTACAATCTCTATATTATTTTTTAATTTGTCCGTTATTATCATTTTTTGACCTCTTTCCTTGTGGATCTTCTCCTATTACATATCCTCTAAGTTTAGGTTTAATTATTCCTGCTCGTACCTTGGTACAATGTTGTATAAATGTTTTCGATGATTTCTTTCCCATGTATGCAGCACATTCCTTAGAACTTCCAACACATACGGGAAAGTCGTTTTCATCGTATATTGCATATAACTTACTCATTTTTTAGCTCTCTAGATTAGCGCATTGCACTGGAAAGAAACGGTTTTCTTCGAAAATATCATATAAAAATTCATCTCCATCTATGTCTATCATTTCCCATTGAAACTCTATTTCTTGTTCGCCAACGCAATTAATACTTGTTTCGAAAATTAAGTTACATAATTCGTTTTTTTCATCCCACACCCACATACCCTCTTTTAAATCTTCAAACTTGTAAGGGTATATTGTATTATCGACTAATTTTATATTATCGTTGTTATTTAATAAAATTGCTTTAGCAGTTACTAAACCGTTATACAATCCGATCATATAGCTATCAGTTAAGTTATTTTTTTGTATTTCAATTACTTCATCTAAATTATTGTTTAAATAGATATTTTGCAATTCTTTTTCACTTTTGACTCCAAAATGTTCTTCTATTAGTTGTTCTATCATATCGACATCTTTGTCAAATGCGCTTGCTTTATCTTCTCCATATGGATCATTTTCAAAATAATAATCATCATTAATAATTCTTGCTAATGCCTTTTCACATTCTTCTTTACTCAGCATTTTCCTTACACCACTCTTTCCATTCTTCTTTTGCCATTACTTCATTACTATCTCCAATATTGTATTCGACTAAACGGTTATCGAATTTTTCTAATTGTTCACACGCTTTATCTAATGCTTGTTCCAATCGCTCGACATAGCTTTGTATTATGTGTAAATAACCATTTATTTCATCTTGATACACATTCTCTTTGTCTGTTTGAATTGTTAATTCATACAAAGCTTCTTTTACTTCTTTATTTTCCATCAAATCCACCCCAGTTCTTTCATTTGTGCTACTATTGCATTATGTATTTCTAAATTAATATAACAATATCCAAAGACACCGTATTCTTTATCGTGTTCATAAAACGAAATCTTGCAATCAATATCTCTGTTCGTCCATATTATTATTTCACCATCGTTGTATATTGTTGTATAAAATCCTAATTCCTCAAACATTTCTTTAGCGGTCATCATCTTTCACTCCCTAAATACGGTTCTGGTAAAGGCATCCAAGCGTCAACCATGTTATATGACCACCACCAATTTCCTCTTGTTTCAAACCAATGTTTTGTATCTGCATGATATTCAAGAATACTTATATGCTTATTTTTAATAGTTAAAACAACTTGTCTATCATCAGGCAATCCTTTTTTAACTGGTACCCATGTTGTTTTATCAACTAATTCTTGTAATAAAATACGATCCATTACAATTAGATCACAGTTACAATTACCTTTTTCATCGAAATAATCATTTTTACAAAGCCTATCTAACGCTTCTTGATATTTTGAATCACTCATACTTCTGCCACCTCATTATTTTGTATTTCCAACTCTTAACGGGTTATAAAATTGGTTTGCAATTTCCTTTTTAACATCTTCAAGATCAATAGTTACTTTTACATTTTCACTAATATAAATATCTCTTAAATCTCTTTTTCTAATCATTGGTGCAACACAATCAGCTTTCATATCCATAGCATAATCCGCATGATGTTGTAGTGGTAATTCAGCTAATGCACAAGCTACCATTCTTTTATAATTACAGGTGCTTCGTTTTTTACACACTTTACATTTTGTTGCTAACATTGTTAAAAATCTCATTATTTAAACATCCTCATCTTGTGGCATTTCAAAATTATATTTTCCCCCACCATAATTGCGTTCTATTTCTAATAATTCATCATTGATTATCTTTCGATACATATTTAATCTTGATTTACGTGTTTCCCGTGATACTTTTCCGTTTACTTCATAATTATCGCTTCTTTGTAATTCGTCTTTAAATTTATCAAACATGCGTTGGGCTATTGCAATATTAATTAGAAATTCATTTTTAATATGTACTTTATTCATTTTCAATTACCTCACAATTACTTAATATTTCATCGATGTTGTACGGTTCTTCGTCTTGCCATCTTACAAAATTAAACATTTTTGTAAATATACGTATACCGCTATCTCTGTATCTCCAAGTAATTTCTCCTTTCCAAGGTTCAATACTGTATAAAAATAATCCTCCATCTTCATCCCTTGCAATAAAGTTATATTCTACTGCCTTAGCAAATTTTAAATATTCATACTCAAATTGAGTAAGTTTAATCGGTTCTTTATATTCTTCTAATAATTCCATAAGTGACAATCTTAAGCATTCTGAACACGTAAAACTGCTACAACTGTTCTTGTTATCGTGCAAATTTGTCGTAATCTGATGTAACCAACATTCGAGATAATCATCACTGTTAGTGTCATGATTTTTAATCTCGTCTTTAATCTTTTCTATCTTTAACATTTCTAAATACCTCTTTTACTATATTCGTTTTCTATCTTAGCAAGTTAGCATCTAAATCTAACCTTTTTCGTGTTCCTAAAACTACGTAGCCATCTTTGCAATATTCGGGGTTATTTAGAATATAAGTCACTTCTACATGGATAAAACGCCCCGTGTAATCTTTGTAAAATTCTTCTAAGCATAAAATATCGCCCACTTTAAAACTACGGTCATTTTTTCTAACCTCAAAATTCTTTTTATCAGATAGCTGCATTTCAAAATACTGCGGTTTTGTTTTTAATGGTATTACTTTCATTTATATGACACTCCTTTATTTAAATTGAGTTAAAAACTCGTCTAACTCGTCCATATCAACATCATCATTGCTAACAAGTTCATTTTTAATTTGTGATTGTTGGTAATCTTTATTTAAATTAGTTATAAGCGATGTTTTAAAGTATGATATACGATTAGCTACTTGCTTTGTACTCATTTGTTTTAGTACGTATTCGCTCTTTATCGCTACATCTACTGCGTTGTATAGTTCTAGACATTCTAGGATAACACTGTCTATCAATACAACTTCATTTTGATTAATAAGGTTGTTTTCAAACAATCTTTCTGTAATATAATGAATAGGCTCTTTTGGCTCTTGTTCATATATTTTTTTAACCACTTCAACCTTAACTTGTTTGTTTGTTGCTCTCTTTGTTGGCTTGCTAGTTGTTTCTTCACTACTGTTTTGTCGAACATCATACCCAACAACGGTTATAATTGTATATTTGTTTGTTGTTTTCTTTGTTAAATCGTTTGAGTCTATTAATTTATTAATAGCAGTTCTAATCTCTTGTGGTGACATTCCTAATTCTTCGCTTAATTTTTTATATGTAGTTACAAAACTTCCACGTCCAATAATTTCGCCTTTCCAATTTTTAGGTTTAAAGTTTGCTGAGAGTAGACAATGTAAATAAACATCTTTCACATTTCTATCACTATAAAACTGCCAATTCAGAAAACTTCTATATAATCTTATGTATGTATCATTATCCACTTCAACAACTCCTTTACTAATCAGATAAGAAAGAGTAATTTACTACTCTTTCTTTAGATCAATCATTATTGGCTCTTTTGGTGGTTCAATTTCACCATCTATATTCAGTTGGCCCGATAATATGCTTGACGGTTCTTGAAGTACAAAGCCAATCACTTCACCGTCTTTATCACGTTTAATTTGATTGTAAACATGAATATCATCAGTCTTTTTAGGGCTAACCTTAGAACTAATAATCGGTTTTATATCCATTTCTTTTTTATCGTTTTTCGGTGTGAACTTAAGTTTTAAGTTAATTTCTCTAGGTTTATCATCAGTTGCTACATCAGCTAGATTAACCATTACTTTAGCCAATTCGCGGTCAAGATCCCTAATGATTGAACCGTTATTTATATCTAAAATACTTCTTGTATACTTAGTCTCCATTTGTTCCGCTCCTCCTATAATGCCAATACTACTTTTTCTCTAATTTCTTTTGGCAATTCAGCTTCTAAGAACTGCTTGATCAATCTTTGCACTTCTTTTTCGAAATATCCCGTATCAGCTACGAATAAAGCACATCTACCTCTATCGTCTACACGTAAGTTAAATTTACGTTCTACTTGGATTAATTCGGGATATGTAGAAATTGGCACTAATTTAACAATCGGGTTAATAGTTACTTGACCCGCACCGCCAGCGAAAGCATCACTTTCTACAATGATTTTTTTACCAATTCCATTATCTTCTTGGTGAACTGTTTTTGAATTATATAAATTACTAATTGTATTGATTAAAGCATTAGAGTTTTCGGTAGCCTCATAGCAAGTATTAACATTAATGATCATGCGTTCGGGGTCTACAAATTCATTTAAAATTAATCTTGGCACAATTGGTGTACATTCAATTAACTCTTGGCGTACGTATGTATCATCTACACTTGTTCTTACGATTATTTCATTTCCCGTAGCTTCTACAATCAATGGTAACTTAACATTTAAATAATCAGCTTCTACACTAATATAAGATTCGATCATTTCAACTAATCCATTCAATGAATGCACTCTTACTAAATCAATACTCGGCGTAACAATCCTTTTTAAGTTACCACCAAATTTGTAATAATTCATTTTTTTAATCTCTACTTGTTCTAATTTGTTTTCTTCTCTTGCGTTCACTAATTCTTCAATTTTTTCAATAGCTTGTTTAATCATTTTTTTCTTTCCTCTTCTTTCTATACCCTATGGGGGTATTATTTTTTATATGCTAATTCTTCGTTTCTATATAAATTTGTACGGTTCAAATCAACTTCTTCAAAATCATAACTATCTGTAAATGAAACAAAGTAATCTTTCTTTATTCTTTTATAGCCATTTAGTATGCGCCATGCATCATTATCTTTATCAAAGACAGGTTTTCCAATTAGATCATCTATTTCATTCCATTTGATCGTATTTTCATTTGTAATCAATTTTTGTTTTTCTTCCATAAATTCTTCCTCTTTGTCTAAGTCGAACAATGTCGGCTGCTTTATTATTTCAGCATGTTTATTTGATTCTAGTGCTTTAAATAGGCTTTCAAACAAATGCACAAGAACGTCAACAACAATGCTATTACCAGCCTGTTTGTATAATTGTGTATTTGATATTCCTGTAATTTTATTAAAATCTTCATCATCGAATCCCATCAGTCTAAAACACTCTAAAGGTGTTAATTTACGTATTCTTAAATTATGCTCTATATTCCCCATAGCATAACCATGAGTTCCAGCACACAATGTTTGACTAACTCCATCAGGACTATATACCTTACCAGCTTGTGAATTTCCTGTTGATACTTGACCAACACAAATTGGTTTATCACTAACTACCACTCCGACATCACTGCATGATGTTTTTAATGTTTGTATCATTCCATGTTGTACTACACCACGTTTTTGATGCGGTCTATTCAAATAGACACCATCACCCTCGTAGGCTTCTTTATAACCTCGTTTGGTTTTTTCTTTTATTTCAATGCATGGTTGTCTATATCCATCTTGCATAGTGTCTAACATTGGCGCTAGTCCATCTTGATCCCATACGCTACCAGCCTGATGTTTAGACGTTTCAGTATCAAATATTCCATATTTCCTAACTGCTTTAATATCAATTGCCGATAAATCAAAGTTTTCAGGAAGTCCATCACTTAAATAATTTTTAGTTCCTTTTGCTGAAATATATTCAATCATTTTATCTGAAATATAATACTTTTCATCCACTCCATCTTCTAACATATCTTTCAATCTAAATTCGAGTTCAAACCCTTCAGGAAACTTGAACATACCATTGTCAATGTCTTTTCTAATAGATACAATGAACACACGTTCCCTGTTTTGTGGGATACCATAATCTTTAGCGTTCAAAACCTGATAATAATTGTTATATCCTACTTGTTCCAATGAAGTAAGAACTATATCAAACTCCTTTTGGAACTTCTTGCTTGTAAGGTTTTTCACGTTCTCTGCGATAGCGATTCGTGGTTTTGTATCTTCTATGATTCTTAATGCTTCAAAGAACAATCCGCTTCTAGTTCTTTCGCCATCTTCTTCGAATCCTTTTTGTTTTCCAGCTAAACTTATGTCTTGGCAAGGAAAACCATATGTAATTAAATCAATATCATTTGGTAATGCTGTTGTATCGATTTTTGTTATATCGCCCAAATTAAGCGACTCATCACAATCATGCATCATTGCGTATGCCTTTGATGCGTATTTGTCAATTTCGCAGTAATTGACCAGCTCATAATTAATATTTAATCTGTCTAGCGCCTTTTCAAAAGCGCCAATTCCAGAAAAAAGTGATAATAATTTCATTTTTTTAAATCAAGGAAAACATGTTTTTATGTGCGCACAACCATTTCCTTTCTTTAATTTTAAATTCTTATAATACTCTATAAATAATTCTTATAATATCGTCTAAACCACTCGGCTTGAGTGTGAGTTTCTAAATATTTAGCTTGTGCTACACGTTTTAGTCTTATCCTAGTTTCTATACTCCTATGAGCAGAGTAAGGCGCTATGCGATGACAATTAGCGCATAGCCATACTTTTAGCCCATCTTCTTCACATTTCTTCCTATCACTCCCATTAAAACAATGGTGATCTTCTAAATTTAAAGTTGTACCGCATAAGTAACATACTTTAGTGTCTTGAATAACCGTTTTCAATCAACTCTACCTCAATTCTTGGATACTCCTTATCGACTTGTACATCATGCGAAATTTTATTTATATACTTTTGTCCATCATCAACCAAAATTCCTTGTTTGACTAACGCATCTTGAATAAATTTTGTTGCGAAAGTTATGTTATCTACATCACGCCGTTTATTTTTTTCATACCACGTAATCTTTAGTTTAATAGGATATTTTTTTATCTTATTTAGTTGATATCTCTTTATAGCTTCTATTACGATAGATTCGTTTTTAAGCTTCATTTGACTGCCTTTGTAACGGTTAGACCGATTGGCGCTTGTATATTCGTTAAGTCCATCTAAACGCCCATAGATAATAAACTCACTCATTAAATAAATCCCTCATTATTACGGGTTTAGCTTTAGCGGTCAAACTCCTATAAAATTCTACTGCGCCTTGTTCAATCGATTTATCGCATCTATAAACCCTACATATATTTGGTCTATCTTCATAAATACGACAACGGCTATTGCTATCAAGCATAGGACACGTCATATCAAATCCATTCAACGGTATGTGATATGATGGTTTCAATTTTCTTTTCTTTATGATCTTCTTAATTTTATTTTTTTCATTGTCGGTAAGCGGTAGAATGTTTGAACAACACCCACCGCATTTACTGCAGCTCCCGTTTTTTAGGTTACATACCATATATATCCCTCTCCAATGTCGGTATATTTAACTCATTACACCAGCTTATTGCAGTATCAATTAACTTGTTCATTTCATCGGTCGTAAACGTAGATGAACCGTAATAGCATTGGAAATAAGCATAATCTTTATTAACATCATATTTAATCAGCTTAACAACTCTAAAGCATTTCTTTAAATCATTCTCAGCTTCCGACAGTACTTTTAAAACCTCATATTTCGCTTTAGATTCATTCAATAGTTTTATGTATACGTCCAAATCATCCTCGTCCATTTTCAAGGCTAGTTCATGTATCAAGGACCATAAATAAGCATTTTGGTTTAATGATCTTTTTGACCTAGGTTTTTTTATTTCAAGTGAATACAACTCTTTTTCCAATTCCTCGGTGTTAGCTTTAGAGTTGTAATCACTTATTGCAAAAGTTATTTCTAAATTGCCCGTATCGGGGTTGATTACTCGATGATGATATCTGGCTAAAAGTTTCATCATTAAAACTGTAGATCATCTTCCATAATGTCATAGGTGTTAAAAGAGTTATCAAACTCTTTTTCTAGATTAACTGCCTTTAAATCATCAAACCTTGGGTCTTTAACATCATACTTGTTCTTTGGTTCTTCCTTTGGTTTAGTTTCCAAAAACTGCACACTATCGCAAATAACTTCAACTACATTTACCTTTTGCCCTTGTGAATTGTCGTAACTGCGTGTTTGTATTCTACCCTCTACACCTACCAAACTGCCTTTAGAGCAGTATTGATTTACATTTTCGGCTAACTTGCGCCATACAACACAATTAATAAAATCTGCTTGTTGTTGTCCGTCTTTACTTGTAAAACTACGATTTACCGCAATCGTGAAAGAAGTAACCGCATCACCTTGTTGTGTTCTTCTTAATTCGGGGTCACGTGTCAACCTACCAACTAAAACACTTCTGTTTATCATCTGATCGTCACCGCCTCTTCTTGATAAAATTCCACTCCATCTATTGCAAAATTTCCTTGATACACTTTTGCAATATCATTCAATACCGACATATTGATTTCTCTAATCACTGTTGCGCCAATTTTAACGGGGACTTTATCAGCATCAACAATTCTTGCTTTCCATGTTTTTCTAATATGAGTACCTTTTAATTTTGGCACTTCCTTAACCACTTCCAATGAAATACCGTATTTTTCTTCTTCCTCTTCGATTCTTTTTTCTTGTTCAATTCTTTCAAGTTTAATTTTCTTCATGTAGTCGCCAATAGCACTTTTAATAACTGTTTTAGCATTTTCATACGGCTTTAATGCATCTTTTTCTTTTCCCAAAATTTCTTTTTTTTGTTTATCTAAATCTTGTTTTTGTGGTTTATATTTTGCTTTGATTTCCTTTATTTGTGTGTTTGAGTATTTAGCTAACTCATTTGCTAATTCAAGTTGATTATCGCTATTGATAACCAACGAGTTAACAGTATGTATTTGTAATTCTAATTGCTCTCTAGTTAATTCCATTTTGATTAGCTCCTTGTTGTTCCTTAAATTTTTTTATTAAACTTGCATATGTACTATTTAACTTGTCTATATCTTCTAAAGCTAACTCGGTTGTGTCTTGAGTTCGCAAACCCGAATATTTAAATACCAAATTACTTAGCTTCCCTCTAAAATCGATTCCTAATGTATCCATTTCGCATACTAAACTAGCATTGATTTTCATTACGCTTGTTACGTCTAATTGCGGTTGTTCTTTTTGTGCTTGCGGTCCTTTAGTATTAACTTGATCATGCAATTCGTTAGAATCAGTATCTTTAGTATCATCGATGTTGAATAAACCGTTTAACGCATACTTACGAGCGTACGATGATGTAGCACCCGTAATTTGACTATCATCCATGCCTTTTTTTGCAATTGACTCTCTAGCATAAGCATATGCTTCAACCTTGTTGTCACTATCCCAATCGTAAACAGTGCAAACCGCTTTTAAATAGTTCATACCAGCTATACACTCGATTTCATCATGAATGATTAGCGTAGTACGATACTTTAAGCAAATTGGTTTAACTGCTTCTAAGATGTCCTCACAACTACGATATTTGTACTTACCGAATTTGTTATACTGCCCTTTCGGCGCTTTCAACTCATTTTGGATATTTGCTAATTTTTCATACAAACTAATCTTTACTGCTTTATTGTTTTCCATTTTTACCCCTCCAGTTCTTTAATGATGTTTTGATAATCTTCTATGCCCTCTTGGATATCGTTCAACAGAGAGTTAAATACTTCTTTCAAATTTGTTGCTTTGTTGTTTCCGTAGCCGATATTTAATAAATCTTTAGAAATACTTGTCATGCAAGTTATTACATCGTCTACGGTTTCTTTATACTGTTCTAAATCGTAATACATCGCTTGTAGTTCAGCTAATTTCTCATTAGCGTTTCTAAGTTCTATAAACCTTTTCATATCACTTTGACTAGCGGTATTTTTTAAAGCGTATATATTTGCATCTTGTAATCTTGCTATATCGCTTGCTTGTTCTAGCTTCATTTTTATTTATTCCTTTCGTTATACATTTCTACTACCTTGTCACGATCCTTAGTTACAAGTTTTAGATTGCTTGTTAGATTTACGATTAAGCAACTTTGATAAATAGCTAATGCAATCGACATAGCTAACATAACAATCAAAATTTTTATTAATGTTTTATCTTTCATTTACCCATTCCTTTCGTATTGATTTTTAAAACGCACGTTAGTGCTTTTATCTTTTATCTTTATCTATATCATTTATTTAATTATTAGTATGCTTGTTGCAAATCGTGTTTTTTGTTTGTTGTTCGTTTGTTATACTCTTTGTTAGCAATTCATCAAACACTTACTCTCACTAAGGTTTCAGCTTGTTAATTTGTTTGTTAAAAATTAATAATTTTGTTTGTTATTTGTTTGTTGCCATATTCGGTTTTACAGAAATATAGTTTCTATTATTCCGACAATGATATGTGATAACACGATTAATACTCCTACGATTGTAAAGAAGCCACGTCCCGATAATTTATCCATGTTTGACACTTCCCCTTGTTTGTTTTATAATTTTCTTGGTTTCATTAATTAGGCGACTTTGGACGAGTCGTCTTTTTCTTTTCTAAATGCTAAAATCAATTTGGTTATATCATCGAAAGGTATACCATACTCTTCTACGATGATACCTATAGGAATTTCAGCGGTTTTATATTTCAAGTTATATTTATCTTTTAATTTTCTAATCATCGCATATAAGGTGTTATTCGTTCTCTCTGGGAAAATAAGAGATAATATTTTAACGTTTAGCAAACTCAATCACCTCTTTACTTCTATAGATTTTGCAATCTTCATAAATTTGATATGCACGTCTCATTAAATTATCGATTGTATCGTTAATTTCTTTATGTGATGTACAAGCGAAATATCCACCCGTTGATCCAGATACACTCCCGATAAAGATAGTAAATCGTGGATTACTTCTTATGTTTTGAATCACCTTTCGCATTGATTTATCGCTCCTTATTTGAGGGAAATAAATCCTTAGTTGACGATTTTTAATCATGTTTTCTTTACCTACATGGTTTGTAATAATGAAGTTATAGACTTTTTCTTCAATACTCATTTGGTTACTCACCCTCCCTTGTTTCTATTTCACAATCAAATAATATTGTTAATTCCGATACATCATCGGATCGTTTATTAACGGTCAATGTTTTTATGCCTTTCACTTCTATACCATCTATAAAAACTTGATAGCCTTTTTCGTTAGCAACTAATATAACCTTGTTCATTACTTACTCCTTTCTTTTTTTGTTACCAGATAGGTAACTTATCACTCAAAAAAAATATTTGCACTTATATTTCTATCGTACTTTCTAAAATATTCTAAAACTTTAACTAATTCTACTTGTGTGAAAGTGCCATCATTGATTTTTGTACAAATGGTTTTTCGTGATAATTCTAGATATTCCGCAAGCATAGCTTGTGTTACATCATATCTAACCATTAAACTTTTTAAAATCTTATTCAATATGTGACCTCCTTTCTTTTAAGCGGTTACCTAATAAGTAACTATACCTATATATTAATTACTTAATAGGTAATTGTCAATAGTTTTTGAGTAAATAATTACCTTTTAGGTAACTTTTATTACTTTATATGTAACTTTTATGTGATTTATGTTATATTTTAACTAAGGAGGTGAAATAAATGGATTTCGCTCAACGTGTTAAGCAATTGCGTAAAAATAAACATCTAACTGGTGAGCAATTGGGTAATATTTTAGGAATCACAAAAACGGGTATTTCATATTGGGAAAATGGTAGAAGTGTTCCCGATAATGAAATGTTATTAAAGTTAGCTGATTTTTTTGATGTTTCTATCGACTATTTGCTTGGCAAAACTGATATAGAAACAAAAATAGATAAAAGCACTTATTATGGAGACTATGACGAGGTAGTGGAATATCTTAAAGATAATCCCGAGCATCTTGACGTATATAAGAGAATTTTAAACGATGATCATTTTGCATTACTGTTCGACAAAACAAAGGACCTAACACCAGAAGAAATAGACGTTATCATTAGCGTTATTATTGGGTTACAAAACGGGAGAAAATAATAATGGAGGTAAAAATATGGAGGTCGACGAACTATTAAAGATGAATTTTGAGGACTTTTGTAGATTTAACAATATAATAATAAGTTTCGATGATATATTACCCACTAAGATAAAGGGTATGTGTGTACATAATGACGAATACTACGAAATAATCCTAAATAGCAAACAAGCAATAAACATACAAAAAGAAGCGTTACTACATGAATTAGTACACGTATTAAAAGACCATTTTTCGCACGATTGTACACTTACGCCCGAAGAATGTGACAAAGAAGTAGATAAAATCATAGATAAATTTAAATTTGAAATAGCATCTTGTTTTGATTTATCTATGTTTTAAATAAAAAGAAAGGATAATCATAATACTGATTAAAAGGGGATTTTAAAATGGGATTTAAAGACAAACTTAATAATTTAGCAAGTAGCGGTAAAGAAATGATGGCTAATGAAATGGCTATTATTAAAAAGCAAAAAAATGAGTTAAGTGTGGCACTAACTTTAAACGAAGGTAAAGAAATTACGGGAAATATGCTTTCTAATAATGTTAAACTATGGCGACAAAGTGATGGATTGGTATATTTTAATAATCGTGTTGAAAACCTGTATACTGTAGTTGATTACATTTGGGACGGTCCGATAATTAAGACAATTACAAAAAGTGAAACTACTGGAACTGAAAAAGGTAGTAGCAAAAGAAAAGGTCGAGGAATTGGGGCAGTAGTCGGTACAATTGTCGCGCCTGGTATTGGTACAGTAATAGGTGCAGCACATGGTACGGGTAACAAAAAATCTAAAAAGAAAATCCAATCAAACACAATTACATATGATGAAGATATAGAGGTAGATGCACAAGCAAGGTTAAAACTTTGTAATGTTGAAACGGGTGAAATTTCTACTATTGGATTTTTATGTAATAGTGAACTAAATTCTAAAATTATCAATTTAATTCCAAACGATTTTAGCCAAAATAAGCAAATTGAAAATGATGGACCTATTGATATTGAGGTTGCCGAGGTTGTAAGCAATCCTTACGAGGAACTAAAAAAGGTCAAAGAATTATTAGATATGGGGATTATTTCTCAAGAAGAATTTGACACAAAGAAAAAAGAATTACTAGGATTATAAAATAAAAAAGATCACTGCTATGAACAGTGATCAATAGTGATACGGCAATATCACTTTACGTAAAGTACAACTCTTAAATGTCCTTTTACGTACTCAATTTTAACATAAGAGCGCGTCTAAGGCAAATATAGAAAGGACGGGCTTTTTATTATGGCAAAAGAATACAAAGTTAAAGAGCTTAAAAACGGTGAAAGAAGATACGTATTCGATGTGAATATAGGCTATAGAGCGGACGGCAGCAGAATTAGAAAAACTGTTACATCCAAAACTATAAAAGACGGTAGAAAAAAAGTAGCTGAACTATTGCTAGATAGGACGAATCAAGTCGTTGTAGCCAAAGGACTACTTTTTAAAGATTTATATGATGCATATATTGCCGATTATAAAAATAAAGGACGTTCCCCCTCTACCGTTCGTAATGTTGCTTTTTCTTATAGAAAAAAATATGCAAGATTTGAAAACGTAAGAATAACAAAAATAAATGATTATGATTTAATTGAATGGATTGAAGATTTAAAAAAAGATTTATCACCTAATACGGTTAGAATTCGTGAGGGAGCATTAAGTGCATTCTTTAATTGGTGTATAAGAAAAAAGGCGCTTGATCGAAACCCCTTTGTTTATATTGATAAAACTAAAACAACCAAGCCTAAACTTGAATTTTGGAACGAGGCACAGTTTAATCAATTTATTTCAAATGTTTCGAACAAAAAACACAAGATTGCTTTTTGCACCCTATTTTATACTGGATTGCGAAAGGGAGAATTTTGCGGACTTAGCCTATCCGATTTAGACGAAGATAAAAATGAATTGCATTTATCACATACAGTAAAAAATACTAGCAATGGTCTTGTTGTGTCTACAGAGTTTAAAAATGAGCAATCGCGACGAATAGTACCAATTCCCGATTGGTTGACCCCAAATTTAAAAGAAGTCTTAAAAAGCGAGGAATACCCCTACAGAGAGTATTATACATATTTAAACGTTTTGTTATCTAGATACAATGACCCTGCTCTACCAAAAATAAGTATACACGGTTTTAGGCATAGCTATATATCTATGTTAATACATGCTAATGTTAATCATTATACTGTTTCTAAAATAGCGGGACATAGCAAAACAAGTACAACCCTAGATATCTATGGTCACCTCTATCCCGACGAACGTAGACAAGTAACAACAATTTTTAGTGAAAGAAAAAAGGTACTCGAATGAGTACCTTAGAAAGCATTTGGGAGTAAAAAGGAGTAAAATCCTCTCAAAACCCTTACGAACTATACAATGATAATTATAATGGCTAAATTATTTATCACTTACTTGGATGTGGATTTAAAGTTCGTTACATTTGAAAATATTATTTATAACTTGAAGGATATTTTATAAATTACATTTTCTATCACTTTCTAATATGCCATGATTTCAAGGACAAAATACCATGGACGAATGTTTAGAGAATGAACTGATATAAAGGAAATTCACTACTATGTTTAAGGAATTTGGAAAATAGTTAAATCTATTATTGTTTTCGACGGGATAATTTAGTAAGAAGTATCCGTCTATGTCTTCGAGAAAAAGGTGAATAGCTTATCACGGATACCTTTCTTACTATTTTTTACTTTTAAAGAGTGCTAATAATTATATTAGGAAATTTTATCGTTGTAGGTATGATATATCAGCAACCTCTATCAGCAAATATTTAACTATTGACTATTAATTATTTTTTTAATTTCCTCTATATCTTCATCAGTTCCATCATTCTCAACTTTGTAAAGACAAGGAACATTGTATTGTTCAGCAATAACGTCACCAGCTTTACAGAATGCTTCACCGTATCCTTGATCACCACTAACTATAACACCTTTTAAATGGTCACCATTACTATTTAAAAATGATTCAACTTCCATAGGGACATCACCATAACCATCAGTATAAGTGATTAAGAGAAACGGCTCGCTAACAGCCTCATCTCCAGAAGATATTTCTAAGGCGTCGACACTTAAACGATCAACAATACTTTGAACATTACCTGTTCTTGATGCAAATACTACTTTCATACATTTCTCCTTTTCTCTAGTTAGCTTTAACTAACTATCTATATGTTAGCACAGACTAACTGACTATGCAATAGTTTTTATAAAATTTATCCAAATTATTTATTCAATTGGTAAAATCCTGATAATCCAGAATATTTACTTTGTTTACCTAGACGATCTTCAATTCTAATTAATTGATTATATTTAGCAATTCGGTCTGTTCTTGATGCAGAGCCAGTTTTAATTTGTCCCGCATTTGTTGCTACCGCAATATCAGCAATAGTTGTATCTTCTGTTTCTCCTGATCTATGAGAGATAACTGCTGTATAATTTGCTTTTTGGGCCATTTCAATAGCTTCTAAAGTTTCTGTTAAAGTACCAATTTGATTTACTTTAATTAAGATTGAATTAGCTACACCGCGTTTAATTCCTTCTTCAAGACGTTTAGTATTAGTTACAAAGAAATCATCACCGACTAACTGTACTTTGTCCCCTAACTTCTCAGTTAGATAATCCCAACCTTCCCAATCATCTTGATCTAAACCATCTTCAATTGAGATAATTGGATATTTAGAACATAATTCAGCATAAAAATCAACTAATTCTTTTGAAGTAAATGATTTATTATTTTCTCCTGGTAATACATATTTACCATCTTGGTAAAACTCACTGCTTGCAACATCCATTGCCAATTTAATATCTTCACCTGGTTTATAGCCAGCCTTTTCTACTGCCTCTAGAATAGTTTTAATAGCATCTTCATTAGAAGCTAAATTTGGAGCAAAGCCTCCCTCATCACCAACTGCTGTATTTAATCCTTTTCCTTTTAAAACGGCTTTCAAAGCATGGAATACTTCCGCACCCATTCTGATTGCTTCTTTAAATGTTGGAGCGCTAACCGGCATAATCATAAATTCCTGAAAATCTACATTATTATCTGCATGAGCTCCACCATTAATGATATTCATCATTGGTGTAGGTAATACATAAGCATTAGCTCCTCCAATGTAACGATATAATGGTAAATCTAAGCTCGTCGCAGCACATTTAGCAATAGCTAAAGATACACCTAAGATTGCATTTGCACCTAACTTACCTTTATTTGGTGTTCCGTCCAAAGCAATCATCGTTTCATCGATTTCTCTTTGATTTGTTACTTCTTTACCAATTAATTCTTTAGCAATAATCTCATTAACATTTTTTACTGCTTTTTCTGTTCCTAATCCTAAATAACGGTTTTTATCACCATCACGTAATTCAACTGCCTCATGAACACCTGTTGAAGCTCCACTTGGTACTATCGCACTAGCGAATGCTCCACATTCTGTAGTTACTTCTACCTCTACAGTAGGATTACCACGTGAATCCAAGACCTCACGGGCATATACACTTTTAATTTTACTCATTTGTTTTCCTCCTTCATGATTCCTTAACCTGGGTGACTAAGCCAGGTTAGAAAGAATCATTTATTCACACGAAGTTAGTTTTACCTAACTATAATAAGGTTAGCACATACTAACCTTATGTGCAAGTAAAAAGCATTAAAAAAATCACAGAAATTTCTGCGATTACAAATCTTTTGTTAACTCATTATCCCAATCCAGATCATTATAACAAGCCCATAGACCATTAAGTGATAATTGAACCATACTGCTAACAGCTGCATCAGTATAAAAAGCTAAATGTTGTGTCATGACAACATTAGGAAATTGACGTAAATATGCCATATTTTTATTTTTAATTATATCAGTACGCATATCTTGATGATAAATTCCTTCTTCACCTTCAACCACATCAAGTCCTAAAGCCCCAATCTTCTTATTTTCGATTCCCCTGATTAAAGACTCGGTATTGCATAATTGCCCCCGAGCACAGTTAATAATGATTATTCCATCTTTCATTTTACTTATTGTTTGATCGTTAATTAGATGGTGCGTACTTTTAAGATACGGCATATGCAAAGAAATAATGTCACATTCTTGATAAAACTGCTCTAGGTCGACATAAGTTGCATATATTTTAGCGGTTTCATTTTGATGAATATCATAAGCTAATAAACGAGCTCCAAAGCCGGATAAGTTTTTTAAAACTGCTTGACCTATTCGTCCGGTCCCCATAATTCCTATCGTTAAATCTTTCATCTCTCGCCCTTCTAGCCCTTGTAAAGAATAATCATTTACCTGTCCTAACCACAAAGCTTTTTTATAATGACGTAACGATAACAGCATTAGCATAACAGTAAAATCTGCAACTCCTTCCGGTCCATAACTAGAATTACAAACCTTTATTCCTAATTCTTTGGCATATTCGATATCAATATGATCATATCCTATTGTTCTTGTTGCAATAACTCCAATTCCTGCTTTAGCAATAGCATCTAAAATTTCATGATTGATCTTACTCTCCCCTAAAAAAGCAATTCCATCATATCCATTCAATAAAGATAAATTTTTTTGGCATAGATATTCCTTATAATAAGTTATTTCAAAGTTATTTGAATTATTCATAATTTCAAAATCTGCCATCTCGTCACTTCGTACTTCAAATGCAATAATCTTCATTCTCGTCCTCCTCAATATCAATATTATATCATCTCAAAATGAATTCTAAACATTTTGTTGAATTTCATACACTGAAGTTCTATCCTACATTATCTCTTTTAAAAGCAAGATTGTGTTTTCTACCATATCATTAGTTGCCTAATCGCAACACTCTACCAATTTCTTTGAATTAATCAATTCATCACATTCTGTATCAATAATAATGGTTCTACCTTTCACCTTTATAAAAATTATCCTTATTAATAGCATGATATGTTTTAGCGCTGACTGGAATATGTAAAGAAATAAAGTCCGCAATTGAACTAACTGAATAAGGATTATTTGAAATACCAATTCCTAATACCTTGGTAGCCTTAATATTAATATGATCATACCCAATTGAATGGATATTAATGAATTTAACACCATTCCTTTTTAATAAGATTAATAATTCATGATTCAAGATTGAATTTTCGACAATGCTAATTGCTTCAAAAATTGCTATTATAAATAATTTTCTTTAGTCAAAGGTTCTTTGAGTAGTTTAATTTCTCCCCCATATTTCAATAAAAATCATCTTAGTGTTATCCCTATATATCTTTACGATGATTAAACATGGGTATTTTCATACTCATAGCCTGTTCAATATGTTTTTATTAGTGTAATAATATTATATTAAAAGGTATTCATAAACTCCTTTTTTTACCGATTATTTTGTCGAATTTATTTTGATAATCGTTGATGTTTCATTGACTTTAACTCGGCTTTATTCTATACTTTACTCAGGTGATTTTAGTTCGCCTTAAATAGCATGACTAGCTATTTATAATCGAAAACACGAAGGGAGTTAGAAAAAATGATTTATTCACACGAAGTAGAACAAATGTGTAGTGTCGCTCAAGGTGCTTCACATGGATGTGCTCCAATTCCTGAAGAAGGAAAATGGGTATATTCTAAAGAAATTAAAGATATCTCTGGTTTAACTCATGGTATCGGTTGGTGTGCTCCTCAACAAGGTGCTTGTAAATTAACATTAAACGTTAAAGAAGGTATCATTGAAGAAGCATTAATTGAAACTATCGGATGTTCAGGGATGACTCACTCTGCAGCGATGGCTTCAGAAGCATTAGTAGGAAAAACTTTATTAGAAGGTTTAAATACTGACTTAGTTTGCGATGCAATCAATACTGCAATGAGAGAATTATTCTTACAAATCGTTTATGGACGTACTCAATCTGCATTCTCTGAAGGTGGTTTACCTGTTGGAGCTGGATTAGAAGACTTAGGAAAAGGTTTAAGAAGTATGACTGGTACTTCTTATTCAACAAAAGCTAAAGGTCCTCGTTATCTTGAATTAACTGAAGGTTATATTAATAGAATCGCTTTAGATGCTAATAATGAAATTATTGGTTATGAATTTGTTAACTTAGGTAGAATGATGGATATGGTTAAAGCTGGAAAAGATGCTAATGAAGCAATGAAAGAAGCTACTGGAACTTATGGTAGATTCGATGATGCTGCTAAGTACATCGATCCAAGAAAGGAATAATAGGAGGGTACGAAAATGGCATTATTTGAAAGTTATGAAAGAAGAATTGATCAAATTAACGCTGCACTAGCTAAATTTGATATCAAATCAATCGAAGAAGCTAAAGCTATCTGCGATGAAAAAGGAATTGATGTTTACGAAATCGTAAAATCAACTCAACCAATCTGTTTTGAAAACGCTTGTTGGGCATACACTGTCGGTGCTGCAATGGCAATCAAAAATGGAGATGTTAAAGCTGTAGACGCTGCAAAAACAATCGGTGTTGGTTTACAATCATTCTGTATTCCAGGATCAGTTGCTGATGACCGTAAAGTAGGTTTAGGACATGGTAACTTAGGTTCCATGTTATTAGATGAAGGTACTGAATGTTTTGCTTTCTTAGCTGGACATGAATCTTTCGCTGCTGCTGAAGGTGCAATCAAAATCGCTGAAAAAGCTAATAAAGTTAGAACTAAACCATTAAGAGTTATCTTAAACGGTTTAGGAAAAGATGCTGCAAAAATCATCTCAAGAATTAACGGATTCACTTACGTGGAAACTCAATTCGATTATTTTACAGGTGAAGTAAAAGTATTATCTACAACAGCTTACTCTGATGGTCCTCGTGCTAAAGTTAACTGCTATGGTGCTGATGACGTTAGAGAAGGTGTTGCTATCATGCATAAAGAAGGTGTAGATGTATCAATTACCGGTAACTCTACTAACCCTACTCGTTTCCAACATCCAGTTGCTGGAACATATAAAAAAGAATGTATTGAACAAGGTAAAAAATATTTCTCAGTTGCTTCTGGAGGAGGAACTGGACGTACTTTACACCCTGATAACATGGCTGCTGGTCCTGCTTCTTACGGTATGACTGACACTATGGGACGTATGCATTCAGATGCTCAATTCGCTGGTTCTTCATCAGTTCCTGCTCACGTAGAAATGATGGGATTAATCGGTATGGGTAACAACCCTATGGTTGGAGCTACAGTTGCTGTTGCCGTAGCTATCGAGGAAGCTTGTAAATAGACAAGATGTTCTTAAAAAAGTGTGATTAATTCACACTTTTTAATTTCTAAATATAAACACTATTTAACACGCTTATACAATCCTTCAACTTTAATAAAAAGAGCGCTATTTTTCATTCTCGTCCACAATTCCACTTATCAAGACGAATAAATATAAAAGAGTCTTTTTTATTATGGTCTTAAAAAAGTTTTATCTCATCATTTTTGAGACTACTATCATTGTTCTAGACTCTATTTTTTAATTTTCATTAATGCTTTTTTCTTGTAACATCAAGATACTTAATAAAAAATACTAACTATACTTTAGATATTCAATAACTCATTTATAAGTCCTAATGTGGTACCCTATTTCAGTTTATAATTTTCAGGTATATTTCTTCTCTATCTATACTCATCAAACAATGCCCATATCACTAGAAAACGTAATTTTTTACATATATTTAAAATTGCTACACTATTTTTATTACTTATTTTTAAATATACAAAATAATAGATATCAATTTAAACAGAAAAATAATATAATATTAAACAGAAAAATAATATAATAATTTCTATTATTTGATAAAAACATTTAAAACCAATATGATTTTTTATCATATTTCATCTTTTACCTTTATAAAAATAGAATTATCATGTAATCTTATATTATAAAGTAAAGGAGGGTTTAATATGCTAAAAGCAATTATCTTTGACATGGACGGTTTGATGGTTGATACCGAAATCATCTCATTCCAATGCTACAAAGATATTATTGAAAGTTATGGTTTTAACTTTACAAAAAAAGAATACATAGAAGATTATCCTGGAAAATCTGTTATTTCATCAATGAACTTTATCAAAAATAAGTATAATATAGACTTTGATACGGATGAAAAGATAAATCAATTTAAAATATTGGAAGAGCAATACTTACTAAAAAACAGTGTAGAATTAAAAAAAGGACTAATTCAACTATTGAAGTATTTAAATATTCACTATTATAAAACGATTGTTGCAACTTCCAGTGGTAAAGAAAGGGCCGAAAGAATACTTGGTGAACATAATCTTATGAAATATTTCAATGGTATTGTATGCGGTAGTGAAGTAGAACATGGAAAGCCGGCTCCAGATATTTTCTTAAAAGCTTGTGATAAATTAAATGTTGAACCAGAAGAAGCACTTGTATTAGAGGATAGTGAAGCGGGTATTCAAGCTGCATCTGAAGCAAAAATATCAGTTATCTGTATCCCTGATATGAAATTTCCTCAAGAAAAATATCTAAAAAAAGTTGAGCATGTCTATGATTCATTAGAAGATGTTATTTCTTATTTAGAAATGAAAAAAGATATTTCAAAATAGAAATATCTTTTTCTCTTATCTAGCTATCTATTTAATCACTTAAATCATCACCATTAGTGGCAATAACTTTTTTGTACCAATAGAATGAATCTTTACGATAACGATCTAAAGTTTTTAAATCAAATTCTTCACGGTCTACATAAATAAATCCATAACGTTTGAC